>Ga0172379_10000143_pt1 | contig 194375 bp, 188 predicted proteins | sample GrowelOW334metaG_FD_119756 | JGI IMG/M metagenome (GOLD analysis project Ga0172379, IMG submission 119756) | Groundwater microbial communities from an aquifer near a municipal landfill in Southern Ontario, Canada - Groundwater well OW334 metaG | ecosystem: Environmental > Aquatic > Deep...
GAGGGCGTAATTGCTGTCGTTGGCAATTATGAATCTGCGACCAGTTTTAAGAGCGAACCGCAGCTCTGCATGCACCGAAGGCTTCGCGACCTGCGTCGAAGCCGGTCGCCCCCTATTCACTTTATTAGACGAGAATACGGCCCAAAAGTTGCACAGGCCAAACTGCTCTTCTGCTATCCGATATTACAGGAGAAGCATCCGCCTGACTATGCCACAAACTGCTAATGCAGTGACTCACCCACAGCAAACAGCAGTGCGATATCCGTGTCTGCAAAGCGATAGGCCTCATGGCAGTATTCGCAGGTAACGGTGACCTCGCCCTCTGTGGCCAATGCCTCTTCCGCTTCCGCTTGACCCAGTGACACCAGCATGCGCTCTACCCGCTGACGGGTACATGAACAGAAAAACGTTAAAGGCTGCTTAGTATGCAAACGCACGGCTTCCTCCGGAAAAATCTCCGGGAGAAACTGTTCAGGCTGTGCCGCCAGTAGAGACTGGTCCGATCCGATGGCAATAAACTGGGTAGCCAGCCGCCAATTCTCGGCACTGAGCACTCCTGGCAGACGCTGCAGGAAATATCCCCCAGCCTGCTGCGCCGCCACGTCTACCGCCAACCGGAAATAGGCGGGTGACTGCACCGACTCGGTAAAATAGGCATTCAGGGATGCCGTCAGCGTTTCCCGTAGTGCCACCAAGCCCTGATAGCGATCCCGATCCATTCCCATGTCCACCGTGATGGCGAGCAACGCATCGGGAAGACTCGAGAAATCCACCATAGCACCCTCCTCCCAGCGACCGTAAGCACGCATGCCACCCGCCGCCGTCATCTCCGCTACCAGTAGTTTCAACGGCCCCTTACTCTGCGTCTGCACGATCAAGCGCTCATAGTTTTTCTGGGTGGTCGCCAATAGCGCCAAGCCCACCAGCAACTCGCCCAGAAGTTTAGCCACGTCCTCCGGTCCAGAAAAATCCTGCAGCACCCGGGCGTAGATGCCATCCAGGCGACAGCGCGCACCCCGCAAGGGCAGCGTCTCCCAATAAAAACCCTGCGAAAAATCAGTCATGCGTTTCCTCAAATTCCAAATCTTCCAAACCCTGCCCCATCAGCGGCAGCAGAGCACGCTGGAGTTGTTTGAACAGCCGGGGATCGTATGCTTCCTGCGTGGCAAGGAGTTCTTTCATGTGCTGGCGCTCCGTTGGTTTGCCGAAACAGGCCGGACAATTTTCGTGAATCACCGGCAGGGCCTGCTCCGTGGCAAACTGCCGCGATTGTCTTTCCCGGCAGTACACCAGGGGGCGAATCACCCGTAAATCACCTTCCTGCACCCGATAATGCGCCTTCATGGTGCGCAACTCACCGTTGTAAAACATCGACATGAAAAAGCTTTCGGCGAAATCGTCGAGATGTTGCCCCAACGCCAGGACCTGATAGCCTTCGCGCCGCGCGCAGCGATACAACACACCCCGCCGCATCCGCGCACAAAAACTGCAATAAGAGGGCCGTAGCAGGTGCTTTTGTGCCCGCTCGTAAATATTCTGTCGCTCCAGAAAATACGGAATACCCAGCTCCCGCAAATAAGGCACCAGCGGCTGTGGGTCATAATCCGGGCTCATGGGATCGACGGTGGCCACGCCCAACTCAAAGGGCACCGGGGATTGCCGTTGCAGGGCCCGCAGCAGGTGTAACAGGGTGAGCGAGTCTTTCCCGCCGGACAGCCCCAGCAGGATGCGATCCCCCGGCTGAATCATGCGGAAATCGGCAATCGCTCGGCCGATCCGGCGTTGTAAAAGCTTCGGCACCGGTAACCGGGGCCGTGTCGTCACCATCTCAGCCTTCACGCATGGATTCCGCCGCGGCCAACTCTTCTACCGTCACGACTGCCGCCCCCAGCTTGCCCACGACGATACCTGCTGCGCGGTTGGCCAGCTCCACTGCACGATCCATCGCCCAGCCCGCCGCGAGGGCCGTCGCCAGGGTGGCGATGACCGTGTCTCCGGCACCGGTCACATCAAAGACTTCCCTGGCCTGAGCCGGGTGGTGATAGATGGCATCCTGCATAAAAAGGGTCATCCCTTCTTCGCCGCGCGTTACCAGCAGCGCCTCCAGCTGCAGAGATTCTCGCCATTGCTCGCCGAGTGCGCGAAACTGCGCCTCATTCGCCCAAGTGCCCGCCACTGCCTGAAACTCGCTGAGATTGGGAGTAATAATGGTCGCACCCTGGTAAGGGCGATAGTCCCTGCCTTTGGGATCGATCAGCACTGGAATACCCAGACTGCGTCCCAATGCCACCAGATGTTCCACTTCCCGCAAGGCGCCCTTGCCGTAATCGGACAACAGCAGTGCCTTGGCATGGGTCAACATGGCCGGCGCCTGCTGGCGCAAGGCATCGCTGTGAGCCTGGCTGGGCTGCGCCTCAAAATCCATGCGCAAAAGCTGCTGCTGGTGACCGATGACGCGCAACTTCACCGTCGTTGGACAGGCTTTATCAGGAATCAGCACCGTCTTGACACCGGCTTCCGTCAGCAGCATACCCAAACGCTCACCCGCGCCGTCATCTCCGACCGGGGCCAGCAAAAGCGCATGCGCCCCCAAGGCTAACACATTCAGGGCGACGTTGGCGGCACCACCGGGACGCTCCTCTTCCCGCCGCACCTGCACCACTGGCACCGGCGCTTCCGGGGAGATACGTTCGACTTTGCCAAACCAGTAACGATCAAGCATCACATCGCCGACAATAGTCACCTGCGCCTGCGCCAGGCTGTGCAAATCCCCGGCCATATCAGGGGCGACCGATGGCATGGTAAGTAAAACCTTCGGTACGCACCGTCGTCGGGTCATAAATATTGCGCCCATCGATCAGCAGGGACTGGCGGAGGAGGCTGCGCATCCGCGCAAAATCGGGGCTGCGGAATTGTTGCCACTCGGTACAGATCACCAGCGCGTCGGCCCCTTCACAGGCCGCATAAGCGTCCGGACAAAGTTGTAAAGCGCCCTGCTCACCATAAAGTCGCCGTGCCTCATCCATGGCCACCGGATCAAAGGCCTGCACCCGGGCACCGCGCCGCCACAAGGCTTCCATGAGCACCCGGCTGGGGGCCTCGCGCATGTCATCGGTATTGGGTTTGAAGGCCAGGCCCCACACGGCAATGGTTTTGCCCGTAAGGTCCTCGCCCAAAGCCCGCACCACTTTCTGCTCCAGAAGACCTTTCTGGCGATTGTTCACCTTCTCCACCGCCGCCAATAGGGGGGCATCAAAATCATAATGCCGGGCACTGTACTCCAGCGCCCGCACGTCCTTCGGAAAACAGGACCCGCCATAGCCGCAACCCGGATATATGAAGGCGTGGCCGATGCGGGGATCGGCACCGATGCCGCGTCGCACCTGCTCGATATCCGCCCCCATCCGCTCCGCCAGACCCGCCAGTTCGTTCATCAGCGAAATTTTGGTGGCGAGCATGATATTGGCGGCATATTTGGTCAGCTCCGCGGAAGGCGGGTCCATGACAATCAGGCGATCATGATTGCGGTTGAAGGGCGCATAAAGGGCCCGCATCCGCTCCGCTGCCGCCCCGTCATCCGTGCCGATGATAATCCGGTCCGGCTTCATAAAGTCGGCGACCGCCGCGCCTTCTTTCAGGAACTCGGGATTGGCGACCACATCAAAAGCGATATCCGCTGCCCGCTCCTGCAGAGCCAGGGTAATTCGAGTGCGCACTTTTTGCGCCGTACCTACCGGCACCGTGGATTTATTGATCACAGTGACCGGACGTTGCACATGTTTGCCGATGTCGCCCGCCACTGCCAGCACATGGCGTAAATCGGCGGAGCCATCTTCATCGGGCGGCGTCCCCACGGCAATGAAGAGGAAATCCCCATGGGCTACGCCCTCAGCAATATCTGTGGTGAAGCGCAAGCGCCCACCAGCAATGCCTTCCTGCACGATGCTAGCTAAATCAGGCTCGTGGATAGGCACCTCACCGGCCCGCAGTCGCACGACCTTATCGGCGTCCACATCCACACACAGCACCTGGTTACCCACCTGCGCCAGGCAAGCACCTGTGACCAGCCCCACATACCCGGTCCCCACCACTGTCACTTTCATCGCCTACCGCTCCCTTTGTTCCAGCACCACGACTGCCACGGCATAGCGGCGTTCATCGCTGATGGACAGCCAACTGCGCACGCCGTCGCCGAGCCCATGTAAGAGCTGCTGCGCGCGACCGCCCAGCACCAGTTGCGGACGCCCGGCGGGGTCGTGGCCCACCTGCACATCCATCCAGCGCATTCCATCACTCATACCACTACCCAGGGCTTTGAACGTCGCTTCCTTTGCCGCGAAACGCCGCGCGAGGAAAGCCGCGCTGGCGGCGGCCTCTCTCGGTATTTCCGCAGCCTCCAAAGGCCCCAGCAGACGCTCGGCCAAACGTTCCCCGAAGCGGGCATGGAGACGGGCCATCCGCTCTACAGCGACAATATCGGTCCCCATACCTATAATCATCCACGCGCCTCACGCATGAGCCGTTTCATATCTGCCACCGCCGTCGCCATACCAACAAACAGTGCGTGGGCGACGAGGGCATGGCCGATATTCAACTCCCGGATATTGGGAATAGCCGCCACTGCCTGCACATTGCGGTAATCGAGACCATGCCCGGCATTCACCTGCAGGCCGAGGCTATCGGCAAAGCTTACTGCGCTGGTAATCAGGCCCAGTTCTTCAGCACGCGCCGCCGCATCAGCAGCATTGGCGTAACGGCCCGTATGCAACTCGACCACGGGCGCGCCGGTTTCCATCGCCGCCTCCAACTGGAACGGATCGGGATCAATGAACAACGACACCCGGATATTGGCAGCGGCCAGACGCTGACAGGCCTCTTTGATACGCGGCAACTGTCCGGCAACGTCAAGTCCGCCTTCGGTGGTCAGCTCCGCCCGACGTTCCGGCACCAAACAACAATCACTGGGGGCCAGACGTTCTGCCACGCGCAGGACCCCTTCTTCTACCGCCATTTCCAGATTGAGGCGGGTACATAGGGTCTGGCTGAGAATTTCCACATCCCGTTCCAGGATATGCCGACGATCCTCACGCAGATGCGTGGTAATGGCATCGGCGCCAGCGCGCTCCGCGACAAAGGCCGCCTCCACAGGGTCTGGATAGCGGGTGCCGCGCGCCTGCCGCAACGTGGCAACGTGATCAATATTCACCCCCAAAGCAATCATTTGCTGTGCTCCCCTCTCCATATCGTCGACGTGGGCCGTATTCTGCGCAAGTATGCCGCAAGGAGGCGGCGGCTCTCCAGTGGGCGTCCGCCCAGATGGAATTGTAGCTCTTGCTCCAAGCAGCGCCGCAAAGAGCTACCCCAGGCTCGCGCATTGCGTGTCTGCATCGCCCCCCGCAACCAACCCAAAGCAGCCGCTTCCAGGGTCACCATTGCGGCATCTGGTGCATGTGCCGGACAGAGTACCCCGCGTGCTGCCTGGCATGACCACTGTTCTGAAAGTGTAGGATCAAGAGATCGACCACACTCTGCGCAGCGTTCCAGGTCGGCTGCCCAACCCAGGTTTTCCAGCAGGCGCCGCTCGAAGCGCCGCAAATACCAACCCTCACCTGGTTCATCGCGCAATACGCTGACCGTTTCTTCATACACCGCAAAGAGCGCAGGAAAGGGATCGCCGCGCTGCGTGAGTCTTAGCAGCAGTTCGTTGATATAAAATAGGCTGAGGTTTTGCAGCGCATCCAGTGGCAGCGCCGGCCCAAGCTCTTCGGCCTGCGCCAGCACCGGTAACTCACCTCGCCCCAACCAACGCACCCATAAAGGGCGCCCCGCCTCAACCCGCGCCAACGGAGAGCGCGTGCGCCGGGCGCCTTTGGCCAACACCCCCAGCCGACCCTGTGTCTGCGTAAACAGTTCGACTACCAGACTGGTATCCCCATAAGGATAGCGATGCAAGACCCAGGCGCGATCACCGGCCTCAGTCGTCATACCCCAGCTCGCGCAGGATATTCCGGTCCTCCGACCACTGTTCCTTTTGCTTGACCCACAAGCCCAGCCAGACCCGCTCTTCGGTCAACTGCTGCAGCGCCTCCCGCGCCCGGCTGCCAATCACCCGCAACCGGCTGCCGCCGTCACCTAAAATAATGGCCTTCTGCCCAGGCCGTCGACAATAAATAGTCGCCTCGATACGCTGCTGGCCGCCTTCCACCTGGTAGCTTTCAATGGCAACCGCGGTATCGTAGGGTAGCTCGGCGCCCAGTTGCCGGAATATTTGCTCGCGGATGATTTCAGCCGCCATAAACCGCAGGTTGCGATCAGTAACCTGATCCTCTGGGAAAGACGCCGATGCTGGCGGTAACAAGGGCACCAGCACGTCAGCCAGACGCTCCACATCAGCCGCCCTGCGCGCCGACAACGGTATGACCGCCGCGAATTCTCCACGTTCCGCCAATGTCTGCAAATAAGGAAACAGACGTGCCTTGGCCGTCACCCGATCCACTTTGTTTACCACGGCCACCAACGGAATACCGGTCCGCTGTAACCAGCGCAAGGCCTCCGCGTCATCATGGGTCCAGAGCAGCGCCTCTACCACCAGCACGCCCAAATCCGCGGACTCCAGCGCGCCTCGGGTAGCCCGCAGCAGATGCCGGTTCAGACTGCGATAACCACTATGCACGCCCGGCGTATCGAGAAACAGCAATTGTCCATCGGGTCGGCTGAGAATCCCGAGAATCTGATCACGCGTTGTCTGTGGCCGCGGCGCGGTGATACTGATTTTCTGTCCAACCAGATGGTTCAGCAAGGTAGATTTACCGACGTTAGGGCGCCCGAGCAGCGCTACATACCCGCTGCGATACCCTTCATCAGGAAGGGGGTCCATAACATCATTCATGCGCGACCCTCTGCAGTTGTGCCAGCATCAGTGCCGCGGCCTGCTGTTCTGCTTTCCGCCGACTGCCGTCCTCCGCTTCTGTAGCTTCGGCGCCCGGCACGCCACAGCGCGCCACGAAACGTCGCTCATGGGCCTGTCCTTTTTCTTCCACCATCGTATAGATGGGAAGCGGACGGCCCTGCCCCTGCAGGAATTCCTGCAACTGCGTTTTTGGATCACGCAACTCTTCACCGCCCAGCTGATCGGTCATCAGGGGTTCAACCAGTTGCGCTACAATACCTTCTGCCGCCGCATAGCCACCATCCAGAAAGGCCGCGCCAATCACCGCCTCCAGCGCATCGGCACGGATGGAGTCGCGCCGCGCGCCGCCGCTGCGTATTTCTCCGGGACCGAGGATCAAGAAATCGGCCAGGGCAATCTTTCCGGCAATCGCCGCCAGGGTTTCCTCACGAACCAGCCGCGCCCGCATCCGCGACAGATCACCTTCACTCACCTTGGGAAAGCGAGCAAAGAGTTTCGCCGCTACCACGAAATTCAGCGCCGCGTCACCCAGAAACTCCAGCCGTTCATTATGCTGGGCGCCCGCACTGCGATGCGTTAGCGCCTGCAATAACAGGGACTTCTCACAAAAATGATAGCCGATCGACTGTTGCAGCCCCTCTAAGACACCCATAAACGCAGACTCAGTAATCCAAAAGTGAAAAAGGAAGAATTATATCATACACGGAAAAGCCTTTTTAATGTCCTACGGCTTCAAAATGCAGCAGCAGACTGATATTAGCTATCAAAGGCACGACCTTGTCATAACTGACGGTGATCAGCGCCGGCCCGGTACCACCCTTCTCGATCTGGATGTCTTTCTGCGGGATATTGATCATGGCTACCCCCAGACGACTGTTCAGGTTATGGCGAATTTGTGATGCAGACTCCTCCGGCCCAGACTGCTGCGCTTGCTGGCTGACGATATTCTTCAAAGACCAGTAATCGTAGTAGGACGGCATCACCTTCACCACGAAGGCGATAGCGAACACCAGGATCAACAGCCAGAAAATCACGCCGATGAGCGAGACGCCCGCCTCCCCGAAATCTGGTGGCGTTATGGATCGCACACCCTGAGCATGCTGGCCAAAGGCCTTTTTCATGAACTGGTCATCTAAAATCGATTTGCGCATCCAGAGCCCTCCCGGAGCCTGAGTTCATCTATATCTCTTATTTAGTCCTGAACAATGATTTTGCAAGTACAACGCGCGAGTTCAGGAAGCCCCATCTAATGCGCGACCAATCTGCTTCCAGCGGATAGACCAGTCCTCGGCATTCCAGGAGAACCACACAAACATCGCCTTCCCGACGATATTGCGCTCTGGTACCACCCCCCAGAAGCGACTGTCATTACTATTATCCCGGTCATCGCCCATCATGAAATAGGAATGGGGCGGAACCTTGTACGGCCCGAAATTCATCTGGGCTTCCGGCGTATCAAATTCGATAATATGGAACTTGTGACCCCCGAGCTCCTGCTCATATTCTTTGGTGGGAATCACCATGCCTTCGGCGCCCTGCCCCTCGGGCTTATAATTGAAGGTGCCGATAAATTTTTGTGGCACCAGTTTGTTGTTGATGTAGAGTGCATCTCCCTTCACCTCAATCGTGTCACCGGGCAGGCCGATGACACGCTTGATGTAGTCGACACGCGGATTTTTGGGATAACGGAACACCATGACATCACCAGCTTCTACCGGGCTGCCCTGGGTAATGGGTGTGTGAATCACGGGAAGCCGCAATCCCCACTGGAATTTGTTGACCAACACAAAGTCACCCACCCGCAAGGTTGGGATCATGGACCCGGAGGGTATCTGAAAGGGCTCAAACAGAAAGGCGCGGATCAGGAAAACGATCAGCAATACCGGGAAAAAACTCCGGGCATACTCAACAACAACGGACTCTTTGGTTTCCGCCGACCGCTTCTTCCGCAAAAACAGGAGGTCCATCAGCCAGATCAGGCCGGAAAGCACAACCGCCAAAAACAACCCCAAGGTAAAATCCATCAGTGCCTATCCTTCACTTTGTACATTACCCAAATTAGCCTCCGCATAATTTCCGCGGCGCACGTTTTATCTCTTGTCACTTTTCAGCACTGCCAGAAAGGCTTCCTGGGGAATCTCCACATGTCCGACCTGCTTCATGCGTTTTTTCCCCTCTTTCTGCTTCTCCAGCAATTTACGTTTGCGCGAAATGTCACCGCCATAACACTTGGCCAGCACATTCTTGCGCAGGGCTTTGACCGACTCCCGGGCGATGACTTTGGCCCCTATGGCGGCCTGAATAGCCACCTCGAACATCTGCCGGGGAATCAGATCACGTAAACGGGCCACCAGTTCCCGTCCGCGCCGTTCGGACACATCGCGGTGCACAATCCAGGACAGCGCATCCAGCTTTTCACCATTGATGAGGATATCCATTTTCACCAGCGGCCCGCTCTCGAAACGCGCAAATTCATAATCCATGGAGGCGTAGCCCCGACTCACCGATTTGAGACGGTCAAAGAAATCCAGGACGACTTCGTTGTGCGGCAACTCATAGCGCAGCATCACCTGCCCGCCCGTGAACTGCATATTCTTTTGCCGCCCGCGACGCTCTTCGCAGAGCGCGATTACCGGCCCAAGATAGGATTCCGGCACCAGAATATTCGCCGTAATCACCGGCTCGCGAATATCCGCAATTTTTTGTGCCGGCGGCAACTCGGCAGGATTGGAAATTTTCAGCACCTGCCCATCCGTAGTAACCACCTCATAGATCACGGTAGGTGCGGTACTGATCAATTCTAATTGATACTCGCGCTCCAGGCGCTCCTGCACGATTTCCATGTGCAACAGCCCCAAAAACCCGCAACGAAAACCAAAGCCCAGGGCTTGGGAAGTCTCTGGTTCAAACTGCAACGCCGCATCATTCAGCCGCAACTTCTGCAGCGCCTCGCGGAAATTTTCGTAGTCTGCCGAGTCCACAGGATAAAGCCCGGTGAAAACCTGCGGCTGCACCTCGCGAAAACCCGGCAGCGGCGCACTTGCAGGGTGGTCCTGCTCCGTCAAGGTGTCCCCCACCCGGGCGCCTTCAATGGTCCGCACGCCCGCAATGACAAAGCCCACCGCACCGGTCTCCAGTGCCGGGACAGTCAAGGATTTTGGGGTGAAAACACCGACCTTTTCGACCACATAAGATTTCTGCCCGACCATCGTCAGGATACGCTGGCCCGGCCGAACAGAACCATTCATCACCCGCACCAAAACCACGGTCCCCAGATAATTATCGAACCAGGAATCAATGATGAGGGCTTGTAACGGTCCGTCCGGATCGCCTTGGGGCGGCGGGATACGCTCCACCACCCGCTCCAGAATCTCCCGAATCCCGATGCCCTCTTTGGCACTGGCCTCTACAGCGTCGTCAGCAGGCAGCCCGACAATTTCTTCAATCTCCCTGCGCACCCGCTCTGGATCCGCAGCCGGCAAATCAATTTTGTTCAGGACGGGCAGAATCTCCAGATCGTGTTCGAGTGCCGTGTAACAGTTGGCCACACTTTGCGCCTCCACGCCCTGCGAGGCATCCACGACCAACAGAGCCCCTTCACAGGCAGCCAGAGAACGGCTGACCTCGTAAGAAAAATCCACGTGGCCAGGCGTATCAATGAGATTGAATTGGTACTCCTGCCCATCGGCGGCGCGAAACTGCAAGCGCACGCTTTGTGCCTTGATGGTGATTCCACGTTCCCGTTCGATGTCCATGGTATCCAGCACTTGACTGGACATTTCCCGCTCGGTCAACGCCCCACAAAGACGGATAAACTGATCCGCCAGCGTGGATTTGCCATGATCCACATGGGCAATAATGGAAAAATTACGAATATGTTGCTGTTCAGTCATATGACCTATCAATCCATGGGCGTCGGACGGCTATTACCGCCGCGCCTGCCACCATAACAAAAAGGGCTGGTATAAACACCCAGCCCTTCGCGGCTACCACCTGCTTCAGCGCGGCAGCGAAAGTACCAGATAAAAACTCCCTTCACCGCGCCGCACCAGCACCGGTATCGGCTGGCTTGCCGGCAACACCGCCACCAACTTCTGCAAATCGCCAGCACTGGTAATCTGCTGTTGTGCTACCTGCAGAATCACATCGCCGGGACGAATGCCTGCTTCCGCTGCCGGACCCACACCAACGCCGAGGACGAGAACGCCGGTATTCACATTCAGTTGTTTACGCGCTTCCGCCGTCAGCGGACCCACCTGCATGTTCAAACGTTTGATTTCGCCCTTCTGCGCCGGACTGCCGGGTGCAATGGATTCCGCCGCATTCTCCAGATTACCGGGCAGACTCTCTACCACGATGTTGAGGATCATGGGTTTACCATCCCGGATGACACCCAACTTCGCCTTAAAGCCAGCGGGCAATGCCCCCACCAGCGGCGGCAACTGACCGGAGTTGTAGATGGATTGGCCATCAAAGGAAACAATGACATCCCCTGGACGTAGCCCTGCCTTGGCGGCCGGACCATCAGGTACGACCTGCGACACCAGCGCACCCACCGGCTCCTTCATGTGGAAAGATCTGGCGAGATCCATGCTGACGTCCTGAATCATGACCCCGAGCCAGCCAAAATGCACTTTCTGATGTAACTTTAACTGCTTGACAGCATCCATAGCGACATTGATAGGGATGGAGAAAGACAACCCCATGTAGCCGCCACTACTGGTATAAATCTGGTCGTTGATACCGATCACCTGACCATGCATATTGAAGAGCGGGCCACCGGAGTTACCGGGGTTTATCGGCACATCCGTTTGAATAAACGGGATATAGGGGTCATCCGGCAACGGCCGCGAGGTCGCACTGACCACACCCTGGGTCACACTGTTCTCAAAGCCAAAGGGCGACCCTACCGCCAGCACCCATTGCCCCACCTCCAGTTTGCCGGAGTCACCAATTTGCACCGTTGGCAGATTTTTCGCATCAATTTTGAGCAACGCAACATCCATGCGCGTCGATAAACCCACCAAATGGGCCGTGTATTGATGATGATTGGTGAGACTGACAATGATCTTTTGGGCACCCTTCACCACATGCGCCGCCGTCACCACATAACCATCGGGACTAACAATAAATCCGGAGCCCAGAGACTGCACCTGGTATTTCTGACCAGATCCAGGCGCTCCCTGAGGGCCACCCGGCTGCCCCGGCGCGCCAAAGAAGGGAGCAAAAAACTGATTCAGCGGAGAGTTCGGCGGGAATGGCGAGCCTGTGTTGCGCGCCACCTTGGTCTCCGTCGTGCTGATGTTCACCACAGCAGGCCCATACTGTTTGACGATGGGCGTAAAATCCGGCAAGCCCACCAATGCCTGACCGCTGGTACCGGCATCGGCCCAAATAGGCGCCATTGTCCCTATGCTCAGTCCCAGACCTACACAAAGCGCCACTGCAAGGCGCTGTCTACCCAGCACGCGATTCTTCAAGAAACCCCCTCCCAACCATCCGATTTACTACTTAATCTAAGACCGTATCTATCATCTCGGTATCCGCTGTACTTAGCAACAGGCACGGCCCTTCCCGACTAGCACACCGACGTTCATTCTAACTAACACTGATTCTAAGGATTACCTGCAGGAAAAGCCATGGAAGCTGCGCTGATACCCTCCGCAGGCGTATAGGCCGCACTTTCCAGACCAGACTGACCCGAACCATAGGAAGAAGAAACTTGGGAAGAAACGAAGTAATTACCACTGCCGGGCACCCAGAGTCGCTGAATATCTCTCTGGATGAGTATATCTGTGCCGGAGGACCGCGGCGTAAAGCTGCCTACGGGGCGCAGATGGAATTCCTCACTGTGGGACGAAATGCCCCTCAGCGTGGCCGTCTTTGCGTAATGACCGGACTCACTGCCAGCAACGGAGTGATCCGACACACTGTCGTGTGGAAGGATGCCCACCAGAGTCACTGACACCACCAACACCGCGGCAACGGAACCTGCCTTAATCCAAAAACCTCCGGAAATACCCCGCCGCTGTATGGCCTGCGGGGCCAAGATACGGGGTTCGCTCACCATCGCCCAGGCAACCCGGTCTGCGAAATCGGCCGACCCTAACTGGACCCCTTTCCGCGCATTTTGCAGAAGAAAAGAGATGCGATACTGGGACTCCCAGGCATCTCTCAATCCGCGCTCACTTTGTAAACGCGCAGCTAAACGGTTGGCGCGCAGCCCGGTCAGCTCGCCTTCCATGAACGCCATCAGTTCTTTTTGCGTTTCATCGTTCATGACTTTTCCTGCTCTAACAAAGGGGCCAACACCTTGGCTATCGCTTCACGCGCCCGAAAAATCCGGGACCTTACCGTCCCCACCGGACACTCCATGACCACAGCAATTTCGTCGTAACTCAAGCCTTCAAACTCGCGTAAAGTCACCGCCGTGCGCAAATCCTCCGGCAACGACGTCAACGCCTTATCAATATGCTCTGCCAGTTCCCTACTGAGCAATAACCCTTCCGGGGTGTCATACTCTCTTAGTCCGTCGGCACTGGCAAATTGTTCCGCATCTTCTGTTTCTGCATCCACAATAGAAACCTGGCGGCCTTGGGCTACGAGGTGGTTTTTTGCGGTATTGACGGCGATGCGATACAACCAGGTATAAAAAGCGCTGTCGCCGCGAAAACTGGTGAGCGCACGATAAGCTTTGACAAACGCCTCCTGGGCCACATCTTCGGCCTCCTCGGGCGTGCGCACAAAACGCCCGACCAAGGAAATCACCTTGTGCTGGTATTTGCGCACCAGGAGATCAAATGCTCCCTTTTCTCCCTTTTGCACACGCTGGACGAGGAGCAGGTCACTCGGTGCGCCATGTTCCTGACCACCTGCCGTGCTGCGTCCCGTAATCTTACCCATTCGGCCTTTCCCTTCCCTTTGTTCTTTAGGTGCCGTTCTTCACCTTATCAGCCTGTCATCGTATCATGACCCCTCCCAATTCTCGCAACGCTTGCGCCCAACACCTCTCCCAGGACAGCAAATGCCTTTTTTCGACTTTCTCATTATCGGCTCTGGTGCTGCGGGACTCAGCACCGCCCTGGGGCTCAGCCGCCTCGGCCAGGTAGGTATTGTGAGCAAAGAACAAGCGGGTGTTTCCGCCAGCGACTGGGCGCAGGGTGGCATCGCGGCCGTCATGGATATGGACCGCGACAGCATTGCCCTGCACGTCGAGGATACGCTGGGAGCCGGTGCCGGACTATGTCACCCGGAGGCAGTCCGACAAATCATTGGCCGCGGCCCGGAGGCGGCGCGTCAATTAATCGACTGGGGGGTGCCCTTCGATCGCCAGCCGGACGGAAACTGGCACCTCACCCGTGAGGGCGGACACCAGGCGCGTCGGGTACTGCACAGCGCAGACACCACGGGCCATGCCATCGAGAGTGCCCTGCTGCGAAGAGCTTTGACCGAACCTGCCATACAGATAGCTGAGGAACACTGCGCCAGCGATCTTTGGATCAGCGAAAGCCGTTGCGCAGGCGCCTGGGTACTCGCTCCGGGAGGCAACCGTCCGGAGTTATGGACGGCACGGGCGGTGATTCTCGCCAGTGGCGGGGCTGGTCAGTTGTATCTGCACACCAGCAATCCGCTGGTGGCCACTGGGGACGGCATCGCACTCGCCTATCGGGCGGGTGCGGAAATTGCCAATCTGGAGTTTATCCAGTTTCATCCCACTACGCTCTACCGGCCGGGTAGTGCACCTTTTTTGCTTTCTGAGGCCTTACGTGGTGAGGGAGCGCTCTTGCGTCTGCCAGACGGCAGTGCTTTTCTGGAGCATTACGACCCCCGCGCCGAACTGGCGCCGCGGGATATTGTCGCGCGCGCGATCGATACGGAGATGAGACGACATCACCTCGCCTACGTCACTCTGGACATCAGCGCGCAACCCGGCCTCCTGGTGCAGCAGCATTTTCCGGCGATTTTCGCGCACTGCCGGGCGCAAGGCTACGACCTGACGCGGGAGCCGATTCCGGTGGTCCCCGCCGCCCACTATACCTGCGGCGGCGTAGTCGTAGACGCTGCGGGACGCAGCACCATCCCGGGACTCTATGCAGCGGGCGAAGTCAGCTCTACCGGGCTGCACGGTGCCAATCGTCTCGCCAGCAATTCGCTGTTGGAATGTGTGGTGGGTGCGGCAGCGATTGTCGCGGATATGGAAGGACTGTCGCGCCTGCCAGACAGGTCGCGTCAGTTGCCCGTGCCGTCGCCAGGGCGGGTGAGAACCGATGTGCGCGCGACAGACGTCACCACCCTGCGGCCGATGCTGCAAGCGGACATGTGGCAAGCGGCAGGCATCATCCGCAATGATCAGGACCTGCAGGCGGCCAGCATGCGTTGGAATGAACTGGCTACGCGCATCGGCGATGCCCCATGCGGGCCTCGGTCCTATCAGGAGCTGCGCAATCTGCGCCAGTGCGCCGAAATTCTTACCCGTTCCGCGCTGTTACGCGAAGAATCCCGTGGCTGTCATTTCAATAGTGACCACCCGCAAAACCGGGATGTGGCAGCGGATAGTATCAGCCAGCGGGATCAGCAGGGTCCGGTGCTGCGTTCCATTCCTGGCGCAATCTGAGCCGCCAGCGCCGCCACAGATCGTCGCCGGTCGTGAAGAGGCCGATCAGCACATGGCGGCGACCATCGCTACCCTGTAGGGGAATCACCCCCAGGCGCGGGTGCAGAAACGGGCGAGTGCCAGGCCGAACCGATACCACGCTCCCATCGTCCATTTGCACCTGCAGGTCGCTCTCTCTGCCGAGCAGGATCGCTTCCGGCATGGCCTGGCCAACGCGCTGACGCCGGGAACGGCGCCAGATGATCCAAACCAGCAACACGACAAGCAATGCCAACCCCCAGTGCCAGTCGTGGCCCATCGTAAATCCCGCGCAGAGCACAGCCAGTACACAGGGAACACGCTGTAGCCAGCGCTGCCGCCAGGCACTGCCGAAGGAAAGCATGGGCAAGGCTTTGTCGTCGTCATCCATGAGGGTATGATCAGGGCCATGCTGTTTCAGCAACCGGGAGTCGAATCGCATGTCTTCAGCCGTCATTACCTTTACCCCCCTGCATATGGAACTGGGCCTGATTCACGCCTACGGTGTGGATGCCGAAAAATTTTTGCAAGGGCAATTCTCCAACGATCTGCATGCCCTGGCCAGTGGTCACGGCCAGTGGAGTAGCTACAGTACGGCCAAAGGGCGCATGATCGCCAATTTTTACGTACAGCGCGACGGCGATGGCTTTTGGCTGAGTCCGGCCGCCGATATGGCCGACATCGTCATTGAGCGCCTACGCAAGTTCCGGATGATGGCCAAGCTGGAGATTGAGCGGGGGGAACCGGAATCCGCATTGCTAGCCGTCTACGGCAGCGGTGCGAGTGGCCTGCTCGACCACACCTTCAACATAGCATTGCCGGAAGCCGGCAACAGCGGGGTGGTCGACGACGACAGGATCATTACCCGCCTGCCCTGGATGGATAAGGAAGCCTTTTTGATCGTTTTGCCCGCATCCCGTGTCGAAGCGCTCAGCACAGAGTGGGCGGCGGCTGGCGCGCGGGCCGGATCTGCGGAGGATTGGCGATTGCAGGCCATTCATGCCGGCGTCGGCATGATCAGTAGCGCCACCACAGAAAAAATCATTCCCCAGGAGCTGAATCTGGAGGTACTGGGCGGCATCAATTTCAAGAAGGGCTGCTACCCAGGGCAAGAGATCGTCGCCCGCTCCCACTATCTCGGCAAGCTCAAGAACCAGACTTATCGGATCGCGGCGCCAGCGCCACTGCGGGCGGGTGAAGAAGTCTTCTGCACCAGCATGGGTGAACAGAGCATTGGCATCGTCATCAATGCGGCACCGGATCCTCAGGATGGCTTTGCAGCGCTGGCCGTTGTACGCGCCGCCAACGCCGGGGAGGCCCTGATGGCCGGGGCGCCGGACGGTACGCCTTTGAGCTTAGGGAAACTTCCCTACCCCCTGCCCCTGGACGTCGCCAGGGAAGGATAATCCATGTGGGGTCTGGTGGCAGGCATTGTCAGTTATCCGGTATTTGCCTGGTATAGCAAGCGTTACCTGGATGAGCAGGGACTGGAACGCGGTTTTACCCGCATGGTACTGGTGTTTTTGGTGGCTACCCTACTCTCTTCGGCGCTTGCTTACGGGGTTTCGTGGATGACCAGTACCCCGCAGAGTCGCAGCAGTCAGGCTCAGCTGCAAAAAAAGGGCACCGCGATGTTGGCTGACGAGTTGCAGTGCGCGCAAGACCCCGTCAGCGCCGTTTGCCAGTCCACGGCGGAGCAAGCCGACGCTTTGGAGAAAAAGCTCCTGTCCGGCCTCACCGGTAACCATAAAAATCAGTGAGATATCGAAATGGCTTGGCGGAATGTGGCGAAATGGCTGAGCGGTCCGCCCCGCTGTAAAAGCTCTCCATAGGTCCCCGACTCCACGATCCGCCCCTCGTCGAGCACGTGAACGCAGTCCATGTGCTCCAGACCCACCAGACGATGGGTAATATACAGCACGGTGCGTCCTTCCATGATCTGGCGCAGGTCTTTGAGGAATTCCATCTCCGTCACCGGATCGAGCCCTTCGGTCGGCTCATCCAGAATCAGCCAGGGGGCATCCTTGAGAATCGCCCGGGCGATGGCCACCCGCCGACTCTGACCGCCGGAGAGCTTCACCCCGCCTTCGCCGACAATGGTATCCAGGCCCTGAGGCTGGCTGCGCACGAACTCCGCAAGCTGCGCCGTGGCCAGCGCGGCCCAAAGCGCATCCTCTCCCGCCTCGCCCTTGGCCACCAGCAGGTTGTCGCGAATCGTACTGTGGAAGAGATAAGAACGCTGGGATACTACCGCGAAATATTCGCGCAGATTATCTGCCGGGAAATCCCGCAATTCATGGCCACCCAAACGCGCGCTGCCCGACTGATAGTCATAGAAACGCAGCAGCAGATTGGCGAGGCTGCTCTTGCCAGCCCCCGTCACCCCCAGTACCGCAACCCGTGCGCCCACCCGGATGCTGAGGTCTACGCCGGCCAGGGCATCGCATTGGGCGCCGGGATAGCGCAGGTGTAGCTCCTTCAGCTCCAGATCCGGCCGATCCACCCGCGGTGCGGGTCCCGATGCATCGGGGAAAGGCAGGGGCGTATCCGCCACCGCAAAAATACGGCGGGCGGCCGCACGGGTCTGCCCCAAAAACTGAAAGGCCAGTGGCAGGGCCGCAATGGCCTCGAAAGAGCCCATCACGCCCAAGGCAAAGAGCGGTAGATCTGAAACACCCAACGCTCCGCGATGGACCAACGGAATCGCCAGCACCACCACGACCCAGACCGCCAGATTGCCCATGAATCCCATACCGGCGCTGCCGAATCCGGAAATCTGCGCCATGCGCGCCTGCCGCTGGAGTAGCGCAGCGTTGAGCGTGCCCGTACGCCGCAGTATCTCCGGTCCGGCGTTATAGGTCAGCAGCTCACCCATACCCTGCATACCATCCACCACTTGTACCCGGTAATCTGACTGAATGGTGGTCATCTCCGCGCCACTGCGCGCGCCCAGCCGCTCGGTGAGCAGCGGTAGAAGCAGACCGGTCACGGCGAGGAAAAGAAAGAGCGCAATGGCCAGTTGCCAGGAGAAAAAAGCGAAGACGCCCGCCATCACGAGCGTCGCCAACCCGGCCACCAGGAAAGGGGCGAAGACACGCAGGTAAAAATTGTTCAGGGTGTCAATATCGGCGACGATGTGCGAAAGGATGTCGCCGGAACGAAAGCCTTGCAAGCCGGCCGGTGCGAGCGGCTCCAGTCGGGTATAGAACCAGGTGCGTAGTTGTGCCAGCAGACGAAACGTCGCTTCATGGGTGACAATACGTTCCAACCAGCGCGAGATGACCCTGGTCGTCGCAAAAGCACGCACTCCGGCGGCTGGCAGGAAAAAGTTATACAAATTCAGAGTGGCATAACCGCCCAGACCGGCCAGCGCCGCACTCGCCAGAAACCAGCCGGAGAGGGCCAGCAGGCCGAAGTTAGAAAGAATGGTCAGCAAGGCCAGGAAGGCACCCCCCAGCATCCAGAGCTTGAACGGTCCGAACAGTTTCAACAGGCGGTAAAGATCACGCACAGTCCCCCCGATAGGCTGCTACCAGCCTTGCGTAGGCGCCACCGGCGGCCAAAAGTTCGCTGTGGGTACCAGCTTCGACCACTTTCCCGGCATCCATGACCAGGATGTGATCAGCGCGCTCTGCCGTCGCCAGACGGTGGGCAATAACGATGGCCGTTCGTCCCTGGATGAGTCGTTGCATGGCATCCAATACCAGCGATTCATTCTCCATGTCCAGATTGGCCGTGGCCTCATCCAAAATGAAAAGCGGCGGATTCTTGATAAAGGCGCGAGCCAGGGCCACCCGCTGAATCTGACCGCCGGAAAGGCCTTGGCCCAAATCGCCCACGGGGGTATCAAAACCTTGCGGCAAGGCGTCAATGAATTCCAGCACATGGGCGTTCTTCGCCGCCTCCCGCAGAGTGGCCATATCCGCATCAGGACGGCCGATGCGAATATTTTCAGCGATGGTGCCGTAGAACAGACGAGGGTTTTGCGGTACCCAGGCCAGTTGCCGCCACCAACTCTCCCGCTCCAGGGCGCGCAAAGGAATCTGGCCATTGACCAGGATTTCTCCGGAATCCGGTTGCACAAAGCCGAGTAAGGCATTGGCCAAAGTGCTCTTACCCGCACCGCTGGCACCGACCAGCGCGGTAACCTGGCCCGCCGGAAAATCGGCGTTCACGCCGGCCAGCGCTATCCTGCCTTCCTCATAGGAGAAATGCAGGTCGCGCACCGTGAGGCTGATAGCCTGTGTACCGGCGTAAGCCACTGGCTGCGGCTTCTGCTCCGGCAGCGGCATGTCGAGAATTTCAAAAATGCGTTTGGCGGCGGCAATGGCGCTCATCCGCGCATGATAATAGGTGGCAAGACCACGCAGCGGGTTAAAATACTCCGGCGCCAGTAAAAGGACGAAGAACGCGGTGTAAAAAGTGACCGAGGAATGGACTTCCAACAGGCGCGCACCCAGCGATACGGCCACCAATGCGATAGACAGGCTCGCAAAAAATTCGAGCACCGCCGAAGTGAGGAAGGCCACCCGTAACCCAGCCATGGTCGTGCGCCGATAGTCGTCAGAAATGCGCGCGACGATCTCTATCTCGTCCTTGGCACGACCGAAAATTTTTAGCGTGGTCAGACCCTGTACCACGTCCAGAAAATGGGCACTCATCAGCAGCATTTTGCGCCACTGGCGCTGATTGATAGCCTCCGCCTGGTAACCCACCAGCACCATAAAGAAGGGTACCAACGGCCCGGCGATGAGAAGAATCAAACCGCTGATCCAGTCTGTAGGGAAGACAAACACGAGGATAGCCAGCGGTATAAGGCTGACCAATGCCATTTGCGGCAGGTAGCGGGAAAAGTAAGGCTCCAGCGCTTCGACACCTTCAATCATGGTACTGGCGATGTCGGCGCTACGCTCCCCTGCCACCGCCACCGGCCCCAAACTCAAAAGGTGGGAAAGCAGGCGCTCGCGCAGGTAGGTCTTGATACGCGCACTGGCCCGAAAAGCCACCAACTCGCTCGCCCAGGAAAGCCCGGCCCGGATGACAAAAAGACCGAGCATGACCCAGAGCAGCGGCATCACCGCCGCCAGATCCCCGCCATGAAAAGAAACATCATCGACGATCTGCGCCAGCAGGAAGGCCTGGAGGATAATCAGCAGGCCGGCAGCCAGGCCCAGTCCGATGCCGAAATAGAGCGTACCCCTGGTGCGCCGTCCCTCCTGCATCAACCGCTGATCCATCCGCTGTGCTTGTGCCATCACCAACCTCTAATATAACCAGCGTACTCTAGCATAAGGCAGGTGCGTGCCCACCATGCCTGATGATCAGCAGATGCGTGCATCCAGAAATAAGGTAAGCACCCCCGTATAACCATATATTTTATCGTGCGATATCTCTCCGTTGGCAAAAAAACCCACCAGCGGGAAGTCGCCCAGCCCCTCCTGGATAACCCGCAATTCCGCAGAATCTGGTCCAAACAGGCTCTCGCCGCGCCCCAAACAGGAGAAATAGAGGCCGCCGCGAATCCTCCGCCCATCCGCCAGACGGGCAATTTCTATGAGCATACGCTCCAAATCTTCGCGCGCGGTGCTGCCGTCTCGCTTGCAGAACATCAGGGTCTGGCCGACCTCCACATATTCCCCGATTGCTAGCAGCTTTCGGTCGACATCGATACCGATCAGGTTGCGTACCATATAGTCGCCGCGATCATCGTTTTCTACCGGCAGCGCCACAAAAATAAAACCCGCCGCCCGCTGCAAATCTCGGGAGAGGATATCACCGACTTCTTCGTAAAACACATCCAGCGCCGGGCGGTCATCCAGGCGGGCGACCACGTTACTCTTGGCTTCGCCAATTTGATGGATAGGACCGATAGGGCTACAGCCCTGGGTCAGGCGGGTAGCAATGGCGATCTCTTCGCTGAACATCACGCCGCTCAGCCCACCGTGCACCACCTTATCGGCAAGCTGCGCACCGTTGGCACGACTGTTGCCGATTCCGCCAGTGAGGAAACCACTCTTCATCTTTCCGGCAAAATCACGGACCAGATCAGGCAGATCCGGCGTTTGGGAGTCACCATGAACGATGGCGAAGTAAGGCGGACGATCGGGGGAAATTGTTAAATCTGTGCCACGCTGGTAAGGCTCCATCCCAGAAAACAAGTGAAATTCCGTCTCCGGGAAGTCGGCCACCATAAAGGCCAGTGCCGGTTCGTCCAGGTATTCCTGCGCAGTCGCACAGATGCCGATCCCCACGCAGCCCGTCCAGTGCGACACACCGGTTTGTTCTCGCACAGCATTCAGGATTTCCGGCAAATCAGACTCAAAACGGTCACTGACGTAGAGGAAACCCAGCGTACCGCCCCGCACCCGCGGACCCGCCATCTCCAACGCGGTGGACAAAGCCGTACGCCAATCCGCGTTACGGGCATGGCCGTAGGGGAAGAGCCGTTCATTATGCAAAGGGGCACCTCGTTAGTTTTTCTTGTAAAAAAGGCGTGACGAACAAAAATACCGAAGATTGACATATCCGGACGGTACCTGTTGAGAACAGGCGATACCATGTATCGGTATGGATTATCGGGGGGAAAAAAGGCTGAGCAGCCTTTTTATTTGGTGGAGCCAAGCGGGATCGAACCGCTGACCTCTTGAATGCCATTCAAGCGCTCTCCCAGCTGAGCTATGGCCCCGATGCGCCGTAATATATGGATTCGTGGGGGTGATGTCAAATATTTTTTGCATACACCCGTCCATCAGCAGCATGTGCTCAAAGGTCCACAACCATACCGTCATAGGCTGGAATAATCCCGTCAGGCAACTCCGCAGCCAACGTCGCATAGTCAATATCATGGGTCATATGGGTAAGAATAATCCGCTCTGCGCCAATGCGCTGCGCCCAATACAAGGCCTCTTCCACATTAAGATGGGTGGGATGCGCTTCGTAATGCAGACAGTCAAGAATCAGGACTTTCAGCCCCCGCAACAGCATCAGACTGCTATCTGGAATAATTTTTAGATCAGTAAGATATGCTGCGTCATTAAACCGGTATCCGAGAATAGGCAGAGGACCGTGCATCACGGGTATCGGCGTCACCGCAATCGCACCAAAGGTCTGCGGCGATGCTATCCGGTGCATGGATAGCGAAGGTTTCGCCCAAGTGATATCCGGCGGCAGAAAACAATAGCGAAAACGGCCCACCAGCTCCGTTGCCGTGCGTTCATCCGCATGGCAAGGAATCACGATCTTCTGCGCAAAATTGAAGGCACGCAGGTCATCGATACCGTTGATATGATCGGCGTGAAAATGGGTATAAAACACGGCGCTCAGTGTTCGCACATCGGCGCGTAGCATCTGCTGACGCAGGTCAGGACCGGTATCCACCAGCAGATGCGTATCCTCATCCCGCACCAGAATACTGGCCCGCAGGCGGCGGTTGCGCGGATCAGCGCTGCAACAAACCGGACAATGGCAAGCAATCGCTGGTGTCCCGGCACTGGACCCTGTACCAAGGAACACAATCTTCACACCGCCACCGCGTGCCTAAACAGTGCGTGGAAGTTAGCCGTGGTCTGCGCGGCGATATCCTCCAGCGTCGCACCCCGCAACGCCCCGAGAAAGGCCGCGACATGAGCGACAAAAGCTGGCTCGTTGCGCTTGCCGCGTTGCGGCACCGGCGCCAGGTAGGGTGCGTCCGTCTCCACCAGCAGGCGATCCGCCGGTACCTTCCTGGCCACCGCCTGCAATTCAACAGACTTCTTGAAAGTGACAATGCCGGAAAAGGAGATATAAAAGCCCATATCCATAGCCGCTTTCGCAAAATCCCAGTTTTCGGTGAAGCAATGGATGACGCCGCCAGCGGCTGCCGCATCTTCACTGCGCATCATGGCGATGGTGTCCGCCGCCGCCGAGCGGGTGTGGATGATCAGGGGCTTTCCCGTAGCCTTGGAAGCGGCTATATGCTGGGCAAATCGTTCCCGCTGCCAAGACATATCCCCTTCATTGCGGAAATAATCCAAGCCGGTCTCGCCGACCGCCACCACTTTGTCTGCAGCCAGGGCGGTCAGCAAATACTCCCATTCCGGGGTCTCTGCTGCGGGTTCATTGGGATGCACGCCCGCCGCCGCCCACACGCCGGGGTACTCGGTAGCCAGGGCCTGCACCCGCGGCCAGTGCGCCTCGACGACCGCTGCAATCAGTATTTCTTGCACTCCGGCCGCCTGGGCACGCGCCAGAATGCTGGCCCGATCGGCATCAAAATCATCAAAATCCAGATGACAGTGGGAGTCTACCAACATGCGTTTATGACCTTCTGGCAATTCAGGCGGATTTTTCCTGCCCGACATGCTGGGCGGGAGACAAATTCCGTCTTTGCCGAGCCGCCTCAAAGAGGCAAACCCCGGTAGCGACGGACACGTTCAGACTTTCGATGGCTCCCTTCATGGGAATATGGGCCAGATAATCGCAGTGCTCGCGAGTAAGGCGGCGCAAACCTTTCTCCTCCCCGCCCATTATCATCGCCAGCGGCATATTCAAGTCAAGATCATAAAGACTCTGAGCACCCTCCCCCGCCAACCCGACCAGCCAGAAACCCGCCTCTTGCAAAGCAGACAAGGCCCGCGACAGGTTGGTCACCGTACAGACCGGAACGCGTGACGCCGATCCGGCAGACGCCTTGCGCACGGTAGCATTGACCGGACAGGCATTATCCCTAGGCAGAATCACCGCGTCGACCCCAGCCGCTTCGGCACTGCGCAGACAGGCACCGAGGTTATGCGGGTCGAGCACACCATCCAGCACCAGCAGGAAACCACTGCCGTCCAATTGCGCCAGGATCGTCTCGAAGTCCGGCTCAGGAAAGGCACGCAGCAAGCCGCCCACCCCTTGGTGTTTGTCGGTATTCAGCCTCCGACCCAATGCCGTGCTCCGCCATTCATGCACTGGTAGGTGCTGTTCTGTGGCTTTTTGCAGCAACGGCGCGACACGGTCGTCGGCCCTCCGCTCAATCGCCACCCAGAGCTCCAGCAATTCTTCTGAATCCAGTGCAGCGCTGACCGCGTGGATACCGTAGAGGAATTCTTTAGCCACCCGACACTCCTGCCAACATCGTGAACACCTCAGGATTACGCTGGTCGGGCGGGATACAAGGCAGACCGACGCGCGCAAAGGCCACCGCTTCGTCGGGTGCCGGGGCCTCATCCCAGCCCGGCAAGCGGTGGCATACCGCAACAAACGCGGCTGGCCCCGTGTGGGCGATCTGCGCAAAACCCAGGAGATCGGTCGGGGCCTGATAAAATTTTACCCCGATACCTTCCTGACTCCATGCCTCCCCCTTACCGGAGACAGACCTCGCAAAAAGAGGGCAGGCAGCAAGTGCGGCCTCCCACTCGTCCGGCGTCAACACGCCCTCGCGGAGAAACTCCAGGCGCGGCAGCGGCCACTCACCCCGCCGCAAAGGGCCGGTACGCTGCAACTGCCACCCCTGCCCGGCCGCCCAGGAAAGAACTTGTGACTCCAGTTCCAGATACGCCGACAACGGTAGCGTCATGAGCAGGGCACAATCTGCGATAGAACGTCAAAATACGCGATTATCATACCGACTTAGAAGCTGTCGAAAATGTCGTCAACGATATTGTCCGCCACTGCGAAACCAGCGCCGAGACCCAACCCGGTCATGACATTACCCAGAAAGCCGCCACCCATACCCGGCTGTCCCTGCATGGGCGCATTCCAGGACCGCTGCTGCCCCATATTAGGGTTCATACCAGCCGGCTGCCCCATCCCCTGCATCTGCATTTCCAACTGCTGGATACGCTGCGCCATCTGCTGCAGCATCATTCCCACGTTCTGCTGCTGTTGTTGCAGGTTCATGGCTAAGCTACGCAACTCCATATTAATCTCGCGTCCGGTCATATTATCCGGTGCCATGGCGCTCACCCGTCCGGCGACCTGCTGCAAGGCCTGCAGGTTATTCTGGGTCTGCTGCTGCAACTGATTGTATTGTTGGTCCAACATTGAGTAGTCCATGATGTGCTCCTGATTTCGTAAGGAAAATATCCACCGATTAGATAGGCAGAAAGCCTGTGCGGTTCCATAACTGCAATAATTCGCGCCACTACTCCTGCAGGCGAATGCGCCGCTCCCAGGCACGCCATACCCCGCGCGCCAACAGCACCAGAATAGGTCCGATGATCAGGCCGATCAAGCCGAAGGCTTCCGCGCCACCAAGAATGCTGAAAAACACCAGAAAGAAAGGGGCCTGCGTCTGCGATCCGGTGAGCAGTGGGCGTACCACCAAATCCGCCACGGTAATCACGATAAGCCCCCAGGCGAGAACAAGCAGACCAGCTACCCAATGCCCCGTAAAGGTGAGCCAGAGGGTAGCCGCGCCAACTATGGCCGTGGCGCCAAAGGGTATCGGCGATATCAGTGCGGTCGCGACCAACCAAAGAGGCCACATGCTCAGGCCCGCAACCGCGTAAGCGATACCAATAAACATGCCCTCTACCACACCCACACCAATGAGGCCGATCAGCACCGAACGCGCGGCATCCCGGCAGGCAGCCAAAAACCGATCGCCGCGATCACGGCCCCAGAGTTGGGTAGCCCCCAGACGCAGCGCCTCCGTGAGACGCTCACCGTGCAGGGCCAACGCAAAAACGGTCAGTGCCGCAAAAAACGTATGTAACGTAAATATCCAGAGCTGACCCAGAGAATCGGTGATGAAGCCGGAATGGGCACTGAGCAGCGCGGAGAGATAGGCACCGTTCAGCCCATGCAGATGGCTGAGCAACCAGTGCCCCACGTAAGGAACCTGCATCACTTCCGGCGGCACATCGACGAGCGGACCACCTGACTGCCAACGGGAGATAAGCAGAGCTACCTGAGGCAAGACTGAATCAACGATAAGGACCGCGGGAATAATGATGATCGCCACCCACGCCAGGGCATGTATAAGCGAACCCAGCCAGCGCGGTAGATGAAACCCCTGCTCCAGGCGCAACTGCCAGGGCCAACCCACTGTGGTCAGCACAGCCCCCATCAGCAAGGGGCCAGCGAATGGGCTGAGGGTATACGCGGCGCCAGCGTAAATCAGCAGCAACACCAACATGCCCCAATTGGCGTAGCGTGATGGTTCTTGGCTTTTTTGCACTCCGTTCCCCTGATATGGATCCACCATGGAGTGCAAAGCTACCATAGTGCCGTGCCAATGGAAATGTGCATAAGCGCCAGAAAAACCGACAAGATTGGCCGGTCAGTGCGGGTGAATACCGGCGCGCTCCCAGACCGGCACGACACCGTCAGGCAAGGTGAGCAGATGACCGATGGCCGCGTGGCCAACATCCGGGCCATGGAAGTCGGAGCCGACCGATCCGACCATGCCCAGTTGTCGGGCGAGCCGCCCCAGATGCTCGCGATCCCCGGCCGCCTGACTGCCGGAGCAGACCTCAAGGCCAATGCCCCCCGCATCCCGGAACTCGGTGAGCAACGCACGCAGCCGGGTACCGCTGAGTTTATAGCGGCCAGGATGGGCCAGAACGGCGGATCCACCTGCCGCGTTGATCCAGCCAACCGCTTCAGGCATGGGAATCCAGTCGCTGGACACGTAGGCCCTACAACCGCGCCCAAGATATTTGCCAAAGGCCTCGCTCGCGTCTGCACAATATCCTTCACGTACCAGCCAGCGCGCAAAGTGACTACGCCCGACCATACGGCTGCCCGCCATCGCTCGCGCTCCGGCTTCTGCGTCACGAATACCGGCGCCTTCTAATAAGCGCCCAATTTCTAAGGCACGCCAGTCGCGGAAGGCCATAATCCGGCTCAAACCTTCCTGCATGACGCCATTCGCGGGGTCAATAAAAAGGCCAACAATATGGATGCCCTGGGTACTCCATTCGCTAGAAACTTCAACGCCGGGGATAAGTTGAATGCCCATTGTCGCCGCCTGCGCACCGGCCTCCGCAAGCCCCGCAGTATTGTCGTGGTCAGTCAGTGCCATGACGCGCACCCCGGCCGCATGCACCCGCTTCACCAGGTCGGTGGGCGTCATGGTGCCATCGGAAGCCAGAGAGTGCATATGCAAATCAACAGGAGAAACGGGGCTTGGGTGCGACATGAGAAGATTCCTGAATAAAGAGGACGCCGCTCACTGCGGAATCCGACGCCATTCCATGTTAGCATAACACGCTCTACTTCATCGGGCATATCGGAGGCAAGCAGTGGCTCCCATTCTGGACATCTCTGGCGCACAGAAGCGCTTTGAACAATACGCCAAACCCCTTCTTGGTGCCTTTGCCAAGAGCGGTATCGCCACCGGGGAACAGATCACCCCGCCGATGATCGTGGACGCACTGCGCCAGCTTTTCACACTGCTGGCAACGAACGTTGCCTCCTGGGATCCCTCCCTACCCGCCGACGAACCGGAACGCATCGGCGACCTGACCATCGGCCTGCTGATGGATCTTGCCACCTGGGCCGAGCGCCTGGGTGAGCGTCAGGCGAAGGTCGCCCTGGAAATGATCACCGTCAGTCTCGCAGCGTGGGTATGTAATCAACACGGCGCCCTCCACACGCTGGAGCCGATCGTCAACGGCCTGGCCGTTCTGGCCAATAGTTGCGGCGAACCCGACGAACTGCGTTCCCTGGCCCAATTGATGGGCAGGGTAAAAGACGCCGCATCCGCAGACTATGGCACCGATCTGGACGGTGTTGATCCACACCGGCCCTGGCGTATCCTGTTATTGAATTGGGGCATCACCGCGACGCGTGCGCAGGATCCAGCGGAAATGCGGCGTGCTTTTGCAGCGCTGGTGCACCATTTACCTAGCGATGCGCCATTATTCTTTCAGGAAGGACGCCAGCAAGTGACCCGAGGTGATTTTCCGGACGAGGTGAAGGTCGTCATGGAAGAAGCGGCAGAAAGTGCCGGACGTGGTCTGCACTAAATCGCAATTACACGGCCCGGTTTGACATCCGGGCCATGTAACCTGTCCACCCCCACAGGTTCCTACGATGGGCGCAAACAGGATAACCGGCAATCAGAGCTCTTTGCCGTGATGCGCCAGGAAGTCAGCAACACCCTCACTGGTCGGCTTCATGCCCGCTTTGCCCTTCTCCCACTGTGCCGGGCAGACTTCGCCATGCTCTTCAGAGAATTGCAGCGCATCCACCATACGGATCATCTCGTCAATGTTACGGCCCAGGGGCAGGTCGTTGATTACTTCATGACGTACCACACCGCCGCGGTCGATCAGGAAGGAGCCACGCAGCGCCACCTCGTCATTGAGCAAAACGTCATAATTGCGCGCGATGCTCTTGGAGAGGTCAGCCACCATGGGGAGCTGGATATGTCCAATGCCGCCCTTCTCTTCCGGCGTGTTTTTCCAGGCCAGATGAGTAAAATGGGAGTCCACACTACAGGCGATGACTTCCGTATTGCGCGCCTTGAACTCCGAGAGACGGTGGTTGAACGCGAGGATTTCCGAGGGGCAGACGAAGGTGAAATCCAGCGGATAGAAAAACAATACGGCATATTTTCCCTTGATAAACTGAGAAAAATGAAAAGCCTCATTAATAGTGTTGTCAGCCATGACCGCGGGGGCCACGAAATCGGGAGCAGCTTTGCCTACCAATACAGCCATCGTTATTCTCCTCTGTTGAAACGGCAGGATGAAGTCCAGATTTTTACTATAGCGAACTTTTCTATATTTCGCTACGTCTTAGATTATGGTGGACGACATGGGCAAAATTCCCAGAGTGGGCAGTACGCTTTCCTTAGGCTAGAATAGGTTCCCAGCCCACCGGGCGATCCCGGTCATAATCCATTAGACTAAAATGTGAGGAGCTTGGCCCCCATGACTTATGTGGTGACTGAATCTTGTATCAAGTGCAAATATACCGACTGTGTAGATGTCTGCCCGGTGGACTGTTTCCGCGAAGGACCCAATTTTTTGGTCATCGACCCCGATGAGTGCATCGACTGCACCCTCTGCGAGCCCGAATGCCCTGCGGGCGCCATTTTCCGCGATGATGACCTGCCCGAAGGTCAGGAGGAATTTGAGGAAATCAATGCCCGCCTCGCCAAGATCTGGCCTGCCATCGTTCAAAAGAAAATGGCGCCCGAGGATGCGGATGCCTGGCTGGAAGTAAAGGATAAACGGGGTCTTCTCGAAGAGTGAACAACGCTGGCGTGCCCGCCACATGGCGATCTCCCAGCTTTCGCCGCCTGCTCGGTCTGGTCCACGCGTATCGCGGCCGCATCCTTTTCGCCACACTCTTCATGGTGATTTCCGGGGCGGCGACCGGTGGCGTAGCGTATATGATCAAGCCGGTCCTCGACCGAATCTTCATCGACCGCAACGCCAGCATGCTCGTCTGGTTGCCCCTGGGCGTCATAATGATCTACGCCGTTAAAGGCGGCGCCGATTACGTACAGGCTATCACCCTGGTCCGGGTGGAAGAAGACGTTTTGCGCGGTCTGCGCGAGCGTCTTTATGCCCATACCCTACGCCTGCCCCTCGGCACCCTCATCGACAGCAGTCACGGTAGCACCCTGTCGCGAATGAGTCTGGACCTGACTTTATTGCAGCAAGGCCTCTCGGTGCTGGCGCGTTTCTTCCTTTCCACCTTCCAGATCATCGCGCTCATGGCGGTCGTGTTTTACATGAGCTGGAAATTAGCGCTGATCAGCTTCATCACCCTGCCCATCGCGTTTTATCCGTTGATTCGTTTCGGCCAGAAGCTACGCCAGCGCGGTGAACGCCAACAAGAGCAGATGGGCCAGATCATGGACCAATTTTCTCAAAGTCTGCGCGGCGCCGAAGTGATCAAAAGCCAGGGTGCTGAAGACTTTGAGGGGCAGCGTTTCGGTATTCAGGCGCGTCACTACTTCGACCTGATGATGCAGATTGCCCGCATCCAGAAGGCGACGGTTCCTATCATGGAGATGATTGCGGCGCTGGGCATTGCGGTCATCATCTATCTGGGGGGCAGTCAGGTGGTGAATGGCGGGATGACGACGGGGGCCTTCTTCAGTTTTCTGACGGCGCTGGGGATGATCTATGAGCCCCTGCGCCAGCTCTCCTCGGCAAACAATCAACTGCAACAAGGTCTTTCTGCCGCAGACCGGCTCTTTGCCTGGCTGGACCAACCGGCAGAGGCCAGCCAGCGCTCCCCGACGCCGTGTCCCTGGGGCACTTGGCAGTGCCACGATCTCAAGTTGGAATTGGGGGGCGAAGCCATTTTACATGGCCTCCAGTTTACCATACCCCCTCTCAGCACGACGGCCATAGTCGGCCCCAGCGGCGGTGGCAAAACCAGTCTGGTGCGGGTGATGCTCGGCTTGCTGCCACCCAGCGGGGGAGACATTACGGTGGCTGGGCGGTCCATCCGCGATCTCCCTCCCGGCGATTACCGGGGTTATTTCAGCTTTGTGGCTCAGGAGCCCGTACTCTTCAGCGGCACCGCTCTGAGCAATATCGCCTATGCCGATGCTCAACCCGACCACGAACGCGCCGAGGCAGCCGCGCGGCAAGCGCACGCTTGGGAGTTCTTAGCTCCAATCGGTGGGCTGGAAACGATGATCAAGGGCAATGGCGGCAATCTTTCCGGCGGCCAGCGCCAGCGGCTCGCCATCGCCCGTGCGCTCTATCTGGATCGCCCCGTGCTCGTCCTTGACGAAGCCACCAGCAACCTCGACAGCGAAAGTGAAGAACGCATCGCCGAAACCCTCGGCGCCCTGCACGGACGAAAAACCCTTATCATCGTCGCGCACCGCCCGCGCACTACCCGTCTCGCCGACCAGATCATCCACCTGGAGCGCGGCCAGATCGCGGCCGACGCGCCGGAACACGGCGCCGCATAGCGGCCTTAAACATTCAGGAAGTTTTTCGCAACGATTGGCGCAGCGCAACCAAGGCCTCAGATAGAAGCCGGGCGCCATCGGCATCCGGCGTGGGACCATAACGCTGGGTCAGATAGATTTCACGCACAGATGCCCACTGATCCGCAGGCACCGGCAACTGTTGCCAGAACAAGCTGTCCACGCCCGGTCGAACATCTCTCAATCCCAAAGTGCGCAAGGCGCGCGCCGCATGCTGGCGCCAATATCCATCCTTACCCTGATCCGCCCGATGGCGGCGCCACAGCAGCCAGACCATTAGCAGCAAAACGCTGACCCCCACCAGCCAGTAAGCGAGTACGGCGTGCCAGTGCCAGTCCGACGCTTTCGGCCGCCAGCGCGGCGCATGCGCAGACGACTGCGCCATCTGCATCAGTTGCAAACCCGCTGAGTTCCAGAGGGCGCGCTGTTTGGCCGGGGTCAAGTCGATCACCATGTTGATCCATTGCCATTGCATCCAGTCCCAAAGCTGTTGAGCGCCGGGCACCACGTGGGGGGCTAAGGTACCGGTCTTGCTGCCCCCCTGACTGGGCGCCATCAGCGCAGGCGTCGCATCCAGCCGTACCCAGCCTCGTCCCGGCAGCCAGGCCTGCACCCAGGCATGGGCCATGCTCTGCCGCACAATCCAGTAGCTGCCCACTGGGTTGTACTCGCCACCGTGATACCCGGTCACCACCCGTGCCGGAATTCCGTCCAGTCGGAGCAGCAGAGCCAATCCGCCGGCGTAGTATTCGCAAAAACCCGTATGGGTATGGAGGAGAAAATCCGCCATGCCCTGCCCGTGGGGGTAACCCGTCGGCACTTGCAGGCTGTAGCGGAAAAAGGGCTCTTGAAACCAGTGCAGCAGACGCTGCACCACCACCGCATCGCTACCGCCCACAAATCGGGCCGCCAACGCACGCACGTCCGGGTTGGTGTCGGCAGGTACCTGCAGGGCCGCGGCGCGCTCCGCTGCGGAGAGCAGACGCGGTGCGGCAGGCGCAGACCAGACGGTATAGCGCATGGGCAGACCGGGCGCCTTGTCCAGACGCAATACGCCGTCCGCCTGCTGCTGGTAGGTGACCGGGATATTCAGACGATAAGGCGCAGCCAGGGCAAACAGATAATTACTGTTGTCGGGGCTTAGAACGATTTTCTGCCGAACGCCTGTGGCACCAGCCTCGGCAGATACAGCGTCCTGCCCCATGGCGGCAGGCGGATCTGGCACCCAGCTCCGGCCCTCATCGCGCCAGAGGATCGCACCCACCCAATATAAACGCTCCGGGTCAGCGGGCGGCGGACTGATCTGCGCCCGAAAGACCGTGGCGGAGTCGAGGGCCAGATGCGCCATGCTGTCTGGCGACAAATCCGCGCTGAAACCCGAATGCACATCCCCCTGTGGCGGTGCCCAAGCCCAGAGCGGCGTCGGCGTACGCGGCAATATCAGAAAGAAAATGGCCGTCACCGGCAACAGCACCAGCAGAAAAACCAGACTGAAGACCAACATATATCGGAAATCTCGCCAGCGCAGTCCTTCCGTCGTGCGCTCCACCGCGGCATCGGCTAAAGGCTGCCAAAGCAATCCAAGCAGGGACAGGTATACGGCCGCCAACACAAAAATTCCGAGCAGAACATCCACGCGCAGCCACGCTGCCACCCCCATGCCCAGCAGCACCAGCGCCGCCACCTGATAAAAGTCGCGCTGGCTGCGTATTTCCAGCGCCTTCACCGCCAGCAGCACCAGTACCGCCTGACTGGCCATCGCCAGCCAGTTGCCCCATCCGGCCAGCAGCAACGCCAGCGCCAGCAGAAAAAGACCCAACATCAAGCGTTGCGCCGCACTGAACCAGGGCAGACGCCCATGCCAGGCCCCATACAGCCCGAGACCGGTCGCCACGAACCAAACCCCCATAGCCCAGAGTGACGCCTCCGAACCCAGCGCGAGGAGCAAAAAGACACCCATCAAGGCCGCCAGTAAGGAACCCACACTACGCGCGGGAATGCGCAGCCCAAACATCAGTTCACCTCTCCCGAATGCGGCAGGCGCCGCAGCCACTGGCCAGCCGTGCGCAGTCCCCAAGGCAGGGGGGCACGTTGATCAGTCTCCCGGAGCACCGGCAAAGGCGGCTGTTGCGCCAGCAACAATAAGGCCTGATCCAGACCCGCGCGTCCGCGACCGCTCACTATTCCGCCAGGCATCCGCAGTTGCCACGCCCAGCCCCGTTCCCGCGCGATGTCCAGCGCCGCGCGGAGTATTTGCAGGCGCTGCTCCACCGGCCAGCGTTGCAGCGTCACGTCTTCCCAGTCGAGCAGGATCCGTCGCTGCCCTGCATGCTCCCGCTCACGGGTAGGCAAGCGCAACTCCCCCTGCACGCCTAAAGACCAGTCCACCCGGCGCCAGACTACAGCGCCAAGCCCTTCTCCGGGCAGACGCTCCCGCACCCAGAGCAGATCACCGCTGCCACCCGGCTCACCCCCCTCTGTCTCCTGCTGACCCAGATCTGCCGGTAGCAACGATGGCTCGTCCGCAGCGGGGGCCACCCAGGGCTGATCCGCTGATTTCATCGGGAGATGCATACCGCGCCAGACAAAAGCAAAAGGAAAGGCAGAACCCATCCGTAGCGGGGGTAACAGCGGCTGACCGCGTAGGAGCGGGTGCCAGCTCAGGGCTACCAATGTTTCCTGGCGCGCACCTAGGCGAGTCACGGTGCGTCGCACGTCGCCTAAGCGCAGTTCCAGCAGCCACAGCGGCCAGGGACGTGGATTATGAATGCGCAGGAGCAGTTCACCCCGCTCTCCTGCGGTAAAAATCTGGCCGGGCAGCACGACGGCACGCACCCGCCAGAGGTTGCCGACGGCGACGAAACCGGAGAGGACCATAATGGCCAGCATCATGGAAACCAGCAGGAACAAGACATTATTACCCGTGTTTACGGCAGAAAAGCCGAGGGCCAGGGTTAGCCCGACAAAGACCTTACCAGGACGGGAAAGACGTACCTCCCGCCGTTTGCGACTCACGGGCCAAAACCCCAGGTATCCTGCATCAGCAGTGCGGCCAATTCATCACCGCCCAGCGATGCACTGGACAGCAAACGATGCCCCAGCACCGGCACCGTCACAGCGCGCAGGTCGTCGGGCGTCACAAAATCTCGACCCGCTAGAAAAGCCCAGGCCTGTGCGCTCGCCTTGAGCGCTAGCAAGCCTCGTGGCGACAAGCCAATCCGCACCCGTGCATCCTCACGGCTGCGTTGCGCCAGCGCCAAAAGCATTTCCTGTAGTTCCGGACTCAGGAATAGCGCCGCAACTTCTGCCTGCCACTGGCGCAGCAATGCGGTATCGGCCAGTGTTTTCAAATCGCTAGGCCGTCGGTTTTCCGCCGCCAGCAACCGCCGCTCCGCCTCGCGACTGGGATACCCCAGTGACAAACGCAGGGTAAAGCGGTCCAGTTGACTCTCTGGCAGCGGGAATACCCCAGCGTGCTCCTGCGGATTCTGGGTGGCGATCACAAAAAAGGGTTTAGGGAGCGGAAAGCTCTGCCCGTCTGCCGAGACCTGTCCTTCTGCCATAGCTTCCAGCAGGGCGGACTGACTGCGTGGCGAAGCCCGGTTGATCTCATCCATCAGCACTATGGCATGGAAAATCGGGCCCCGATGAAAGACGAAGCGCTGTTCGCGCGGATCGAAGAGACTACTCCCGAGAATGTCTCCGGGCAGTAGATCGGCCGTCATCTGCACTCGGGCAAAATCGAGACCCAGCAGATGCGCCAATCCCAGCGACAGGGTCGTCTTCCCCACCCCCGGCACGTCCTCCACCAGCACATGTCCCCCAGCCAGAAAGCCGGACAGAATCAGGCGCAGCGCCCGTTCTTTATCCAGCAACACTTCGCCGAGTGCATCGACCAGATCCGCCGGCGACGCCGTCACTGCGCGGCCGCCACATCCAGACGGCGCGCTGCTAGCGCTTCATCCAAGCGTCCTACCGGCAGATGATGGGGCGCTTCACGCAAGCGTTCCGGCTGCGCCAACGCCTCTTGACGAATCTGCGCCATCACCGCCACGAAACGGTCCAGCATTGCCTTACTTTCTGTCTCCGTAGGCTCGATCAGCAAGCACTCGGGCACCAATTGCGGGAAATAAATGGTCGGTGCGTGAATCCCGAAATCCAGCAGGCGTTTGGCTACATCCAGCGCCCGTATGCCCGTCGCCTTCTGCAAGTCGCTGACGCTCAGGATGAACTCGTGACTGGCACGCCGCTCCGGGAAAGCCGCCTGATAGCCCACCCGCTGCAATTCCCTGAGCAGATAATTGGCATTGAGCGCAGCATAAGCCGATACCCGGCCCACCCCCGCCCGACCCAGACGGCGTATATAGGCATGGGCGCGCAACAGCACACCGATATTACCGCCATGGGCACTGAGCCGACCGATGCTCTGAGGTAAATCACCATCGTCCAACCAGCGCAGAGCACCCTCATCGGCGCGGGTCACCATCGGCAGGGGCAGAAAGGGTCGCAGGCGTTCATGTACCGCCACGGCACCCGCACCTGGCCCACCGCCGCCATGGGGTGTCGCAAAAGTCTTGTGCAAATTCAGATGCATCACATCAAAGCCCATCTGGCCCGGCTGCACCCGTCCAAGAATGGCATTCAGATTAGCGCCGTCATAATAGAGCAGCCCCCCCGCCCCATGAATGCGTGCGGCAATATCCGCTATCCGCCGTTCAAAGACGCCCAGGGTGGAAGGATTGGTCAGCATAATCCCCGCCACATCCGGCCCCAGTTGTTGATCTAAAAAAGCCATATCCAGATCGCCGTCGGCCAAATTGGGAATTTCCACCACCTCAAACCCCGCCATCTGGGCACTGGCCGGATTGGTGCCGTGCGCCGCCGTGGGAATCAGCATCTTCCGCCGTCCATAGTCTCCGCGCGCCGCATGATAGGCGCGGATCATGGCGACACCGGCCAATTCGCCCTGCGCGCCCGCCGCCGGGGTCAGGCTCACTGCGGCCATGCCCGTTGCCGCCGCCAGCCATTCCTGCAACTCCCAGAGCACCTGCAGAAGTCCCTGCATAGCGGGAGCAGGCGTATCCGGATGCAGGCGCGCGAAGCCCGGCAACGAAGCCATGGTATGGGCAATCCGCGGATTATATTTCATGGTGCAGGAGCCCAGCGGATAAAACTGGGTGTCGATGGAGAAATTTTTCTGCGACAGGCGGGTATAGTGGCGCAGCACCTCCAGTTCCGCCGGGTTGGGCAGATTCAGGGGTGCCTTCCGCAGTAGCTCCGCCGGGATATCGGACGGCAACTCCACCGCCGGAAAATGGTGATCGTGATCGAAAATGGAATCGCTCATAAGGTCTCCAGCACAGCGGTCAAAGCATCGCGATACGCCAGCAGATCGGCCTCTTCCAGCAGTTCGGTGGTGCACACCAGCAGATCGCCCGCCTCCCCCATCCCCCAGTCAGAGAGCGGGATCCCCGCCAGCAGACCGTGGCCCAGCAGCGCATTCCGCACCGCCACGGCAGTATGTGGCAGACGCAGCACAAACTCGTGGAAGAAAGGTCCGCCATAAGGCAAACTCACGCCCGGCACGACCGTCAACAGTTCCCGCAGCCGCACGGCACGTTCATGGCAAAGCACCGCCGTCTGCTGCAAGCCGTGCCCGCCCAGCGTCGCCATGTGGATGGTCGCTGCCGTCACCATCAGGCCCTGATTGGTGCAGATGTTGCTCGTCGCCTTACCACGGCGGATATGCTGCTCCCGCGCCTGCAAGGTCAGACAAAAGCCCTCACGGCCCTGCCCGTCCACGGTTTTGGCGACCAGTCGCCCAGGTAACTGGCGCACGTGGGCCTTGCGGCAGGCGAGAAAACCAAAGTAAGGCCCGCCGCCGCTCAGGGGAATCCCCAGCGGCTGCCCCTCGCCCACCGCCATATCCGCGCCCTGTGTGCCCCAATCCCCCGGTGCCTTCAGCAAGGCCAGCGCCAGCGGATTGACTACCGCGACAGCGAGCAGACCATGGGCATGGGCCCAGTCGGTCAGCGCATCCACGGACTCCAGCAGACCCAGGGCGTTGCTCTGGGGAATAATCAGCGCCGCCGCATCCCCTGCATCCGCAGGCAATATCAGGGTGCCCATAGCGCGGTCATAAGGCACGCTCACCAAACGGATGTTTTGCAAACCGAGCACGCTGTCCAGCACCCGCCGCCAGCCCGGCAGCAGGTTCTCCGGCACCAAAATGGATTTGTCGCTGCCCTGAATCCGCAACGCCATCAGGCAGGCCTCGGCCAACCCCGAAGCCCCGTCGTAGAGGGAAGCATTACTCACCTCCAGCCCCGTCAGCCGCGTGATAAAACCTTGATACTCATAGATGACCTGCAGGGTGCCCTGGCTGGCTTCCGGCTGATACGGCGTATAAGCGGAATAAAACTCGCCGCGCCCGGTAATTTCCCAGACAATGGCCGGGATGTGGTGGGCATAAGCACCACCGCCCGCAAAACAGCGCAGCGGCGCGTTGCTGAGGGCACGCCCCTCCAGTTCGCGTTGCAGGGCCATCTCCGACAGCCCTTCGGGCAAGACCATGTCGTGCACTTGCAAAGCCGGTGGAATTTCATCAAAAAGCTGGTCGAGGCTGTCAACGCCAACGGCGGCCAACATCACCGCCGTTTCCAACCCATCGTGGGGAATATAGGGCATTTACTTAAGACTCCGCTAATTTACCGTAAGCCGCCGCATCCAGGAGTCCGGCACAGGCCGCTGCGTCGGCCTCCACCACCATAATCCAGCCCTGACCATAGGGGTCTTCATTGAGCCACTGCGGGTTATCCCCCAGCCCGGCATTACGCTCCACCACCGTGCCATCAAGTGGCGCATACAAATCCGCCGCCGCCTTGACCGACTCCAGCACGCCGCAGACTTCGCCACCATGAATCGCCTTACCGGTATCAGGCACCTCCACATACACCAGATCCCCCAGCAACTCCTGGGCATGATCGGTAATCCCCACCCGGTAGCGTCCGCCCCCCAGGTCTTCGACCCACTCATGGGTATCGCTGTAACGTAACGTCTCCGGAATCTTGCTCATGCCTCATGCTCCTCAGGAAAAGAAAAAGTTGCCACGCCTTTCCGCCAGAAGGGCGGCTTTATCACCAGCGCCGGACGCCGCACCCCGCGCACCACAACGGCGCATACGGCCCCCGGCTCCAGCGCCGCATCCACGCGGGCCAGCGCGATACCGCGCTGCAGGCTGGGCGAGAAAATACCGCTGGTGACCACCCCACAAGGCTGCCCCGCCGCATCTTCCACCACATAACCATGACGGGGAATGCCCTCGCGCATCGCCAGGCCGACAAGCTTGGCACCACCACCCGCGGCCAACTGCGCCGCCAGCGCCACCCGCCCCAGAAAATCCCGCTCTGCAGCACGCAAATCCACCGTCCAGGCCAGATTACTCGCATAAGGCGAAACCGCCGTCGTCATATCCTGACCGTAAAGATCCAGCCCCGCCTCCAGACGCAGACTATCCCGCGCCGCCAACCCGGCTGGCCGCACCCCGGCAGCCACCAGCCGATCCGCCAGGCTCGGCAACAAAGTATTCGCAGCGATAATTTCGACACCATCTTCGCCGGTATAACCCGTGCGCCCGACGAAGAAATCGCCCTGTTCCAGCGCGTGAAAAACCGGCAACTCCGCCAATGCGGGCATCCCCAACGCCGTCGCCGCCATCGCCCGCGCCGTGGGGCCTTGTACCGCCAGAATCCCCAGATCCGGTCGCTTCTGCAGGGTCACCTGCCAGCCGTGGGCATCCACAAGGGTCTGCAGGTGCGCCGTGTCCGCCTCCGCCCCGCCCGCATTCAGCACAATCCGATACCTACCGTCTCCACAATGGGTGACAATCAGATCGTCAATAATCCCGCCATCGCCTTGCAGCATCGTGCTGTACAGCGCCTTACCCGGCACCGCATCCAGCTTCGCCACATCGTTGGCCAAGGCATAGCGCAGCAACGTCCGCGCATCCGGTCCACTCAGGTCCAAAGGCCGCATGTGCGAGACATCAAAAAGCCCCGCCGCCTGCCGCACCGCCTCATGCTCCGCCAATTGCGAGCCGTAGTTCAGGGGCATCTCCCAACCCGCGAAATCCACCATGCGCGCGCCATGAGCGACATGCCAATCATAGAGCGCCGTGCGCCGTGCTGAGATCGTGCTCATAAAGCGGCCGCCGCCATACGCAGTGCGTCAACCCCTGACTCATCGCTCATACCCGGCCGCACCACCACCAGAACCGCTTCGGAAGCAGCAGGCAAAAGCACGATGTCGCGGCCATCCAGCACCACATGCACATGGCGCACACCGTCCGCCACATTCATCCGTTTGGCCAGCGCACACATCCCAGAGGCCAGCGCCGCCACCGTATCCGCCATATCTTCGGACATGCCCTCCACCTGCAAAGGAATCCCCTCACGGCTGATCAACGCCGCCGCCGTCACGCCCGGCATCTCGGCAATGCGCACTGCCAACTTTGTCTTATTCATGCTGTCCCTTTTTATGCTTGCGATTAGTCCCGGAAGTTGTTGAATTGTATTGGCAGACCAAAATCATGCCCCCGTAGCGCGGCAATAGCAGCCTGCAGCTCGTCCCGGCTCTTGCCGGACACCCGCAACTGCTCTCCCTGAATACTGCCCTGCGCCTTGAACTTACCGTCCTTTAGAAACTTGACCATGCGCTTGGATACCTCTGTCTCCAGACCAACTTTCAGGCCAAGTACCTGCCGCTCCATACCGCCTGCCGCAGACGCCACTTTACCCACATCCAGTGCCTTCAAATCCACTCCACGCTTCACCAGCCGCGCCGAAAGCAAATCAATCATCTGCCCTAGCTTATATTCATCCTCAGCGACCAGGATGATCTCCTTCTCCTTACGCTCCATCGACGCCTTGCTGCCCTTAAAGTCATAACGGGTAGTTATTTCCTTCACCGTTGTATGCAGGGCATTATCCACTTCTTGCATGTTCACTTCAGACACTACATCAAAACTCGGCATAAAATCTCACTTCAAGAATGTGTATGGGAAACATGAGGCGCATGGGTATGGCCCGCGCGGCTTCCGGTCCGGCAGCCGGGGCAATCAGTCACCCAGCGCGTCCCCTCCGGGGTAATTTCCTTCTTCCAGAAAGGTGCGCTGGTTTTCAGGACATCAATCAAAAAACGGCAAGCATCAAAGGCCGCCGCCCGGTGCCGCGACCAGACTGCCACCATCACAATGTTGTCCTGGGGCGCCAGATGGCCGTAGCGATGAATGATCAGACTATCGAGAATATCGTAATGCCGGGCCACCTCGGCACTGATGCGTTCGAGTTCGCGCTCCGTCATCCCCGGATAATGCTCGATCTCCATGGCCAGGATATCCACGGCCTCACTATAATCGCGCACCGTTCCGATGAAAGTGACCGAGCCGCCAGCCCCGGCATCCACCGGAAACGCCGCCATCTCCGCCATGGGATTGAAATCTTCTTGCTGAACTTTAACGATCAAACCTAACCTCCAGTGACCGGAGGGAAAAATGCCACTTCGTCACCATCACGCACCACATCAGAGAAGGGCACATGCTGCAAATTCACCGCTGCCAGCAGATGGGCATCGTGCAGCACCACGCCAGCCGCCCCTTCCGCCAGCACCAACACCTCCGCCACCGTTACGCCCCCATCCGGCACCGGCAAGGACATTTCCTCCACCCCGGCACGCTCGCGCACACTGGCAAAAAACTTCACATGGATCATGGAAAACGCCACCTCAGCAAGAGGCCAAATAATAACGCCCCCAGCCCTCACGCTTCAACTATGGCCGGAATCTTTACAGCTATCGCCTTTCCGCCTATCTTTGCGCCATGGAAACTTTTTTCAGTCACTATCTGCTTTTTCTCGCCGACACCGCGACCATTGTAGTTGCCTTGCTTATGGTTGCCGGCGGCCTCACCGCCATCGCCCTGAATAAACGCAAAAAAACTGCGACCACCGGGCAGGTGCAGGTCAGCGACCTGCGCAAACAACTAGAACAGTCCAGCGAAAATGTCCAACAATTCCGGCTGGACAAAAAAGCCCTGAAGGCCCATCAAAAGACCCTCAAAAAAGACCGCAAAGAGAAGGACAGTGGCGATGAAAGCTGTACCTACCTGCTCGAATTCAAGGGCGACCTGCGCGCCTCTGCCGTCAGCGCCCTGCGTGAAGAAATCTCCGCTGTTATCCAGGCCGCCAAACCCGACGATGCCGTCCTGCTCCGTCTGGAAAGTGGCGGCGGCATGGTCAACACCTATGGCCTCGCCTCGGCCCAGCTATTGCGCCTGCGCGCCGCTAAAATCCATGTCACGGTGCTGATCGACGCCGTCGCCGCCAGCGGCGGCTACATGATGGCCGTCACCGCCGATCGTATCGTCGCCAGCCCCTTTGCCCTCATCGGCTCCATTGGCGTCGTCGCGCAAATCCCCAACTTCCACCGCTGGCTGCAAGACCGCAACATCGACTGGGAACAGTTCACCGCTGGCAAATTCAAGCGCACGGTCACCCTCTTCGGCGAGAATACCGACACTGGCCGCGCCAAGCTGCGCGAAGAACTAGAAGAAACCCACGCCCAGTTTCGCAACTTTGTACAGCAATATCGTCCGCGGTTAGATTTGGAACAAGTCGCTACCGGCGAAGCCTGGCTGGGCAGCAAGGCCTTGCAACTCGGATTGGTGGATCAGCTTGCCACCAGCGACGAAATCATCCTGGAGGCCGCACAAAAAGGCAAGGTCCTCGCGCTGCATTATCAGCGCCAAAAAACCCTTCCCCAACGCGTCGGCCTCGCCGCCCAGCAAAGCTGGGATAAACTCTGGCAGATACCGATCTCTTAAATATCTCGCCAAATGACTATCCTTGCGCTGCAATCTTCCGCGCCAACAACCTCCTCCGCCACGCCATGATCGCGTCGATGACTTCCTGGTCAAAGTCTATGGTTTCGTGTTCTTTTACGAGCTGTTTCGCCGCTTGCACCTGCGTATTCATCTGCCAGGTTCGAGAAATATTCTGAAAATAGGGGTCGGCATCCAGATAGCAGTTTTCTTGAGGTAGGGCACGCTTCAATTTGAGTGGCTTACCGTCTTCAGCACGGCACAGTACGGTTTTTGAACGAATCTCTGCTACGGTATACGCCCGTAGTGCAGTTACCGTCCCGCTGTAGGGCACATGCTCCACAACCCAGAACCTATCCCCCACTTCGGCGTCAGCGAAATCCAGATATTTGCCGTACGCATTCCCCGTTGCAATTAACATAAATTCCTCCTACGCTGCCGATGCCCGCCACATACCCAGCGCGAGCAGCAGCCAGGAAAGAATCAGCGCGGTTCCACCCACAGGCGCGAAAAAAGCCCAGAATACGTTGCTGGTCAGCGCCAGCAGATAGAGTCCGCCGCAGAACAATAGGATACCCAAGACCATCAGTCCCCCTGCCGCATAAAGCAAACGTCGTTTGCCATATTGACTGATCAACACGCCGATGAACAACAGACCGAGCCCGTGATAAATCTGAAAGCGATCCGCAATATCGTAAATATGCAGCCCTTCAGCATCCACCCGCCCAGCCACAAGATGATCCCCCGCCGCGCCGAAAATCACCGCCAGGGCCATCACCAATGCGCCCAGCGCGACAAATCGCCCACCCAACCGCGACACATGCTCCATCAAACGTTCCGCCATACTATCCCCTGACCAGCATCCTGTGTTTATAGCCTATGTGCAGGGCTCTGTTCAAACACGGGCCTATCGATCCACCCCTTTCATAAGGCTGTGCTATGCTTGCAAAATAATTTCGGGAGGCATCATGGCAACCCATAAGATTTGCATTCTCGGTGGAAGCGGTTTTGTCGGACGTCATCTGGCAGAGCGTTTAAGTCAGGACGGGCACTCGATACGCATCCTGACGCGCAACCGCGAGCGCAACCGCGAAAACCTGCTGGTGCTCTCCGGCGTGGAAATAGTTGAGGCCAATATCCATGACCCCATCGCCTTGGAGAAACAACTCGAAGGACGCGACGTAGTCATCAACCTCGTTGGCATCCTCAACGAAAACCATTCTGGCCACAAAGATTGTCGGCCCGAGCAACCTGGTGACTTCGAGAAGAACCACATAGAACTGCCGCGCCTGGTGGCCAACACCTGCGGCCGTCTGGGCATTCCGCGCCTGCTCCACATGAGCGCCCTGGGAGCCAGCCCCCTCGGCCCCAGTGCCTATCTGCGCTCTAAGGGAATTGGTGAGGAGATCGTTCGCCAGTCTGGCGAGAACAGCTCGGAAATGGGTCACTTTAATTATCTGAATGACCCCAAGCTGCTCTGGGGTCGCGGTCTGAAGGTAACTTCATTCCGCCCTTCGGTGGTTTTTGGCGAAGGGGATAGTTTTTTCAACCGTTTTGCCCAGCTACTGCGCAACATTCCCTTCCTCATCCCACTAGCGGGCATCAACGCCAAAATGCAGCCGGTCTGGGTAGAGGATGTGGTCAGTGCCTACGTGCAGTCCATTGATGATGAAAAAACCTATGGCAAGGCCTATGACTTATGCGGCCCCAAGGTGTATACCCTCGGCGAACTGGTAGCTTATACCCAGAGCCTGATTGGCACCCATCGCGCCATCGTGCCGCTCTGTAACTTCGTCGGCAACCTGCAGGCCCGTATCATGGAGAAGCTGCCGGGCAAAGTGCTCACGCGCGATAATTTGCTTTCTCTGTCCGTGGATAACGTCTGTACCAGGAACGATCTGGCTGACGTATTTCATATTCAGGCCACCGCCATCGAGAGCGTGGTACCCGGCTACGTGAAAAAAAAGGCTTCCCGTGCGGAGCGTCTGGCCGAAATCCGCAATCGGCGCCCCTAAACGCCAAGCCCGTTAGTGGATGGGTGCGCCGTCATCACTTACCCTGGATCATTTGGGCATCCGCCGATTCCTCATCGGCGCTCTGCAAGCCCCAGGCGGCCAAGCGCGTACTATCGTCCGTGGACCAGACCGCGCGATGCAATGCGAGCATGGAGTTACGATCACTGAGCAGTACATTGCGCTCGCGGTTACTGAGCCCCTGCGGACCCTGCTCCAGCGCTTTGTGGCAGAGATTCGCCGCGCGTGGCCAGGCACCTGTGCGATTACGCTGCAGGGCGGTATGTATGGCGTTGAAGCGAGGATCCACCACAACCTGTATGAAGGGATCCCCTTCAATGTGGGGCAGATAGGCCACGCTGTCCACGCCGAGCGTCTGCAACTCTTGTGGGACATGCACCTCTTCGGGAATAACGAAGAGACGATGACGCCGCGCCCAGCGTCCCAGTGCGGGCCGACTTGTCCAGGCAGCCAGTGGCACCGCTGCCGTCAGCCCGCCGAGTATGGGTACCAGCCAGGCAAAATGCCAGGCGCCAAGAAAAGGATACAGTAGTGCCGCCAGACTCAGACCCAGCACGGAACACCAGCCAAAATATCGGAAGGCATCGGCCCAGGAGGTTTCCTGATCACCACGGACTTGCGTCCCCCAACGCACGCCGCGTCCCATCAATGTTTGAATCACAAACTGGCTATGAAAGGCCATACGGATCGGCGCCATGAGTATCGAAAAAATACTCTCAAAAAACATGCTGGCCACCAGGCAGAATAAGCCACCGAAATTCTCTTTTTGGCCCCGCTGACGCACGACCCAGAGCACCGCCATAAATTTAGGTGAGAGCAGCAGAACGGCCGTCACCCCAAACAGCCAGAAGGGCATGGGATCGGTCAGCCAGCCCCAGTCAAAGGGCATTATACTGCCATCACTGGCTATATTGGCCCAGTGCAGTGAGCCCAGTGCACCGAGGATCAAAAATAGTCCCCATAAAGGTGCTGCTAAAAATGACATAGCACCGTTGATAAAGAGAAAACGATGTGCCGAGCGTAACCCCTCCCCCGCCAGCAGGCGCAGATGTTGAAGATTGCCTTGCGCCCAGCGGCGGTCCCGCTTGAGATCGTCAATCAGCGTCGGCGGTACTTCTTCATAGCTACCTGGCAAGCTGGGCACAAACCATACCCCCCAGCCACTCTTGGCCATGAGCGCGGCCTCGACGAAATCATGGCTCAGCAGCGGGCCACCGAGGGGCGGGCGCCCGGGCAACACGGGCAGGGCACAATATTGGGTGAAGGGTGCGGTACGCAAAATGGCGTTGTGGCCGATATAATGGCCGTCGCCCAGTTGCCAGAAGCGCAGGCCGGCACTGAAGATCGGTCCGTACAAATGTTGCGCAAACTGTTGCAGGCGGGCATAGAGCGTTTCGCGATTGACGGCCACCGGCTGGGTCTGGATGATACCGACCTGCGGATTGCCCTCCATCATCTCTAGCATCCGGTAGAGCGTCTCGCCGTTCATCACGCTGTCGGCGTCGAGCACGACCATATATTCATAGTCCTTACCCCAACGACGGCAAAAGTCCGCCACATTTCCGCTCTTAGCCTTATTATTGATGGGGCGCCGCCGGTAGTGAATACGGCCAAAAGCATCTAAAGCCTGACAGAGTGCTGACCACACCAGTTCTTCGCGTAGCCAAATAGCGGGATCACGCGTATCACTGAGCAAGAAAAACTCGAAGTGCGCGAGCGCTCCAGCATGTTGCAGAGATTTAAAAGTAGCCTGGAGCCCCGCCGCGACCCGTTCTACCTCTTCGTTGTAGATGGGCATGACTATAGCTACACGGCTCTGCGGACGCGGTTCGGCAAGACGCAGTTCGGGACTGCCCGGCGCGGTGTCTGCTCGTCCGCGCATGAGCAGGATGAACCCCACGAGCGCCGTCCAGAAACCCGCAGATATCCAGGCCAACAGTAACGCGAAAATAGTTAACGTCGGGATTTCCAGCCACAGGGGCAGACGGTCTGTCAGCACCTGAGCAAGCATCAAGCCGGCACCACACGCAGGAAGAATGATGAAAGCGCTGAGCCAATAGCGTCGGTACCGACCGATGGTTTCCCATGGCCGGGCGCCGCCACGACCCATATTCAGGCTTCTCCGGGCAACACGCGCTGATTCGCACTGATCGCACGCCGGTCCAACAAAGACTGAACAAGGCGCAACAAGGCCGCACCCCAGGAGCGATTCAAAGGCCGCGAGGCCATGCTCGACCGCACGGTGGCCGGGGCCATCTGGCGTTGCAACCAACGGCAGGATTTGCCGTCATGGGTTTCGCCCACGGGCAGACTGAGAGACAAGTCCAGACGCGCATCCAGTTCATCGCCATCCGTCAGGGTCGCCAGGGCCATGTGCAGGCTCGCGAAGGCTTGCCCATAAAGTGCTTCGCCCTCCATGTCGGTGCCGCACAGTTGCGCGACCACCTGCCCGCGGATCCACAGCCGCTGGGCATCTGTCATAGACAGACGGGCCATGTACTGCTCCACACGGGCCAGCACCGGGGCTTTGTTCGCGACGACCATGGCCTCCGCTGCCCAACCCGCCGGCAGTTCACCCGCAGGATTGACGCTGTAGCTTGATTCATCTTTAAACATCACACCTACTCCTTTGCCGCATGCAAGAGATATGTCCAGGTATTGCTCATCACCTGATTGTCCAGGGTTAAAAAACACCGCACGTTACTGGGTGAGTCCAGTTGCGGCTGAATGACTGCAATCACCCGCCAGAAATGGCCATCCTTCTCCCATTCCAGCTTCTGGCTGAGAATTTTCGCGCCATCCCCCGCATCGAGATGGATCTGCACGGGCATGGTCTCCGGCAGCTTGGTCAGTGCGCCGCCCGCAAAATCAATCACCACTGTCCGTGCACCGGGAGCCTTCGCATCATCACCCAAATAGGTGCCCACCGGATGGGCCAACGGGATCAGACCGTGGTTATTGAGAAAAAAGCGCAGGGTATACGCCAAGTGCAAGGGTGTTCTGGGCGCAGGCTCATGCTCCGGCACCCAGAACACAGCGATATTGTCCATATCACGATTATTGGTGGGAAGTTCTATCAGACGCACTTGCCCCTTGCCCCAGTCACCATCGGGCTGCACCCAGACACTGGGACGCCGCTGATAGTCCGTCTCAATCCCCTCATAGGCGGAGAACCGGCGATTCTCCTGAATCAGACCGAAACCAACGGGATGATCCATGTCGTAAGTGGTGGTCTGGATGTATAAGGGGTTATCTATGGGCCGGGTGATCCATTCGCCATTGCCCTTGGCCATGACCAGATCGCTGGAGTCGTGCTGCGCCGGGTGCCAGTCGCCGGCAGTGATGCCGCGGCCATGTCCATGCCAATACATGCTGGTCAAGGGCGCGAGTTCCAGCACCTGTACCGGCTTGCGCAGGTAAATGGTAGCATCGACATGTACCGTGCTGCTGTCACCCTGCTGGATAGTGAAACGATACGCACCCGTCGCTACCGGACTGTCCATGAGCGCGTAGACCACCATCTGGGTTGCGCCCGCCTTGGGCTGCACTAGCCAGAACTGTTTGAAGTAGGGGAAGATTTCGCCCGAAGGCTGAGCCGTGTCGATCCCGAGGCCACGTGCCGACGTCCCGTAGACGGCGCCTTTGCCCACGGCGCGGAAATACGTCGCACCGAGGAAGGAGATGAACTCGTTATAGTGAGGCGGCGTATTGAGCGGCGCGAGCAAACGGAAACCGGCGTAACCGAGTTTGCTGGGCATATCTTCGGGTACGTTCAGATTTCCGAAAGTAAAGTGTTTCAACGTAAAGCGAATCGGTTGAACCACACCATCCACCACCCTGCGAATAACCACAGGGCGGTGAAACCAGGAGCCGGGCAGATAAAACTGCGCCTGGAACGGCAAATTATCGCCACGCCAGAGCGGCGATACATCCTGAATTTGGGCATACTGCTCAGGACTGAGGTCTTTCAGAAAAGCCGGAATGGGTAGCGGCTTAGCGTCGTAAGCGCTGTTCACCAGCATTTGGGCCTTGGCCTCTACGTTGGCCATGCTAAAATCGGCGGCATACGCTGGCAATGTGATAGCCCACCCTGCCAACGCCAGCAGGACGGCGGAAAGCAGCTTTAGTGACGGATGATAGCGGCAATAAATATTCATGCCTTGGCGTTAAGCAAGGCTTGTGCCATATTATTAACTATGTGATTTTACAATTATAATTATTACTCCTGGGTTGGTTCTGTCGCTCTTGCCCGACGATTTCAGGGGAATGGCCCGTGAATCGACTGCACAGGAGGATGTACCCTTACGGATGGGTTTCAGGCAAACTTCATAGTACACTGAAAACATTATATTATCGCAAGACACTAATAGATCATCCCCATAAACGATACGGTTCAGCCATTTTAAGGATGGCAAGGGGCAAGCGTCGCCGATAAACAACAACATAATTTATGGGCGGACGCCGGCGCTGTGGCACGGCTTATTCGTTCGGAAAGCAGTGTTGAGCCACAAACATGAGAAACAACGTGACAAATGATTCTTACTAGACTGAAAACGAGGGATTTATGGGCACAAGTAACTATGACATCACGATTATCGGTAGCGGCCCAGGTGGCTATCGTGCTGCGGTACTCGCCGCTCTGCGTGGCAAAAAAGCGGCGATCATTGAAAAACAGACCTGGGGTGGCACCTGTTTGAACCGCGGTTGCGTCCCCAAAAAGGACTGGCATGAGACGGCAAAATGGATCGAGCAAAGTCGTCATTTCAAGAAGCGGGGTGTCGTGGGTCCGGCGCTCACGGGAGATATGGCACAAGCCTGGCAGCACCAGCATCAGGTGGTCGAGACGGTGCGCACCAGCTATGTGGATTACCTGAAACGTCTCGGCGTGCATCTCTACGATGGCGCTGGGCACTTCCTGGATCCGCAACGCCTTCAAATCCAAGGCGTGGAGGGTTTGACGGAAATTCATACGGAAACCAGCATCATCGCCACCGGATCCGCGCCTGCGTTGCCCACGGGGATTGCCGCCGTGCCTGGCAAGGTACTGACCAGCGATATGCTTTATGACGACGGGGTCCCCAGTGGGGATCGCGTCATTCTGGTGGGCGGCGGGGTCATCGGCACCGAGTTCGCGTACATTTTTACCCAACTCGGAAAACAGGTGGAATGGCTGGTGCACTCCCCTTCCCTCGCCCACACCCAGTATTCACCGCAGGCCAAGGAGGCGCTCAAAGCGGCGCTCGCGGCGTTGAATATCCATCCGCAGGCCGGATTCAAGATCAGCCGCATTGAGACGGCGATTGATGGTGTGACGGTCTTCAATGACCAGGGGGAGTCAGCCCAAAGCGATTGGCTGCTGCTCGCTACCGGCCGCCATGCCTTTACAGAGGGGTTGGGACTGGAAAACACCGGTGTCACCCTGGATGATCGCGGATTCGTACAGACCAACACCCTGCTGGAGACGAAAGAGCCCGGCATTTATGCCATTGGCGATGCGGTCGGCCCGATCATGAATGCCAATCAGGCTCTCAGCGACGCCCAGATAGTCATCCACAATCTGCTCAGCGAAGAAAAGCGGGAACGCGATCCGCTCTGGGTGCCAGAACTGGTTTATTCGGCGGTGGAGCTCGCGCGTATCGGCATGGACGATGATGCGGCCGAAGACCAGGGCTTTGAACCGGCAGTGGGCTTCGCTGCTTTTGAGACTTCACCACGCGCGCTGGGGCAGGATGACAGCGCCGGCTTCGTCCGCTTATTGGCGGACATGGATAGCGGCGAATTGCTCGGCGGTGAAATCGTCGGTCGCGATGCTGGCGAACTGATTCATCTGCTCTCCAGCAGTGGCAACCGCGATGAGGCCCTGCGCAGGATTGTCGAAACCCGCGTCAACCATCCCTCACGCGCGGAGGAGCTGGTAAACGCCACCGAAACGCTAGCCGCGCGGTGGGGTCTGGAAGAGCAAATTTTTGGGGCGACAGATTAACCGAGGGTATATAAAAAGGCGCGCAGATCCAGCAGTTCGTCTTCACAAAGCGTGTGGTTCATAGGGTAGTGGTATGTGCTGAGCGCATAACCCAATGGCTCCATAATTTGCTGGGCAGTCTCCATATAAGAGAAGGGCAAGACGGCGTCCTGTTTCCCGTGCGCCCAGAATATCGGCGGTGACTTGGCCGTGGCGGTCGGCAGATGGGTGCGCAACGGCAGGTAGGCACTGAGGGCAAGCACCGCCTTGGTCGGGTAACTGACATGCAACGCGGTGTAAAGTGACATCGCACCGCCCTGTGAGAATCCACCAAGGATAATGGACGATCCCTTACCAGCCTCATGATCCAGCAGTGCGCCGAGTCGCTTGGCCATGCCTTGTAATCCCTCCACATCTTCTGCGGAATGACTGTCGAGACCATAAATGTCATACCAGGCCCGCATCGGTCTGCCCCCGTTGATGCGCACCGGGCGGATTGGCGCATTGGGAAATATCCAGCGGAAGCGACCTTCCGGGTCTACAAAATCCGCTACCCCCACGAGGTCTTCCATGGAAGCGCCAAGGCCGTGCAGGAGCACAACGCATGGGGCGTCCGCGTCGCGACCGGGGCGCGTCAGCAGACCCTCCGGCCAGAGATCATGACTCAACGGCATGCTCGTTATTACTCCGCAGTGCATCCAACTTTCGATATAAGGTGCGCTCGCTTACGCCCAAACGCTGCGCCAGACTGCGGCGGTCCCCGTGGTGATTTCCCCGCGCCCAACGCAGATAGTGCTCTTCCAGTTCCGCTAGAGGAATAATTTCTTTAACGCCTGGTACGGAGGACTGCCTGGCAGACTCAGCGCTTGCCAGGCTGAGGTTCGGCTCTGACAGGTGCTGAAGGTTTGCAGGCAGGTGCTCGGGGAGAATCCAAACATCATCAGCCAACAGTGCGGCGCGCTCAAGGATGTTGCGCAATTCACGAATATTACCGGGATAATCATAGCATTGCAGAATATTCAGCGCGTCCGCATGAAGATGCAGCCCCTTGGCCACCGGCAATCGCTGCAAGATGGCTTCCGCCAGAGGAGGTATATCCTCCAGGCGCTCACGTAGCGCGGGCAACATGATAGGAAAGGTATTCAAACGATAATACAGATCCTGCCGGAACCGATCCTCCGCGACCATTCTCTCCAATGGGCGGTGAGTGGCCGAGATCAGACGGAACCGCGAGCGAATAGGTTCCACGCCCCCCACTCGCCGGAAATGGCCCGTTTCCAGCAGGCGCAGGAGTTTTACCTGCAAGCTGAGGGGAATATCGCCGACTTCATCCAGGAAAAGGGTGCCACCATTAGCCGCTTCTACCAGACCAATCTTGCGCGAATGCGCGCCAGTAAATGCCCCTTTCTCATAGCCAAAGAGTTCACTCTCAAAAAGAGTTTCGGGCAATCCCGAGCAATCCACCGCCACAAAAGGCCCGTTGCGCACCGAGCTAGCCTGATGCACAGCCGCGGCGGCCAGTTCCTTACCAGTGCCGGATTCCCCAAGTAGCAATACGGCGGCCTCACTGGGGCCCACCCGTCGAATCAGCGTGGTAACGTCCCGCAAGGCGGGGGAGTTGCCGACCATGACTGGGGCGGATTGCACAACCGACTGCGGTATGAGACTCAGAAGTTCGAGAAAATATACGACCTCGGCGTTATCGTTGCGAATGGGGTACAGATCAATCTGGGCGCTTCCGGAGGTACTGCCATGCACCACATGCTGATCGGTACCAAAACGCTGGCACTCTTCGAGAGGGCAGTGGTTCCCCCCCTGACGACACAAATAGCCCGCGTCGGCCATGACCTCGTCACAGAGCCGCCCCTGTAAGGGCTTGCCATCACCGAAGACCCGCCGGTAGGCCTGATTGGCGGCAAGAACCGCGTAATCCGCGCAAAGCAATACCGCCGGAGTGCTAAAACAGTCTAGCAGCGATGTCATTTCCGGTCGTAACTGCTTGGGTAAATCCGTCATGGTCCCTTTCTCCTGGTGCTTTACACATCCAACCCGCGATCTCCACAAGGAATGCCTCCCTCGCGTATGCCAATTATAGCAGCATCTGCCAATCCGTATATGTCATTTTTGGCAGTCATGGCGAAGCACTGGTTGGTTCTCGAGCCAGAGCGGTAGCAAAAAATCTCATAAGAAAGTTCACAAGCACTTGTTTATTTTTATATTACAAAAAAACATCCGGTTTTCGGCACAGCATAAAACAATGGTACAGCGTTTGCTAATGCGCTAATGCACCTATATTCGACAGGGACGGGCGACATGATATTCAGACAACTCTGTACCCCCAAAGGCGGCCAGCTGAGTTATCTGCTGGGCGACCCGGTTACGCGCGAGGCGGTCATCATCGACCCCATGCCTGCGCATGTCGACACGCTTGAGGCATTCATGGCCGAGCGCGGCTTGAACCTGCGCTACATTTTGCAGACCCATCATGAATCCGCCCATATCACCGCCGCCACCACCCTGAAAGAACTTAGCGGCGCGCGGATCGTTGCCCATGAAAGCGCAAGCGATGAACACGTCGACCTGCGCCTGCGTCACGGCGACGTCCTCTACTTTGGGGAAGAACGTCTACGGGTTCTGCACACCCCAGGGCTCAGTTCCTGCGCGGTCACCTATTGGTGGGAGGACCGCCTGTTCACCGGGATGACCTTGCTGGCCACCGGCGCCACGCCCTGCACCAATCAGAACGATCTGAAAATCCTATATCACAGCATTACCAATCGCTTACTCTCTTTCCCGGGGGAAACCCTGATCTATCCCGGCCTGGAAAACAAAGGTCGGCGCCTCACCAGCATCGAAGAACTCCGCCGCAAAGACAACTGGTTCAACAATCAACGGGGCAGGCGTGCTTTTTTACGCAATTGTGCGCTATTGTTAACGGAGAAGGCACGAATGGAAGTAGCGAGTAAAAATGATGTAAACGAAGTCGGCGCACAGAAAGAAGATGTGCACCATTACATGCCTGGTCGGAACATCCCGGCTGCTTTGTAGGAGGAAATTCATGGACATGTTGATCAATCCCACGGTGGTGGAGCTATCACGCCTGCAATTTGCGTTGACCGCTCTCTACCATTTCTTATTTGTACCGCTCACCCTTGGCATGACCTTTATTCTGGCCACCATGGAAACGGTGTATGTCATCACCGGCAAACCGATTTACAAAGAAATGACCCAGTTCTGGGGTAAACTCTTCGGCATCAACTTTGCTCTGGGTGTCGCCACTGGCCTGACTATGGAGTTTGAATTCGGGACCAACTGGTCCATGTATTCTCACTTCGTGGGCGATATTTTTGGCACCCCACTGGCCATTGAGGGGCTGATGGCCTTCTTCATGGAATCCACCTTTGTCGGTGTGATGTTCTTTGGCTGGGAGCGAATGAGCCGTAAGGCCCACCTCGTGGTCACCTATCTGGTTGCCCTGGGCTCCAACCTTTCTGCATTGTGGATTCTGATTGCCAACGGCTTTATGCAGGACCCGCGTGGCGGCACTTTTGACCCCAATACCATGCGAATGCAATTTTCCAGCTTTATTGAACTGATCTTCAACCCCGATGCGCAGGCCAAGTTCGTCCACACCTCCATCGCTGGTTTTGTGACCGGCTCCATGTTCGTCATGGGCATCAGCGCTTATTACCTGTTGACCAACAAACGGAAGGACATAGCGCTGCGCTCCTTCCGTATCGCCGCCCTGTTCGGCGTAATTTCCAGCATCGGCGTCATTACGCTGGGTGATGCCCTGGGCTATATTGACGGCCAGAAACAACCTACCAAGCTGGCGGCCATGGAAGCCATCTGGAACACGGACTACAACACCGTCTCCGCTTCCTGGAACCTTATCGCCATCCCCAGCCGGGCCGAACAGAAAAACCTGTTCGCGGTTTCCATCCCGTATATACTGACGCCGCTGCTGACCCACTCCGAAACCACGGTCATTCCGGGAATCATCCAGTTGGAGCAGGAAGCAAAGCCGAAGATCGTGAATGGCATCAAGGCCATGATCGCTCTCAAGGAATATAACGCAGACCACAGTAACACCCAGGCTCTGACGACTTTCAAACAGTATGAGAATGATATGGGCTATGGTTTCCTGGCCATGCAATTTGCGCCCGATCAGAACCTCAAGAAAATCAACGCCACGAATCTGCCCAGCGTTCTGGACAAGACCGCAAAGGACACCATTCCCAATGTCTGGGTGGAGTTCTGGTCCTTCCGCCTGATGGTGGCTGCAGGCTTCTTCATGCTGGCACTGTTCGCCTTCGCGGCTTACTTCAGCCTGAAGAATGAGATTGAAAAGCACCCCGGCCTGCTCAAGTTGGCCATGTGGAGCATTTCTTTGCCTTGGGTGGCCGTGGAGTTCGGTTGGATCACCGCTGAAAATGGTCGTCAGCCCTGGACGGTATTTGGCTGGCTGCCCACCTTCGTCTCCGCTTCCAGCCATAGCGTTGGCTACATGGTGTTCTCACTGATCGGGTTCACTTTATTGTATAGCTCTTTCATCGCTGCGGAGCTTTACCTCATGTTCAAATACGCCCGTCTGGGTCCGCAGGAAGATCAGCACGGTCATGGCGCCCAGCCTGCAGGTGGTGGTATGGCCGGACAGCCGGCATTCGCCAAGCTCAGCATGGATCGCAAGTAATCTCTGCGGGATGAATCAGGGGGTATTTCACCCCCGCTTGAATGGAGAACACAATATGGATGCTTATGTGGGTTTAAAAGTATTCTGGTTTCTGATCCTCGGTATCCTGCTCATGGGCCTCGCCATCATGGTGGGTATGGACATGGGTGTAGGGACGTTGATGCGTTTCGTGGGCAAAACCGATGGCGAACGCCGTGAGGCTTTGAACATCGTGGGTCCTCACTGGGATGGCAATCAGGTATGGTTCATTCTCGGCGGTGGCGCGATTTTCGCTGCTTTCCCCACCCTGTACGCCACTTCTTTCTCGGTTTTTTACATCGTCATGATTTTGCTCCTGTTCAGCATGATCATGCGGCCGGTCGCCTTTGAGTATCGCTCCAAGGTGCCCACACAGCGCTGGCGCGATTCCTGGGACTGGGTATTTCTCCTTTCCGGTGCCCTGCCCATGATTATTTATGGCGCCGCCATGGGGAACATTCTGGAGGGTGTGGGTTTCCATTTTGGCTGGGACGGACAGTATTACCAGACGGAGTCTTTTATCTGGTATCTGCTGAATCCTTTTGCGATTCTCTGTGGCGTACTGTCACTGAGTCTGGCCATCTATCAGGGCGGCACCATGCTCATGATCCGTGGTAGCGGTGCGCTGTATGACCGGGCACGGAATTACGCGAGCGTCGGTGGCCTTTTGGCAGCGGTGCTTTTTGTTATCGGCGGCTTCATGGTGTCCGAAATGAAGGGTTTCCAGCTGGTCGGCGGTGACCCGGGCATGCCCGCCAATCCCGTCAGCGGTCAGACCGTAGAGATGGTCAAAGGGGCGTGGATGGCCAACTATTCCGCCCACCCCATTCTCTGGCTGGTACCCTTGCTGGGACTGGTCGGCATGATTTTGGGCGTCCTCGCGCTACGTGCCAACAAGCCCACTCTCGGCTGGTGGATGGGTGCGCTGGCCTGGATTGGTACGGTCGGGGCGGTGGGCAGCTCCATGTTCCCCTTCCTGATGCCCTCCACGGACAACATCGACCAGAGTCTCACCGTCTGGAACAGCACGGGCAGTGAGTATAATCTGATCTGGATGACCATCTTCGGTCTGATTTTCCTGCCCATCATCATCAGTTACACCACCTGGTGTTTCCGGGTGATGCGCGGCAAGGTGGCGGCGCCAGACACGCAAGACGACCACGCTTATTAAGGAGAGGCTGACATGAAAAATTTGCTCACATTTATCGGGTTGGCCGCGGTCATGGTGTTGTCCCTTTTTCTGGCGGTGATTACCGGAGATTATGGACCCTGGTACTTTGCCTGGCTGGTGGGTACCACCATGATTGTTCTCATCTCTGCTGCAGGTGCTATCATGTTCGAAAGACAGGATGAAGAGCAGCGAAAGCAGGGTTCCGACCACTAGAAGACGAGGATCTATCTATGCAATATGTCGATCTGGAAGATTTTATCTTCATCATACCGTTCATTTACTTCAGCCTGTCCGGTATCGCCTACCTCTACACCAGAAAACGGTTCCGCTAAGCGGTACACCGTCGGAGGGGCCTTCGGGCCCCTTTCTTGTATTAACGCAGGTAAATATTCTTCCCCAGCCGCTTAAAGTCCTCTGCCTTTTCCTGCAGTCCTTCCAGTCGGGCCGTCTCGATGTCTTCACCCTTGGATTGCGCGTATTCCTGCAAATCCTGGGAGATTTTCATGGAACAGAAATGAGGGCCGCACATGGAACAGAAGTGCGCCGCCTTGGCACCCTCCTGCGGCAAGGTTTCATCGTGATATTCCCGCGCCTTTTCCGGGTCCAGCCCGAGGTGAAACTGGTCTTCCCAGCGGAATTCAAAACGCGCTTTGGACAGGGCATTATCGCGCACCTGCGCACCGGGATGTCCCTTGGCCAGGTCGGCGGCGTGGGCGGCAATCTTGTAAGTGATGGCCCCTTCGCGCACGTCATTTTTGTCCGGCAGGCCAAGATGCTCCTTGGGCGTGACGTAGCAGAGCATGGCGGTGCCATACCAGCCGATCTGCGCGGCGCCGATGGCGCTGGTGATATGGTCGTAGCCGGGGGCGATGTCCGTGGTCAGCGGTCCCAGGGTGTAGAACGGGGCCTCGAAACAGTGCTGTAGCTCCTCGTCCATATTGGCCTTGATGAGTTGCATGGGGACATGGCCGGGGCCTTCAATCATGACCTGCACATCGTGCTTCCAGGCGATCTGGGTGAGTTCACCCAGCGTGTGCAGCTCGGCAAACTGCGCCTCGTCATTGGCGTCGGCCAGCGAGCCGGGACGCAGGCCATCGCCGAGGGAAAAGCTCACGTCGTAGGCCTTCATGATCTCGCAGATTTCTGCAAAATGGGTATAGAGAAAGCTCTCCTGGTGGTGGGCGAGACACCATTTGGCCATGATGGAACCACCACGCGACACGATGCCGGTAAGACGATTCGCCGTCAGCGGGACATAACGCAGCAGCACGCCGGCATGGATGGTAAAGTAATCGACACCCTGCTCCGCCTGCTCAATGAGCGTATCCCGGAACAAGTCCCAGGTGAGGTCTTCGGCCTTCCCATCGACCTTCTCCAGGGCCTGATAAATCGGCACGGTCCCGATGGGTACCGGACTATTGCGGATAATCCATTCGCGGGTTTCGTGAATGTGCCTGCCGGTGGATAAATCCATGACCGTATCGGCGCCCCAACGAATCGACCAGACCATTTTTTCCACTTCCTCGGCAATGGACGAGGTGACCGCGGAGTTGCCGATATTGGCGTTGATCTTCACCAAAAAATTGCGGCCGATAATCATCGGCTCCAGCTCAGGGTGATTGATATTGGCGGGAATGATGGCGCGGCCCCGGGCGATTTCATCGCGCACAAATTCCGGGGTAATGGTGTCGGGAATATGCGCGCCGAAGGACTCGCCGCGATGGGCACGGAACAGCGCCGGATGGCTGGCACGCAAACGATCCAGACCCTGGTTTTCGCGGATGGCGACGAACTCCATTTCGGGGGTGATGATACCGCGCCGCGCATAGTGCATCTGGGAGACATTGCCGCCGTTGGCCGCCCGGCGAATTTCGCGGCGATGATGAAAACGCAGATCCGCCGTGCGCACATCCGCCAGACGGGCACGACCATAGGCAGAACTGGGCTCGGGGCGGCTTTCAATGGCGGTATCCGTCGGCGACCATTGCCAGCGCAGGGCGGGCAAGCCCGCATGAATATCGATGACCACGTCCGGGTCGGTGTAGGGACCACTGCAATCATAGACCGGGATGGCCGGATTGACTTCGAGGCTGCCGTCCCGCTTCCGGGAGTCGCTCTGCCGAATCTCCCGCAAGGGGATGCGCAATTCCGGGAAACGCTCGCCACTGAGGTAACGCTTGTGTGAGCCGGGAATCGGGCCGCAGGTTACCGCTGCGTCCTGCATCGTATTCACCATATCCGTGGGACGGGTAGCCATAGTCATTCCTCCTCAAAATTTATCCGATTACTGCGGAACAAAATCAGGATGCGGGCGGAAGATGCGGACAGGCGTGCTGCGGTCGCGCTTCCCTACGCCGGCATGACCCGGATCAGGTTCCAAGGGTACCTCTCAGCCCACGACGGGGGCGCCCCTAGCGTTTATAACGATTCACTGAGCAAGGTACGGGAAGCTGAGTGAATCTGTCAAGTTAGTGCGCACCTTACGCAACGAAGAGTAGGACGCGCAACCCGGTTCAATGCTATCATCGCGCCCGTCCATCAGCCCTGTTTGCCGTCTTTCGGAGTCGATCTTGCTTAGCACCGCCAACCTCACCATGCAATTCGGGGCCAAGGCCCTTTTTGAAAACGTCTCCGTCGAGTTCGGCAATGGCAATCGCTATGGCCTCATCGGGGCCAACGGCAGCGGCAAGACGACGCTGATGAAGATTCTCGGTGGCGATCTGGAGCCCAGTTCCGGACACGTCAGCCTGAGCAGTGGCGAGCGTTTGGGCAAGCTGCGGCAGGATCAGTTTGCCTTTGAGGACTGTACCGTACTGGACACGGTGATCATGGGTCACGCCGAACTCTGGCGCGTCAAGCAGGAACGCGATCGCCTCTATGCCCTGCCGGAGATGACCGACGAAGAAGGGATGGCCGTGGCGCATGTGGAGGTGGAGTTTGCCGAGTTGGGCGGCTATGCGGCCGAGTCCCGGGCCGGGGAGTTGCTGAGCGGCGTGGGTATTCCGCTGGAGCAGCACAGCGGCTTGATGTCCGCGGTATCACCCGGCTGGAAACTACGGGTATTGCTGGCGCAGGCGCTATTTGCCGACCCCGATATTCTGCTCCTGGACGAGCCGACCAATAACCTCGACATCCATACCATCCAGTGGCTGGAAGAACTCATCAGCAACGTCAACAGCACCGTCATCATCATTTCCCATGACCGCCATTTTCTGAATAGCGTCTGCACCCACATGGCTGACCTGGATTACGGTGAATTACGCATTTATCCCGGCAATTATGATGAATATATGCAGGCTTCAACCCTGGTGCGGGATCAGTTGCTCGCCGATAATGACAAGAAAAAGGAGAAGATGGCCGAGTTGCAGGGCTTTGTGAGCCGCTTCTCCGCCAATGCCTCCAAGGCCAAGCAAGCGACTTCCCGCGCCCGTCAGTTAGAGAAAATCCAGCTTGAAGAGGTGAAGCCTTCCAGCCGGCAAAATCCCTATCTGGTCTTTCATCAGGAACGCAAACTCTATCGCAATGCCCTGGATGGGAAGGACCTGAGCAAATCCTTTGGCGATCTGCGCCTGTTTCATAAAATGCGTTTGCATGTCGAAGCGGGCGAACGCATTGCGATTATCGGCGCCAATGGCCTGGGCAAAACCACCCTGTTGCGTTGTCTGATGGGCGAATTGACCACCGATGCCGGCGAAATAAAATGGGCGGAGAATGCGCGTATCGGTTACTTCGCCCAGGATTATGCCCCGGAATTTGCGGAAGAGATGACGCTTTTCGACTGGATGTGCCAGTGGCGCGGTGAACGCGATGATGACCAGGTGATCCGTGGTGTGCTGGGACGCCTGCTCTTCGGGCAGGATCAGGTCAATCGTTCGGTCAAGGTGCTCTCCGGCGGCGAAAAGGGCCGGATGCTCTTCGGCAAGCTCACCCTGCAGAAACCCAATGTGCTGATTCTCGATGAGCCGACCAACCACCTGGATATGGAATCCATCGAGTCTCTCAACTCAGCCCTGGAAAAATACGACGGAACCTTGCTTTTTGTCAGTCATGACCGGGAATTTGTGTCTTCACTGGCCACCCGCATCATCGAATTTACTCCGCGGGGCATTCAGGATTTCAAGGGGACCTATGAGGATTATCTACGCAGTCAGGGCATGGGCTGAAGAGGGGCAGAATTATTTTTTTCGGTAAAAGGGTTTCCACAGTCCGATAAAAAGTAAAACAACGCCGACCAGGAAAATTTCGCCGATCCATTTCCAGTGGACGACATTCAGCACGTCCGCGAGGTGCAACAGATTTTGCGCCTCGGCATCGACGCCATGGTGGACTGCCAGCTCCGCCACCGCGTTGGTTTTGAACACCACGCCCAGATAGCGCAGCACCATCAGCAACAGGTCCGCAATCAGCAGCCCGGCGCCGATGTACACCCACCAGATGCGCGAGAAAGAGATGCGCCGCATCTGCCGCTCAGGCACGCCAGCCATTCATGACCTGTAAGGCAGTCCGCAGCAGGGCCTCGGCTTGCTCCGGGCTGTCGGCCTCCGTATAGCAGCGCAGTTCCGGCGCGTTGCCGGAAGGCCGCAGATGAATGATGCCCCCCGGCGCGAGGGTCACCCGGATACCGTCCGTCAGATCCAGGTGCTGTGCGTCACCCGCGATTTCTCCGAAGGCAGCGTTGAAAGCCGCGAGATTCGCCACCTTTTCCTTGCTGCGAAAAGCATCCAGGTAGCGCTGGCTCAGCGCCGTGGGAAAGTCCTGTAAACGGTCGCTGGCGGTATAACGGGGTGGCAGGTCGGCCAGCAAGGCGGCCAGGGGAATGCGTCGTTTCTGCGCCGCCGTCAGCACCGTCAACATGGGTAGAATCGCGTCGCGGGTAGGAAGCGGCGCCAAGGTGCGGCCATCCCGGGTGAGCGGACTACCCAGCAGAAAACCACCGTTTGCTTCATAACCGCAGACGGGCACCTGTCCCTCCTGCAAAGCGCCCTGCATCGCCGCTATGACATAAGGGGAACCAATCCGGGTGCGGCGGATTTCCGGAAAAAAGCCGGACAACTCCAGCGCCGTATTGCTACTGACCGGCGTGACTACCGTATGGGCGCCCAAGGCATGGGCCGTCAAAATCCCCAGCACATCACCGCGCCACCAGCGGCCTTCATGGTCAGCGATCATGGGACGGTCGGCGTCGCCGTCTGTGGTCAGGAGCGCGTCGAGATGGTGCTCAGCCACCGCACGCTGCGCCAGAACCGTGTCCTCGGGGCGCAGGGCCTCGGTGTCCAGGGCCACGAAATTCGCAGAGCGGCCCAGGGGCAGCACCTCCGCACCCAGCGACTCCAGCAGTGTCACCAGCAGATCACGGGCGACGCCGGAGTGCTGGTAAACGCCCAGTCGCCATCCGGCAAGACTGTCCGCGCCGAAAAAATCCCGGTAACGCTGCTGATAGAGCGCCAGCCAGTGCGGGTCAGCGGCGGGCAAAACGGGTGGTTTGCGCAGCGCGCCCGCGGCGTCGAAAAGGGCTACATCCACCGTCATATCCTGACGCAGGATCCCGGCCTCATCAGCCTTCATCAATTCCCCTTGGGGGCGGTTAAACTTGATGCCGTTGCGATCAAAGGGGATATGACTGCCGGTGACCATCAGCGATGGCACCCCCGCCGTCAGCCCCGCAAAAGCCAGTGCCGGTGCGGGGAGATATCCGGCAAACCCCGGTTGCCCGCCTTCCGCGAGGACAGCAGCCCAGGCCGCGGCCAGCATCCGCGGCGTGCTCGGACGCAGGTCGCCGCCCAGTATCACCGCATCCCCGGCGGGAAACTCGCCGATTTCCGCAAGATAACGGAGAAAGGCCCGCGTGTGTAAATAAACGACCTGATCCGTGAGATCCGCCACCAGACCCCGCAACCCACTCGTCCCAAAAGCCGCCATCGCCCGCCTCTCTGTGCCCGCCGTTTCGCCCATGATAACGGCAAGGCGCTGGCGGGGATACTGGTGGACCGAATCGAACGGCTTCCCCTCCTACCCTCCGACTGTGTACTATCTGCGGTTTGTGCTGCGGCGTCGTCCGGGCGCATTTCCTGATCCTGCTTACGCCACCGAGCAAACCCATGCCCACCAAGAACGACTGGATGAACTGGCACCGCGATGCCAGTACGATGCCCACGCTGGAAACGTACAGCTATGAAGACATCCGCAGTTGGCTGGGTGATCTGGAGATTCGCAAGGCCCAACCTTACCAGAAGTCCATCAGCCATCTGGAGCAGCGCGGCGGCACCGACCTCAGCGCCCTGGTGCAAGGCACGACGCGCAAGCCGTATCGGGTAGACATTCACCTCAGCCAGGGGCGCCTGGTGACCCTGTGTACCTGCCCGGTGAGCAGTCGCTGCAAGCATGTCACGGCAGTGCTCCTCGCTCTACTCGCCCAGCGCAGCCACACGGCGCCGACGCCGGTTTTGCGCCCGCATGTGATGCAATGGCTGAGCGAACTGCGCTCCCACCTGGAGCCGCCCAAACCCAAGGCCCCGACCACCACTTACGTCCTATACTGGCTGCTGGAACTGAACAACCGGCGCCACCAAGGTCCGGTACTCAGTTGTCACAAGGCCCGCCTGAACAAAACGGGAGAATGCACCGATCTCACCCACTGGTATAATTTTGAAGGCGCTTTACGCCGCCCACCCAGCTTTATTGACGAAACGGACCAACGTGCCTTGCGGCGCCTGCTGCTGGAAGACCCTTACGCCAGTCAAACCGGTGAATTTGATCTCGGTCCCCGCCACGGCGCCGCGGCGCTCACCTTACTCGCGGGCACAGGGCGTCTCTTCGGCAACGCACTGACCAACCCCGCCCTGCGCCTGGGCGACAACCGACCCGGCACCCTGACCTGGAACGTCAGCAAGGGTGGGGAACAATATCCGGCATTGGCAACCACGCCACCCGCGAGCGGCTACCTGCCACTGGATATTGCCTGGTATCTGGATAGAGAAACCCAGGAAATCGGCCCGATCGACACGGACATGCCGGTCACGGTCCTGCGCGATCTGTTGCAGGCCCCCCCCCTCAATGCGCAAGAAGCCAGCCTGTTGCGCGAGATGCTGGAACAGTCGGTGCCTGGCCTTCCCGCGCCTGTGACCGACCCCGAACAGGGTTTACGGGAGGTTGCTGCGCCTCTGCAAGCCTTGCTCTGGTGTGACACCCTGGCCCTCCTTGGCATTCAGGCGCACCGCCACTATGCAGGGCAATGGAGCCCTACCTGCCGCTTCGACTATGCGCAACCCGCCTTTGTGTATGGTCCCGCACATATCGCCATAGACGACGACAGTGCCATCCAGACCCTCAATAATGGCGAAATGGTCCGCATAAAACGCGACACGGCAGCCGAAAAACGAGCGCTGCAGGCACTGGATAAAACCGGCCTGAAACCCGTCAAGGCCAGCATTTTCCACAGCCTATCGCTGCTGCCACATCCCATCTATGGCCTGGCCAGTGAGGCCGACTGGGATGGGTTCATGACGACAGGCGTTGATGCACTCCGTCACCAGGGCTGGGAAGTGCGCTGGCCGGATGGCTTCCGCCACTACTTCCTGCAGGTGGACGAGTGGGATATGCAGGTGAATGAAGCCGAAGAGGGCTGGTTGGGCCTGGATGTCGGCATCGTGGTGGACGGTCAGCGGCTGGCGCTGCCTCCCCTGCTCGGCGCCCTCTTCAACCGCGATCCGCGCTGGCTGAATCCCGGCGGTCTCAGCACCATCCCTGACGATGAGCACATTCACCTACATACTCCGGCGGGTATCCCTATTCAAACCACGGCGGATCGCCTGAAGCCACTGGTCGGCACCCTCATTGATCTGTTCAGCCTTGGCGCTTCTGGCCCTCTGCGGATGTCCGCCTTTGATGCGCCGCGTCTCACCCGGTTGGCGGATAACAGCCAGTGGCGTAGTGAAGGTATGGATGCCGTGCGTGCCCTGGCCAAGCGTCTGCCGCAAAATGGGGAGATTACACCCGTCGCCCTGCCGGCCGGTTTCGCCCTCCCCTTGCGGCCTTATCAGCAAGATGGACTCGCCTGGCTGCAATTCCTGCGCGAGCATCATTTGGGTGGCATTCTCGCGGACGACATGGGTCTCGGCAAAACCGCGCAAACCCTCGCCCATCTGCTGCTGGAAAAGGAGAACGGCCGCCTGACCGATCCCGCCCTGATCATCATGCCCACCTCCCTGATTCATAACTGGCGGGAAGAAGCAGAGCGCTTCGCCCCCGACCTGCGGGTACTCTCCCTGCACGGTAAAGAACGCAGCAGCCGCTTTGCCGACATACCCAAGCATGATCTGATTCTCACCACCTATCCGCTGGTCTGGCGGGACATCGAGACGCTCAAGGACCAGCGTTTTCATTTGCTGATTCTCGACGAGGCGCAGATGGTCAAGAATGCGCAGGGCCGTGCCGCCGAAGCCATTCGCGAGATTCCCACCCGACATCGGCTCGCCCTCACCGGCACGCCGCTGGAAAACCATCTCGGCGAACTCTGGGCGCAATTCGACTTCCTCCTGCCCGGCTTTCTCGGCGACCCGCGCAGCTTCCAACGGGTCTGGCGTGGCCCCATCGAGCGCCACGGAGATGCCGAGCGTCTGGATTTGCTGGCCCGTCGGGTACGTCCTTTCATCCTGCGCCGCCGCAAGGAAGAAGTCGCCAAGGAACTTCCCGAGAAAACCATCATCATCCGCTCCATGGACATCGACGGGGCGCAGCGCGACCTTTATGAGACCGTACGCAGCGCCATGGATGAACGTATCCGTCAGGAAATCGCCGCCAAGGGTTTTCAACGCAGCCAGATCGTCATCCTCGACGCCATGCTCAAGCTGCGGCAGGTCTGCTGTGACCCGCGCCTGCTCAAGAGCGAGAAGGCGCGTAAAGTACAGGACAGCGCCAAACTTGCTCTGCTCATGGAGATGATTCCGGAGTTGCTGGCGGAAGGTCGCCAGATTCTGCTGTTTTCACAATTCACCGAGATGCTCGCCCTGATCAGTGCACGCCTCGACAAGATGCATATCCCTTACGTCCTGCTCACCGGCAGCACCCAGGATCGCAAGACGCCCATCGACCGCTTTCAGCGCGGTGAAGTGCCACTTTTCCTGATCAGCCTCAAGGCGGGCGGCGTCGGCCTCAACCTCACGGCGGCGGATACCGTGATTCACTATGACCCCTGGTGGAATCCCGCCGCCGAAAACCAGGCCACGGATCGCGCCCACCGCATCGGTCAGAAACGTCAGGTTTTTGTTTACAAACTGATTGTCGCCGGGAGCATTGAAGAAAAAATCCTGGCATTGCAGGAAAAAAAGGCCATTCTCGCCGCCGCCGTGCTGGAGAAGGCGCAGAAAGAAAAGCTCCGTTTCGGTCCCGACGATCTCGCCTCTCTTCTCGCGCCACTGCCAGAAACCGGGCGCTGAGGCACGCGCCGCGATGCTTCCTGAATCGCCTGTTTGGTGGCATTATGACGGATGACCACCCGATGCGCACCGGCCAGCGCAGCACGTCGTATTTCATGAGAAAACGCTTAGGGAACTGAGACGTATGAAAGCAGTACAGACAGAAGACAAGCGGCGAGAACGTTTCATCATCAGCGGTGCCCTCCACGGGGTGACAGAACCCGCCTTAGAAGCACTCCGGGTTTTCGAGGCGATGGGCGGGCACCTGGAATTCCTCCCGGAAAAACAGTTGGCGCTGATTCAATACGATGGTCGCTGTGGTGCCGCGCTGGAAGCGAAAATGGTCGCCGCTCTGCAGCAAGCGGGCGCCCATTGCGAATCGCATGGCGTGATATGTCACGGCAAAGATCATTGTGAACCCCTTAATTTGCATGTTGGTCCCCTGGCCCAAGATCATCCCAAGCGTCTTGCCTCGGTCACCAAGCACCTCAGTCGATGGCTGCGTTTAAAACAGTCCTGAAAATACGTCTTGCGCGTCCCTTGGCTGCCACGGTGACGCTTGCCTTGTGGATGGTCTCTGCCACGTCAGTCGCAGCAGCCGTTACCCTCAACACCGTTCAGGAGCAACTTCTGACCTCGGCGGCGACCGCTTTCGCTCAGGGGGATTATCGTCCTGCCGCCAACGCACTGCCTGAATTAGAAAGTACCTACATGGGGCCATGGGTAGGGTACTGGTCTCTGCAACCCCGCCTCACCACCCTGACCCAAGACCAGTATCAACACTATGCGGAGCGTTTTCCGGGTGGGGCGGCACATCATTTGCTGCGCCAACAGTGGCTGTTAGAACTCGCGCGCCGCGCGGACTGGTCGGATTTTACCCAGGTGTTCCACGCCGGCAGCATTCCCGATCTGGTCAGTTTGCGCTGTGATGCGGCGCGCGATCCGCTGCTCAGCACCAGCACGATGATTGTCCCGTTCGCCCTCTGGAGCAGCGCCGCAGCGAATGATCATGACTGCAACGCCATGGCGCGCGTCTATCTGAAACAGGGGCAAATCACGCCGTCAGAGCTGTGGCAGCGCCTGCAACAGATGTACGAGGCATCCGCTTTTAACGCTGCACTGCGCTTTGCGCCGTTTTTACCCGCGCCACAATCTGGCCAGCTTGCGCAGACGGTCACCGCACCTGCCGCGTGGATATCTCAACAGATACGGCAATACGGCGGCAACAACTGGCCAACTGGTCAGACACATCTCCTGGTACTCGCCCTGCTGCGTCTCACTGCCACGCACCCCGCGCAGGCGGCACAGTTTGTGCGGACCCTTGACGTTCTCTCTGCCGCTGACAAGGCGCTGGTGCTGTATAACAGTGCCTACCACGCCACCCTGTCCTTTCGTTCCGAATCGGGACAGTGGTATGCCCAAGCCTATGCCGCCGATCCGCAGTTTCGCCCCCGGCCCCGACTGCTGGCCTGGATGGTGCGTACCGCCCTACGCGATGGTGACTGGAATATGGTCGAGCAGGCCATTCAGCAGATGGACGCTGCCCAACGCCAGCAGCGACAGTGGCAATTCTGGTCCGCCGTCGCGCTGCTGCAACTCGGACATACGCAGGCTGCCCGCATCTTGTTGGCGGCTCTGGAATCTCCCTGGACCTATTACGGGCAACTGGCCATGGCGGCCCTCAACAGGCCACTGATCTTAACGTCCGACGATCCGCCCGCACCGACCGAAGCAAGCGCCGCATCGGATGGAGGGGCTCCCGAGCGGACCGCGATCACGCTCTATCATCTCGGACTCTATTTCGACGCCCTCGCCGAATGGGACCATTTTTTGAAGGGGCTGAAAGGGACAGGGGAGATCAAATCTGCAGCCCAGACAGCCTTTCAACATGGGGCGTGGTTACTGGGTATTCATGCGAGCAGCCTGATTCGCGGGGGAAAGGACTGGCAACAGGGCTACGTGCTTCCCTATGCACAGGAAATCAGCGCCGCAGCTACTCAGACCGGCCTGCGCCGCGCCTTCCTGGCCGGTCTGATCCGGCAGGAATCCGGTTTTGCGTTCGGCATTCAGTCCGACGTCGGTGCACAAGGGCTGATGCAGGTGATGCCTGCCACAGCCCAGTGGCTTCAGACTCACGTAGCCGCAGCCGCCAACGCTGATCTGCATAGCGTCCGTGGCAATCTGATCCTGGGTTCTCACTATCTGAGCCTTCAGCAACAGCGTTTTGGAGGCTCCGAGTTGCTGGCTGCGGCAGCCTACAACGCCGGACCCGGCGCACCACAACGCTGGCTCAGCCGTTGGACACCACCTCCGGGACCATGGGCTGGCCCGATTTTCACCGCGAACATCCCCTTCCAACAGACTCGCCATTATGTGCAGAGCGTGCTGACCAACACCGTTGTCTACGCCGCCATTCTCGACCGACAGCCACAAACCATATGGCCCCAATGGCGCCTCGGCACCAACCCGTAATCCTCATCGCGAATTTTGCACCGAATACCGTCTATACTATTGGCAATCGCCAAGTCACCGGGGTTTGCATCTGATGGTCGCACCCAGTTTTCTTCCCCGCTCCGAGTTCCAGCACCTGCTGACCGCCCTGATTGCGGCGGGCTACCGCTGCCTGGGGCCGAAGGTGCGGGACGGTGCCATTGTTTATGACGGGTTGGACAGTGCCGACGATCTGCCACGGGGAGTCCACGACCACCAGCAGCCCGGCGTGTACCGGCTTCAGCGGGACGAGAGCCCGCGCTGTTTCGCCTGGGCCAACGGCCCCCAGGCCCTCAAACCGCTGCTCTTTGCCCCTCACGAGGTCCTCTGGACCAGCGCTGCGGGGAGTGACGGGGGTATCACCTTTCACCCCAAGAAACCGGAAGCCCGGCCCACCGCCGTCATCGGCGTGCGCGCCTGCGATCTCGCGGCGCTGCGTCTGCAGGACCAGCACTTTCTGGAGGGGCCGTTTCCTGATCCCCATTATGGCGCCCGGCGCAGGAACCTTTTTCTGGTGGCGGTGCATTGCACCCATCCTGCGGCCACCTGTTTCTGCGCCTCCACCGGCGACGGGCCGCGGGCTGAGTCGGGTTTCGATCTGGCTCTGGCGGAACTCGACGAGGGCTTCATTGTCACGGCGGGGAGCCGCAAGGGCGAGGCACTGCTCGGGCAACTGCCCCTCGAAGCCCTGGACCCCCTCCAACAGGCCACCGCCGACGGGGAGATCATGGCTGCCGCCCAGGCGCAGCAACGCGCCCTACCGTCCCGCAACCTGCGGGATGATCTCTTTGCCAATCTGCACCACCCCCGCTGGGAGGATGTCGCCCAACGCTGTTTGTCCTGTACCAACTGCAGCTCCGTTTGTCCCACCTGTTTCTGCCACGCCGAGACGGAGGAACCTGCCCTGGACGGCCTGAGCAGTACCCATTCCCGGCAATGGGACTCCTGTTTCACCGCAGGCCACAGCGCCATCCACGGCATCGTCATCCGCGCTGACACCCGCCAGCGCTACCGCCAGTGGCTGACCCACAAGCTCGGGAGCTGGCACGACCAGTATGGCCGCTCCGGCTGCGTGGGCTGCGGACGCTGCATCGCCTGGTGCCCGGCGGGCATCGACATCACCGCAGAAGCGGCGGCCATCTGCGGAGAGGATCATGCCTGATCCTTACCTTCCCCAGGAGGTCGAGGTCCTCGAGCGCATTCAGGAGTCCCCCAGCATCTTCACCCTGCGCCTTGCCTTCACCGACCCTGGAATGCAGATCGGCTATCGCTTTCAGCCGGGCCAGTTCAACATGGTTTATCTGTATGGGGTGGGCGAGGTGCCCATTTCCATCGTCTCCGATCCCGAAGATACGCACCGCATCGACCATACCATCCGTGCCGTGGGGCGGGTCACCCAAGGGCTGGCGCGTCTGGGAAAGGGTGCCCGCCTGGGCCTGCGCGGGCCATACGGTCGGGGCTGGCCCCTGAAACGGGCCGAAGGCAGAGACATCGTGCTGCTCACCGGGGGGCTGGGCTGCGCGCCGGTGGCTTCGGTCATCCACTACATCCTGCGGCGACGGGAACGCTTTGGGCAGCTCACCATCCTGCAGGGGGTCAAGCATACCGACGACCTCATCTGGCGCGACCAGTACGAAGCCTGGAGTCGGCTGCCCGACGTGCAGGTGGGGCTGGCAGCGGACGTGGGCAGCGCCGGTTGGTTCGGGCAAGTGGGGCCGGTGACGGTCCTTTTCGACCGCGTGCAGTTCGATCCCGGTGCACTGGTGATGATGTGCGGCCCCGAGCCCATGATGGGGGCCGCCGTGCAGGAGTTGCTGCGGCGCGGCGTGGCGGGGGAGAACTTGTGGCTCAGCATGGAGCGCAGCATGCACTGCGCCGTCGGGCATTGCGGCCATTGTCAGCTGGGGGGAAACTTCGTCTGCCGGGATGGCCCGGTCTTTCCTTACCCGGCACTCCAGCCCCTGCTGGGCGAGCGAGGGTTTTGACGTCATGGCCGCTGCCAAACCACGCCTCGCGGTGCACAAATTCAGTTCCTGTGACGGTTGTCAGTTGGCCTTCCTGAATCTAGGGGAGGACTTGCTGCGACTTGCCGAGCTGGTGGAGATCATCCACTTCGCCGAGGCCGGGCCCGTGGACCCGGACGCGGTCGTAGACATGGCCTTCGTGGAGGGAAGTATCTCCACGTCGGAGGATGAGGAACGCATCCAGAAAATCCGCAAAAACAGCCGGTGGCTCATCACCATCGGCGCCTGCGCCACCGCTGGCGGCCTCCAGGCCTTGCGCAACCTGGCCGACGGCCCCGGTTGGATCGCGGAGATCTACGCCCAGCCCGAACACATCCATAGCCTGGCCACCTCTACCCCCATCGCCGCCCATGTGCCGGTGGATCTGGAGCTGTGGGGCTGTCCGGTGAACGGGCGCCAGGTTTTGGGGGCGATGCGCGCCCTCCTTTTCGGGGCCGTACCGGCGCTCGAAAAGGATAAAGTCTGTCTGGAGTGCAAACGCCATCAGGCCGTCTGCGTACTGGTGGCTAAAGGACTGCCGTGCATGGGGCCGGTGACGCTCACCGGCTGCGGGGCGCTGTGCCCCCGTTTCGGACGCGATTGCTATGCCTGCTACGGGCCGGCAGAGAACCCCAACGCGGCGGCGCTCGGGCAGCGGCTGGAAGGGCTCGGTCTGGTGCCAGAAGCCGTCGCACGGCGTTTCCTCTTCATCAACAACGGCGCCCCGGCCTTTGCCGAGGCTGGCCGCCATTGGCGGGAACAGGCCCATGACCCAAAGCCGTAAGCTCAGCCTCTGCGTGCCGGTCCTGGCACGGGTGGAAGGAGAAGGCGCCCTGGACCTGGAAATGCATGACGGGCACCTGAAAACCCTGCGCCTGCGCATTTTCGAGCCGCCGCGACTCTTCGAGAAATTCCTGGAAGGCCGGGAATACCAGGAGATCCCGGACATGGTGGCGCGCATCTGTGGCATCTGCCCGGTGGCCTACCAGATGAGCGCCGTGCATGCCATCGAGAGCGTCTTCGGCCTGGCGCCCGGTCCCTGGGTGCGGGCCATGCGCCGGGTGTTCTACTGCGGCGAGTGGATACAGAGCCACAGCCTGCACATCCATCTGCTGGCGGCGCCCGATTTCCTGGGCTACAGCAACGTCTCCGAGCTGGCGCGCACGTATCCCGACGTGGTGCGCCGGGGGCTCGCCCTCCAGGCCCTGGGCAACGAGATCATCCGCGTTTTCGGCGGTCGCTCGGTGCATCCCGTAGGCGCCCGGGTGGGAGGCTTTCACCGAGCGCCCAGCCGGGTGGAGGTGGCAGCACTCCTGGAGCAGGTGTGGGCCGCCCTGCCTGGAGCCGAGGCCCTCGTGGCCTGGACCGCCTCCCTGAACCTGCCCGACGACCCTCAGGACTTTGTCAGTGTGGCCCTGCGCCACCTGGATGAGTACCCCATGAACGAGGGGCGCATCGTCTCCTCTGACGGTCTCGACATTTCCATCGCCGAGTACGAAACCCATTTCCCGGAACACCAGGAACCCCATTCCACCGCCCTTTATACGACGCTGAACGGACGCCCCTACCTGGTGGGGCCCCTCGCGCGGCTCAACCTCAATCTGGATCGCTTGCATACCCCCGTCCGGGAGACCCTGGGGCGTACCGGCATCGCCTTTCCCAGCCGCAATATGTTCCATAGTATAGTCGCGCGGGCGGCAGAAATTCATTATGCCCTTCTGGAGGTCAGCCGCCTGCTGGAAGATTACGCCGAGCCAGAGGTGTCCTTCGTCCCCGCCGTGCCGCGCTCCGGCCCTGGTTACGGATGCACCGAGGCCCCCCGCGGTCTGCTCTGGCACCGCTACGATCTGGATACGGCAGGTCAGGTGCTGCACGCCCGCATCGTCCCGCCCACCAGTCAGAACCAGGCGCGTATCGAGGCGGACCTGCGTCACGCCCTGGAAACCCTGGGTCTGGACCGGGACGACGAGACTCTGCGCCAGCAAGCCGAGATGGTGATCCGCAACTACGATCCCTGCATCTCTTGCGCCACCCATTTCCTGACGGTTCGGGTGGAGCGGCGGTGAACCCCGTCCGCGTCCTCGGCATCGGTTCGCCCTTCGCGGGCGACGATCTGGGTTGGCGACTCGCGGAGGCACTGGAACGGATGGGCCTGCTCCGTTATTTTCCCACAGGAATGGTCCATATCAACCTCTGCGATCGCCCCGGCTGCCTCCTGCTCCCGGCCATGCGCGGCGCGCACCTGGCCATTCTCCTGGATGCCATGCGCAGCGGCGCCCGGCCCGGCACAGTGCGGCGCCTGGATATGCTGGAACTGGACGAGAGCACCGGGCTGCTATCGAGCCATGGCTTTGGGGTGGCCGAGGCCCTGGCCCTGGGCCGTGTTCTGGGGGATCTGCCGCCCCGTGTCCTCATTTACGGGATTGAGACAGGTCAGGCGCCCTCGCTTCCGCCACTCGGCGACTTGGTAGCCATTCTTTGGCCGACGATCATCGACGATATCCGGGTATGCGGGGTTGAACCGGAAAGACCATCCCACGTCTCATCCGTGAGCGTCACGCCCTTCTCCCCGGCAAATGCGCATTCTATCCATGGCCTATCCCTCTCGGATAAGGCCTTTAGTTCGGAGCATTACCCTGGAAAATGACAGTCGGCAATCATTAGCAGATCCGCGGCAACTGCTCGCCGGTAAGCCAATCCACCATGCGTCGACCACCGAAGGCCGTCTCCATCTCCACGAAGTGATGGCGGTCATCCACAACTTCGCCAATGATGGCGGCGTCGGCACCGAGGGGATGTGCCTGCATGGCGGCCAACAGGCGCTCCGCCACCTCCGGCGGGCAGATGGCCACCAGTTTTCCTTCATTGGCCACATAGAGGGGGTCCAGTCCCAAGAATTCACAAGCGGCCCTGACCTGGGGCCGAACGGGGATGGATACTTCCCGGATTCGCATCCCCACCCGGGCTTGTTGGGCGATCTCGTTCAGGGTGGTGGCGAGCCCGCCGCGGGTGGGGTCCCGCAAGCAATGGATGTCGGGCATTGCCTCCACCATGGTCGCTACCAGACCGTGCAGGGCAGCGGTATCGGAAGCCACGGTGGTGCCAAAACGCAGATCCTCCCGCACAGACATGATGGCAACGCCGTGATCCCCGATGGTGCCGCTGAGCAAGATACGGTCGCCGGGCCGCGCCCGGTCACCCGAGATGTACAGATTTTCGGGAACCACGCCGATACCGGTGGTGGTAATGAAGACACCGTCGCCCTTGCCCTGCTCCACCACCTTGGTATCCCCAGCAATGACGGCGACCCCGGCCTCCCGCGCCGCCGCCGCCATGGAGTCCACGATTCGCTGCAGGTCGCTCAAGGGAAAGCCCTCCTCGAGGATGAAGCCTGCGGTGAGATACAGCGGCTTCGCCCCCGCCATTGCCACATCGTTGATGGTGCCATGCACGGACAGGCAGCCGATGTCCCCCCCTGGGAAAAAAAGGGGAGAAACTACGTGGCTGTCGGTTGCCGCCACCATGCGCCCTGACGACACGAGGAAGCAGGCTTGGTCGTTCAGTGCGCGCAGCCAGTCATTGTCAAATGCGCGGAGGAAGAGCTCATCGACGAGCTGCGCGCTGGCGCGGCCGCCACTACCATGGGTCATGTCCACCCGCCCCTGCCGCCAGTCCAGGGGCCGCAGATAACTTCTTTTCTGCGTGTCATCCATCAAACATTCACCGCCTTCCGGGTGGGACCGGCGTCCCGATAATCGCGGTAGCGGCCATAGGTGTAGTGGGCGGCGCAGGCGCCCTCCGAGGAAACCATGCAGGAGCCCACGGGATTTTCGGGCGTGCAGGCGGTGCCGAAGAGCCGGCAGTCCCGGGGTTCCTTGACGCCGCGCAGAATGGCGCCGCACTCACACCCCTTGTGGTCGGCTACCGTCCGGTAAGGGATAATAAAACGGCGCTCGGCATCGAAGTCACCGTAGGCGGCCTTGATGCGCAGTGCGCTGTAAGAGATGGTGCCGAGGCCGCGCCATTCGAAGGCGGGGCGCGTTTCCAGGACCTCGGTCATCAGCGACTGGGCCTTGGGATTACCGTCGCGGCTGACGGCGCGGATGAACTCGTTCTCCACCTCTGCCCGTCCGGCATTGATCTGGCGGATCAGCAACCAGATCGATTGCATCACGTCCAGGGGCTCGAAGCCGGCGATCACCACCGGCCGCTGATACTCCTCCGCGACAAACTCATAGGGCCGGCTGCCGATCACGGTGCTGACGTGGGACGGCCCGATGATGCCGTCCAGCCGCGGCCCTTCTGCGCCCCCTATCCCCTCCTTCGGCGTGGTCGAATCCAGGATTTTGCGGATGGCCGCAGGTGTCAGTACGTGGTTACAGAATACCGTGAAGTTTTTGACACCCATTGTCTTGGCCTGGCGGATGACCGCAGCGGTGGGCGGGGTGGTCGTCTCGAAACCGATGGCGAAGAAGATCACCTCGCGATCGGGGTTTTCCTGGGCAATGCGCAGGGCATCCAGGCTGGAGTAAATCATGCGGACATCGGCGCCGGCCGCCTTGGCCTTGAGCAGGCTCATGCGCTCCGCAGCCGGAACGCGCAACACATCGCCATAGGTACAGAGGATGACGCCGTGCTCCAGAGCCAGGGCGATGGCGCTGTCAACGCGTCCGATAGGCAATACGCAGACCGGGCAGCCGGGCCCGTGGATCAGGCGGATGTTGGGCGGCAGGAGGTCCTGGATGCCATGGCGGGATATGGCATGGGTATGGCCGCCGCAAAACTCCATCAGATGATAGTCCCGATGGGAACAGGCCTCCGCGGCAATGGCGTGCGCCAGACCTCGTGCTAGGGTGGGGTCACGAAACTCGTCGACGTACTTCATATTTTCGCCCCTTCCCCATCATCCAGCCGACCGGCCAACTCGGCGAAGAGCGCCAAGGTCCGTTCGGCCTCCTCCGGCTCCAGCCGGGTCAACGCATAACCTACGTGGAGAATGACATAATCCCCCTCCCGGACGCCGTCCACCAGGGCTAGCGAGATCTCCTTGCGCAGACCATCCAGCTCGACCACCGCCAGCTCGTAATCCAGCAATCGTTCGACCCGCACGGGAATAGCTAGGCACATGACGTCACTCCTCTTATAGTACAGCGGCCTGTGCCACCCAGGCCTGTCCCAGGCTCAGGCCGCCGTCGTTGGACGGCAGTAGCCGCGCTTCAAACACTTCCAGTCCTGCCTCTTCCAGCCCTTTCCGCACCGCCGTCCGCAGAATCACGTTGACAAAGCACCCCCCACCCAGAGCCACCCGCCGGATTCCGGAACGGGCAGAGGCCTGTGCCGCCCAGTCAACCAGGCCCCGGACCAAAGTGGCATGGAAGAGGGCTGCCCCGAAGGCCGGGTCGTCCAAGTCGGCCAGATGATCCAACAGCGGCAGCAAATCGAGGGTTCCGCTCTCTTCCAGCAGGTAGCCGCCCGCCAAGGGGTTTACCTTCCCCCGACGCAAGGCCAAGCCTTCCAGCAGCAGGGCCGCCTGCCCCTCGAAATTTGCACAGTCCTTGACACCCAGGAGCGCGGCAGCGGCGTCGAAGAGCCGCCCGGCGCTACTGGTGGACGGCGCGTTGATGCCTTGCTTCAGCATCTGGACTACCACCTCCGCGCTTTCATGCGGAAAGCGATGAATGATCTCGCTGCCTCGGCCCAGAGCGTGCAGCGCGCTCGCCGCCATGCGCCAAGGCTCTCGGGCGGCCCGGTCACCCCCTGGCAGAGCCAGCGAGCGCAACTGCCCCAAGCGCTGAAAACCACCCTCTTCCACCAGAAGCAGCTCCCCGCCCCACGGCGTTCCATCGCCCCCCAGTCCCACGCCATCCAGCGCCAGCCCGAGGCAACAGCCCAGCAAACCATGCTCGGCCATGACGGCGGCAATATGGGCGTGATGGTGCTGAACGGCCACCGCTGGCAGACCATGGGCAGCGGCGAATGCCAAGGCGAAACGGCTGCTGTGGAAATCCGGGTGGAGGTCGTGGGCTACCCGCTCCGGGCGGACGTCCAGCACGCCGAGAAGATGCTCCACGGTCTCTTCGAGCGCCGTGCAAGCGGCAACATTGTCCAAGTCACCCAGGTGCTGAGAGACGAAGGCCTCGTCGCCACGGGTCAGGCAGATGGTATTCTTGAGCGCCCCCCCCAGCGCCAGTACCGAAGGGCCGCGGGCGGGCAGCTTTATGGCTGCGGGGGCATAGCCTCGAGCCCGGCGAATAAAGACCGGAGCGCCCCGATTCGACTGCAGCACACTATCGTCGCAACGGACCAGAATGCCGCGGTCATGCACCACATAGGCGTCGGCCAGTCCGTGCAGACGTCGAAAGGCCTCGTCATTGTCCGTTACCAGAGGTTCGCCGCCAGGGTTGCCAGAGGTGCAGACCAGCACCAAATCCTGGGGTTGCCGCAGCCAGGCCGTGCCGCGGGGGCGCCCCGCGGCTTCGTGAAAGAGGAGATAATGGAATGGCGTGTACGGCAGCATCACTCCGAGCCAGGCAAGCCCCGGCGCCACACCCGGAAAAGCGACGTCGCAGCCCGGCCCCTTGGGCAACAGCACGATGGGGCGGGCTGTGGACTCCAGCAACAAAGCCGCCTGGTCGTCACAGTGGACCCAAGGGGTGAGGGAGGCACGGTTTGCGGCCATGACGGCGAAGGGTTTCTCGGCGCGGATTTTGGCGGCGCGCAAGCGCGCCACCGCTTTCTCCCGTCGAGCATCGCAGACCAAGTGGAATCCTCCCAGGCCCTTGACGGCCAGGGTCCGACCGCCGCGGATCAGATTCAGAGCGGCGGCGACGACATCCGGCACCGCCAGCGCCCGCCCGTCCGCGTCGTGCAACGCGAGTTGGGGGCCGCAGGCAGGACAGGCGACTGGCTCCGCGTGAAAACGGCGGTCCAACGGTTCCTCATACGCGCGGCGGCACTGGACGCACAGCCCGAAACCCGCCATGGATGTATTGGGTCGGTCGTAAGGGAGGGCACCGATGATGGTATAGCGGGGACCACAATGGGTGCAGTTGATAAAGGGGTAGCGGTAACGCCGGTCGGTGGGATCGAAGAGTTCTTCCAGACAGGCATCACAGACCGCCGCATCCGGTGAGACGCCGGTGCGGATCGTGCCTGTGCGACTTTTCTCAATCAGGAAGTGGGCACAGGCGGGGCGAAGCGCGATCTCGCGTACCTCGACCCCCTCCACCCGGGCGAGTGACGGGGCCTTCAGCCGCAGGTCCAGGATGAGGCGTTCCAGGTCCGGGACCGAACCCTGCACCTCCATGTCCACCCCCCGGCCATCATTGCGCACCCATCCGCCAAGCCCTAGCTCCGTCGCCAGACGATAGGCGAAGGGTCGAAAGCCCACCCCCTGCACCTGCCCCAACACGCGCAGGCGATAGCGAACAACCCTTGCTACGGAAGGGTTGCCGACGGGCAACATCAGTGGGCCTCTCCCAGACGCGATCGCAGGGCGGCCAACTCTTGTTCCAGTGTCGTCTTTCGCGCCCGCAACGCCCTTTCGCGCGCGCTACGGGCCTGTTCGGCACCACCCTCGATCCACGCCAGCCACGCGGCCATGCCGTCGCCGCGGGTGGCGGAGACCTGCAGGACCGCAAGTTTCGGATTGATCCGCCGGGCATAGTCGATGCAGACATCCACATCGAATTCCAGATAGGGAAGCAGGTCGATCTTGTTGAGGAGCAGGAGGTCGGCGGCATGGAACATGTCCGGATATTTGAGAGGCTTGTCCTCCCCTTCAGTTACCGACAGCACCACTACCTTGTGGGCCTCTCCCAGATCAAAGGCGGCCGGACAGACCAGGTTCCCGACGTTTTCGATGAAGAGTACCCCCTCGGCGACGGGCTGCAACTGCTCCAGTGCATGCCCCACCATGTGAGCATCCAGGTGGCAGCCCTTGCCGGTGTTGATCTGCAGTGCGTCCACCCCAGTGGCGCGAATACGCTCGGCATCCCGACCCGTCTGCTGATCTCCTTCGATCACCGCCACCGGCAGCCGATGTTGCAGGGCCTCGACGGTGCGCACCAGCAGCGTGGTCTTGCCCGAGCCGGGGCTGGAGACCAGATTCAGGGCAAAGACACCCCGCTCGGCCAGATACCGGCGGTTGGTGTCGGCGTGGCGCTGATTCTTGGCTAGAATGTCCTGCTCGATCCGCACCATGCGCCGTCCGTCCATGCCCGGTGCATGGACGTGGGCCGCCCGGGATTCGTTTCCATGCCTATGCTGCCCGTTATCCTCGTGAGGATCATGGGGATGGTTATGGTGATCAAGCCCCTCGATCTTCATTTCACCACCACCGCAACCACATGTGGTACACATCATTCCACCTCCAATTGCTGAATACGCAATTCCGCGCCCTCGACGACCTGGAGCTGATGACTACCGCATTGGGGGCAGGCATCGAAATATTGCCGGATGGACACCTTTTCGCCGCAGGGAAGGCACCACGCCTGTGCCGACACCGTCACGATTTCGAGACGGGATCCCTCGGCCAGCGTGCCCTGCGTGACCACATCAAAATTAAAGCGCAACGCCTCCGGTTCCACGCTGGCCAGAACGCCTATTTCCAACCATACCACATGCACACGGGCGAAGTGCTGGATCTTGGCCTGTTCCTCCAGCGCCTGTAGTACCCCTTCGCACAATGCCATCTCATGCATAGTCACGTCACCTGTACATTTGCCCGGTTTCTGCTGCGTGTCATGGAATTATTCACCATGCTGTACTATAAGTAGGTATATATCAGAATGGGCTGCGTTTAAAGTTTGACAGGCTACCGGCGAATTATTGGAAAAATGCCACGCAAAGCGTTTGTTCTTTGCCGTGAAACCGCGGTGATATCTTTAGCGTTGAAATCCATGGAAGAATTTTTGGAGAGAACCATCATGAACTGGAAACAGCGTCACATTGTCTGGTTAGTATCCGGCGCCATCCTATATGCCGGTACGGCAGTTACTGGGGCCAGCGCATCCCCCGTGGACATACAGTTAAATGTTGGGACGCAGCCCATCTATGGGGCACCCGGCTATCCGCCAATAGCGATCGCCACGCCACCCTTGATGATTTGGTTGAGCAGCCTCGGGGTTTATGCCGCCTATGGCACATCTCAGCCCATTTTCTATCAAGGCGCAACCTACTATTATTATTATGGCAATCGCTGGTGGGCCGGACCGGGCTATCGCGGCCCATGGCATCCCATCCTCGCGCCGCCGCCCGCGCTCCGTCACTGGAATTACCGCGACTGGCAAAACGTCCAGCGCGACGCCGGCCGCCATTATCAAGACCCGCAGTGGCGCCATTTCCGGCCGACGGAACGTCCGCAACCAATGTATCGTGGGCCGGAGCAGCGGGCACCAGGCGCCTTTCGGAGGCCAGATGGTGGACCCGGCCAGGGCCGCGGTCCTCAGGGACAAGGATCGCGGCAGGGTCGAAACTAACCGAGTTTGCCCCTGACCCAGTCGCGAGCGGCGTTGAGGGCGGCATCCAAAGCCGCCGGATTGCCAGCCCCGGCCTGCGCCATATCCGGACGCCCGCCGCCCTTGCCGCCCAACGGTTGCGCCACGGTATTCACCAGTTCTCCGGCGTGAATCCGTCCAGTCAATCCTTTACCGACGCCAGCAATCAACGCCACCTTCTCCCCTTCCACGCCCGCCAGAACGATGACGCCGTCAGCTAATTGACTGCGCAGGCGATCCAGGGCATCGCGCAAGGCTTTGCCATCCATCCCCTCCAGACGCCTGATCAACACCGGCACTCCGCCCACGTCCTCGGCCTCTGCGGCAAGATCGGCACCCGCTCGGGCGGCTTCGTCCCGCTTGACCTTTTCCAGCTCCTTTTCTAAGTGCCGCAGGCGCTCCAGGGTGTGTACCAGGCGCTGATCCAGTTCTGCAGGGGCGACTTTCAACAGTCCGGCTGCCGCTTGCAGACGTTCTTCATCACGCTGAATAGCCTCCAGAGCCACCGCGCCGGCGACCGCCTCGATACGCCGGATGCCTGCGGCTACGCCACTTTCACTGAGGATCTTGAACACGCCCATATCCCCCAGTGCCTCCACATGGGTGCCGCCGCAGAGCTCCATGGAGAAATCTCCCATGCGTACCACCCGCACCTCATCACCGTACTTCTCGCCGAAGAGGGCCATGGCACCCAGGGCCTGTGCTTCAGCGATGGGCAGCACCCGGGTTTCGGCGCCGACGTTATTGCGGATAGCCGCATTGACCATGCGCTCGATCTCGCGCAACTGCGCCGCCGTTACCGGCTCCGGCTGGCTGAAGTCGAAACGCAGCCGCTCCGGATTGACCAGCGAACCCTTCTGCTGCACATGGTTGCCGAGCACGTTGCGCAGGGCGGCATGGAGCAGATGGGTCGCGGAGTGATGTGCTGCCGTCGCCCGTCGCCCCACTTCATCCACACTGGCGGCCACCGTATCGCCAACCCGCAGACGACCGGATGTCAAACGACCCAAATGCACATGCAGGTGACCCATGGGCTTTTGGGTGTCCGTCACGGTAAACAGGGCAGCATCCGACTGGAGCGCACCACGATCCCCCGCCTGCCCGCCGGATTCCCCGTAAAAAGGCGTCCGGTCGAGAATAACCGCACCCGCATCCCCTGCTTCGAGGAAGGCCACCTCTTCGCCATCGCGGATCAGCGCCAGGACCTTCCCTTCATCCGCGCAGACTGTATAGCCGGTGAACCCGGTAGCCGACAGACGCATGGCCAGATCGTGGTATACCCGCTCGGTTTTGACCTCACCGCTGCCCGCCCAGGCGGCGCGGGAGCGGCTGCGCTGCTCGGCCATGGCCGCCTCGTAGCCGTCCATATCCATGACCAGATCGCGCTCGCGGGCGATATCGGCGGTCAGATCAACGGGGAAGCCAAAGGTATCCGCGAGCCGGAAAATGATCTCGCCGGGAATGGCGGCGCCTACTGCCAGACCCGCAATAGCGTCTTCCAGCAGACTGAGTCCGCGCTCCAGCGTTTCACGGAATCGGGCTTCCTCACGCTCCAGGGCACGCTCGACTTCGCGCTGTGCCCGCGTGAGTTCAGGGAAAGCGTTACCCATCTCGGCTACCAGTGGCGCCACCAGTTGATGAAAAAATACGGTCTCCATGCCCAGCTTGCGGCCATGCCGCACGGCGCGACGGATAATGCGGCGCAGCACGTAGCCGCGCCCTTCGTTGGCGGGCAGGACGCCATCGGTGATGAGAAAGCTGCAAGCGCGGATGTGATCTGCCAGCACCCGCAAACTGGTGTCCGTTGCCGTATCACGGCCGTAAATTTTGCCACTGATAGTGGCCGCCGCGCCGATCAACGGCTTGAAGAGGTCGGTGTCATAGTTGTTATGTACGCCCTGGAGCACGGCGGCGAGACGCTCCAGACCCATGCCGGTATCGACGGAGGGTTTGGGCAGCGGCGTCAGGGTGGCGCTGCTGTCCCGGTCAAACTGCATGAAGACCAGATTCCAGATTTCAATATAGCGATCGCCATCTTCCTCTGGACTGCCCGGAGGGCCTCCAGGGATATGGGGACCATGATCGTAAAAAATCTCTGAACAAGGGCCGCAGGGGCCGGTGTCACCCATGCTCCAGAAGTTATCCTTCTCGCCACAGCGGGAGAGGCGCAGTGGGTCAATTCCAATCTCATTGATCCAGATGGCGGCGGCTTCCTCATCCTCTTCATAAACCGTAATCCAGAGCTTTTCCGGCGGCAGTCCCAGGCGCTCGGTGAGAAAGCGCCAGGCAAAACCGATCACTTCGCGCTTGAAGTAATCCCCGAAGGAAAAGTTGCCGAGCATCTCGAAAAAGGTATGGTGCCGTGCGGTGTAGCCGACATTTTCCAGATCGTTGTGCTTGCCACCCGCGCGCATACAGCGCTGTGAGGAGACAGCGCGCCGGTACGGACGGGTTTCTAGTCCCAGAAACACATCCTTGAAGGGCACCATACCCGCATTGGTGAACAACAGGGTCGGATCATTACGGGGAATCAGCGGGCTGGAGGGTACGATCTGGTGCCCCTGCTCCACAAAATACTCCAGAAAAGCTTGGCGAATGGCTTGCGCGTGCATTGGTCTTCCGTTGTTAAGAATAAAATGTTTCTGCCTCCGGGTAAGGGGGTATTCCACCGCTTACCCGCTGTCAATCCGCAGAGAAATCCCCTTCTCTGCTGGCGGTCAGCACCCGGCGAATCGTCTCTCCGGTAAATCCCCGCCCTGCCAGAAAACGGACGCGCCGGGCATAATCTTTCGCGTCTACTGGCATGGTGTCGCCAAAACGCTTTTGATAGACGGTCTGTGCCTGCACCAGCCAGTCAACCTCTGGGTCTGCGCTAGCCTCGACCCCTGCCCGCCGCAAGTCCTGACGCAAACGCAACGGCCCGTGCCCCTGACGCACACGGGTACGGACGAGCATTTCCGCATAACGCGCATCATCCTGATAGCCGGCAGCGACGAGTGCATCCAGCGCCAGCGCCACGTCCCCTGCATCACATCCCGCACGGAGCAATCTGTCACGCAATTCCAGACGTCCATACTCCCGGCGCGCCAGCAACCGTAGCGCCAGCGCGGTGGGATCGCTGCGTTCCGCCGTCAACTACCCGACCGCTGCGGGCTCTACCGCGTCTTCGGCAAAGGCCAGGGGATGACCTGCTGCCGCTGCCCGTATCCGCTGCTCGATATTGACCGCCAATTCCGGATGTTCCTTGAGATACTGGCGGGCGTTATCCTTGCCCTGGCCGATACGTTCTCCCTGATAGCTGTACCAGGCACCGCTTTTTTCGACAATGTCGAACTTCACGCCGAGGTCCACCAGCTCGGAAAGACGGGAGATGCCTTCGCCGTAATAGATGGCAAATTCGGCTTCACGGAAAGGCGGTGCAACCTTATTCTTGACTACCTTGACGCGGGTATCGTTACCTACCACTTCGTCGCTCTTTTTGATCGCGCCGATACGGCGGATATCGAGACGCACGGAGGCGTAGAATTTGAGGGCGTTACCACCGGTAGTGGTTTCCGGGCTGCCGTACATCACCCCGATTTTCATACGAATCTGATTGATGAAAATGACCAGGGTATTAGTTCGGGAGATATTGGCGGTGAGCTTGCGCAGCGCCTGACTCATCAGACGCGCCTGCAAGCCGACGTGGGAGTCGCCCATGTCGCCTTCGATTTCCGCTTTGGGGGTCAGTGCAGCCACCGAGTCGACAACAATCAGGTCGACTGCCCCGGAGCGTACCAGCATGTCGGCGATTTCCAGCGCCTGCTCGCCGGTATCCGGCTGGGAGATCAGAAGGTTTTCCAGATCGACGCCGAGCTTATGGGCGTAGCTGGGGTCCAGAGCATGTTCGGCATCAATGAAAGCTGCCGTGCCTCCGGCAGCCTGACAACTGGCTATGGCGTGCAGGGTAAGGGTCGTTTTACCCGAAGATTCCGGCCCGTAAATCTCTACCACTCGGCCCCGCGGCAGGCCACCGACACCGAGAGCCAGATCCAATCCCAGCGAACCGGTGGAGTAGACCTCAATATCCTTGATGGCATTGTGATCACCGAGACGCATGATGGCGCCTTTACCAAATTGCTTATCAATCTGTGAGAGGGCCGCCGAAAGGGCCTTGCTACGCTGTTCGTCCATAATGCTTTCCTTCTCCTGAATTGCGGGTTAACCCATCCTTGCAAAACACCCTGTTATAGTGGCGCGCGGCAGGGCCTGATGATCCGCGGTACTGCGGGGGTCATCGGAACAACCCTTTCCGGCATTCTACCTGAGCGAACGGGCGGGGCAAACGACTGAAAGCTACTGCGACATAATTCTTAGTCGACATGGTGGCCGCCGTTCATCCAGCCCCGCGCAATAATCCTAATAACCCGCCCAAAGCGACCGAACCCGCGGCATACTGCACCGACCAACGGTCTCCGTGAAAGTGACAAGTGCTCACCTGCGGCTCCGCGCCCCGCGCACCCCAGGCAATACAGACTGTGCCCACCGGCTTGCCGGGCACGGCGCCTCCCGGCCCGGCGATACCGGTAACCGCTGCGGCGATGTCCGCGTCGTGCAATGCACCCGCGAGCATTTCCAGGGCGGTCTCCTCCGCTACGGCCCCGACCCGCGCGAGGGTGGCTTCCTGCACTTTCAGCAACTGAATTTTCGCGGCATTGCTGTAGGTCACAAACCCGTGGCGCAGCAGCGCCGAGGAGCCGGGCAAGGCGGTGATCCGCGCGGCCAGATCACCGCCGGTACAAGACTCCGCCAGGGCGAGTCGGGTGTCCCGCGCACGGGCGTGCTGGAGCAAGGACCATTCCGGCGGCGCCATGTGCAGCGACATGGCGCCGGGTGTTCCAGCCTCGACCCAATACTCGCCCGGCAAAACCTCCGGTGCGGTGCCGCTGTCGTTGAAAAGGCTCAAAGGCACCTCGCAAACGGGCAGATGCGCGTTTGCCCAATCGCGCAACGCGGCCCAGTCACCAGCCGGTAGACGGGTGCGGAGCGATGTTTTCATCCAGCCTGAGGCGTTCGCAAACTCGCCAATGGCCACCGCCATGCTGGAACAATCGGGCAATGTGGCGACCAGCTCCACCCGGACATCCATCCCGGACCGCCTGGCCCAGGCCGCCAGACGCTGGGCATCGGGCAGGGCCGCGGGGCGCATGGGCAGCAATATCTGCAAGGACTCCGTAGGACGGGTATTCGTCATAACCAGCCCATCGCCAGCATCAGTCGCAGAAGAATCAGTGCCGGGATCGCCGCAGCGATATCGTCGAGCATAATACCCGTGCCTCCATGAATATGCTTATCCAGCCAGGAAATCGGCCAGGGTTTGAGCATGTCAAAAAAGCGGAAGAGCAGAAACCCGACGCACAGCGTCCACCAGCCGAAAGGCACCAGCCAGAGGGTGAGCAGCAGGCCCGCCCATTCATCCCAGACGATAGCCGGGGGATCCAGCGCCCTTTTACCACCGCCGTTTTGCATCTCCCGCGCGGTCTGCCCGCAGAGCCACGGCCCCACCGCGATCATCGTCACCAGCACCAGCGCATAAACCATATTGTTCTGCACCACGAGGGTCAGCAGCAGATACAGGGGAATGGCAGCGATAGTACCCATGGTGCCGGGCAGGATGGGCGACAGGCCGCTGCCGCCCCCCAACGCCAGCCACTGATACCAGGGTCTAGAGCGCATGGACATGCCCCCAGGTGGAAGGCAGCGGCAGCGGCTCATCTCGCCAGGTCAAGGTGACCGCCGTCCCGGCATCGGAGACCGCCGGCAGGATGCTGCCCACCGCTGTCAGGCGGAGGGCAAGTGTCCGCGCGGCCTCCTGTATTGCCGTCGATAAGGCAGGAGCGGCACAAAGGATCAATTCATAATCATCACCGCCGGTGAGAGGCCAGCGTTGCAGGCGTTCCGGGTCAGTCCGCGCCAGATCCGCGAGTTCCGGGCTCAAAGGCAGCGCATCCAGAGCGACCTGCGCCCGGACACCCGAAGCTTTCAGGATATGGCCAAGGTCGGCCAGAAAGCCATCGGAACAATCCACGGCACAAAGCACACCCACTGCCAGAGCCGTCGTGCCGAACTCGAGACGGGGCGTGGGACGCAACCGACGGGCCTCCAATGCATCCCGCTGTGGTGCTGAGCAAGGAAAGGCCTGCCCGTCGTGGCCGCGTTCCACAAAGGCCAGATCCAGGGCTGCGGCCGCATCCCCGAGACTGCCGGTGACCCAGATCACATCTCCGGGCCGCGCCGCATCACGGCGCATCACCCCACGGCCGGCAAGCCCCAACGCGGTTACCGAGAGGGTCAGCGGCCCATCCGTAGCCACCGTATCGCCGCCGACCAGGGTAACGCCGTGGCGGTCGGCGAGCGCACTCCAGCCCGTTGCGAATGCTGCCAGCCACTCCCCATAGCCCTCCTCCCGCTGCGGCAGGGCCAGACTGAGCAGACACCAGCGCGCCGCCGCACCCATCGCGGCCAGGTCGCTGAGATTCACCGCAAGGGCTTTCCAGGCGAGGTCTTCCGGGCGGACCTCGGGGAAAAAGTGGCGACCGGCGACCAGCGTATCCATCGTCGCCACCAGTTGCCGACCCGCGGGGTCCAGCCAGGCAGCGTCGTCGCCGATACCGAGCCGCACGCCCTTGCCCGCCTTACCGAGACGACTCCGTAACCGTTCGATGAGCGCAAATTCTCCGCCCGCCATGTTCACTCCGTTTTCGCCGATGCTCGCGCTACTATAGCAAGGACATCATCTGAAGGAAGCCATGCCCAGCAACCTCACCGTCACCGGACGCTTTGCGCCCTCCCCCAGCGGCCCGCTCCATGCGGGATCACTCATTGCCGCCATTGGCAGCTATCTCAGTGCCCGCGGTCAGGGCGGGCGCTGGTTGCTGCGTCTGGAAGACGTGGATGAGGACCGCGTGCGTCCCGGTGCCGCCGACGCCATTCTCCGGCAACTGGAGGCGCTGACGCTGGACTGGGACGGATCGGTGCAGACCCAGTCCTCCCGTAAGGCGATCTACCGGGAAACGCTGACGGCTTTGCAGGCACAGGGCATGGTCTATCCCTGTGCCTGCACCCGTCAGGAAATCCGGGCCTGCGGTGCACGTTATCCGGGCACTTGCCGGTCGGGTCTGGCACCCGGACGGCAGACCCGCTCTTGGCGCCTGCGGGTGCCCGACCATTTACCGTCCTGGGAGGATCGTTTCCATGGCTGGCAACCATCGCCCGCACCACAAGGTGACCCCGTCCTGCTGCGTGCCGACGGCTACTTCGCCTATATCCTGGCCTGTGTCGTGGACGACGGTGCGCACGGTGTCAGCGAAGTGATTCGCGGCGGTGATCTGCTGGCGCTCACCGGGGTGCAACGCTATCTGCACAGCACCCTGAACCTGCCCCATCCCCAATATGGGCACCTGCCCCTGCTCTGCGATGCAGATGGACGCAAGCTGTCCAAAAGTGCCAACAGCCCCGCGTGGACAGGCAACCCCAGTCAGGCCTGGGAGGAGACGTTGCGGCTACTGGGTTGGACAACGCCTGCCGGGCTGCATGGGGCTTCTGCGCTGGAGTGGCGCGACTGGGCATGTACACGGATGGCTGCCGGACAGCCTCTCTATCGCATTGCGCCACTGGCTTGTACCAGCAGACGGCGTTAGGCTGAACCCCATGAACCTGCCGCCGCTCACCCCCGCCACCCTGATCCGCCGCTACAAACGCTTTCTTGCCGACTGCACGTTGGCCAGCGGCGAGATCATCACCGTACACTGCCCCAACTCCGGGAGCATGCGCAGTTGCGCCGAACCCGGTCAGCCCATCCTGATCTCCCTCAGCGACAACCCCAAACGCAAACTGCCCTGGACCTGGGAACTCTACTGGAGCGGCGCCAGTTGGGTCTGCGTCAACACCCAACGCCCCAATGCCGTAGTTGCCGAGGCCATCGCCGCGGGCGACATACCCGCCTTGCAATACTACACACAACTGCGCCGCGAAGTGCCCTATGGCCATCATGAACGCGTGGACATCCTGCTCAGCACCGAAGGCCAGCCGCCCTGTTATGTGGAGGTCAAATCCTGCACACTGCTGGAGGACGACGGCATCATCCGCTTCCCCGATGCGGTCAGCAGCCGCGCCCTGCGCCATCTGGGGGCATTGACGGAAGTGGTCCGCAGCGGCAAACGGGCGGTGATGCTTTTTCTGGTCGGCCGGGAAGACGGCCGGGGTTTTGCACCCGCAGACGCCATTGATCCCGCCTATGGCAAGGCCTTGCGCCAGGCACGCATCGACGGTGTGGAAATTCTGGCCTACCGGACCCGCGTCAGTCCTGATAAAATGATCATAAGCGCGGCGGAACCGCTTTTCTTTTAGCCGCTTCAGGAGAACAGCATGTTACAGCGCAGCAAAAAATCCCCACAGGGTAGCATCAAGACCGCAGAAGAGGTCGAAAAAATGCGGGTGGCCGGGCAGCTCACGGCCATGGTGCTGAAGATGATCGGCCCTCATGTCAAAGCTGGCGTTACCACCGGCGAACTGGACCGCATCTGCCACGATTACATCGTCAATGACCTGCAGGGCATTCCGGCACCGCTCAACTATCAGCCCAGCCCGGAATACCCACCCTTTCCCAAATCCATCTGCATCTCCCTCAACCATGTGATCTGCCACGGCATTCCCGGCGACCGTGTGATCAAGGATGGCGACATCCTGAACATTGACGTCACCGTCATCAAAGAGGGCTATCACGGTGACAGCAGCAAGATGTTCGCTGTCGGCGAGGTGCCGTTGCGGTCGCGGCGGGTAATGGAAGTGGCCCATGAAGCTATGGTGCGCGGTATTCAGCAGGTGCGGCCCGGCGCGACCCTGGGCGATATCGGCCATGCCATCCAGGTCTACGCCGAGGCGCAACACTGTTCCATCGTGCGGGAATTCTGTGGGCATGGGATTGGCCGCAAATTCCACGACGAACCGCAGGTATTGCACTACGGCAATCCCGGCGAGGGCGTCGAACTGGTGGCGGGCATGACTTTCACCATCGAGCCCATGGTCAATGCCGGCAAACGCCATATCAAGGCCCTGCCCGACGGCTGGACCATCGTCACCAAGGATCACAGTGCCTCCGCCCAGTGGGAGCACACCATTCTGGTCACCGACGATAGTTACGAAATACTGACCCAACTGCCTGGCGACCCTATTTAAGAATGACGAGCCGCGTCGCGCAAACCCAGACGCTCGCACCCCATGCGGCGTTGCGCGCGGGTCAGGGGTCGCTGCAAGCCGCGTTTTCGTCGCCACGGCGAAATAGCAGCACCTTGCTCCGCCAGCACTGCCGTCTGGTGGACAGCACCTTGCGCCAGCTCTGGCAGGCGCCATCGGACACAGACGTGTCAGCCGCCGACTATCTCACCCTGGTGGCCGTAGGTGGTTATGGGCGCGGCCCCCTTTTCCCCGGCTCCGACATCGATTTGTTGATTCTGACCCCCAGCGTCCTGACCGCGACACAAAAAGACTTCATCGAAGGCTTCCTGAACAGCCTCTGGGACCTGCAGATGGCGGTGGGGTATAGCGTTCGCAGCGTGGATGAATGCTTGCAGGAGGCACGCCAGGACTTGGGCATTGCCACCACCCTGCTGGAGTCCCGTTATCTGGCCGGATCGCACCCTCTGCTGCAAGACCTGAATCGCGCCTCACGGGAAAACCCGCCCTGGTCCCCCCCGCTTTTTTTCGCCGCCAAACTGGCAGAGCAGGAAAACCGCCTCTCTCGGTACAGCGATACCGCCTTTCATCTCGAACCCAATCTCAAGGAAGGTCCCGGTGCGCTGCGCGATATCCATCACCTGCAATGGCTCGCGGCCAGTGTTTTTGGGGAGGGTAGCCTGTACCGGCTGCGCGATGAGGACATAATCACCGTTGAGGAATATCGTCAGATCCTGCGCGCCCAGGCCTTGCTCTCGCGCCTGCGGATCGCCCTGCACTACGCCACCGGACGCCACGAAGACCGTCTGCGCCTCGACTTGCAGGTGCCGCTGGCGAAGCAATTGGGTTACACCGACCGGCGTGGGCGCAGCGCCGTCGAACAACTGATGCAAAAGCTCTATCGCGCCTTCGCCGACATCCTGCGCATCGCCGCCATTGCTCAGGAGAATATCGCGCAGCACCTGGCCACACGCACGACAGCGCCCGTGGTTCCAGATCAGCGCGTCGCCCTGCCTCTACGTCCGTTGCGCCGCGATGACCCGCAATTGCTCCAGCACATTCTGAGCCTGTTCCGCCGCCTGGCGGAGGACTCCCGACGGCGCACCCTCGATGCCCAGACCCAGCGCCAGCTTTACGCGTTACGGAACGCTATTCACCCGCGTGATCTGGATCATGATCCCGTTGCGCAGAAAGAATTTCTCGCCATTCTCGCCCAGCCGGACGGCGCCTATCGCAGCCTCAAAATGATGCAGCAATGTGGCATTTTGGCGCGCATACTCCCCGCTTTCGGACGCATTACCGGACGCATCCAGCACGACCTCTTCCATGTGTATACCGTGGATCAGCACACGCTCTTTCTGCTCCGCAACCTCGGTCAAATATGGACCAACGAGACACCGCAGATAGCCGTCGCCAACGCGGCCCGGGAGCAGGTCGAAAAACCGGAGTTACTGGTGCTGGCTGGCCTCTTCCATGATATCGGCAAAGGTCGCGGCGGCGATCACTCCAAAATCGGTGCACAGGAAGCCCGGCGTTTTGCCCGGCGCTTACAGTTGTCGCCCGGCGATACGGAACTGATCGCCTGGCTGGTGGAACAGCACCTGCAAATGTCCAGCGCTTCCCAGCGACGTGACCTCGAAGATCCACAGGTCATCCGCGATTTTGCCGATCTGGTTCAGGATGAACGGCATCTTGCCTATCTTCTGCTTCTCACCGTTGCCGATATGCGTGCCACCAATCCTGAACTCTGGAATGACTGGAAAGGATTATTGCTTGGCACCCTATACCGGGCGACGGCTAGTGAACTTCAGCGGGAAAAGCGGCAGATGCAGGACCTCCCACAACTCATTGCCGATAAACAACATTTTGTCATGGGAAAAATCACCAGTACGGACCAGCCGCAGGCGCGCGCCCTCTGGCGACATCTTTCTGGCCCCTATTTCCTGCGTTACACCGAAGACGAACTGCTCTGGCATTGTCAGGAAATACTGGCCCACAAAAGCCGCAAGACGCTGGTTGCGGTGCGGCCCCATGCACCAGAAGGCAGCGAAATCCTGATTTACGGTTCGGACCGGCCGGGGCTTTTTCAACAGATTACCGGCGCGCTCGATCGTCAATCCTTGAACATTGTCGACGCCCGGATCGATACCAGCGAGGACGGGCGCGCCATCGACACCTTTCTGGTCATCGACAACAGCCACGCCTTCGCCCACAGCGCCCAAGCCCACGCCGATCTGGGTGCCGAACTCCGCGCAATCATTGAAGGAGAGACGACCAGAAAGCCCTGCTTCGGTCCGCGCCATCGCGACCCACGCCACCGTTTTTTCGCCAATATTCCGGCTGAAATCCGCGTGGACAACCGCGCCCTACCCCGTTACACCCTACTGGAAGTCCGTGCCACAGATCAGCTTGGACTACTGTACCAGGTAGGTGAGGCACTACGCGCCTTACAACTCAATATCCACGGCGCCAAAGTCTCCACTTTTGGTGAACGGGTAGAAGATACTTTTTTCATCCTCAACGAGCGTGGGCGCAAACTATCGGATGCACAGGCCAAGGCGTTGACCCAAACCCTGGACAACATCCTGAACGGCAAGGCCGCGTAGACGATGCCGGTTGGTCAGACACACTCCCATTTCCAGTACATTCGCCCTTTCTCCAGACAGGCTCAACACCATGTGGTCATTTCTTCTTCCTGATGCCCGGCGCCGCCGCGACCGCGCCCTGGCCCTCGCCGGCGTACTGCGCAGCGCCCTGCTGGTGCAGAACATTGCGCGCAACGGCACGCAGCCTGGAGAACTGCTGCAGACCTGTATACAGAGCATTCTCGCGCTGGAGTGTCAGGATAGCCAAAGTGCCTTGGGCGATGTCGCCAGCCTGCGTCAACCCCTGGCCCTGCTCTGCCCCTTGCTGCAACGCGGCCCCGGCAACGCCCAAGAGGCCGAACTACTCCGCTACAGCATGGCGCTGACGACCCTCGGCAAACGTTTGCTTAAAAATTCGTCCGCTACCCAGCGCGTTCAGGAAGGTATCGAACAGGCACAGCGCCAGGTCGTCCATTTTGGCGATCCGACACAACGCAGCATCATTGCCGGACTTGCCCAGACTTACACAGAGGCCATCGGTACCCTGCGCCCGCGCATCATTGTCAGCGGTGAAAGCCGCTTTCTGAGCGATCCCGACGATGCCGCACGCATCCGCACCCTTCTGCTCAGCGGCATCCGTGCGGCGGTCTTGTGGCGCCAGGCGGGTGGCCACCTGCCCGGCGTCCTCCTGGAACGCCGCGGGCTCTGCCAGGAAGCAGAAGAACTGCTCGCCATCCATCCCACAGCATGACACGTTTCAACCCCATCACCGGTCGGTGATCTGGCCGAGGTCACATATTTTCAGCCCATTTCCAACGCCTGCGCCACGGCCTCTTCCACCCGCTCTATCCATATAAAAGTGAGTTGTTGCCGGGCATTCTCGGGGATATCTTCGTAATCCCGGCGGTTGCGCGTCGGCAATAGCACCGTATCAATACCGGCACGCAGCGCCGCCAGGACCTTTTCCTTGATCCCCCCGACGGGCAGCACCAAACCGCGCAGACTGATCTCGCCCGTCATGGCCACATCCGGTCGGACTTTGCGGCCGGTCAGCAGAGAAATCAATGCCACAAAGAGCGTCACCCCAGCGCTGGGTCCATCCTTGGGGATAGCACCAGCGGGGATGTGGATATGGATATCGCTCTTGTCGATACTCTCCTGGGCAATTTGCCAGTCCGCCGCCCGCGCCTTGACCAGGCTCATGGCCGCCTGGGCGCTCTCCTTCATGACATCGCCGAGCTGGCCGGTCAGGATGAGGCGGCCGTTACCGGGGCTCTTGCTGGCCTCGATAAAGAGGATATCCCCGCCCACCGGCGTCCAGGCCAGGCCGGTGGCCACGCCGGGCAGGGCTACCCGCGAAGCAACTTCGTTTTCAAAGCGCTGGGGGCCGAGGATCGTCGTCAGATCGTCGGGACGGACGTGCATCCCGCTACTGCTGCCTTCGGCGATGCGCACCGCCACCCAACGGCAAATACCCCCCAGCTCCCGTTCCAGATTGCGACAGCCGGCCTCACGGGTGTATCCGTGAATCAGCGCCAGCAAGGCATCTTCCTCCAGGACCAGTTGCGCCTCCGTCAGGCCCGCCGCCTCCCGTTGCCGGGGCAGAAGGTAGCGGGAGGCAATATGTCTCTTGTCCTCTTCCGTATAGCCCGAGAGCGCGATGATCTCCATCCGGTCCCGCAGAGGACCGGGAATGGTATCCAGGACATTGGCCGTCGCGATGAAAAAGACATGACTGAGATCGAAGGGCATGGCCAGATAGGTGTCGCGAAAGCTGCGGTTTTGCTCCGGATCGAGCACTTCCAGCAGGGCTGCGGCGGGATCACCATGGAAACCACCCGCGCCGAGCTTATCGATCTCATCCAGGAGCATCACCGGATTGCGCACTTCCACCTTGCCCAGCGCCTGGAGAATGTTGCCCGGCAGGGCGCCAATATAGGTGCGCCGATGGCCGCGGATCTCCGCCTCGTCATGGACGCCGCCCAGGCTCACCCGCACAAACTTGCGCCCCATGGCGCGGGCGATGCTCTGGCCCAGAGAGGTCTTGCCCACCCCCGGCGGTCCCACAAAGCAAAGAATGGGGCTCTTGCCATTGGGATTCAGGCGATGTACTGCCAGATGCTCCAGAATGCGCCGTTTGATCTTGTCGAGGTCATAGTGATCTTCGTCGAGAATCATTCGGGCTTCGGCGATATCGATGCGCTCCGCTGTCTCCTTGCTCCAAGGGAGGGCCAGAATGGCGTCGATATAACTGCGCACCATGCCATACTCCCCAGCCCCCTCGGGCATCCGTTGCAGGCGACGCAACTCCTTGCGGGCCACCGCCTCCGTCTCGGCGGGCAAGTGCGCCTCGTCAATGGCATGGCCCAGCGCCTCCATCTCACCGTTGCTTTCCTCTCCTTCCCCCAACTCCTGCTGGATGGCCTTGAGTTGCTCGCGCAGGAAATACTCGCGCTGGCGGCGATCCATGACCTCCTTGGTCTGCTCGCCGATCTTGTGGGTAAGCTTCAGGACCTCGATGCGATAGCTCAAAAACTGCGAGATCTGTTCCAGTCGGCTGCGGACATCAAGGTTTTCCAGGATCTGCTGGCGCTCCTCGGCCTTGAGATCGAGAAAGTTGGCAATCAGATCGGCCAGCGCTCCGGGCTGCTCCACATGAGCGATGGCCTGGGCGAGCTCCTGAGGTACCTGAGGTAGCAGAGACAGGGCTTCGGTAGCCTGCTGACGCAAGTGCAGAACACGGGCATCGAGTTCCGAACCGCTAGCGGTGATCTCCTCGAGTCGCTCGATACGGGCCGCCAGAAAGGGATAATCCGGCAAAAATTCGCGCACCCGAAAACGACTTTCGCCCTGAGCAATGAGGTGGTGGCTGCCATCGCCCGTGGTCACATAACGCAAAACACTGGCCACCGTACCCACCGCATATAAGTCACCAGGGCCGGGTGTATCGTTGCCGGGGTCCTTTTGCAGCAACACGGCAACGGGACATTCCTGGCGAATGGCCTCCTGGGCCGCTGCTACCGATGCTGCGCGACCAATACCGAGGGGCAGAACCACCCCCGGGAAAAGAACAAGATTGCGCATGGGCAATACCGGCAGAACATCCTCGGGTAATGCCTGCTTGTGGCTTCCGCTCGCCCCCGTGTGCGTGTCTTCCATTTCATACCCCCTGCTGGCGAAAGGACAAATGGAGACAGCCATCGCGCATTTCCCAGCCCTGTAAGGTCAACCCATCAGGAACTCGCAAACGCCGGTCAAAAGCGCCGTAGGGAATCTCCAGGCGATGGATATGCCCCGTTTGCAGATCTGCGGAAAGCCGGCGCAGACCACTCACCATCAGCACATTGCCGCTGAAGATCACCCGTACCGCCTCCGGGCTCACGCCCGGCAAAGCCACGACAATCTGCAGCCCCTCACTGGTCTCGAAAACATCCGTAGGCGGCTGCCATAGCGGTTGCCGATCCGACCGCGCCGGTTGAAAGAAACGCCGCTGCAGGCGTTCTGCACGCTCCAACATGTCTATGGCCTGCATCCACATAATGTCTTCCAGTTCGCGCATACCGGCCCCCTAGCTGACCTTCATCACATCCTGCTATTATAGCGTATACCGGCGCAGTTCTGATTTTTTCATCCACACCGAAAGTTGGCGCCCTCGCCATCGCTGAATGCCAGGATGATCCCACTTACTTGGACGCATTGGCCGGAACAGGTCATTGGTCAACGAGAACAGGTCACTCGTTATATCTAGCGAAACCCTGTGCAGCAACTGATGAGTCTTTCCTGTAATTCATATGATTGAAATTGTTAACCCATGCACTCACGTCACTGGCAGGCATCGGCTTGGCAAAGAGATAGCCTTGCATGGCGTGGCACTCCAGCGTCTCCAGTAATCGCAAATGACCGATGGTTTCCACGCCTTCGACGATCACGTCAAGCCCCAGCATATTGGCGGTCGTCATGACGCCGGCGACAATAGCGAAGTCCCGCGGATCGTTCAGGATATTCCGCACGAAGCTCTGATCCACCTTGATGGTTTGCGCTGGTAGTTTTTGTAGGTAACTCAGGGAGGCGCTGCCGGTACCAAAATCGTCCAAGGCGATACGCAGGCCCAAGTCATTGCAGACCCGCAAGGTTTCTTGTGCTTTGGGAAAATCAAGCAAGGGGGCGCTTTCCGTGATCTCGATTTCACACATTTCCGGCGCGATGTCAGGATGCGCAGCCAAGACCGCACGCACATCATTCAAGAACTCGGGATCCAGCAGATGGCAGGCACTGATGTTCATCGACATCCGTAAAGGAAGCCCATCGCGATGCCACTGCTCCCCTTGCGCCAACACGGCATCCAGCACGAAACATCCAATGCGTCGAGCCAGGCGGGGATGATCCAGGGCTTCGGCAAACACGGCTGGCGTGAGAATCCCGCGCTGCGGATGCGCCATCCGGATCAACGCCTCAAAGCCGATAATCCCTTGGCAGGATGCAGTCCCGTCGCGCATAGACACCACCGGCTGGTAGTACATGATCAGCCGCATAGACACCGCAAATGACAAGCTTGCATATTGGACGAGTGCTCTTTTTTCTGAACTATGAAGTATTGCATTTTTAGTATAGAAACGTAGAGTACGCAAGGCCTCGTCGTTATACGATGGCTGCAAAGAAGCGCAATCTCTACCCGGCGGGCCGACAGGACCGAAGGTTATCTAAAATCAGGCGGAGGTTGGGGAAATATGGGTGCGGTCATTGCCAACTGGCTGTTTTTCAGTCATAAGACCGTCAGCATCACACACCAAAACGGCATCAGCCAGGCGTTCGCCAGCCATCAGGGCAGCGCACCAAGAGGCAAGCACTTATGAACGGCCTGCTCCGTATCGCTCTGAAACTGCTGCTGAACGACAAAGGCAAATTCGCCACCCTGGTCATTGGCATCACCCTTTCCGTGTTTCTGATGATGCAGATGACCTCCATGTTCTCCGGCATACTCTATCAATCTGCATCCAACATCGTGAATGTCGGCGCCAGGATGTGGGTGATGGACCCCGCCGTCCAAACCCCGCAAAACAGCATCCCCATGCCCAACTACGTACTGGACGCGGTACGTAGCATACCCGGCGTAAAGTTTGCAGTGCCTTTTTATGTCGGTGCGGGCCTCGTCAGGCTCAATGACGGCACCTATCAGTCCGCCACCATCATCGGCCTGGACGATGCCAGCCTGTTCGGTCGACCGGCGATCATTTCCGGCCGCATTACGGACATTTACCAGAACAACGCCTTCATCATGGTCAAGGATGCCAACTACGCCAAGCTGGGCAGCCCCAAAATAGGCACCAGCTTTGAAATCAATGATCATCGCGCGGTTGTCGTGGCCCTGGCCCATACTCCGGTGCCCGGCCTGTTCGGTTTGCCAACCCTGTATACCACCTATAACCGCGCCACCCAGGATCTGCCCTCCACCCGCTATCTGATTTCCTACATCCTGGTGCAACCGAAAAGCACCCAGGATATCGCCGCCATCCAACAGCAGGTCAAGCGTCTGGGCTATCTGGCCTTGACCGATCAGCAGTTCATCAACCGTAACGACCGGTTCTATGAGTTTCAGACCGGGATGGGCACCAACATCCTGATCATGACCCTGATCAGTTTTCTTGTCGGCCTATCCATCGCTGGCGAGACCTTTTATATGTTCGTCCTGGACAATCTCGAGCACTTCGGCGCCCTCAAGGCCATCGGCGCAAAAAGCGGCGAACTCATTCAAATGATCGTCTTTCAGTCACTGGTCGTCGGCTTTCTGGGCTTTGGCTTCGGCGTGCTCCTGTCCTCCACCATGATCGCCATTGCCAAACTGAAGATCGCCAACTACGCCGCCATGGTGACCTACGAAAACCTGTTTATGGCCCTCATCATGGTCCTGATCATATCCGTTTTCTCGAGCTACATCGGCATCCGCAAAGTCATTCGCATAGACCCCTTCGACGTCTTCCGGGGCTAGCATGATCCTGACGGCGAAAGGCATCACCCAATCCTTTGGCGAAGCGCCGAATCAGACCTACGCGCTCCGCGACGTCAGCTTCGCTGTGGATTTCGGCGAGATGCTCTATATCGTCGGCCCTTCCGGCTCCGGCAAGACCACGCTGTTGAGCATCATCTCCGGTATCCTGCGCCCCGATGGCGGCGACGTGGTGGTGAAGGGTACAGACATCTGGAAGTTGGACAGCGACGCCTTGGCCGGCTTTCGTCTGCAGACCATTGGTTTCGTCTTTCAGGACTACCATCTTTTTCCCCGCCTGACCACGCTGGAAAATGTGGCCATTCCGCTGATTCTTCGGCGTGAGCCCTGGGACAGGAGTCTGGCCGAAGCGCGCAAAACATTGCAGATCGTCGGCCTGGCGGAAAAAGAAAGCTTACCGCCCTACAAGTTGAGCGGCGGCGAGCAACAGCGGGTCTCCATCGCCCGCGCCATCGTCGCCCAGCCGGACCTGCTGATTTTCGATGAACCTACCGCCTCCCTGGATGGAGACACCGGCAGGAAAATCATCGCCTTCGTCAAGGAGCATATTTTGAATGCGCAGCGTGCGATTATCATCGTGACCCACGACAGCAGAATTTACGAATATGCGACGCGGATCATTCGCATGGAAGATGGCAGGATCGTCCCCGGAACCGGAGTGGACCATGAGAAATAAGATACTTTTCGGGCTGGCCATCGTGGGGATCCTCATCGGCCTGGTCAGCGCCTACATATATAGTCGGCAAACGCCGCCGCAACCCCCTCTGGCCACCAACTATGATCCTTACGCCAACGGCCTATTCGCCAACGGCATCATCGAGAGTTATGCGACCAATGGCGAAAACATCAACATCTACCCGCAGGTGTCCGGAAGGGTGACCGGCATCTTCGTTCAGGATGGGCAGACCGTGGCGAAGGGGACGCCGCTCTTCGCCATCGATGACGCCGTGCAAAAGGAGGTGGTGGCCCAGAACATGGCCCAGGCCCAAGCTGCCCTGGCCCTGTTACAGGAGTTGAAAGCAGAGCCCCGCAAGGAAACCTTGCGCATTGCCAAAAAACAAGTCGAATATGCCCGAGCCAGTCTGAAATACCAGCAGGCACAACTGGAAATCACCAAAAAGGAAATGGCCATCAATCCCCAGACGGTGAGCAAACTTGCCCTGGAGAACGTGCAAAACTCTGTCCTGATCGCCGAAAACAATCTCAAAGTGACGCAGGCGCAGTATGCGCTGACCCAGGCGGGCGCCTGGAGTTACGATATCAAAAATCAACAAGCTATCTACCATGCGGCGCGCAAGACCTACGCGTCGAGTAATGCCTTGTTACAGGAATATGTCGTGCGGGCGCCGGTCACCGGCGATATCCTGCGTATCAGCACCGCGATTGGCAGTTACGCATCCCCTCAGGGCGTCTATGGCACTTATACACAGGGGATGGATCCGGTCGTGGTGATGGGCAAGAAGACCGCCTACCTGCAGGTCCGCGCCTATTTGGATGAGATATTGGTTCCAAGACTGCCTGCGCCTGCCGATATAACCGCGAAGATGTTCATTCGCGGCGCCAGTAATGTCAGCGTACCGCTGCAGTTCGTACGGATACAACCCTACGTGACGCCGAAGATCGAACTGTCCAACCAAAGGACGGAAAAAGTGGACGTGCGGGTGCTGCCAGTCCTCTTCAAATTTAAGATTCCAAAACACATGAACCTGTTTCCCGGCGAACTGGTGGATGTGTATATAGGGAAAAAGTCAGGACCATAAATGCGATACCCGTGCGCGGGCCAGAAGGCGCGGCAGGCGTCATTGCGGCCGGTGGCGGTAAAACGCCCCACATAATCCGTATATCCGGCCTCCTGCATCTGTCGCAAGGCCTCGGCCAGAAGCGCCGTTTCGATACCCAGGCCGAACACGCGGCAGGACAGCACCACCTGCACAATCTCGTTATCGCGCAGCAGAGCCAGAGCGATGAGGCCATGATTGGCGAAGCGATCTTCGGCGCTGGCGGCCAGTAACCTGCCGCCAGCGCCTAGCCACACCCGCATTTCCGCATCGGACCAGCGCTGGCCGGTGGTATTGAACTGATTGGTTTTGTTGAGCAATTCCAGAGCGCGGGCATAGCGGGAGTGCCGGGCATCGGCGATGCGATCAAAGCGCAGCGTGAGGCCCAGATCCTGCAGCCAGGCTTCCCGGTCTTGCACGGGCGCGGCCTGGTCGCGGGCCATTTTGGCCTGGATCAGTTCGGTACGATGGGCGGACTCTTCCGTTACCCGGAGCACCTGGGTTTCGGGCGCATAGAGCAAAACATGCCGCCAGCGCCCCGATCAGAAAACGCATCTGCGGAAAAGCCCGCCGTACTTCTTCAATTTCCAGGGGATTATCGTCTATAAACAGCGCCTGCTCGGGCAGGATATTGGTGGCCTGCAAAATGTCGGCGATATTGTCGGATTTGGGACGCCAGTTGATCTGCCGCGCGCAAAAGTCCTCCAACCGCAAAGCCTGTCCCCAAACCTGCCGAAAGCGATCGCAGGTTGGCGCCTCGTCATTTTTACTGGAAATAGCCAACAAAAGCCCGCGTCGCTTGCATTCCAGCAGCGCCCCCGCATAGCCGATAGGCCACCCCTCCGTGTGCCGCCAGGGAGCGACTTCCTCTTCTTCGGCCAGCACCCCACGCCAGAGGGTGTTGTCCAGGTCCGTAATGATAATTTTAACCGGGTCTTTACCACACAGCACAGCCCAGGCACCCTCCAGACGATCTAAAATATCCCGGCAAATCCACTCGCCCTGCTGACTGCGCGGAAACAATCCGGCATGGGAATAATGCCCGACATAACCGTCGTAGGCACCCGCATCTCCATAATATTTACGTATATCATTAATTTCAAAATATAATACATTCTGACGAGTAGAGAGAATGCTTTCCATTTCATCATTTATTGCGCGAACAAGATGATATATTGACTTGTCTCTGTTTCGTCCAAAGACACCAAATAATTGCTCTGGAGGCTCTAAAAATGACAAAAACAATATTGGAAAACCGCTAGGTATCAATCTTAAAACATGTTCAATAACCGTGTTTAAATGGGCAATACTGTTAGCCAGAAGCAATTCGTGATCCGCCTCGGCACGCAAGTAAAATAAATCACCATTACCGTTCCCTGATACCATACCCAGAACGGTAGTTATGACGATGAAATGTCCGGTAAGCGGTGCGGCAGAGCTCATCCACGATACACGCGATATGCCTTACACGTACCAAGGAGAGACCATTATCATCCCGGAGGTCACGGGAGACTATTGCCGGACCTGTGCGGAGTCTCTTCTGGATGCGGGCGAAACGGATCGCGTGATGCGCAAGATGCGTTCTTTCTCCCTGCACGCTTGGACATCTGCAAGAGCCCAGACAATTCCACATCCGGCAAAGTGGAGAGCACCCGGTACAGCAGGCGGATTTCCTGGGGAATACCATAAAAGCTGTCCAGGGCCGGATGCATTTCCATCAGAACACGGAGATTAAAGCCGATACACCCCAATCGACGGCCACTCGCTCCAGCACCCCCTGCCAATCCCCCCTGCGGGTTTGCCGGAAGAGGCGATGGCTGGGATACCACGGGGTGTCCTCGCGCTCCGTCATCCATCTCCACTCAGCTTCAAACGGTAGCAGCACCCAGGTGGGACGGCCGAGCGCCCCCGCCAGATGGACTGGAGAAGAGTCCACGGAGATCAGCAAATCGGCGATCTGCAGAATGGCGGCGGTGTCCTCGAAGTCGCGTATCTCGTCACTCAGGCGGCATAAATTCATGCCTGTTGGGGCAGGCTGGTAGGCTGCCGGTCCTTTCTGGATGGCCAGGAAGGAAGCAGCAACCGTGGCAAGAGAAGCGAATTGCTCCAGACGCATGGAGCGGTTGCCATCGTTGGGATGGGCAGGCCGCCCTGACCAGGCCAGAGCGACCCAGGGGCGAGGGAGGTCGTGCAAGCGCGCTTGCCAATGTGCGATCCGCCCGGGATCGGCCTGTAGATAGGGCATCTCCAGGGGCAGGTCCGAGAGCTGCAGGCTTAGGGCGTGGGGCAGGCTCATCAGTTCGCAGTGGGCGTCAAAGCGCGGCGGCAGCGTTCCCCGAGGCTGTACCGGGAACTCGGGATAAGCCCGGCGCACCAGGGAGAGGGACTCGTGATTGACCTCGACCAGAATCTTCGCCTCGCTGTGTTTCTGGGCGGCACGAAGTAGGCGGATGAACTGAAAAGTATCGCCATAGCCCTGTTCGTCGTGGATGAGCAGGGTTTGGCCGGAGATCGAGCGCCCATCCCAGCGGGGAGCGGCCTGAATGTGTCGGGCGAGGGCCGTGGTGTGGGGCAGATGGTAGCGGTATCGGTACGCCTCCCAGCCGTGCGCGAAATCCCCCAAGGTAAGCAGGGTATCGGCGAGATCGTAGCGCGCGGGGAGATCGCCGGGGAGGGTCTCGACGATCATCTCCTGTATCTTGCGTACGGCCTCAAACCGGCCCTGACGGCGGTAGGCCAATGCCAACAGCTTCCAGAGGGGGATGGGGCCCGTCCCCCCCTGCAGATAGGGATGCAGGAGGGTTCCCACCGCCTCGGGGAGATCGGCGGCGATGAGCGCCTGACCGTGGGCAAGGAGCTCGGCGATGGAACGCTTCATGCGTCGGGATCGATCTCCAGCGCCTCCAGCAGCGGCTGGAGTTGCGCGGCGTGGATCTTCCAGCGGCCGACGGAGCTCCGATAGATGGGTTTGCGGACCTGATTGACGCTCGCCGTCTTCACCGCTCGGCGGGTTTCGTAAAAGTGCTTGCAACCGGGTTCCCAGTCGAGACCAAGGAAATCGAGCAGACGGCGGGTTTGATCTTCCTGATCGTCCACCACCGCCTCGTAGTCCACTTCCAGAAACTGGCTGGCCGGGAGGATATGCCGCCAGTGCTCCATCAGCCGGGCATAGGCCCGGTAGAAGCGCCCGAGCTCCTGCAGATCGTAGGAAAAGCGCTGCTCCCCCGAGAAGTTTTTGCTGTAACAGGACAGGCAGGTATCCACCGGATCACGACGGCAATGGATGATCTTCGCCTCGGGCAGGAGCAGCGGAACGAGCCCCGCATAGAAGAAGTTCGCGGGCATCTTGTCGACGAGATAGCGGGCCTTCTCAGCGAGCGGGGTGATACGATCCCGATATCGCTGGCCAAGGCTCCGAAGCTGCTCTGGAGGGAGAGACACCAGGGCCTCCGGATATATCCCGACCGCATCGACGATGCGACGCAGATCATTCAGTTCTCCGGCACCGTGTATTGCGGAATGTGAGGCGAGGATCTGTTCGATCAGGCTGGTGCCAGAGCGGGGCATGCCGACAACAAAGACGGGGATTGCTTCCGTAGCGGCTTGCGATATGGATGGAATATGCCACTTGTCTTTCGGGAACAGAGTGATGATCCGCTCCGCCAGTGCATCGGCCTGAGCGGGATCGTAGCTGAAAGTGGCACGCTTGGCGGCATTGCCCGCGTGCAGATGGGCAAAGGCGCGCTGCGAGTCCTGCAAGTCCAGATGGGCTTTGCCAAGGGCAAAGTCCAGCAGCATCCGGTCGCGGGGCAAAAGCTCTTGCTCCAGCAGGGCCTGCATGCGGGGCAGCAAGGCGTCCTCGCGCGTAAAACGATGCAGATCGGCCCAGTTGTACCAGGCACTGGCCGAGCGGGGAAAACGCTCGATGGTCCTCTCGAAAAAGCGTTCGGCCGCCGTCCTGGCGCCCTGCTCCATGTGCAGCACCGCCTGACTGATCAGGGCGTCTTCTGCCTTGACCCCGGGTAGTTCTCCGGCCTTGGCATAGGCGGCCAGAGCCTCTTCGTGCCGCCCCAGAGCCTGCAGGACACTACCGCGAGCGTATTCGGCATCCGCAGATTCCGGGGCATGTTGCACCGCCTGCTCTGCGGCTTGCAAGGCTTCAGGCAGGCGTTCGGCCTCCTTCAAGAGGGTGGCTTTGGTGGACCAGGCCTGGCCATTCTGGGACTGAAAGGCAAGCAACGCCTCGACCCAGCGCAGGGCCGCTGCGGGGTTCTGGCGCTCCTGCTCGGCAGCGGCGAGGTTGATATAGGCATCCGTCAGATGCGGATCGAGAGTAATGGCCCGGCGTCCCGCTTCGATGGCGGCTTCGGTCTCGCCCCGGTCGGTGAGGAGCTTGGCGAGATTGCTATAGGGCTGCGGATAGGCGGGATCGAGGACCATGGCTTGCCGCCAGTACTGCTCGGCAGAGCTGAAGTCTCGCTGCCGCAGACAGGTATTACCGAGGTTATTGAGGACCTTGGGATTTTTTGGCTCGACAGCGCGTACCCGTTCCAGGTATTCCAGGCTCTCGTCAAACCGTCCCATCTCCTGCAGGAGGATGCCCAGATTGTTCCAGGCACCCGAGAGCTGGGGGTCGCGGGCGAGCGCCTCGCGGGCGGACCGCTCGCCTTCAGCGAGTTGTCCGCGTTGGCGGAGCATCTCGGCGAGATTGCTCCAGTAGACCGCTGCTGCCTGGGGCGAGGCGCAGGCTTGACGAAGATACTCGATAGCCGGGTCCAGACGACCATAGGCATGTGCCATGAGACCCAGCAGGTGCAGGGCGTCGGGCTGGCCGGGGAAGCCCGCCAGAATACGCTGGCAGAGCTGTTCGGCCTGGGCGGCCTGCCCAGCTTGCCAATGGGCCTGGGCCCGTTGCAGGGCCTCGGGGAGGGTCATGGTCGGGGCTTGGAGTGGGTCAGACATAGGCTTCCTGGCGCATCCATTGAGTGGCAATCCATTTTTCTCCTTTGTGCACCGGGAGGCCGGCGTGCAAAGAAAGGGGGTGGCGCTGGCCTTCTTCGTTCAGATTGCGGAAAAGAACTCCGCCCCCGGGAATGGGCGAGACCTGCAGCCCAAGTTCCGGAAAGGCCGTCTCTCCACCTTCCTCGACGGCATTGAGGTAAAGGATGAGAGTGGCCTGGCGGTTGCCACCCTGACGCAAAGTCGGGGCATCAGCCGCAAAGGCGTCATAGTGCGGCTTATATTCCCCGCCCGGGCGATAATGCAGAATCTGCAAGGGCTCCTGACAGTCGATGGGGATGCCGGTCAATTGGGCAATGCCCTCAGCCAACGACTGCAGGATGGGATAGTCGTCGCGCTTGGGCCAGGCCATCTCCGAAACCCGTTCACCGTGGGCCACCTCCTGCCCGGTCTGCTCGTCGGTCACCGTCGCCGGGCGCAACAGAAATTGTCCGATGGCGATGAGGTTCTGGCAGTTCTCGAGCGTGAGCAGACCCGCCCAGGCGCTGAGCCCGATACGATCGACCTGTAGCAAACGCTGTGGCATTCAATCCCCATAGAAAACGCCCGGCACGGGACCGGGCAGAAGAATATTGGTACTTTAGCGAAAACCGCTGACCCGCGATAGTTGGCCCACTCACCACCGATAGCGGGCGATGAGGTCGAAGCTGTTGAAGTGGGTATCTCCTGCGAACTGGCCCTCATAGGCAAGCTTCGCCACCCAGGGACCCTTGCCCTGCAGGGTCAGGCCCACCCCGATGTCGAGCGCGCCCGCCGGAGCCACCAAGGTCCGAGTGAGATTGTCGCCCAGGTAGCGGGTCTGTTGCAGCACATTCAGGTGCAGGGTACCGACGTTGGCCGCACCCCCCAATCAACCGCCAACCGGACAAAGTTTATGAAAAGTTGAAATGTCACAAGAATGTCACCCTGGTTTCATCAGAGTGTCACATTGTGACGATATTCTTATAGATGTGGCAATTAACCGCAGACACAGCATTGTGCAAGGAGATAATAGTTATGACGTATTCCCATCATCGCCCGCTGCTCTTGGCCCTGGCTAGCGCTGGAATGATTGCTCTGATGTCCCAGGCGCATGCGCAAGGCGACAGTGGGGAAACCACTGTTCAGGTCGGCCAAGTATCCAAAAAGGCAAAGGTTATTGCCAGTAAGAAGAAAGTCCCCTTAAAGGCTACCTACTCGGAGCACGCCATTAGTGCCGAAATGGTGCGGCGCGCCTCGCCGATGCAGAATGCCCAAACGATTCTCGCCACGAAGCCGTCGATAAACGCATACAGTACCGGCCCCAACGGCGTGCGCAGCACCATCACCTTCCGCGCCTTCAACAGTGGGCAGTTCTCCGAGACCTTCGACGGCATCCCTCTCAATGACATGTTCAACGGTGGGGCCACGAATCAGGCATCGAATCGCAACGCCATTCCACTGACTCTCAACGATATTTCCGGCATCAACATCTACAACGGGATCAACAATCCTTCGGTCAACTCGTACAACTCCCTGGGCGGCACCATCAATTATCAGCCGCGCAAGCCGAGCAAGATTCTGGGCGGGTCGGTGGGCATGGGCTACGGCAGTTTCGGGACCTTTCAGTGGAATGCCTTATTCAACACCGGCTCCATCGATGGCTTCCGTTCTCTGTTCGCCTACAACCGGCAGACCAGCAACGGCTGGTTGCAGAATTCCGGCAACCAGAACACCAACTACTACTACGCCGGGATTCTGCCCTACGACCACGGCATGTCCCGAATGTCGGCGTATGTGATCGTCAACCGCAACGTGGGTTATACCCCGCATAGCGTGCCGCAGACCCTGATTCAGCAATATGGTTACAGCTACCAATGGCCGTTGAATTATTCCACCACCTCGAATACCGATACCGAGCTAACGGCCATCCTGGGCGACAAGAGCGTCATCAACCGCCATGTGATCCTGGGCGCAAAGGTATACGTGCAAAACAACAACTACCATCGTACCTCCTATGCGAACCCGGCTTTCGATCAAAGCGCCAGTCAGCCCTATTACCTTCCGAATCAAGGTACGGGCTATCCCTTCTGGCTCTCCTATCCGGTCCCTCCCACCTATGATCCCAGCGCCATCTTCGGGTCGACCCACTATGGTACCGATTATCACCTGTACGAAGACATCTCCAACAGCCTTGGCTTTTCCCCCAAGGCGCAGTTCATCCTGCCGCACAACCGGGTAACCCTCGGCGGCAATGTTTCCTACGGTATGCTCCACAGTGCGGAATACTGGTACGGATCTTATGCCATGCCGAAGGTGTCTCAGTACAATAGTGCCTGGGATGAACATGACACTCGCCTGCTCTCATCGGTCTACATCCAGGACAACATCAGCCTGTTGGGCGGCAAGGTGCATATCACTCCGGGCATAAAGTATCTGTATGCTTATACGACAAGCTCCGATAATATAGGCTTCTATTACCCGATCGGTGGGACCGTAGCGAACAGCCAGGCATTCACGTCACCGACCATCGGCATCAGCTTTGCCCCCATCCATGACCTGAGCTTTTACGGTTCCTGGGGTCGGAACATCAAGTTCCCGAATATTGGCGCCTATTACGGCAACATTGCCGAACAGAACAATGCCGGTCAATACGTTGTGGTACCTGTAACCGTGCAGCCGGAATATGTCACGGATTATGAACTCGGGATGCGTTATCGCCACCAGGGATTCATAGGCAGCATCAACGCCTATCGGGAACAGTTCCAGAACACCTTCCTCACGAACACCAATGCCTCCGGCGTGAGCAATACCTACAATGGCGGCAGTTCGCGGTACGAGGGGGTAGAGTTGGCCCTGGAGCAACGTCTCGGCCACTTCCTCTTGGGCCATTGGGCGGCTTTTGCCAACTACTCCTATAACCAGGCGGTCTTTACTTCTTCCTTCAACTCCAGCTACGCCGGCAACGTTCTGGCCGGACAGCCCTTGGCGAATGTTCCGAAAAACATGTTCAATGTGGGTCTGGACTGGGGATACCATCATTTGCATGCCCATATCGATGGGAAATACGTCTCCAGCCAGTATATCAACCAGCAATTTGCAGGCACCCCGACCAGCCAGACCATACCGCCCTACTTCCTGCTGAACCTCGGTGTAGAGGACACGATACCGGTTCACGCCGATTATGTGAAAAATGTGAAATTGGCGCTGAATGTCGACAATCTGCTGAATCGCCATTATTTTCCAAAAGGTTTCAGCAACACCGATTATTACGGCAACGCCTATCTGTCCGTCCTGGAAGGCATGCCGCGCTTTGTATTCGGCAGTGTGACGGTGAAGTTCTAGGATAAGACCTGAATCGGGAGATTTAGAGAGGTAGGAGCACACCTTGCGACTTAACGATCGCCCTTGGCATAGCGCCCCATGAGTGAGGCTTCGGCCAGCACATGTCCGTGCATGGCCGCCTGTAGGCTGTCCTTGTCAGGATTTTGCAGCGCGGGCAGGGTCGTATCTAGGGCATAGAGCCGGAAAAAGTACCGGTGTCTGCCGACGGGTGGGCAAGGGCCTCCGTACCCTCTGCGCTGCCAGTCGTTAAGGCCTTCCCGGGCGCCGGGCGGAAGCCTTTGTACCCCTGCAGAGAGTTCCTGAATATGTGGCGGAATGTCATACACTATCCAATGTACCCAGATGCGCTGGGGAGCCGCGGGGTCCGGGGCGTCTGGATCTTCCACGATGAGGGCCAGGCTTTGGGTCCCGGCGGGGATACCCTCCCAGCGCAAGGGGGGCGAAAGGTCTTTCCCCTCGCAGGTGTACTGGCGCGGAATAATGCCTTCGCTGGCAAAGGCACTGGAATGGATCTGCATAGTTGCCTCCTGGGCGGAAAGTGCAAGCAACGGCCCCGCCAGTGCCGGACCCGCAGGAAAGATGCCAACTACGAGCAGCAGTACAGCCCACCACCAAATTCGGCGCATGTCGGGTTTGGTCCCATCCCTGAAATTCATGATCAGCAGGATCATATGGATTATAGCTCGTACGGAACGCATCATTCGCTGGCGGGACAGGCTCGAACTGCCGACTTAGTGATTAACAGCCCCCTATTTTACCCTTTTTCGTTCAGGCAGTTGAATCACGACCATTTGTTATTTAATCACTTTTGTACACGCCCGTACACGCCCAAACACAATCTCAGTGTCCAGAATGTCCAGCCGGATTTCCGGTACGGACGTCACTCCCCACCAGGCAACCGCCGGGCAACGAACCCTTTGCGCCGCGATGTTCTCCCGCTTAGGGAAGCGGTGTCAGGTTGCACTAAAGTCACACTCGCACTAAACTGTTCAAGCGTTGATGATATTAATAGAGGTTTCGCCATGTTGGTCACAAAGATTCGCAAGCAAGGCGGTGCGGCGGTAGTTACGCTCCCTGCGGAAGTGCTGCGGCAGTTGGATGCCGGTATCGGTGAGGATTTGAGCATAGTGGTCTCCCAGCACACTGTTATCCTGCGTCCGGCACGCGGTGAGCGGCGGCGCTATAGCCTGGAAGAATTGCTCGCTGGTGTCACCGAGCAGGACATGCAGGTCCTCGCTGAAGACACCGCCTGGGCCAGGGAAGGTGCGCCCGCCGGGAGAGAGTTGATTTGATCGGACGGAAGGTTCCATCCCCTGGCGACGTGTACTGGATCAATCCCAATCCAACGGCAGGAAACGAAATCCGGGACCGGCACCGGTTCGTGGTCATCACGCCCACCGAAATCAACAAGCTGGGCTTGGTCACCTGCGTGCCTATCACCAGCGGTGGCAATCACGCCAGGCAGAACGGATTGACCGTGGCCATCGCAGGGCATGACACGACAGGCGTGGCCGTCTGCAATCAAATGCGCACATTCGATCTACGCGCCCGTGCTGGAGACATTCAGTATGTGGAAACGCTGGACCAGCAAACTACGCGCGAAATTATCAACCGGGTAACCAGTATCATCGATCCAGCGTGACGCGATAGGCGCGGGCGTTAGCGGAATGCCGTTTGCCACTTCAGTTCAAGACTCCTCGTTTAGCTGTTAAACAGCGAGGGACGCTTTCGCCACAATTCACTACGTCATGGGCGGAACTTCCGGTTGCGTTGGCGAGAATGCCTGAAGTTTAGGTCTCTCGGATTTGTCCAGGCAATCCAAGCCAACCCATGTAAAGAGTGGTTGACCTGATCATCAACAGGTATACACTTAACCCATAGGTAGCGCTGACCGGTGAAAGTGCCCGCCCGCCTTGCAAAAGGTTCGCACCCTTGAGTGGAATAGCCAAGAGGCTCCGGATTAACAATGCCCATCCCCGTGATGGGCATTGGCTTTTATGGGGCCTCTCGTATAGGTTTACCCAGCAACCGATTTAGCAGGACAATAAAAAACTTGATTGGCTTCTTGTACTTAAGGGCATCAATCCGCTCATGAGCGCTGTTGATAAAAAGGTTAAGATCAGCCCCTTCCGTCTTATTAGCCTTAGTGACCGTAAAAATACCGCATATTCAAATTTACGATCATCCTCCACCATATCGACTGTTATGAACTCTTCTCGGCCGGAATGCAGACAGCGTCTTCTTTCCAGGTCAGCAATAATACTCGGCAACCGTTTAGATAAAGCCCATCTTCCAGAATCAAAAACACGCTTTTCCCGGCTATCGGAGTACCAGGCATCTGCAGCGACATCCTCATCTGTGGACGGCCCCCGGTGTCAGATACCGTCTTGATGACGCCTATGCAAGAGCTTTTTCAGGGTCGAACGGCTGACCGGATTTGAGGACACCATAGGCGATATGCAGGAGCTTGCGCATGGCGGCAATGATCACCTGCATAGGGCGTTTACCATGAGCGATCAGGCGGTCACAGAAAACCGTAATCACAGGATTTCTCGCCTTGGCCGCCTCATAGAGGGCATGACGTTTCGCCAGCAGCGCGTGATCTTCGCCCCGGTGGCGCTGTGCCGGGGTGAAGAGTGGAAGCAGACGTATGACTAGGCTAAAGTATGCGCCATACTTGCCGTGCGCGAGAGGGAGAATTTCATTGTTTTGTCTCATGTGGATGCTTCAGAAGAAGGATAATAAATACAAACATAAAGGCTTGGCATTGAAGGTCCCAGATGGGACATGTATGATGCATTCTGTCTGGTTCATAAAGCTGCGCGCTCTGGTGTGGACCGTTACGTAACAACGATTAGATATCTGATTCATTTAATGTAATCGTAATTCATCATAATACATAATCAATGGTAACAATTTTGGAGAAATTATGAAAGTAAATTATTCTAAGCAAACGCTAAAAACTCCAAATCCTATTGCACGATTTGCTCACACGAAAAGATATCAACTGTCAACAGGGCGCGTGTTAAAATATTTAGGAGATAAGCAAACATTATTAGATTATGGTTGTGGTAAAGGTGATTTCTTAAATGAAATTTTCGAGTTAAGGAATGATGCTAAATTGCTCGGATACGATCCTGAATCAGGGCATTTTTCTGAACGGTATAATATTATAACTGATACTGACAAAATACCTGACAATTCCGTTGACGTTTTTTGCTCATTTGAAACTTTAGAACACTTATATCAAACAGAAAGGAACCGGTTGTATGCAGAAGCGATGCGCGTTCTAAAGACGTCAGGAACAATTATTATTTCCATACCAATCATTGGCGGCCCGACGTTGTTATTAAAAGAAGTTAATAGAATATTATTATTTAAGAGGAGGTCTGATTACACACCAAAGGAGTTATTAGCTGCATCATTTTTTGGTATTCCAGCCGTAAGACCTGATGATTTAAGAGTAACCCATAAAGGATTTAACTTTAGGACCATTGAAAAAGAGCTGTCATCTAATTTTTCCATTAAAAACCGTTTTTATTCTCCATTCACAGCATTGCCATGGTATTTAAATTCACAAGTATTTTATGTTTTAGAAAAATAACATATTGACATTTCGTTTTATCAATGTGCCATCAAGCTGAAACCCCACTTTTCAAATTCCTGATTGGCGCAGAACACCAGGGTCTTCTCGCGCTGGTCGATCTGGCTCATGAAGAGCTTTACCCGATAACGTTCCCGCTCGGGGATGACGATTTTGCGATTGAGGTCCCCTCTTGTTTCTACTGAATACCTCGTTAAACAAGGCTTTTTAACTTGGCTCCCCGGGACAGGCTCGAACTGCCGAACTAGTGATTAACAGTCCCTATTTTACCCTTTTTCGTTCAAGCAGTTTCATAACAACCATTTGTTATTCAATCACTTTTGTACACGCCCGCACACGCCCAAACACAATCTCAGTGTCCAGAATTTGTCCAGAATGTCCAGACGGATTTCCGGTACGGACGTTACTCTCCACCAGGCAAGCGCCGGGCGGCGGACATGTACGCCGCCATGTTTTCCCGCTTACCGACGGCCAGTACCAGAACTACCAAGACATCATCTTCGACGCTGTAGACCAGGCGATAGCCCTGTTTACGCAACTTGATCTTGTAACAGTTCGCCAGATCCCCATGCAGACGGGTGCCGGGCACATGCGGTTGCTCCAATCGCTTCTTCAGAGCCTTGCGCAACGGACCCTTTGCGCCGCCATCGAGCGCATTCCATTCTTCGAGGGCTTCCGGCATGAACTTCAGCCGGTACTTCCCGACCTCAGATTTGGTCAACATCCACCTCTATGGCCGTATCCTTGCGTGCCAACCGGCGTCGAGCGACTTCCAGCAAGTCCCGATCGGCCAGCTCCTCCACCAGCGCTTCAAAAACTTCCGGGTTGACCATATAGAACGCGGGGCGATTGTGATTGAGCACCGCCACCGGGCGCGTCCCCGCGTCCCGGAGTACGCTGGCTGGGTTCTTCTTGAATTCGGTCATACTGATGGAGTAATCGGCGTAAATGGGTTCCATGATGATGTGCTCCTGCATTCTGTATAATGCTAACAGAGCCAAATATAGAGCCGATAACAGCGCTTTTCAAGAGGCTGCCCGACGGAAAACAAAATATGGCGCGGTATTTTCAAGGGGTGAGGCGGCAAGCGAACCCTGAATCTGCGTCAGACGCGAGCATTGGCGGAATGTTTCAGGGTGTCAGAGCAGGTATTTTTGTGATTGTCTAAGCATTTTCAAGGATCAGGATATATTTTCCACATGTTATCCACAGCTAGTCGCTTCGCTTGGAGTGATAGCCGCGATACAATTATTTTGAACTATAAGAGTGAGGTAGCCAGGTTGGCCGTGCGTAAATGGGCGTATCGTGCCAGCATTTGCAGATTTTTATGGCCGGTAATAGCTCGTATTTCCATAATGTCCAAATCGGTACGCTCAAACAAGCGGCTGGTGGCCTCGTGGCGCAGGTCGTGAAAGTGGAGCGCGTCGTCGCCCCAACCGCTGGGGATGCCCGTAGCAATACGGGCGCGGTCCCAAGCACTATCTATACCCGCGCCAGACATCCCAAACACAGACACATCCTTTTCCCCTTTTCTCGCTGATCGCCGTGGTACGGCATTCAGTGCCTCTATCGCCGCCGGCGAAAGCGGGACGGTACGGGCGTCACCATTTTTGGTCTTAGGAAGAAATAGCGTTCGGTCTTTGAGGCGCACGTTGTCCCAGTGCAGCGCCACGATCTCGCCTTGACGCATCGCCGTCTCGACTGCCAACACAACCAGACAGGCCATGTTCAGATCTAACGCCCCAAGGATCGCCCCCATTTCCCCCGGATTCAGGCGACGTTCGCGGCCACCCGGCAGGCGAGGCTTACGCACGCTGGACACCGGATTGTCCAGAGAAGCCATACCCCAATTCGATTTGGCCACCGAAAATAAATGTGAGAGCGCTGCGAGGTGCAACCGAATGGTGTTCGCGCCTTTACCTTCCGCTTCCATTTCCTTAATGACGTTGGCGACATCCACCCCACGGATGCTCGCCATGGTGCGCGATGACAGCGGGCGGCGGAGCCACTGGCGAATAAAGCGCTTTTCCGCGTCCTGACTACTCACCTTCTTGGTAGGTGTCACCTCGACAAGGTAGCGCTCAAAGCATTCCCCCAAGGTCGTTTTTTCAGACTCACCACGCGGCGCAAAGATTCCCCGATCCATTTCTGATTCGATAGAGCGCGCCCACGCTTCCGCCTCACGTTTGACTCGGAAAACCTTGGTCTGTGTCGAGTAGCCTTTACGTCGCACCTTGGCCTGCCAGCCAATGGTGATGCCGTCCTGGTCTGTTTGCGCGTAGAAACCCGCCATCAATTCACCGTCTGGACAATCTGGACAAATTCTGGACACGGAAGCCTCATGATCTTCGGTAGTGCTTTGCTAGCGAAAACACGGCCGACGGTGTCCAGTATCCCTCTTCAGAAAACTCGATGTCCAGAAAATGTCCAGAAAAACAAAAAGGAGCTAGGCGATACTTACCTAACTCATTGATTCTTTTGGCTACCCTGGACAGACTCGAACTGCGGACCTAGTGATTAACAGTCTCAAAGTCGGGCATTTATGGCGTTTTATCTACCCCCCTGTATCTTGACGTATCAGTCACTTAGTCAGATACTACCTTTACCGATATTCACCGATTTACCGGAAATGTGTTAGCCCCGCGTTAGCCCGGCTAACTGGAGTCTCAAGGTCCAAAGGGAGCACGCCATGCCTGAGAAGATGCAATTCACCAAGGCCCGCATAGCGGCGCTGGAGCCGGTCCCCGGCAAACGGATCACCGTCTACGACGAAACACAGAAGGGACTCTGTATCCGCGTTACACCAGCCGGAGCCAAGGCGTTCTATTGCGTCCGAAGGGTGGAGGGCAAAGTGGAGTGGGTACGCATAGGCGATGCCACCGCCGTGACCATTGAGACGGCCCGGACCACTACCGCGAAGATCGTCAACGATATTGCCGCAGGGACCAACCCCGCCGAGCAGAAGCGTATCAGGAAAGCGGAGATGGCATTCTGTGACCTGTTCAGCGAGTGGGTGAAGGACTGCAAAGCCAGAGACAAAAAGAGCCTGAGCAAAGATCAGGACAACTACCGCTTGCACCTGCAAGGACTGGCCCGCAAGAAGCTATCAGACATTCAGCGTAACGAGATACGCAAGCTGCACTCTACCCTTTCGGTAAAGTCCGGGAAGTTTCTTGCAAATCGCGTCCTGGCCTTGGTGCGGGCACTGTTTAACTTCGGTATCAAAACGCTGGATATACCGGGACTGACCAACCCCGCAGCCGGGCTAAAGATGAATCGGGAGGAAAGCCGGGATCGTCGTCTGCACCTCGACGAAATGCCGCGGTTCTTTGAAGCACTGGCCGCCGAGGAAAACCCCGATATGCGGGATTACATCATGCTTTCGCTGCTGACCGGGGCGCGTCGCTCCAACGTGCTGGCGATGGCCTGGGCAGAGATCAATCTGGACCGGGCAACGTGGACCATCCCCGGCTCCAAGGCGAAGGCGAAGGACAATATAACCGTACCGCTGACCACCGCCGCCATTGAGGTGCTACAGGCCCGCGCAGAAGCTACAGGGGCACAGGGATGGGTGTTCCCCGGCGCTGGCAAGACAGGCCACCTTGTAGAGCCTAAAAAGGGCTGGCAACGGCTATTGCAGCGGGCAGGCATCGAGGACTTGCGCTTGCATGACTTGCGCCGTTCTTTGGCATCCTTCCAGATCGACGCGGGGGTGTCTCTGGCCGTCATAGGCAAGGGGCTAGGCCACCACTCGCAGCAAACGACTGCCGTCTATGCAAGATTGGCGCAAGACCCCGTAGCAGACGCCTGGCAGAAAGGCACCGACGCCATTCTGGTGGCTGCTGGCGTCAAGAGCACCGCCGAGATCGTGCCTTTGAAGAAATTGCCCGGCCATCGCAAAAGTGCTATATCGTGAAGTGGACCACAGAGACACTTGACCAGCGTGTTGATGATGAGCTGAACGCCCTGCCGTCCGCATTGCTGGCGCGTCTGGCGCGGATATTGGAATTGATTGAGCAGGTGGGCTTGGATCAGGTCCACGAGCCGCATATCAAGCACTTGGAGAATAAGCTCTGGGAGATACGCGCCAAGGCACCGGATGGGATTGCCAGAGCGATATATGTCACTGCAACAGGGAAGCGGCTGGTAATCCTTCATGCTTTCGTCAAGAAAGCGCAGAAAACGCCTAAGCAGGCCATAGAGACAGCACGGCAACGCGCCAAGGAGATTTTGCAATGACTCTCATATCGGAACTGAAAGAGCAATGGATGAAAAACCCCGCGTTCAAGGCGGAATACGACGCGCTGGAAGATGAGTTCAGCCTTGCCCGCGAGTTGATCGAGGCCCGGACCCGCGCTGGACTGTCGCAAGCGGAATTAGCGCAACGCATGGGCACCACACAATCCGCTATTGCCCGCCTGGAGAGTGGCAAGGCCCCGCCGTCCATGCGAACCATTGCGCGTATCGCCGCCGCTACCGGCACCCGCGCCGTAGTCCGGCTGGAGCCTCGCCCTTGAATGAGCGCGTCGCAGACGTACAGATCACCGAGGACACGCTGTCCGTGCGGCTCATGGATGGGCGCAGCATATCGGTCCCCCTTGAATGGTACCCCCCCGCCTTGCCCATGCCAGCGCCAAGGCCCGCGCCGTCTGGGAAGTTGCGGGGGGCGGCTATGGCATCCATTGGCCGGAGATTGATGAGGACTTGAGCACCGAGGGACTGCTAAGAGGCGCACCCGCACCGCGAGGGGTGGCATGATTCTACATATCACCGAAGCAAAAGCCCTCCCTGGCCATCGCCTGCACGTCCGATTCAGCGATGGGCAGGAAGGCGATGTGGACCTATCCCGAGAACTGACCGGTCCGGTATTCGACGCATTACGGGATGATGACCTGTTCAACCGGGTAGAGGTCCACAGTCTGTTCCATACCGTGACATGGCCCAACGGCGCAGACCTGGCACCCGAATATATGCTGGGGACCTGTTACAGCACCAGCAAGACCAACGCGAAAAAACCGCGGTTCAATAACACAAGGACATTATTATGAATATGCTATTAAAGACATACCTAGTCGCAACAGGAACCGTTCTTTTAACCAGTTTTGGTGCTCTTACCGATGCATCAGCGGGGACGACGTTCTCCGAGTGGCAAAGATCACAATCGGGGTTTTTCTGCACATCGGCTCTCGAGAAGGGAACGCTTACTGTAAGTTGCAACCAGCCTAATATTGATGACGATGATCACATTCACCAGTTTCAGGAGCTGGGATTGTTAAGCAGAACCGTGACCAATTCAGAGACTAGAGAATATCCCGCGATACCGGTTATAAATGTTTCAAAAATGGTGCTTCTCGAAGACCTGAGGCTACTTCCAACGGGGCGGATGATTAAAGTTGTGGTGATTGTCCAAGTTCCGAACCGCTATGGAAACATTGCACCGAGAACACTCTATAGCTTTGACTTCCCTGCTGGGCTGGGAAAGAAAATAAACTGGAATGGCTTCGGTTTCACTAAGCTTATACGAGTTACACAAAACTTCAGGTTTGGTTCCTGGTTTTTAAATAATTTTCCCCATAACTAAACAACTAGGAAAAACCTATGATCGCTCACGCAAACCAACCACCTTTCCCGCCAGCGCTCGTGCGTTATTGCGACATGAAAAGCACTATAGCAGCTGAAACCCAAAAGGCGAGGCGCGCGCACATGTTTACGCCTAACCGTGATATGTCACTACGTGACCAAGTGGCGGCTTCCATAATCAAATATCGCATGGGCAGCTACACCTATATTCCAGGCCACAAAAATCATAACGGGGCTATATTTATTATGGAAACCGCATTTATCATTCATACTGTCAACGAGGTGTTCAAGTGGGAGTCCAGAAGAGAAACGACAGGACAGGTGCATTCATTGATCAATATGGCCTGTTTAATGGGTCCTTCTGTCCGTAAGTATAAACATAATCATCCAATAAAATAAGAAATAGAGGCACGACAATGTTAGTTACTCTTGGCATCCTGATAGCGATTGCCGCGTGTTTCTGGGCGCTGTATCGCATGAAGGGAAAACGTGCTCACAAGGTTATGACGGTAGAAGAGCGCAATGCGAGACTGGCACCTTGGGCGAGGCCATCTGAGCCGACGACGGATGACGGAACGAAACAGGCAGATTCGGTCACACCGCCGTCCGCCATGCCGAGAAGGCCGGATTTTGGAGATTTTCTAGCAGCATACCATGAAGCGAAAACACACCCGACGCTAAAACAACGAATAGACAACATCTTCGCATTTAGCGGGTGTATGGTTTTTGCGCTGCCGTTTATGATTATCTGGGTGCTGTTCTTCGGGACCATTATATTGGTAGCGGTAGGTTACTTATTATCCGATTCGCACCAAAGCCATGATCCTGGCAAAAATCCCGCATATATCAGCACTCCGGCAGGTGTGGAAAGCATATACAAGGACCATAATTATAATACAGAGTTGTTCTGCAGAGCAGAGGCCGTCTCTCTGAAAAATAATGTGGTCAATTCAATAACAGATATAAGTATAAGTTCACGATACCATCCATCCAAAAAATCAATCGCTCTGCTCACTCACTATGCTGAAGCAAAAGATGATGTTTATGGAATTGAACGATGGTCTACCATTGAAGCGCGCGATGATCTAAGAATATTAAAAGAGACTCGTTCCTCAGTTAATGCCAATATTGGATCCATAAATGGGCTGCGTCTGTATCTCATAGCTCTGCAGACAAATTTTGTCTTATCATCTGACCATGCTTATTGCGGCAAACCAATTTGGTGGCCTAAACAATTCTCAACATCTCCAAAACAGCTTATGCGTGAATATTAAGACGATGTAGAGCACGGTCCGCAGATATGGAGTGCATGATTATGGCGAAACAATCACTAGAACCAGATTATTACACGCTGGAAGAATTGGCGGATAGGTGGGAAAAATCTGAAGACATCCTTCAGAGGTTAGCCCTGGAAGGAAAGGTTGAATGCTTCTTTTCCCTTACAGAAGAGGAAGAAAACATGGACGCCGGCTGGGACGAAGCAAGGGGGGACGTTCGAGAATACTTCTCAAAAAAATCTTTCCGTTTTCGTGCGTCCGAAATCCACCGCATGGAGCGCCAGCACGAAGCCGTAGAGAAGGCCGCCGCCGATGATGTTCTGGGCACCAGAGAGCGGGAAACAATGCAGGCCGTTATTGCGGCTATGACACAGGTTATTGCAAGCACCGCGCCGAAGTATAAATGTGGCGACCGTCCTAATGTGGATGCTATAGCCAGCACGTTAGAAGGAATAATCCCCGACCGGAAAAAAAGGGGAATTAGCGAAACAATAAGCAAGGCTTTGAAAGCAGGGCTAATCCGCACCTGATTTGCAAATGTAAATTACATTTTGCATTTCCCAGATCACCGCAGAAAACCACCGCATCATGGCCTCACGTTATCCCTGAATGTGAGGCAACACCCATGCAAACGAACACCGAATCAGTAGCCCCGATTGTCGCCGAAATTGGCCGTACCCTGGGCTATCCGCCCGAAGCTATCCCCACACAGATTGACGAAAAGCGCACCGCCGAAGTGCTGGGCGTCAAAGTCTCCACCCTGACCAACTGGCGCACGACTGGCCGCTACGCCTTGCCCTATATCAAGGTGGGCAGGCTAGTCCGTTACCGCGTCGCTGACCTGGCCGCCTGGATCGCCAAGCGCCGCACCGGCATGGAGGCCGCCCAATGAAAAAGGCCGCCCTTCCGAAGAAAGACAGCCCGTTCAATCAGCTCAATAAGTTTATTGTTCTTCCAACTGTTTTGCAAGAATTTGTTGTGGCAATTTTAGGGGGTGCAAAATGCTGACTCCCAAAAATAAGCGAATTTTTGAGGCATTGGCTGAGCGAAATGCCACAACCCGCGAATGGCCTGCGCCTGAGCGGATCGGTTCAGACTTGCCACCAGTGCCGCAGATGGATGTGGAGGCGCTTCTGCCTGCCCCGCTTGCCGGGTATGTTAGAGATGCCGCGCATCGTAAGGTTGCCCCGCCTGAGTTTGTCGCCGTATCCCTGCTGGTCAGTCTCGGCGCATTGATTGGAGCGCGGTGTGGAGTGCGGCCCAAACTGCTGGACGACTGGATCGTGGTCCCGAATCTTTGGGGTGCAATCATCGCGCCGCCGAGCAAGAAGAAGTCGCCCTCTATGGCCGATGGTACAAAGCCGTTGAACTGGTTATCCGCCAAAGCCCGCGAGAACCACAACAAGGCGATGGAAGCCCATCAGGAAGAAGCTGATCGGTTCGATGTAATGATGGCCGCGGCGAAGAAAGCCATGCAAAAAGCCGCTGAAAAAGGGGATGATGCTGCCATTGAGCAGGCCAAGGCGCGTATAGCTGCCCTCAAAGATACCAAGCCAAAGCCGCCGACGATGAAGCGGTACACGTCCAATGACGCCACCATCGAAAAGCTGGGCGACCTGCTGGTGGAGAACCCACAAGGGCTGCTGACTGTCCGGGATGAATTGGCCGGGCTGCTGACATCGTTCGATAAATCCGGCCACGAATCGGATCGCGCCTTTTATTTAGAAGCATGGAACGGGACTGAGGGGCACGAAGTAGACAGGATTGGGCGGGGTTCCCTGTATATTCCCAACCTAGCGTTATCGATTCTGGGAGGCATCCAACCCGAACGACTGGAGCGTTATCTGGACAGTGCTGCCAAGGATGTGGGCAACGATGGGTTACTGGCCCGTTTTCAGTTGATGGTATGGCCTGACTCCCTGGACTTTGAATGGAGGGACACCGCGCCCGATAAGGCGCTGAGGGATGCCGTGTACAAGGTGTTCGAGACACTGGACGACGACGATTTTATGGCCGCCTGGGGTGCTGAACCTGCCGACCAGTTCCGGCGTATCCCTTCATTCAGGATGTGCCCCGCAGCCGCTCAAGCCTTCATTGCATGGGACACCAAGCTGCAAACGGAAATCATGCCAACGTGTCAGTCGGTATTGCAGGAGCACTTCGGAAAGTTCGAAAAGCTGGTGGCGGGGTTGGCGCTGATTCTGGACATGGCCGAGCGTGCAGATGCAGGCGGGATCATCGGTCCGATTCGTGAGGGTCCCATGCTCAAGGCGATAGCCTGGGCGGGTTTTCTCGGCGCTCATGCCCGGCGTGTCTACCACCTATGGATGCACCCGGAGGTCAGAGCCGCGCAAAAGCTGAGTGAGGCGCTGCTGCAACGCAAGTTGCCCGACACCTTCACCACCGCCGACGTTCAACGTAAGGGATGGTCTGGCCTGGGATCGCCTAGAGAGATCGCGGCCGCGCTGGAGTTCCTGGAATCTACCGGGTGGGTGCGACCGCTCCCAAAACCGGAGATGCCAACCCCCGGACGGCCTGGCAAGGGGTATGCCGTGAATCCAAAAATTCACCTTTCAAACGCCAAAGGCGACCCGATTAAACCTACCAAACCCCCGCAAAGTGAATTAAATAGGTTTGATAGGGTGTCATCTAGCGTTTGTGAGGATGTTTTTTCCGACGATGACGACACCTCTATGGATGGTGAGGTATGAATGCCGCCGAGCTGATGACCGAAATCATCCAAGCCGGTGGTGAAATCTGGGCGGAGGGGGACCGGCTCAAGTTCCGGGATACCCCCGCCCGGCTGATACCGCTTATCCGGGAACACAAGGCCGCGCTGCTGGCGCTGCTAACGCCACCGTCACCGGCCAAGAGCACTGCTGACACCGCCCAGCCCATGCCGATGCAGCACAGGGCAGATATGCCCCCGCAAACAGCGCCAGCACCAGTCTATTGCCGAGATTGCGCGAGGTTTCAGCCGGGCATCCAGAAGCTCTCGGTGGGCGCATGCCTTGCCTCGGTGACGGGTCCGCCGTCTGGTGGTGTTGGTTACAAAGCCTGCTACCCGATGGCACCCAGAACCTGTCCCAGCTACGAGAGGAACGTCCCATGAGATACCCCAAACCAAAACCCGAGAAAACCATAACCACAAAACGCAGACGAATCCGCCGTGAACATGCGAGCGGCCCCATTGGGTCGCTCTGGAATAGAGTTACCGACCGGCTGGATGTGGCGGAGCTGGAGCTGCTGGCCGCCGGTCTGCTGAACCAGCGACCACCGAAACGAGCCGCCGCGCGAGATCAGCATCGCCGCGAGTTGTTGCGGGATATGTTGGATGATGTCTGGATCACGTCCTACATGGCAGAAGCCGAGATCAAAACGCTCCGGGTGGCGCGGGCTGCTGCCTTGGCGCAATTGAGTGCTGCCGCAAAAAAGATTAAAGCGTTACAGGCGCGAATCTCAGAGCTTGAGCACAAGCTCTCAGAAGCGACGTAGACCACAGGGGTGCATCACGAGTCTGTAACGTATAACTTATTTATTATTCAATTAGTTGTGCACTGATTTACGCATAAATACCACATTACAACGCCATGTTGGAAAACTGTTTTTCAGGTTTGTTTCGCTAGGGTATCAGACATCACGTTATACGGTGGCCACACAATTAAACCCCCTCCCGGTCCAGGTTCAGAGAGCCACGGCTTACGGTTGGACGCTGTCCCGCAAGGCTGTCACCGTGACAGGCGGATCACTGCTGGGCGTGACCGGCACCAGCACCCCATTTTCCTTTCTGAGGTTAGCCCTGGGTTAGCCCGCAAAAATAAAGGCACCTAGCAAGTTGCGCTAAGTGCCTAATTCTTTTGGCTCCCCGGGACAGGCTCGAACTGCCGACCTAGTGATTAACAGTCACCCGCTCTACCGACTGAGCTACCGGGGAAAAGTGCGCGTATCCTAGCCTTCCGTGCCGCGCGCGTCAAGGACTAGACACCCGCTTTTCTCCCAGCCACCGGGCACCCCCACCTTGCCAAAGGATGACATTTCGGCTATCTACTTTTTTAGAGAAAAAAGAAGGAGGAAGACGCCGATGCGAAGGCAAAGCATGATGTTACTGGTCGGCCTAATCAAACATGGAGGCGGACTCATCCTGTTATTGACTCTGGCCCTCAGCGGCTGCGCCACCATGACGTCGCGCTCGGCATATCCACCGGCAAACCCATCTCCCGAGAACACGTCGCCTGCTTACGACAGCCGCGCGGAAGCCACCACCCTGGATGCCGTGCTCGTCCATACCATCGCAGAAATTGGCAAACCATATCAATGGGGTGGAGAAAGTCCGCGGACGGGATTCGACTGCAGCGGGCTCATCCAATATGTATTAGGGCGCGCCGGGGTGGCGATTCCCAGAACCTCTTTTGCCCAAGCCGAAGCGTTGCCAGCGGTAAACCTCAGCCGCATTCGCCCCGGCGACCTGGTGTTTTTCAACACCATGGGCCAGCCCTTCTCCCATGTGGGCATCTATATCGGCGGTAATCAGTTCGTCAGCGCCTTGAACCGGCAGCAAGGTGTCGCTGTGCAAAGCCTGCAGATTCCCTACTGGGCGGAGCGGCTGGATGGCGTGCGACGTCCGATGCCTGCCGAGTTGCTGGCGATGCGGGACAACTAAATGCATAAAAATACGGTCTTATTCCTGAAGAGCACATTGGCCGCGGTGGTCGCCGCGGTTTTATCGGCATGCGCGACCAATGTCGGCACGGTGAATCAAGCGGCCGCACCGGCAATCGCCACACCCGCCCCGCTGCCCTTGCCTGCGGCGCCTTTGCCCGCGGTACCCATTCCGGAGCAACCCAGCACTGCGGTCATGCCGGAGACTAGCAATAACTGCATCAGCAATGTGGCGTTCCCCAATTTTCCCCAGCGATATCAGGAGCGGTTGCAGAAAATCGCCTGCCACCTGCAGGAACGGGATGACCTGCCCGCCAACTATGTGATTCCTACCCTGCAAAATGCCCATTTCAACGCCCGCGCCGTGGCGCTGATGACCCCCCCTCCCCCTTCTGCAACGCCAGCGACACCGTATCCCTGGTGGCGCTACCGGAATCGTTTCCTGCGCCAGAACCGTCTGAATCAGGGGGTGCAATTCTGGCGGGAGCATGCCGCGCTTCTGCACGCAGTCAGTCAAAAATATGGCGTTTCTGGACCGATTTTGATGGGTATTCTCAATATAGAAACGGGCTTCGGTTCCTCTCAGGGCGGGTTTTCCGTGCTCGACAGCAACTTGAGCCTGGCATTGGCGTTACCTGGCCGGCGGCGGTTTTTTCTGCACCAGACCGCGGAGACACTGAAGCTCGCCCAGCGTTTGGGTGTTTCTCCCGGAACCCTCCTGGGCTCACAGGCAGGTGCCATGGGCATGTCCCAGTTCCTGGCCAGCAGTTACCTGCGCTATGGTGTCACCTGGAATGACCCGCCGGGCGGACCCATGCCCAACCTGTGGCAGTCGCCTGCCGATGTATTGGCCTCCACCGCCAACTTCTTCCGCCGCCACGGCTGGCAGCCGGGACAGCCGGTGCTGTGCCAGGTATCCGGCGATCAAGGCGCTGACGTGGCGCCATTTCTACATGGCAAGCACCCGCTTGCGCAACTGCGCGCTGCCGGTATTCAGCCGGAGATGGCTTCGAGGCTCCCAGGATCAACGCCAGTGGGCCTGCTGCGCTTGCAGACAGAGCATGGTCCGACACTGTTCATCGCCTACCCGAATTTCTACGCCATCATGGGCTACAACCCGAGCACTTATTACTCGGCAACAGTCTGGGCCTACGCCGAAGCGATCAAGCGGGTTATCAACGGCTGATCCGCGGCCATATCACGGGCGCCACGACATTTGTCGGACGCCGCTGCCCTTGTGCTAATATGGCGCCTTCCGTTTCCAGAAAGGATGGAGTCCGGTGTGGCGTTAGAAAAAACGGGAATGCAATCTGTCGATCTGATTATTCTGGCGCGCTGGATCGTGCCGATTCGACCGCGCAGCGTACTCCACGATCACGCCATGGCGGTGCATGACGGACATATCGTCGCTATCGGCCCGGCCGAAGAAATCCGCGCGCGCTACACCGCAGCACACACTACGCAACTCGACCACCATGTGCTGATGCCCGGTCTGGTCAACGCCCATACCCATGCGGCCATGACCCTGATGCGCGGACTCGCGGACGACCTGCCGCTGATGACTTGGCTGAATGAACATATATGGCCCGTAGAGGGCCGTTTTGTCAGCCCGGAATTTGTGGCCATGGGCACGGAACTGGCTGTCGTGGAGATGCTGCGCGGTGGCACCACATCCTTCAATGACATGTACTTCTTCCCTGAAGCCGCGGCGGAGGTTGCCCAGCGCATGGGCATGCGGGCCACCATCGGGCACGTCGTCATTGATTTTCCCACCGCCTATGCCGCCAATGCCGATGCCTGCCTGCAGGCTGCAGCGGATTTATTGCCGCGCCTGCGCCGGATGTCCCTCATTCGCCAGAGTATTGCCCCCCATGCGCCTTACACCGTCGGTGATGCGGGCTTGCGCGGGGCGCGCGACCTGGCCACAGTGGAAGAGTTGCCGGTGCATATGCACGTTCACGAAACCGCCTACGAAGTGCGGGAGGCCATGGATCGTGACGGCATGCGCCCGCTGACGCGCTTGGCCAGACTGGGATTATTGAACCAGCACTTTCTCGCCGTACACATGACCCAGTTGAATGACGAGGATTTGGCACTTTGCTGCGACTCGGGACTACGCGTTGCCCACTGCCCCGAATCCAATCTGAAACTCGCTTCGGGGATGGCACCGATAGCTGTCCTGCGTCAACAGGGCATCGGATTGGCCATCGGAACAGATGGCGCGGCCAGTAACAATGATCTCGACATGCTGGGTGAATTGCGCACCGCCGCCTTGCTGGCGAAAGGCGCAAGTGGGGATCCCACCGCCTTCCCCGCCTGGGAGGCCCTGGAGGCTGCGACGCTGGGGGGTGCGGAGGCCATTGGCTGGGGCGCAGAAACGGGTAGCCTGGAACTCGGCAAGGCCGCCGACTGTATCGCCATTGATCTGGATCATCCGGCCACTTTCCCGGTCTATGATCCGGTCTCGCAGGTGGTGTATTGTGCCGGCCGCGATCAGGTCAGCCATGTCTGGGTAAACGGTAATCCGCGTATTGTCGAAGGACGGGCCGTGGATTGGGACACGCAGGATGTGTTTGCACGCGCCCGGAGCTGGGCACAGCGCATTCGTGAAAAGGATAATGACGCATGAATATGGATCAGGCTGAAGTCAACAAGTTCGACGCCCTCGCCGATCAGTGGTGGAATACCGATGGACCCTTCCGCACCCTGCATGAAATCAACCCGTTGCGTCTCGACTTCATCGCCAACGGCTGTGGAGGGCTGAACGGCAAGAAAGTGCTGGATGTGGGCACCGGGGGCGGACTCCTGGCAGAGGCCATGGCCCGTCAGGGGGCGGATGTTACCGGTATTGATCTCGCAGAGGACGGCCTGAATGCGGCACGCCATCATGCAGATACCAGCAGAGTGAGCATCGACTACCGGCAGATCGCCGTCGAAGATTTGGCGGCGGAAAAGCCAGGGCATTATGACGTGGTGACTTGCATGGAAATGCTGGAGCACGTCCCCGACCCGGCAGCCGTAGTGGCGGCTTGTGCCCGTCTGCTGCGTCCCGGCGGCGACGCTTTTTTCGCCACCCTCAATCGCAATCCCAAAAGCTACCTGATGGCCGTCATTGGCGCCGAATATGTGCTGGGCTTACTGCCACGCGGCACCCACGATTATCAGAAATTCATCCGGCCCAGCGAACTGCTCGGCATGGCGCGCAAAGCCGGTCTGGAGACTTTATCGCTCAAGGGCATGCATTACGATCCGATGCGTCATCTGGCCCACCTGACCCAGGATGTGACCGTCAATTACCTCACTCATACCCGCAAAACCCATGGCTGAAAGTTGGGCGGTGCTTTTTGATCTGGATGGCACCCTCGTCGACACAGCACCCGATTTGGCGGCAGCCGCCAACCGGATGCGTGAAGCCCGAAACCTACCCCTCTTGCCCCTTGCGAATCTCCGTCCTGTGGCCTCCCAGGGCGCCAGTGGATTGCTACGGGCGGCCTTCGGCCTGCAACCCGAGGACCGGGCATTCGCCGCCATGCGCGATGAATTTCTGAAAAATTATCAGGAACACATTTGTGAGCAAACGACCTTATTTCCCGGCATGACGCATGTTTTAAGTTTACTCGAAGAACGTGGCGTTGCCTGGGGCATCGTCACCAATAAGCCGGGATTTCTGACCATACCACTGATTGCTGCTTTGAAATTGACCGTCACGCCTGGCGCGATTGTCAGTGGCGACACCACTGCCCGCGCCAAGCCCGACCCCTTACCCGTGATGCATGCCTTGCAGCAACTCGGTGCCACCGGGAAGCAGAGCATTATGATCGGCGATGATCCCCGGGATATTCTGGCGGGCAGAGCGGCGGGTACCCAATGTTGGGCAGCGGGCTGGGGCTACATCGAAGCCGGCGATGACCCCGAAGGCTGGGGTGCCGATCAGGTCATTCGGAACAGCCGGTCACTGGAGCTCGCCCTTCTCCATTTCCACACCACCCAATGACACCGGATGCTGCTGGCTGCGAGTAATCTGTAAAATCGCCGCCGAAAGTATCAGTACACCGCCCAGCACCTCCAGCCAGGTCGGCGCTTCCCTGGCCAACCACCAGGCGGAGAGCGCGCCGACAATGACCTCAAACGGCATAATGACCGCCGAAACGCTGACCGGCATCCGCGCCACCCCGTACTGCACGGCCATCGTCGCACCGGCAATCCATAGCCAGGAGAACGCCAGCAGATAAGCATAGTCAGCGGGCTCGAGACTAGGCCAGTGCTGGAATAAGGCAAAAGGCAGGGCGATCAGTGCGCACCCCCACCAGACGGCGGTCGCACGGTGCAAATCGCCCAGGGCCATATCGGCGCGCAGCACCACATTACTGAGGGCAAAAGCAAAACCGGAGGAAATGGATAACAAATCATCGGTGCTTAGATCCATTATAGAAATGCCCTGACCATGGCTAACCACCAACACCGAGCCGCCCACCGCCAGGATTGCAGCCAGTGCGCCGCGCCAGCCAATGGGCTCGCGCAGAAATACCCGTGCTGCAAAAATGGCCCAGACCGGCGAAAGGTAAAATAACAACAGCATCCGAACTACTTCGCCATGAACGAGCGCCAGCATAAAGGCGACATTCGTCCAGCCCCCGAAAATGAGCAGCCCGACAAGGGTGCGCGCATGGCCGCGTAGCTCATGACGTCGCCGCCAGGACCACCATCCTGCGGGAATCGCCAGCAGCACATAAATAGCCACGATCAGCCAGGCGCCACGCAATCCCGCCGCGTTAAAGTAACGCAAGGGCCACCACAACACGCCCCAGAGGCAGGAACCCAGCAATAGGCCCAGGATCGGCAAACTGTTTCCGCGCACCGGCAATTGAATAGAGTGGCTCAGGAGAGAATCCTTTGCACCAACCAGGCATCCCGGTAAATACAGGGGCTATGCTGAATTTCCGCATTGATAATCCGCTGAATCTCACAGCGCACATGCGGCCAGTTCTTTTCTTCTAGCACTCGAATTTCGCACTCAGGATGAACTAGCACCTCAAGACCCATGGCGATAATTCATGGGCTTACTTTGACGCGCCCAAAGTTCGGCGTAATGACCGTTGGCCAGCAACAATTCTTGGTGATTACCCATTTCAGAAATCTGTCCATTAGCCATCACGATAATGCGATCAAAGTGCGCTATAGTCGAAATACGATGCGCGATGGAAATCACCGTACGGCCTGCCATAAGTGCATCCAGTTCATGCTGAATTTCCTGCTCGGTCACAGAATCCAAGGCTGACGTCGCCTCATCCAAGACAAGAATAGGCGCGTTTTTGAGGAACACTCTGGCAATCGCAATACGTTGCCGCTGTCCTCCCGAGAGCTTGATGCCGCGCTCTCCTACCTGGGCATCCAGCCCGGTGCGACCAAAGGAGTCTACCAGATTCAGAACAAACTCGTCAGCACGTGCCTTGTGCAGGGCCTCCTCCACCTCTTCACGGGAGGCTTTTTGCCGTCCATAGCGTACATTATCAAGGATAGAGCGATGCAATAAGGACGTATCCTGAGATACGACACCAATATACTGACGAAAGCTTTCTTGCTGGATATCCCGAACGTCCTGACCGTCAATCAGGATTCGACCGTTGTTTACATCAAAGAAACGTAGCAGTAAATTGACTAGAGTAGATTTCCCAGATCCCGACGGACCGACGATAGCAACACGCTCCCCCGGATGTATGGTAATGGATACTTCATCAACATGTTTTATTTCGTCTACTGCACCATCAGACTGATGATAACTGAAGGAGACTTTGTCAAAGACGATATTGCCCTTTTTATAGGAAAATGGCTTAGCCAACGGTGCATCTCCCATAACCCGAGGGCGATCTACTGAGCGCATACCATCCTGGACCGTACCGATATTTTCAAAAATCGCCGATAAACTATTGGCAACCCATCCGGACATATTGGCGATTTGCCAAACCAACGGCACCGCAGTCACCAGTATACCTACGCTAATAAATTCCTCATGCCATAACCAGATGCCTACTCCGGTTGTCGCACTCAACAACAATGCATTAAGCACAGTCAGAGAGGTCATCCATGTGGTGACCATCCGCAACGATGCACGAAATGCGGAGGTGTGACCCGTTAGCGCGTCCCTGACGAACTGATCTTCATCTTCCGACTTGGCAAACAACTTTACCGTATGAATATTGGTGTAGCTGTCTACAATTGCCCCGGTAAGGCCAGAACGCGCTTTGGATAACGAATTAGATCGCAGAGTGAGGCGTGGAATAAAAAACCACATCAACAGCCCATAAAGAATAAACCAAAGAAATACTGGAGCAGACAGCTCCCAGCTCTGTCTGGCGAGAATAATGATCGAACTTATGCCGTAGGTGAGTAGATACCATACTGCTGTCAAAGTTGCCACCGTACTTTCCCGCAGCGACGGACCGGTTTGCATAACCCGATTGGCGATGCGTCCGGCAAAATCATTTTGGAAAAACCCCCAGCCCTGACGGATCAAACCTCGATGATTCTGCCAGCGAATCAGGTTCGTGAAATTGGCGGCAAGAGTCTGATTAGTCACCAAGTCATGAAAAAAATGAATAATAGGGCGCACCACGATGATTATCAAGGCCATAATCAATACGGCATTAAATTCATCTGAAGGCAGATCGTTCGACTTCGAATGAGCCACATATCCAGTTATTTTTCCAATAAAAATAGGTATGGAAAGATCCACAATAGCCGTGATAAACCCCGCCATAAATAGCAGAATCATCGACCCCTTGACCTGTGAGACATAATGCCAGTAAAACTCCCATACCGACGATCGGCTGGTGTGATCCGAAATTTCATGGGTTTCATGGTCTCGGAAAATATCAATCATCCTTTCAAACGCCTTATACATCCTTTTCACCCATATCCATTTTGAACAACGGTGTAATTCGCGCTGCCAGCGCTGTTTCCAAGGCGTACCCGTAACACAGTAAAAGCGACTCAGTTCCATGGCCCGCGAAAAACGTTGCACCGACCGGCAGTCCCTGTATATGCCCGGTGGGCACCGTCAAACTTGGCGTACCAGCCACGGCTGCGAGCGTACTACTTCCACCGGTGTGGTGGTCACCAGTAAGAAAATCAATTAACCCACTTGGATTATTGGAGGGTGCGACACAGGCTGCCAACTGGTTTTTATACAGCATGTAATCCAACCCCTCTGTCCATGCCAAACGTTTACACAAGCGCTTGGCATCAAGATACCTTTCCTCCCCAAGCCCGCCTCTCTCCGCGGCAAGCTCCAGATATTCCTGTCCAAACCACGGCATCACCGACCCCGAATTTTTTGAGTTCGAGGCAAGCAATGCTTCGAGCGAGTGCGGTACATCTTTTGAACGAAGTCCTTTCAAGTAACGATTGATGCCGTATTTAAATTCATAGAGTAGAACTTCCAATTCCGCCTGGCCAAGTTCCGCCATATCGGGAAGTCGAATGCCCTCAACCAGGGTAACTCCGAAATCTTGCAATGCATCCAGAACTTTTTCAAAAATAGGTATGGCGTCACGATGCAGCTCAAACGGATTCCTCAACACTCCAACCCGGGTACCTCTCAGCCTGCCTATATCGGAAAAGATCACCGGGCCGCCGTTACCCGCCACATCCTTTCTCAATACCTGATAGAGCAAAGCACAGTCCTGAACCGTTCTCGCCATAGGTCCAGCGGTATCCTGACTGTGGGCTAAAGGCACGACACCGACGGTGCTGATTTCACCCAAACCGGGCTTCAGACCCACAAGGCCGCAAGCCGCAGCGGGGCTGAGGATGGAGCCGTCCGTCTCCGTTCCAACGGCAACCGTACACAGACTAGCGGCGACAGCTGCGGCAGATCCCGAACTGGAACCAGAGGCGCTACGAGTCAGCATATAAGGATTACGGGTCAGCCCACCCCGACTACTCCAGCCACTAGTGCTCCAGGGACTACGGAAATTCGCCCATTCACTGAGGTTGGTTTTGCCAAGTATTACCGCTCCCGCGTCCCGCAAACGCTGAATCAGAACGGCGTCTCGATCGGGACGATTATCCAGCAATGCCAAGGAGCCGGCACTGGTGATCATGCCATCACCGGTTTCAATATTATCTTTAACTAAAATGGGAATGCCATGCAGAGAACCTCTGAGGCGTCCCTTTTTTCGTTCCATATCCCGCGCAACGGCAATACTCCTGGCCTCCGCATTCATTTCTATGACGCTATTTACGCCCCAGCCACTGCTCGAGCTGTTTGAATCATGCGCAGCGATGCGCGCAAAATAGGCCTCAACCAAATCTAACGATGAGCAAATACTAGAGCCCATCCAGCTTTGAAGGGTAACGATATCCACCTCAGACAAATCCGGCAAGATCATTGTAACCTCAGACTTAAAGAGCAGGACGGATCTATGAAGACAAAACCCATCTCATACGGATATGTTCTATACCGGCTTCATCAAAAGCGGGGCCAAAAGGCTCATAACCCAACTTGAGGTAAAATTCCTGAGCGCTTCGCTGAGCGTGGCACCAAACCTCTGACAGCCCCTCGTCGCGCGCGGTACGATGTACTTGGCCCATGATCTGAGTACCCACGCCACATCGTCGGTAAGATGACAGCACTGCCAGACGGCCCACTTTGCCCTTTAAGGCAGTGTCGAGACGAGCGGTCGCTACAAAAACGGTGCCGCTTTGCGCCAGAAAATGCTGGCAGTGCATGTCGCGATCGTCCATTTCCATTTCCTCTGGCACGCCTTGCTCACGAACGAAGACCTCCATGCGCAATTTCTCAATAACCGCACGCTCCCGGCTAAAATCCGCCAGAAAAACCCTGATAAATGGCTTGTCACACATAAGATGATTCCAGAATCACTGTGGATGTTGAGGATTACAGACCACGGAATACAACGCATCCGCTAACTGTTTATGGGTGATTTCAGGCGCATATTTTACAATGTATTCCGGATAAGGTAAAAAAATCACGGGAACCTGTGTATAAGCGTAACTCTCATACTTGTAAAGTGCTTTAAGACCATTATTCTCAGCGCTATCGCGGATAAGTTGATCCATATAGGCGTTACTATAATCTCCGTAATTAGAGCCACCACCAGTATTAAATAAGCCATCACCACTTGGATAATAATCCGGATCATAAGACCATACGATCATAGACGCTTCCCATTTTCCATGCGGATGCAATTTGGCGATCTCCAGGTTAAATGGCAAAACACGGATACGCATGTCTACCCCAATACCCTGCCAGTCCTCTTTCAACAACTCACTGACCGCCACCAAAGTCTGACTTACGTCAGGCACCAACATGGTAAACATGAGTTTATGGCCATTTCGAATCCGTATCCCGTCCGGACCCGCCAACCATCCCGCTTCCGTAAGGAGGTGTTTTGCTTTGGCTGGATTATATGCCAAAACAGGATCTGCAACCAACTTTTTCATTTTGGGCGAAAGATAGGTATCTGGATTGGTAGGAACCGGATTAAAGCTGGGCACACCCAGACCATGAAATGCCGTCCGGATAATTTGTGGCTGGTTAACCGCTAGTGCCAGGGCCTGACGTACCTTCACGTCTCGCAAAAAAGACACCTTGGGATTCGTAAGGTTCAGCGTGACATAATTAAATCCATAGCCCCCATTACTCACGCAGGTTTTTAGATTTTTGACCATCCACCGAGCATCATATAAATAATGTGGAATCATACCCGCCTGAATCACGCCGGATTTCAGTGCCCAAAATGCGCTGGAGTCTGAGGTATACATTTTAAAACGCAAATGCTGCAGTGCAGGCGGTGGTCCTGAATATTTAATATTTCTAACAAAATCAACACTTCTACCCGGTATATATCGTTCCAGCTTGTATGGTCCATCCACCACCGAAACCATTTCTGGTTTATCCTGGAACTTGAAAATCGTGTTGATGGAGTATTTTTTCCATAGCCACGCGGGAACAGGCACCAATTGCGACAATCCATTGAGTTCAAACCAGAGGATATTCACCGGTCGTTTCACGGAGATTTGCACGGTCCGCGCATTGATCACGATCGCTTTAGTGATCAAGTCGGGCATACCACCCATGCCACTGTTCGCGTAACGTGAGCCAAATTCCTGAATCATGCGCAGGCAAGCCAGTACATCGGTGGCGGTAACAGGCTTACCATTAGACCATTTCCAGGGCTTTAGCCTGATCGTAAACTGGCGACGATCTACTGAAACATGAATGGACTGAGCAATAGACTGTTTCCAGTCAATTTTCAAATCCGTGCCAATCCAAAGCAGCGGACGGAACATCAAAGTAATGATCTGCATGTTCGCACTGGAGTCATTATTAACCACCGGCAGCAGCGAGTTCACAGTCATCGGCGGAGACAAGCCCACGGAAGTCACGGTAGTCAGCGATGGAAGTGGGGTCGCAGGCGCCTTGGCCTCAACGAACACCCCCGTAAAAGTGAGACCGAGAAACAAGGAAGCACTACGATATAGATTTTTCAGAACGTCCCCTCAAAGGGTTATTTTCAATGCGGTCATTGCCCCGGGAAGCATGGCCCCACCCCAGGAACGGCTACCGTAACTATGGGTTTCGGGAATGTGGTGCATGGTGGCGCCCAACGCCTCGAGATCAGAGCCCAAAATCTGATACAGACTGGAATCCACCCGCACCGGCGCCAGTGGACCCGCGAGCTCGCCCTGCTCCACCCAGAAACAGTCATATCGCGTCATTGCCGTCAGGCGACAACTCGCCGGATCAGAAATATTCGTGTACCAGAGACGACCAATATACAAACCCGTGCCAATCTGCCGGAGTACTTCCGCATCCGGCAACGCCCCAGCATGGAGATGTAGTGCCATGGGCAGACCATCGCTATTGATCATCTGGTCAAATTCCCGCGCTGCGCGCGGGCTGACCAGAGACTGCCGCGCGCTTCCCGCCGCAATGAGCGGCACTTCACCGGGCAACGGAAAGCCCTGCTCCGTAAACGGCGGAGCACCCAAAGCCAGTCGATTCTCCTGAAGCATGACGGAGGGGTCCAAATGCTTTTCACCCGTATATAGCTGACTCAGCGGACTACTTCCACTGTGAATAGCCTCTTCCGAAAAACCATTCCAACTGATCGTCCCGAGCAGTTCGGCGAGCGCCTCTGCCGAAAGCCAAGCCCGATAACTACCGGCTTTGGGGGTGACAGTTGGCCTCTGTAGAGCATTCAGGTTCCTCGCCATGCCATCCATGAGTGCGGGAATATCCTGAATATCCGGCTGATTCCTGACCCGTTTGACGGCGTTATATTCGGAATCAAAAAAACTCACATCCACACTGCTGCCACCACCGCGATGTACCAGACAATGCCCCTGGCTACTACATACGGCGAGTGTCTGTGGACCGGCGAGAACCAGCCCCACCAAATCATGAGCGCCTGCAGATTCACAAAGAACGCTGACCATCTCCTCAAAATTTGAGGACGAACCAGGACCTCCGGTTTCTATCTGCCAGGGATCTGCGCTCAGGTTCAACCAGGGGTCATCTGGCACATACCGCAAATCATCGCGCAGCGACTGGACCCAATCCCGCAGGTGTGTACCGGAAGGAAGCTCCCCCTCCAGCGAGGCGCTCACCATGGACTGACCATTTGATAAAAACAAGGTGAGGACATTCTGATGAATGGCACCGCTCTGATTTATACGCGCCTGATTCAAACGCGCATATTGCGTTTCCTCCGCATATAACTTTGCATAAAGCTGCTCACCCGCGCATACCAGCGTAGCCAGGACGCTGGGCAGGTTCAGAATATACTGATCCATTGTGCTCATCATGCGTTGCCACCAAAGGTTTCAATGCCGCGAAAGAGACAGGCAGGTGAGGCGTGCCCGACGGTGATCGCCTGATTGGGCTCTCCTTTCCCGCAATAGGGCGTTCCAGAAACGCGGTAACTGGCACGATCCCCCACCGCAATGAGCGATTTCCAGAAGTCCAGAGTGCGTCCTCGATAATTGGGGTTTTTCACCCAACCTTTGAGTTGTCCATTCTCGATACGACGTCCCCATTCACAACCAAACTGAAACTTGTCGCGACGCTGGTCAATGGACCAGGAACGATTTTCGCTCATCCATATCCCATGCTCGACGTGCGCAATCATATCCTCCATAGACGTGCCCCCCGGCTCCAGATTGATATTGGCCATGCGGTCGATGGGTTGGCGCAGAGGGTCACATACCCGTGCGCAGGCTACGGGTTCCATACCGACACGGGCCGCAGAGCGTGCCCCTCCAAGCGGGCGCTGCAGGATGCCATCACGGATTAAATGGGTACGTTGTGCGGGGGTACCTTCGTCGTCGTACCCAAACCCCGCAAGTTCACCCGCTTCGGAGGGATCAAACACCACGTTAAGTAGCGCGCTACCATACTGAAGCCGTCCAAAGTCTTCTTGTCGCACAAAGCTCCATCCCGCATAGTTCCTTTCGTCCCCGAGAATGCGATCCAACTCCAAGGGATGACCGATGCTTTCATGAATCTGCAAAGTCATCTGCTCCGGTGAGAGCAATATATCCGTAATACCCGTGGGGCAGTCCGGTGCGTCCAGCAATTCGAGCGCCTCAGTTGCCAGCCTTGTTGCTGTTGCCACCGTGAAGCCAGACCTCGTCAATGCTTCAGCGCTGGCCGTTCCCTGAGCATAAGGGCTGTAACTGCGTGACTGCGCCTCGTGGCCGTCACTGGCGGTCGCTTGCATGTACGGCATGCAGAGATAGGTTTCCTGGTGCTGTTCCGCCCCGGCGCTATGTAAAAAATAGCGCTGCCGTTCAACCGTCTCGAGACCCGCCCGACGATCCTTGATTCGGTCGCTTTGCTTCAGAGCCGCGTCCAGAACACGCAACCATTCAAAGCGTTCGGCAAGAGACATCCCCGGACCACCGGGCGAACGCCAGTGGCCTATCTGGTTGGGCTTAGGCCAACTCTCCATATCCGTCAGACGAAATGCCGCCAAAGCCTCCGCGCACTGAGTGGCCTGGATGACCGCTCGACGCAATCCCTCCGTAGAAAGATCTGTAGTCGACGCATAACTTACATTGCCCCCCGATCCGACAGTAAGAAGTGCTGCTCTCAGCATCTGACGTTCCGGAGCCACGGCAACCCCACGTTGAACGCTCGTACTTAACCTCACACTTTCTTCGATTAATACCGACCAGTAAGGTAGAGATTGCAGCAGACCAGCGGCCCGGCGCGCTGTAGCACGTAAATCTTCGCCTGAGCCAGATTGACTAGATGACATTAATGTTCTCCTGAGTACATTAGCCAGTCGTTCCGGTAGGCTGCGACGACTGCAGCCTGTCGACACGCTCCAGCGGGAAATGGCAGGCCACCTGATGTCCCTCAGCCACATTCTGCAGCAAAGGACGCTCGCTGCCGCAGCGCGGCTGGGCTTTCGGACAGCGGGTATGGAAAGCACAACCAGAAGAGGGATTGACCGATGACGGAGGCTCCCCCACCGGCGGCGGCAAGTGGGCTGTCTCGCCCTGGCGAACCATGGGCGGCAGAGCATCCATCAGGGACGCGGTGTAGGGATGGGCCGCGTTGCTAATCAAGGCGCAGGTGGGGGCAATCTCCACCACCCGTCCCAGATACAGCACCATAATGCGTTGCGCGAGGTAAGAGACCGCTCCCAGATCGTGACTGATGAAGATGTAGCTCAGCCCCATTTCGCTTTGAAGATCCCGCAGTAGATTCAGGATACGGGCCTGCATGGAAACATCCAGACCTGAAGTAGGTTCATCCAGCACCAGGAGCTGCGGATCAGTGGTAAGCGCCCGGGCGATGGCAATACGCTGCCGCTGACCACCCGAGTACTGACCTGGATATCGGTTCATGGCCCGTCGGTCAAGACCCATACGGTCAAGCAACGCTTCGGCTTTCTGGCGGCGCTCCCCGGCGCGGCCGATGTGTTGCAGGAGCAGTGGCTCCATGATGATTTGCCCTACCGTCATGCGGGCATTCATGGAATCAAAGGGGTCCTGAAACACCATCTGCATTTGCTGGCGGAAGGGACGGATCTGTTTTTCACTCAGGGCGGTGAGGTTGGTACCATCGAGATGCACCGCTCCGGAGCTTGGCCGTACCAGATGCAGAATGGCCCGCCCCAGTGTGCTCTTTCCAGAACCCGATTCGCCGATCAGACCAATAGTTTGCCCTCGTTCCAATCCGAAGCTGATATCACTCAGGGCATGTACGGTGCCCTGGTTTTGCCGCAGCAAGCCGCCTTCACCCAGATTAAATCGGACATCCACTTGCTGTACTTTCAGCCAGTCGCTCATGCCGCACCTCGGACCGGATGAATACAGTAAAAGTGATGGACTTCACCCTGCCGGGTGGGATAGGCCTGCAAACATTCGGGTGTCACGGCTGGGCAACGTTCTGCAAAACGACAGCCGACCGGAAATTCCTGGGGTCGAGGTGGAAGTCCGTCGATATCACCCAGACGTTCCCCCGTGTTGAACAATCGTGGAATGGCGTGCAGCAGGGCTTGACTATAGGGATGCCGCGGCGCACGAAAAAACGCTTCTGCGGGGCCTTGTTCGACGGTCTTGCCCGCGTAAAGTACCATGACTTTCTGGGCGTACTCGGCCACCAAAGAAAGATCATGCGTAATAAAGATCACCGCCATGCCGTGCTCTTTCTGGAGACGCTGAATCAGCCGCAGAATCTGGGCTTGATTGATGACATCCAAGGCGGTGGTGGGTTCGTCGGCAATCAACAGGCGGGGCTTACAGGTGAGGGCCATGGCGATCATCACCCGTTGCCGCATACCACCGGAGAACTGGTGGGGATAGTCGTCGAGACGTCGCTCGGCATCGGGCACCCCCACCTCCTGAAGAAGTTGCAGGGCGTGCGCCCGGGCGGCCTGGTCCGTAGCCCCGCAGTAAAGCCGGTAGGGTTCGGCGATCTGCTGAGCTACGGTCAGGCTAGGATTCAGGGACGAGAGCGGATTTTGGAAGATCATCCCGATCTCCCGGCCTCGGGCGGCCCGCAGGGCGGCGTTGGAAAGGCGGGTGATCTCGGTATTTCCGAGTTGCACTGAACCACTGCTGATCTTTCCTCCCCACGGGAGCAGTCCCATGAGCGCCGCAGCAGTCATGGATTTACCCGACCCGGATTCACCCACCAAACCCAGGGTTTCTCCAGCGCGCACCTCAAAACTCAGGGATTCTATGACGTTAAAGGCTTTGCGTCCGCGCCCGAAGGTCACCGTCAAATCCTTTACCTGTAAAACCGTCGTTTCACTGCGCATATCCGTCTCCCGCAGGGGCATATGGGAACGATGCTGGGTTTTATCGGCCATCTCAGCGACCCTCCATCTGGGCCAGGAGGCCCTGGCCCAGCACGTTCATCGCCACAATCGCCAGGAAAATGGCCACACCTGGGAAGACAATCAGCCACCAAGGTCCAATGATCACGAGTTGTAATCCATCATTGAGCAGTCCGCCCCAGGAGGCGTGGGGGGGCTGAATACCGAGGCCGAGAAAGGACAGGCCAGACAGTGCCAAAATCAGATCCGCCACCATGAAAGTCGTGTTGACGATGAGTATGGGCAGCATGGAACGCATCAGATGCGTCCGGGCGATATAGAAGGTGCTCGCTCCGAACTGCCGGGCGGCGAGGACATAATCGCGCTCTTTATACGCCAGTGCTTCATTCCGCACGATGCGGGCCAGCCCCGGCCAGGACAGAAAGCCGAGAACCAATACCAGACTCAGGGTGTTCAGGGGAACGATGGCCGCGAAGAAAATCATCAGCACCACCCCCGGTAGGGCCAATAGCGCATCGAGCAAACGCATCAGCACCTTGTCCAGCCAGCGAGGACTTAAAGCCGCAGTCATCCCGTAGAGAATGCCCAAAAAGATGGCGATGAATGATCCCAGTAAGCCGACTTCCAAAGTAGCCCGTCCCCCTTCCATCATGCGGGCAAGCATGTTGCGCCCAAGGTTGTCGGTCCCGAAGGGAAACTGCCAGGAGGGGGCAAGCAAAATGTGGTTGGCGTGGATGGCCAGAGGATCCGCAGGGTACAGAAGCTGTCCCACCCAGGAGAAAAGTATCAGCAATACAAAAATACCAAGTCCGATCCAAGTCATGGGATGACTGTACTGACCCACCCAATGGCGCAGGGAGTCCGTCCAAAGGCGGGTGAACATCCCGGCAATGGGGCGCGCTAACAAGCGCTTATTGACATCCATATCCGTCGGGATATTACTCATAGCGCACCCGTACATCGAGAATACTGTTGGTGAGATCCGCTGCGAGGTTGCCGAGAATAGTCAGGACTCCGATCAGCAGGACAATCGCAGTGAGGGTGGGATAATCCTGCTCCAGCGCCGAGCGCCAGAGCAACCAACCCAGACCGGGGTAATTGAAGACGCTCTCGGTGAGAATGCCACCGACAAAAATGCCGGGGATCATCATGCCGATGACGGTAATCAAGGGACGGATGGCATTGCGTAAGACATGATTGACGGCGATCCGCAGGGGCGGGACACCCCGGGCGCGGGCGGTGCGTACATAGTCCAGACGGTACTCGCTGCGCGCCTGATGACCGAAATAGCGGGACAGACCGGCGGTCAGTGGCAATGCGATGGTAATCGCCGGCAGAATCATGTGATGCAGATAACTGCCCACATTGACGCCCCCATGCCAGCTTTCGCCGCCACCAATGCCTCCCGGAGGGAACCAGCTCACGTCAATGGCAAAAAACAAAATCAACATCACGCCGATGAAAAACACCGGAATGGAGTACACCACGATTTGACCGGCACCAATCAGCACGCCCGGGATCCGCTCCGCCCAGTAGCCCTGAAACATGCCTATCAGAACCGAAAAAAGAATCGCCACGACCGTAGCCAGGACATACAGCAATATGGAGTTCTTCAGGTAAGACCCCATGAGAGAAGCCACCGGTGCGTGCTGGGTAAACGAGTAGCCCAGATTGCCTTCAAACAAATGTGTCCACCAAATGCCGTACTGTTGCCAGATCGGATGATCCAGACCCATCTGCCTGTTCAGGGCCGCCACCGCTTCCGGGGTCGCGTGCATGCCCAGAATACTGTACGCAGGACCACCCGGTGTGGCATGAATCAGAAAAAAGACCATCGTTACCAGCAGAAATAACGACAGTACCGATGTCGCCAAACGGTGAACAATCATGCGCCGCATCATCGAGAAAAACTCCTTGATCGCGGATCCGACCGGTCAGTTAAGTTATTTTTCATGGCTCACCCATAAAAATTGCGGGTAAAAACCACCCGTAGGAGTTAATGCCTTAGATAGGCCATGAATATTTTTATAGGCCATAACAAATATTTTCATAATAGGGAGCACAATCACCGGCTGCTGCTCAGTAAAATAATTTTGAAAATTATACAGCGGCTGGAGACCGGCGTGTATTCTGATTTGGTCCCCCAATTTATCCAGATTTTTGTTACAGTAATGATAGCTGTTTTCAACACCGTCGCATTTGAAAATCGAACCACCCGTCGGAAAAGAACTCTGGCTCCAGGCAAGATAAACGGCCTGCCAGTTTTTGTCATGAGTGTCCACCATTTCCGCGTACACTTCATTAAATGGCTTCTCCCGCATATTTACTTCTATACCTACTTTTGCAAACATTTCCGCGAGGAGCGTCGGCCCACGAATAATGTCGGGCGGCAGGTAGAGCGTAAATACCATCCGCCGCCCATTTTTCTCACGAATTCCATCCGAACCACGATGCCAGCCCGCCTCATCCAGCAGCTTATCAGCAAGTGCGGGATCATAAGCTTCTTTTTTCAGGAGTGATTTGGCTTCTGGTGACAAAAAAACCGATGGATTGCCCGGAATCAGACCGTAAGCCGGCGCACCATGTCCATAACCCAGAACTTTAATCATTAAATCCTGATTAATGGCATGCATCATTGCCTGCCGCACCAACACATTGTGCACAAAGGCAATATGGGGATTATCAAAATTAAAACCCAAATAATTAAACCCCCATGGAGGCCCCACCGTAACCATGCGATCATTAACAAGTTGAGCTTTGGCTTTGTATAATGGAGCCGGCAGATTCCCGAGTTGGATCGTTCCACGTTTCAGCGCGAAGAAGACACTCGAATTAGAATTCAAGAATCGAAATATCAGACGGCCAATGTGGGGCTTATCTGGTCCAGAATAAGCCCGATTAGGGACCATACTGACGTAGCGACCCGCATGAAATGACTCCAGACGAAAAGGACCATCCACCGCAGTATAAAATTTCATGTTGGTCATATTGTCATTCATTTGCTTTACGGTGTAGTTTTTCCAGCTACGCGCAGGGTATGGCACAAGTTGCGCAAGTCCGCTCAACTCAAACCATGTCGGATTGACCGAACGTTTCGTGACCACACGAACTTCATACGGATTAACTACCGAAAAGGATTTAATTTCACCCGGCATCCCGCCGGCTCCATACCCCGGATAAAGGGGACCCAACTTCAGAATCATATGGTAGGTGTAGGCCACATCCGCCGCCGTAACCGGCACGCCATCAGACCACCTCCAACTTTTGGAAAGAAAAACCGTAAAGCTGCGATGATCCTGGCTGACGATTATTTTTTTAGCCACACTCAACTGGTAATTGATCTGAAACTTGCGATTTATCCAGAGCAGTGGTTGATACATCAGTGACTCTGCCTCGCTATCATAGGCCGAGGATGTCAGTAGCGGATTAAATCCGTTCATAGCAGCCGGGGGAGATAATCCGATTCCCGGCACGGTAGTGATCGTCCCGCCATTCTGGATTTCCGTAGAGGCTTCGGCAGTGCCGCCGCTCACCATACCAATCAATCCCCACAACAGCACACATACATATCCCGACATCGTCATGCATTTTTCTCCAACACCAACGCTGGTCGATTATTTTGCAGCGGTGGTACTGCTATTTTGTGCAGGTCATTCGCAACCATATTTATTTGACTCCCACATTGAGGCACAAAGCGCGGCCAACAGCGGGACGACCTCTGAAGCGGCGAAGTCTATTCTATAAAACTCAAAACCCGCAGGCTGAATATGCGATTTTGCCGCAACGCCCATGGAGCTTCTGGCCAGAACAGAGCAACTTGAAGGTGAGCATATTTCATGCCAGGCACGATGACCAATACCACGACCTGGGGAGACGTTCCGAAAAATATCGTTACATTCACTTCACCTATCCGCAACATAACGTACCGACAAAATGTCTTTCATGGAAACCTACAACGACCATTGTCCTTTCCAACTTCGGACAACCCGCTCCCGTCGCACCATTGTAGGCCATCCATGATCATCACTGCACCATAATGGAACAACATAAAGAGCGCAGCATATGTTGGAATGAATCCGGTCGTCCGCCTTGCAACTATTTTCATGCAGACCTGAAAAAATAATTTTTTCCTTTTATATCAGCAGGTAACAATATTATTTTTTTAAAAAAGTTACCGGAATCGCCAGCTGCGGCAACACCGTTGTCTCGTTGGCACAACAGTTGCTTGCATAGCGCGCATTGGAGCTCTCCGGCCGACGCGACAAGCATCTGCATAAGTTAAGAGTTCCGACCTTAATTTCACTGTGTTATCACATTTTAACCGGAGATAAAATTATGCCGAAACCATGCTACAACCGCACCATTATGGAGCAAAGCCGATGCTGCGAGTCCCGTAAAGAAATAAAAATAGTAATTGCGGCGACGATGCTCGCACTATACCCCGCTCTCGCTACGCCGGCTTACGCCGCCACAAACAGCAGCCCTGCGATGAACACTGGCACCAGCACCGAGCAGGTGGTCAAGCTTAAAGGAATAAAGAAAAAATATGAAAAGCTATTGGTTGGTGAGCGCAATATCGCATCGGCGATGTCGGTAATTTCACCTAAACAGATCAGCCGCGCTAGTAGCTCACAATCTATTTACAGCATCCTAAAACAAACGCCCTCGGTCAATGAATATCAGCAGAATATCGGACCTGGCACCCCGGTTCTTACCGTACGTGGTGTGCGGATGACTCAGCTCGCACAAACGTTAGATGGCATACCTATGACAAGCCTTCTTTCTGGCGGACAGGGGGCATACCTTACGAACAACGTAGGTTCGCTCGTAGGGACGGGTCAAATCTCCGGGATTCATGTTTATCCCGGCGTGGCCCCACCCGATCGCGGCGGCTTCGCCACCGTCGGAGGAACCATCGACTATACCACCAAGCAGCCCACATCCAAGCCCTATGCGGACATTTTCACTAAAATCGGTTCCTTCTCGACGGATACCTACGGGTTTGAAGCCAATTCCGGTAACATTCCCGATACAGATGGCCTAAAGACTTTTGTCCGTCTCAGCCAAACACAGACCGCAGGCTATATCCAAAACACACCCGCGCGTTACACCGACTTCCTGTTTAGCGCGATAAAGCCTTATGATGATGGTCTTTCCAAAGTCACTGCAACAGTGATTTATAACCAGGCAAAAGGTAATCTTATCAGTGCACCGATTCCCACAGCACAACTGGATAAGTATGGCATCTTCTACAATTATCCGCTCTCTATGGCAAGTACCGAACAAGATAACAAATATTTGACGGTGATACTCGGTGATTCCACTTATATCAACAGTCATATTGTTGTCGGTGGCAAGTTATTTTATATCCACAAAAGTAACGTTTTCAAAACTTACACCGATCCTGCGTACATCAACGCTACGTATCCCTATCAGGTAAACTTTAACTCGCCTTACTTTGCCTACGGCGCAATGGGACCCAACGCCGGTACTGGCGTTGGGCCTAATCTCGGGTATGATCCCCAGGCCGTTTTCGGAAGTTATACGGCAGGAGAAGCCGCAGAAATAAGCAGGGGATCGACCCACACTCTCGGATTTGCACCGAAGATAAACTTTTTTCTGCCTCATAACGATATAACCATCGGCGGGCTCATTGCCAAAGAGGAAACCGGATCTGGTGGCGGTGCTTATGTTTATGGCAACCTGAACATGCCAGAAATCAATGGATATAACAATATTGCGCCGATGGGCGGCAACGCGCAGCGTACCGTCTATAGCGGATATATTTCCGATAAAATCAATTTGCTAGATGACCGGCTTCATATAGAACCTGGGGTCACCATTACTGGCGTAAGCACCAGCAACTATGTACCTAATAATCTATATGGAATGGCCCCTTACTCGTTAGGCAACTACGACAAAACCATTCTACCCTATCTCGGTCTTTCATATGATGTAACTCACAAGGTCGTGGCCTATGCCAGTTATGGTAAGGGCGCGCGTTTTGCACCAGTAGGGGACTATGTACTGGGTTCTAGCGGGAGCACTACACTCGCGCCGGGACCGGAAACGGTGAATGCCTACGAAACGGGTGTGCGCTATGTCGGCAAGCGCCTATACGTCAATTTCGACGGCTACTGGCAGAATATGCACGGCATGTTCTCGTTTTATACCAACTATGTCACTAATGAAAGTCTTTACGGAAACATTGGTGAAGAACAAATGAAAGGTCTGGAGCTGTCTAGCAAGTATCAGATCAACCATAATATAACGGCATTTGGTAGCGCATCATTTACTCAGGCGAACTACCAAAATTCCTTCTCTGCAAACGTAACACCTTTTGAGGGACAGTATGGTTATGTATTTTCTGGAGATCCCTTAGCAGCGGTGCCAAACTGGCTGGCCTCTTTAGGTGTGACGTACCATAAGGGTGGATTCAGCGGGCAGCTCATGGAACAATATACTGGTCCACAACCAACCACTTACAACATTTCTCCGAGCAATCCCAATCCGCTACTCTATGACGCAACTACGCCAGACACATCTAAGATGTTGGCGCCCTACTTTATTACCGATCTGCAGGCGAGCTATAAAATTCCGATTCACGAGGATCACTTGAGCTCGCTGACTGTCAGTTTGAATGTGGACAATTTGTTAGACAACCATTATTACGTTCACTACTACAATAGTTATAAGGAGTTTGGATTCGCAGCGGTCGGCAATCCTTATACCTCCGCGTACCCAGGCGAACCGCGATTCATCGAAGTGGGACTGTCTGGTCGCTTCTCCTAGTATTGTCGCGTAGATTTGCGCTCAAACAGACCCGGGCTCATGCCCGGGTTAACTTTTTGCAGCAGCCATTCACAAGGCGTGCGCAAGTGAGGAAACGTAAGATGATTATCAACAACTCTTGCATGGCATCTCCTATACACTCACTCAAACACTTCGAACAACTGGGCAACATACGCTGCGCCAACCATGCGCGGTTAGAATATGAGCACCGGTATGAGATACTTAATAACTCCGCCATATTAAAAAACGACGTTTTATATTATCTTCTTGCCGGCCACGAATATAGCGAGATCATACTTGCAGGAAGCGTCGACTTACAACAACAGAAAGGATCTGAAATGACGTCTCGAATCAGTGGAGTTAGCGCGAGCGCAAAAAAATATAGAACGACATGCGCTGACAAATGAACATATAAAATAAGAGGCCATCGCGGTGAATTATAGCAATATAGAAATTTTCATACAGACACTTGTTACCTTGTTTATTCTAATGGACCCTATCGGCATCCTTCCACTTTTTATCGCTTTAACGAAAGATCAAAATGTTATACAAAAAAAGAACGCGGCGCGGCATATTGCGCTGGTCGTAGCCGCTGTCCTGACAATTAGCACGTTATTTGGAAATGATATACTTTCTTATTTCTATATTGGCATATCAGAATTTAAAGTAAGTGGGGGATTGTTACTTCTGCTGATGTCTATGCAAATGTTGATAACAGATAACATCAGCGCGGTTTTTGTAAGCGAGAAAACCAGAAAATATAGTAGTGGCCGGCTGGTTACCCCTCTGGGAATCCCCTTACTCGCAGGCCCTGGCGCGATTGGTACTGTTATCATATATGGACAACGAGCACCTAATGTGCTGGGTTATGGCCTTATTATTGTTGACGTTATCATCGCATCGTTCGTCGCCTACGTGGCGATGTACAATGCGCATCATCTAGCCCGAATATTTGGTGACATCGGAATCGAAATCATCACCAAAATATTAGCGCTTATTTTAGGCGCTATTGCCATCCGATTTATATGTCAGGGGTTAATTATGTTATTACCAGGCCTTAACTAGAACGCGGCGAATTCCAACTTATGGACATTTCAATTATCGGCGCCAATGGTAGCACGGGCAAGCATATCGCGAGCCGCGTTCTTCTGGAGAAACTTCTGCTGCCGACAGATCGCCTACAACTGGTAGGAAGAAAAGACGGTAACAGCGCTGCCGCACTCTACGGTTTCCGCCAGGATCTGAAAGATGCCTTCGCTGAACACTGTCCCATTATCGACATCGCTCTGCATCCAGAGGAAGTAGTGGCGGACATTATCGTCATGACCGCGGGTTCTACCATCCAGGCCCACCCCGATCCCGGCAAGCCTCCGCCAAGCCGCGATGAGCTCGCCGCGTATAATCGGGAGATTGCCATTCCCTACGCAGAAGCTATCGCTCAATACGGACACGGACACGAGGTCGTCATTGTAGTAACTAATCCGGTCGAACTCATTGTCGAAATATTTTCCCAACGCTACAACCGAAAACGCGTCGTCGGGATGGGTGCATACCAGGACAGCTTGCGTTTTAGACGTGAAGTCGCACGCTCAATCAATGTTTCCAGAGAGGCGGTAAGAGCCATGGTGCTAGGCGAACATGGGGACGGGATTGTCCCGATTTGGAGCAGTGTCACCGTACAGGGTTTTTCTGACTCGGAAACCGCTCGCGCCATAAAAAAAGTCCGCAGTAGCACGACTAGTCTGGAATTTCCTGAAACACTGGCGCAGATGCGGGATGATATCGTACGGGTCGCGCAGACCGGCAACATCGCGGAAGCATTCCGACGTTTTGATACGTTGCCGCCCGATGTGCGGGTCATGGTGGGACCTTTTTTGACGTTGTTCGCTGGCTCAAAAACCGATATTGCGACCGCAAATGCCACGGTGGATCTAATCAAATCCGTACTGAGTGGCAAGGATACCGTGATCGCCGCACAGGTCTCCCTCAGAGACGAATTTTTAGACGTATCTGGCCCTATCGGGGCGCCAGTAGTCATCAGCCCCAAGGGGTGGGACGCAGTCTATCCGATGACACTTTCCGAAGGCGAGCAACAACTCTTTTACCGGGCAGCGCACTCCATACAAAGGAAACTTCAATTATGGAACCCCTAGACGCAGACATGCTTCCAGAGCAGGTGATTACCCTTACGGTCCAGGATGAGCCCGGAACACTGTTCCTGGTCTCTTCTGTATTTTCGAATCGGGGAATATCCATGCGCAGTCTTCATCTGCATGAAGAGCACATTATCCTGCAGGAGAGGCCATGCAGCAGGCTGACCATTCGCTTTCTGGGAGAAGAAAGTCGTAAAAAAATCATCTGCCGCCTACTTTGCCGTCTCGACTGTGTGATAGGCTCCCAGTGATAAGTCTGGATCTGATATATTTTAAATTTCCATGATCATTATTTTTTCCTATTAAAAAGGTGCAGAAAATAGTATGGCGCCCTCTTCGTCATCTGGCGCTATCTCCTGCAACCACGGCGGCGTATTGGAACGTAACTACAATCTTCCTTTAGAGGAAGTCGTAAAATCCTATTAAGTCAGGTACAATAATAATGCTGACCAATCTTTATGCATATTTAGGCCCATATTCTGTACCGGTTTTTCGTAAGCTACTCGGTGCCGCCTTAGTGTCAGGAATAGGTGACGCATTAATCCCCATTGCATTTGCGATTGAAAGTCACCGTGTCGAGCCATCTGGTTGGGGTTTTACTTTGGTGCTACTTTCATTGTGGCTTGGCCGACTCTTGGGTATGCTTATAGTACGGCATACCAGGCCAGCAGCGAACCCTGTATCGGTGATGATTACATCTGATATTGTTAGATTTTCTGCGCAAATTGGACTTTTCATCTGGCTAATACTTCACGCTGACCATAACAGTGAAGCAATCGTTACCATTACAGCGTTCTCCATATCTTCTGGAATTTATGGCCTCGCCACCGCGTTCATTCAACCTGCACGTTTTAACGCAATGGCACACATTATTCCATCAAAGCATCGCACGCAAGCAAACTCATGGATGTCTATATTCGGTGACACCCTCTCAATTGTTGGTCCACTTGTTAGTTCCGTCATTATGATTTCAATTGGATTTAAGTCGGTACTGCTCATAGACGCGCTCAGCTTTCTGATTGGCATCCTTATGTTAACTCGAATAAAAGTCAACCAATCTGGTCATACTACAGATAAAATCATTAATACAGAAAATGAGATACCCCATATTAACAATGTAAAACTCCCACGCTGGATCAACGTTGGTTTCATGACTTGGCTATTTGTGGCGCTAACGATTGGCATTTTAGGAACCGCAGGACCAACATTTGTTATAGATCGCAATTCATCTGCAGCATGGGCAGTGGCAGCTGCTTGTATGGCTACAGGTTCGCTGGCTGGATCAGCGATATCATTGCTGGGAGTGATTAAATCATTATCTTGGAAACAATTGCAGTTATTAGCTTGTTTTAGCCTCGCGGCGCAGATACTATGTTTTCTGTTTGTCTCTGTACCTCTTATTGTCTGGGTTTCTGGATTCTTTGGTTCGGCTCTAGTTACGGTGTCGGGGATTCGCTGGGACACCATTGGGCAGTCCGTTGGATCAGATAAGCATATTCATGCTTTTGCAGTTCGGGATCAGGCCGTTCATACAATCGGCATCCCCGCTGGAATGCTGATCTTTGGAGTTTCTACTATTCTCAACTCGAGCGCGGCTGCAATAACCATCGTTGCGGCCGTTGTTGCAACTATGGGTATTTTTATCGCCACGGTGAAAACACCGGATTTTCTTTGATCATAAATGCGCGTCAAACCTCGTCGTTTTGGGCGAGGAAGGATAGGATAGCGCGGCGGGGAGTCGGCTCTATGCCGCCGCGCCGGCCAAATCGGGCGCGGAGAATCGCGCGTAAGTGGTCTGGGACAAGCCGGCACCTTGAAAGAGGATTACCGCAGTCAGGGAAGTCTGGTGACGACAATGGCTGCAGTGAAACGTCCATGTCTTAACAATCAATGCATTACATCACGTGGCACCCTGAACCAAAAAAGCAGCGGAAACATCATGCTAACCAGGTAAAGCTTTGTCCAAAATCCGGGATCCACTATTGTTGTACAGTACGCTTTTCGGCATCAAAACAGTGGGAAGATAACCTGTGGCCTGATTTGTCAGCTCAATTGTCGTTCTAAGCACCGGTTTCTTGAGGGGACAAAAGGTTCTTTTCAAGAACCAGCTCTGTCGAGTCCTCCTTTATGGAGAAGTATCCACAACGCTAACACCGACTAATTGACCGCCACGTTCTGCAACTAAAACCACTCCCAGCGAGCTATTCACCCACTTTCTCCAATTTTTTTCCGTTTTGTTCCGAACCCACTCCGCTATTTCAGCACTGTCATTTCGATGATCACTTTCACAGAGTTCAATAATAGAGCGACGAATAACATCTATCGCCTGTTCCGCATCATCATCGGTTCCACACCGTATTTTTAGCTCCATAACTGACCTCACACGTTCTAAATGTTTTTACATTATTGATAAATTATTCATGGCACGCGAAAACGACTTGCAGTATTCTCACGTTGAGGATGTTGGCGGTCTTGTGCACCCAGCGGTGCTGGATGCGCGCAGACCGCCGCTGACACCCACCAGTAGGCATACCGTTTACCTTCCAGGGAACAACGTCGCCAGGCGGCATGCTCTTCTGCCGAATCTTCAAAAACGCTATTATCTGTCACGGTGCGCTCCTCGTTGCTTATTGGTCAGCAAGCCCTTTGTAGCAACCGTGCGCCACCTCATTCAAGTCAGATGTATCTGACCACAAACCAGATTCAATTATAACGCTTACATAAGCCAGGAACCAATAGAGCCCGGAGATGTTGTGCGCACCCGACCACCATGCTCACCAGAGAGGAAAGATTCATGATCCAAGTCATTCGTGCTGATTATCAAAATACGGTTCACCGTTTGGCGATACTCGAGCTGATCGATCTTTACGCCTGTGATGATATGGGGCAGGGAAAGCCGTTAAGCGCGTCCGTTCAGTCCAGATTATTGGATGACCTCAGTGTCCGACCCTGGGTACACATTTTTCTCGCCATTGAAAAGCAGGATACGATCGGTGTCGCGGTTTGTATCGAGGGGTTTTCCACATTCAATAGTGCACCCCTGATCAACATTCATGATGTTTATGTAAAGCCAGAGTTTCGCCGTCACGGTGTTGCCAGCGCGCTATTTGCACATATTGAGGCAACCGCACATCAATCGGGGTGCTGCAAGCTCACGCTTGAAGTGCTGGATGGCAACCTTCCTGCCCAGAAAGCCTATCGTAAAATCGGCTTCATTCCCTACACGGTCAATGACAATGCGGGCGCAGCGCAGTTCTGGCATAAATACCTCAAATAAAACTCACTGCGTCAGGGCTTGTCATGACCGCCATCCTTGCCCCAGAATCACTGCTTATGACAATAAACTCCATGAATCCCCTGCTGGAAACCTTGCAGGCGTATCCTTTTGAGCGTCTGCGCATACTGCTGGCGGGCGTTACTCCGGCGGACAAGGAGCTCATCGACTTTTCCATTGGTGAGCCGCGTCACCCGGCGCCAGCCATCGTCAGCGAGGCGATCATTGAGCACCTGCATGGTCTCGCCGAGTATCCCAAGGTACTTGGTGATCTGCGTTTACGGCAGACCATTGCGGACTGGGCCACCCGGCGCTTTGCCCTGCCCGCGGCTTTTCTCGATCCGGAGCGGCATGTCATCCCCGCCAACGGCAGCCGCGAGGCCCTGTTCAGCGTCGCGCAGGCGGTACTGCCGCCTTGTCAGACCCCCAAACCCCTGGTCTTGTTGCCCAATCCCTTTTATCAGATTTATGAGGGTGCGGCCTTGCTGGCCGGTGCAGAGCCCTATTATCTGAATTGCGAGGCTAGTGGGCAGCCCGACTTTGCCGCCGTAGACGAATCCGTCTGGGCACGCACCGCGCTGCTCTACATCAACTCGCCCCACAATCCCACGGGCGCGACCCTGTCACTGGAAACCCTGGACTGGTTGATCCGCAAAGCCCGGCAGCACGGCTTCGTGCTCGCTGCTGACGAGTGCTACAGTGAACTCTACCCCGACGGACAGGCACCAGTGGGTATTCTGGAGGCCGCCGCAGCGACGGGCAGTTTGGCGCAGGTACTGGCTTTCCACAGTCTCTCCAAGCGCTCCAGCATTCCCGGTGCGCGCAGTGGCTTTGTCGCGGGCGACGCGGATATTCTCCAGGCTTTTATCCGTTATCGGACCTATCTGGGTGCCGCCACCCCGCCCTTCATTCAAGCCGCGGCCATCGCCGCCTGGCAGGATGAGCAGCATGTGCGGCATACCCGTGCTGATTATGCCCGGAAGTTTGCCGCCGCCCATGATATTCTTGGTGCGGTGCTGCCGATAGAGACGCCCGCTGGCGGCTTTTATCTCTGGCCGCAGGTGGGCGATGGCGAAGCCTTCGTTCGCACCCTCTACGAGGCAGAGCATGTACGCTGCCTGCCCGGTGCTTATCTGGCGCGGGATGCCCACGGCATCCACCCCGGTCAGGATCGAGTCCGCATTGCGCTGGTCGGCAGCCTGGAAGACTGCGTCGAGGGCATGCAGCGCATACGCCATTTTATGGAACAGCACCCCTTTTCGACTTTTAACAAATATTAATCAAGGAGTTATTGTGAGCCACAGTCTTGCCACCATTATCGACGCCGCCTGGGAAAACCGTGCGGAGATTTCCCCCAAGCAGGCATCGGCTGAACTGCGGGAAGCCGTGCATCAGACCATCGAAGGGCTGGACAAGGGCGTCCTGCGGGTGGCTGAAAAGCGCGATGGCCAATGGGTCACCCATCAGTGGATCAAGAAGGCGGTGCTACTCTCTTTCCGTTTGCAGGATAATGCCCGTATTCCGGGTGCCGAGACCAATTTTTACGATAAGGTGCCGGGCAAGTTTGCCGACTATAACAGCAACGATTTTCGCACCGGCGGTTTTCGGGTAGTGCCCCCCGCCACGGCGCGGCGCGGGGCCTTTATCGGCCGCAACTGCGTGCTGATGCCCTCGTTCGTCAACATCGGCGCCTATGTGGATGAAGGCACCATGGTGGATACCTGGGCTACCGTCGGCTCCTGTGCGCAAATCGGCAAGCATGTACATCTTTCCGGCGGTGTCGGCATTGGTGGCGTGCTGGAGCCCTTGCAGGCTAACCCCACCATCATCGAGGACAACTGCTTCATCGGGGCCCGCTCGGAAGTGGTGGAAGGCGTGATTGTGGAGGAGGGATCGGTCATCTCCATGGGCGTCTTCATCGGCTCCAGCACGCGCATTTATGACCGTGCAACCGGTGAGATTACCTACGGACGGGTACCTGCTGGTTCAGTGGTGGTTTCCGGCAGCCTGCCTTCCAAAGACGGTAGCTACAGCCTCTACTGCGCCGTCATCGTCAAGCAGGTGGATGCGAAAACCCTGGGGAAAGTCGGCATCAACGCCATTCTCCGTGACATCTGAGGGGCGCCCCGTGGGCAAAAGTGCCGTACTGGCGCTGGCTGAAGACCTGATTTCCCGCCCTTCGGTGACCCCAGAGGATGCCGGTTGTCAGGATCTGATGATCGCCCGGCTGGAGGCCATCGGTTTCCGGGTGACACGTCTGCCCGCCGGGGGGGTGGAGAACTTCTGGGCGGAGCGGGGCAACACCGGTCCGTGTCTTTGTTTTGCGGGACATACGGATGTGGTCCCCAGCGGTCCGCTCGCAGAATGGCAGAGCGACCCCTTTCAGCCGACCATCCGCGACGGCCTGCTCTACGGACGCGGCGCCGCCGATATGAAAGGTAGTCTTGCCGCCATGGTGGTGGCGGTAGAGCGTTTTGTCGCCCTGCATCCGGGGCATTCCGGGCGTCTGGCCTTTCTGATCACCTCCGATGAAGAAGGCATCGCCACCCATGGCACACGGCATGTGGTGGACTGGTTACGGGACCACGGGGAGACCATCGACTGGTGCGTGGTGGGCGAGCCCTCTTCCGAACACACACTGGGCGATGTCATCAAAAATGGTCGACGCGGCTCGCTGAACGGACGCCTGACCGTGCAGGGTATACAGGGGCATGTAGCCTACCCCGACAAAGCCGATAACCCCATCCATCGCGCTTTTCGCCCACTCGCGGATCTCGTGGATCAGACCTGGGATGCGGGGAATGATTTTTTTCCGCCCACTCGTCTGCAGTTCTCCAATATCCATGCGGGTACTGGGGCTAACAACGTCATTCCCGGCCAGTTGCAGGCGGATTTCAATTTCCGTTTTTCCACGGAGTCCACGCCGGAGTCTTTGCAGTCAGGGGTCCACAAAATTCTGGACGCCTCCGCCATGCGCTACACCATCGACTGGCAATTGTCCGGCCCGCCCTTCTTTACTGCACCGGGTCCCCTGGTGGCCGCCACTCAAAAGGCCTTGCAAGCCGTAGAACGGCACGAGGCCCGGCTTTCTACCGGCGGCGGCACCTCGGACGGACGCTTCATCGCCCAGTTGGGCGGGCAAGTCGTGGAACTCGGACCCATCAATGCCACCATCCACAAAATCAACGAGTGCGTCGCCGTTGCCGATCTGGAACATCTGTCCCAGATCTATACGGAGATCATGGTGCATCTGCTGGGGGCGGCGGATGGCCACTAGGCGCGTACGACATACCGTCTACGCGCTGGCAGGCATTCTGCGCGCCGCCTATAACCGCCCTGATCAAGGAACCGCATAATGTCGCACCGTATATGGCCCAATTTCTATATCGTAGGCGCGGTAAAGAGCGGCACGACTTCGCTCTATGCGCACTTGCGGCAACATCCCCAGGTGTTCTTGCCGACGATGAAAGAACCGCATTTCTTTACCCAGCCCCATCCTTCTCCCGAACAGACCCATTTGATTCAGTACGTAGCCAACGTCGAGCAATATCAGCATCTCTATCGGGGTGCCGACCAGTTTCCCCGTATCGGGGATGCCAGTCCTTCTTATCTCTGGTGTGAAGAGGCCCCGGAACGTATCCATGCCGTGCAGCCCGATGCACGCATCATTGTCATTCTGCGCGACCCGGTACAGCGGGCTTATGCCCAATACCTCATGGATTTCAATGAAGGCGTCCTCGACCTGCCGTTCATGGAGGCGTTGCAGCGGGACTGGACCCGTTCCGATAAAGGCTGGGGTATCTCCCAACTCTATGTGGAACTCGGGCGCTATACGGCGCAGATCATCCGTTATCAACAGCGTTTTGGTGCCGACCACGTACACGTTTGCCTCCTGGAAGATCTCAAAGAAAACCCACTGGCGGTGCTGGAGGGCATTGCCGATTTCCTGGACATTGATCGTGCGGCCATGCGCGCCATTGATTTGGGAACCGCCCACAACGCGCACCGTCTGCCGCGCGGGAACTGGGCCCGGCGTCTTGCCAGCGGACGTATGAGCCGTTTTATCGGCGAGCATCTTTTCCCCCATAGCTGGGGCGAATATATCTGGCGTCACTTTTTCCTGCGCGAAGGCCGTAAGCCGCCCATGGACAGCGCAGCGCGGCGTTTTCTGCAGGAACTGTATGCCCCGGAAATCGAGCGCCTGGAACATTTGCTGAATCGACCTCTGCCAGAATTGCGGGTATCGTGGAAGGCTCTCGAGCCGATAAAAGATACCGAACCGTCCGCCCTGCCGCAGAAGCCATCCGGCAATATCTGAGCCCTCGCTCAGTTGCCGCCAAGGCTTGCCGGACCCCGACGGGTCTACTATGTTTATATAGAGAGATGACAATCGGATTTACAGCAGAGGAGAGGGTCATGTCTGGGCGCTATATCCGTTTTTTCAAGGACATCCGCATAGAAGACGTGCCTCTGGTAGGCGGTAAAAATGCCTCGTTGGGGGAAATGTACCGGGAACTGAGTCCACAGGGCGTGAAGGTCCCCAATGGTTTTGCCATCACCGGTGCGGCCTATCGTTACCTGCTGGATCAGGCTGGCGCCTGGCCGGCGCTCCATGATGCGCTGGACGGGCTAGACCCGACCGACGTCACCGATCTGGCCAGGCGGGGTGCGCGGGCACGCGAAATCGTCTACAGCGCCCCCCTGCCGGCGGATTTGCAGGCCGAGATACTGGCGGGCTACGCCGAACTGCGCAAGGAATATGGCGAAGCACTGTCGGTAGCGGTGCGTTCCTCCGCGACCGCCGAAGATTTGCCTACCGCCAGTTTCGCCGGTCAGCAGGACACCTACCTCAATATTTCCGGCGAAGTCGCCCTGCTGGACGCCTGTCGCCGCTGTTTTGCCAGCCTGTTTACCGACCGCGCCATTCACTATCGGATTGATCAGGGCTTTGACCATTTCAAGGTCGCCCTGTCCATCGGCGTCATGAAAATGGTGCGTTCGGACAAGGCGACCAGCGGCGTGATGTTTTCGCTGGATACCGAGACGGGCTTCCGCGACGTGGTCTTCATCACCGCCTCCTGGGGACTGGGTGAGAACGTGGTGCAGGGCGCCGTGGACCCCGACGAATTCTACGTCTTCAAACCCGCGTTTCTGCGGGGCAAAAGGGCGGTTTTGCGGCGGGTATTGGGCAGCAAGAAAATCAAGATGATCTATACCGAAGGGGATACCCGGCACGGCACCCGCAATGTCGCCACCCACCGCCATGAACAGGACAGTTTCTGCCTCAGCGATGCGGACGTGCTGACTCTCGCCGATTACGCCATCCAGGTCGAACAGCATTACAGCCGGAAAATGCAGGAAAGCCGACCCATGGACATGGAGTGGGCAAAAGATGGCACCGACGGCCAGCTTTACATGGTCCAGGCGCGGCCAGAGACGGTGGCCTCTCAGAAAAAGGGACAGGTGCTCGAAGAGTACATCCTGGACGGTCAGGGCACCGTACTGGTGCAGGGACGCGCCATCGGCAGCAAGATCGCATCCGGACCGGTGCATATTATCCGGGATGTAAGACACCTGGCGGCGTTCAGGCCCGGCGAGATTCTGGTGGCGGATACCACTACCCCGGACTGGGAGCCCATCATGAAAGAGGCAGCCGCCATTGTCACCAATCGCGGCGGACGCACCTGTCATGCCGCCATTATCGCCCGGGAACTGGGCATCCCTGCCGTCGTCGGCTGTGATCACGCGACCACCACGCTGAAGGATGGCGACAGTGTGACCATATCCTGTGCCAGTGGTGATATCGGCAATGTCTACGCGGGTACCCTGCCCTTCATGGTCCGCCATACCGATCTGGCCACCCTGCCCCGTCCGCAAACGCAGATCATGATCAACCTCGGCAATCCGGAAATCGCTTTTCAGACATGCATGTTACCCAACGATGGCGTCGGTCTGGCGCGGATGGAGTTCATCATCAACAGCGCCATCAAGGCCCATCCCATGGCGCTACTGCATCCGGAAAAGGTCGAGGATGTCCCTGAGCGCAAAGCATTGGCAGCACTGACCCAGGGCTACGTCCAGCCCGCCGATTTCTTTGTGGAACGCTTGTCGGAAGGCATCGGGACCATCGCTGCCGCCTTCTATCCGAAGCCGGTGGTGGTGCGGATGTCCGACTTCAAAACCAACGAATATGCCGCCCTATTGGGGGGGCGCTGGTTTGAGCCGGAGGAAGACAACCCGATGCTCGGCTTCCGCGGCGCCGCGCGCTACGCACACCCGGCCTATACCGAGGGGTTTCATCTGGAATGTCTGGCCATGAAACGGGTTCGCGAAGAGATGGGGCTGGATAATGTCATCCTGATGCTGCCCTTTGTACGTCGGGTGAAAGAAGCGGACGACGTGCTGGCGAAGATGGCGGAGTTCGGCCTGCGCCGTGGCGAAAATGGCTTGCAGGTCTATGCCATGTGCGAAATTCCCAATAATGTCATTTTGATCGATCAGTTCGCCAAGCGCTTTGACGGTTTTTCCATAGGCAGTAACGACCTGACGCAACTCACCCTGGGCGTCGACCGCGACTCGGCCATAGTCGCCTTCGACTATGATGAGCGGGACGATGGCGTCAAGGAGATGATCCGCCTCGCGGTGGAGGGTTGCGCCCGTAACGGCATCCACTCCGGACTTTGCGGACAGGCCCCTTCGGACTATCCGGAGATGGCTGAGTTTCTGGTGCAAATCGGCATTCAGTCCATGAGCCTGAATCCGGATACGGTACTGGCGACGACCTTGCTTGTGCTCGACGTGGAAAGAAGGCGGAGTGGAGGGGCATGAAGGTCAACCCGGTACTGCTGGTGATTTTTGACGGCTTCGGTCTCAATCCCAATCGCGCTTTTAATGGCTGGGCTCAGGCGCACACGCCGCATCTCGATCACTACTTTGCCAGTTTTCCCCATACCGCCCTGCAGGCTTCGGGGCGGGCGGTGGGCCTGCCGGACGGGCAATTCGGCAATTCAGAGGTGGGTCACCTCACCCTGGGCTCGGGGCGGATTCTTCTGCAGGATCTGGTGCGCATTTCCGATAGCCTGGCGGACGGCAGTTTTGCGCGAATTCCGGCTTGGCAGGACATGCTCGGAGACTCCAAACGCCTGCATCTGGTGGGTATGGTCTCCGATGGTGGCGTGCACTCCCATATCGCACATTTGCTGGGTATCCTGCCGCTGGTGGTGGCGGCGGGCGTGGAGCCGGTAGTGCACATGATTACCGACGGACGTGATACGGCGCCGCAGTGCGCCGATCTGTTCGCCCGTCAGGTGGAGGAAACCCTGCACCACCTGGGGAAGGGCCGCATTGCCACCGTTTGCGGGCGCTATACGGCCATGGACCGTGCCGGATATTGGGACAGGACGGAAAAGGCCTGGGCCGCGCTGCTGCGCGGGGAAGGACGCACTGCGGACAGTGCTGAGGCGGCTATCCACAGTGCCTGGCAGCGCGCTGAGGGGGATGAGTTCATTTCGCCCACCCTCATCGGCGATCCGCAACAAAATCGCATAGCCGCCGATGAGCCGGTCTTTTTCTTTAACTTCCGTTCAGATCGCATGCGTCAGTTGAGTGCGGCCGTCGCCATGCCCTACTTCAAGCACTTCGAACGGCGGGGCGAGACCGCGAGACGTGCCCTGTGCATGACCTCCTACAACGACGAATATCCCTTTCCGGTCCTTTTCCCCCCCGACATTCCCCACAGCGTCCTGGCCGAAGTGATCAGCGATGCCGGTCTGAAGCAGTTCCACTGCGCCGAGACCGAGAAATACGCCCACGTGACCTATTTTTTTAATGGCGGGCGGGAAGCCCCCTTTCCGGGGGAAGATCGCGAGATCATCCCCTCACCGCAGGTGACCACCTATGACCTGAAGCCAGAGATGAGCGCGCCGCAGGTGGCGGACCGGATTATCGCGGCGCTGGAGCGTGGTGACTACGCCTTTGTACTGGTGAACTTTGCCAATGGCGACATGGTCGGCCATACCGCCAAAATCCCCGCCATCCTGCGCGCAGTGGAGACCCTCGACCTGCAGTTTCACCGGGTGCTGCAAGTGGCGCAGCGGCAGGGTTTCAAGGTGATTCTTACCGCCGATCATGGTAATTGCGACGAGATGGTGGACCCGGTAAGCGGCGAGCCCCATACCCAGCACACGGTGTACCCGGTTCCCATGCTGCTGATCGGGGAACCAGGCGCCCGCCTGGGTATCGGCCGCGGCACCGCCGACATCGCCCCCACCGTTCTGGAACTCATGGGTCTACCGCAACCCAACGCCATGACCGGACGCAGCATCCTCCTCAATAACAGCATTGTCTGAAGCCGGTTTCCCCCAAGGGAAAAGGAGTTGTCGTTATGAGTGCCATGGATCGTGTCGCCGTAATCACGCAGATCATCGACGACCTGACGGACGAATATCCGACCCTGATGTATCCGGTGCCCCTGACCAAAGCGGCAGACGATTTCCTGGCGGAGACGCCGCATGGATAAGGCAAAAATGGCAGCCATGCTCCGCGACATGTTGCGCGCGAGGGCCATTGAAGAGGCGGCCGCACAAAGCTACGCCCAAGGCAACATCGCCGGTTTTCTGCACCTGTATCCGGGTGAAGAGGCCGTGGCAGTCGGCGTGCTGCATGCGGCGGAACCGGGTGACTACGTGGTCAGTACCTATCGCGAACACGTCCATGCCCTGGTGCGCGGCATTCCGGCGCGGCAGATCATGGCCGAACTGTACGGCAAGAAAACCGGGGTCAGCGGCGGTATGGGCGGCTCCATGCATCTTTTCGATAAGGACCGGCGCTTTCTGGGCGGTTACGCCATCGTCGGTGAGACCTTCCCCATTGCTTTGGGCGCAGGCTACGCGGTGGCCTATCGTAAATTGCCTGAAGCCGTGCTCTGCTTCTTCGGTGATGGTGCGGTCAATCAGGGCACCTTTCACGAATCCCTGAACATGGCCGCCTTGTGGAAACTGCCCATTTTCTTTGTCTGTGAGAACAACCATTATCAGATCAGCACCGAAATTCACCGGCACTCCGCCATCACCGAAGTCTACAAACGCGCCTGCGCTTATGGCATAGCGGCTGAAAAGGTGGATGGCATGGACATCATCGCGGTACACGAGGCGGCCAAAAGGGCACTGGACCGGGTCCGCGCCGGGGACGGACCGCAGTTCCTGGAGCTGGAAACCTACCGCTTCCGAGGACATTCCATGGCCGACCCCGGCCGCTATCGCCCGGCCGCTGAGCTCACTGCCTATCAGGCCAATGACCCCATCGCCGCGGCCGTCCAGATGGCGGAATGCCCATACCCCAGCGCCGATGCCATAGCCGCAGCCGGTGCCGACTGCGTGGCCCGCTTCACCGACCACTGCTGTGCGGCGGGGCATCTGGACGATGCGGCCGTCGGGCGTATGCGCCAGGAGGTTCAGGAAGAAGTGGCGGATGCGGTGGCTTTTGCCGAACAGAGCGACGCACCGGACATGGACGATGCCTGGCAAGCCTTCCACCGCAATCGCCGTTTCGAGACCTTCATGGAGGCTGCGCCATGAGCGAGATGCTTTACTGGCAGGCGCTGAACCGCGCCATGGACGCCGAAATGGCCGCCGATGAGACCATACTCACCTTGGGCGAGGATGTGGGGCTATATGGCGGTACCTACCGGGTGACCGAGGGGCTCATGGCCAAATATGGCGAATGGCGGGTGCGCGACACCCCCATCTCCGAGAACAGTTTTACCGGCCTCGGGGTGGGCGCGGCGATGCTGGGCCTGCGCCCGGTGGTGGAGATCATGACCATCAACTTCGCCCTTTTCGCCATGGACGCCATCGTCAACATGGCGGCAAAAATCCCGTTCATGTCCGGCGGACAGTTTCCCATGCCTCTCACCATCCGCATGCCCGGTGGTGTTGCCAAACAGTTAGGTGCTCAGCATTCGCAGCGGCTGGAGCACATGCTGATGAATGTGCCCGGCCTGCGCATCGTGGTCCCCGCCACCCCACAGGATGCCTACTGGCAGTTACGCCAGGCCATTCGCAGCGATGACCCCATTCTTGTGCTGGAACATGAGTTGCTCTATTTCAGTAAAGGCGACGTAGACGAGGCGACGCTGGCTCCACCCATCCATCAGGCGGTGCTACGTCGGCCAGGGCGGGACATCACCTGCATCGCCTACTCGCGGATGTTGCCGCTGGCCCTGCAGGCTGCGGAGACCCTGGCGGCGGAAGGCATCGAACTCACGGTCATTGATCCGCGCAGCCTTTCGCCCATTGATTGGGACACCTGCGTGCGCTCGGTAGAGCAGACCCACCGCTGCCTGATCGTCGAAGAGGACTGCCGCTTTGCCGGTGCCGGTGCGGAGTTCGCCGCCACCTTGCAGGAGCGTTGCTTTTACCTGCTGGACGCCCCCATCCAGCGGGTAGCGGGGATGGATATCCCTACCCCCTTCAATGGTACTCTTGAAGCCGCCAGCATCCCCCGCGGGGAAGACATTGTACAGGCGGCCCGGCGGATGATGGCCCGGAGCTAGGAGGAGAGGTTGATGAAAGCGGAAATCACCATGCCGGTACTGTCCGACACCATGCAGACCGGACGCCTCACCCGCTGGAACAGGGCTGTCGGTGAAGCGATCAAGAAGGGCGAAGCCGTTGCGGAGATCGAAACGGATAAAGCGATTCTGGATGTGGAGGCCTTTGCCGACGGTTTTCTGGCGGGCCCTCTAGCCGCGGTGGGCACGGACATCCCGGTGCGGCAGGTCATCGGTTACATTGCCGATACGCGGGAAGCGAGAAAGACCGAGCACCCCCCGCACCCCGGTGGTCTCCAGGCTTCTCCGTACGCCCGCGCCCTTGCCCGTGATCCGGAACTGGACCTCCGCCAGGTAAAGCCCGGTCCCGACGGCACCATTCATGCGGCCCCGGTACTGGCCAGCGTTTTAGCGCCCGAAGATGCGGACCTGTGCCTCGGCCCGCCCTACACCATCGAGCGACCCAGCATGCTCCGCGCTGCGGTGGCCCGTAATATGTCGGCGACCCTCGACACCCCCACCTTTTTCATCAGCAGCCGCTTGGCCACGGCGCCCCTGCATGCTGCCGCCAAACAGGCGAGCCTCAGCCTGACCCTCGCCCTGACCCGCGCCTGCGCGCTGACCGTCGCCGAAGATCCCTGGTTTAACCACGTCTGGACCCGTCAGGGATTGGCCAAGCGCAGCCGGGTGGATGTAGGCATCGCCGTGGATACGGGCGAGGGGCTGATCACACCGGTGCTGCGCGATGCGGCCGGCCGGCCGCTCAAGGAATTGGTGGAGGACTGGCGGACCCTGCTCGGCAAAGTCAAAAAGGGCCGGATTTATCCGAAAGATTATCAGGGGGCCAGCTTCTATCTTTCCAATCTTGGGGTTTTCCCGGAAGTAGAGCGCTTCAATGCCATCGTGCCGGTGGGCGCTTCCGCCATACTGGCCGTGGCTGCCGCGGGCCGTGATGGGCGGGCGGACTTTACCCTGAGCTGCGATCACCGGGTGATTTTCGGCGCTGACGCGGCACGCTTTCTGCAGCGGCTGGGCAAGCGGCTGGAGGATTTGTCCTGGTTGGCCACTGGCGAGGGAGGCCTGTGAATATAGCGGCAACGCGACATGTCCTCTGCCTCAACAGCGGTTCGTCCTCCATCAAGTTCGCGGTTTTTGCGCTGGGGGCTGCAGGGCAAGAGAAACTTGCGGAAGGCGCCGCCGAGCGTATTGGGCAGAGCGTCGGGCGTTTATGGCTGCAGCGGGGAGAAGAGCAGGTCTTTGACCGGCAGTTAGCCTTGCCGCAGCAGCAGGAGGCCTTAAAGGCCGTATTTGCGGCACTGGCGGAGACACGCTGCGCGACGCCGGACGGCGTCGGCCACCGCATTGTCTCCGGCGGACCGCATCATCAGGCGCATTGCCTGGTGGATAACCAGGTGCTCAGCGATCTGCGCGCCTCCCTGCGTTTTGCCCCTTTACATCTTCCCGCGGAAATCGCCGCCATAGAGGCTGTACAGGCGGTGTGGCCCCATATTCCGCAGGTCGCCTGCTTCGATACGGCCTTTCATCAGAGCATCCCGGAAATAGCCAGCCGTCTACCCCTGCCGCGCAATCTCTGGCAGGAAGGTGTCCGTAAATACGGCTTTCATGGCCTCTCTTACGAGTACATCGTCGGTCGGCTCCCCAATCATGCCTCCGGCAAGACCATCATCGCCCACCTCGGTAATGGCGCGAGCATGGCGGCGGTGCATAACGGGCGGTGCCGCGATACCACGATGGGCTTCACCCCCACTGGCGGCCTGGTGATGGGCACGCGCAGCGGCGATCTCGACCCCGGCGTTCTGCTCTATCTCATGGAAGAAAAGGGCTACAATGCGGCGCAACTGGAGCGCGTCCTCAACCATTTATCCGGCTTGCTGGGTATTTCTGCCTGTAGCGGCGACATGCAGACCCTGCTGCAGCTGCGCGGTGGCGACCCCCATGCAGCGCAGGCCATCGACCTATTCGCTTATAGTGCGCGCAAGGCCATCGGCAGCTTGATGGCGGTGCTGGGTGGACTGGATCGCCTCGTTTTTACGGGGGGCATTGGCGAACACGCCGCCGCGATCCGCTGGGCCATTTGTCGGCCCCTGCTGGGGCTGGGGCTGGAGATAGATCCGGTCGCCAATGAAGACCCCGGACTACGCATTTCCGTGCCGCACAGCCCTGTAGACATCCTCGTCATCCCCACGAATGAAGACCTGATGATCGCCCGGCACTGCCACCGGCTCCTACCTGGGCAGGAGCACCGTCGTTGAAATCCGGTAAAACGCATCACCGCGCGCAACAGCCTGCGCACCCAGTACACCCCGATCACGCCAGCATGACCCAGATTCTCGACGAAAGCCCCCTGCTGCCGATCCATTATCGCATCTGGGCGTTATCCACTGGTGGCACCTTGCTCAGCGGCGTCTCGATGTTTCTACTGGGTGTCACGCTACCCCTGGTGATACCCGTCTTTGCCCTTCCCGCCACCAGCGTCGGCCTGGCCGCTGCCATGCTCATGGGCGGCACCGTCATTGGCGCACTGCTCGGCGGGCATCTGGCTGACCACTTCGGGCGCAAACCCGTCATGGTCATGGACATGATCCTGCTCATGATCGCCGCCCTGCTGGCCGCGCTCGCGCCCAATGCTGCGCAGCTCATCGGTGCCGAATTGCTGGTCGGCGTGGGTATTGGCATGGATTTTCCGGTAGGAAGCAGTTATCTGGCGGAATTCATGCCCCAGAGGCGGCGCGGACGCATGATGGCGGCCGCCATCGCCGTGCAATCCATCGGCATGCTGGCAGGTGCCGGTTTTGCTCTGATCCTTTTGCATAACGCCCATCCCGGAGACAATACCTGGCGCTGGTTGCTGGCCGCAGAAGCACTATTGGTGCTCCCCTACCTGCTCGGCCGCCTCACCCTGCCGGAGAGCGTGCGCTGGTGTATGGGGCGTGGTCACAACGCCGAAGCCGCCCGCATTCTGGAACGCATCGCGCCTCAACAAACAGAGATGCTCGCCGCCATGGTTCGGCATCTGGGCAAGAAAATCCACCACGTGGCCAAGATCCGACCAGGTCGGCACATGGGTATAGGGACCCTGTTTTCTCCGGAATACCGACGCCGCACCTTGCTGGTGACCCTGCCCTGGTTTTTTATGGACGTGGCCACCTACGGCGTCGGCCTGTTCACCACCATCCTGCTCGGTGCCATGCGCAATGGCGGGAACGACGGGATCATCGGTGTGGTTAGCAGAGACCTTGCCAATGCGCTGGACAGCGGCAAGGTGGATATTTTTCTCCTTCTCGGTTCCGTACTCTCCCTCTGGGCGGTACCCTGGCTGGGCCGGATTCATATGCAGATGATCGGTTTTGGGGGCATGGCGCTCGCCATGGGATTACTCTATTTTGCGACGGGTATGGCCGGAGGGGCCGCTGCCCACCTGCAGCTCATTCTGATCGGTTTCATGGTGTTCAATCTGTTCATGACCGCAGGCCCCAACGCCACGACCTTCATCTTGCCAACAGAAATGTACCCCACGCAGGTCCGCGCCTTCAGCGCCGGGTTCGCTGCCGCTATAGCCAAGATTGGCGCGACCATCAGCGTTTTTTTGCTGCCGGTGATCCAGTCTGCGCTGGGCGTTACCATGGTCTTGCTGCTGATGGGCACGGTCAGCCTGCTGGGTTTGGTGCTCACTTACAGCTTCCGTGTGCAAGGCCGTGGCCTGACGCTGGAAGAGCACCACGGACCGGCTTTGCCCCAATGAAGCATCGAGAGAAGGAGATCAGACATGCCCTATGCCCATTTTGATGCGCTGTTGGCCGCCGTCGCACCCCTGGACGACATCCCCGTGGCCGTGGTGGACGCCGCCGAGGAGCATGTCCTGCGCGGTGCCTGCGCGGCAAAACTGCAAAGCATCGTAGATCCCATCCTCATCGGCGATGAAAACGAAATTCGCAGCTTGCTGCTCAAGCTGGGACACGATTCCGGCGCCTGTCCCAACTTTCGCATCATCCACGCGGACAATGCCGAAGCCGCCGCTGAAAAAGGCGTCGAGTTGGTGCTCACCGGAGAGGCCAAAGCGCTGATGAAGGGACACCTGCATAGCGACACCTTCCTCCACCCCATTCTCGCCAAACTGCGCACGGATCGTCGTCTTTCTCATGTCTTTGTTGCGGATATCAAGGCGTATCCGAAACTCCTGCTCATCACCGATGCCGCCATCAATATTGCACCTGACCTGACCACCAAGGCCGCCATTCTGCAAAACGCCATTGATCTGGCGCGGATTCTCGACGTTGCGCAACCCAAGGCCGCCATTCTCTCCGCGGTGGAAGTGGTCAACCCCGCCATCGTCTCGACCGTAGACGCTGCCTGCCTGTCGAAAATGGCGGAACGCGGGCAGATTACCGGCGCGCTGGTGGACGGCCCCCTCGCCTTCGACAACGCCATATCCAAAGAGTCTGCAGAGATCAAAGGGATACAGAGTGTTGTGGCCGGAGACGCCGATATTCTGCTGGTACCCGACCTAGTGTCCGGCAACATCCTCGCTAAAGATCTGGAATACCTGGCCGGGGCGACACTGGCAGGGATCGTGATGGGCGCCCGGGTGCCGGTTATCCTCACCTCCCGCGCTGATCCCGCCCGTGCCCGCCTGGTTTCCGCGGCACTCGCTGCCCTCGTGCATTATCGTCGGCTGGAGACGCCCGCATGACCGAAAGCAACGCCCGCCGCCCGCCCATCGCCACCCTCACCCTCCACCCGGCCGTGGACATCGCCTACGAGGTGGCGCACCTGATTGCGGACCAGAAAAGTCATGCCACGTCCACCCGCTACGACCCCGGCGGGAACGGCATCAACGTCGCCCGCGCCCTCAAGGAGCTGCTCGTCTACGCCCACAGTTGCTGTGTCGTGGCCGGAAATATCGGCGAACTGCTGCAGAAACTGCTGCAGCATCAACTGGATGATCCGCACTGCGTGCATCTGGAGGGGGAAACCCGCGTTAACGCCACCATTTTGCAGGGTGACCCCACCGCACAGTTTGAAATCACCGGCATCGGGCCGCGAGTTTCAGAACTCATCCTCGCCGATATCCGGGAAACCTTTCTGGGCCTGTGCAAAGACGGTTTTGCGGTACTCACCGGCTCCGTCCCCCCCGGCGTGGATGACCATTTCTACGGAGATATGATCGATCGCGTCCGGGCTGGCGGTGGACAATCCATTGTCGATGCCCATGGCGCCCTCCTGCAACACGCTCTTCCCCATCATCCCTTTCTGATCAAACCCAACCGCTATGAGCTGTCCCTGCTGCGCCAGCGCGACTTACCTACGCTGGAAGATGTGGCGCAGGAGGCGCGCGCCGTACAGCGGGAAGGAGTGCACTATGTCTGCGTGTCCCTGGGTGGCGACGGCGCACTGCTGGTCGGACCCGATGGCAGCTATTTCGCCAAGGCACCCGCCGTTACGGTGAAGTCGACGGTCGGCTCAGGCGACGCCATGGTCGCCGGCCTCGTCGCCGCGCTGGCCCACGGCCAAAGTCCGGCAGAAGCCCTGCGTCTGGCTGTCGCCTGCGGCAGCGGCACGGCCGCCCGGCCGGGGACCGAGATTTTTTCCCATAATGATCTGGATGCCCTGCTACGGGTTACGGAAGCGCATGCGCTGGATATTTGAGCGCACTGTATCCATTCTACTATTCCAAACATATCTGTGCTTTACCCGCCTCTTTGGCGCGATACATGCGATCATCAGCCAATTTCACCAGTTCCTGCCAGGTGTCTGCGCGATCCTGTGGCCATTGTGCGATGCCACCGCTCCAGGTCAAGGGCTGGCCGTCGGGTCGCTGCATAATGCCACTATGAACGATGGCCTCCATCCGTTTAGAAGCCCGTTCTGCGGTGGCATAGGGCATGACGAGCACGAACTCCTCGCCGCCCCAACGGATCACCGCATCGCTGTCGCGCAAAGCCGCTTTCAGCTGCTCGGCGGCATAGAGCAGGATATCGTCCCCCGTTTTGTGCCCAAAAACGTCGTTCACCTGCTTAAAATCATCCAAGTCAAGGAAAACCATGGAGATGGGGAATTTCTGGCGTTGCGCCTGGGCCATCTGCAATTGCAGGAATTGCTCGCCGCTACGCCGGTTCAACAGGTGCGTCAGAGGGTCCAGACTGGATTGTTGAAACAATCCTTTCATGAGTTGAAGCTGACTCAGGGAAGCCATGCTGCTCACAATCGCAATCAACAGCAGCAACAAGAATACGACCATATCCTTCGTGCCGGGCAGCATCCCCTGACTGTGCAGCTGTTCAGAAAGCATGAAGGCCAACAACATGGGCAGACCGAACAACAGTGTTTCCGTTACCACAAATGGAAACAGGGCCAGCCCGGTCAGCAACACGAACGGCAAAAAGGCATATCCAGCCACCATGGCCCGCCCCAACGCATCGAAATGCACGTCTGCGAGCAATAAACGGCTGAATATGAAAAAAATGGTGGGGATGGTCAACAGCAGCCCGACGGCAACCTTGGCGTGTCCCACACTCGGTGAACAGCGGCAAAGGAAAGCCAGGAAACCGAAGGCCGCGCTGGCAAGAATCCGCGCACCCGCCAGAGTGACCGCGACCCTAAGCGGAAAAATGGCGAAGTCGACCACCATCCAAAGAGGGGTGAGCACCGCGAATACGGCGGCCGTCATCTGGACACGGGAAAGGATGAACCGAGCGCGATAGCGGGAAAAAAGCGGGGAATGGGAGTGGCTATTGACAAAATCCACCAATTCTCCAGGTCCCACAAAGAAAAACTGGCCAATTTCTATCTTGGCACCGAGCCAAAGTCTTTGCCGTAGTCCTTGTAGAAAACTCATGCGCCATGTTCCAGAATATGGTGGCCCCACCAGTCAAGACAGCTAGAGGGCGAGTCCACGCCGGGCCGGTATGACGTAGGGATAGATCTTGTGCTCCGCTTCATTGCGCTCATCGTCCTCTCCTCACCAGACAACAAGCTTAAACCATTGTCTTAAATAGAGGGGGCACTATAATGTGGCTCACAAAATTTTTCAACGAGGTACACTTTACTTATGGCTTTATCCATTACCGACGAGTGCATCAATTGCACCATTTGCGAACCGGACTGTCCCAATAACGCGGTTTTTCCCGGATTGACACATTATGAAATTGATCCAGATCGATGCACAGAATGTGAAAATTTTTTTGCTACGCCCATGTGTCAGGAAGTCTGTCCGGTGGATTGCATCATGTCCATTTCGTAACCATTCACGGAGCGTGCATCTACATGCCACGCATGTTGTGATGCCTTCTCCTGAACCCGTGTTCAATGAGACAAGGAAATCAAGGTGAAAACAAAAATTATAGCAGAACGATATCATGATTTCAGTTATGGACATCGCGTGTATCAGCATGAAGGAAAATGCGCGGCTTTGCATGGACATAACGGTCGGGTGCATTTTACAGTAACCGCTGATACGCTGGACACTGTTGGTCGTGTGGTGGATTTCTCTGTGATTAAGGATAGTCTCTGCAACTGGGTGGAAAATCATTGGGATCACAGGTTCATGGTATGGGAAGAAGACCCTTTGTCATCTCCTCTATGCAACATGAATCCGTCCACCGTTATTGTTCCATTTAACCCTACAGCAGAAAACATAGCCTATCACCTGCTTCATACAGTTGGTCCCATGCAGCTTAAGGAAACTGGTGTAAAGCTGATTAAGGTAACTTTTGAAGAGACCACAAAGTGCAGGGCCGCCGCTGAAATCGAATGATGGGTTTCCTTTACCCACTCCGCCTGGATAGAAATGATGCCCTAGAACCAGACATGGCCCTAATCTGCTTTAAAGGTGCGAAGATTCTCTCTCAACCGTTGCGCAGATTTTTGCAATAATCCGGCCTGATGGCGTGCTACCTCACTTGCCTCGGCGGTACTACGCAGTGCCGTAGAGATATGAAGAATGTTCTCGGTCACCTGCTGAACCGCCTTACTCTGTTCATCGGCTGCGGTTGCCACGGACACCACCCTTTCCGATACGGAATCAATCTGCCCGGTGATCAAGGTCAGTGCCTGCCGAGCCTCGTCTCCTTGTTTGGCGCCCTGCCGAGCCCGTTCTTTCCCCTCTTCCATGGCCTGTATGGCGTCGCCGGAGTCCCGCTGGATGTTTTCCACAATGGCACGGATAGCTACCACGGCCTCTACGCTGCGGTTGGCCAGCCCGCGTACTTCGTCGGCGACGACCGCAAACCCCCGCCCGCTCTCCCCTGCACGCGCTGCTTCAATGGCGGCATTTAACGCCAACATATTGGTCTGATTGGTAATTTCCTGTATGGTGCTGACGATGTCGCCGATGCGTGCGCTGGATTCGCCAAAACGGCTGACCGTATGCGCTACGCCTTCAATACTCGCGACAATTTCTTTCATCGCATCAAGGGTCTGCCCAATGACACACCCACCCTTGTCGGCTTCCAGCTTGGCCTGCTGTGCCGTCGATGCGATTTCCTCCGCACGATGCGCTACGTTCGTAGCAGCGACACTCATGGCTTCTACTGCGGTGGATATGGAATCGGCCTGGTCGTTTGCCTTGATGGTTCCAGAGCTCAGATCTTGTGATAGAGCCTCAATCTCAGTGCCTTTCTGGGCCACCTCATCGGCGGCGCTGCGCACATTGTGGATCAACGTCGCCAGCCGGTTGCCCATCTCGTTGACGGACGAACCGATATTGGCTAGCATGCCACGCATGTCATGGGTATCGACGCGGGAGCGGAGGTCTCCTCCCGCTATCTCTCCGACCACCTGGCTGGTGTTGCGCAACTGCACACGGATGGTGCGGTTTACCATGGTGGCGATGAGCAGCACCAACACGATAGCGCCTACTCCGGAAACAACCAGGATTAAAAGCATCCCATGGTATATGGTGCGGGTATTCTTGGATAAAGCATCTGCATCTTCGTTAAACGCAGAAAATAGTTGTTTTGCTGCAAGATTGTATTTTCCATAAGCGGGCTTCACCGCATGCTTATAAATATCTCCTATTTGATCGAAATCGCCATTTTGCATCGCATGGATTTCTTGCACTGCAGCAGTGCGCGCCGCTCTCTTGGTCGACAGCAACATTAACAAGGCGTGTGCGGCGCGAGAGCCGGGTTTAGAGAGCACCATGCGATCAATTTCTTGCGTATGTATGTCATTGCTGTTTTCGTCCGCCAGAATCGCGGCCATCTGTGTTCCATTGTTGACGGCAGTACTAATTCCCGCATTGTAATTACTGACTGCATCGGCAATTTGCTCCAGCGCCTCACGCGTAAATGCTGATGTCGAAATAATTTTTGCTGCTAATACACTTTCCTGCTGCACGGCATATAATTGAGAGGCCGCGGCGTCCACCCTATACAGAGAATAGATCGCAGCGAATGTGCCAATAGCCATCGCGATAGCAGCGAAGATTGCGCCGCCCACGATTGCTTGATTTACATCCATTTTTATTTTTATCATCGGTTTTCCCGGGAAACGATATGGAATCTTACAGTTAAGATCATTAAAAACAATACCAACAAGACACCGCTGCTCATAATAGCATTAGAATGTCGTATTTATGAAGCCCTGTGGGCTCACGCTACAGAAGTTCCGGCCTTACGTATCGTGCTGTCCCGCGAGGCCAGCAGGAAATTGGCGCAACAGACTGATTTTACTTGTTTATGTCCGCACCTCCATGGTGCTCATTGGTGACGGAGTAGATAACGGTCAGCGACTCTGCCCCAGGCCCACAGCGCTGAATACCTGGGGCTCCGAAAGACATTCCGAAACTCCCGCACATGGGCCATGAATCAGGGCATCCGTCCGAATCTCACCTCTGCGCCATCTGCAAGACGGACGTTGAGAATGTTCTACACTGACAGGAGGATACGGTCATGGCGCATGATGAACCGGTCGCTGCATCCTTTTCCAAGCGCAACTGATGAGGAGCATCAGATGGCTGACACCACAACGGATATCCTGATCGTTGGCGGCGGCCCCGCCGGCATGATGACGGGGATTACCGCCGCCCAGTTCTCGCCGCACAAAAAGGTCCTGGTGATCCGCCCGGAAACGGATGCGGTGATTCCCTGTGGTATCCCCTACATATTTGGCACCCTGGGCGGCACCGATGAGGATATGGCGGGGCGCGCGCCCCTGCTGGCGGCTGGCGGACAGCTTCAGATGGGCATGGTCCAGAACATCGATCGCGTTGCACACAGCGCCACCCTGGCGGATGGCGCTGTCATTCACTGGGAACGTCTGGTGCTGGCCACTGGTGCCGAAAACTTCATCCCCCCCATTCCGGGCACCCATCTGGAAAACGTCTTCAGCATCCAAAAAGACTACGATTATCTGGAGAAGCTCTTCAGTACCCTCATCCCGCAAATCAAAAAACTGGCTATCATCGGTGGCGGTTTCATCGGGGTGGAATTTGCCGACGAAATCCGCAAACGCGGCATCGAGGTGCATATCGTCGAGATGCTACCGCACCTGATGCAGGCGGCCTTTGACCTGGATGCCTGTGCGGCGGTGGAGAAGCAGTTGCAGGCCCATGGCGTGCATATCCATACCGGAGCCCGGGTGGAGGCGCTGCTGGCCGATGCCAGCGGCAAGCGCGTCGGGCAGGTGCAGATCGCCGGACAGGATGCCCTGAACGTGGACGCAGTGCTCATCGCCATCGGTACTCGCCCCCAGGTCGCGCTGGCCAGGGATATGGGCTTGACCCTCAGCCGCTCCGGCGGGATCTGGGTCGATGCCTTCCAGCGTTCCCGCGAAGATCCCGATATTTTTGCCGTCGGAGATTGCGCCCACAAGCAGGATTTTTTCACCCGCAAGGCCAATCACGCCATGATCGCCTCTCAGGCGGCGGCCGAGGGCCGCATCGCTGGCATGAACCTCTATGGCCTGCGCCAGCTCCGCTACAATGCCGGATCGGTAAGCATCTACGCGAGCCAAATCGATGGCTTGGCTTTCGGCGTCGCCGGGCTTACCCAGCATCAGGCGGAGCAGGAAGGCTTCCCCATTCTGGTCGGCGAGGCTCACCTGCCCGATCATCACCCCGCCTCCATGCCCAATACCACAGAGATTTACTGCCGGATCATCTTCGCCGCTGACTCCCTGCAGATACTCGGCGGACAGATTCTCGGCGGTGCCACCACCGGCGAACTGGTCAATACTATCGGTCTCGCCATACAGATGCACGCCTCCGCACCCGATCTGGCCAGTATGCAATTTGGCAGCCAACCCCGCCTGACGCCTTCCCTGCATCCCCTGATAGCCGCTACGGGTGACGCCCTACGACGCCATTATGAACCTCTCCATCCCTGCTTTACAGGAGCCCCACATGCCTAAAATCGCCCAAGCGCCACTCGGCATGTCCGCCGAAAGCACGCACCGCTGGATGGAAAACTATCGTCTCGCCACCCAGGACAGTGGACGCCTGTTCCTGATGGCCGGCGATCAGAAAGTCGAACATCTCAACGACGATTTTATCGGTGGTCATGTCGCGACGGACGACTCCGACCCGGAGCATCTGTTCCGCATCGCCAGTGAAGCGCCCGTGGGTTGCTTCGCCGCACAAATGGGCCTCATTGCCCGCTATGGCATGGACTACCGCGATATACCCTACCTACTCAAACTCAACAGCAAGACCCATCTGATCAAAGCGGCGCAACGCGATCCGGTCAGCCTGCAGTGGCAGAGCATGGCGCAGGTCCACGACTTTCTGCGTCATTCCGGTCTCCGGGTGGTTGGAGTGGGTTACACCATTTATCCGGGCTCTGAGTTCGAGCCGACAATGCTCAGTGAAGCGGCATGCATCATTCAGGATGCCCATGCCATGGGATTGCTGGCCGTCATCTGGGCCTACCCGCGCGGCAAGGCCGTGGGTGAACGCGAGCAGGACCCGCATCTCATTGCCGGTGCTGCGGGTCTGGCGGCCTGTCTCGGGGCGGATTTCGTCAAGATCAACCCACCACTCAATGCGGTCGGCGCCATGGACGGCACGCTCCTGGGTGAAGCGGTAGCCGCTGCCGGACGCACCCAGGTCGTCTGCGCAGGGGGTTCGGAAGCCGATGCGCCGGAGTTTCTACAACGCCTCCACGAACAGATTCATGTGGGTGGCACGCAAGGCTGCGCCACTGGCCGGAATGTCCATCAGCGCAGCCAGCCCGATGCCGTCAACTTCTGCAAAGCCATCCACGCCATTGTCGTCCACAATCAGGGCGTCGATGAAGCGGTCAAACTGCTGAATCCCAACGCATGATGAAACTACCAGCGCAGCGCTGCAAAATTGTCTGCACCATCGGCCCGGCGTCCGATGCACCGAAAACACTGGAGCAGATGATCCGCGCCGGAATGAATGTGGCCCGCCTGAATCTCGCTCATGGTACGCCGGATGAACACCGCAGCCGCATTGGCCGTATCCGCGCTGCGGCGGAACAGGTGGGACAGCGCGTTGCCATCCTCGCTGACCTGCCCGGCCCTAAAATCCGTATCGGTGTGCTACCCGCCCCGGTCACCCTCAAACGCGGCAGCCGGGTACTCCTCGCCCCTGATGTACCCGGAACCCCAGAGCAGATTCCCTTGGAGCTGCCCCGCCTTTCCCGTCCTCTGGTCAAAGGTGACACGGTGTTTCTGAATGATGGCTTTATCGAATTGCATGTGGAGCAGCATGATCCTGCCGGTATCCTCTGCCGGGTGCTGGTAGGCGGCGCACTGCTCTCCCATAAGGGCGTCAATCTGCCCGGGGTGACACTGGAAGGTGGCGCCCTCACCTCGGCTGATCGCGAATTGCTGGCCTTCGCGCTGGAGGCCGGCGTTGACGGGCTGAGTGTCTCTTTTGTGGAAACGCCGGAAGACCTCCACGCCGCCCGTCGGGAAGCGCAGGCTTTGGGTTATGATCCCTTTCTAGTGGCCAAAATCGAAAGGGCGCAGGCATGGAAACACATTGATGCCATCATCGCCGCCGCCGACGGCATCATGGTGGCGCGCGGTGACCTTGGCGTAGAGGTACCCATCGGGCAGATCGCGCTGATTCAAAAGCGCCTCATCCGCAAGGCCCGCGCGGTAGGCAAGCCAGTCATCACCGCCACCCAGATGCTGGAATCCATGGTTCACAACCGTCGCCCCACCCGTGCGGAGGTGACGGACGTGGCCAACGCCGTCCTCGATGGTACCGACTGTGTCATGCTCTCCGAAGAATCAGCCATGGGCGATTATCCCGTCGATGCAGTGAAAATGCTGGCGGAAATCGCCCACATCACCGAAAAATCGCGATCCGAGATGAGCCCGCTCGATGCAGAAACCCTGCACGACGCGCCCAGTGTGGAGTCGGTCATCGCCTGGGATGTCCGTACCGCTGCTCAGCATCTGAATCCGCTGTTTATCGTCACCCCCACGGAAACGGGCACCACCGCAGCCCGCATCGCGCGCTTCCGACTGGCCCCGTGGATACTGGCCTTCAGTCCCCATAACCGCACTTGCCAGCGCCTGTGCTTTCATTATGGCGTGCATGCCATAGAAATGCCGAGCCCTGATCAGGGCTGGGAACAAGCCGTCCGCCGTTGGCTGGTCACCCAGGGTATCGAAAAAGGCCTCATTCTCCTTACCCATGGCCCGAGCCAGGGCCACCCCGGTGGCACCAACCGTTTAGAGATTATTCGTCTGGAGCAAGCCAGCACCCTTTGATCTGCTCACCGCATGTTCCATTGAACCGGAGGACTTTGTGACCATTACCCCTTGCTACCTATTCCCGCAATTGCCCGAATCACTTGCCGGTCTGGCCGAACTCGCCGTCGACCTGCGCTGGTCCTGGAGCCATACCGCTGACACCCTCTGGCAGCACATCGCTCCTGAACTCTGGGAGCAAACCCGCAATCCCTGGCTGATTCTGCAAAATGTTGGCGGTAATACGCTCCAACAACTGGCCCAGGACCAGGATTTTATCGCGAAGCTGAACACCTTCGTCAGCGAGCACCGCGACCGCCTCGCGCAAACATGCTGGTTCAGCAAAACCTATCCCCACCCGCCCTTCAGTCAGGTGGCCTATTTCAGCATGGAGTTTGGTCTGTCCGAGTCCCTGCCCATTTACTCGGGAGGCCTCGGCATCCTTGCCGGCGACTGCTTGAAAACCGCCAGCGATCTCGGAATTCCTCTACTGGGTATCGGCATGCTCTGGCAGCAGGGTTATTTTCGCCAGAGTCTCGACGATTGCGGCCGCCAGATCGAACTCTATCCTTACAACGATCCCACCCAGATGCCCGTCACTCCAGTGCGGGACGCGTCGAGCGAATGGCTCCGCCTGGAATTGCCTTTCCCCGGACGCAAAGTCATCCTCCGCGCCTGGCAGGCCCAGGTCGGTCGGGTGACCCTGTATTTGCTCGACAGCAACGACCCCCTCAACGCCCCCGCTGATCGCGGCATCACTGCCGAACTCTACGGTGGCGGCCCGGAGACTCGCCTGCAGCAGGAAATCTGCCTGGGCGTCGGCGGCTGGATGCTGCTGCGCCGCCTGGGGATCCAGCCGGATATCTGTCACCTCAACGAAGGGCATGCAGCCTTCGCCATTCTTGCCCGGGCTTACAGCCACATGCAGGATCATGGAACCGATTTCCCCTGCGCCCTTACCGCCACCCGCGCCGGGAATATCTTCACCACCCATACCCCCGTTTCCGCCGGTTTCGACCGCTTTCCGCCGGAACTGCTGACACGCTACGTCGCCGGCGCACCCAGGGCCTTCGGCATAGACGTGGAAACGATCCTCGCCTTGGGCCGGGAGAATCCAGAAGACACCCGCGAACCTTTCAACATGGCCTGGCTCGCCATTCACGGCAGCCTTACCGTCAATGGCGTCAGTCGCCTGCATGGGGCTGTCAGTCGTCGTTTGTTCCAACCCCTGTTTCCACGTTGGCCCGAGGACGAAGTCCCCGTCACGCACGTCACCAACGGCGTTCATACGCCCTCCTGGGATTCCGCTGAAGCCGACGCCTTATGGACCAAGCATTGCGGCAAGGCACGCTGGCTGGGGGACTTAAAGGATATCGAAGCCGATTTTCGCCGGACCTCCGATGAGGATATCTGGCAACTGCGCAGCACCGCGCGCCAGCAGGTGATCCACTTCGCTCGGCAACGCCTGCAAAAACAATTGGCAGCCGCACACGCACCCGATCAGGACTGCGAACAGGCCAAAACGGCACTCGATCCCAATACCCTTACCATCGGTTTCGCCCGCCGCTTTGCCGCCTACAAGCGCCCCAACATGCTGCTCACCGATCCAGATCGTCTCTACCGTCTGCTGAATAATCCCCACTGTCCCGTACAATTGCTGATCGCTGGCAAGGCACACCCCAAGGATGGGGCCGGCAAGGCCATGATCCAGCAATGGACCCAATTTATTCATCAACACCCCGACCTGGCCGGGCGCATGGTCTTCATCGCCGATTACGACATGATGGTCGCCGAACAACTGGTGCAGGGTGTTGACCTGTGGATCAATACCCCGCTTCGTCCCTGGGAAGCCAGTGGCACCAGTGGCATGAAAGTGCTGGTCAACGGCGGCCTCAATCTCTCGGAGCTGGATGGCTGGTGGGCCGAGGCCTATAGTCCGGAGACCGGCTGGGCGTTGGGGGACAGTCAGGAGCACGATAGCGACCCGGAATGGAACCGACTGGAGGCAGAGCAGCTTTACCGTCTGTTGGAGGAAGAGGTTGTTCCCCTCTTCTACCATCAGCGTGATGCCAACGGCTGCCCTTGCGGATGGATAAACAAAATCCGCGAAAGCATGAGCCGGCTGACCTCTCAATTCAGCAGCAATCGCATGTTGCAGGAATACGTGCACTCTTTATATGCCCCTGCTGCCCGCCTCCTCGCCGCTCGTAGCGAACGGGCCACGGTGGACGGGATCAGTCGATGGCAGCATGACATTCGTCAGCATTGGCAAAGCCTGCATTTTGGCGAACTGAATGTACAAAGTGACACGGACACTCATCATTTTCAGGTGCATGTATATCTGGATGATCTTGACGCCGACGCCGTGGCGGTACAACTCTTTGCCAATGGCGACGGAGCGCAAGACCCTAAAATTTATGCGATGACGCGCGGAGACGCCTTAAGCGGGGCAATCAATAGCTACAATTATACCTGTGCAGTGCCTGCCCACTGCGCGGTCGAACGTTTCACGCCGAGGATCATTCCGCATCGCGACGGATGTTTGGTTCCCATGGAAAGCACCGAAATACTCTGGTACCGCTGAGAGGACAACTTCATGAATAATCAGATACCTGATCTCCCTACCATCGTCGAGGCCGAACGCAAAATGTTCGGCAAATACCTCCTACCGATTGCCATCGTCCTGATCGTTATCGGCCTTTTCGGACTGCTGAGCCCGGTCATTCTTTCGGCCGTAACCGATGGGGTGCTGGCGGCCATATTGATCATTGCCGGGTTCACCTGGATCATCCACAGTTATCAGATGCATCAGCACCGGTTGGCAGACTGGCTGAAACCGCTGCTGCTGCTCATTACCGGCGGGATCATGATCGCACTGCCCAACGCCGGTATTGCCGCCATCGGCCTGATGTTCATCCTCTACTTTGTGCTTGATGCCTACCGCAACTTCACCCAATCCAACGTCCACGCCGGCCACGGAAGGGGCTGGTTTATTTTCAGTGGAGTGATCGATATTGTCATAGCCATTCTGTTTTTTGCCACCTGGCCACAAGGCTCGCTCATTCTGGTCGGCATCTTTGTGGGCGTAAATCTGATTTTTGATGGCGTCATTTTGCTGATGCTCCGCAATGTTGTGTCTGGAAGCAACAAATAGGCTCGAATAGCGCCATGCGCACATGCCCATAGCAGGACTATCCAGCATTTAATGCGGCGTTGCTGCATTATCCGAATCACCTGGAGGACGAATGATGACCACGATTCCACAACATTTTGCCAACCGTGAAGAGGCGGCGGAATTACTCACCCATCGCTTGGCCTCTTATGCGGGTAAACACCCCTTGGTGCTCGCTATTCCGCGTGGAGCGCTGCCCATGGCACGCATCATCGCCGAGAACCTCCACGGGGACCTTGACGTCGTCCTCGTGCGCAAAATCGGAGCACAGGGCAACCCCGAATACGCCATAGGCGCCGTCGATGAGGAGGGGCGGATATGGACCGATCCCATGGCCAATCGCCTGGGTATCGACGCGCAGTACATTCGCGATGAAGCAGCCCGGCAACTGGAGGTGATCAAAGCGCGGCGCGCACAATACACACCGATTCACCCGGCCATTGACCCTCAGGGCCGCATCGTTATTGTGGTTGACGATGGCGTCGCCACCGGTGCCACGCTGGGGGCTGCATTGCGTCTCCTTCGCCAGCGGCGACCTGCCCGCCTGATCGCCGCCTTTGCCGTGGCCCCTCCCGACACCATCGCGCAGTTGCGTCCCCTCGCCGATGATCTGGTGTATTTGGCGGCCCCACAACCATTTTATGCGGTAGGCGAGTTCTTTACCGACTTCCGTGAAGTCAAGGACGCAGAGGTGCTGGAGATTTTGCGCGAAACATCGCCCAGGCAGGAACCGGAGCAGACATAAACATGCCCATTCTCAATCCTGATATTGTCCAGATCTTCGACGAAATCGCCGACCTTTTGGAGATTGAGGACGCCAATCCCTTCCGGATACGAGCCTACCGCAATGCCGCCCGCCTCGTGCAGGGTCTGAGCAGCGATGTCAAGACTATGGTAGAGGCCGGTGAAGACCTCACCGAGCTACCCGGCATCGGCGACGACCTGGCCAAAAAAATCATCGAGATCGTTACCACGGGCCACTGCTCCTTTCTCGAAAAGCTGGAAAAACAGACCCCCCCGGCATTGACGGAGCTGCTCAAGGTGCCGGGCCTCGGACCCAAGCGGGTCAAGGCGCTTTGGCATGAACTGGACGTGGAGACCGTGGACCAGCTCACCCGCGCCGCCCGGGAAAAGCGCATTCGCGGCATCCCTGGTTTTGGCGAGAAGACCGAAGCGCGTATCCTGGAAGCCCTCCAGGCCCAGATCGCCGCCGTTCCCCGCTTCCCTATCGCCATCGCCGCCCCGTATGCGGCCGCCCTGGTCCGATACCTGCAGAACGTACCCGGCGTGCAGCGGGTAGTAGTGGCGGGCAGTTTCCGGCGCGGCCGGGATACGGTGGGCGACCTGGATATATTGGCTACGGCCGCTACCGACAGTCCGGTGATGGCGCGCTTCACCGCCTACGAAGATGTGGCGGAGGTTCTCTCCCACGGCACCACCCGGGCCACCGTGATCCTGCGGAACAAACTTCAGGTAGACCTGCGGGCCGTGGATGAATCCGCCTATGGTGCCGCCCTGCATTATTTCACCGGCTCGAAGGCCCACAACATCGCCATCCGCCGCATGGGTCAGGATATGGGTCTAAAGGTCAACGAATATGGGCTTTTTCGCGGGAAAGAACGTATCGCCGGCGATACGGAGGAGTCGGTGTATGCCGCTGTCGGCCTGCCTTATATTGCGCCGGAACTGCGGGAAAACTGCGGCGAAATCCAGGCCGCCCGCGCCGGACATTTGCCGAAACTGGTGGCGATGGGCGATTTGCGCGGCGACCTTCACGCCCACAGCAAGGCCAGCGATGGTCACTATAGTGTGCGGGACATGGCCGCGGCGGCCAAGGCCGCAGGTCTGGAGTATCTGGCTATCACCGAGCACAGCCGCCACCTGACCGTCGCCCATGGCCTCGACCCGGTGCGCTTGCGCCGGCAATTGGACGAGATTGACGCCCTCAATAGGGAACTCGATGGCATCACGCTGCTCAAGGGCATAGAGGTGGACATCCTGGAAGACGGCAGCCTGGATTTGCCCGACGGCATCCTGGGTGATCTGGACCTGGTGGTGGCTGCGGTGCACTACCGCTTTGATCTGCCCAGAAGCAAACAGACGGCACGTATCCTCAAGGCCATGGACAGCCCCCATTTCACCATCCTCGCCCATCCCAGCGGACGGCTCATCGGCAGCCGGGAAGCCATGGATGTGGACATGCCCCGCGTCATCCGCCATGCGCGCGAGCGGGGCTGCTTTCTGGAGATCAACGCCCAGCCCGAGCGCCTGGATCTCGTCGACATCCATGCCCGGATGGCCAAGGAAGAGGGGGTGCTGCTGGCCGTCAACTCCGATGCCCACAGCATTCACGACTTCGACAATCTGCGTTTTGGCCTGCAGCAGGCGCGGCGCGGCTGGCTGGAGAAGAAAGACGTGCTCAATACGAGGACCCTCAAGGCGTTGCGGCCATTGCTGGCGGCGACCATGAGCAGCTAGGCCGACGCGTGCGGGGGCCTGTTTCACTGCCTTATCACATCGGCGGCTCCGGCTGCGGCTTTGAAATGGCGCTGAAACCACTCCAGCGCGAGGCGGGCCGCCGCTTCCAGTGTCCCTCGTTCCTCGAAGAGATGGGTGGCGCCGGGGACAATGGCCAGTTCCTTCTCTGCCCGCAAAGCGGCGAAAGCCTGCTCATTCAGACCAATCACGACATCGTCTAGGCCGCCGACGACGAGGAGGGTGGGTGCTTTTACCTGAGTGATGGCAGGACCGGTGAGATCGGGTCGCCCGCCGCGGGAAACCACCGCAGCGATAGCGTCACCAAACTGGGCGGCGGCGCGCAAGGCCGCCGCAGCGCCGGTACTGGCACCGAAATAACCCAGGGGCAAGCCCGCCGCTTCCGGCTGTCGCTTTGCCCAACGGGTGGCTAACACCAGACGCTCGCTCAGCAGGCCGATGTCGAAGCGGGTGGCGTAGACCCTGTCCTCCTCTTCACTGAGCAGATCAAAGAGCAAAGTACCCATACCGCCATCGCGCAGTATCTGCGCCACGTAGTTGTTCCTGGGGCTCAGGCGACTGCTGCCGCTGCCGTGGGCGAAGAGCACCAGACCGAGGGCATTTTTGGGGACCGCCCAGTTACCTTCCAGGCTCACCCCTTCTGCCGAAATGCGCACGGACCGTTCTGATCCCACCATGCCTCACCTCCCGTTGATCTGCACTTCGTTCATTATAGAACCGGTCACGGCCCGTTGCGCTCGGAACATGGGTATCATCCAAATGTGAAATATAGAGATCACCTCCATACTTTGCTAAGGTGAATATCCAAACTCATCACAGGACCCTCCACCATGACACTCCTGAGCATCATCACCTTTCTCATCATTGGCGGTATTGCGGGCTGGCTGGCGGGACTACTGATCAAGGGACGCGGCTTTGGAATCATCGGAGACATCATCGTTGGTATCATCGGCGCGTTCATCGGTGGCTTCGTACTCATCTTCTTCGGCCTGGCAGGCCTTTTTGGGGCGGGTATTATCAGCGCCATCATTGTGGCTTTCATCGGCGCGGTCATCCTTCTGAGCATCATCAAGCTCATCAAAAGGATATGAACTCAGCCAGATGAACGCTATGGCTGTTCTGGTTGGCGAGGGCGTCATCGCCCTGCCGCATAAGCGCAGCGCATATTGAGCGGACAGGTATCACAGCACGGACGAGGCCGACAGTAATCCTTGCCCAAAGAGACCAGCAGGGCATGCAGCGCATTACGTACCGCTGCGTCGCCCGGCTCCAGCTCCGCCTCGATGGCAGCCTGCACCTCGGTATAGGACAGATGATCGCCCAACAGACCGACGCGACCACCAATCCGGCGGGTATACGCGTCCACCACCATCACGGGCAGACCCAGGGCATAAAGCAGAATGGAATCTGCGCTTTCCTCACCGATACCGTGGACCGCCAGCAAGTCTCGCCGCAGCGCCGGAACGGTCGCCTGCCGGGCGATCTGTTCCGGCACCGCACCCGCACCCCGCGCCTCCAGAAACCGGCACAAGGCCAACAGGCGTTTCGTCTTTATCCGATAAAATCCAGATGGCCGGAGCAGTTCAGCCAGATCATTTTCCGATAGAGCCAAAATGACCGCCACGCTCAGGGCATCCGCCGCCCGCAGATTGGCAATCGCCTTTTCGACATTGCGCCAGGCGGTATTCTGGGTCAGGATCGCACCCACCATGACCTCAAAGGGCGACTGCGCGGGCCACCACTCCTGTGGGCCGAACGCCTCCTGCAACGTCCTGAATACCGCCAACCAGCCATTTTCCCCTGGCATCGACAGGCGCTAACCCCGGACCACCCGACGTCCCTGCCCCGCTCCGCCACGCGATGCCCCCTGTCGGGCTTCTCGCCTGCTGTTGTTTTTTCGCGGTTCGGACGCATCTGTCCCTCGTCCCGCCTTGTCAGGGGGCGGTGTCGCAGGGTTTACCCACTGCACACTGGCAAGCAAGGCTTCGCGCTCTTCGTCGGGCAATTCGTCAAAGTAACCCGTCTTGAGCAAACGCGGCATTTCCACCACCCCGTAGCGCACCCGGATCAGGCGACTCACGGTCAGGCCGACTGCCTCGAAAAGTCGTCGCACTTCGCGATTACGCCCCTCGGCCAAAGTGACGTGATACCAGTGATTGAGACCTTCACCCCCGGCTTCCTGCACGCTCGTAAAACGCGCCTCACCGTCTTCCAGCGCCACACCCTGCAATAGGCTGGCCTGCTGCTCCGGACTCACCACTCCCATCACCCGGACGGCATATTCCCGTTCGATGCCCGCGCGCGGATGCATCAGTGCGTTGGCGAGATCGCCGTCATTCGTCAGCAATAACAAGCCCTCGGTGTTGTAGTCGAGACGCCCGACCGCAATCCAGCGGCTACCGCGCAACCGCGGCAAGCGATCAAAAACCGTGGGCCGACCCTCGGGGTCACTGCGGGTAGTGAGCTCCCCCACTGGCTTGTGATAGCGCAGCACGCGCAGGCGCGGACGCACCCAGGAGGGAATCCGCAACGCCTCCCCGTCAACGGTAATTTTGTCCTGTGCCGTCACCCGATCCCCCAGTTTGGCGGGCTGGCCATTCACCACCACACGCCCTGCCGCGATCCACTCCTCCATCAGGCGGCGGGACCCCAGGCCAAAACGCGCGAGTACCTTCTGCAATTTTTCGTCCATGTTTCTCCAAAACCTACGCAAGCTGCGGCAAATACTCCCCGGATCATATCCCGTCCGCGCTCTGGCACCTACAAAAAAACATACCCCGCACAAAGGCGGGGCAATTTTTGCTGACCACTGCGACGGTCAGGATGCCTTACGATGGGTCTCGTCCTCCTTAAGCCGACTAATACCCATCATCTTAAACAGCATCCTCTCATAAAAAGGCTCGGAGACACCTATCTTCATCTTGCGGATGAAGTACTTCTCAAAGGCCACCTTGGCCAGATGTACCCAGCGGCCATAGGCAAAGATATCGACCTTACGGGGTCGCAACTGGGGCAGGGCAATAAACGCCGCGCCGCGATCACCCATATCGGCAAAACACACCGCATTCCAGGTGCCCATGGTCTGCTCACCCTTACGGCCTTCCAGATCCGCCTTGATATTATGTACCGCCGCCGACACCATGGACTCGATCATGTAACCCGTCTTGGGCGCGCCAGTCGGTACCGGAGTTACTTCCACCGGCGGAATTGCGATAGCGATACCCGCCGCAAAGATGTTCGCATACTTCTTGCTGCGCTGATGTTCGTCCACCAGCACAAAACCGCCAGGATTGCACAACCCCTCGACACCAGCCACGGCAGGCACGCCCTTGAAGGCCGGGATCATCATGCCGAACCTGACTGGCAGAACCATTTCCTTGACGGTTTCACCCAGATCATTCACCTGGGTCACATACATTTTGCTGTCTTCGACCTTGGTGACCTTACAATTGGTGTAGGCATCAATACCCTCTTCCTTGAGCCCCCTGGTCAGAATACCCATAGAGTCACCTACGCCCTGAATGCCCAGGTGACCAATATAAGGCTCACTCGTGATAAAGGTGAAGGATGGAATTTTGTCGCGCATGCCCCGCTTTTTGAGATCAGAAGCGACGATCATGGCATATTCGTAAGCGGGCCCAAAGCAACTGGCGCCCGCCATAGCACCCATAACGACAGGGCCTGGTTCGCGTAACAACGCCTGATATTCAGCAAAGGCCTTCTCTGCATGATCCACCGTACAAATGGATTGCACCGGGCCGTCATGCGGGTCAGAACCCGGCACATTCTCAAAAGCCAGCTTCGGACCGGTAGTAATCAACAGATAGTCGTAATGCACCTTGCTACCATCGGCGAGGGTAATATCCTGTGCTTCGGCATCAATGTGCTCAGCGGACTGCGGAATGAAATGTATCCCTTTGCGCTCCACATAAGGTCTGATTGGAAACGCGATGTCGTCACGCTCCTTCCAGCCTACGCCCACCCACGGGTTGGACGGCACGAACTGGAAATAATCATTGGCGTTGATCAGCGTCACCTCATGCCCGGAACCCAGAGCTTCTTTCATTTCGTAGGCGGCCGGCATCCCGCCTGTACCTGCGCCCAAAATTATGACATGTGCCATTGTTTGCTCCTCACATAACCTACTGCGCCAGATTCAAGGTAAGCCACAACCCCCATCTCCGCTTACCGAGCCCAATTTCAAACTCTGCTCTGGATATTATAGTACGTCCAAAATTCGTCCAATCAGATTGATATAACTTTCCCATCATCTTTATTTATCATGTTTCATTCCGTCACGTTTTTCATATTCCGTCAGGTCTCTCCGCCGCCATGACCTTTGGCAATGCTTCCAGCGAAGGCAGCGAAAAATGTGCCAGGAAACCCGGTGTGGTCACCCAAAGCGCCGGTCGCCCCGGAGTATCCCGGTGCCCGGCGACCATTATCCAACCGCGCTCCTGAAGCTGCTGCATGATCTGCGCGCTCACTGCAACCCCCCGCCAATGCTCTATTTCTGGACGGGTTATCGGCTGCTGATAGGCAATCACGGCCAAGGTCTCCAGCGTCGCCTTGGATAAAGGTCGTGGCGCCTCGACGTGAAGGCGCGCCAGGAGAGCATTGTGACGGGGATGAATCTGCAAACGATAGCCACCGGCGACGGAGACCAGTTGCAGAGGTCCTTCGCCAACGGCTAGCAGCGTCTCCAACGCCGCCTCCCATCCTCCGCAGTCGGGATCGTCGTCAAGAAGGGCCGCCAGGTGCTCGCGGGAGATCGGCTCAGCGCTGGACAAAAACAAGGCCAGGAGCGCCTCACGCATCGGCCACCCCAAGCCCATCGACACCCGCTACCGCGACCTGCCAGCCCCCCTCTTCGTCTTCGACCAAAGCCAGTGCCTCTTGCCGGAGCAATTCCAATATGGCTAATAGTGATACTGCCAAAATCAGGCGATCTGCCGTGGGCGGCAGGAGCTCGTTAAAAAACCAGGGGCGCGGCTCTCGGCGGCAATGCAGAAGTAACTCCACCATCCGTTGCCGTAATCCCATATGTGGATTCGTCAGGGTATGGGCCGGAGGTGGCTTGCGCGCAGGGCGCTGAAGCAACGCCTGCCAGGCATTTACGACATCCAGGAGGGCTACCAGCGGTGGTGCCAAGGGCAGATCAGGGCATGGCGTGGGGTACATTGTCCAGAAATCCCGTCCTGCCTGAGGCAACGTGTGGAGCGCCTCCGCTTGACTCTGCACCGTAGCCAGAGCCTCCAGGCGGCGCGCCAGTTCCAGACGGGGATCAAGGTCTTCATCCTCCGCTGCGGGCGGCACGGGCAACAGCATGCGTGCCTTGATCTCCGCCAGCCAGGCCGCCATCAGCAGATATTCCGCCGCCAGTTCCAGATTGCGTCGGCGCGCTTCGTGCAGGTAGTGCAGATACTGCCGAGTCACTTCAGCCACTGGAATATCGCGGATATCCATGCGGTTACGGCGGATCAGCCAGAGCAGCAACTCCAGCGGACCGGAAAAGCTCTCCAGCAACAGCTCCAAGGCGTCCGGTGGAATAAAGAGCCCATCGGGCAGGACTTCCAGCGGCTGCCCGTGAACCTGCATGGGCACCGCCGATAGACGGGATTCAGAAACGGCGCTGCCCATGCGCCAGACCCATGGCTGCGCGTACCCGCTCCAGCGTCTGCTCGGCGCGTCGGCGGGCACGCTGGGCACCCGCGTGGGCAATTTCCTGTAGTTGCTCCGGACGGGCCGCCCAGTACTCCGCCCGCTCACGGATCGGGGCCTGCTCAGCGAGCACAGCTTCAATTACCGGCTGCTTACAATCCAGACAGCCGATACCTGCCGTTGTACAGCCATTGCGGACCCATGCCTGCGTCTTCAGGTCGGAATAAACCTGATGCAGGGCCCAAACCGGGCATTTTTCGGGCGTACCAGGGTCCGTGCGTGCCACCCGAGCTGGATCGGTGGGCATGGTACGAATTTTTTTCTGCACCACTTCCGGCACTTCTCGCAAGGAGATCGTATTCCCGTAAGACTTGCTCATCTTCTGCCCGTCGAGCCCCGGCATTTTTGAGGCCGCCGTCAGCAACGCCTGGGGTTCGCGGAGAATTTCCCGCCCCTTGCCCTCCAGGTGGGCCAGGAGTTGCTCGCACATCCCCGCACTGAGCCCTGCCTGCTGCCCCAGGAACGCCGCCGCTTCGGTCACCGCCAGACCGTCACCGTTCTGCTGAAAACGCCGCTGTAAGGAGGCAAAAGTCTTCGCCGCGCGCTTGCCCATGGCCTGTATGCCCTTTTCTACCTGCGCCACCGCATCGGCATCGCGCCCGTAGAAACTGTTGAAACGCCGCGCCAGCTCTCGGCTGATCTCCAGATGCGCCACCTGATCCGCCCCCACCGGTACCTTGTGGGCGTCATAAAGCAGAATATCGGCCGTCATCAGCAGCGGGTAACCCAGAAAACCGAAGGTGGCAAGATCACGCTCCCGCAATTTTTCCTGCTGATCCTTGAAGGTCGGCACACGCTCCAGCCAGGACAGCGGTGTCAGCATCCCCAGCAGCAGCGCCAGTTCGGCATGCTGTGGCACATGGGATTGGATAAAGAGCACGGACTTTTCCGGGTCTACCCCCACCGCCAACCACTCAATGAGCAGATCCCAGACCGCTTCACTGATCCCCCGTGTCGTTTCATAATGGGTGGTCAGCGCATGCCAATCGGCAACGAAGAAATAACACTCCGCCTCATCCTGCAAACGCAGCCAGTTTTTGAGTACGCCGTGATAATGCCCCAGATGCAAACGACCCGTCGGCCGCATGCCGGAAACGATGATTTCTGTCATCACAAACCGCCAATTGTCAGAAAAAAGTGACGCACCAACAGAAAAAGAGGACCCAGGACGGACCACAACACGCCGGTGAACAGCAGTGCAATCAAAATAATGAATCCATAAGGTTCAACCCGGCTCAGGGCCATACTGGCTGACGCCGGCAACAACCCCACCGCCACCCGACCACCGTCCAGCGGCGGAATGGGGATCAGATTAAAAATGATCAGGATGACATTGATCATAATGCCCGCCTCGCCCATCAGCCGCATGGGTTCACTGATGTACGCCAGGGCATCGGGGAGATGCCCGCCCATCCACAACACCAGTGTCCATAAGAAGGCCATCAACAAATTGGCGGCTGGCCCGGCGATGGCGACGAGCACCATATCGCGTTTGGGGTCTTTCAGTCCGTCAAAATTGACCGGCACCGGCTTGGCGTAACCAAAGAGAAAGGGCGAGTGAAACAGCAGCAGCATGCCCGGCAGCAAAATGGTCCCAAAAGGATCAATATGTTTGATCGGATTCAGCGTTAGACGACCCATGAGCATAGCGGTGGGATCACCCCGTTTCCAGGCAACCCAGCCATGGGCCACCTCATGCACGGTAATGGCAAACAACACCGGTATCGCCCAAATGGCCAGGGTTTGGATAAATTGCGTGGCATCAGACATGGATGCAGTATATCAGCGTAATGCCCTACCCGCCTAATACTACATGGGGCTAGACGGCAACGCTAAGACCGAGCAGCCCCGGGTCACCAGCGCCTTGACGGAGCAGGCGCGGCGGCCATTGCAAAAGATCCACCACCGTTGAACAGAGTGCCCCACCCACACCCGAGACCAGCACCATATCCACCTGACTCCCCAACACCTCACAAATTTCATCGGGATCTGTCAGCGGCGCACTGGCGCCCGGAAGTTGCAGGGTAGAGCTCATCAAGGGCTCTCCCAACTCCGTAAGCAGCATTTCACACACGGGATTGGCAGGTATACGCACACCAATACTGTGCTTTTTCGGGTCGGCCAGGCGCCGCGGCACATCTTTGGTCGCTGGTAGAATGAAGGTGTAGGGTCCAGGCATCGTTTTACGCACCAGCGCATACGCAAGATTATCCAACTTGGCATAGTCCGCCAATTGGGAAATACTGGAAAACAGCAGCGAGAGGTCATGCTGCAAATCCAGTTGCCGGATGCGCCGCAGCCGTTCTTGGGACTCCCGTGCCGCCACTATACAACCCAAGGCGTAGCAGGTATCCGTTGGATAAACCAGCAAACCTCCGGCATGCAGCACCTCAACGGCTTGCGCCAGCAGTCGCGGCTGTGGATTCACAGGATGCAATTCTACACACAACGCCATGATATCCTCCTTAGGAACACAATGGCCTTCAACAAGCAGACACCCCGAGGCACGAAATAGATACCGCCACAATTCAAAAGGGAATGATACGTCAGCCGCGACTGGTCCCGCCAGTCTCTCCCTGCCCCTCGACGTGCCCCATGACACATTGACTAGAGGACAGAGCGCATGAGCAGTGCTGCCATTTAGGAACGCCCCGGCGCGCCTCTTATACCTGCCTGCTGGGTCGTGGTGAATACGGCGGACACTGGCGTGCCGCCTTTGTTGCCACAGGGGCATCAGCACAGGATATGCGCTATAATCACCAACCCCATTGACAGAATTTTAAGGAGGCGGCAAATACAATGCCCGCAGATAACGTCCGTCCGGCCTGGTCTCTGGCCGATATTCCTTACGCCGCCATTGAAAAGGAAAAGATCATCGGCAATATGGACTGGTTTTATCTATTAGCCGGTGCTTCCTTTGTAGAAACGCTGTCCGATCTCTACACCCGTAACCTCGTGGAATACTATCAGGATAACGTGAGTGCCACCATGTGGTTGCTCCAGGAATGGGAGATCGAAGAGGTACAGCATGGGCAAGCATTGCGCCAATATGTGCTCACTATTTGGCCGGATTTTGATTGGGAACGTGCTTATCAGGGCTTTGTAGACGCTTATCTGCCCTACTGTCGCACGGATTTACTGGGACCCACTCGCGCCTTAGAAATGGCTTCACGCTGCGTCGTCGAGACGGGCACGTCCAGCTTTTATACGATGATTCAGGCGGCCAGCCCGGAGCCCGTGCTGTGCCAGCTCGCTGCACGCATCCGCGCCGACGAAGTCCATCACTACAAATATTTCTACCGATTTTTTCTGCAATATCAAGCACGCGAGAAAAATTCACGCTGGCGCATTGGCCGTGAACTCTGGAAACGTGTGGCCGAAGTGGATCAGGAAGACAGCTATCTTGCCCTCAAAAATGCTTTTGAAGTAAAAAATCCCGGGCAGCAATTCTCCTTGGAGGATTTCTCAGCATTTCGACAACGCATGGGCGGCTGGATAAGTCGCCACTACCCCTTTGATATGGCGATGAAAATGTTGCTCAAACCAATCGCCCTGCCCCCCCTGCTGCAAAAAGTCATACTTCCCTTACTGACGCGCAGCGCACGGCGCACCATCATCAACTAACGGCGTTACCGTGGGATTGCTACCTGCCAACCCCCATCAATCGTCATCGCCCCAGCGACGGTCATGCTCATGGTGCCAATAATGTTCACGACGCCGATACCAGCGCGGAGGCGGAGGCGGCGCATAATAGTAGGCTGGTGGCGCTGCATAATAGGTTGGCGCTGGATAGACGACACCGGGGACACCGATAGACAAGCTTACTGCCGGGCCACCCCAACCATCCCGATCCGCAAACGCGGAGTTCGACAGCAACAGGATACCCGCACCCAACGCTGTCACCGACAGCATAAAACGCCATTTACATTTTTTGGTGGACATCACTTCCTCCGCATTCTTCTCAATAATGATGGGAAACACAGTCACCCATTTCCCAACTGGCTACAGGGATCGTACCGTAACAGACGCATACTGACGGTGGGGGGCAGCCGAAGATTGATGGGCAGGCTCTTCCGGCGTAAGCAGCAGCCAGTCCGCCTGCTCAACATGGCCCATCACCATCTGCGCGTCGCCCATCATCCGCAGGCCGCTGGACACTACCGGCCGGGCAACAGAAGTAGTCGTTGTTGGGCGCAGTGGCGCCACCTCGTGCACAAGGCCTCCCAAAGCGATGAAAGGTGCGGCAATCAGTGCCGTGAACAGGGCATTATAGATGGGCTTCTTCATGGCTAACTCCTCTACGATCATTACACACCGTTATCAAGCATTTTTTATGCCACACTACCCGGAAGCCAACGATGGCCACGCGCAGGAAAACCTGAAACGCCCACCCACAGGGCCAAAACCCCTTTTTGTGATCATTCACCAACGGATAACCCACCAAAAAAGCTTCGTTTCAAGATCAGGGATCACATCAAGCTGTCGCCATATGCCGACAACATATACCCCTCTCGTCATTTTTTATCGTGCAAATAACCACCTAGCGAGGTGGCTAGGCGACTACAGCCAGCAGCCTGAACCGAAGCCCTCAGCCATCGCCTGTGATAAGCTGGCGATCAGCGCAACCCCATGCCCATTTCTCGTTCCATGAATGGCCTCAGAAAAGGAGCGACATGTGATTCAGTGGAAGATCCTTTTACCAGCGGATAACCGGAATTTTTCAAAAAGTAGGCTGATATTTTCGCATTTATCCTGGTTAGGAAGATGCTTTGTTATCCTGATTTTTCCGCTATTGGCAGACGCCTCTGGCACGCCGGTGTCACAGGCCAGTGCGACGCTACAATCGATTCACCAGGATTTATCAAAAAACGTCGATTTACAGCAACTTCTGAGCTGGCAGAAAACCGTACGCGTGATCAGCGACAACGCACAACAGTGTATAATAGAAAGGAGCAGCAACCTCAACCAAATAGATAAAAGTCTGGGCATACTAGGGTCTACCATTGCCGGCGAACCAAAGAATCTCAGTACATTACGCCAAAAACTACAGGATACGCAAAAGAATCTCAGCGGAGAACTCGCTACCTGCAAGGTTCTCGCCGTCGCGAGCACAGATCTGAGCGAACAAATCAGCAACAAACGTGATGCACTACATGATAAATTGCTCTTACGCCATGATCACAGCATCTGGAAACAGGCGATTGCCCTGCAATCGGTCTCTGCTGCCACTTGGATTGACGAACAACATTTCTGGCTCGCTCATAATGGACGTTCTGTTCTTGCACAACAGAACTTGCAGATATCCATAGGAATTGGTGTAGTCATATTTGTGTTGCTATTTTTTTTACGTGCGTCATTAGCTAAAATAATTTATCGCACACTGAAGTTACCTGTTCTACAACATAATTCTTATCATTATATATCGTTGCTGGCGGGCATCCTCGCCACTGCAACGGCGACCTATTTCACCAACACCCTTTCGCCCCTCATTGCCCTCATTCTCGGCACCTGGGGCGGCTATATCTTTATCTCCATGCTACTCGCTTTGGCCCTCAGCTCGTCGGGCGTAGTCAGCCGTCATTTACCTTGGAGACCGCAAACGCTACGTCCCACTCTGCGAACCTTACGGTTCATTGCGGCCTTATCCGTATTGGGTCTCACCTGGGCCAACATTTCTCCCAACGATCCATTGTCGCCGATAGGACCCATCTTTTTTGGATCTATTTACCACCTGGTAGTTCTCGGTGCAGTATTTTGGCTGGTCTGGCAGACCGGCGACCGAAAATCTTTCCGTGGTTATCCGCTGCTTAGAATACTCATATCATTAGCCCTGATCGCCACCGCTATATTCGCCATCATTGGTTATCGTAATCTTTCTTACTATATGTTCTTTGGCCTGCTAATGTCCTTGCTTGCCTTCGGAATGGGTCTGTTTTTTTCCTGGGCAAGTGCCGACTTTTGGATGCATACAGCGCGAAAAGCCGGGCGCTGGCAACATCTCCTGCGCCAACGTCTCGGCCTGAAAGAAGATCAACCCTTGCCCTGGATAACATGGTTCAGTGCCATAAGTTACGCCGCCGTGTGGTTATGCGTAGTGGCATTTATTTTATATGCCTGGGGTCTGACACATACCGGATTTACCCTGATCGGGAAATATTTCATCACCGGCTTCTCCATTGGCAGCTTTCATATTCAGCCTTTTCGCTGGGTGATTGCTGCGCTTTTGCTCGTGCTGCTGTTCAACATTAACGCCCTGGTCCAGAAACACCTATCCGACCACTCCCGGATTATTGGACATTTGGAAAGCGGGGCCCGCCACTCCGTACTGTCCATCGTCAGATATATGGGATTTATCATCGCCGTACTGATTGCGCTTTCCACCGCGGGTGTAGCGCTGCACAATCTTGCCATCATCGCGGGCGCATTATCCGTTGGCATCGGCTTTGGCCTGCAAAATATCGTCAATAATTTTGTGTCTGGTCTGATTCTGCTATTGGAGCGTCCCATTCGTGTTGGTGACTGGATTCAGGTGGGTACCACTCAGGGATATGTGCAGAAGATGAGCATCCGTTACACCCTGATCCTTACTTTTGACCGCACTGAAGTCTTCGTTCCTAATTCTGAACTGATCTCTGGCCAGGTGACCAACTGGATGTACACGAATAGCGTGTTGCGCCTCATGATCCCCTTCAGCACTGCTCATGATGCCGATATCCCGCTGGTAAAGCAGTTGCTGGTAGCGGAAGGTCAAAATCATCCCGACGTCCTGCAGGACGATCCGCGCGGTATTCCGCCTACCGCGCTGTTGCTGGACGTCAACGAAAATGCCCTGCAATTCTATCTGCGGGTGTATCTGGAGGACTGTAACAAGAGTTATAACGTGCAGACCGACCTGCGTGCTTCCGTGGTGGAAAGTCTGCTCCGCCATAACGTAACACTGGCGCACCAGCAGCAGGACGTCCACATCATTCCCAGCCGGATTTTACCTACGGACGGGAATATGGTTCAGCCGACGGGAGGTCATTAACCACCACTATCAGGTTATCGCGATGGGCCAGTATCGGTACATCCCCGCTCACCTCGGGATCGTCAGCCAGCTCACCACCGTTTTTAGCGTAACAAATCGTTGATTACCAAGTTGTCACGATGAATCAGTACATCTTCCAGCACCTCAGGATCATCCGCCAATTCATGACTCTGTTTCCGGCAGCAGCGCGCAGCGACCGGCGCGTCGAGATTGATCAAACCGCGGGCGATGTCCCGCCCCAACGGATCTTTGCAAACGACCAAATCGCCCCGCCGGAATGTACCTTCTACCGCGATAACTCCCACCGGCAGTAAGCTGCTTCCCTCCTCCAGAATCGCCCGGGCCGCGCCCTGATCCAGATGCAGCACTCCGTTGCTGCGCAGATGCCCGGCCAGCCAGCGCTTCCGCGCAGCCAGCTTAGGTAAGCGGGCATGAACGAAGGTGCCGATCGTTTCCCCCTGCTGCAAGCGCGGCAAAACTTCCGGACTGCGTCCATCCGCAATGATCGTCGACGTACCAGAACGCGCGGCACGTGCCGCAGCACGCACCTTGGCCAGCATACCGCCCGTTCCCACCCGGGATCCGCCGCCCCCGGCAATGCGCTCCAGCATCGGATCGCCTGCACCAACCTCCGTCAGGAGCGTCGCTTCGGGATGACTGCGCGGATCAGCGTCAAACAGTCCCGTCTGATCGGTAAGAATGACCAGGATATCGGCATCCAGCAGATTGCTCACCAGTGCCGCCAGGGTGTCGTTGTCGCCCAGATTGATCGCGCTATAAGAAACCACATCATTTTCGTTGATGATGGGCAGCACATTCCTGTCCAGCAGCGTGCGTAACGTGGAGCGTGCATTCAGGTAGCGCCGGCGGGTACGAAGATCATCGTGGGTCAACAGCACCTGACCACAGTATAAACGGTCATTCTCGGGCTGCGCGCATTCCTGCAGCATCTTCTCGTAGGTATGTATCAGGGCGGATTGACCAACGCTGGCCGCGGCTTGTCGGGCTTTGAGTGAAACCGGCCGATCTGTCCAGCCCAGGCGTTGCATTCCAGCGCTTACCGATCCGGAGGACACCAGTACCACTTCTACACCGCGCTGATGCAACTGCAGAATTTGCTGCATCCAGGCGTGTATCGCGGTGGTATCCAGATGCTGGCCGTCGTTCGTCAGCAGGCTGCTGCCAATTTTAATCACCCAACGCTTCGCATCCGTTTGCAGATTTGAACGATTCGACCATCGGTTAGGTTCTATTGCCCGTTTTTTTCCGATGCGATCCGTCATGCATCCCTCCTGTTCACCGAATAGATCTGTGATTGAAAAAAAGTAAGCCCATGCCGGTAGTACCGTCACCCATTACATGCTTACATGCTGCTCACGGCGCATCCGCTTCCCGCTTTCTGAAATGCTGCATGTAAGCTCTCATGGTACTGTCCGCCACCGCCTGATGAATGGCCACATAAAATATCAGCAGGCTCAAAACGGCCACTGCCGCCATGCCGGAAAAAAATCCAAGCACCCCCGTTCCGCCCAGAACCGCCGGGCTCAGCCAACTGATTCCCCACAAACCCAGAAAATAGGGAATAATCCACCACATA
>Ga0172379_10000144_pt1 | contig 194285 bp, 181 predicted proteins | sample GrowelOW334metaG_FD_119756 | JGI IMG/M metagenome (GOLD analysis project Ga0172379, IMG submission 119756) | Groundwater microbial communities from an aquifer near a municipal landfill in Southern Ontario, Canada - Groundwater well OW334 metaG | ecosystem: Environmental > Aquatic > Deep...
CTCGTCGGGAACCATATTGATAACCTCGCTCGCACGGACACCTAGAGCTCCTCCTCTCATAGGGTATTTTGATGATTCTTACCCTAAGTTTACTGTAAATTATGAGACTTTGGACAGTAGTTGTTCGAATCCCGTTGGGTCCATTTGGTGAAATACCCTAGGCCCGGGACCACCAATCCCCCTTAGCTCTGCGAGCTACGGGGGGATTTGGTTTTGTGCTACTCTCTTTCCGGGGAGGCTCAAATGTTCAATAACCTTGAGCCTGGAGAAAGGCTCAGAATCACGTTTACTGACCCGGATAGGTACAAAGGCGGGGTGAATTACCTGGGGTTTCCGGTGCTTGAACGCGTGGGAACCAGGGAGTTCGTTCCACTAGTCGAGTACGTCCACGCCGACACGCTGGCAGATCCCACGCAAGTCCTGCTTGAAATCCACGGACTCATGGAAGACCGCGTAGGTCCGCTCATGCTTGGCACACGGGGGCTCAAGGCCATGTTCGAGTCTGTGCGCAATTCCGCCAATCGGCGTCTGCCGGCATTCAAGTACGGCCTTGGTGTCGCCTACGGCAATAACATCATCAAGTACTTCAACGTGACACACATCGTCTACACCCTCGCTGCGTCCAGTGACGCATAACCGCCAGCCCGCGCACGGGCCAGGCGGTTTTTGGACTCTACTATTTTGCCGCGAGTGATTCTTGAGCTGGCTCGACGTGCTCCTCCCGTTCAAGCGCCGTCAGAAAAACTGCCAGACGATCAGCCTCCTTCCGGAGAAAGGCTTCTTGTGAAGGCGATATTTTCATTCCTCTGTCCAAAAACTGAAGCGGTCCGGAAATGGCCATTAACCGCTGGGCCAAATAATCGCGTGCGGTACCGGTAAGCACGCCGGAACGTTCGGCGAGCTTTGCGCGATCATCAAGATCATTCAATGTCTCTGGAGCATCTTCGCCAAGCGCCAAAAAGGCCGAGCGCAGGCCATCAGCTAATCGCAGAGCCAGCTCCTCCCTGCTCAGGCCTTTCGCCTGTTCAAGAGCCGAAGAAACAATCGGCCGATCCACCACCTTATCAAATGCACCCAGTGAATCTGGCGCCTCTTGCCAAATTTCATTAAGCCGTTCAGCTGACTGCCAGCGAGGGAATCGTGACCGCCGTGCCTCAGGCTCAGTTTCCCGGCGCGGGCCTCTGCCGTATTGAGTATCAAGCAAGTTCATACGCCGGCGTGTAAATCTTTAAGCACCTCCCGCGCATGTTCTTTTGGCTTCACGTCTTTGTAAATCTTCTCAATCATCCCTGTGGGATTTATCAAAAACGACCAGCGGTAAATCCCCTCATACTCCCGTCCCATGAATTTCTTCTTGCCCCAGGCGCCGTAGGCATTGATGACTGTCTTGTCCTCATCCGAAAGAATTGGAAACGGCAGAGAGTGCTTCTCTTCAAACTTCTTGTGGCTCTTCACCGAGTCTGCACTGACGCCGAAAACTACCGCATTAACTTTCGCAAAATCCTGCCAGGCATCTCTAAGCTCACAAGCCTCAACCGTACAGCCCGGCGTCATGTCCTTGGGATAGAAATACAACAAAACCCACTTCCCCTTATTTTGGGCGAGGCTGTGAACCGTGCCGTTTTGATCGGGGAGCGAGAACTCCGGTGCTTTGTCGCCAACGTTTAATGTGCTCATACTTATTCAATCCTACACCAGCCCAAAAAACCCCGCCATAACGGCGGGGCTTGTTCATTACTTCTTTGTTCCGTTTTGCTAACAATGACTCATCAGCACCGCTCTAAGTTATTTCCTATATTACGTTTATATTTTGTCAAAGTTGTTATTTAGATAGGGCCCATTAAGGAGCTTTTGGTGTCGGCTCATTTTACAACAAGCTATAATGAGGCTAAGCTTGGCACAAGCATTTTAATTGATGAAGGGTCTCATTTATAGTATGGATTCTTCGAAGCCGTCCTTCCAAACTAAAACATTGCGACTAGCAACTAGCGACGCCGAGTACAAACTATATCGTGCAGCTCTGGAGTACGGACTTATAGCCCCGATCATCATAGATAAGCCGGAAGATCTCCGATCCAAAAGAGTCTGGAAAGAACTGATCAAACCATACCGCCATCAGGTTTCGAATCTGATGAATTTTTGTCGTCGGTTACCGGTGACTCTTCTCGCTGACGACGTGGGTCTTGGAAAAACCATTAGCGCCGGCCTAGTGGTCAGTGAACTCATGGCCAGAGGAAGGGTTAATAAGGTCTTAGTTGTGTGCCCTAAACTTCTCATCCCTCAGTGGAAGGAGGAACTCGAGACTAAATTTGCCATTTCGAGCATAGGAGAAACGGGTTCTAAGATTCTCAAGGTCGAACTTCCAGAAGACCGAGGCGCTCTCATCACTACCTACCATTCAGCCAGGGAATACTTAGATGAATTAGGCGAGATGGGTTTTGACATGCTCATCCTCGATGAAGCTCATAAATTACGTAATCTTTTCGGTACCGAGAAACCGCCAGAAGTAGCCAAGCGTTTCAAGAAAGCCCTAACCGACCGACTCTTCAGGTACGTATTGATGCTCACGGCCACTCCAATTCAAAATCGCCTGTGGGATCTCTATTCACTCGTTGATTTGCTCACTGGAGCGCGAGGACACGAGAATCCTTTCGGGAGCGAAAGCTCTTTTGCTCGGAAATTTATCGAAGGTGACCAGATACAAGCTAGAAAACTAAAACCGGAAAAAAGAGACGAATTCCGTAGCATCGTTTATAGCTACATGTCTCGCTTTCGGCGCGCAGACGCCGATTTAGATTTTCCAGATCGAAAGGTAGAGCTATACAAGGTAAGACCGACAGCGGAAGAAGACGAACTCTTCTCTCTTATTGAAAAGGAGTTCTCAAAAATGAATCGTCTCAGTCAAATCTCGATTGCTCAAGCCCTCGTCAGCAGCCCCCAAGCCCTAGCCGTGCAACTAGAAAACATGGCAATAAATCAAACTATCGAGAAGCCACTAGCCGTGGACGTTCGTGAGGTCGTGAATCGTATCGGTACAACAGCAAAACTTCACGGTCTTTCTACCCTCATCGAGAAGCTAAGGGCTGAGAATCCTGACAAATGGAGAGTCGTTATTTTTACCTGTAGAAAAGAAACTCAGGCTGTCATTGCTGAACATCTTTCCGATAAAAAGATTACATGCGGGCTTATCAACGGGACGTCGGGGCCAAGGAACCAAGAGACAATCGCGAAGTTTAAAAAGGACATTCCAGAAATTCACGTTATCGTTTCTACTGAGGCGGGGTCGGAGGGCGTCAACCTCCAAGCGGCCAATGTTCTGGTTAACTACGATCTCCCCTGGAATCCAATGATTGTTGAACAGCGTATTGGTCGTGTACAACGCCTTGGATCTCAGCATTCCAGCGTCTGCATATTTAACATGGTTCTTGAGGGAACATTTGAAGAATATATTGTCGCGAGGCTATTGGAGAAATTGCAGATGGCATCTCATGCAGTCGGCGATGTGGAGGCGTTATTGGAAGCGGCGGGCATGGGCGAAGAAGGTGAAAGCCTAGAGGACAAAATTCTTAAGTTGGTTGGCGCGTCTCTGGCTGGAAAGAACATAGAGGCTGCGACTCGTCTGGCTGAGAAAAACATAGCTGAAGCCAAACTCCAACTAGAACGCGATGAAGAAACAATCAATGCGACTCTTGGCAGCAATGGTTCTGACGACTCTGGTCCCCTAAGCCCAAAGCTGCCACCAATTTCGTACTCTATCGACGAACGTAGTTTTGTGATGTCAGGCTTGAATAGCCTTGGTGCTGACCTTGTAGAGAAGCCGTCTGGACAATTTGAGCTGTCGCTTGACGGTGAAAATAAATTAATCAACTTCAACGACAGTACTGGAATTACCGCCACGACCTATTCCCAGGGCACTCCCGCCTTTCAAAAACTTGCAGATAAGATCGCTAAATACGGCAAACACCAAATTCGAGATATCGATAAAGACCCTCTTCCTCAGGCACAAGAAATCGCTAAAAAGTGGGTGGAAGGATTTGGTGCGACGTCTAGCAATTTGAGTCTCACAGATGTTTGGCGGAACTACGAAGGTACGGTTTTGTTACTCATACGTACCACAGTCGCCCATGACAGCTACGAGCGACTCGTAGAAGTCGAGTGCACTCCCCAGGAACATAAAAAGAGCATCGGGCGGCCTGGTCTCGAGCCGATTAGTGATGTATTCCAAAACCCCTCCGCCATCGGACTTGTCCCAGATTACGTAGTATCGAAAGCACTACTTGACCCGGGTGTTACAGAATTTGGCCGCTTTTATCGTGAACGACTAACTCAAGAACTCCCTGCGGCAGGAGCGAGTGAATACAGAAAGAAGAAGATTCAGGATGACCTCACCCCAAGAGTTGAGATCACATTGGTCGGTCTTAGTGGGACGGTGCAAAGACTTCTTGATTTCAACATTCGATACAAGATTGGAAATACCTTCGAATACTCAAGTTCCATCTCAGTGACTCCATCCAGTGGCGCTATTGTCGTACCTGAGATGGGCTCATGTACTCAGACTGGCTCCAATGTTCCGATCGAATGCCTAGAAACATGCCAGGTCAGTAACGTGCGAGTTCTCCGTCACCTGCTAAGCAATTCCGAAATAAGTGGAAAACTTGCCCTTCCGGAACACATAGGGATCTGCTCCCTGACAAATAAACGCGCCCTCTTGAGCGAGATGACGAAGTCCGATACCACAGGAAAGAATGTAGTTACCGAGATGCTTTTGACATCTGCGGTGAGTGGCAAACGAGCCGAGCCAAATCAATTTATCAAATGTGTATTTAGTTCGTCAGACATGCTTGTTAACGAATCAGCTACAAGTGAAGTATCCGGAAAACCATACCGACATGATGAGCAAGCTCGCTCGGTAATAAGCGGTAAGAAAGGACATATACAGGAGTTTATTTCTTGCGCAGAAACAAATCAAAAACTCCTTCCCGGAGAAGCTGAAATATGCGAAATGACCGGCAAGATAGTAATGCCCGGTATTCTGGAGATATGCGGGGTGACAGGCAAAAAAGTAATGCCTGCGGAACTCGAAAAATCTGCGGTTTCAGGCAAATTGGCATTAAAGAAACTATTTGTCTCCAGTAGCCTGTCGTCAGTTCGTTTACTAGAAACGGAAGCCATAAGATCGGTAGATGGAAAGTTCTGTACTCCCATCGAAGCTAGGCTATGCGCTTGGAGTGGAAAGCCATCACACCCTAACGACTTAAGAAGCTGTTACCTGACGGGATTGGATATCCGTTCCGAATATATGACAGCGGAGGCACCGTTTCGTCTTGAATCGCTTGTCCGCCTACTAGGAGGGATACAGAGAACGAGTGAGGAGCAAGAATCCTGGAAGGAAATAGCCGAAAAGGCAACCTTAGCGATCGGAGGTGGAAACTGCGAAGTTGAGTCTGCGCAGCTGTCTCCCAATGGGCAATGTGTAGCCGCGTGCATCCAAGTCAAGACTAGACTTGGACTCAAAACCCGACAAGTCGGCTTGCTTTATTCCAAGCCAGATAAAAATATTGTTGGACGCGTATCTTCTGGAAAACGCCAAACCGATGGCTTTAAATATGGCTGGGTATATGAACTACATTACTAAGACCCTCTATCTCGAGTTCCTGGCCTGTGGTAAAAATACTTGGCTCAAGCTCTATAAGCCAGAGCTTCAATCAATGTTTACTTTGTCTGAGTTCGAGCTAAGCCTCCTAGCAAAAGGCAACCTTGTCGAAGAATGGGCACGGAAACTTTTTCCTGATGGCACGCTAATCGAGAGCGCAGGAGAATATGCGGCGCAGGTAACAAAGGTGCTCGTGGATAAAAAGACTCCCGTTATTTTCCAGGCAACCTTTATCTATGACGGATTCTTGGTACGCAATGATGTTTTAGCTTACGACGCCATAAATGACTGTTGGGATCTCCACGAGGTGAAGGGCACAAACTCCATGAATGAAAAGGAGGATGGCAGAGATCATGTAGAGGACGCCGCCTTTCAAGCTGTTGTCGTAGAAGACGCTGGCATAAAACTAGGTCGCATCTTCATCATCCATCTCAATAAAGAATATGCACGCGGGGACACTATAAATGCCGCCGAACTGTTCGTGTGTGATGATGTCACGGATAAGGTCCATACGAGGCTCGTCGCAACACGAGATAACATGCAAAAAGCGAAGCTCGCGCTCACCCAGACAGATGAAAAGGCGTTAACATGCGAATGTCTCTTTGCAGGTCGTAGCTCGCATTGCAGTACGTTTAATTATTCTCATCCACAAGTTCCCCCTTACTCCGTTCATGATTTATCGCGCATCGGCCTAAGCAAAAAGAAGTTAGAATCTCTAGTCGAATCGGGCATCTTTGATCTGAATGACGTCCCTGAGGATTTTAAACTCTCTGATATCCAAAAGAATCAGGTCACCGTCCACAAGATGAAGAAATCAATCATCGACCCCATCGCCATCAGAGTAGAGCTTGCTTCGTTGTCATTCCCCTTATTTTTTCTCGACTACGAAAGTTACCCTCCGGCTATCCCTCTCTTTAAAGGCTTTAAACCATATCAACAGGTTCCATTTCAATTCTCTCTCGACATGATCCCTACACCTGGAGCTGATTTAGAACATTTTGAGTACCTACACGAAGAGGCCTCTGACCCCTCATTAACGATTATCAAGAAGCTGCACGACACCATCGGACCAGAAGGAACGATCATCGTCTGGCATAAACCTTTTGAACGAATGATCAACTCTCAATTAGCCGAGAGAAATCCCGACTATGCTGACTACCTCGAAAACATCAACGATAGGATTTACGATCTGAAAGACATCTTTCAAAAACAGTTTTACGTCCATCCCGAATTTAGAGGAAAAACATCGATCAAGAATGTTCTGCCCGTAATGGTACCCTCTCTGACCTACAAGGAACTAGAAATTCAAAATGGCGTAGAAGCTATCGAAGCTTGGTATGAAATGATTTACGGCTCTATCTCTCAAGAAGAAAAAATGAAAATCTCCCAAAATTTGAGAAAATACTGCGGGCGTGACACTTACGCCATGGTGGCTATCTGGCGCGAACTAAAATCGCCGGCGACAGGCATGATGCCCGACCCAACATTCTAAACCACGTTCCAACTAAGTAGCTAGCGTAACCACACAAAGCACCATTCGCTACTTTGTGTCCACATTCCGAATATAGTTCAGCGCCTCATCAAAAGAAATATCCAGCTCCTTCATCAACACTTCAGCACGCGCAATAAGACGGTCCCTTATTTCTTGGGCTTGACGCGTTAATCGGAGAAACTCTGCTCGTTTTTCTTTTATTTCATCGGGCGTCATACTGTGTTCAGCCTGACAAAAGCAACCGTATCAATTTCCTTCATAATCTTATCGGTCTCTGCCAATGCCACGATCATCTGTTGATAATGCTCAATGTCTTTATTCTCAAGCGCTCTTCCCTTTCTGTCTTTCAACCACTTCTGAGCTGGCTGATAACCACCAATGTAGAAGTTCCAAGCTATCTCCGGCACACCGCCAAAGTACTGGTTGGCATTGATCCAGACGTTCCCGTCTTTATACGCTAGCTTTTCTACAAGATTTGATCCCTCCTTGGGATACGTGGTGATGAAATCATGTACCTTGGGCGATGTGAGCAGATGAAGCTCTCGTAATTGTTTGCCGAACTCTGCAAGTGCGTGGAACTGTTTGTCGTTCTCTGGCACGGGAACCCGAGGGAAGTCGGTCTTCAAGAATTCCATGTACTTTGTCCTGTAGGCGGGACTGTACAAAATTGCGTAGATATAATCCAATACATTTTCCGGGTCAAATAACTCTTTTAAACTCGCCGTGAATTGTTTGATTGTTTCCGGATCAAAGTTAGCTACTCGCTCGCCGTCTTCTCGATAGATGAACAACGGAAGCACGTATCCGCGCTCACGGGATTTATTGGATACATACGAGTCATCGGCGATTCTGTCAGTAACAAAAACATGAGAAAATTCTTGCGAGATATTTTGACGACAAATATCAAGTCCAACATTCTCCCCTTTCAAAAAATGTTGCATGACTTCGTACCGCGGATAACAATAGAACCCACGAGAGTTGCCGGTGTAATACGTCCAACGAACGTCGAATGGCCGATAATATATCGACTCTAATTTCGTTTCAGAGAAGTTACTTCTGATATCCTTCTGCGCCAGATCTACCTGCCAATCACGCGCGTCTTTTCCAAGATGGAACTCTGATCTAGCGTCCTCAACGTCAAGATCGGCGAATCTTTGAACCCTTCTCCAGAGATCCTCTCGGGAATAATCAATCGTCAGTTCGTCTCGTCCAGTAACAATGCCGACACTGTTTTCCAGAAAGAGGTCGGTGATTGATATCCCTCGGTCGTATTCTTCCTTACCCTCAGTATTTTTATTAGCAAAGAATAGAAACTTCTCATCAAGCTTAATTTCTATCCAACAAATACGATCTTCATTCAGTGTTGAGAATTTATTCACCCGTGTGCCAAAAAGATCCGCGTGCATGACCGCGGCCTGAGCACCAATCTTTTTCTTACCTGTTTTAACAGCCACGATGATTGACACTCCCTGTTGAATCGCGAATACGTTCTCATCCTTGCTTCCATCCGGAGAAGTCTCTTTCTTCTTGGCATTCCCGTGCAAATCCAAAATGTAAAGTTTGTCGAATGTCTCGGCGAGGTGCCAACGCATACCGCGGAAGGTGGGGTTGTCGAGGTAGCCGTGGTTTGTGATCATGGCCACAATGCCCTCGCCGGTTTTCTCAATCATGTCTTCCGCAAAGGCGATAAACTTAACGTAATCGTCATTGATCCATTTTGGGTTGCGTTCCTTGAGCTTTTCTTTCCCGCCCGGCTCGAATTTATATTTCGCCACAAGACTCATGGCGTAATCGGTTTTGTTTGAAGACTCGCCGCTGTACGGCGGGTTGCCGACAATGACCATGATGGGTTTTTCGTGCTTGATTTTGCCGGCAGCTTCGGCTTCTTTGGCGATGGCATCTGAGAGGCCAAGACCAAAGAGAGTGTCATCAACTTTCACACCTTCTTCAAGGGTGTTTGTGAGATAAACGCCAAGGCGCTGATTGAGATGACCGCAACCGGCTTCCTGCAGGGTCATCGCTAGCTTGAGGTGAGCGATCGTGTAGGGAGCCATCATGAGCTCAAACCCGTGAAGACGGGGCATGAGGTCAGATTCCACGTAGGAACACCAGCGTCCTTCCTGGCCCTTAAAATCCTTAGCCACGTGCTTAATGATTTCATTCAAGAACGTAGCGGTACCAACGGCGGGATCAAGGATTTGCACGCGGTGTATCTCCACTTCTTTTGGCTTCATGCCCTGAGTCGTAACAGTCACTTTGCGCTTTGAGGTGTCAGCCAAACCCTTGGGCAAGCCAAAATCACGCTTTAACGCCTCATCAACCGCGCGGACAATGAAACGGACAACGGGAAGCGGAGTGTAGTACGCGCCCATTTTCTTGCGCTCTGCCGGATCGTACTCGTGCAAAAAATCTTCGTAGAAATGGATGATGGGATCCTTCTCATCCTTTCCGTCCTCTTCTACCTTGAGATGCCTGTGAACAATTTCCTTCAAATCGCTGACCGTAAAAACTGCGCAGAGCTCATCTACAATGAAGCCCAGACGCTTATCAAAACGAGTGCCGGCAATGTGGTCAAAAAATTCGCGTAAAAAGGGATTGCTTTCAGGAACTAACTCGCGCGCTTCCTGGCGTGAAAAGTTTTCCGGCGTGTTGTCATTGTAACGGGCCACAAAGAGGCCGTAGACAAGCGTCTGAGCGTACATATCCGCAAACTTTTCTATGGAAAGATCATGAACAAGAAGTTTCTTGATCGTCTCATAAATACGCATCAGCTCCGCGTTCTTCTCAGACTCAGTCCCAAGAAACTGCTGGACATTGTCCCGAAGCCGGCGGGCCTTGCCACCCATAATTTCCGCGAGTCGTTTCCCGCTTTTGATGGGCTGAGGCTTGCCCTGCACGAAATCGGCCAACGCAGTGGCTAGCTCAGCAAAGCGCTCAGGATGAGCCACGAGCTGGCCGTCTTTGATCGTCCCGATCACAATGGGTTCGTTTGATCTGGCGCCATTTTTGAAGAACCGAAACTCCAGATAGTCCGTGAGATAAAGGTTCGCATAACCAAAATAACGACTGAGCTGTTCGGAGTTCTCTGTCTTACTGAGCGATACGCCAATATCCTTTGTCTCAGCATGACCCACCATGATGTCACCGCGTAAAAAGATGAAGTCGGGATTTCCGTGCTCGCTTCTGGCCGGATCATTCAAAACGTTCAGCGACTGATCAAGGTCCTTCATCAATTTCTCAAGCACTGGCCTGTACGCGTGCTCGCGCGCCTGTCCTGTACGAAATTTCTCTGCCAACGCAGAAAAGTACTCATTTACGGCAATCTGTGCTTTTTCTGGCGTCAGCATATAGGGCTACTGTGCCATATTCGGACAAAAAAATAAACAGCCCAGCCATCTCTGGCAGGACTGCTTTTTTTCTAACGTGTTCTCTGAGAGGCTTGGATGACGTCCCGCTGTTCTTTGCTTGCCTTTCTAGCGACGTCCAAAAAGACTCTCTTCTTTTCACGGGAAGATGCCTCTCGGAAGAATTTGGAAAAGTCGCTTGAACCTCCAGCGGATGCTGGGCGTAATGCTGAAAAAATGCCTGTAAACATATTTTTACCACCAACCGTTAAGCCACAACAGGCCTCGAAACAATCAGGGCGATCTTATCAACTTTTACCTCCCCGATGCGTATCTCCTTAAGTTCGACGGTTCCGGAAGTAACAGAAATCAGTTGAGTTATTTGATTCACGAAGGGTTCAGTAGTTGACAACGGAAAAATTCCTGAAAAACGAAGAGCGAATTCCCCATTGAATTCCTTTTTAAACTCGTCAAAAATAACCCCAATATCTTCTTGAAGTTTGCTGTAATTAATCCAATTAGCACTGACCAAAATATCCCATTTTTTTACATCATCCCTCCAAACGCAGGCAAGCAATTTTAATTCTCCCTTCGTTGATTCGAGGGCTAACGCTATCTTCTGCAATTTATCTTTCATCAACTGATCCATATTAGGCTACTCCAAGCGCTTTCATGATAGCATCCACAGATGACAACATTTGGGAAGAGTCTACCTCTTTGACCATGCCAATCGGCCGATAACGAAACTCCGATCTCCAGTTTTTGATATACCCCCAAGGTATGGAGAATACTCTATCATTCTGCATTTGTTGTCTATTTGCAATAGTCAGCAACTTTTCTAAGTCATGCGTTTTTACTTCTTCATATAGCTTGAACTCTTCCGGTTCATCAGGAAATCCCCAAAGTTTGTCTTTCAAAATAACCCATTTTAAGGCCAGCTCAATCGCATAACCGCAAAGATAGACGGCGCCGTCATGCTTGCCGTTTTCATGAAGCACACGCGCCTCAGCGAACCGAGTCTTCGCTAGATCCAGTAGTTCATCTTGCTTTAACATGCCAGAGTTTACATCATCTCCTCATCTTCGCTCTTGTACGTCTTTTTTCTCCCCATCCCGTCCATGGCTTTCAGCGCTTCCATGATTCTGCGAACACCATCGGCAATGCCGGTGATGAGGGCTACGTTGCCGTCAAACTTACGCTTCATGCCAACAATGGACTGCTGGAGTTCATCAATTTTTACTTTGACTTCATCAACTAAGCCATGCAGGCGCTTGAGCAAACTGGCCGCTTGGAATAACAACCAGCAAAGAAAGGCCGTGAACCACAGCGCGCAAAAAGCGAGAACGATGAAGAGGATGTCTTGGGTTCCCAACATATTGACTCAATAATACCACTACCCGCGCAACACTGCGCCGAATTTGCCCTCAAGGGTAACAATGATAGCCTTGATGGCCGTTTCTACTTCCTCGCCGGTGAGGGTGCGATCAAGAGAGCCAAAGGTCAGAGAAAGCGTGAGGGATTTCTTGCCGTCATCTACGCCGGCCCCGCGGTAAATGTCAGCGAGTGCGGTGTCTGAGAGCAAGGGAGTCTTGATAGCTGTCACAATATCCTCATACGCCGTGCGCTCGTTCACCACAAATGACAGGTCTCGACGGGAGGTTGGGAACTCGCCCATGGGTTCATAGCGCAGGCTCTTGCGCATATGCGGGATGAGCGCTTCGAGATCAAGATCGATCACGAACACCGAACCCGCGAGGCCGAATGCTCGCGCGAACTCCGGGGCAAGCTCGCCCATGGAACCGGCAATGATGCTAGCGCCTGCACTCGTGGCATGGATACTCGCCGAACGACCGGGGTGATAATGCGGTTCGTCATCTACGCGCTTGAGCGTGAAGCTGACGCCGGTGTTCCGGCCAAGCTCTGACAATGTTCCTTTGAGATGCATGAAGGCTGACTCTGCGCTGTCGTAGCCGAATTCCGCGATGACCAGGCGCAGGCGTTCGTCGGGCAATGCAGATCCCTCGTTGTCACTCGGGATGACAGACGCCATGTGCACTCGAGCGAGTTCGAAAACACGGGCCGAGGGGACGTTTGCTTGGTTTCTTTCGATGCTCTTCAAAAGCGACGGCATGAGCGAAGGGCGAAGGTAGCTCAAATCCTCCGTCAGCGGATTCAAAAGCTTGATCGCATCAACGGGCGAAAGGCCATAGTGCTCCAGATCCTTTGCATCAACGAGCGATAAGCCGAAAAATTCCGTATAGCCAAGTCCTGCCAGCGCGCGTTTGAGCGAGCGCTCCCACGAGAGCGAAACATCATTCACCGCGGCCGGCGGTTGAATGGCGGGAAGCCGGGATGGCATGCGGTGATAGCCGTAAATGCGCGCAACTTCCTCGGTCAGGTCAATTTCCGACTCGATGTCATGATCTCTCCAGTACGGCACCGTGGCTGTGATGACATGTCCCTTCTTTTCGAGTGCGAAGCCAAGTTTCGACAAAATCTTCTCGATCTCCTCGTCAGAAATTTCCACGCCGATCCGCGCGCGAATCTTTTTGGTCGAGGTCTTATACGTTCGATGCTTGTACGGCTTTGGCTGAGCATCAGTTACTCCGTCGAGTGTACCGCCCGCAATCTCTTTTGCGAGTTCGACCGCTCGTGCCAACGCACTCGGCAAAGCTTCGGTCGAGAGACCCTTTTCGAAAACGAGCTGGGAGTCCGAGTAAAGGTTCAAATCTCTTGCCGTCCGGCGAACGGACACGGCGTCAAATGTGGCTGACTCGAAAATGACCGTCGTGGTCGCGTTCGACGTTCCGGACTCGAGTCCGCCCATCACACCGGCCACGGCGAGAGCTCCCTCTGCGTCCGCGATGATCAGGTTCTTACGAGACAACTCGTATTCTTTGCCGTCCAGCGCCTTGAGCTTCTCCCCTTTCATGGCCTCGCGCACAATAATTTTTCCGCCGTGGATTTTTGCCGAGTCAAATGCATGAAGCGGTTGGCCGTACTCGTGCAAAACTAAATTCGTAATATCAACAATGTTATTGATCGGTCTGTGGCCGGCGAGCAAAAGTTTCTTCTGAAGCCACCATGGCGAAGGGCCAACTTTGACGTTCTTCACCGTAGCCGTCATGTAGCGGGAGCACTTTGAGGATTCGAGTTTGACGTCGAGGCCACCCTGAGACTCCCCCGTAGCCCCCTCTTGGAAAGAGGGGGAACGCCCATCTACCACGGCGGCGCCTTCACGGGCTAGGCCAATGATACTCATGCAGTCGGGTCTGTTCGTAGTGATTTCAATGTCGAAAATTGTATCGTTGAGCTCAAGCGCTTCAACGATCGGAGTACCGGCCTTCGCGTTCGTAACCGCTGAGAGATCCCAAATTTCGTGCTCGCCCGCTGGCAGTTTGTCAAATCCCACTTCCGCAGGCGCACAAATCATGCCGATGCTTTTAACTCCGCGAATTTCAGCCTCTGCGAGGATGATATCCTCGCCTTGGCCGTGCCATTTCACCTTGGCACCGGGGAGAGCGACGAACACGCGTTGACCGACCTCGAGGTTCGATCCTCCGCACACGATCTCAACCGTCTTCTCGCCAATATCAGTCACGGCAATACGAAGCTTGTTCGCATTTGGGTGCGTTTTGATTTCTTTGATGAGGCCCACCACCATGTGGTCAAACTTATCGCCCAGCTTGTCGATTTTCTCAACGGACATGGACTTCAGCGAAAGCTCCTTGGCAAATTCGTCCGCCGACAATGTTGTATCGAGGTATTCGCAGATCCAGTTATATGAGGCGAGGATGTTCATAGAAAGATTGGTGAATGGTCCCACTCTGAGCCATGCGAAGAGTCCGACTTTCACCGGTGAGGCTCGCCCGTAGGGCTACGCCCGAGGAGTCGGATCCTTCGCTCTCGCTCAGGATAGAGATAAACAAACTCTAACTCTAAAATTGCTGGAGGAATCTCAGATCATTCTTATACATGATCCGAATATCATCAATGTTCAGACCGGAACGCATCATGGCGGTTCTCTCGACACCCCAACCGAAAGCGAAACCTTGATACTCTTTCGGATTGAGTCCGCCGGCTTTCAAAACATTTGGATGCACCATGCCGGCTCCGCCGAGCTCAAGCCAACCGCCTTTGCACAGCTTGCATTTCGCCCCGGCAACGAGACCAGAACCATCGCACACGGCGCACGAGACATCGAGCTCAAAACTCGGCTCCGTAAAACGGAAATGGTAGGGGCGTAAACGAGTTACCCGGCCCTCGCCAAAAAAAGCTTTCGCAAAATAATCGCACACCCCTTTGAGTTCTGTAACGGTCGCCGTTTTGTCAATTACCAATCCTTCAAACTGATGGAACATGGTCAGATGTCTGGCCGTTGATTGCCGGCGGTAGCACTTACCGATATTGATCATGCGGATCGGCAACTGCCCCTTTTCCATCTCCCGCACCTGCGCGTTGCTGGTGTGCGGAGTGAGCACGATTTTGCCTTTTTCTCCCTCGGCCACGCGATTATTTTCACCCTCGACAAAAAACGTTTCCCAATCATCCCGAGCGGGATGGTCCTTCGGCATGTTCAAGGATTCGAACGCATAATAATCCCAGTCTACTTCGGGGTGACGAGCGCGAACGAAACCAAGGCGGGAAAAAATATCCGAAATTTCCTCAATCGCTTGACTTGTCAAATGAAGATGGCCGACTGACGGCTCTGAACCTGGCAGAGAAATATCCAGCCACTCTTTTTCTGCGCGCTTGGCGGATTGGGCCGAGTCAATGCGCGCCACGGCCGCCTCAAATGCTCCCTCAATAGCCGACTTCACTTCATTGGCCTTCTGGCCGGCCGAACGCTTTTCGTCGTTCGACAATTTCGGCAGATCAGCCAGGATGTCTGCGAGTCTACCCTTGCGTCCCAAATAAGCGACCCGAGAAGCCTCAAGTTCGGCGGAAGTTGAGATGCTCGAAAATGCTTTGAGACATTCTGTTTCTAGTTCTTGCAATTTCTTTATCATAGTTCATTCTTATGTTCCATCCCGCCCTACCCCTCCTGTCGTCGGGGTGGGATGGAGTGGGATAAGGATCCAACGACTCAAAACAGTTTCACAATATCCTTATATGTAACAAACAATACCAGCAAGATCAATAGTGCAAAGCCAATGGTGTGGGCGGTTTGCTCAAAGGTGAGGCTGTTGGGTTTTCTGCGAATGCCCTCAACGAGCACAAAGAACACTCGCCCGCCATCCAGCGCCGGGAACGGAAGCGCGTTCAAAACCGCAAGGTTTACAGAGAGCATGGCGGTGAATTGCAGAAGATGGAAGAAGCCCAAGCGAGCCACCTGGCCCGTGAGCGTGGCAATGCCAATGGGGCCGGAAAGATTGGCCGAAACATTTTCATGGTGAAAGAGCGCAGAGAGCAAACCCACAAACGCGCCAACCACCTGAATGGTCATGCTGATAGTTGTTTCTGCGCCTTTGACGGGCGCCAGGTAGAGCGGGTAACGGACATTGCCGGTGCCAAGCAAGGCTACGCCTACGCCCGCCTTGCCAAGCTCATCCACATACGCCGGCGTCACGCTCACATGCGCGCGAACACCCTCCCGTTCATACGTGATGGCAATGGGCGAACCATCTGCATGCGGAGCCAGAGCCGAACGCGCCAACACGCCATCCGTGTATGCCTGTCCGTCAATCTGCAAAATTTTATCGCCTTCTTTAAGACCGACAACTGAGGCGGGCGAGTTTTGTACAATTTGTACAACATCAACAGACAAGTTTGAAACAATCGCCGACTTGTCCGTCCAATCCTCAACCACCGCCGGCAGGCCAAAAGCAAAACCCGCGCTAAACAAGACCCAAGCTACCAACAGGTTCATCATAACGCCGGCCAGCAAAACAAAAATCCTGGCCGGAATGCTCTTCTGTGCAAACGCATCATGTTCATGCCGGCGCTCTCCGTTTTCACCCTTGATGCGGACAAACCCGCCAAGCGGAATCAGGTTCACGCTCCAGAGCATGCCGTTTTTATTTTTCCTGCCGAATAACCTGGGCGGAAAGCCAATGCCAAATTCCTCAATCCCGATTCCCATTTTCCGCGCGGCGGCGTAATGCCCCCATTCGTGCGCCAAAACTAAAATCGACAGAACAGCCAAGAAGATAAAAATCGTAAAAATCATACGGGCGAATTGTACTCGAACACAGACTAGAACAACAGCCCGGAAATCTCATCACGCCGTTTTTCCATCAATTCCTTTGAGGTTGCTTCAACGGTTAAACGAAGCACTGGCTCAGTGTTTGAGGCCCTGAGAATAAACCACCAGTCATGGCCAAACTCCATGCGGATGCCGTCCATACGATTCGTATCCGTAGCGAGAGGCGCGTATTTTGCCTCTACTCTGGCCACCGCCTTGGCTTTATCCGCCACCTCAAAATTCACTTCCCAACTATTGGCAAACGCTCGAATTGGCGAGGCCAACTCAACGAGTGATTTTCCAGATTTCGCCAGGAGCGCAAGCATCCGGCAAAAAGCAAAATCAACGGATTCGAGCCCGCCAAACTCGATAAAAAAGAAATGACTGGAAACTTCCCCGCCCAAGCGCGCTTTTTCCGTCCGCATGCCTTCAACTACCCTGGCCCGGCCAATGGGCCGGAGCACTCCGCGCCCGCCGTGGTCCTGGATGGCCTTGATCGTGGCCCACGAATGGTTCGGCTGATAAATAATCGTGGCGCCGGGATGGCGCTCAAGCTCATCCCCGGCAAACAGGGCGAGCGCCTCATCTCCGCGCAGAGGCTCGCCCAAATTATCAAGGAAACCTATTCTGTCAGCGTCCCCGTCAAGCGCCACGCCAAAAGCAAAACCGCCCTCTTTCATCAGTTTTTGCAGATCCGCCAGCGTCTCACGCTTCACGGGATTAGCGTCATGATTTGGAAATCGCGCATCAGGCTCTGCATATAACTCCGTCAGCTCAACGCCAAGTTTTTGGGCGAGCGGACGAAGCGCGAGCGCGCCCATGCCGTTCCCATAATCAACAGCTATCTTCATGCCCTTCACATCCGCTGGCCCCATATGCGCAATACACGCGTCAACGTAAACAGGAATAACGTCCCTCTTCATGACCGTTGAGAAAACCTCTATCTTTCCATCATCTTCTTTGATGGCTGAAAGAATGTCCAAGCCGGAAATGGGCAAACCCGTGCTATCCGCAAATTTGATGCCGTTATACTCTGAAGGATTATGCGAAGCGGTGATCATGATGCCCGCCTCAGCCTCGCCCAAACTGCTGGTGGCAAAATTGTAAATTGAGGTTGAGGTGAGGCCGATATCAATGACGTTTGCGCCCAGGCTCATGACGCCCTTGATAGCTTCCTCCTGGAGAAGGGGGCTGGTAGACCGCATATCACGGCCAACCACCACGGTTTTTGCGCCAGTCTTACGGACGAGCGCCCGGCCGGACAGGTAGGCCACCTCTGCGGTGACTTCGCCAAGCAGGCCCCTGACATCATTAACGTGAAAAATATGTTCGGGGATCTGCATAAGTTAGCGAAAAAGAGAATATTTTCTTTGACAGCACAGCTCAATAAAACTACTCTAATAGTAATACTCTTTATCTAAGGAAGCAACGCATATGTTCATGCCCATCCTTTTGCTCGTCATCATAGCCGGTGTTCTCTGGCTTGTGTTCATCTACAACGGACTCATCACACTCAAGAATAGAGTAGAGGAAGCGCTGGGCGATATTGAGGTCCAGCTGAAGCGACGGTATGACCTCATTCCAAACCTCGTCAACACCGTAAAGGGCTATGCCCAGCATGAAGACTCGGTCTTCACCAAAGTGACAGAGGCTAGGAGTAAAGCCATGCAAGCTAATACGCCCGCGGAACATGCGCAGGCTGAAAACCAACTCACGGGCACGCTCAAATCATTGTTCGCCGTGGCAGAAAGCTATCCGGACTTGAAGGCGAATGAGAACTTTCGCCAGCTTCAGACCGAGTTGGTAGATACCGAAGACAAGATCCAGGCTTCCCGCCGGTTCTACAATGGCCAGACCCGCGACTTCAACACCAAGATCCAGGTCTTCCCGAATAATCTCATTGCAAATTCCTTGGGCTTCAAGAAGTACGATTTCTATGATGCGCCTGAGGAAGCAAATGCTGTGCCTGAAGTGAAGTTCTAAACATGTACTCTGCAATCACTGCCAATAAGCGAAAGACGTGGATTCTTATCTTCATTGCCTGTGCAGTGATAGTCGTCTTTAGCGCTGTCTTTGGAGTGGCGTACGACCTGGACATTGGGTCCTCAATTGTCATTGGTACCATGATTGCCAGCGTCTACTCGCTCATCAGTTATTATCTTTCGGCGAGGATTGCTTTATCGACAAGCGGGGCAAAACAGATCCAGAAAGCGGACAATCCGGAACTTTGGAACTTGGTGGAGAATCTCTGCATCACGGACGGCGTACCGATGCCGACGGTGCATATTATCGAAGACCCCTCGCCGAACGCTTTTGCCACGGGACGAGATCCTGAGCATTCGGCCATAGTGTTCACAACCGGCCTCCTGGCCATTCTCGAAAAGTCAGAACTCCAAGGAGTGGCGGCCCACGAGCTGTCGCACGTGAAGAATTACGACATTCGTGTCATGACACTTGTAGTAGTCCTCGTTGGCGCGCTCACGCTTCTGGCGAACATCTTCCTGCATACAAGATTCCGAGGATCCCGCAAGGGCGGTGACGCCATGATCGTTCTCATGCTCGTCGGTGTTCTCCTCTCCGTGCTCTCGCCACTCATCGCGCAACTCATCAAACTCGCTGTCTCCCGCAGTCACGAATACCTGGCCGATGCTTCCGGTGCGCTTTTGACGAGATACCCGGAAGGGCTGGCCTCCGCCCTCGAAAAAATTTCACAGGCGAATATCCCGATGCAACAAGCGAATCAGGCCACGGCCCATTTGTTCATTATGAATCCATTCGCCGGAAAAGCTTCGAAACTCTTTTCCACTCATCCGCCGGTTGAGGAGAGGATAAAACGATTGCGAAGCATGGGAGGCTAATGGTTCCCACCCTGAGCCATGCGAAGGGTCCGACTTTCACCGGTGAGGGGCGGATCCTTCGCTATTGCTCAGGATGGGATGGGAACCTGATACCTGACACCTAAAACCTGACTTCCCTCTCACTATGTCCGAAGCATTCGACAAATTCTCTGAACATCTCAAAACCTCGCTCACTAGAGCGCTGGCTTTTGCGCTGGATGAGGAAAGTCAGTTCATTACGCCCCGCCATTTGCTGTGGGCCATTACCACGGAGCCGGGTTCTTTTGCAGAAACGGTTTTTGGGCACGCGGGGATTCAACGCGAATCCGTCATGAAGTTCATGGGCGGAATGCCGGCGGTGGCGCTTAAGAAACACGAACCGAAAGACATCAGTCCGCACCTCTCCCAGGAATCACACCGGGCAGTTGAAAAAGCGCTCCTCACCGCCTCCATGCACGGCCATCAAATGATCGGTACCGAACATCTGCTCTACGGCATCCTGTCGCTCAAACAACCGGAAATCAACAAATTTCTTGAGGGCAATAAAGTAACGCACGCTTTTCTTGAGCGCCACTTAACCGCCGCCTTTCAAAAGCAAACACCGGCCAAGGTTGAAGCAAAGCCAGTTGAAAAGTGCGAGCACTGCGGAGAGACGCATGATGCAAATGAGGCTGAAGAAAAAACCGCGCTTGAATTTTTCTGCGTAGAACTCACTGCCCCTGACCGAGTGAAAAAAGCGGATGCACTGGTTGGCCGAAGTGCAGAAATTGACCGGCTCTCGCACATTCTTTGCCGGCGAACGAAAAACAATCCGCTTCTGCTTGGCGATCCCGGCGTTGGCAAAACGGCCATTGTTGAGGGCTTAGCGAAACGCATTGTGGAGGACACCGCTCCCCCGGCGCTCAAGGGCCAGAAAATTTACATGCTAGACATGGCGTCTATTGTGGCTGGCGCCATGTACCGGGGCGATTTTGAGGCGCGCTTGCTTGATGTGATTGATGATCTCAAGGAACACAAAGAAGCAATCCTCTTTATTGACGAGCTCCATACCATCATGGGCGCCGGTGCTGGCGGTGGAGCGCTTGATGCCTCAAACATTTTCAAGCCCGCGCTGGCCCGTGGAGAAATCCGCGTCATTGGCGCCACTACGCGCGAGGAATACAAAAAACATATCGAGCAAGACGGCGCACTCGCTCGAAGATTCGCGAGTATTAACGTAGGGGAACCAAGCGCCGAAGAAACGCTCGTCATCTTGAAAGGCCTGGCTGGTGGATATGAAAAACACCATGCCGTAAAGTACTCGGCCGAGGCCTTGAAAGCGATCATTGAAATCACGGCGCGCTATTTCCCGCACAAAAAATTTCCCGATAAGGCGATTGATCTCCTTGATGAAGCCGGCAGTGCAGGCAAGAGCTCAAGTACAACCGCGATCGACGAGCAGTTCATTGCCAAAGTAGCCTCGCGAATTTCGGGCATTCCGGTTGAACGATTGAATGTCCACGGAGCCTTCGAACTGAAAACTCTCGGCGAGAGATTAGCCCGTCGTGTGGTAGCGCAGGATGATGCAGTTGAGTCAGTCGTTGGTGCGATCACCCGCGCCAGACTTGGCTTCACCAAACCGGAACGTCCGCTCGTCTCGTTTCTTTTTGTCGGCCCATCGGGTGTGGGCAAAACTGCACTCGCCAAGGCCGTAGCCGAGGAAGTATTCGGCGACAACAAGTCGCTCATCCGTCTGGACATGAGCGAATTCGCTGAACCGCACACGGTCAGCAAACTCATCGGCTCCCCTCCCGGATACGTTGGTTATAGGGATCAAGCATTATTGACCGATGCCGTAAAAGCCAAACCCCACGCCGTTATTCTGTTCGACGAAATAGAAAAGGCACATAGAGAAATCCATCACCTCCTGCTCCAAATACTCGACGAAGGAACCCTCACCGATGCCACGGGCGCGCCGGTGAATTTCAGGAACACGATCATCATTATGACGAGCAACGCCGGACGCGAACGATTTGAACGCGGAGCGGTTGGCTTCACAAACGAGAAAAGTGAGAAACTCGACGTACGCAATATCCTCGAAGACTCGTTCAAGACCGAGCTCCTGAACCGCATTGACCGGGTCTGTCTCTTCAGGCCGTTGAACGAGGATCACTTGATGCAAATTGCCAAAAAAGAACTCGCCGAGCTTGGCCAGCGTCTAAAAAATCACGGGATTGCCCTGACTTCAGAAGCGCGAGCACTGCCTATACTCGCCAAAGCCGTGAATAAGAAATTCGGCGCCAGAGACCTACGCCGAGTGATTGAAGAACAGATTGAAAGACCACTCGCCGAGAAGGTTTTAGAAAACATCGGCCGAAAACACGGGAGCTATAAGGTGAAGGTTAGCAAAAAAGGAAGCGTCATCGTGCTATAATCGCCTATATGGCGAGTGTGGCCACAGCCCAAGCATTTGACCCGCGGACAGCCGCGGATATTTTGCATAAAAGCCAAGTGGCCGCCAGGTCTCAAGCACAGCTTCAAGATGCGCCCAGCATTAGCGAGGATCTTCCGGGAAACGTTATCCAAGCCGAACAAAACCTTCCACCAGAAAATAAGTGGTCAGCAGAACGACAACGCTATAAAATGGCGGAGCTGGCCCGCTCTTCTTTGACTATTCCAACTGGCCCAACCGGAGGTGAAGAATCGGCCATGGACACTCTGGCTGGCCAGGAACAATCACTCAGAAATGAATCCCGCAATCTTGGCGTTTCACAGCTGGGCGGAATCCGGGGACGGCTGAAGCAGGCAGCCAATCAGGCCGGGCAACGAGCCGGAGAACAGGCAAAAGAACAGGCGCAAAAAATGGCAAAAGAAGGCACAAAAAAACTTACGCGCTGGGCAGCGAAGATCATCGGCCACGGAGCAAACGCATTAGACGCGCCGGGAGAAGACGGCTGGATCACGTTCTTTATTTCCTACACCTATGACCTTCTGCGCGGTGCGGTCACCATTCTTGTTCCCGAAGAAATTGAGCCTTCCTTCCTCCAACAATATCAGCAGACAAAGCAGTCCCGCTACGAATCCCGCAAGGACTTCGTGAAAAACCAGCTAGCAAAATCTGCCGCTAAAACGTTCATTCACACCATTGTCCCGCCATACCATCCGCTCAAAGAACCGGGAGACTTTGCCTATTTCCTGTTTGAAGCCATCATGGCCATGGTAGCCGTCACCATTCTCCTCTTCATCTTTATTTCCATTGTTCTGACCGCACAGAAAGTATACGATTTTTTCCCTGGCTTTGGACCAATTGCAACCGTCATTATTTCCCATATTCCTTCATAAATGTATGTCTGAACGCACACAAATGTTCGTCCGTCTTGGCGGATTGCTTCTCATCACCCTGGCAATAGGCACGGGCATGTATTTCCTCTTCTTCCGCGCCAGACCAAGCGTGATACCAGTCGCTGTCACCCCCCCGCCAGCTATTGGAACGGGCAGTCTGCCAACCGCAGGTGCTGGAATCCCTATTATTCCCGGCTCAGGCACTACGCCCGGCACGGGGACCGGCACGCTTCCGATCTCTCAAATTGCCAATGGCGGAAAAACCTCCACCTTCACGCTCACTACCTCAGCAGTCCGCCAGCCAACGGTCATGGCAAATGGCTCCATTGCGTACTATGACCCGGCGGACGGAAAATTCTACTCAATAGATCAAAACGGAACAGCCACCGCTCTTTCACAAGCCAAGTTTCCCCAAGCCTCAAATGTGACGTTTTCAGGATCCGGTACGGAAGCCGCGGTGGAGTTTCCTGATGGAAGCAACGTGGTTTATAACTTTGAAAAAAGCACGCAGTCTACGCTTCCTGCACACTGGGAAGGCTTTTCCTTCTCTCAAGACGGAAGCCAGGTGGCCGCCAAAAGCGTGGCTGTAGATCCTTCTGCCAGAGCGCTGGTCATCTCCTCCGCTGACGGTTCTTCTGCCACGCCTATTGCCGCGCTTGGCGCAAACCAGGACAAAGTTGGCGTGAATTGGTCGCCAGACGGAAGCGTTGTAGGCTTTTCAGCAACCGGCCCTGGCGGGAGCGCCTTTGGCCAAAATGAGATCTACATGATTGATAAGAACGGCAAGGATGCAGGCGTACTCATTGTGAACGGATCAAGTTTTACCGCAAAGTGGACCCCTGATTCATCACACCTCATCTACTCAGTTGCCGATGATTCGCAAGATTATCGCGCTACGCTTTGGTACGCTGACAAAGATGGGGACCGCAAAGGATCCGCCAGACGCCAGATTCCTCTCCAAACGCTGGCCAGTAAGTGCACATTCTCAACCTCAACCGTGGCGTACTGCGCCGTGCCAGCCGTCATGCCCGCAGGCGGAGGAAGCGCTCCTGATCTAATTACCGCGAATGACACGCTTTTCAAAGTTGATCTGAACACCATGAATACCAGCGTGGTAGCTATTCCCGCCGTGCCCACACAGATGTTCAATCTGTCCATCACGCCGGCCGGAGATGCGCTCTATTACTCTGATAAAAGCGGACGGCTCAACCTCCTCAGATTAAAGTAACTATGAAATACTTCTGGCAGGGATTTGCCATCTTGGCGGGAGTAACAGCGGTCATCTTTGTTTTTTTCATTCTCTCGCTTCCCGTCAGAAACCACATCACCTTCACGGACAAGCAAGCGCCTACCGTTCCGGAGATTACTATTGCTGATCCTTCGCTTGGACCACAAAATGCACCGGTCACTATTGTGAACTACGGAGACTATCAGTGCCAAGCCTGCGCCTTGTTCGAGTCCACCCTCAAAGATCTGCGCGATCAGTATGGGGATAAACTGCGGATTGTGTGGAAGGATATGCCGAACTCCGGCGCGCATGGTGAAGCAATTTCTTCCGCCATTGCCGCCCGATGCGGGGAAAAGCAAAAAAAGTTCTGGGAATTTCATTCGGCCCTCATGATGAATCAGTCGCTCCTTGGCACGGACCTCTATACAAAAATTGCCACGGACCTCAAACTGAATGTGAATAAGTTCAGCCGGTGCTTCACGAGCCAAGAAACGCTCCCGCTTGTCCAAAGGGGCTATGATGAAGGCACGCTCCTGCAAATAACTACCACGCCAACCATCTATCTCAATAACGTCCGCTATTCGGGCGATCTGTCCACCAGCGTTCTCAAACGCGCCATAGACGCTATCCTCAAATAATTGTGAAATATCTTCTTTCGATCATGGTTGCCGGCTTCTTCCTCCTCTTCATCCCGAAGCTTTCATTTGCGGCGCTTGATTGCACAAACAATCCCGACAGTAACGAATGCATGTGCTTTCTCGACACCGGCGGTCAGCCTGCCGGACCAGAAGACATAATCACCACCACAACCGATACGGCTATTGATTGTGAAGCGGATTGCGATAATTTGAATGGCGTTTCCTACCAATTCAACGAATGCATAGGAACGGAACTAAGTCTCGGTGCTAACACCGCGCTCGAAAACCGCACTACATACAGCGTTTGTACTACAAATCCGGCGGACTTTCGTTGTATGTGCCGCGCTTCTATTGCTTCACAGGATGTAAGACTCTTCGGGCCCCTCACAGAAGACGCCTGCCAAACAACCTGTGGCGTTGGCGGCCTCATATCTTTCAAGTGCATCGCCGCTCCCTCAGCTCCCCCGCTGGCGGAACCCATCGCGCCAAAACGCGATCCAGTCATTCCGATTCTCAACGTGCCTATTCCGGGGTTAGATTTTGCCAACTCGCTTTTTCAGAATACCGAGACAGGAACAGTCACCTCAAACTTCTTGGGCCTCTACATTCAAGCCGTGTACAGATTTCTGCTCGTAGCCATGTCCCTCATTGCGGTGGTCATGCTCATGATTGGCGGACTCGAATATACTATTTCTGGTGGCAGCGCCAAGCGCGTAGAAAAGGCAAAGACGAGAATCAAAAACGCGGTCATTGGCCTTATCCTTCTTTTCGCTGCCTACGATATCGCTTTCCTGCTTGACCCCGCCACGGTGACCTTTGGTCCGCTGTCGCTTATTGATATACGCGGAGTATCGCTAGATACATCGGGAGTTGAAGAAGAAGAACAAGGAACAGCAAACTCTGCACTCACGGGAGCCTTCGCGCCAGTTGAGGGAACGCACATCATTAACGCCATCAGCGGCCATCGACCGATTAACATTGATCCTGAAGGCGGGCCCATGCTCATCCAGGCGGCGGACGCTTTCTTTACCATGACCGGCAAAAACGTGGTGGTTAGTTCCGCAGACCGCGATCTCACTAAACAGGCCACGCTCTTTTATAAGGGCTGTCTGGCGCATGGCGGAGTCTGCAGTCCGGTTACCTGCAACCCCGCGGATTCATCTGTAGTGAAAAAAGTGGGCGGGAGATACACTCTTGTAGGAGATCTGGCCGGAGTAACGGATCCCAACCTCATCATCAGCGGGATTGTGTCCCATGCGGATTTAAGCCGTTGCCCGCATACCTCCCGCGTGGCCGTAGATGTCTGGTGCGAAGGAAGCGGGAATTTCACCGCAGATGTGGACTGCCAAGTGAAACTCATGCAAGCTATGGTGGCCGCTGGTTTCTGCAGATTAAGCGCAGAGGCCTGGCACTTTGAAATCAATGACAAGAAGGTTTCTTCTTCTTGTTCTATTACCAACACCACTTCTGCGTACACCAGAGGCGGGACACCACATAATCCCCCGGCCACTTGCGGGCGCTGGAACTTCAAAGAAGACGTCTGTGTCAGCGATAAAGCACCGTAAATTATGTTCAGCTGTTCACACTGCGACACGCAAGTCCTGAGATGGTCCGGCCGTTGCCTGGAATGCGGGAAATGGGGCACGCTTTCGGAGGACGGCGCCACGGCGCTGTCTTCGTTATCCAAAAAAACATCGTCGAGCAAACCCGCACAAACCCTCAAACTAGGCGACGCAACAGGGGCCATGGTCTCCCCTGTTTCTACAGGATTATCCGAACTTGATCGAGTGCTTGGCGGAGGCATTGTGCCAGGCTCAGTGACCTTGCTGGCTGGCGAGCCTGGAATTGGAAAATCGACGCTCGTAGCACAGATCGCAACATCCTTCACTTCGATCCCCTCCCGCCCCGAGGTTGCAACCGAGGGGTCCGACCCTCACAAGAGAAAGTCGGATCCTTCGCTCTCGCTCAGGATGGTGACGTCCTACTACGCCTCCGGCGAGGAATCTGAGGGACAGGTACGGATGCGCTTTGAGAGACTCGGCATAAATCCTTCGACCATTCTATTCTCGAACGCGGTTGACGTGGGCGCGATTGTGGCAGCGGCCAAGGCAGAGAAACCGAGTATCGTTATTGTAGATTCAATCCAGACGATGATGGTGGCCGAGGCTGATTCGTTCCCGGGGACACCAACGGCCGTGCGAGCGGCCACCACCGAACTAATAGGATTTGCGAAATCGACGGGGATTCCTGTGCTTATTATCGGCCAAGTAACCAAGGAAGGATCTATCGCCGGACCGAAAACGCTCGAACACTTAGTCGATACCGTGCTCACACTCGAAGGCGATCCAGACTCGGCCTATAGAATTCTACGAGCAGAAAAACACCGGTTCGGGAGCACCGAGGAGATCGGAGTTTTCGAAATGACTGAAAAGGGCCTGATCGCCGTTGAAAATCCCTCGGCGAGGTTTCTGAAAGAACGGGTGCCGGGGCCGGGCTCGGTCGTGACGTGTATCATGGCGGGTTCGAGACCATTCCTGGTCGAAATCCAAGCGCTCGTGGACAAGAGCTTCTTCCCGAATCCTGTTCGCCGAACCAGCGGTTATGATGCGTCGAGACTCCAAATGTTGCTCGCGATCATCTCTAAACGCGCCGGCATCAAAGTGTATGATCAAGATGTGTATGTGAACGTAGTCGGCGGAATAAAAATTGACGAGCACGCCGCTGACCTAGCGGTGGCCGCAGCCATCATTTCGGCGATCAACGAAAAGACCTTCCCTGCCGATATGATTATCCTTGGCGAGCTTGGTTTGGGCGGTGAAGTCCGCTCAGTCCCCTTCCTAGAGAGGCGCCTAAAGGAGGCCGAAAGACTCGGCATGCCCGCATCGTTGACGCCCAAGAATACAAAACATGTAAAGGAGCTAGGAAAGTAGCTAGGCGGGCATTTTTTGATGTTATAATAGCCAGGAATAACTTGGCTTATGAATCCAAATGTCCTCTGGGGCATAGCGATGGTTTTAGCGATCATCGGAGGCAGTATTATTTATCAGAATAAATATCAACCCAAGACTGCCGGCAAAAAAAGCCGTAAGCAGGATTATTTTACAGATTTAGTAAAGCAGGCAAAAGACAAAAAACTTGATCCTTTTAGCGAACGGGAACCGGAAGTTGACCGGACTATTCATATTTTGATGCGCCGATCAAAGAACAATCCCCTCTTGATTGGCGAGCCTGGCGTAGGCAAAACGGCCATTGTTCACGGACTCGCCCAACGCATAGCTGATGGCAACGTGCCGGATTCGCTCAGAGATAAGTCGCTCTATGCGCTTAATCTGGCAGCTGTACTCGGCGAAACGAAGTTCCGGGGAGAACTTGAAAAACGCCTGCAGGACTTTTTGGCCGAGCTGGAAAAAGAATCCCGCGAAACTATTTTGTTTATTGACGAGGTTCACATGATCGTCCAGGCCAGCGGAACGGAAGGAGCACTGAACGTCACGGATATCTTCAAACCCGCCCTAGCCAGGGGCGATTTGCATATTATTGGGGCCACCACCTGGGACGAGTACGCCAAGTACATCAAGACTGATGCGGCCCTCGACAGACGCTTCCAACCAGTACTCGTGGATGAGCCAAAGCCTGAACAGGCGGTACGAATGCTGCAAACGCTCAGGCCGGAGTATGAGGCGTTTCACAAGGTGACGATTCCTGACGAGGTGTTAAAAGAAGCCGTCAGGCTCTCTGACAAGTATATTCGCGGGCGGTTCCTGCCGGACAAAGCGATTGACCTGATAGATGAAGCAGCGGCCAAAGTTTCTATCGAGTACTCGGACAAACACCACGGCAAACACTTAGGTCTGGTCCACGGAGCGGCTAAACAGACAAAACATCCCGCCGTGCAAAAAGAAGACGTTGAGGACGTAGTCAACCAGTGGCGAGCACACACGGAAGCCGCCAAAAATAGAACAGCCAAAACCTAACCTATGAAACCAACATCAACAGCGGTTCAAACAACAACCCAAACGCAAACTTCAACCAAAGTCGGCGTGGCTCTCCTTGGCCTGGCCGGCCTGGCAGCGGCTGCAGGATTTGTGATCGCCTCCGCCGCTCAGCCAACGCTAATCATCAGAATGACGCCTCAGCCTGCGTCCCATGTCATCACGAGCGGAACAGAACTCGATCCCGTTCTTGGCTTCACGCTCCAGGCACAAAATATCGCCATGAAGGTTAACCGCCTTGTGTTCACCGCAACTAGCGATACTGACGGAACGTTTGCAAGCGTGGAGAACAACGTATCCCCCGCTGACCACATCTCGCTGTGCGGAATATACGACGCGTCAAGCCATCTCATTGGCCAAGGACAAATTATCGATAGTTCCGGACGCGTCACTTTTACCAATCTTGGCCTCAACATTCCAGCAAATAGCGGAAAAACCATGCGTCTTCGTTGTACTTTTTCCGATGCCTATCCTGACGGCAGCTCGCCAGACATCTACGCCTTTTCGCTCAAAAATGATGCTGATGTTACCGCGGTTGGTCCTCAAGGAAATTCCATTCCCGGCAGTCGAATTTACCTTGGCGGGCAAACAGACCCGGGCGTGAACACCGCACTCGCCACCACGGTTACCGTAAAAGATTACGGCGTGCTGAGCGCAGGAATGAGCGCCACCTCGCCGTGGATTGGCATTGTGGTAGCCGGTGATCAAACCAGGCCAACCAAAGTTGCTTCATTCACTCTTTCAAGCACAAATGAGGATTACACCGTTCGGACACTTACCATCAAACAAGCAGGCCAAGCGCAAGCCGTGGCGTACGCCTACCTTTCCTACAGATACCCTGATGGAACTCTTGGCACAAACTCCATGGCGTTTGTAAATGGCGTCGCTAGATTCACCGGCATGGCCATGCCAATTCAAGCCGGCGCCGCTAATGCCCAGCTACTCGACGTCTCCGTCAGCGCCCCGGCCATCAACGCCACGACCGGTGCCACCTCAGGCATGACCATTGAAGCCTCGCTTGATTTTGCCACACCCGGAAGTTTCAGCGCAGTCGCCAACACATCTGGTCACACGCAAACTGAAGCAGGCATGGGCTCCAGCCTTTACGGGAATCCCTTCAAGCTTTACAAAACCAAACCCACCGTCTCTCTCAGCACCAGCTCACCATCTGGCGCTTCAATTCCTGGACGCGAGGAGGTATTACGATTCAACGTAGCGGCTGATCCAGGCGGAGATGTGAGCATGTCGCAATTTACGTTCAAAATTAACGCGACCGATAATGCAAATAACTATTGGGCAAGTTGCGGGGGCGGAACGTACGGCAACAAACTTGGCGATGTTTCCAAGTGGGAGCTTAAGGACATAACGTCAGGAAACGTCGAAACTAATGCTTTATCTTGGTACATAGCGGACAACTCCGGAACACGCTGCGGGCCAGATGATAGGCAACAAGACCCAGTTGTCTATGCCCTGGTTAACTTGCTTAATAACAACATTCCCGCAGGCACAACACACACTTTCTCACTGACGGTGGACACCACGGGCGCCAGCTCGTCACTCGATGACAAGATTTCCGTCAGCATCCCGACCGACCCCGCCAATCTCTCCCCTCTTCTGCATAACCTGCAGTGGCGCGAAACACTTCACGGCCAAGACCTCCTGGACGGCGCCGGCGTGTACGCGGTTCCTGTCACTGGCGGAACGCTGGTCTTCTAAAATCTATGAAAACTTCGTCAGCCACGACCGTCAAAACCCAAACGCAGACTTCAACCAAAGTCGGCCTTGCCCTCCTTGGCCTGGCCGGACTAGCGGCGGCCGCGGGGTTTGTCATAGCGTCAGAAAAACGGCCGATTTCCATACTACACCCGCTTCTCATCATGACTAGCGCTCCTGAACCCACGGCCCACAGCGCAATCATGGGTGCACAAAATGAGCCCATCCTTGGCATAAAGCTTCAAGCAAAAAATGCCAGTATCACCGTACAAAAACTATCCTTCGCGGCCTTCTTTGACAGTGATGGCAATTTTGCCACTATAGAGAATGACCTCTCGGGGGGCGATCTTGTCACCTCATGCGTCCTCAAGAATAATAGTACAGGAGCCGTTTGGGCTGGCCCGGCGCCCGTCATTTCAAATGGAAATATACTCACCTTCAGTGATAGATTTTCACTCCCGGCAAATTCCGTCACTCCATTCACCGTCTCCTGTGATCTGGCAAATTCTTCTGCCACCGGTAAATACATCATGGCCCTTGCACTCATTGGCGATCCAAGCTATGTCACTGCGCTTGGTCCTCAAGGAAATTCCCTACCCGGCAGTCGGATTTATGTTGGGAATGAACAGGACACCGGCGTGAATATTCTTCATAATTTTGTGGGTCCGACCACCGTCACCGTCCGCGATCACGGAAAACTGAGCGCAGATAACGATTACCGCTTCTCCCCAGTCGGGGATATTATCATTGGCAACACGAACAATAACCGAGTGGCCGATTTTTCACTCACCGCCGTAAATGAGACCTTCACCGTCAAAAAACTCACGCTGAAGAATTGGGGGGATGACGCAGCTATCAAGCTTGTATCCCTCACCTATAACAATCAATCAGGAATCGCGGTCACAAAAACAGGCACGTTCTCAAACCACTTTCTCCAGTTTTCAAACCTAGACATGTACGTGCCCACCGGAGCAGCCAACGCGGCCAGGATTGACGTGGGCGTTGATACCCCGCCAGTCATTACGCCATATGATTCCGGCAGACAATTGGGCATAACGATGGATTTTACTGCCCCCGGAAGCTTCCAAGCGGTGGCCGCCACGAGCGGGTTTACCGTCACGGAATCGAGCATGAGTAATTTTCAACCAAGCGGAACCTTCATCCTGCGCAAAACTCGCCCGACGATTACACTGAGCTCCGCCTCGCCCTCTGGACCGGCTCGACCAGATGCCCATGGCTATAGCGAAATTCTGCGCTTTAATGTTTCGGCGGCGCCAACGGGAGATGTTACGGTTACTAATCTCAGGTTCAACATCCACTCAACAGACACCACGAACAGCGGATGGAATTCGTGCGGACCGTTCACCACCAACGGACGGCCAGCCACGGTCACTGATCTCACAACCGGGCACACCTTCACCACGGAGCTCTTTGGTATGACGCCTGATGGAATACACCATTGCGGATACGATAATAACGCCGTGGTAGACACCATCAACGTAAATTTCCTGGATTCTTCGCTCCATAGCGAGTTCCTTGTCAGCGCCGGGACTACCCACACCTATTCGCTCATGCTGGACACCGCAGGAGCAAAACCAGGAGACTCCGTAAGCGCGAGTATCCCCTACTCCCCGGCCAACTACAGCTCGCTTGACCTCATCTGGTGTGACGCCGGTCTCCAGTGCAATGCCAACAGTCTAAACGTAAAAACGCTTCCCCTTACCGGCGGGACGCTGGTCTTCTAATACAAATATGAAAAAAATATCAACAGCCACGCAGACGCAAACACAGACCTCGACCAAAGTTGGCATCGGGGTCATCGCTCTGGCCGGATTAGCCGCGGCGGCCGGATTTCTGATCGCAACCACCAGCGAGCCGGTGCTGAGTGTCCAGTTAGGATCTGCGGTTCCAAGCCAAGTGGCAGTTGGCGGAGCACGGGGAGCCAATGTGCTGAACTTTTTACTCTCGGCAAAAAATAAGGACATCATGGTGACAAAACTTGTCCTCACCGGCCTAGCTGATGATGATAAATCATTTACCACTATCCAAAACGATCTTCACCTATCGGAGCTCGTCACCAGCTGTAGCCTCTATAACGGTTCCACGCTCATGGCCGGCCCGGCACCAGTTGATGCGCAACAGCGTCTGACGTTCGGCAACGTCGCCCTGGCGGTAAGCACAAACTCCGTCAATTCTTACATTGTGAAGTGCGACATCCCAGCCACCGCCCCGCTCAATGGCAACCCGGACATGTTTGCGCTCCAGCTCATAGGGAACGGATCTGTGACCGCCGAACAAGTCAATAACGGCACGGCCATTCCTGAACAAAGAATCCACCTTGGCGGACCGCGTGATCCGGGCATCAATCTGAATGGCCGGCGAGTGAATGTGACGGTTATTGAACATGGGGACCTGGCGATTGAATCCGCTCCGAACTGGCCGATTGCTGATATTCTCCTGGCTCCAAGCGCTAACAATGAAGTGGCAAAATACCGCTTCACCGCAACGCGTGAACCATTTAACGTTCAAACGCTGACCTTCTCTGAAGAACAGGCAGAAGATGATACGGGGACAGCTGATTCAAATGCCTACACGAACAATATTTCACTTGTCAAAATCCAATATCCAAAAGCTGACGGCACAACCGGCTCAGCTACCACGGCCATGTCCGGCAATGAAGCCAAGTTTAGCGGACTCGACATGTACGTAGCTGAGGGCTATCCCAAGGATGTCACCGTATCTATCGACGTACCAACAAGCGACCACAACTCAGGCGGACTAGCGACCTCAAACGAGAAGGTCCGTATGGGATTATTCGTAGATAAAGCCAATAAGGACAATTTCAAAGTTGTCGGCATGACATCCGGCACGGTGCTTGATGATAGGGCACAGAATCCTATTGGCGATGACGCATTCAGCACGGACAAAATTTCTACTTTCGTGGTTCGCGAAACGAAACCGACCGTTTCGTTCAGTAACTCTTCTCCTTCGGGCAGTGCAGTTGTCGGCCGAGGCGAAGTCATTCGTTTCAGCGTAACCGCGGGGGTAAATGAAGATGCCGTGCTCTCAAAGCTGATGTTCAAAATAAGTTCAACGGATAACACTTACCCAACAACACATTGGAATGACTGCGATACAGACGCCACCTCAGGCGTCACCACCGCCAGCGATTTTGACCTCTATAACCTGACGCTCGAGAGCACTTCGCAAACTCTTGATACAGCTGATAACAACTGGACGCTCTACAAAACCACCGGAGCAAATTGTGATAGCACGGGTGCAACACTTGGCTTTGATGGTATCGCCTTCCCCGTTCCGCAGGTCATTCCAAGAGGCCAATCGTACGCATACGCGCTGTACTTTGACTCTACAGGCGCCAGCTCATCAAGCGACGACTCCGTACGTTTTGACATCGTTGCTGACCCCATCGTCAGCACCTTCCTTCCGGGATCAACCATTAACGACGCCAGCCTAACAAGAAACGATTCCATCATCACCCTGGCCAAAGGAGCCGGCTTCTCCGTAGGAGACACTGCCTGTTTCTCCGGCACGAACACCACGTGCGAGGCCACCGAGGAAAGGGCGCTCGTCACTGCGGTCAACGGGAATGATGTCAGTTTTGCCAGGGGCTACTTGGGTACGAACATTCTGCGTCCTATCACCGGCCAAAACGTGGTTCGTCTGCCAGGATCTGTTCTCTGGCAGGATGACGGTACACCTGGCGTGGGCACAAGCTACCAGGAATACTGGGGCGCGTACCTGGTTCATTACCTCACCGTGAACGGCGGAACGCTGGTCTTCTAAAAAAATCTATGGACAACCTATCAACGGCTACACAGACACAAACTCAAACAAAAACCTCGACTAAAATCGGCATCGGGATAGTCGCTCTCGCTGGTTTAGCGGCGGCGGCGGGGTTTCTGATCGCTTCCAGGAATACACTACCTGTCCTGGTCATTAAAGCGTTGCCCAATCCAGCTTCGCACTCCACCGTGGCTGGTTCATTTGAACAGGTTCTTAGCTTCAGTCTGCTGGCGCAGAACAAACCGGTCACCGTTAACCGTCTGATGTTCACGGCCACGGCCGATACTGACGGAACTTTTTCGAGCATTGAAAATAACATTAACGCAGGTGACCATCTCAGCTCCTGCGTCTTGAACAACGCCCAAGGCGCATTAGTTGGCCAAGGCCAGATTCCTGATAATCAGGGAAATATTTCCTTTACCAATCTTGCCCAAACAATTCCAGCCAATGTCACCCGAACGTTCAGGCTCTGGTGCACCTTTGCCAATGTCCCAACGGATGGCGCTAATGCAGACATTTACGCCTTCTCCATCAAAACCGATGCTAGCGTTGATGCACACACTGATCGAGGAGCGATTCTTCCCGGAAACCGCATCAATATTGGCGGTCCAAATGATCCCGGCGTCAACTTCCCGCCTAACATTGCGGTGACGGTCCGGGACGGAGGGACGCTCAGTGCCGGTCCTTACTCCACCCCTGGCACAGGCATCGCCCTGGCCGGCACCCCGCTCGTCAACACTGTCTCCTACGCCTTCAGCGCCACGAACGAACCGTTCATCATCCAGACGCTCACCCTCAAAAACACTGGCGATGATACGGCCGTGCAAACAGTCAAGATCAAATACCTTGACCAGCTTGGCGCGCAAGTTGTGAAAACGGCCACTCTCTCAAATCACCTCGCGAAATTCACCGGTCTTAACGCCTATGTACCGGCCGGCGCCTCTAACAAAGCTGTTATCGACGTAGCTGTAGACACCGCGCCAATTACTGCAACCGGTTCGGCTCGCTCAGGCATGATCTTCGGACTAGATCTTGATTTCACCACCGCTAACGGCTTCAAGGCCGTGGCTCAAACCTCTGGACACACTGTCACTGAGTCCTCAATGGGTGCAAGCATCCATGCAGACACGCTCACCCTCAGAAAAACTCGCCCCTATCTTTCGCTCTCCTCTGCCTCGCCATCCGGAGCCTCAGTTCCAGGCCGGAGCGAGGTCCTTAGGTTTAACATTTGGACAGCTCCCGGCGGTCCGGTGGCGCTCCAGCAAATCATGTTCCGCCTCATGAGCACGAGCAATGAGGCCCGGGGCTGGAACGCTTGCAGTAACTTTGGGGGTGATGCAAACCGCTGGCAAATTCGTGACTTCAGTACGGGCACTGCTCTTGGCGATGCCAGCAACTGGCGCATCCTGTCCGCTGACGGAACAGCGTGTAACGCTTCAAATCCAGGCATCGCTACATATGCCATCGTGACCTTCAATCAAGCCACTGGCGGTCTCTTAGCCATTCCTACCTCATCTTCTGGGGCAAAGGCGCTCTCAGTCTGGTTTGACAGCACCGGCGCCAGCAGTTCTCAAGATGACACAATACGTCTTGAAATTGTAGACGAGCTGACAGCCAACGCCACAAATAACGACTCCATCCGCTGGACAGATGCGGATACCGGCGTCACGAACATTGACGGCCAATACATTACTTCCCCAAGCATCGTTGGCGGAACGCTGGTATACTAAGCGCAAAATATGACAAAATCATCCACTGTTGTCCAAACGACAACCAATACGTTAGTGGGACTTTCCATCATGGCGGCGGCCGGGCTAGCGGCAGCGGCCGGATTCATGATCGCGGCGAATAACACGGGCTCAATCCTGGTTATCAAAACTGGCAGTGCGCTCACCTCGCACGCCACCGTGGCTGGCGCCACGCTTGAACCGGTCTTCCTGGTAAACCTCCAGGCACAAAACCAGGCAGTGCGCGTTGACCGCCTGACGTTTGCCGTAACCGCGGATACTGACGGATCATTTGCGAGTATTGAAAACAACGTTGCTCCGGCAGATCACATCAGCCTCTGCGCTCTGAATGACAGCCAAGGCCATCCGCTTGGCCAGGGCCGAGTTGTGGACCGCCTAGGTAACGTCTCATTCACAGGCCTGCCAATTATCCTCAAAGCCAACACGAGCGCCAATTACAGCGTGAACTGTTCCTTTGCCAGCGTTCCCGTGGACGGAACCAATCCAGACATTTACGCTTTCTCGCTCAAGAATGATGCCAGCGTTTCCGCAAAGGATTACACGGGACGGCAAATGAGCGGAAGCCGAGTGCAGATAGGCGGAGCAACGGACCCGGGCGTAAACGTTCCACCGTCTGTTTCCATCACCCTCCGTGATTCAGGTACGCTGAGCGCTTCACTTTCCGGCACCACACCGAGCGCAGATATCGCGCTAGCCGGCACCCCACTTGTTAACACCGCCTCCTACGTTTTCACCGCTACGAACGAGCCGTTCACCATCCAAACCCTCACCTTGAAAAATGTGGGTGATGACCAGGCCATTCAGGCGGTTAAAATCAAATATCTCGATCAGCTTGGCGCAACGGTAGTGAGGAGCGCCATGCTCTCAAACCACTCGGCCAAGTTCACTGGCCTTAACATGTACGTACCGGCCGGCGCGTCAAGCAGTTCAGTTGTGGATGTGGCTGTTGATACTGCTCCCATTACGGCCACCAGCCCTGCTCGTTCAAACATGACCTTCGGATTTGATCTGGACTTTGGTACAACCGGGGGCTTTATAGCTACGGCACGCACCTCCGGACGCGTCATAACCGGTGCGTGGCTGGAATCCAACCTTCATGCGAACACCATGGTACTCAGGAAGACTCGCCCGGCCTTCACGCTCTCTACGTCCTCCCCGTCCGGCACCACAGCACCAACCCAACCCGGTGCCTTTGCTGAGGTGCTCCGCTTTAACGTGAACGTGGCTCCGGGAGGTTTCGTGAAATTAAACCGCGTCATGATCCAACTGAGCTCCTCAGATGCTGGAGGAACAGGCTGGAACAGATGTGGAGCTGGCAAACTTGGCTCTGGAGCACGGTGGCAGCTAAAAAATCTTTCAAATGGTGTGACTGAAATGTTCAGTGATGCCGCATTCCTAGCGGTGGATGGAACTCCCTGTGGCAGAAGTACAGCACCAGTAGGATTCGCCGCGCTTGGCATTTCGGACGTCATTCTCCCGCAAAGCTCAAGCGCTACCACGTTCGCACTTTTCCTTGATACGTCCGGCGCCAGCACAGACGACATCATCCAGGCTTCTATTCCAAGCGAGCTGACCGCAAATACCATTGTGTTCCCCGCCATCCTCTGGGATGACGCTGACACAGGCGCAACCAACATCAACGGCACGTACATCCAAGCCCTCCCCATCACCGGCCACACGCTCAGTTTCTAGCAAGTGAGGGAAACAAAAATTCCTGTGAAGAAATGTTGGGAGGTAATCCGACCACATTTCTGAACAGGATTTTTGTTTCCCCTCACTCAAAGTGCACCTCATTCACATACGTATACAATCGCTCTCTCAGTTTCGGGAACGTCTCCAGATCCGGGCTTTCATCGAGCATCTCCTTAGCAAAATCCTTGGCGTGGCTCATCAGGTCAATGTCATGCATGGTGCCGAGTTTGAACTGCTCGAAGCCGGATTGCTCGGTGCCAAAAATACTGCCAGGGCCACGGAGCTGGAGGTCTCGTTCAGCCAGATCAAATCCGTCCTGGCTATTCTCAATGGCTTTCATGCGCTCGTGGGCTACATCGCCAAGGATGCCGGATGGATGCAAATAACAGTAGCTCTGGTGCTCGCCACGGCCAACCCGTCCGCGAAGCTGGTGAAGCTGGGCCAGACCAAAACGCTCAGCGCCCTCAACATACATGACGGTAGCATTCGGCACATCCACACCAACCTCAACCACCGTAGTTGAAATCAGCATGTCAGATTCGCCATTGGCAAACGCACGCATGACGTCATCTTTCTCCTTGGTCTTCATCCGGCCGTGCAACATCGAAACGCGATAGCCTTTGAAGCCCTCAGTCACGAATTCCTTGTAGACCTCATGCACCGAGTTTACGCCGAGGGCGTCTGATTCCTCAATCAACGGACAGACCACAAAAATCTGACGGCCGGCATCCATCTGCTCGCGCATCATTTCGTAAATTGGTTCCTCACGACCAAGCTCGACCACTTCGGTAAGAATGGGTTTTCGGCCGGCTGGATACTCGTTCAAAATTGAGCGGTCGAGGTCGCCATATAGAACCAGCGCCAATGATCGAGGGATCGGCGTAGCGGTCATTGAAAGCAAATGCGGAATACCATCGAGATCCCCCTGTTTATCTTTAAGCGCCTGACGCTGGCGAACGCCGAACCTATGCTGTTCATCAACCACAATCAAGCCGAGGCGATCAAATAAAACCTCGCCAGTTAAGAGCGCGTGCGTGCCGACCACGAGATTGACTGCGCCATTCTTGAGGGCCGAGAGAAGCTGGGCCTTGGTCACTTCCTTACCGCCTACCCGGCGTTTTGTTCTAGTATAGAGACCAATGGTCAGCTTATCACCAAAGAGCTTCTGCAAAGTCTGCGCGTGTTGCTCGGCCAAAATTTCCGTTGGGGCGAGCATAGCGGACTGCCAGCCATCGTGTGAGGCGTTCATAGCCACAAGTGCCGCCACCACGGTCTTACCGCTTCCTACATCGCCTTCGAGCAGTCTATTCATCGGCTCTGGACGGTTCATGTCCTTAATGATCGCCCAGACCGCTTTCTTCTGCGCCCCCGTCAGTGCAAATGGCAAATTCGCCACCGATTCTCGCATCAAATCCTCACGGAACGGCACCTTTGGCGCTTTGCGAGTTTTGAGTTCTCTACGGCTCTTAGCGTGCAAAAGCTGGTGCAAGAAAAACTCGTCAAACTTTAAACGGCGGAGCGCCTTGTCCTTTGCCTCATTGCCTGAAGGAAAGTGAAGCTCAGTAATGGCGTGGTCGAGTCCGATTAACTCAACCTCCCTCATGATTCGCTCCGGCATCCATTCTTCCACCTCGTTCACCGCGGCGAGAGAGGCCTCGGCCACCTTCCGACGAATCTTCTGAGTAAGCGCGCCCGTCAATTTATAAATAGGAACAATTCTGCCCGTCTCCTTCCCCACCTTGCCACTGCCGACAACTTCGTAGGCAGGGTTGACGAGTGACAAACCATAGCGGTCATCTACCTTGCCGGCGAGGGATACAATTTGGCCGGGCTTCAAAATCTTCGTCAAGAATCCTTGGTGAAACCAAATGGCCTTGATCCCGCCAGTCCCATCCTCGATAGTTGCCTCCGTCACCATCATGCGGAAGGACTTCTGGCTTCGGCGATTATCAATACTCATGATAGTTCCCTGGACTGTCACCTTCTGCCCCGGCTTCACGTCCTCAATCATGACCGCGTGGGACAAATCATCATAGCGGAACGGGAAATCAAACAACGCTTCATGCAGAGTATTGATGCCAAGCCTAGCAAAGTCTTTTGCCTTGGCTGAGCCAATAGTCGCCACGGAGGCGATGGAGTCCTTGAGGTGGAACGCCATAAGTTCCGCGGAGTATACCAACTATCCAAAAAAGATCAAGCCCCGGCCCTCCACACCAAGAGCGGAGGAATGTTGAGAAGGATGATCTTCGTCTCGATCTTGGAAAAATGTTGCTTAAGAAAATGTTTAGCTCTGGGGGTAAATTGGAAGACCACAAAAACACCGTCTGGCTTTAGAAGCTGTCGAGTTTTGAAAATGATCGACTGGGCAATCGCCGGCGTGAAAAATGTGAACGGAATGCTCGATATAACGGCGTCTATCTTAGAGACACCCTGTGAAGCCAGGAGTTCATCGATCTTTTCGGCTGACTCAGTGAACACTGTCACGCGGTGATCGAGCACGGTCTTGCGCAAGTGCTCGGCAAACTCGGCGTTGCGCTCGACCAGAAATAATTTCCCATCGGCGGGCAATCGGCGGAGTAATTCCTGGCTAACGGCCCCATTGCCCGCGCCGTACTCAACTACCACCATGCCCGATCTCTCAAAAGATAGCTGGTCACAAATCTTGCGAACGGCATGGTTAGAGGTGGGCGTAACTGAGGCCACAAAGAGGTCCTTTAAAAAAGTCTTGAGGAAGCTGGGACGGTTCATAACAATTTTGGAGACTTCTTTTTTGGTAGAAAGTTTTCTCCGGTTATTACTGATTTTCCCGTTCTTATTTCAAGAGCCAGTCGTGCATCCCTGGCAATCTTTCCGCCTTTCTTGGCCGGAATCTTATTTTCTTCTAATCCCTCAGCTTCGTCAGTTTCCGCTATTCTTCTAGTTGAGAGCTCTGCGAGAGCCGTAAAAATCAGCTCTTCTTCACTCATGTGATCGCGAAGGTTTTGCGTTCTTAATCCTTTCAAACTTTTATGATTCTTCACTGACAAGTCCGTCCACTCCTCGTGAATTATGTTTGTGAGTATAGCGAACTCCTCGCCCTGTTCTACGCCATGATCGCTCCAATAATCTGTTAATTTATTTCTCGTCTCTTGTCCCGTCATCCGTTGCTGAATCCACTTCTCACTTCTACCTTGTTTTTGCCAATACCCCCGACTGCGATCCAGGGCCCTCTCTGGATCAGTCATTTCTTGCATTCGCTCATATCCGACCTTCGCCAACCAGAGTTTGATTGGTTCGGCTTTTTTCGAGGGAACGGACTGAATAATGCGTAATAACGACTCCACGTCAGCCACGTCCGTCTCTCGCATTTTTCCGTCTTGAGCCAGCATTTTCAACTGGTCACATTTTGTGACCACTTCACTTCCTTCTAACTTTAGTCGATTTTTCAGCGTAGTCCAGTAACTTTTAGCTCGATTATAATTCGTTTGCTCAGTTAAAGCGGCAACGATATCGATCACCGAAAAGTACCAGATCTCCTTTTTCTCGTCATAAATTCGACGAATATTGAAATCCTCAAAAATAGCTAACGAGTTGGGATTATTTTTCATATAGCTAGGTTCAACCTTATGGTACTACGATTGATCATGAAGAGGTACTGTACAACAAATAGAAAATACTGTAGTGTATTCCGGCTCAGCCGAGCAGCCAACAGGACCGGAGGTATCCGTGAAGAAGCTGTTTCTGATCAATGGAGTCTTTTTCCAGAACATTGGGGGGCCGAGTCCATTCACCTTCTTCGGCGTCATCAAGACGGACGGAGACGCGGGCGATGGCGAGATGCGGGACAACTTCGGCACTGCGATCATCACCGACGTGGTGCTGACCGCGGAGGAGCTGTGCTTCACCAAGCGCTACGCCCACCGGACGGACCAGATCAAGTACCGCTTCCGGCACCACGCCGGGATGTGGGTAGGCAGTTACCAGGGCCGTGAGACCGGCGAAGACGAGGCCAGGTGCATCCTGACGGAGGTGCCGGAAACCTTCTTCCAGCCCTCCGCCCCGCGCTAGCCAAAGCGCACCGTTCGCCGTAACCGTCCTCAAGGAGCCCCGCGGCTCCTTTTGCTATTAGGAAAAACAAAACGACCCCAGTGAAGGGATCGGTTTGTGGTGCGCGCGGCAGGATTTGAACCTACGACCCTCAGCTCCGCAAGCTGATGCTCTATCCAGCTGAGCTACGCGCGCATACTTGGAAAGCTATAAAATGTCCTAAAAACCTTACAATTTATACACGCGACGGAGGGTATCTGTCAAACTTTCACCTTCGCGCTCAAGATTCTCAAAAACGTAAGGAAGCAGGGCCTGGCGGACTTCGTTAGGATTCTTGTCGTCCAAGTGAATTGAAAGCATGGGCTGGGTTCGACTTTGAAACGTGACGTACAAGTACTTTACATCCGGCGGTTCATAAGAGATGGAAAAATCCTTGAGGCCGTTATACGGATAGAATTCGTCGCCGAGCACAATGCCGGACGTAGTTACGTAGGCATTTACCCGGCCCGGCTTTTTCAAGTCCCTAAGAAGAAGAATGACGGCAAACATGAGAATGATAACGGCAAAGACAAAGTTGGCCGTAAAAAGCGCATACAAAAGCATGATGAGCCCCAGGGTGCCAGCCACGGCATACCAGCTGGTAGTTCGGGTAGTAGGCGGGAATTCCCACGTTTCCCACATACTGATGACGTTTCCAACATCAATATGTTCATGTTCCTCTAACGGAACCGCTCGTTTTTTCGCCTCCTTTGCCATATGCTTTCCCACAGTATAACATGGACGAGCTTGAAAAAGACTCCCGATTCAGGTAGTGTACCCGCGTTCTTATCAGAGTCGAATTTAACCGTTTCGTGCTGGCCGAGCGTAGCGAGGCCAAGGCGAACGGCGCGTGCATTTGGAAAGCTAATAAAATCGCTTTATGCAAGGAGGCGCGAGGACCGAAGTGAGACGTACCAGCAGGTACGTTGAACGAGGACCGGAGAGCCGACACAGCAGAAAACGATTTTAGGAGCTTTCCACCCACCCGGAGAGGTGGCCGAGTGGCTTAAGGCACAGGTTTGCTAAACCTGCGTACCTGAAAGGGTACCGGAGGTTCGAATCCTCTCCTCTCCGCCACAAAGATACGACCCGTAAAGGTCGTATTTTTGTATAGCATGTGCACATAGACAAACTGAACAAAACCGCGTAGAATGCCCCACGCAGCCGTAGCTGATAAACGGGAGGGGTGACCGAGCGGTTTAAGGTAACGGTCTTGAAAACCGTCGAGGTTAATAGCCTCCGCGAGTTCGAATCTCGCCCCCTCCGCCAGGACAATTTCTTATCGTGCAACCCGTGTGCCGATGGCGACGGGGCGACCCATAAGGCATTGTCCCCATGCCAAAATGACTCCTTTCGGAGTCATTTTGCTATCTACCGATCAGCTCTCTTCGGTTATCCGAAATCCACTCTTCTCGTAAAACTTCTTCCGCTTTTTAAATTGACGATCGAGGAACGGCGTCCTACCATCATGGTAATCGCAGACTGTCTTTTGCGCCCCACGAATACGACCAATGTACTGGGCGAGCTTGCCTTCGAAAGCGAGGGGAAACGCCAAGACGACGGCCTGGATATCAGGAACGTCCATTCCTTCCCCGACGAGCTGGCCCGTCGCCAATATGACCTGATAATGTCCCGACGCGATTTGTGCGAATTTACTTTTACGCGAAACGGCAGAATCGTCACCCGTCACCAGGATAGCTTCGCAACTTCCTTTGAGATACATGCTAAGTACTTCAAGATGCTCCTTGCGTTCGCTGAGAACGAGCGTCTTCCATCCCGCCGCCACGGAACGTTTGATGTCCTCAAGGACCAACCGGTTCCGCGCTTGGTCGAAAGAAACAATGCGGGCAAGAATCTGATAGTTGTCGGCTGTGAAAGAGAACGGAACGGCGAGTTGCGTGGCTCGGACGATCACGTTCTTTGTTGGTTCGACCGGGCGATATTTCGATGGAGCGGATTCTTTCGCGTGTTCTTCGTGCAATTCGGTGACGATGTCTCCAATAAACAGATAGATCAGCTTTTCGTCTTTATGCTTCCGTTCGGGCGTTGCGGTGAGTCCGTAGCAATATTTTGCGTCGATGGAAGATATAACCTTGCGAAACGTTTTTGCGGGAATGTGATGACACTCGTCGACGATGACCAGTCCGAACTTGCCTCGCAGATCCGACAGATCCTCCCGTCGGGCGAGACTCTGCATCATGGCGACGGTCACCTTGTCGCCAACGGATTTCTTGACCCCATCGATTCGTCCAATGTGCGCCTTGGCGATTCCAAGAAAAGACTGAATCCGATCGACCCACTGATCCATGATCTGCTTACGGTGCGTGAGGATCAATGCGGGTTGTCCACGACGTGCAATGAGTTCGAGTCCCATAATGGTCTTTCCGCTGCCTGGAGGGGCAACGATCACGCCTTGCTCGACCGCCATAGCGAGATTGACGGCGTCCGTCTGTTCCGGTCGTAGCTCAATCGTCGAGGTAAACGTGGCATCGGGCAAGGCAGTGCGTTCATCACGAATCAGAAATGGTATGCCTCGGGTACGGAGATGACCGGTCAGCTTCGTCAAAAAACCTCGCGGCAGGAGGATATGTTCGCCAACTTCCTCAATCAAACGGAAAAACTTTTCCGTCTGGTAAACACTTTTGCCGAGTCGCTTCTTTAGCCAGTAATCCAAATTTGAAAAATTCAACTCTTCCCGGATAAAGTTGACCGTGGCCTTATCGAGCAAATTGTTCTGTAGACGAATGCCTGAGCCAAGTATCAAAACGAGGTTCTTTGAGTCTGTCGTTACTTCATTGGTTGATTGGTCGGTGAGCTGAGCGAATGCGGCATCAAGATCGTGGGGCGAAATTCTTTTCACCTTCGCAAGAAAATCCCATTGGTCGGGAAACGCGACCAAATTGTCAGGATCGATAAAAATGGCATTGCTACGTTCGACGGATATTCCCTGCAAAGGCAGGGCGATCAAATTCCCGAATCCCTTACCGCTCTGAGCATCTTGGTTTGGAAATAGACGATCAAACGATACTTCTTTATCGAAGGCAGACAAGCCAAGTGCGCGACGGACACACTCGAGCATGATCACCCGACTTCGCGCGGCAGGATATTGCTCTTCGAAGAACAACCAAACGTGCGCGCCGTTCCCGGAACGCGAGCGTTCGAGATATGCAGGGAGTCCGATTTCTTGACAGACCGAAATGAGACTCTTTGCTTCATCAAATGCTCGGTCGCCATCAAAATCTGCCGCGATAAAATACGAAGAGTTATTTTCAAGGAGCGGATAGACACCGACGACGTGTTGACCGACAAGGTGCTTACGGATGATATCTGGAGTGAGCGGAATCGCCGTCTTCTTTTCGAAGGTTGTCATTGTTCCGCCACGGCGCTTATGTGCGAGGAATTCGTTCCAATCAAAATCATACGCCGGCGAGTAACCAGACTTTCCTTCCTTCTCCCATCGTCTGGCGTAGACGTCCGTTCGACCACGAAATAAGGAGAGGTACAAGTTCAACTGATCTTCAGTGGCTGAGATCATACAGATGACGATAGAAATCCTGACAGCCAGAATGATCGAGTTTCCAGAAGCTTCGATGCGACTGTTGGAGGTTTGACGATTCGCATACACAGTGCTTCTCCTGCATAACTTTGACGAACATCTTGTGTGTGATCATGAAATTCTCGTGGTCTTTAATGATCTCTCGCATCTGCTCATAATGTTCACGCTGTTTCTCTTCCGGGCATTGGCGACTACAAATATTTCCGTAGTACCAATTCAGTGCATGAAGCGCTTTGACGGGTTTGCCCATACGCAGCCTTTACACTTTCCGATACCGTGTCGTTCGTCCTTGGCCGATACGCTCAATCTTTTTCAACCGTAGCAAGACATCGATTGCTTGTGAGACGGTCGGACGTGCAACATCGGTAGCCTTAGCGATATCACCCGCAGTCGCCTCAGGGACGAGTTCAAAATGCCGCCACACCGCGAGCTGTTTGGGCGAGAGAATCTTCTCAATATTTTCGTGCGACAATAACTCAATCGCTTGTCGCGCCTGTTCAAGCGAGATGGTCAAAAAAAACTCCAACCAAGGCGTGATATTCTCACGCCCGGTTCCGAGCGAAGTTTGGCTCTTGCGGAGAGCGACGTAGTAATCCGCCTTGTTGTCCTCGACAAGTTTCTCGTGCGAGACGTAGGGCACATATTCGTATCCCGCCTTCAGCAGTAGTAAATTCGTGAGAATGCGCGAAAGGCGCCCGTTCCCATCTTGGAACGGATGAATCGCAAGAAATTCGACAAGAAAGTTTCCGATGACGACTAGTGGATGACTTTCGCCTTGCTTTAGCGCGCCCGCTGTCCGCTCAACGAGCTCCTCCATTCGCTTCGGCGTGAGATAGGCGGGGGTCGTTTCAAAAATGATGCCGACAGACTTTCCTGACTCATCGAACATCTCCACGGAGTTCTCCATTTTTTTGTACTCTCCACGATGTCGCTCGTCCTTGTCCGCATACTTCAATAATTCCCGGTGTAGTTGTTTGATAACGCCCTCCGTAAACGGAATGTGCTTCCACGAGGTAAAGATATTTTCGAGCAGCTCGAAGTACCCCTGCACTTCCTGCTTATCCCGATCGGTAAATTTTTGTAGCGATAAACCGCGCATGAACTTCTCAACATCCTCATCGGACAGCTTCGATCCTTCGATACGGGTTGACGCGCCAGTCGATGTCACCAAAACCGACCGCTTCAAGCGACCAAGTGCTTGCGGGTTCAGTTTGGCACCGCCGATCCATTGGCCCTTCAGATGGTCGATTTGGTTAATGAGGGACCAGACAGATTCGGGGATATTGCCGATTCGATTGCTTCGTGGATCCATAGATAATCTTATACTATGACTATGGGAGATTATATATGATTAACAAAGTCTCGGCAAGTCGTGGCCATAAAACTGAAAACGGCTTGGCTAACATTAGACAAAATGTATGTGGGGCGACCCACGTAGTTAGGATCTCTCTCCCTCCGCCACAAAAATGCGACCCTTACGGGTCGTGTTTTTGTGATTACTACTTTGCTGACTTGTACAAAAGTCCGGCCAGGAAAAAGCCCATGGCAAGAAGGACGATTGTTCCGCCGGCAGCCAGATCAAGGTATGAACTTGCGAAGAGGCCGATGAGAACACTGAGCACAGAGAAGAGAACGGCCAAGACGGCGGTTTTTTTGAAACTGAGGCCAAATTGGACGGCGGCGAGTACGGGCACGGTCATAAGAGCGCCGACAAGCAGGACGCCCACTACTCGCATGCCAACGGCTACAATGGCCGCGGTCAAAATAGCGAGGAACAGACTGAAGCGATCCACGGGAACGCCTTGGGCGCGGGCGATGTCTTCGTCAAAGGCAATGAGAAATAATACTTTGTGCGTAGCCAGATAAAACAGGACGGCGATGCCGGAAATAATAGCGATTGAGTAGAGATCAAGCTGGCTTACGGTAGTAATCCCGCCAAAGAGATAACTGATAACGCCAGCGTTAAGATTCCCCGTGGCGCTCATGATGACAACTGCGAGCGCTAGGCTTCCCGAAAGAACAATTGCAAGCGTGGATTCGCCAGACAGCTTGCCGTTCACGCGCAGACGCTCGATCACGACCGCGGCCAAGACGGCGCAGACGGCGGCGGCCAGGAGCGGGTCAATGCCAAGCGCGGCGCCAATGGCCACGCCAGCCAGAGAGGCATGTGCAAGCGTATCGGCAATGAGGGACTGGCGCCTAACCGTAACGAACATGCCAAGCAAGGGGGCGGCCGCGCCAATACAAAGTCCGGCCAGGAGTGCTCGAACAAAAAAAGCGTAATGAAGAATATCAAACATATTTTTTCTTGGCTGGCAGACGCGAGAAGATAAAGGCGGCAAAGGCTGTTGAAATAGGAACGGCCAGGATGAGCGCGGAGCCTCCCACGAGTGCTCGAACAGCTTCTTCCATGATCTGCTCGCTGTTTAAGAGAACCCACAGCGGTGGATTATCCGGCGCTGAAAAAAGCAGAAAGATGGGAAATGAAGCCCCCACGTACGCGAGCGCTAGCGTGTTCACGAGCGAGGCGATGTGTTCACGGCCAACGGATGAACCCCGCGCGTAAAGCTCGCGCGCATCAAGCGATGCATCGGCATTATGAATCTCTTCAATGGCCGCCACCTGAGCAGTTGTAACGTCATCAAGCACGCCAAGAGCGCCAATAACCATACCGCCAAGCAATAGTCCCCGCAGATCAATACCGGAGAGATAATTGAGCTGTAAAAACACCGCCTCCTCAGTTCCACTGCCAGAAAGAGTAGTAAAGTGAACAGCTAGAGAAGCAAAAATGAAGGCCATCACCAGAGCCAAAAGCGTAGCCAGCAGGGCCACAAAACTCCGCCGGTGCAAACCGTGAGCTAATAAAATAGAAACAACCGCAATGATAGATGAGCCGATGGCACAAATAAGAAGCGGGCTCTCGCCAGCAAAAATACGCGGGACCACAAAGACCATGAGAATCAACAAACTGACGCCCAGGCCTAAAACTGAACGCGCGCCCTGGCCCCGGCCGAAGACGGTCGCAAGGACAAAAAAGAGGATGAGGAACACGGCCACAATCGGCAAACGAAATGCGTCCTGCACATAATATGTTCTCCCCCGCACATCATCTGTCTGTCCAACCACAATCGTCTCCCCTTTGTATAGCTTTTTCTGCTCAAACCCCGGCTTCATAGCGGTAAACTCAATCGTCACCACTTTTTTCGCCTCTGTTCCGCTCAGGAACTCAACCGATACTGTCTGATATCTGTCGATACTCCCATCGCCCAAATCGCGTTCTCCTTCAGCAATAATATCCAGTACTTTTCCGCGCACATACACTGAATTATTCCCCGCAAAAGCAACAAAGGGAACCGTGAGCGCAGTCAGCAAAACCAGGGCAAGCAGAAATTTGCGCATATTATTTAACGGGTTTATGGCCGTGGATAAGATGGGGATGATGCATAATTTCTTCCGCCGGACCATGGCAAATCAGATGGCGATTCAAGCACAAGACGGTGTCCACTTCATGGGCCACAATGTCCATGTCGTGAGAAACAAGGATCACCGTCAAATGAAGTTTCTCCCTAATCTCATGAATGAATTCGTAAAACTTTTCCTGGCCTTTGGCATCAACTGCACTGGTTGGCTCGTCGAGTATGAGCACCTTCGGGTCGCACGCCAGGGCGCGGGCAATGAGCACGCGCTGACGTTCCCCGCCTGAGAGCGAACCGATGAGACGACCGAGCAAATGTTTCACGCCGGCGGCTTCAATGGCTCGCTTTAGCGTTCGAGCGTTCTTTAAGATTGGCGTCTGACCGCTTTCAATAATTTCAAAAACTGTGGCTGGAAAATGCTCGCCCACCGCATTAGCGCGCTGGGGAACGTAGCCCACCCTGGCACGCTCTTGATTGCGGGCAATGGACTTGCCGAACAACTCGACCGAGCCTTCACTTGGTGAAAGCAACCCGAGTAATATTTTCAAAATGGTGGTTTTGCCTCCCCCGTTCGGGCCGATGATCCCCAAGTAATCCCCTTCATGAATATCAGCCGTGACGCCGTCAAGCACAACATTCTCCCCATAGGAGAAGCCAACATCTTTAAGCGAGTACACTATTTTTGTTTTTTCTACTGGCACAGCATGGCGGTTTTTAGGGCGAGCAAATTATCATTCATGAGGTCAAGGTAATCTTTTCCGGCTGTTCTTTCCTCGGCGGTTAATCCCTCAACCGGATTCAACACCTCGGCCCTTGCTCCAACCTCGCCGGCAAGGGTTTGCGCCAGCTTGGGTGAGACGAGGGTTTCAAAAAAGATCGTGGTGATATGCGATCGTTTTGCCAACTCGGTCAAATCTGCGATGGCTTTCACGGACGGTTCGGCCTCCGGCGAAAGCCCGAGAATGGCGTGGACAATGAAAGTATACCGCGCGCCAAGGTAGCCGAACGCATCATGCGAGACAATGATCTCTCGCAAACTACACTTTGCCAGGCCTGACGAATAACTTACATCGAGCATATCAAGCTTTGTCAGATAGTCTTTCGAGCGTAAAGCGTAGGCGTCTCGATGATCCCCATCCCTCGAAATAAACGGGCCTTCAAGTTCGCCAACCATGGCCTTGGCCTTGCTTGGATCAAGCCAGATATGCGGATCATTCAGATTCGTCTCAATAACCTCCGTCATTTTCAAAACCAGCCCGCCATGCTCTCGCACTGAGGCCGCCACGTCATCCGCCCAAGCGTCTACTCCCCCGCCGTTCATGATAAAAACGTCAGCTGAACTCGCCGAAGCGATCTGCTTGCTGGTTGGCTCATACTCATGAGGCTCTACGCCGTCTGGCACCATCTGCTCTAGTTGAATATCCTCGCCCCCCACCTGCTTGGCAAACTCGGCCAACGGATAAAACGTAGCCACCACGGATAACCGGCTATCCGCAACAGCCGGCACGCTCGGCAAAGACCGCCAGCGCCAAACAACGCCAATAGCCACGCACGCAATAACCGCCCCGCCAATTAGGAACGCTTGCACTTTTTGCATAGGCCGAAGAATTCTAAAGAATGTTCATTTATAGAAAAGGAGTGCTCGTCAGCGAATTTTGTACCCATCTTTATAAGATCACCTTCCGGTATCTCGATATCCACCACCTCGGAACAGCCAGTGCAGATAAGATGGTGGTGATGACCATGTGTATTAGATTCGTACCTCGTAGATCCATCCGCAAAGGTAACTGGAGCAATAATGTGCCAGGAAAGCAGAAAACGCAGTTCCCTGTGCAGAGATACTCGATGATGAACAATTCTTTTCTTTCCAAGAATGTCCTGAATTTCTTTTAAAGTAAGGGGGCTCCTTCTCATTGCGAAGATCTCAACCAAGCCTCGCCTAAGAGGGCGCACCCTGTGCCCTTCATCCTGCATTTCCGCAATGAGGTACTCGCTGGCATCTGTCATCTTGCGCATACCCTTCTATACTAACGCTACATTGTAGCTTTAGCAAATGAGCATGTTCATAACAGAGAACCCTACCCCTTCGCGATAGTCAAAAACTTCACCTCTTTTACTCCCCCTTCCTTCAAAGTTCTCTCCGCCGCTCTCATGGTTGACCCTGTTGTCCACACATCATCAACAAGTACAATCTTTTCTGGCACCTTCCCCCCCTTTAAAAGGAACGGACTCTTCTCCATGGCTCTTTTTCTCTCCTCCTCAGTTCTTTCAGCTTGGTGTCCCTTCGCTTCTCCCCTTTTTAAAAGCTCCCTCATTTCACTTCCCGAAACCTCAGCAACCCACTCGCCAAGCACGACCGCCTGATTGAAGCCCCTCTCTCTTGTTCGAAGATCAGATAATGGTATCGGGATAATCACTGCCTTATCTATAAAAGTTCTGATGGTCGAGTGTCCTGGCTCAGCTAATTTCATGAGCGTCGAGAATCCCGATTGATCAAAGTCATACTTCCAAGCGCGGATGAGATTTCGGATCGCCGGATTGCCGTACGCAAAGAGGGCCAGGTGGCCGTCAGTCTCCCTGAATACTCGATCATCAAAAGCACGCAAACAGGCCGGACAAAGCAGAGCGCCTTCCGTTTTGCAGGACAGACAAAAACGCGGGAAGACCGCGTTTAAAAACCAGCTGGTTAGCTCTCCCAAGCAAAGCCGTTCACTTTCCATGTATCTCCTTCTTTAACCAGATCAACAGTAATGTTCTTATACTGCACCGTAGTATTGCCCGGACTGCCAACAGATACCTGTTGTTGGGTCATAAGCTTGATCTCTGCAGAAGTTTCTGCCTCTTGAACAACTGAACTGCCAATTACCTTTGTGGAGAGGCCGTAATACGCGGTGGAAAGATCTCGCGTCCGCTGATCCTGGGCAATGCCCTGCAGTTTTGCCTGAAATGTTTTAGTCGCCAGAACCAGCACGTCAGCCACGTTAGAAAAATCGGATTCAGATGAATAGCTGGCAAATCTGGCCACAAAAATGCTGGCCGTGGTCTGCGGTCCGGCCGGTTCTGGGGGAGCGACCACCACGGGAACAACCGGCACACTGCCGGGATTAGTTTGTGCGTTTGGAATCTGCTCCTGCACGGGTTTCGTGCTAACCGTATTCGGTTTGGCGCGCAAAAGCACCGCCAGCACAATCAGCAGAAGGACGAGTATGCCAACCGCAATCCCAATTTCCACTTTCTTATTCATAGCTTACTTGGGTGGCTGTAAGGACTTCTGGAATTCTTCCTTGGCGCGCTCAATTTGAAGTAACTGCTCAGGATTCGTGGTAATGATTTGATCTTCCGTGTATGAAGCAACAATCTTGATGGCCGCGTGCTTCTGGCCGGCAAAGAAGATGCCCTCGCCCACGCCGGCTTCAAGCAACAGATATTTTTCGCTTTGCGTCAGGTTAAACGTCTTGGCAATTACGTCCACGCCGGCCGATGACTGCTTCATGAGAATCTGCAGTTGGGAGTTGGTCACAATCGCCTGGCCGTACGAACTCGACAAAAAGTCATTCACGTCCTGCGTGATGGTGGTCACGCCAAGATAATACTTGCGGGCGCGCTTCACAAGGGCGAAAATGAACTTGGCGCTGTCCTCATTCTGCATGAGCCACCACGCTTCATCAATGGTCAGCAAACGCTTCTTCCGCTCTGAACGCACCACGTTCCAGATGTAGTTGACGATGGTGTAGATGGCCATGGCGCGCAATTCGTCCTCAAGATCCCGCACAGAAAAAATGACCAGCTGATTGCGCATCTCCACCGTAGTTGGTGAGTTGAGTAATCCGGAAAATGTTCCCGTTGTAAACTTTGTCAGACGAGCAACCAAATTCTCACCGCCCTGCATGCCCTCAAGAATTTCCAACAGATCATTCAGAATAGGATAATCGGTAATCTCCGCCAAACTTGGCAAATCAGGCGTGATGTCTTTCTTGGCGTACGTTTCAAGAAGGGCTCGATCAAGCAAACTATCCTCTTCCGGCGTGAAGCCAAGGACTGACTTCTCCCCCATGGGTTTACCAATCATGATGCGGAGCAAACCCTTAATCGTAATGACGGCGCTACGCAAAATGTCCTCAACGGAAGATTCCTCGCCCTTTGGCCTGGGCAGATCAAAGGGATTGATCTTCGCCTCAGACGCCAGCGAAACGTTCACGTACGTCCCGCCCACGGCATCAGACAGCTGGCGGTATTCCATTTCCGGGTCAATAACAATGACATCCGTGCCCATCATCATGGAACGCAGGATTTCCAGCTTCACCGCATAGCTTTTTCCTGCGCCAGACGTAGCAAAGACCACGGCATTCGCATTTTGCAATGAGAAGCGGTCGAACAAAATGAGCGAGTTGTTATGGCGGTTGATGCCGTACAAAATGCCGTTATCGCTTGAAACATCGGAAGAAATAAATGGGAATGAACTAGCGATGGGGCTAGTGTTCATGTTGAACGTAACCATCAGCTCGTCATTACACAAAGGAAGCGTGGAGTTAAAGCCCTGCTCGGCCTGGTACAGCCCGCGTTTGCTGTAGATAAGTTTTCCGCCAAAGATCGCCTCAACTTCCTCTGTCCGCTTATCAAGGTCTACCTTGCTTGACGCGTAGAGCGTCACATAAAACGCAAATTGGAAAAAGTGCTCAATGCCCTGTGTAAGGTCATCGCGCAGTTGCTCAACGTCGCGGAGCGCCGTTTCTTGAATTGGGTCGCGAGGCCGTCCGGATTCATTATCAGACACAATCTGCGCTTCAATCTGTCCCACTTTATCACGCAACTGCTTCAAGATCACCTCTGACTTCACGGGATACACAAACATCCCGATATCAATTGTTCCTTTGAAGTTAATAACCGGCGCGCCCCAGCCAATACCAACGTAGCGCGGATAAGTAGTCACAAAAAGCGTGCGGACAAATCTATCGCCAAGTACCAAATGCGTGGGCTGGACTTCAAAGGCCGCCGGCGCAATAAGATCACGAACGGACACGGTGCCTCTCCTGAACGAGCGCTCTTCTTCAAGCGTGGCCCGCTCTTCCTGGGATCTCATTTCCGCAGAGGAAAGTTTCCGCTCGCTCCTGATGGGAGCTACGGTCTGCTGTTTTTTCAGTTCATCAATGTTAAAAGCCATACTAGAAACGGGTTTCTACCTGGATTTTTTCAATGGGAGCCAATTTTTGCACCTCAGAAACGTCAGGGTTGTAGGAATTGTAATACAGCTCAATCAGCCCCTGTGTATCAAGCATAATCGCCTGAAGCCCCATGCTCTGCAGACCGCCGGCAATATTTCCTACGCGTTGCATGAGATATTCTTTGCGCTCACCGAACTGTTTGGCATTCAGCTTGATAATTGCGGCCGGTGAAATAGCCGCCGACAGTTTCTGAAAAAAACCGTGCTGTTTCCCGCCCTCAGCCGGATCATACGGAATGATGACGAAAAACCGCTTCTGCATGATCTCACCCAGCTCAACCAGCTCTTTGACGAAGGACATGTAGTCCCTAATCTGTCCGCGCAACAGTTCATTCGGAATCGTTTCTTCCTGCGCCTTCAGCTTCCCCATGTAGGCGTCAATGTTCATCCGGCGGGACTGAATAGTGATTTGGATAGGGTGATCAAGCCCATTCAAAAACTGCATGTACCCCTGAATGGTGGCCTGCTGTTCATCTTCGCTTTTGAGGGCAAAGTTAATACTCGATACAAGCAATACTGAACGGAGCGTGCCGTCTTTTAAGACCACGCAGTCTTCCCTAATCTCCGCAATATCCAAATACCGCTGGGTTGGCGGTCCCGCTTTTGGTTTTGCTAGATTGTTTTTTGCGTTGGCCATAATTACTCCTCACCGCTGTAGACACCGCCGGTATTTACAACGAGTGTCAGTTCAGACAACCGTGACTGCTCAAGCGGGGCCTTGGTGTGGCGAACGATGGATGGCGGAGCTTCCTCCTTTTTCATAAGCACGCGCAGGTCCATATCTGACATGGTCTTGTCCCACACGCGCTTAGCCGGACGGCGCACGGTCTGCAAAACGTTAAGAGCAATCACATGAAACGGCTGGCCGTTCATTCTTCCAAAGGCAAAGACCGAGCCAATAAGCGTTACCGGCAAGGCAGTCACCAGGATTCCTGGAATGCTCTTGATGAAAATGCGATACAGGGCAAAGTCTACCAATACGACGGTCAGCATGATTAAAAATTGCCGAGCAGTAATCGGGCCAATGATGCGTGGCTCCACGTCAAGAAACTGCGGGACAACGAATTGATTGCGGGGCATGACAGTATTTTACCACGCTAGAAACGCAGTTTCGCATTTAATGAAACGAGCGCCTTAATTTCCGCGGGACTGAGGCTGTCTTTCCCCTCTTTTCTGCGCCTACTTGCCACCTCGGGCACTGAAAGACCGGCGCCAAGCGCCTCTTCCGCGATGGTCAGATACAGCTGGTTCATGGGACTCTCGCGCCAAGCCTTGATGCCGTGCACCTTGTCCTCATACCCACCAACCGCCAGCGAAGACAACAGGTCATCAATCTTTTGTGCGGCCTCTGCGGGGTCAGAGGACATCCGGCGAAAGACTAGCGGACTCATGTTCTTCAGCTGTTCAGCCGGCCCCATCAGCCTGGAAGCCTGCACTACATCCGTCACTTTTCTTTCCGGCGAGGTAGGCGAGACACTGCCCACGGTCAGCTCAGCCTTGGCAGGCTTTGGCCGTAGCATTTTCACGGTAGCGGTTCCGGCCTCTCTAGCAGCCGACACCCTTGATCCAGGCATGATAGGCGCAATACTTTCCGTTGGCGTGGTCTTGGTCAGTGCCAAGAATTTTGCATCCATGGCGTCTGATTCTCTCAGCTCTACAGTTCCCTCTCCTTCCTCTTTCCCCTCTCCATCCTCTGCCGGCCTTTTCTCTCCATCATACTTTTTCTTCCCCGCAGACAACGCGTCTAGGACCACGCGAAGATCGGCTCCGGAGAGCGCATACTCCTTCTCCAAAATATCCCGCGTCTTGCCTGGATCACGAACCCCGCGGATATTCTTTTCAGCCAGGTCGCGGAACTTTGGAAGCGCAATATTTTTGTCGAGCAAAATCGGTTTCGCTGACTCAACACAGGCCTCAACCGCTTCTGCTAATCGAGCGTCCGTCCTTCCCCTCCATTCCAATACCGGCACCTCCGCGGCCAATTCATGGCCGGGCGGGATCTCAATCTCGCCCGCGCGTACGGGTTTGGCGTCGTCAAACCCCTCCACCACAGGCGCGGGCTCCTGCATCTTCTTCCATTCCTCATCACTCACCAGCTCTACAAATGGCGCCTCTCCTTCAATGGCCGTAGCCAGGGCGTCAATTTGTTCCTTCAGAAGCGCCAGGCCCCCAATTGTGAGTGACCGGCCGAAGTATGTCCGTAAGGATTCCGCATTCTTCTCGCCCTTCATTCGGCCTTCCAAAAGAAGCGCCAGTCGTTTAGTGAGCACGTCAGAAAACTGAATGTTCGCCTCTTTCTGCAGGCGCTCTGACCACGCAAAGGCCGAAACCCTGTCCTTCTCTACACGAACAGCCGGATACTTTTCCACCTCGCCCCCGAGCGCGGTAATGGCCTCAGGAATGCCTGGAATAAACTTTTCAAGCGGCAACACGCCATAGCCGAGCACGTCGCACGTTAATTGTTTTGCTTTTTCCTCATCAAGCCCAAAGGCGCTCTCAATGATGGCCGAGGCATCCGCCGGAGGTAACGCCCCATCAATAATCGCGTTCGTCAAATCCAAAAGCTCAGACCGACGTTCAACGGGTAATCCGCGCTCCTCAAAGATCCTGCGGTACGTTTTAAGGATGGGATCTTCAATGAGGAATTTTCTAGCGGTCGAGATATTGAGCAGTTGTTGCATGGACATACGCCAGCCTAGAAGCCAAGCCTGGTCCTAATGGTCACGCTCTCATCAAGCGTGTTCTGCATCTGTTGTTTTGTCTGAACCCTTGGGTTCACTCGGCTAGCGATCTCGCGCTCCAGAGACTCATGAATCACGTCCATGGCGCTCTTGAGATCTGTCTTCTGTTGGCCCTTGGCGCTCTTCCAAGCCTCAGAAAGATCCTGGATTTTCTTGCCTGAAGCGGTCTGAACGACAGCTTGCGTAAAGTCATTCACCTCCGTTGGAGACGCAGGAATCTCCTGTTCAACAAACTTATAATTCTCCGGCTTCTGCTCAAAAATTTGTTTCACCTCTCTTGAAGCTGAGGGATCAAGCGCAACCGCGCCGGTAGTAGGATTTCTGGTAATGCCAGAGACAACGGAATCAATCGTATTCCCCGGCTGGAGCCTGCCCGCCTCAAGAAGCGAAGACTTGGCAGATACATAATCCTTTGAACTAACGCCCCCGCTTGTGTTCAGCTCCTCAAGCGCCGTCTTATAGGAAGCCTGTGCAGGAGCAGTCATGAACTTCACATCAACATTGCCCTTGATGACGCTCTCCACCACTGCTGGACGGTTCGTGTTTGTAGACGCAAAGGCGCTGGCCGGAATATCTGCCGGTTTAACCTGCTCATTCTTAAACGCTTTGCCAATGGTTTCTGCCGGCTGGGTGGAAACAATGTTCTGGACAATCTCCGTCTTAATGGGCGAGCTTGCAATATCCACTTCTGAATTGATAATCGCTCCGCCGATTTCCTTACCCCTGCTCCCCGTAAGGTCAGCTGGCTGAAGGATGGGCTGAACCATTTCCTGCGGGCCGGTACCACTTTCTGGATTTCTTAGACCACCAACGATATTCACCGCATCAGTCTTAGAGTTCAAATGCTTTTCAAGATCCTCCTGAGGCGTTCTGCTCACATTCAAAGCCTCGCCCACCCTCTGGGCAGTCGTTGCCCGCGGAGTCTCAACACTGTCAGCAGCTTTCTTCAGTTTGTCACCGTACACGCCCTTCTTGATTTCATCCCAAAGGTAAACAGGCCTGGAAACTCCATCTTTGTCCTTTGTGGTTCTGAGTACCTTTCTTTTTGCCGCCTCTCTAAAGGCCGGGTTATTAACCACCTCCGGACGCTTACGAGCGTCATTCATGTTGAACTTTTCATCATCCACCCACTTGGCTGTCTCCGCTGGATCCTTCAAAAGATCAGCGTACTTAGTATTGAGCGAAGTGAGTTTGCTCTTTGCGGAATCATCAAGCTTACCAGCCTTCTTCTGTTTATTAGCAAACTCCAGCGTCTGAGCCATCATCCTGTTAAAGGCTGGAGCAACCTCCCTCTCCTTACGGTCTTCAAAGTCCTTATCGCTCTCGCCTGTATTCTTATGGATACCCAAATTGTGGGCAATGTGCTCTTTGGTTTCGTCCTGCACCTTATCGCTCATGAAATCAAGAGCCACGGCGTCAAAGTCTTCTTTGGTAGAAAGAATGTTTGACTTCTGGCCGGTAGCCAGCAAGCCCATGTGCATGGCTTTTTCAGAATCGCTCATCTTACCCACGCGCTCTGTAGCGGCCTTCGTGCGCTCAGCGCGCAGATGCTCGCCCTGAAGCTCAATATTTCCGCCGGCAGCAGCCACTGCCCGGCCAAGATACATACCAACTCCGCCGGTTTGCGCCAGCCTTTCTCCGGCGCCAATGATACCCTTACCAAGACCTTCACGGAGTGTTCCGATCTCAAGTTTATTTCCGGCATACACGTCAGCCTTCCTGCCGGCATAGGCGCCTGCCTGGAACGGCGCCCGGAGCGCTCCGCTCACCACGCGCTGGCCCATCCCTTCGTTAATCATTTGGCCGGCCAAACCGCCCACCTTGCTTGATTGCTCGCCAGCTATCTGCATGCCGGCAATGAGGAGAATCAAAGCCAGGATCAAACTTGTCAGATGGCTTGAATCAAAGACCTCAAGCGATAAGCCGTAAGACTGCGCGTTTTGCGGAGTGGGGAAATTTTCAGATTGGGCAATAGAACCAGAAGAAGCGGCAGCCAGCGAAAGCCACAAGAAAAATGTGAGAATCGGGCCCATGAGAAGCGCCCCCGTAAACTTTCCCCACCACTGAGCGTGATCACCCGCGGCCTGGCCAAAGACGCCTTTGAGACCGCCAAGGAGAAACGTGGCCGGGGAAAGAATAACCAAGACCCAGAGAATGACAATGCGGTAGAGGAAAGCAAGGGCGAGTAAAAGAAGGATGGCAAAAATCGCTCCGTATAATGGAATACGTAAAAAAGCAGCCACAAACTGCGATGACGTACTGAGACCCGTTCCATTGTTAATGGACGTCAGAATATCTTGATTGGCGTATTTGCCAAATTCCTGGAGGCCAAAAAGCTGGGCAAAGTTTCCAGCCGCAATATCAAGAAGCGCGTTCACAAACGTAAACATGACCACTTGGCTGATATCAATTAAAATACCGCAGATAGTCCTACTAAAATTCATGAAAATGACAGCCAGGAAAAGCTGAGGTAACTGCTGTTCCCAATGTGCGCGGTGATTGCCAACAATGGTAAAAATGGCAATGAAGAGAAGGGAGATAATGACAAACATGTTCATCACGTCTCTGACTAGAGACCAGCCAAGGCCAATGATCGGACTGGTAGAAAATGAGTTGTAGTTCAAAATTGGAATGAGGATCATTTCCATGATCACGAGCGTCAATTTCACGATGCCCGCGGCGATGTAATCAAGAATGGTGGTGAGCGGAGTCAGCACTACATCAAGTGCCCATGTTGGGCCGGTAACAGCATCTGATGAAGCGGGAGTGGTGGTTGAGGGATTAGCAGGACAAGCGGCCACACACGCCGCGATGGCTGGATCTCCGGGATTCAGAGCTGTGTTCGCGCTACAATCAGAAGCGCAGTCGGCAAAAACATGAGCCTGCGGAATAAGAAAAACGCCAAAGGTAATAAAAAACACCAAGAAGAGGGCTCCTTGAAACTTAAAATATTTTTGCAAACCTGTCCGCAGAAGCGGAATGAGGTGCATAGCGGTGTGATTATAACACGAGAGTGAGAAAGTGAGTGAGATGTAAAAGAGGGGCGCTCATGGTTTCCCATGAGCACCCCCCACGATTCTCACGGCACGTCGATTTGCAACTGGCATCCTTGGCTGTCAGGATCCGCCGTGGCTGAAACCGGGACAGCGATCCCGTTGACCGTGGCGCGGACAGTTCCCTGCAAGATGCCGGGCGGGAACGGGGCCACGCAGGACCAATTTTCCACGTTGCCAAGGCCGTAGGCCCCGGAAAAACGGAAACGGTCACCGTGCGTAGCGTCATACCGGCTGTAGACCACGGCCGTGGCGCTGTGGCCTTCTGCCAGGACGGGATTCCAAGGCGTAGAAACCCCGGAAGCCGTCAGGTACGTGCCGGCAATGGTGATCCAATCGGCACGGACGTTCCCGGGCGTGGACCAGGAAACGGTGAGCGTTTCCGCATCCACCGGCTGATCTGCATCCACTCCCGTGTCCGCATCCCCGGGTAATTCTCCCGTTTCTTGACTGCCTTCTTCGGTGTCATTTCCGTTCTCCTCACTGGCGTTTCCGCCACAAGTGGTTACGTCTTCATGCGTCACACAGTACGTGTCCGTGGCGCAGTTGCCCTTGACCAGAATGTTCGTGTTCAGCTCATCAGACGTGACCCGGATGATGTCCCGCCCGCCGAACCCCATGAGCAAGTACGTGTCCCAGTCCCGAATGGGCATGGCCACCCCCGCGTTCATGACATACACGTCGCTCTTGCCCGCCTGGCTCAAGAGCGTTCCGTCCCGGTAGCCGGCCCGCCCCGCGTTCGGGTAGGAATGAATGTCCGAATCGGCCCCATGGTCAATGTCGTCGTACGAATACGCAGTGATGCCGTAGCTCTGCAGAACGCCCGCCACGCCGGTTTCATCCACCCGCAAACGCTTGCGTTCCGGGTCCGTGGCCTGGCCAAGGAGGATCCAGGCATCGCCCGCGGAATCCCGCAAAGCGCGCACGTAACCCAGGCTGTACACCGGGACCGCGCGCGAGTAACACGCCAGCTCCTCATCTGAGATCAGCGCCACATTCGTGAAGCTGTTCCCACGGCTCAAGAACGCGTCTTCGTTCATGTAAGCCAGCACGCCGTTGCCGGAGGTCCGCTCGAACACGAGCAAATCCCCGGGACGCTTGAGAAACGTGCCCACCGGATGCCAGTGAGCGGTTGGCAGTTCCGATTTGTACAGATGTCCGCCCGTGAGCCCGCAGACCGCGTCCGTGGTCATGACTTCCGCGTCAGTACCAGTCGTGGCGTCGAACATTTTGACCTGAAGTCCCTCCAGGCTGGCGCCCAAGCCCCCGGCTTTCTTGGCGTCGCCCGAATGCCGGCCAAAATGCACGTGATCGCCGGTAGAATTCCCGGTGGTTCCTTCAAACCCCAGGATCTGCCCGACCGCCACGTCCGTGCCGTTACCCGCAAACACCTCTTTCAGGTGGCCCATGATGAGGTACGTGCCGTCATGCAGATCCAGGTTCACGTGCCGGCCAAAGCCGTGCGAACCGTCATCATGCACATAGGCCGTCCCGCTCATGGGCGCGTAGACCAGATCATTCACGTCGTTCGGGGTATCAAGGTCAAGGTCATACTTCGTGCTCACAAACTGATGCGAGTACGAACCGTTCGCCCCCTGCACACAACGGCTTCCGTAGCCGGCGGAAAACGGCATATCCGTCGTGATGACGTCCGTGCCTCCGCCCTCGCCGTTCTGCTGTTCGAGCGCTCGGTCAAGCTGAGCCTGTGACCCGTAACAACCCTGAAGGAACATGGAAACGAACACAACGATCGGTGACTTACGGTCCATCTGGACCTCCAAACTTTCTTGGAGCGAGTTGATTCTCGCCCCGAATGCCGTGGGAGTACGCACCAGCATTCGAGGGGAAAATACCGTCACCGCTCTGTCCGAAAACTGGGATCAGGATTCAACTCCCCAGCAAAATCCTGATCCCCTAGATCACATGTATTCGCTTCTGCGCTCCGTTATGCCCTTCCCTTTTGCTCGTTCAGGGCATGTCAGATGATCAGATGCGATTGCCAGCTGGCCGGCTGGCTTGGAACGTCCTAAAGACATTTCATCAGAAATAAAGAAGCGCTCAATTACGCCCCGCCCAATTCATGTCGGAGGTGTCCGACACCTTTTCAGAATCCGCAATCCTGCTATGACAAAAGCGTGCCGGCGGGTGCCGACAGCGCTGGGGATAAAGAAGGAGACAAACTCAAAACATTGAAAACTTGAAAGTGAGTAAAGGATCTGTTATGCTCATCATCGATATGGAATCAAAGAGCGCCACTTACAACATCTCTCATCATACCCGCCATGCCTAAGCGGGATTGCTTGACGTTATTCCCTTGAATAACTGTAAAGAAGCCCGCTTATCTGCGGGTCTTTTTATTTCTCCTAACAATCCTTACATCGCATATGGCTATTGAACGAAAGATACAGCTTGGCGTTATGGGTTCTTGCGCGGATCTTCAATACTCGAACCAGATCCAGATGCTGGCTGAAAAGATTGGCGAAGAAATCGCTAAAGCTGGTGCTGTCCTGCTCTTTGGCGCGGAGAAAGACCTTGACTCGCTCTCTTCAGCGGCCTGCAGAGGAGCTAAACGCAATGGCGGATTAGCACTCGGCATTACCTATGGAGCAACCATTGACGGCGTTATCGAAAAAAATGCAGACGCGATTATTACCGCCGGTATGGGCCGAGGGGGCGGACGTGAATTCGTGCTCGTTTCTTCTTGCGACGCAATCATCTGCGTGAACGGCGGGTCAGGAACGCTGACAGAAATAGCGATTGCCTATCAGGCCAATATTCCAATCATCGCCCTTAAAAATACCGGGGGCTGGAGCGAGCGTTTGGCGGGAAGTTTTATTGATCAGCGCGAACGCGTACGCGTTGAAATCGCTGAGACACCAGCCGATGCCGTGACAATGGCCATCAAAGCAGTCTACGCAAAACATACAATCCCCTCCTTGTAGGGAGGGACTAATTGGAAGGTGAAAATAAAATCAGAGGTGCTAAATGAATTCGTACGTCATTTCTGCGGATCTTTCGCTGTTGCTTGATATTTCTCCCGACTTGCTAGCTGACTTCCGCCGGACGCTGACACAGGTTCTTGAAGAAAGCGTGGGAAACTGCGAGTGGGTGGCAGAAACAGAAATGGTTGATGGCCTCGCGCATCTACTCAAGGCCTGTCCGATGCTGATCGTCAGCCTTGACCCCGTTTACGCGCCCCGTCCGCTGGCGCTCAATATCACGCGCCTGGTGGACAAGAATGGCGCTGATGCGGGCTATGGCCTGCGCGACGGACGCCAATTAGATCTGGCCGAGGAGATTAGAGAAATTGCTCGCCTGGTAGGCGAACCAGAAATTGCGCTCGTTGATGACGTCGTCTTTAGCGGGGCCATGATGGCGCAAATTATCAGCGCGTTTGCCAAGCACGGCGTAGCGGTTCGGCGCGTGTACGCGGGCGTGGCAATTGGCGAAGGAGCTAACCGGCTGAAGCTCGACAACATTGACGTTCACGCCGTGCGGTCGTTTGCGGAGGTGCTGGATGAAGTCTGCGAACGCGATTTCTTTCCGGGTGCTCCCATGTCTGGCCGGACGCTGGCGAACTTGCCTAATACCGGAGCTCCCTACTTGTTGCCCTTCGGCAACGCGCAGAAATGGGCGTCTATTCCAACCGAGCACGCGCGCCGGTTCTCTACTGCCGTGTTGCGGGCCAGCGCCGAGGTCTATGATGTACTCGGCCTGCGCGTAACGGAGTTGCCTCGGCGCATCCACGGCCTATCCGCTGACCATGATGAACAAGTGAGCACCGTGCTCCGTAGAATAGCGGCAGCATTCTGAAATTAATTCGTGTACCCCCGTGCCTGCGCGGGGGTACTTTGCTTTTCTTTTGACAAACAATGCTCTCTTTGCGAGTATCATAATGGAAACCTATGGAAACCACACGCCTCTCACTTCGACAAATGAACTCAAACGACTTTGAGGCCGTTCAGGCTTATGCTTCAGATCCTGAAGTCTGTAAATTCATGGAGTGGGGGCCGAATACGCCGGAGGAAACAAAAAACCACTTAGCAAAGTGCACAGCAGAAGAACGGCAAACCCCGCGCACCGTCTGGACCTTCGCCCTCATTCGCAAAACTGATGGCCTACTCATCGGGTCCTGCTCGCTGACGATCAACGGCCAGACCAACAAACAAGCCAGCATGGGCTATGTGCTTAGGCGAGACGTCTGGGGCCAGGGTTATGCCACGGAAGGCGCAAAAGCCGTGCTTGATTTCGGTTTTCAAACACTCGCCCTTCACCGCATCTGGGCCACCTGCCGGCCGGACAACATTGGCTCAGCCAAAGTCATGCAAAAAATCGGCATGGAATATGAAGGCCGGCTCAAAGATGACAAATTTTTTCGAGGGGAATGGTATGACAGCCTGATGTACGCCTCGGTGAACACCTAACTTTTTCCTGCAAAAAAGCCCCGAGTAGCGACTCGGAGCTAACCAGATCCTTGTTTGATCAAATAATGGGACAACACATACACATCAAATGAGTTCCAAGCTACCCCAATGATCGTCATTACAAACAACACCAAAGCTGAAATCACGAGCCACCTCCCCCTAATATATACGGCTCACTACGTGGCATCAAAAAGAAAAACGATCGGTATTTCTACAGATCGTCCTTCTTGGCTCGGGGGGGTGGAGGATGTTGGAACCGCGATTTCAGGGTATGAGGGGCATTTAGTCCTATCCATCCTCACGGGGGCGAATTTGACTTATTGAAAACGACGGATCCCAGCTTGTGCCAGTTTCAGTATCATGAAGCGTGATGCCTTCGGCGTCGAGTTCGCATCGAATGGTGTCCGCCATAGCAAAATCATTCGCCACTTTCGCCTTATTTCGCTCGGAGATCTTTCCTTCAATCCATCCTATGTCGATGTCGCCGCGACTTTTGACGTAACGGCTTCGTACCCGTTCCAAATAATCCATTGGCAATTCATCAAAAATACCCAACACGCGCGATATTTTGGCGAGCGCGTCAATAAAATAAGCTGCGCCGAAGGCCTTATCCTCAGCGCTTACGGCTTTCGACCACAACAGGCCGTTCAGTTTTCTGAAGGCGTCGGAAAGGTGAGAAAGAGCCACCGCCGTGTTCAAGTTGTCATCCATCGCATCATCGAAAGATCCGATCATTGTGTCAGCAATTTTTTTATAAACGTTGTCGTCGCGGATTTCACCCGGCTTAGCCAATCGTCCGATTATCTCCAAGGTCCTGTAAAAATAATAGAGCCTCAATTCCGCCTCATGAAACGTGTCGTCTGTGAAGTCCATCGGTGATGAGTAATGTACGGAAAGTATCGCAAAACGGATGGACTCCGCGTCATGATTCTCCAAAGCGCTTTTGATCGTAACAAAATTCCCGAGGCTCTTGCTCATCTTTTTACCATCCACCATCACTAAGCCGTTATGTAACCAGTATTGCGCGAATTTTTTGCCTGTAAACGATTCGCTTTGCGCAATTTCGTTCTCGTGGTGAGGAAATATGAGGTCGAGGCCACCACCGTGAATGTCGATCTGCTCGCCAAGATAAATGTAAGCCAGGACGGAACATTCGATGTGCCAGCCGGGCCGTCCCAAGCCCCAAGGCGATTCCCAAGACGGTTCGCCTGGCTTGGTTGCCTTCCACAAGCTGAAATCCTGCGGATTCCGTTTATGAGACAGGTCTTCCATGCTCTTCATATCGTCCGGGCGACGATTGGACAATTTACCGTAATCAGCAAATTTATTGACGTCAAACAGCACGTCACCTTCCGCTACATAGGCGGCGCCGCATTCGATCAGGCGGCCAATAAATGAAACAATGTCGGCGATGTGTCCCGAAACCTTCGGCTCATAGGTTGCCGGTGTGACTTTCAGCGAGGCCAAATCCCGAGCCGTTTCCCGAACATAATGTTGGCTAAGTTCAAGCGGATCAACACCCTGTTTCGCCGCGCGAAGGATAATTTTATCGTCAATGTCCGTAAAATTCCGGGCATACCGTACCTTAAAGCCACAGCGTTCCAAGTACCGTCTCGCTACGTCAAAAAAGATTGCTTGCCGCCCGTGTCCGATATGCGCATCGTCGTAGGTCGTGACACCGCAAGCATACATAGTGACCTCGTCTTTTTTGAGCGGGGAAAAAAACCCGATATCCCTAGTCAGCGACGAATACAAACGAAGTTTATGTGGCATAGTTGTCAATACGATAAAAGTCACGCGTGATGAAATCTAGTGAAAATATTACCGCACGTCAAATCATTATCTACTTTTACACCGTCACCCCCCCAATCGGCTTTATCACATTCGGATCTGGAGAATTTATTTTTACTCATCACCAACTTCACGGATATTCTCTCCGTGGAATGTATTCCAAAAAAAATGAAGTGGGTCTGGCACGCGCCAAACCCACTTAACGCTACGCGTCGTGCCCCGATTGGACTTACGCTACGCGTCACACCCCGACTGGCAACAGAACGAGGCGTTCTTGGTATTGCCACCGCGGTCGTCCTTGAAGATCGAGACCGTCAGAGCGGTCAGACGAAGGACGACACGACGTTTCTTGTTGCTGTCTTCGGGACAGGAGTCTTTGGGTTCGGTCATGGTAGACCTCCTTTTCTGCGTTGTTTACACTCGCACTCATGGCGAACTATTCCGCCACTATCATCCCTTTCTCGAAGAGCAGAGCGATGAGCGCTTCTTTTTCCCCTTCTGGGACAGGGAATCCCGATAGATCATCGAGAGTGAACTTCCCGACCACTCGAAGATGCACGACGATGGAACTTGCCTCCTGGGAGAGGAAAACAATATCGTCGTCCAACTTGATGATACCCCCAAACGACTCTTTTCGCAAAAAAGTACGGACGTCCAGGTGCATCCTCTCTGGAAGCTCCACGAAAGCGTCTTCCTTCGGGGGGCTGGGGATTATATCCTCCCATCGCCCCATAAGGGGATCTTTTCCCCGAATATCGCCCGTCAACGTCTTTGCGTCCGTTCTGCAGCCACCAGTACACTCGTAGAGATACGGACACCCTCTGCAATCATCGTTGATATACCGACCCTCCCGCCAGTCCGACATCCGTCTCCAGCACACCCCGAGCGACTCTGAGAGTACGTTTCCGTACCGCATATCGGCATGGGAACAGGGACGAACGTCCCCATTGGGCGAGATCGAACAGTTGAATACGCCAGCCGTGCAATTTCGCCGAATGAAGACCTTGTATTTCTCAAGATCTTTGAAGAAACATAGCGGATACGACTCGAGGATATCAACCTTGATCCCAAGCTCTTCTTTCAGACGGAGCAGGGCATCGAGGGAGTCCTTCAGCTGCTCGCGACTCGGCGCGTACGAGGAATAGTTTATCCCCGGGGTTGGCGCGGCCTTCGTGGCCGAGAAACGCCGAACGCCAAGGGAATGAACAAGGATTCCCGTTTCGTATACCTTGTGAGCGTTGTCTTTTCGAACGACCATGTTCGCGCTCACTTTCACCCCCCTCTCCGTTAACTTCCGAATGTTCCGAATGAGACGTTCATGAGCACGAGGAAGACTAACGACGGCATCGTGCAGAAAAGCGTCCGCCGAAACGATGGACGTAAGCACACGAACGTCGAGCTCCGCGAACACATCGACAACCCCATCAGTCAAGGGCTGCAGGTTGGTATTCACGTTGCAAACAAGTCCGCGCTCCTTTGACCTCCGAATCGCGGGGATGACCGTTTTTTGATACAGTAGCGGCTCTCCCCCGGTAAACGCCACGGCAGACACTCCACCGTCAGCGACTCGGTCGACGATCGTGATTGCGTCGACAGGACACAGTGTCACAGTTTTATCGTTTTGCGTCAGTTGACACGACCGATAGCAATGCCCACACGATTCGTTGCAGTTATCCGTAATCTCGATCTGTACCGAGAGCGGTCCGACCAGTCCTTTGTACATGAATACCCCCTCACTCTTGTGATTGGAAATGAACAACAAACATAACAGGCTTAGCATTAAACAACATAACAGTCAATAATCGTGCGAGTTAGCTGAATTCAAACCCAATGCACTAGCTGGAAACCATTGAGTCCCTGGGGTGCAAACCGACGAAAAACCCCGTAGACAAAGAACCGACGCCATTGCTGACGTCGGTTCCATGTGGCTCCGGTTAGTGAACGGGTTCCGAACGGTGGATTGGAAAGCTATTGAGCATAATGTCCTCATGTCAGGCTTGGGGATACATCGTCTAGTATCCCTTCCACTTGGATAGCCATTTTTTTAGCCTGGATGTCCTCAAATATCCTTTCCGTCACGACCGAGCTCGATGTGCAGAGCTGAGGACGACAAAGCACCATTTTCAATAAATAGACTGAGTATCTTTTGCTGTTTTTGGCTGATTTTTTCCATATACGTATCAGTTACATATTCATATCGTATCATAATGATACGAAAACACACACTCTACAGAAACACGGAAAAACATCAGTGCAAAAGAAAAAGCCCCAAGCAACGGCCGGGGGCCATCGAGACATACGATCAACCAACTACAATCCGTAGTACCAACCAAGAAAAAACCGGAAACCAACTGCAATGAACATCCAAGCCACCAACCATCCAAAGGCGAATGCCTGACGCCATTTCGTTGCATCAGATTCAGTCAGCAATAGAACAGAAGAACCGACGATCGCCATGATCATCGCGGGAATATACCAATGCCAACCAAGTGAATCGGACGGAACGTTCATGATGGGAAACATTTAAACACCCCCTTATTGCAGAGGCAAAATAGCGCAGATACAAACATAAAAATAGAGGGCCATTAGACCATAATAACTTTACGCTAATATTAGCAGTTTTATGGTCATTTTGCATTGACAAAACCCCATTTTCGTCCTATCGTGAAATGTTCGAAACGTTCAATTACGGGAGTGCAGCATGTTTAGTAAATACCCGGCCGGACTCATCGGAGCAATTGGCACGTTAATCTATATCTTCGTCGGACTCCCGATGCAGATGTACGTGATCTGGTCGACCGGCTCGGTCGAATCCCTGTCAATCGTGCCACTCATCGTCGGTGCGTTCTCGGGCACCAACTACTGCATGCACGGATACACGAATCGGGACTGGGCGGTCATGATTCCGCAGATCCCGAACGTCGCATTCACGCTCATCATCGTTGGCCAGTGTGTCTACTACCGGTAGGCACCCGCACACACCAGCCGTCAACCGCGCCTCTCATAGGTGCGGTTTCGTTTATTCACCTTTTTCCCCATTTTTCCCCCTCTCCGTTGACATTTCCCTCTTTTTCTGCTAGTCTTAGCGTACCAGCCAGGCAAGTGCCTGGCCGTAGATTCAACATGTTTCTCACTCAAGGAGGCCGCTCATGCGCGCCAACGTTACGTTCCTGTTTCTCGTTCTTTCGATCACCCTGACCGGGTGCCCCCACGTCGACACCGACACGGGAACCGACTCGGACACCAACGAGACGGGGGATACGGCCGATACGGACACGGCAGACAAATCGGTCACGCTGAACTACACGTTCAACACGGACCTGACGAACGCCCCGTGCGACGTGAACGTGGACGGCAAGTACGCCGGCCCCACCGGAACCGACATCAAGGTCACGCCCGGCCCGCACGTGATCACGTTCGGCAAGCTGGCCAACCAGACCGCCGACCACATCCCCATCCACACGGACTCGTCCGGTGACTGGGTCCACCCGCCCATGGACATCAACGGCGCGGACGGCGAAGTCATCCCCACCGAAGCCGTGCAGGGGAATCGATACGTGTTCGGCCGGTGGTTCTGCCAGAACCGCGACGTGGAAGATGATTACTCCACCAGTCTCGTAACCTACACCGACGGGCAGCACCTCAACCTGACGGCCTTCACCGACATGAACGTGTCGGGAGAACAAATCTCGGGCACGATCCCCGGCCTCGATATCACGGGTGAATTTTATTCATCCACGACGGCCGTGATAAACCTGTACGACACGACCATCCAATTCATGTCGGTCTACGACTGCCACTACGTCAACTGAGTAATCGTCCCGGAGTCGCGTAAGCGACACTGAGGACAAACAAGCCCCATCTTTCGAGAGAAAAGGTGGGGTTCTGCGCATCTATGCACAGCCCGTCCGCAGCAAGGTAAGAAATATGGTGCAATGTCTTTAACTCCCCAACAATTACGGATCGACATATGAGTCGATCCTTACATTAATGGGGATTTTATGTTGTCATGGAAAGAAATTGGGAGGAAGAATCCACGATTGTCTGGATACGATTATTCAACGCCAGGGTTGTATTTCGTCACGATCGTGACACGAAATCGTGTCCGTTGGTTCGGCGCCGTAGGGGTCGATCCATGTATCGACCCCGTCTCGGACACGAACGTGAAAATGAATTTATCCCCTCTCGGCGAAATGGTTCAATCATATTGGAACAAATTGGCCGATAAATACACGAACATCCGTTTGGATGAATTCGTGGTGATGCCCAATCATATTCATGGGATCGTGGAGATCGTTGGGGCGACCCAACGCGTGGGCGCGAGGGGGTCGATACACGGATCGACCCCTACGGCGCCCATCGCGTCCAATCACACACCCGCGTCCAAAAAAATCGATTTGTCGGAAATGATGAGATGGTTCAAACAAATGACCGCGAATGCGTTCATGCGTGAGTGCAAAAGACAAAGAGTCTATTTTGATCGAAGATTATGGCAGAAGAAATTCCATGATCGAATCGTTCGTGGTGGTGCAAATGGCCTGGAAAAAATCCGCGCATATATCCGAAGAAATCCTAAAAAATGGTACGAGGAACGACACAGAGCCGATCCCCACCTCTAGATCCCTCCTCACGTCGGGATGACAAATCATCAGAATGGCAAAACAAAATCCCCCTCTGCTTTTGCTTTGGGGGATTTGTTTTACGGATTCACCGTCACGATACCGTCGTAATAGACCCAGGGATTCTCGTAGTCTGTTGGGGTTCGTGGGTATTTCGAATAGTTACACTCATCAATAGTGGGGCTATTCAGATCGATGGATCCATCACCGTCATAACACCCAGGCAAGTTATCAGTAAATTGATCACTCGTAGTATCAGTACACGTCCCGCTACACCACCCCCAATTGTCTCTCACGTGCACATGCGGTTGGAACGAGCACGATGATGCCATGCTGGACGCGTCCAGGTTCACGCAAGGAGAATTCTTCAGGTTCCCGCTAGCATCAAGCTCGCACTTTTTGGCCACGCCGGCGCTGTAGCTAAGGAGGAAGGAGGAAGAGCAGGTGTAGATGTGGGAATACGTGAAGTAGTTTGGATCACAGCTCTCATCAGTGAGGCCCCATTCTGTGCCAAGCTTGCATTTGCTGTTTGCACCTCCGGATTGCAAACCGCGGTGGTTCTTGTAGAAGTTGTCCGTGGCAGAAGAGCCGGAATCTGTGCTGTCATCACCCCAGTTCACAATCACCCGGCGGAGTGGAAGCTGGTTCTTATCTGCCGCTGCGTAGAACTTCAAGCTGGCGCGCAAGAAATTAGAAGACATTATCTCCCCCGCATTTTGGTCATTCAGCGTCACTGAATTGATCGGCCCCTCTTCACACTCTGTTCCGTTGCACGTAGTAGGATCAATGGCCCAAACGGTGGGCGGATGACCCTGAGTGGCGCGGTCATCCCATTTATACTCGCCGCTATAATCTGCGGTGAGCGAAGATTTTGCATAAGAACCAAGCGCTCGGCCTCCGATCTTCAGAGCTGAAGCCGTTGCCCCGCTAGACCACTTCCAGATACCCACCGGAGCCACAAAAAGCTTCTTCAAATCATCAACAATTGTAGGACGGCCCGTTTCACCTCCAGACACCAAGCCGACATTTGCAAGAATCGAACCCCAACCCAAGAACGACTGCGCTTCCGCCGGATTGTCATTATTCCCGTAAGCGGGCGCGTAACCCGTCATGCATGCTGATGGATTATTAAGATCAACTGGTAATTTCAAGGTGGTTGACGTATATGACTGCGTGATGCAGGCAGGTACAACCGCCGGAGTAGGATCGTTTGACGTATTTCTTCCTTGATCCCCCTGTTCAGCGGACAACGAGTGGCCAAAGGGAGATAACTCCGTATCTCGTTGTATTTTCCGCGCACCACCAACATCAATACCGACAAGATCAGAAGCCGGGTTAAGAAGCCTGTCCGTCCAGACGGCATTATAAACACTCGGGTCACTAGAACCGGCCTGTAACAATGCTTCACAAGCCGGATACGCATCTATCGGCCAATTGGCACTTCCGGAGCTAAGGAATATGAAGTCCTTTGCCTGGTTCGCGCCATCAAGATTCTGTTCGTCGGGATAATTATAATAGCCCAGTTCATCTCCCTCCGCCTTCGCGCCATAATAAGTACAATCTTTGTACTTATTAAGAAGGAGATCAGTTTGCGCGTAAGCCTTGGCGTTGTCTGTTACGCGAACGAAGTAATAAGGCGTGGGGTGGGCGGCGGTATTTGTGTAAGTCAAGGTACCCGACTCATAGTCAACTGTGTCATCCAGACCTTCGGCTGTTGGCGTTCCGCAAGAACTACCGGTAGCTGTATGGAAGGAATTGAAAGGTACGCATAAGAAGGGACAGCTATTCTGGGCGACATCGCCAACATCTTGGCAAACTACGCCCGATGACGACCCCGTCGTTCCATCACTATTGGTTGAATCTTTTCTGTTAGCCGGACCACCCACCGCAAAGAATCCGGCGGGACAATTCATCGTTGTTTTACAGAAACCTTTGTTCGTGGAGTTCACATCAATGACGCCCGGAGCAAGCGAACAGGCTCGGATCGGAGAGATATTCGTGTATCCCTTGACCTCAGCACAATAGAACAAATCATTGTTATATCCCGCGCTCGTATATTTCCCGTACAGATCAGAACTGCCGGCCAGCTGGTCAACGGGGAGCCAGGTGACGCAGGCGTTTTGGCTTCTGTCGCCGTTAATGTTGATGCCGGAATCGCGTTCCAGACAGTAGCCGTCCATGCCGAGCAAGGTGTCTTCACGCGTAGGCTTCACACAAATACCGGAACCGTCTGCCGTAGCACAATCAAGCGTGACCGTGCAAGACATACCGTTAAATGGACCGCCAGAACAGATACCCTTTCCACTTGTAGCAAATGACCTTGAGTAATATCGGGTTCCGGTACCCTCGCCATATGTCACCTTCTTATAAGTACACACGCAGTCTTCACCCGGAGCGCAAAGCGTGGCGTGGTCAAATCCGCTGATGGTCTCATACGCTACATCATCAACACCAACTTGGCTGTCCGTGGCCTTCTGTTGCGTGGCTGTGTCAAACCAACTCTTCACAACGCCGTTTGAGAATGGACTGGTAGTTTCCGGATACGCTCGGCAAGACTTTCCTTCTGTCTCGCCAAAGGCAAAGGCCTGGCCATCAGGAGCAAGCAAGCAAGAATCATTAACGCAGGTCCCAACCTTCTGGCCAACGCTTGGTACAAATACATCTAATTGCCCAGGGCAGACGTCAGCTCCAAGCAAGGCATAATCTTCCGTATTGATAACTGAGCCGGGACGGGCGCAAACTCCGCCGTTACAAACTCGGGTAGAACCACACTGCGCATCTGATGTACAAAGATCCGTTGGCGTAACCGTAAAACACTGGCCAACAACACAAGATCCTCCGCCATTCCCACAGTCGCTTGTCCCTCTACAGGTTGCGCCCGTGAGCGAACAAGTTCCCACAGAACAAGCTGAACCAAATACTTGGCCCTTACATGAACCGGCGTTCAAGACCAAACGGAAATCCTGACTCTGAGTAGCCGGACAAACATCTCTATGAGCGGCTCCCTCATTGCAATCCTGGCTGAAGGTAGCCGGAGAACACGGAGCACCTGCGTTTGGACCGTACTGGCAAGTATTGGCCGGCAAGGCTACGTTAGCCTGGGACAAGGTTTCAACCGGGAAGGTGTTCGGAATAGCAAGGCCCGAATAATCATCTCCGTACCATGTAATGTTGCGCGAAGTGTAACGGCTAGCATCAAGCACTACTTGTGGGTCCTCAAAATTCCACTGGCTACAGAAGGAAGAGTTGCCTTGGGCCGAGTATTGCTGGCAAAGGCCTACATCACCGCAAATAGTTTTGTAACTATTAGTGCGCTCATCCCAAACGGTTTGCGCATCTGCGCAGGAGAGCCACTGTGAACACTGGCGGTCGCGGTTCACTTTCAGGACAGCGTTCGTATCATTCGCCAGCCTTGGCACGGTCACGTTGTTAATGGTGGCTCCACAAGCCGTGGCTGTAGCCTTCTTGCCAGTTTCACTGTCTATCGTGGGACAATCTGCGGACGTGTAACAGGAACCGCCGTACACAAAGTTATCGCCAGCGGTATGGTCTGTGATGTCATGAATACGGCTGTTGTCATAAATACACCGGCTGGCGCAGAGGTCAACCTTAGTTACGCCATCCGGCAGAGTGATAACGCTTGAACCAGCTGAACAGTCAATAGGATTAACCAGTGAGAATTGCGCCGTATTGAAGAGCGTATCCGCATGCGTGGAAGACATTTCCGTGGCTGAGGCATTAAAGGTCTTAGCCGCCGTGCTGGTGTTATTAAAGAGTCCGCATCCCTCCTTCAGGCTTACCTGGCCGTTGCAATCTGCAGTTGCGGAGGCTGATCTGCCAACACCGATTGACGAAGCAAGGGAGAAATACTGCGCGCCGTCTCCCGTACCGTAAAGCTCTGCACTTGAAACATCCAGGGGATCCTGGTATTCCGAACAGCTGTTGTATTGCGCCTTACAGGTGCCTACCCAGCCTTGATACTTGGCATCGCCATTCTTCCAAATGCCAGACGTATTTCCACCAACAATGTACGCTGGCGCGCTGTAACAAAGTTCATTTGTCCCTGTCTTGAACCAACCGTCATAGGACGTGGTGCCTACTGTTACATCCGTTCGGTAATCACATGTCTTGTCTCCTGGATCTTTGAAATAATAGTTTGTGCCACTGGTTCCCGTCCACGCCGAACAGAAAAGCGCGTCTTGTGTACAAAGTTCTTTCGCGTACGCCGAGGGATCGTTCTTCAAGAAGACTGATTTCGCGCCGGTGGTTGCCGTCCGGCCTTGGTTATAAATTGGCTGGCCGTATTCCGTACAGCCCGCGCCGGCGTTTGAACATGTTACTGCAGGGGTAACCACCAGGAACGCGTCCTTATCTGCCGGAGTAACAAGTGTTGAAGGGGCAAATTTGAGATGAGCCGTGGCGGGATTTGCAGAGAGAACACCTGGAGAAACATACCAATTCAGATTGAATGTACAGGTGGATGAACCGACACCAATGGTACAAAGCTGAGGCGAAGCGGTGTCATAGGAAGAACCAAGCGAACTGTAATAACACAGCGTAGGGACGGAAGCGGGCGAACCATTCAGCGTTCCACAGGTCGCATTATGAATTTCCGCATGAGAGGAAGCGCTCTCCTGCGTCATAAAGTAACTCTGACAGCCAACCTTGTCCTGACTACAAAGTTTGCTGAACGATTTCAGGAAGGAGCTTGCCCCGGACGGGTCCTTATATTCCTGACAACCCAGGAAATGCTGAGGAGCAGACGCGCCATTTGGCGTCTGATCACAAACGGCTGGAGTCACCCATGATTTTTTGATCAGCGCGATCTTGTCCTGGCCAGCACGAATGACAATGTTATCTATGAAGACGCTTCCACTCGGCAGAAAAGCCAAGGCAGTGCCAGGGCCAAAGCCAGGCGCGTTCATGTTCAACGGACCAAGCGAATACTGTTGCCAGCCGGAGGTCAGCGTAACGGTACCAAAGCCCGCGTCAAGCTCCGGCGTGCCCGTGGCTTGATAGTCAAAAGCCGTGGTCAGCGTTCCTATTCCCTTGGCCCAAAAGCTGACCGTGTACGTGGTGCCGGAAACAAGCTGGCCCTCAAGCGTTCCGCAATACCGCTCTCCTGGCGCCACCGTACACGTTCCGCCCAAGGCACCGCCTGATTTCACGCAACCGTTCGCATCAGTACACAGTGTGCCGTTATCGCCCACATACGTCTCAAATGGCACTGAGGCGGAAAGAGAGTGGCCTCCGGTGGCCAATGATTCGTTACTGTACGTCACTGAAACTGCGCTTGGCGCTGTCCAGGCCGAAAGACTGCCGGACTCAAACGTCTCTCCAAGATTTCCCGCAAATTTTATCTCTCTAGAATTTCTGCTCCGGCCTCCCGTGTAGGAACGACAGCCATTTGCCACGGCGGGACACGTCTTACTGTTTGGTGCGAATCCGTTGTATCTGCACGTACCAGACGCTGGATCAAAATATCCGCCGGACGCAGTACAGATGGTGGTTCTCTCAGCCGTTGAATCACCGGCAACATCCGTTTTCCGGTAGACGGAGCAAGCGGTATCAACCGTGACGGTTTTTGACCAAAGACGATAGTGAATATTTCCGTCCGCATCGTAAAACTCTCGACAGTCGGGATTATTGAAAAGATCACCGTGCTTATTGCACGTGAGCATATTCCCAAGCGCATCAAATGAAGGGGTATCCCAATCGGGGTGGAGATCGCCGTTTCCGTCCTGGTTATCAGCACAAATAATTCCCGCCGGCGTCGAATTGAAGGTGGAACAAGGAGCCTTATCCGGAAAAACATCAGTCTCTGTAGAATTCAGGTAAATATACGGCGTAGCACCAGCATTCGATTCCAACAGCGACCATGTCTTCAGCTGGAAGCCTGACGTATCAGACCCTTCCCACGTATAGAACGTGGCTTCGTTGTCTGAGCTGGTGTTTGCTTGCGCCTGAGCGGGTGTTACGCAAGCGCGGATATACGTAAAGTAAGCCTTGCTTTCATCAGAGAGATTCGTAAATTCATCGCAACCCACTTGTTGCTGAGTGCATGACTTTGCAGTAGCGGGGATCAGGTACAACGGGAACAGCCCATTCGGTTCATACCGCGTTGGCTCCTGTTTATATGTATCGTACCCATTGCACACCTGGGGGCACTCATCTATCCCATCAAGCACATTTGGCAAGCCAAAATCCGCCACACCGGTAACCACAGGGTCTCCGTTCACCGGCGTATAGGCAGTACAGCCAACATCATTCTCACTACAAACTTTGGCGAATTTTGCACATTCCGGAGCATCGTTTGCTGATCCAGTACAGCCAAGATAGGACGGCGCTACTTTTACCACGCTCGTTGTAAAGTTTGTGCGAGAGTAGCCATCATGGTATGCGGATGCGTTCTGACCCTGCTCCACCTGGATATCATCCATAAAAACACTGCTGGGCTTCATGTTCACAAAGGCGAATAAACGCGCCGCTGGATTCAACTGCGTGGGCGAGGTAAAAGTACAACTGAACCGTTCATAACCAATTCCAGCTGGCGTTCCGGTCACTTCAACCATGTCCATCTTTCCGTCTCCGTTTCCATCACGAAGCAAACATGATGACGTAATGCTTGTTCCGCCAAGATCAATAGCTGAACCGTCATCCGCGGTACCGGTAAAATCAATCAGCATGTCGCCTTTGGCCGTCCCTCCGGCAAATTCCTGGCGCGCGTAAAAGGACATGGTGTAAAAACGACTTTGCGAGAATTCAATACCCGTCTGATATACCGTCCCCGCACCGGTTTTCACCGCACCGCTCCCGGAACGGTCAACAGACCCGGTGTTATCCCATTTTGAGCTGGCCGAGTTTGTAAAAATCCATCCGTCTGGCAAGGTGTTGCGATCCGTATCTTGGTCAAAGCTTGGATTGACAAGCATGTTCAAACGAAGCGAATCATCGCGCTTAATGACCTGACTACATCCCCCTTCTGATGAATCGCATGATTCTACGGCGCCGGTGAAATATGTCCTGGTCTTATAAACATCCGGGTTCAAATCCGCCCGAACGTCTGCGGTCAGGAGACGTGGAATAGCCGGATACGTAAAAGCTCCCGTTGAATCCTTAGTTTTTTCCGTAGCGTACCAAGCACAGCCGGCGTTGTCTGCCGTACATGGGCCAGCATCCGTGGTGTTCTGCAAATAGGACACGGTCTTCGTATCATTTTTTACCGTGATGCATGACGCAAATTGTGCGGGGCATGATTCCCCGCGGAAACGCCAGATGTTTTCTTCTCGCACGCAGTAGCCATAACCGCCCGTACAATTTCCGCCCGCGTCCTCCGCAATACAGCTGGGCATGTCCACGCATTCTGTCTGACGTTCATTTGAAGCACCGGTGGTCAGCAATTGTCCGTTCACGGCGGCCCGGCACTGAGTTTCGGGATACTTTAGCACCCAATTTGGATCAATAAGCTTGCACCACTTGTGCGTGTCATCCGGCTGGCCTCCGGCGTTACAGTCATCAAAACCAGCTACCACTTCACGCAGGGTCACCGGACTGTTGGCGGAATTACCCGTGGAGTCGGCCGCGAATTCCCAACCAACAGAAATGACGCGGGCCTTTCTGAGCTTCACTAAGTTGGTATGACAATAGCCGTAGGTATAACAATATGGGTCTTGATCGCGCGCATGATCACTGCTTGAAATGAGTGGCCAATCGGGACGCAAAAGTCCCTGGTCCATAGCGTCCTGAATGGTCAGTGGTTCTCCGCTTGAAGCACGGGCAATAGCAGAGATGAACGAGTTATCAGCCACACAGTTATACAGTCCTCTGCCGTTTTGCGGACAAGACCCAAAATCTGCCAGGATGCTAAAATTCGTAATCTGGAGAGGCGCCACAGCCAGGAGCGAGCGGAAACTTTGCTTTGCGTTAGAAGCAGAGGCAAAGTCATTCGGATTAAAGGGGTCTCGCGACAGACTGGCATTTGTATCAAAAAATCCGTTATACAATTTTTCCGTGAGCGCAGACAGAAGCGTGTTGGTAAACATTGCACCTGCATGAATACCTACCTGAAGAAGCGCATCTGAATTTCCAACGATCGCTGCACCAAGCGCCGTGCGCGTCTCCGCCCGCTGGCGATTCTTCTGAGAAAAGTCATCCTGAATCATGCTGGCCGGCGTGGTCACCTGCTTCGTAATAAAATCCGTCACGTCTTTGAATCCCCCGTTGGCCAAACGATTCTGCTCGCCTGCTGTCGCGTCCCTGATAGATTTTGCTAACACTCGCGACTGAATATTTGTGGTTACGGAAAATTCGCTCACGGATGGATCAGAAAGCCTGGCCAGTCCGCCCAAAATTTGTTGGGTACGGGATGACGTACTGCCCCCATTTGAGGCAACCTGGGACGCAAATTCCTGCCAATGGGACGCGACCTGGTTGATGTCGCATTTTGGCACCGGTTCCTGATAAATAGACTTGATACCAAGTTTGATTGCCACCATGGCTGGAGTGCTTGAGGGCGCACACAAATTGAAATTCTTTAACAACTTCCCAGGACCAGTGATCTGATCATCCAAAAGTCCAACAGCTTCTCCGGCCGTGGCCTTCATAAGGTCCATCCCGTAAGTCTTAATCGGGGACTGATCCACAAGCGGAGCACCGCCGTTCCCACCAGTGGCAATCAGCACCGCGGCGTCATAGGCCGCCTTATCCGCAGCAAATGACATCAAATTGATCACGTACGCCACAATCGCTCCGGTCACCGATTTCTTTACAACGTCAACAGCCGAATCAGACGCTCTGTTCAGCGAAGCAGGGAGATCGCCCACCACCGTCGTAGGCATGCCTGGACCCGCAGCCGTGCCGGCATTCACCGCGTTCCCGGCCGCGGCGGCCGCCGAAAGAGCATCGGCAGACGCAAACTTTGGCGCCAAAAGCGTCACGAACAAAAGTCCACCGAGCAACACTCGGCCAAGAGACACAGTTTGGAAAATGGCAGGGATTTTCTTAAACACACTATAGTGTAGGTGTCAGAGAAGCCAAGAGGCTGTCATACATAGCCTTTACGTCAGCATCCGTCATGGCGCTTGTCTTTGTGGCGTCAGCTCCTGAAGTGATAAGAATCTGACGGATCTGCGCAATCGGCAAAGCCTTTAGCTTCTCAATATCCGCAGGCGTTAACGCCGGAGAGCTGGCCGTACCGCCCGTCAGTGAAAGACCGTCGGGAACTGTGGGAGCAACTGGCTCCGTCAGCCCATCTGGGATGGGAGCACTCACAACGGGAGGCGTCAACGCGTCCCCCGCGCTGACAACGGAATTGCACGTCTTTCCAGTTGCGCAAAGAGGATCTCCACCGCTTGTTACCTCAACCTGGTCGCTCAAACCGTCAGAATCCGTGTCCGCCAGATACGGGCTGGTACCGTAAATGTTCTTCTCGTCATAATCGCTCAAACCGTCTCCATCAGTATCCGCCTGTTTTTCAGCAGTGACTGCCGCATTGGTTGCGTCATCGCCAACCAACAGCTTTGGGCCCTTGTAGTCCACCACAAATGGAATCGCCATGTGGTGCCACATGTAGAACGTGCCAAGCAGGACGCCAAGCGCCCCGGAAAAAATAACAAAAGAGAGTCCTGCTTTTTGCTCCCTCGTTAATTCCTGCCGTGGATGCTCCATCAGAATAGGAACCTCTTCCATACCGTGAGATTATAACACGAGAGAGAAAGGGTTATAGAGGGTTATAAAGGGTTGGAGATTACAATCGTTCCTTGAGCTCGATCCATTGCTCGACAGTCAATTCCTCGGCACGGGCCAACTCGGACAATCCGAAGGATTTAAGAACATCTTTTACTTTTTCCGAGGTTGAGATTCCGGACTCGGCTAGATTCTTATGCAATTGCTTGCGTCTATTCGCAAAACCGGCTTTTGCTACGGCAATAACAGCCTCGCGATCAATGGTCGAGGAAAAAGGAACCAGCGTCAGAACCATTGAATCTACCTTGGGCGGAGGGTTAAAAGCGCCCGGCGGAACCGCACACACCTTGTCCACATGGGCATAAAGCTGAACGGCTACAGACAGGACACTCATTGAACCTGGTTTGCCGAGCATCCGCTCCCCCACTTCCTTCTGCAACATGACGACCAGTCTCTTCGGTGGATATTTCGCCTGAAGCGCGTGCATCAAAATGGCGTTACCGGCGTTATACGGAAGATTGCCAACAAGGATCCAGGGTTTCGTTCCCACCCCAACCGCCTCCCCATAATCAACCTGGGCCGCATCAGCCTGAATAATCTTCGCCTCAGGAAATTTGTGTTCGAGGGCTGGAATGAGATCCGCATCCGCCTCGATCAGGATCAGGTGCGAATTCCTCTCCCCACTAGGGGAGAGGCCAAGGTGAGGGGGTTGGAAGAGGGGGCTAAGGGGGAGTCGCAGGTGCTCCGTCAGTGCCCCCGTCCCCGGCCCGATCTCGACTACGACATCTTCCGGCTGGATTTCAGCAGCCGCCACAATTTTCTCAAGCACCGATTGGTCTCTCAAAAAATGTTGGCCGTAGGATTTTTTTGCGAAAGGCATAGGTCTGTCATTCCAGGATCACTGAACCCTGTCTCAATACTCGAACAGTATCACCAATGACCTCGACCGTCGTTGACGGCGGGACTCTTGGCAAATCACCAACGTCAAGGAAGCCGTCGGGCGATTCTCCTGCAGAGAGCTCCGACAAAATTTCTTCAGAAGTATAGAGCGAGTCTCCGCCGGAACGGTTTGCACTCGTTGCGACGATGGGTCTGCCAAGCGCTTTCGCCAGCTCCGATGCAATGAGATTCGAGGACAATCGAACAGACTGCGTTCCGTCAGTTTCACACAAAAGCGGTACGGGCGAGCTTTCTTGCCGACGAGCCACAATATTAAACGGACCCGGCCAATATTTTCCGGCCAACTCGCCCGCGGTTCTTGAAAACTCGACAAAGACTGAGGGATCGATGTTCGGCGGTAAAATCACCGGCGTCCCCTTTCCCGGCTGGCGGTGTTTGATGCGGAACACTCGTTCAACAGCCTCCGCGTTTCCCGCGTCACAACCAAGCGCATACGAAGTCTCCGTCGGGTAAATCAAAACACCTCCTGTGCGGAGGATGGCAAGCGCTTGTTCAATATTCACTTTTTTCATATTCGATCCTTCAATCGACTTTCCCACTCTGAGCGAGAGCGAAGAGTCCGACTCTCTCCGCTGGGAAAGTCGGATCCTTCGCATAGCTCAGGATGGAGATCTGAATGTATCGCGATACCACTCGTACGTCTCCGTCAACCCCTCCCGCAAACCAGTCTTCGCTTTCCAACCCAAAATGGTTTCGCCGGAAATAGGATCAAGCGCACTGCGCTGAATGTCACCCACACGCTCCGACAAATACTCCACCTGATGCTCGGCTTCATGAACGGCAAACAAATGGTCAAGCAAGGCCGTGAGCGAGGTCTCCTGTCCAGTAGCGATCTGGATCGTGCCGTTATGGCTGGTGAGCGTGGCCAGCAACATTGACTCAACTGCGTCATCAACAAAAAGATAATCACGCGTGGCTGAGCCGTCCCCGTACAGAGTGATCGGTTGTTTTGTCACAATCATTCGCTCAAGAAAAAGCGGGATAGCTCCCCCTTCATTCATGGGCTTCGTAATCTGCTGGCGCGGACCGTAAATATTTGAGAAGCGCATGCTGTTAGCTGGCACACCGGCGGATTCAAGGAAATATTCGAAGCCCATTTTGGACACTCCGTACGGGCTCTTTGGGTACGCATTATCAATGAGCGGAGTGGGACGGACGGGATGCTCGCCCACAATTGCCCCGCCGGAGGAGGCGAAGATCACTTTTGAAACGCCCGCGTCTTTAACGGCTTCAAGGAACTGGAGCGAGCGAAGAATATTTATTTCGGCGTCAAGGTACGGATTTGCGACTGATCGAGGAACAGAAAGTTGCGCGGCCAGGTGAAAGGCAACTTCCGGCGTGAAGGCTCGGATTGCATCAAGTGCAACAGCGTCGGCAATATCCGCCTTTATGTACCGCGCGCCTGGATTCTCATGGCGTACGCGCAGGCTTTCTGAGCGGTCAATCACCAGCACCTCCACGCCAGCCGAAACAAGCGCATCAACCAGATGCGAGCCAATGAAACCCGCTCCGCCGGTCACCACCGCGCGAGCAGGCAATTTTCCCGAAAAATTCATCACAGGCGTTCTTTGTACCAAGCGATCGTGGAAGCAATGCCCTCGGCAAGGGCAACCTTCGGCTTCCAGCCAAAGTCACTGGCCAGTCTGTTTGAGGCAAGGACACTGCGTTTCATAGCGTCAGGAACTTCAGGACGAAAAAGCGGTTCGAGCTTTGAGCCTACGGCTTCGGCAACCATCTTATAGACGTCGATCGTTGAAGTTTCGATGCCGGTTCCACAGTTATACTCGCCGGACGCTTTGTTCTGGCCGAGCGTCATCAAGGCACTGACAATATCCGAAACATGAACGTAATCGCGCAAAGTCATCCCGTCATTGTTAATCGAAATCTGCTCACCTCGCAAAAGTTTGTTCGCAAAAATAGTGATCGCCCCGTATTCTTTGCTTCCGTCTTGGCGAGGGCCGTACACATTACCGAATCTGACTGAAGCAGTTTCAAGTCCGCGCTCGTTCGCGTAGTACGCCAGATACCGCTCGCCGATAAGTTTAGAAACTCCGTATGGCGTCATGGGTTTTGGCGTGGCTGTTTCCGGTATTGGCATGACGTCCTGCAAACCATAAACCACACTGGTAGACGCCATGATGATTTTCTTGGTGCCAGCCTTAAAAGCAGACTCAAACACGTTCACGGCGCCAAGGACATTATGCGAAGCGCACTCAACGGGCTCCTTCACTGAAGCACGATCATCCAAGTACGCAGCCAGATGAAAAACAATCTCGGGCGAAATCTTAGCAATGATGTCCGGCAGTTTTGGGTCGCGAATATCGGCCTTGATGTACTCGGCCTTGGCATTACGTCTGTCATCCTTCGGCTCAACCAAATCAATAATTGAGACTTCATGTCCCGCCTCAACAAGCGCATCAACCAGATGCGATCCAATGAACCCGCTCCCGCCCGTGACTAATGTTTTCATAAATGTCATTGATGGCTCCCACCCTGAGGCTTAGGCCGAAGGGTCCGACCCTCTCCGCTGGGAAAGGCGGATCCTTCGCTCTCGCTCAGGATGGGAACCGCTCACTAAATTCTCTGCTCCACTGACTTCCGCAAAAACGCCTCCATAAACAGTTTCAGCTCGCCGTTCAAGACGGCGTCCGTATCAGTCGTCTCGACATCAGTACGATGGTCCTTCACCATCTTGTACGGGTGCAAAACGTACGAACGAATTTGGTTGCCCCAAGCAGCTGTCTTATGCTCGCCCTTTACGTCCGAAAGCTTCGTGGCTCTGGCCTCTACCATAAGCTTATAAAGCCGGGATTTCAAGACCCGCATGGCCGTCTCTCTATTTTGCAATTGACTGCGCTCGTTCTGACAAGTAACCACCGTGTTCGTCGGAATATGCGTGATGCGCACGGCCGAGTAAGTAGTGTTCACGCTCTGCCCGCCTTTTCCGCCGGCCATGAAGGTATCAATCCGCAAATCTTCAGGATTGAGTTCGATCGCCTTCTCATCCACCTCGCCAAACTCCGGCAGAACCTCGACGAGTGCAAACGTGGTATGGCGCATCTTCTCCGCATCAAACGGCGAAATTCTAACTAGGCGATGCACGCCATGCTCGGATCTGAGCCAACCGTAGGCGAATCTTCCTCGAATAGCGATCGTAATACTTTTAAAACCAGCCTCTTCTCCGCGCGACTCATCGAGTACTTCCACTGTCCAACCGTGATTCTCGGCGAAACGAGTATACATACGCAACAGCATGCCCACCCAATCGTTCGCATCCGTTCCGCCCGCGCCAGCGTGCATCGAGATGATCGCATTCCTGGTATCAAACTCCCCCGAGAGCAACATCTGAAATTCCATCTCGGCAAATTGTTTTTCAAGCTTTTCGAGCGTCTCATCCGCTGACTTCTTCATGGACTCATCGCCCTCCAGTTCGTTCAGTTTTACGAGTTCGTCAAGATCAGTCAGCTCTTTTTTGAAACCGTCCCAAATGGCCAGTTCTTTCTTCAAGTCCGAACCTTCCTGCGAAATAGTCCGCGCCTGCTTCTGATCATTCCAAAACGCCCCCTCCCCCATAATCCCATCAATCTCCGCTGATCGAGCGCGAGTTTCCTCCAACCGCAAAGCATCCCACGCCTGCTGAAGGCGGGTTTCAAGATTGTGGATTCTATTGTCGAGGTGGGACATAAGCGTGAAAAGATTAACACAGATGAACAAAACGGGACAGATTCACACCAATCAAAACGCCCTCGCAGCCACGGTAGCTACGAGGGACGAGCCCGACCAGGATCAGCGACGCCTAGCCCGCAGTACGAGGCTTCTGTCGTTGCGTGAGGTAGGCGTCGGCAATGAAGCCGAGAGAAACGAGCTGTTGCAGAAGAAGCCACGGATAGCTCTCTACCCACATGAGGTAACCACAGGAAATGTGCATCAGCACGTACCAGAGGTAACCGCCTGGATGCTCCTTGGCAAGCTGGTAGGTCCCGATCAGAAAACCCGCCACGAGCCCGATCTCAAGCCACTGCTTGAGCGTATTCAGCCCATGAAAATCGTACAGACTGTAAACGAATCCTAACGGCACGCAGATGAACGCCAAGTAATCGAGCCACCGCGGAACGATTTTCTTCTCGCCGCTCCGCAAAGCAAGAATGAGACCCATCACCATAGCCGGAACACCGCTCGTTTCCACGGAGGCGGCAATCCAGTTGTGTTCGGTGATGAAGATGGCCACCCATGGTGGCAAGCCAATAATGTAGACGGCCCAGGCGGCGATCCGCCACTGTCTTGCCTTTACCTGGTCGCCCTTCCGACGCGCCCGCTCGGAGAACGAGAAGAAGACTTTGTTGAGAAGGTAAAAACCTCCCCCGAGAAACTGAAGTAAGTGATGCACGATCCCCCCAAAAACTGTTCAACCGATGGACTCGGCTGACTGTGGATAGTGCCGATAATTTAAGAAAATGTCAAAGAAAAAGACGAGGCGTTGGCCCCGTCCTTTCCTAAACCAATGCGCCACCTCTAGACCCTTCGCAGTGGCTCAGGGTCTGATACGCTAATACATCCCGCCCATGTCAGGCGTTCCACCGGCGGATGGCTTTTCATCTTTCGGAATTTCGGTGATGGCGGCCTCGGTCGTAAGAATCATCACGGCGACCGACGCTGCGTTCTGGAGTGCGGATCGAGTAACCTTAGCGGGATCAACAATGCCGGAGAGAACCATGTCGCACATTTCACCGGTAACGGCGTTCCAGCCCATGTTGCCGGTGGCGTTTTTCACGTGCTCGACCACAATCCCGCCTTCTTTGCCGGCGTTCTCGGCAATTTGTCTGATGGGAGCTTCAAGCGCTTTGTCGAGAATATCGGCACCGAGTTTTTCATCGCCAATAAGCGAGAGTGACTTGAGTGCTTCCTTCGCACGAATAAGTGCAACGCCACCGCCTGCCACAATTCCTTCCTCGATCGCGGCCTTCGTAGCGGCCACGGCGTCCTCGATTCTGTGTTTCTTTTCTTTCATCTCAACCTCGCTCGCAGCGCCTACTCTGATCACTGCAACACCACCGGCCAGCTTAGCCATGCGTTCGCGCATCTTTTCTTTTTCAAAATCTGACGTGGCCTGCTCAATCTGCATTTTGATGGCAGACACTCGATCAGCAATCACCTGCTTGTTGCCAGCACCCTCAACAATCGTTGTTGTATCCTTCGTCGAAACTACCCGGCGGGCACGGCCGAGGATCTCGAGACCTGCTCCCTCAAGTTTCATTCCTTTCTCCGGCGAGATGCATGTTGCACCGGTGACGGTAGCGATGTCCTCGAGCATCGCCTTACGACGATCGCCATAAGCGGGAGCTTTGACGGCAAGAATGTTGAACGCTCCGCGGAGCTTGTTCAAAATGATCGTGGAGAGTGCATCGCCCTCCACGTCCTCGGCAATAATAACCAGGTCTTTCTTACCGGTTTTCGCAATGCTTTCAAGCAAGGGAACAATATCCTGAATTGAGCTGATCTTCTGGTCAGTTACCAGCACCGGGACATCGCTGTACTCAGCCTCCATCCGCTCTGCATTCGTCACCATGTAGGGCGTCATGTAGCCTTTGTCGAATTGCATGCCCTCAACTACGTCCACTTCGATACCAAAGCTCGTGCCCTCCTCAACCGTAATCACACCGTCCTGGCCAACCTTCTTCATGGCTTCGGCAATCATTTGGCCGAGCTCTGCATCATTGGCGGAAATACTCGCCACCTGCTTGATAGCGTCACCGGCCACCGGCACGGAAATTTCTTTGATGCGCTGAACAATCGCCAGAACACCTTTTTCGATGCCCCTGCGCAAAGCCTGCGGATTAGCACCGGCGGTCACGACACGAAGGCCGTCCTCGACTATAGCTTGGGCAAGGACTGTGGCAGTAGTTGTTCCATCGCCAGCTACATCGTTCGTTTTGCTGGCGACTTCTTTGACGAGCGTGGCGCCGAGATTTTCTAGCTTATCGGCCAGCTCAATCTCCTTGGCCACCGTTACGCCGTCCTTCGTCACGAGCGGAGCGCCAAAACCTCGATCAATAATCACGTTGCGTCCCGTAGGGCCGAGCGTCACCTTCACGGCATTCGCGAGCTTATCGACACCGGCTTTAATCTTTGAACGAGCATCTTCTTTGAAAGTAATGTTCTTGGCCATACTAATTTTCAATTACAGCAATAAGATCGTCGGCCGACACAACAAGAAGCTTCTTCTTCATTCCGCCTTCTTCAATCTCAACTTCTTCCTTGCCCCACTTTTTAAACAGCACTTGTGCACCAATGACGAGATCGATTGGTTGGCGGGCGCCGTGATCAGTGAGTTTTCCTGGACCGATGGCAATAACCGTTCCGCGGTCAGACTGTTCCTTCTCTGCCGTGTCCGGAATGATGATGCCGGAGGCAGTTTTTGTTTCCTTAAGCGCTGGCTCAACAATCACGTGATTCCCAAGTGGTCGAAGTTTCATAGTGACCCGATTTTGCCCGCTTGGCACTCAACTGTCAAGATTGCTAGAAGCAATATGCTACAATCTCAACATATGTCTGAATTCCAACCCGGGCGGAAGAGTTTAACGAGCAAGTTTTTTAGAGAAACGAATAGACTTCCGTTCGTTGACAATAGTCTGCGGGAACGCGCCAAGTGGATGATGAAAGAAATGTCCTTCACTGAAGAAACAGCGCCCGATGAACTCTCCATGGGAGAACATGGCGTGGAAGATGAACGCGCTACAAAAACGGAAGTAAATAAAAGCGGGAAACATGTGCTGTGTGTTGGCGCTGGCAAAGGCCATGAAATGGAGGCGATCCTAAACGAATTCCCCGGTATCAAAGTAACCGGCGTTGATCCGCATGATTATTACGGCCCGCCCGTGGAGCGCCGGCTCAAAGAATCTGGGAGAGACGTCCAGTATCTTCATGAGAGCGTCCACGCCGGAGATCTGAAAGAAATTCCAGATAATTCCGTTGATGCCGCTACGCTCTTATTTGTACTTCATCACATTGACGCTAGCGAACATGACCAAGTAATGGCAGAACTCCGCCGAGTCTTGAAGCCTAATGGTAAAGTGTTTGTGGCTGAAGATCTGGTGGATACAGAGGCGGAGCGGAAGACCACAGTCATGATGGATAAGCTCCTAAATACGGAGGTTTTGAGCCATGGACCGCACAACTATAAAAATCAACAGGATTGGGAAGCCTATTTTGAGGGCCAAGGGTTCCGGATGAAACGGGAGCGCGAGATCAAGCCTAGCAAGGTAAGACACGGGTTCTTCGTCTTAGAGCGAATTCTCGATAAAGAGACAGAATAAGGCTAATATTAGCAATGAATAAACAAAAACAGCCTTGACAAAAGGCCGTTTTTGTGGTACAATTTTAATTGTAACGATTCGAGATCTCACCCATTTGGAGGGTCTAAAAATGACCGCAAAAAAACTTCTCGCCACGTGGGAAATCGCCGCCCAAACAGCGGTCTGGTTCATTCAAAACGTGGCCGGGATCATCCTGGCCCCTATCGTGACCGCCTTGGTGGTGGTCATCGTCTACACCCGCGTCCGCAAGGGACAGACCGTGTACACGATCTACGTCTACAACTAGCGACCACTCGGTCGCCGCTACTCCGTCCGCCGCACGTCGTCTCCACGATGGGCGGCGTTGCGTTTTTTAAACGAAACAGGCCCTCCTCAAGCAGATGCTCAAGAAGGACCCACGGAACCGGTACGCACGCCCGCACTCCACGAGCGTTGTTTGAGGATGCGCCGGCCGGCGTCAGTGTCCTCACGCCACTCCAAAGCCTGTCCGCCAAGCGCCAACGGTCCGTATACCCGTCTGATGAGGACGAGCGGTTGATCACCGTCAGGGAAGACAGCATCAAGCGTGCCCGGCAGGGCCAGCTGATCCACGTGCCGGCCGTCTGACAGCTTCATCCACAGGCGCTCCCAGCGGGGTTGTACCAAGCCCATGGCCAAGTTGCGCAAAGGGCCAAGACGAACCCGGCTCGGCGCTGACAAGTACTTCACGGCGCGAAAAATGCGCGTCTTGCCGTCCACCACTACGCGGTCTCCCGGCTCTAACTCCACCGGAATCCACATCCCTCGGCTGTGGCGAAAGTACATGATGCCTCCTATGAAAAGCTTATAGTGAAAATCTTTAAATGGAAAGGCCCGAGGAATCATTGACTCGGCTCGGGCATTTTCGGTCGGCCAAACTATTTTCTGAAAATACTTTGGATATTGGCCTCCCAAAAAATGCTATTCCGAGCTGTCGTCAATGATTCCTCGGGCCTCTGTCTATAAAGAACGCTCATCTTCGCCCATGCGCACGGTTAACGCCATCACGAATGCGAGCAGGCACAAACCGGCGTAGGAAGACCACAAGTAATGATCGAAAAAGAGGATGACTAGCACCACATTGCCCATGGCAAAGGCAGACACGGCATCGCGGTTAGGGAAGCGGGCAAAGTTCATCTTATCAATGCTCGACGCCCAGTAAATGGCCGCGATGGCACCAAGCAAGCCAACTTCCTCAAGGATGAGGAGCGGAACGCTGTGAATGGGCTGGTAATCCCAAACACTGCGGTTCGGATACTCAGAGGCCAAATCAAAAACGTATCCGCCAAAGCCATGACCAATAAAGAGTTGCGGGATGGTGGCAACCGTTTCCAGGTGAAAAAAATCCACATACTGTGACCCCCGTTCAACCAGCGATTGCACTTCCGTGGCTCCCCCGCCCCGAGTATCAGCCACCAAACCAGGCGCAAAAATCGTTGCACTGACCGCGATGCCGATCACCACAACGGCAATCGGGATAACGGCAATCCGCGCCGTAGCAACGTTCTTCATGCGAATGACCAGAAGCGAAAGACCAGTGCCAAGCGCCAGACCAAGAGCGGCGGAACGTGAAAGCGTGAGGAGCAAACCAAACATGAGTACGAAAAATACCGCCATGAAAATATTCTTCTTCAATTGAACCTTTTCACGCAAATACAGGATAGCTGACCCAACCGCGCCAACTGCCAAGTATCCGCCAAAAATATTCGGGTGCGGGAAAGATCCATACGCGCGCAGTACCCGCGTTCCGCCAGAGAGCACGATCACCGCATCACCAGGATGGGTAGCGTCTCTTGAGGCAAGACCAAGAAGCGTTGAAGCACCGGACCCTCCAGTTATTACTTGAAAAAAACCAAGGATGACTGAGGGAACAAGCCCCGCGCAAAAACCGGCAATAACCGCCCTCAAGTTCACGCGGGAATCAAGAAGCGCCAAGAAGAAAACAAGCGCAGAGAAAAGGTGGATGAAAAGTGCAGAGGATAAGCTGAGGTGCGTTGAAAAAATGACACTGAGCGCGATAACGCCAATGAGAACGAGCGCGCGGAGAGCAGGCGTCTTATTCGCTTTTTCAAGCTTAGGCCAGCCCATGAATCCATAGGCAAGCAACAGGCCGAGGACTAAAAATACTTCCGTCACGTACACGCTCATCACGCCGTACTCAGTGCCGGAGCCGGCAATAGTACTTGACGCAAACATATACCTAGCCTGCCAAGGAAGAAGAAAGGCAAAGGCGGTGAGAATAACGGTCAAAGCATGTTGTTTTTCCAGTTTCATACGAAGGCTTTCATTTTTTCATCAAGGGCCGAGGCGATCTCTAAGCGTCTGTCATCATCATGAAACTTGAGCATGTGCTCATTCACGATCACACGAGTATCCAAATTCATCAGCGAGCGAATCTTTTGCGGAAAACGATCTTCTTGGAGTTTTCGAGCGAGCACCTCCTTGAGCGGGATGGGTATGAACACCCGCCGAGTCATTGGCCGAAAAGCCGGCGCGCGTTTCACCGGCTCAGCATGCGGTAAAACAGCGCGAGCCCATTCGTTGATTTCGGCGAATTCCCGATAACAACCAGAACGGTCAACGAGCGGAATGAGGGTCATAGCCCAATACGCCAAATACGGATCTTGCTCGGCAATTTTGATGGGTTCAAGATTCATAGCCGTACTCGACGCAAAAAAACTGAGGCACAAGGGGTCAACCAATGTCTCTCCCGGCCGTTGTCTCAAAAGCATCAAGGGAAAAGTGGAGCATAGTCTGGCGGACCATGTCCTCTTGGGCTTGGTCACAATATAGAGATCAATATCACTTTCGCTTGTGGTGTGATGAAAAGCGAGCGAGTTACAAACGGCGATTCCTTCAATAAACGGTAATCGAGAGAGGAACCTCAGAAAAGTGTTTAATTTCTCATATTTTCGAAGAGCATCCTTCAGCCTGTCCCGCCGGTCGCTCGCCTGTAATTCTACATTACCGAGACCAATGAATCCTCCATGCCGTGATAATGATTTTTCGAGCAATGAAGATTCGTCAAGTGCAAGAGAGACCTCGGCCAAAGAATACTTGCGCTCAGGCATGAGGAGCCATTTCCAAACCTCGAAAGAAGTCAGCGGATACGAAAAATGCGAAAAATAGGCAACGGTACGGACGATTGATCGCTCAAGACTTTCCGTCATACTTCTTGAAAAATAACGCTTCGCCCCGAATCACAGCGTAGCAAACACCGATGCCGATGAACAAAAAGTCACGCAGGCGGATAACGATCGTGTACGCCACCGGATTGATGGGAAGATGCAGAAGGTCAAACAGCGCCGTGTTGCTTCCCTCATACACGCCAAGGCCAGCAGGCACCGGCAAGAGAAGCGCTACCCCCGGAAGCGTACTCATGAGAAGCGCGTCCGTGATCTTGATGTTCACCCCAAAGAAGTGGGCAATGAAAATAGCTTCAACCGCCTTAAACGTAGCCATAATGAGGGACAGGCCAATAACGACCAGGATGCGCACGGTTCTTCCCACAAAAAACTCGCTCATCAGAATTTCCGTTTCTATGAGCCAATGCTCAAAACTCGCAATAGCCTTATAACGGCTTAATCTTGAAACCCTGAGCATGTGGTGAAAGAAGCCATTGCCTGTGATGGTTGCTACAAAAAAACCAATCATGAACACCAGCAAAACTGAAATAAAAAGCACTGACCAATATAATCCCGGGCCGGTGCCAAGGCCCTGCACAAGAGCAAAACCAATGCCCATAGCAACGTACGTCACAAAAGCAGTTATCTCAAAAGCTAAATCAAGCACCACAGAACTGGTAGCCACTTTCACCGGTACACCATCGCCATGAAGCATGGCCACGCGGATCGGCTCGCCGGCTACTTGGGCGGCGGGCGTGAGATAGCCCGCGGCAAATCCGCTCATGCGGTTCAAAAACATTTTGTAGTACGGAATCCGCTTCTCGGGCGCAAGCATGGGGTCCAGAATCAACTTCCAACGAAAGGTATACACGCCAAAGTTAAGAATTGAAATGCCGATAAAGCCCAAAAGTGGAACAACGCCAAAGGCCAAGAGACTCACAAGGACGTCGTGCGTCCCCGTGCGATAAATCAAAACCCCAAAGATGCCGGCGCCCAGAGCAAGCCCTGCAGCGAAAAATAACGTTTTCAAAAGTCTCTTCTTGAGGTGCATAGCCAACCGATTCTAACACAAAAGCCCGAACTCATCGGGCTTTGTGTACACCTCGATGCCTCATCCCACCCCGACGACAGGAGGGATCCGACCCTCACCGGTGAAGGTCGGATCCCTCGCATAGCTCGGGATGGAGAAAGTGCTAAGTGCGCTTCTCTGATGAAACGATCTCGCCAACAATTGATGCCGGCGTACTCGCCGAGGGAGCCGGAGGCTGGAGGAACACGATATACATGAGATACGTGATGAGCGTGCTCACAAAGATGTAGAGCGTGGTACCGCCCGGAAGCGTGGTAACACCCATGACCAGCATCATGATCGGCAACATGGTCAGCGTCATCTTGTTCATGGTAGCGGTCATGTCTTCATCCATAGCTTCCGAGCCGTTCGGCCCCTGTCTCACCGCTTTTGGCGGACGGCTTCCTACCATTTGTTTGGCCTGGAAGTATTGCATCCCTGCTGAAAGGATACCGAGAGGAATGGATACGTGGGCCAAGTCCATGCCCAAAAACATATGGCTCAACAACCCCGGATCATGAACAAACGGATACAGGAGCCCAAGATCAACTGATTTTAGGCCCGCCGTGAGCGCTTTGAACAATGAGATAAACACAACTAACTGGAGAATAGTCGGCAAACAAGAGGCGAATGGGTTTACGTTGTGGAGCTTGTAGATGCCCATGAGTTCCTTGGCCATCACTTCCTGCTTGGCAGAGTCTCCCTTGTACTTTGCTTTAATGGCTTCAATCTTTGGCTGGATTTCCTGAAGTTCCTTCTGTGCCTTCATTGACTTATACGTGAGTGGCAACGTCAGCACTTTTATCACGAGCGTGACAACGATGATGCCAAGGCCTAATCCACCCCAGGGAAAAACGCCATATACAAAGATCAGCATGTTGTAGATCGGCTGATACAGGAGCGCGGTCAGGATATCGCCAATGATGTTCATACGTTACTCGGCGCTCGGTATCACGTCAGTAACCTGGGCGGGGTTGGAAACCTCGCTTTCTTGCGTCTCGCCGGCGGGTTCCTCAATGGGTTCTGCAGTGACAATTGGCGCTCCTTCAGGCGTCACTTCCTGAATGTTCACTTTCCAGCCCGTCAGCCGAGCAGCCAAACGGACGTTTTGTCCGCCACGGCCAATGGCAAGTGACAACTGTTCGGGGATGACAAGCACCGTAGCGGTGCGCTCCTCTTCATTCACGTTGACGCCAACCACCTTAGCTGGAGCAAGCGCGTGCTCAATGAATTCCTTCGGATTGTCATTCCATTCAATAATGTCAATTTTTTCGCCGGCAAGTTCCGCAATGACCGTCTGGATGCGGGTTCCGCGCTGGCCGATACATGCTCCAATAGGATCAATTTGAGGATCTTTCGAGGAGACGGCGATCTTTGTTCTCGCCCCAGCTTCGCGAGCAATGGCGCGGATCTCTACCGTGCCTTCGCCGATTTCTGGAATCTCTACCTCAAACAAATGCTTGACGAGCGCCTCATGCGTGCGGGACAGCAAAATCTGCGGACCGCGCGGGCCGAGCGAGACCTCGCGAACATACACCTGCAAACGGTCGTTCGAACGGTAGCGGTCGCTCAACATCTGGTCTTCCGGCTTCAAGATGCCGGCGGTTCTACCAATGTCAACCAAAACAATGCGTCCCTCGCGTCTCTGCACAGTTCCCGTAATAACCGTTCCCTCAACACCCTTAAACTCGCTAAAGATAATTTCGCGCTCTGCTTCGCGCAATTTCTGCGTAATGACCTGCTTGGCGGTCATCGCTGCCATACGACCGAACTCGCCAGGAATTGGCAGCTCTGTTCTGAGCACATCCCCCACCTTTGATCCGCCCTTCAAAATCTTCGCCTCAGACAGCATGACGTTGGTCTTTGGGTTGTATTTCGGGACTTCATCAGTTGGCGACTGCACCTCAACCGGCATGAACTCGCCCAAAGCTCGGCGGGCTTCACGCGCAGCGGATTCTTCAGCCTCCTTCTTGCGGACTTCTTCGAGTTCCTCTTCCGAAATATCCTCAACCACCGTCTTCACGTCAAAAACCCGAACCCCGCCGGTCTCCGGATCAAACTCAGACTCAAGGTTGTGATACTTATCGCCAAAATCTTTTCGGTAAGCAGCTGAGAGAGCCGACTCAATCGTCTCAATGACGGACTCATAGCTCAATCCCTTTTCCTCGCAAATCTGTCTTATGGCTTGTTCAATGGGGCTGGACATATCTCTATTTAAGCAACGAACCCGGCCACTGGCCGAGTTCTTATGCAGAGAGGATACCATAAGAACCAAATCGTGCAAGTCTAGGATCGGATTCATGTGCATCAGATCCTGAGCGTAGGCGAAGGATCTAGAGGTGGGCTATCGGATTCGCATTGAACAATTTCAATATCTGCTTTCGTTGATGAATCGGAATCTCAATCCACGACTCCGAGGTTCGGGTCACCTCCGGGAATATTGATCGAAGCGCCTCAAACAACCATTGAGCATCATCAGAATACAAAAGTGACGTCTTCGATGAGATGTCAGCAATGTTTATGAGATGACGACCATTCGGGAACATCGACCAAAAAGCATCGATCTCATCCTTATACTGATCGATGAACGCAATCGGCTCCTCGGTTATCTCCAACTGCGAGAAAATAAAGTCTTGAGCACCAAAATATTTTTCAATTTTCTTCGTGTCGTTTTCGAGTGTTTCTGCAAAATGCTCATGCACGCCCTTAGAACACTCGTCAAAGTACCGTTTCTGCCAGCCGCTCGCCATCGTCAGGTACTGCGCGAGTTCGGCGAACGCTTGGTGATCGCGTCCGTTGGTCTCCGAAGAAGTAAAGTTTAACGTATTCTGCAAAATGGCGAGCGCGAGAAGATTCGCGCTTGAAGATGAGATACTCTTCGAGAAACCGCGCTTCACGAATTCTTCCCAAATTAGTGTCCCAGCGGCACCAACACGTTCAATGTGAGACCGCTCGCCCAAACGCGGAGCCCAATAGTCCTCAAAGCCGTAGTGGTGATCGTAAATTTCAAAAATCTGCGACTCATTGAGGTCGGGAAACGCAAAATGCCTCGCATCAGAAAGATCAACGTACACAACCCGGTCATCAGCAGTCGGCGAACACTGCGCCAAATACTCTCCTCCCTGTTCAATCGCGAGAGGGGTTACCGAGTGGTTAAGCGGTCCAATGAATACGGCCTTCACCTCCTTACCCTCAAACCGCAATAACTCGGCGTAAGCAATGGCGCACCCGTAAGCGTCTATATCATTAAAGGCCTTGCCGGCTGTGACGATGTACATACTCCGTCAGTTTTCATTCTATCAATGAGTCTACGAAACATTCTCCAAGTGCACAATCTCAATCGGGCTTAGATCGAGCCGAATGGCGATCACGTCAATGCGAAAGGGTATGTCGAGCAAGCCTTTTTGGCGAACGTAGAGCTGAGCGGTGTTGGCGATTTTGCGCAACTTGCTGGGGGTCACGGATTCTTCGGGGTGGCCGAACTCGGCGCCGTGACGAGCCTTCACTTCAACAAAAACGATCTCCCGGCCGTCACGGGCCACGAGATCGAGTTCGCCTAATCGAGTCAGGAACTGACGATCCAAAATTTCGTAACCTTTTTTTATCAAAAACTCCGCAGCTAGATCCTCGCCATGATTTCCGGTTCTTCTTCTGACTTCGACCATAAGTATAAGATCCCATCCTGAGCGAGAGCGAAGGATCCGGCTCTCACTGCGGAGAGGGTCGGACCCTTCGGCGTTAGCCTCAGGGTGGAGACTAGCGAGCTCTCCGAGGCAAGTACGCGTTCACCGCAGACCTCGACGCATTTGTTTCTCGAAGCTTGGGCGCATCCTTTTTCACAAACTTCACCACGCGGATAATGCAGGCCATGGCCACAAGCACCCACAGCAGAAACCAGGCTCTGACGCCAAAGATCTGCACTTCCTCAAAAGAGTTAAAAAGCCAGACAAAGCCCAAGAAGGACAGCCAGCCCATCATGGCGGCGCTCATGCGGAACGCTTGCTTATCATAGGCGTCCTTGAGCGAGCGCTTGCTCAGAATACTGAGTAACGCTCCGCCAATGGCCAAAAGAGCAAAGAAGATAAAGAAACCGCCATTGAACGCAGAACTCATGGCGAGCGGAGGATTCTGGAACCAGAAAGAGACGGTCAAAAGTTTCATCATATTGCCCGGGAGGGTACATAAATCCTGCCCCATTGCCAAGGGTTCAAACGAAAAGCTTCCACAGGGTGAAATCCGCCTTTGGAAAAATGGGCGTCGCACGGCTCATCATAAAGCCGTAATTCCTTGGGCGGAGCCAGCGGATGCGGGGTCTGAGGATTCCACTCAAGCACAACAATCCGGCCGTCATTCTTCATCAGCCCGCGCAATTGCTCAATGGCAAAGGCATGGTTCTTCAGCGTCCAGAGCGTGTTCACAAGGAAGGCCAGATCAAGTGATTGTTCGGGAATATTGATGCCATTCTCAGCCTCAACATCGCCCCACACGGTCTGCAAATGATGTACCCCTCTCAGCCGGCGAAGACCCTCAATCATCTCAAGTGCCCCGGGCTGGACATCAACAGCGTAGATCTTCCCCTCCTCTCCCACTCTCTCAGCCAGCGGGAAGACAAGGTGTCCGCTGGCCCCGGACCCAATATCTGCAACGTGCATGCCGTAACGAACGCCACCAGCGTCCATTAGTCGTTCGGGATGAAGAAAGTCGCTTCCAGCCATACCTAGTACTGTTTAGCTCCGCCAAACACTGACGAAACGGCACCGCCCACAATAGTATTAAAGAGGTTCGTAATTACCAGGAAGCCGATAAGGATGATCAGCGTCCCCAAAAGTTTATAAAACAACCTAGACCCTCCCCCGCCAAACGTCTTCTCTGCCCATTCAATAGGCCCCACAGAATCCAGCATGATCTGCGTTTTCCAAACAATAAGCAAACCAGCAAGCGAAACACCCGCGCCGATCAAAATGCGAATAATCATAAATCGCTCGTCAAAGAATTCCTTACGGCCATTGTACCCCAAAAAACAAAAAGACATCTCTGTTCGAGACATCTTCTTGTGGTGGACCCTACCGGGATCGAACCGGTGACCTTTTCCATGCCATGGAAACGCGCTACCAGCTGCGCTAAGGGCCCGTGGTGGACGCTGGGGGGTTCGAACCCTCGACCTACTCGGTGTAAACGAGTCGCTCTAACCAGCTGAGCTAAGCGTCCATGAACAAATTCCAAATCCGCGTCAGTGTACTAGACGAAAACCTTCTTGCCAAGGGCCGATTCCTCAAGTATAGTATTCGCGTTCATTGAGCTATGCGCGAGTGGTGAAATGGTAGACACGCCAGCTTGAGGGGCTGGTGCCAGCAATGGTGTGGAGGTTCGAGTCCTCTCTCGCGCACCAAAGCGACCCCCAACGTAGTCCAGCTCAGCTGGACGAAGTGGGGTCGTTTTGTTTTTTATGGGGCTGTGCTACCCTTTTCCTACTATGCAAATGGATAAACAAACGGTTATGAAGAAGGTTGGGACCATCGTTGCCTGGGCAGTTGGCATCGTTGCCGTCCTCGGCTTCCTTGTCCTCGTGGCCAAGATGCAGGACAGCACGCAGGTTGGCTCTCCCCTGGCCAATGACATCCTGCCCACGGATCACGTGACGGGTAAGCTTGATTCAGCCGTTACACTAGTCGAGTACTCAGATTTCCAATGTCCGGCCTGTGGAGCATATGCTCCGCTCGTGGAAAAACTGATGGTGGATTACTCGGACAAGGTTCGATTCGTTTTCCGCCACTTCCCCATTTACTCCAAACACCCTAATGCAGAAATTGCCGCCCGGGCCTCAGAGGCCGCTGGAAAACAGGGACAGTTCTTTCAATATGCCCAGCTCTTGTTCGCCAAGCAAAGCGATTGGGTAGACCAGCCCGATCCCCGCGAGACGCTGAAGGGCTATGCAAAAAGCCTCAGCCTCAATGTAGATGACTTTGAGAAGTACATGAACAGCAATGAGAGCAAGACAACCGTCACCAAAGATTACCAGGGCGGAGTCCGCGCCGGCATTAACGGCACGCCTACGTTCTTCTTGAATGGCAAGACCATTGATAATCCAAATGGATATCCGGCCTTTAAGAAACTCCTTGATGACGCGCTTACGACCGCTACTCCGGCAGAGCAAGCTCCGGCCACACCACCTGTAGATACTACAACTCAAAAATAGAGCCCAACAAAAAAAAAGCATCCGGAATTCCGGATGCTTTTTCTTTTGAAGATTGGGAAGCTTATTCGAGTACAGGGTATTTCTTCACGAGAGCCGTCTTTGCCCACGCCTGACCAAGGCCAAAAATCCGACCGGGCTTTGTGCTTGTCACGGCAAGGCCGATAAGAACAATGAGATAGACCGTGTGTTCATCAATGATGGGGTTTTGGACCGGCGGAAACTTAGCGAGCCACATGAGGAGCACCATGAGTGCGCCAGCCCAGCCAGCCACGCGCATGCCAACACCAAGAAGAAGCGCCAGGCCAATAAGCAGAAGCCCAAACATGAAGAGGACATCAACCACCCCGCTCCCCGCAAGCGCCTGGAAGGCACCCGCAAACCAGCCCGATGAGTGGCCAAGGAAACCCGTAGTTGGTGAAACGCCGTCAAGCCATGACTTGCCGGACGCCGTAGCAAAACCAAGTCCGAACAGCTTATCAAGATACGCCCAGAAGAAAATGAAGCCCATGGCAAACCGCGCACTGACCCACACCAACTGCTCAGATGTATATTTCATATTATGCTCGAATAATAACACTAGGAACGGTCTGGCGGAAGAAATTTGCAATCTCCTCCGTTTCCTCGTTCGTAAATGGATGGTATCCCCCCGCCTCTTCTTTGAGGGTCACGCCTGGTCTAAACTTTTGGAGATAAAAAATCTTAGCACCCGCCAGAAGCTCTGCCATGTCATCAAGGACTCTCTGCGGATGAAACTCTTTGAGGATGGTACAGCGGAATTCACTCTCAACCGGACTTGCTTTAAGAATCTCAATGCTTTCCGCAATCTTATCAGGGTCAGCCAGAATGCCGGCCAGGTTTTTATACTCGGCCAAGCTGGTTTTCACATCCATGGCCACGTAATCAACAAGTCCTTCGTCAAGCGCACGCTTGAGCACCGCCGGACGATTGCCATTTGTGTCCAATTTTGTCTTAAACCCCTTGTCCTTCACCTTGCGCAAAAACTCAAGCAAATCCGGCATGAGCGTTGGTTCTCCTCCCGTTACTACCACCCCGTCAAGGAGATCTGTCCGCCGATCAAGAAACCGGAAGAACGTCTCCTCTGGAATGAAGTTTGGCCGTAATTTTGCAATCCGCTCAGGGAGAACAAATTCGGGATTATGACAATACGCACAACGGAAATTGCACCCCGGCGTGAAGACTATGCAGGCCGTTTTGTTCGGATAGTCAAGGAAGGTGCAGGGCTGGATGCCGGAGATTAGCATAAGGCCGCAGTTGCCGGAGCGTACTGCGCCGAAAACGCGGAATTGCCGTCAACGCAGGCGTCAAAATGCTTGCGTGAATAATGTTCTGACTTCTTGCCGATGTTGAAGTAGGCCACGGGACGGTGATAGCCCATGACGCGCGTCCACACTTCGCACCGCGTCCTCTCCGGGAGTGTAGCCTGGCCCTCGCAACCCACGGCACTATTCAGGGAATCCATAGAAGCGTTTTTATAAAGACAATAATTATTTAGCGGAGAGCGCGCTTTCGTGCTTCAAGCGAATCACGGGATCTAGACGCGGAGCCTGAGACACGCCCTTCTCTGTATCGCACTTGGGGCACCAGTCCCATTCCCCCGTGAGGTAACCGTGCTTAGGGCAGATAGAGAACGTAGGTGTGATCGTAATATACGGAAGCCGGAAGCGAGACAAAATTTTCCGCACTAGATTTCTGCAGTGCTCTCCGCTTGGCAAACGTTCCGTCATGTACGCGTGGAAGACGGTTCCACCGGTATATTTTGTCTGAAGGGCATCTTGAAGTTCAAGCGCCAGGAACACATCATCCGTATAACCCACAGGAAGCTGAGATGAATTAGTGTAATACGGCGCTTCAAACGTTCCTGCCTGGAGAATGCCCGCAAACCGCTTTTGGTCTTCCTTTGCAAAGCGGTAGGTTGCACCTTCCGCTGGCGTGGCTTCAAGGTTATAGAAGTGTTTTGTCTCTTCCTGGAAGTCAGCAAGTTTGAGACGCATGAAGTCGAGTATCTCAGTTGCAAATGCCTGGCCCCATGGCGTAGCTACATTTTCCTTATCATCCGTAAAGTTTCTGATCGCTTCATTGATACCGTTCACGCCGATAGTAGAAAAGTGATTGCGCAAGTAACCAAGATACCGCTTGGTGAACGGGAACAGGCCCACATCAATCCATTCCTGAATTACTTTGCGTTTAATTTCAAGCGAGGTTTTACCAAGTTCCATGAGTTCGCCAATGCGCCGCATGAACCCTTCCCGGTCGCCCTTGTATTCATAACCGATTCTCGCTGCGTTCACCGTGACCACGCCGATCGAACCCGTCATTTCCGCTGAGCCGAAGAGCCCGCCTCCGCGCTTTCTAAGTTCATTTAGGTTCAACTGCAACCGGCAACACATGCTTCGTACATCACCAGGGTTCAAATCAGAATTCACAAAGTTCTGGAAATACGGCGTGCCGTATTTGGCAGTCATTTCGAAAAGCGGAAGGTTCTTAGGATCTTCCCAGGCAAAATCCTTAGTCACGTTATAGGTAGGGATCGGAAACGTAAACGTCCTTCCTTTTTCATCACCCTTCATCATAACCTCAATGAACGCGCGGTTAACCATGTCCATCTGTTTCCCTAGTTCGCCAAAGGTATACGCAAAGGGTTTTCCACCGAGCAACAAACGCTTCGGCTTCAAATCGTCCGGACAATCCCAGTCAAGCGTGATATTGGTAAACGGCGTCTGCGTCCCCCAGCGCGAGGGAATGTTCAAATTAAAGACGAATGATTGTACTTGCTGGTGAACGTACTTATACACCCGATCCTCAATATATTTTTCAAGGTCTGCCTCGCTTGGAAACGTGGCCCCGGAAGCGGTCAGCTCTTCCCGCATTTCAAGCTCATACTTTTTCACAAAGGGAGCCAGGTACGTGTCAAAACTGGAAAAGGCCTGCGCGCCAGCCCATTCGTTCTGGAGCGTGCCAAGAAAATTCACCATTTGCGCCACCGCGGAAGACAGATGCTTTGGCGGACCGGACTCAATCTTCTCCGCTACGCCGTTAAAACCCTCCTCAAGCAAGGCGCGGAGGCTCCAGCCAGCGCAATAGCCGGAAAACATATCCAAGTCATGAATATGAACCGAGCCGTCTCGGTGCGCCTCACCCACTGCGGACGGGTAGACATGCGACAGCCAATAATTGGCGGTCACCTTTCCGGCGGTGTTCAAAATCATCCCGCCAAGCGAAAATCCTTGATTCGAATTGGCATTGACCCGCCAATCGGCCTTGGCCAGGTATTCGCCAATGGTCTTCCCCACGTCCACCGTGGCTCCTGTCTGCTTGAGCGCTTCATTCATAAAAGAAATAAATAAAAACTCACCTGGGGTGAGCTTCTGGAGCTTCTTATGGATTTTTCTAGGTTTTCCCAACCGGCACCCTATGCGGACACGGCACAATCCCGCACAAATACTCGTTCGCACTGCGCTCCTCAATAGTATTGAGGGCGTGGCACGTCCGGCATTTTATCTCAATCACGCTATCCACGATGACTCCCTTAAAAAGGAGTTTTTGGCACCCGTGGCAACGGTATTCTTTCAGAACACAGGACATACGCGATTTCCAGCATATAGTGGTGTGCATAAGTGGCACACACTATATGTTGTGTTTAGGAGTATAGCACCGGCGTCTCAAAGGCGGTGCATTTGTACACACCCCGCAAGCAGTAGTACTATCGCTTTATTATGACAAAAATTGACCAGGGACTAAGACGCGTAGCTGGAGGCATTATGGCGCTCGCCATGCTTGGCCTCATGGACTCCGGATACCTGACCGCGCACAAAGTATTCGGCACTCCGCTCAGGTGCGGGGCCTCAAGCGGATGTGAAACGGTTTCACAGAGCGCGTACTCCAGCGTCTTCGGAATTCCTCTCTCGCTGATTGGTATGCTCTTCTACATCACCATGTTTTTTGGCGCGCTCGTCTACCGCGAATTTGGTGTTGAGCACGCGCTCACGGCGGTTTCCGTCCTCAGTATTGCCAGCATCTTCACCTCGGCCTGGCTCGTGGGGCTTCAGCTGTTTGTAATTCACGCCATTTGCAAATATTGCATGGTGAGCGCCGGCCTCTCTCTCATTCTTGTTATCCTTGGCGTCCATGTCCTCCTCACCCTCAAAAAGATCAAACTCCAAATTTCCGTTCTTTCCCCGTCACCAGACGCAAACGCCCAGGAATAGCCCGCACATCAAATTCTTCGGCCGTTACTTCTTCTCCGTCCACCACCATAGTGCCCCCGCCTTGCAGGAAAAAACGCGCCTTTTTAAACGGGATAATACTCACATCTTCCCGTTTTTTTAGTAAAGAAAATCTTGGCACGCGGATCACTAGCGTCAGCTTCCCGTCCGTGGGATCCGCGCTGGCAACAGCGTCAGGATGGTACAAATTCCTGATCTCCATTGTACATTTCTTCAAAGGAATAGCCGTGAAAAGACCGTCGCACAACACCGTGGCCTGCGTACCGTCAAGCTTAGCGGCGTGCAGAAACCGGCGTCCGTTTACCTCGCCCAAATCCATATCCGCCACTAATCTTGCGGAAAGAATATCGCACGCGGCCATACCCTGTGGAATACCAAGGAGATCCGCCATGGGCGTGGTTGAGCCAATCGGAATAAAGGCCACAACCACTTTTGAATCCCCCACCGCTTCAATCGCCCGATATAGCGTCTCATCATTGCCCACGGCAACAATGGTAGTGATCCCTGAACGCACTTCCTCCCGCATCACGCGCACGGCATCACGAAAAAGCGCCAGGCGGACAATTTTCCCGGTGATGCCAAGATCCGTCAACCGCGTTTCAACCAGAGCGATTTCCCGCTCATGCCGGCGGTCCTCAAGAGATTCATCGTAAATGTAGGAGTACACACTTACTCCTCACTCCCTTTTTTCTTAGTTTTTACTTCCTCCGCGCCCATATGAATCGTGCCATTCACCTGCGCGCCAGCTTCTACCGCCAGCGTGTCCACCCTTACATCGCCCGAAACATGAGAGGATGCTAAAAGATCAAGTCTGGACTCTACCACCATATTGCCGTGAACGTCTCCAGCAATAACCGCGTTGACCGCCTTAATATCTGCCTCCACGTGCGCATCTTCGCCGATCCGCAAATCCCCTGCCGTAGAAATCTTCCCTCTCACCTCGCCTTCAATGATGATATCGCCTTCGGCAATAAAATCCCCTTCTATCCGAACCCCACGAGCTATTATTGTCTCTCCCCCCGTATTTTTTGCCATATAATATCTGTGTTTAATCTGTCGTGTTTACTCGATCTGTGTTTATCTGTTCTTCACTTACATCTCCTTCACTATCACAAGCCCCAAGACCTCGCAAAGATTTGCTAACACCTGCCGTACCGCATCGGCCAGTGCCAAGCGGGCGCCTGACAATTCCGGGTTCGATTCGTCAATAATCCTAGCCACCTCATAATAACCCGCGAACTTTTGCGCCAGATCAAAACCGTACTGGGCAATGGTGGACGGGCGATACTGCGCGCCGGCCTGTGCAAGAATGAGCGGGTACTTTGCGAGCAATCGCATCAGCTCCCGTTCTTTCTCATGCGTCAGCAAAGCTGGGGCAGACAAAAGTTTCATCGGCGCCTTCTTTTTTATGCTCTCAATGCGCGCAATGGTATAGAGGAGATACGGGCCGGTAAAACCGTCCGTGGCCATGGCCTCATCCATATCAAACGTAATGATCTTGTCCGGATCCTGGCGGAGCATCATGAACGTCACGGCCGAGTACGTCAGCGCGCGCGCCGTGGCTTCAATCTTCCGCACCCGCCATTCCGGATGACGGGTTTTCGTAGACTCGACCAGCTTCTCTTTCATGGCATCCCGCAGTTCCGTCCAACGAACAATGTTCCCCTTGCGCGAACTCATTGCACCTTCCGGCAAGGTTACAAAATCAAACGCAAGATGAATCACTTCTCGCGGGAAGTCCATGCGTTTGAGCGTGGCTGACAGTTGCTTGAAAGCAAGCGCCTGCCGGGCGTCCACCACAATAATCGAACGGTCAGCAGCGTAATCAGTTTCTTTTCTATAAGCGAGCGCTAGATCCTTCGCATTATAAAGAAGCGTGCCGTCAGATTTGCGCAGGAGATTCACGCCTAATCCCTCAGCCTCAAGGTCAACAATCACCGCCCCCTCTGAAACACGCGCAATTCCTTCCGTCAGCAAACGCTTCACAATCTCATGCGTGTCCGCAATGATTTCGTGTTCCAAATAAATCTTGTCAAGTTCCAAAGCAAAGTCGCCAAAAATTTCCTTCATGCCGTCCATGGACCACTTGTGCGTCTTTTTCCAAAGAGGAACTACATCGCCCTCCATGTTTTCGAGCTTCCGCTGGATCTCAGAAACTTGCGCGCGCTTGGCCTCATCCTCGCCAATCGCCAGCGTGGCCTCCGTGTACACTCGGCCAAGGAAATTCAACTTGTCCCCTTGCGGTTCCTCGCCTGGATGCAGATGAATCAGGCCCCACAAACAGCGAGCAACATTGTTGCCGAGGTCGTTAATATACGAGACGGGAGTCACGTCAAAACCATTCATTCGCAAAATGTTCACCACAGCTTTGCCGAGCGTGAGATTTCTGAGATGGCCAACGTGCACTTCTTTGTGCGTGTTGAAATTGACGTACTCGACCAGTACTTTCTTGCCCTTGCCGGTGGTTGATTTGCCGTAGCGAGCTTTCATTTTTGAAATATCGGAAAGAACGTGCTCGGTAAACGCCACATCGTCAAACGTAAAATTCACATACGGGCCAAGCGCCGTGATTTTTGGCACTAATGGCATGGGCGCCATTTTCGCGGACAGCTCTATGGCAATTTCTGCAGGGTTCCGCTTCATCCCCTTAGCCAGATCAAAACACGGGAAACTCAAATCGCCGTACTCCGGCTTGGGCGGAGTAACCAGCATATCCGGCGTGACCGAATATGTTTTCCCGAGCGCTTTTTTAAGCGACAGAAGGATCTCTTTTTTTGCTTGGTCAAGTGCGTACATATTAGACAGCGCGCACAAAAAATCTCTTTCCTTTCTGGATAATCGAACCTGCCTTCACCATCATCATCTGATCTTCGGCAACAACTCCGTCGACTTTCACTTCACCTTGCGAGATTTGCCGACGCACCTCGGCCTTTGAAGGAACGAGTTCGGAACCAACGAGGACATCAGCCAGCGTCATGCCTGCACCGACCGAGAGTTCCGAGACGTCATCAGGAACCTCGCCGGCCTTATGGACGCTCATAAACTGCTCGGCGGCGTGATCTGCAGAAGCATCATCAATGAAGCCGGCAACGATTTCGTAGGCCAAGCGGTGCTTGAACTCCACAGGATTCTCTCCCGCTTCCATCTTTTTGCCAATTTCGACGATCTCATTCACCGGCACGTCCGTACAAAGCTCGAACCCGCTCAAAATCATCCCGTCCGTCCAGCTCATCACCTTGCCATACATCTCCTCACCACTGTCGGCCAGAGAAATCATGTTGCCCTCAGTCTTGCCCATCTTTTTGCCAGTCGCATCTGCGAGCAACTTGATCGTCATCACCATTTTCTCCTTGCCTTTGATCTCACGCATGAGTGTGCGTCCAACAAGCATATTGAAAGTCTGATCGTTCCCACCGATCTCGAGATCAACGTCCATGGCGACCGAATCATAACCCTGCATAAGCGGATACAAAAACTCAGGGAGATGAATCTCTTTTTTTGCTTCCCACCGTTTCGCAAACATATCGCGCTCCATCATCTGCTGAACCGTGTAGTGCGAAGCGAGCTCGAGCGCGTCCTCGAGTGTCATCTTACGCAACCATTCACTGTTAAACATGAGCTTGGCCGGATTCGAGCCGGAGAAATTCAAAATTTTTGAGGCCTGCTCTTGATACGTTTTACAATTGTCGAGCACTTCTTCGCGAGTCAACCGTTTCCTCGTGGCAGTCTTGTCCGTCGGGTCCCCGATCATGGCGGTGAAATCACCGATCAGCAAAATGACTTCGTGCCCCATCCGTTGAAGTTCAGCGAGTTTGCGCATCGCAATCGCATGGCCAATGTGCAGAGTCGGACCGGTTGGGTCTACGCCAAGATAAACTCGAATAGTTTTTCCGCTTTCGAGCATCATCTCAAGCGCCTCCCGTTTAGGGTAGACATTCTCTACGCTCCTGGTGAGGAATTCGGCGATTTGTTGGTCTGATGAGTTCATAGTGGTGCGTTTTGTATCAGGTGCGCTCCCCCTCTTTCCAAGAGGGGGCTAAGGGGGAGTCTGCGAGCGTATTATGCCTCAAGTAGCGCTTTAAGTTCCGCTTCAAGCGCCTCAGCCTTCTTTTCGGCCTGGGCCAGGCGGTCACGCTCAAGATCAATAACATTTTCTGGGGCGCGAGCCACAAAGTCCTTATTGGACAGCTTCACAAGCATACTCGCCACGTACGTCTTTGTTTGATCAAGTTCTTTTTCTAACCGAGCGCGCTCCTTGGCGACATCAACGACGCCTTCAAGCGAAATGGCCACGGTGAATCCGCCAGCGATCACCTTGACTGTCCCCTCCTGGTCTTCAGTTTTAATCGGTAATGTTCTACCGAGTTTCTCAATAATCGGAAACAGCGGTTTCACTCCTTCGATCATCCCCTCGCTCACCAGCCCCTTTCCGCCAGAGAGAATGGCCACGCCAAGTTCTTTCTTAGTATCGAGTTTGCGTTCGGAACGAACATTGCGGATAGCGCCAACAATTTCCTGCAGGCTGGTCATGGTTTTCTTATCATCATCGGCGAGCGCATAATTCACATCGCTCGGCCACTTGGCCACCATGATGAGGCCTTTATCAAAATTCTTGTAAATCTCTTCGGTCACGAATGGCATGAACGGGTGCCAGAGGATGAGCAAGCGTTCAAGGATAAAGAGCAGGATTTCATCTTTGTCGCCCTCAATTTTCGCGATCTCGAGGTACCAGTCGGCGAATTCGCTCCATGTAAACTCGCGCAAGATCTCACCGGCGAGGGAGAGATCGTAAGCCTCGTGAAGCTTCGTTACTTTTTCGACTACTTCAGAGAATCGACCGAGGATCCATCTGTCGGCGAGAGTTTTAGGAATTGGATTTTGTACAATTTGTACAAATTGTGATTTTGAAAGGATAAAACGTGAGATATTCCACAACTTGTTCGTGAAATTTCGGAAGCCGGCAATCTTCTCCTCGGACAGCTTCAGATCGTTCCCCGGCGTGTTGCCGAGAACCAACGAGAGACGAGTTGCATCGGCTCCGAACTTCTCAATCATGTCGAGCGGATTGATAATGTTGCCGAGCGACTTACTCATCTTTCGGCCTTGCTCGTCACGGACGAGCCCGTGAAGGTACACCGTCTTGAACGGCACTTCGCCGAGCAGATACGTAGACATAAGAATCATGCGCGCTACCCAGAAGAAGATGATGTCGTAACCGGTTTCAAGCACGCTCGTTGGGTGATAGAACTCGAGGTCCTTCGTCTTATCGGGCCAACCGAGCGTCGAAAACGTCCAAAGACCAGAAGAGAACCAAGTGTCGAGCGTATCCTCGTCCTGGGTCCAACCATCTCCATCTGGCCTTTCGCCGACCACCAAATCCCCACCTCTAGGCCCCTCGCCTACGCTCGGGGACTGGACCTCGCGATACCAAACGGGAACTCTGTGGCCAAACCAAATCTGACGGCTGATATTCCAGTCGCGGAGATTATCAATCCAATGGAAATATGTCTTTTCGAATCTGTCGGGAAGAATGTCAATCGCTTTTGAACGCACCGCCTCTTGCATCAGTCCCTTCAGCGTCACCCTTTTTCCGTCGCGAACAAATTCTGTGTTCACGCCAATGAACCATTGCAACTTGGGCAAAGGCTCAATGATTCCGCCAGTTCGCTCGGCTGTAGACAAGTTTTGTTTTGATTCTTCTTCGCTTTCAAGCAAAGAATTTTCGCGCAACCATTCCACAACTTTCTCCCGAGCACTTTTTGTACTCAAGCCAGCTACCAGCTCCCCCGCCGTCTTCATCATCTTGCCATCTTCGCCAATAACTTGAATCATCGGCAACTCATGGCGCTTAGAAATATCAAAGTCGATCGAACTATGCGCTGGAGTGACGCCAAGCGCGCCAGTTCCGAATTCTGGATCAACCGATTCATCGCCGACAATTTTGATCTTCAAGTTACTGCCAGCGAACTCGACGGCGAACTCTTGTCCGATAAATTTCTTGTAACGCTTATCTGTTGGATGTACCGCCACTGCTGTGTCGCCAACTTTAGTTTCTGGTCGAGTTGTCGAAATTGAAATCGGAAAATCTTTCGAATATTTGAACGTGTACAACATTGCTGTCGTTTCTTTGTAAACTATTTCGTCATCAGCAATAGTGGTCTGACCAATCGGATCCCAATTGATAACGCGATAACCGCGGTAAACCAAACCGTCATCATACATTTGTTTGAACGCAACGTTGACGGCCTTATTTCTGGTTTTGTCGAGCGTATATGCCTCACGTGACCAATCCACCGAGGCGCCCATCTTCTTCGCTTGATTAACGATAGTATCGTGACTCTCCTGCGCGAACGCGCGAACGCGATCGAGGAATACCTCTCGGCCAAGGTCATAACGAGTTTTCTTTTCTTCTTTGAAAATCATGCCTTCAACCTTCGATTGCGTCGCGATCGCGGCATGGTCAGTTCCCGGAATCCAAAGCGTCCGCTTCCCGCTTAACCGAGCGTAACGCACCATCGCATCCTCAATAGCGAGCATGGTCGCATGGCCCATGTGGAGCGTGCCCGTAACATTCGGGGGTGGGAGGACAATTGAAAAAGTCTCGGTCCGTTGATCGAGATTGGGCAGTTTATCGGGGTTAAAGTACTCGCTCTTGAGCCACAGCTCATAAAGGGCGTCTTCTTTTCCCTGAGGCTCGTACGCTTTTGGCATTTCTTGCATAACTCACATGAGGATAGTGGAAAATGGATTTGCGGGCAACTTCTTGCATTGACAACCTTTTTGACGGGCGTAACATTTTAGGCGCCATCAGACCGGGAGACCGCATGTTCATGAACGCAGAGAACGCGTTGTCGGCAGATGAAACGCAAACCGTCAAGAAGTGCGAACCGGAAATCGATGACGCCATGGCCAGGGATTATCCTCACAAGACGGTGGTTGTCGTCAGCTTGCCCGTTGGCAAGACCCGACTGACCCCCCGCGTATCAGCCGAGCTGGTCAGGCGGTACCAAGTCACCGGCTGGCCAAACACCAGCATCAATCCCGAACGCCGAGAAATCACGCTGAAGCGGTAAGCACCCCGCCCGCGCCTTCTCCGCAGTCCCGTCCTGCCCGCCCGGTCCTTCCGTGGCGGGCCTTGCATTTGAGACGGGCCCGAGGGATGTTGCTGACGACAGCTCGGAATAGCGATTTTTGGGAAGTCGATATCCACCGCATTTTCAGAAATAGTTCGACTGACCGAAATCGCCCGAGCAGAGTCAGCGACATCCCGAGGGCCTAAAACACAGTGCAAGCTTGACTGTCTCACCCGCCCAATATAAGGTTCCCCCTTATCTTCTATGTCCCTTACCCTGCCAGACCAAATCCTGTACGCGTTGAAAAGAGCCGAACGGCCCGTCATCGTGTTGCCAGAGCTAGGGCATGTGGATCATTTTGCGAGCGCGTTTGCGTTGTCAGCCATCTTGAAGAAACTCGGCAAAGAAGCGGAGATCATTTCATCCGGTGGCCGGGCCCCGGAGTCGCTCTCATTTTTGAAGAATACCAAAGAGGTAAAGGGTGACGTGCCAAACTTGCGCTCGCTCACCATTCATCTCAATGTTGGCAAGGCAGCGGTAGATGAGCTGTCCTACAGCAAAAACGGCGACGAATTGCGCATTCACATTTCGCCCAAAAGCGGATTCTGGGAGCGTGATGACGTGAAAATCGCCACCACCGCGTACAGGTATGACCTGGTGATCACGCTTGGGGCGGGCGACCTCAAGAGTCTAGGCGCCCTGCAAACCAAGTATGCCGGTTTCTTTTTTGAAACGCCCATCATCAACGTTGACCACACCCAGGGCAATGAACACTTTGGACAATTCAACCTAGTTGACGTTGGGGCTACGAGCGTTGGCGAGACGTTGTTTAATCTGTTCGAAAAACTCGATCCAAATTTGATCGACAAAGATATCGCCAGCGCTTTTCTGACCGGCATGATTGCCAAAACCAAGAGCTTCCGCACGCCGAACGTTTCGCCGAAAACCCTCGAAACCGCCAGCGCACTCATCGCTAAGGGCGCTGACCGCGAAGAGATTGTTGAAAAACTCTACCGAACTCGCTCGGTCGAAACACTAAAGCTGTGGGGACGAGCCTTGTCCCGTCTCAAATCTGAACCAGCCATCGGGCTTGTGTGGTCAGTTTTAACCAGAAGCGACTTCTCCCAGGCATCTGCTAAAGATGACGCGCTTGATGACATTGTGTCAGAGCTTCTTTCAACTACACCAACAGCCAAAGTAGTAGTTTTGCTGTACGAACACAAAGACGGCTACGTAGCCGGCAGGCTTTTTGCCGAACGACCTCTTGATGCCCTGGCCCTCAGCGCCCCGTTCAAAGCATCCGGCACCAAAGAGTCTTCCAGGCTAAATATTTCCGAAAGCGATATTGTTGAAGCTGAACGACATGTTATTGGGCATTTGAAGAATGTATTGACACAGATCAAGTAACAGGACAGATGAACACAGATGTGCGATCTGTGTTAAATCTGTCGTGCCAAACTAATCTGTGTAAATCTGCTATAATTTACACATGCTTGCGCTTTCCTACGCACGCCATGTTCCCGCGCACGTCAGAGTCGGGAGATTTGTTGCGGATTCCCCGCAACTTTCTTGGGCTTTCCCGTTCATGAAGGAACATCCTGAGACCGATGTTTTGGTAACTGGTGGCACAGCTAGAGACGCGGTCCTCGGTCGCACGCCACGAGGGATTCATCTGGTTGTCCACGGCATGCCAGAGGTAATGCTCACCGAGTACAAAAAATACCGAAACATCCCGCAGGACTTGGACATTCGTTTGCCGGCTTCAAACATTTGGCATGCGAGCGATAGACGACTCGAAGAAACCAGGCATCACACTTTGCCGATCAATCATGACCTTGCCAGGCGAGATGCAACAATCAACGCCATGGCGTATTCCATCAGAGACGGCGTGATGCATGACCCATTTGATGGACTGCGGGATATTGAGGAGCGAACGTTGCGAACGATCGGGAAACCCGAAGACAGGTTCCATGAAGACCCGATTCGCATGGCCCGATTCTTGCGATTAGCAAGCGAGCTTGGTTTCCGAGTAGCTGATGATGCGTGGCAAGCAATTACTTCCCACGGCCATCACCTCAATAGGACAAGCAGTGATGAAGCTGGACATGCCAGATACCATATCGCCCGTGCCGAGCTTGGCCGAGAAGTTGTTGATGCTCTCACTCGAGCCCCAAAAGAGGCACTTAAACACTTCTGGGATAGCGGGGTGATCGAACACTTAGCTCCCGAACTGCACAAGCTTAAAGACTTGGCTCATCAGCACAACATTCCAGGACTCGATCATGCTACAACCATACTCGAAGACTTAGCTGACCACGGCGCCAGCAGTTCAGTTATTATGGCCGCCATGTTTGCGTTGTTTGAGGACGAGAGCAAGAAAGTTTTCGAGCGGACACTTGAACGATTGCACCTGCCCTTGCTCGCCGAGGGATCAGCCATGATGGCGGACATTCCCTTCCTTCTGAAATATCGAAACATCCTTGAAGAACAATCACCGGATGAAATGTCACCGGCGCAGTTTGAGCATATTTTTGAGGAGAAGCGTGGCGATGATCTGCTCCTCTTTTTGCACGCCCTGGCTGTCACAGGCGGTCGGAAGTCACTCACTCGTGAACGCTGGTATTTGGCGAAACGGCGCAAGGAATCCCTGTCAGCCACCCCCGATGAATCTCTCGTTCGAGGCCGAGACCTTCTCTCCCTCGGTCTCTCCCCGGGCCCGCACCTCAGACAACTACTGGAAAAAATCCGCAACGAGCAACTGTCCGGCCGTGTTCACACCAAGGCGGATGCGCTTGAGTTTGCCAGAAGCGCCATCTAGTAATATGGAAGGCCATAACCGAGAAAAGAATCCAGCCGTTGTCCGCGCAGTTGAAGCCGGAAAAACTTGGGAGGAAAGAAGAGAAAACCTCCTTGAAAATCTTGAGAAGAAACTCCGGCTAATGGAAGTTTTTTATTCGGAAGTGAAGCGTCTGAAAAAAACGGATGATCCGGAAGACGTAGCGAAAAAAATGGAAAATGAAAACCAGCGCGTACTTTCTGCCTCATCCCCGGAAACTCTCTTAAAATACTCGCGTCTGGCAGATTTAGCCGTGCGCCTAAATACAGAGAAACTAAACACCGCAGAAAGCACCAAACTACTCAATGAGTTCCAAGAGCTTGCTCAAGATGAGGAAGCTCGGTTCACCTGGATAATGGCTGAAATGGCTGACAACGTAACAAGTAAATTCTTTACCACACGGCATTTTGAGGAACATCCGAAGTACATCGCTCCGCATGTTAACCAGCGTCTACAGCCAAAGAAACCACTAGCCGTCTCTGACTTCATTCTAGAATTCGACGCCCTTAACGTATATGCCCTAACTGAACCGGGCGTCATTTCGGCTATTCTACCAGCAGGCGGAGAAACCATCGGCCTGCATATCCGCCGATCTCCCGTTAGCCTAATCAAAAGAGACAAGGAATCACGCCGAACAAAAAGGCATGAGAGCATTCACAATCTGCTTGAAGGAGCTTCTCTGCCGGCTGCTCCGCGCGTACAATATTTGCGAATGCTTCTCATGAGCATCACCAATCTTGAAAAAACTGGTAAAACGCCGGACATACTTAAAATCTACAGCCAACAACTCAAAAATTTGACCCCGGAAAAACTTATTGACGGAAATCAGGAAGAAATATTATCCGAATTGGAAAACATAGAAGCCGAAGGCTATGGGGAAAGTCATCAAAAGCAAACATTCGTGACCGCCAGCAATAGATTTTCAACTGCCGGAAAATATAGCCAGGAAATTATCGAGCTCTTAAACCAATTTCTTTCCACGGAACACTCAAGCAACATTCTCCCTGACGTTAGACTCCTGCGTGATGGATACCGTGACAAATTTACGGACACGGCAAATCTCATACGAACACTGTCTGATAACACCAAAACATCAGGAGAAAAAGAAGCCCTTCATTTGGCGCTCGCCCTTCTTCCGCCTTCTAAATACCGGCATATCGAGAGGGTGATGAACCAAAGATTCCCTCGGAAATCTGTTACGGCCGAATCATCTGAGGTCTAACTCTGCCCGGAAGCGCATGCACGCCAATGGCGCGGACCACACCGTCTTCATCCTCGCCAAAAACCACTACAAACTCGCCTACACGGACGGCGGTGGTGGGTACAATTCGTGTTTGCGGAACGATATTTACAATGACCGTCTGCCCGCCAATGCTTCTCAAAATGAAGTTGTGCTCATGGAGTTCATCAATAATCCCGCGATGAATATCAATATCTTCGGGTTCGGCAAAGGCCCGGTAGAACGGTTGGATGAGCGGAACCTGCTGGTCTTCAGAAAACGTGTAAACTCGTTCATGCACCTTCGCCACACCAACAATGACGGAGCTAAGCGCAATAACCCCGGCTACAAGCAGAACTGAGTAGAGAAGAGGCTGTTTGTACGCAAAGGCGTAACGCAGTAAGAGAATCTCAAGGAGAACGGCTAGCACAATGGCGATCGCGATCGGAATCCACGGCAACGCAGAGAAAAATCCTTTCACGCCCGGGAGACCGAACTCCGGCAGAACGCCCGTACCGGCCTGATGAAGGGCAAAGAGCACAAAGGTGGTCAAAAAGAGGACCACAAAAAAGGTGACGGCCACGCCAAGACCGGTGATCACCGTCATGAAGACAAAGTGCCACTTGGGAACCATTTTCACCCCGCCGTCGTCAATCTTGGCGAGGATGGAATCCTTTAAGGAAAATTGGGTTGTTTGATTTTCCATATTATTTCTTTTCCGCCTCTAGCATCTTCCTCATCGCTTCCCTCCCCCGTTTGAGTCTGACCCCCACCGTGTTCACGGGGATGTGGAGAATGTCCGCTATGTCTTCATAATCAAGTTCCTGATAATAAAACAGCACCAGCGGTTCCCGGTATTTTTTGTCGAGTTGATTCAAGGATTTATCGAGCATAGCCCGGAGTTCCTGCTCATAAGCATCTCCATCGGCCGTTTCCTTGGCCACCGGATGCGGAAAGAGCGTGTCAGGATCAAAAAACGGCACCGCTTCAAACTTCCGCTTCTTGAGCGCAGTCACAAACACGTTATGCGCTATGCGATAAATCCAGGGTGAAAACCGCCTGGTAACGTCAAAGCTTTTCAAATTGGCGTACGACTTTAAAAATACCTCTTGCACCAGGTCAGCAATTTCTTCTCTTTGGGAGAGGAATCGCCGGCCATAGCTCAGAAGCTTCTTTTCATACCGTTCTACCAGGACGCCAAACGCTAAATGATCGCCGTCCTGTGAACGTTGCGCTAATTCTTCATCTGAAGATTCAACCATATGCGCAAAGCCCCGTACTGACGGGACACTTATACTACAGCAGAAGGCGGGGTTTCTTTCAAACAAAAAATCCCACCGTTTAGTGGGACTCTTTGGTGGGTGTAGGAGGACTCGAACCTCCGACCTTTTCCATGTCAAGGAAACGCGCTAACCAACTGCGCTATACACCCCAATTTTGCTAACGGAGTGTACGATCGAACATAACCACTGTCAATCATTCCCATGCATATCCCTTGGGCGCTCTGGGGCGCGGGAGAAAAAGAGGAGGACAATGCCGGCGGCCATGAGGAAGAGGAACCAGAGGCCGGCTGAATACAGCACTTCCTGAGAAGAACAGGAAAAAAGGTTTGGGAAAAACTGGGTGATGCCAGTGAAGGTAGTAGAGTTATCAAGACAGCCCTCAGCATCGTTTGCCCGGGCAGCCAGAAGGCCCATCCAAGCAGCGCCAAAGCCGGTGAGAGCTGAAAGGATAGTGAAGAGACAGCTAAACCGGTTTTTGTTCAGGCGTAAAAAGCGGACTAAACCAATAATCGCAAAGATGACCCCGCCAAGGATCCAGAAGGACACAAACCACAGAAGCGCCAGGACGAGCAAAAATCCGAGAGGTTCGTGGGGCATAGCTCTTAGAGGGCGGAATACGCCAGATAGACCACAATGGACGCGCCAATGGCGGATATTGCCAGGACAACCGCAAAAGTCTTAAACAGCTGGTTTTCCTGCCGTGAACCAAGGATAGCAAAAAATACGGCAAGAAATAAGGTGAGGAAGGGGATGAAAATCATAATGTTCTGGTGGATCCGCCTGGGCTCGAACCAGGGACCACCGAGGTATAAGCTCGGCGCTCTAACCAACTGAGCTACGGATCCAGGCAAAAACCGTCTAAATTTCGATTCACAGACAGGGCTAAGATTACTCTATTTTACCATTTAGATCAAGCGTGGTAGGATTTTCCAATGAAACCTACCGTTCTCACAATTGATTCGCCAACCAGGCTTGATATCGCTCTTGCGTCCACGCTTGGCATTAGCCGTTCACAAGTCCAGAAATTCATCAAAGAAGGCCTAATAACCGTGAAGGGAAAGAAGGTTTCCGCCCATCTTGAGGTCACGCCAGAGGATCATGTTGAAGTAATCAAAGAGGCAAAAAAGAAGATCAGCAAGACAGATTTGCCAAAACTGGACATTCTTTTTGAAGATGATGATGTCATCTTCGTAAATAAGCCGTCTGGAGTTCTGGTGCATCGAGCAACCGGTCAGGAAGGGCTTGCTCTCCTTGACTCCCTGCTCAAACACTCGCCCAAAATGAAAAAGGCGGGAGCGGTTGAGGGCCGGTCCGGAATCGTGCACCGCCTGGACAAAGACGCATCCGGAGTGCTTGTAGCTGCAAAAACAGATAAAGCTTTCAAGTGGCTCAAGCAACAGTTCGCTCGCCGACTGACGGAAAAGCACTACACCGTGTTTGTCATGGGAGCAGTACGAGAGAATCAGGGGACGATCGACTTCCCTATCGCTCGCTCAACTACTCGCGCTCGCATGGCCGCCAGACCGCTGTCCCAAGAAGGCAAATCGGCAATTACCCATTACGAGGTTATCGGCCGATATACGGTTGGAACTTTGCTTGACGTAAAAATCGAAACGGGACGCACGCACCAAATTCGCGCGCACTTCTTTGCCATCGGGCATCCCGTGGCCGGTGATACTCTCTACGTCAGAAAAGACATAAAACCGATCAAGCTTGATCGTCTTTTCCTGCATGCTCGATCGCTCACTGTCGAGTTGCCAAACGGCGAAACAAAAACCGTGAAGGCCCCTCTCCCCAAAGAACTCACGGAAGCGCTCGCATCTCTCAAACGCAAAAGCGGGGTTTAAACCCCGCCTCGATATAAATATGATCATCACGCTCTCTGGCCTGGCTGGTGCAGGAAAATCAACGGTCAAACATCTTTTGGCGGAACGCCTAGGGATGAAAAAATATTCCGTTGGCGATATGCGCGGAAAAATGGCTGAGGCGCGCGGGATGACTATAGACGAATTCAACAAACTTGGAGAAACCGAAGCGTTTACTGACAAAGACGTAGATGCCTTCCAGGAGAAACTGGGACAAACTGAGGATAACTTTGTTATTGATGGCTGGCTGTCCTGGCATTTCATCCCCCAGAGCGTCAAAATCTTCCTCTCCGTAGATCCCGCCATTGGCGCCGAAAGGGTCTTTGAAGACAGAAAAAACAACCCGAATAGAGCCGACGAACCTCTCTATTCATCAGTAAAAGATGCAGAGAATGTCATTGAAAAACGCCTAGAGAGCAACATTTCCCGCTATGAGAAGTGGTACGGGGTGGATTTCCAGGACCCAAGCCATTACGATTTGGTCATTGATACCAGCCGGGAAACCCCCATTAGCGTCGTGGAAAAAATCTTGACGTATCTTTCTCATTCCGCTACACTTCCGCCCGTATGACAGACGCCGAAATGAAAACCATCGTGCCCGGAGCCGTCCTCCGCGTCCACGAAAAGATCCAAGATGTGAACGCCAAAGGGGAAACCCGCGAGCGCGTTCAGATTTTTGAAGGCCTGGTTCTTGTGATCAGAGGCGCCGGAACGGCCAAGACCTTTACCATCCGCAAGGAAACGAACGGCTTTGGAGTAGAAAAGATTTTCCCGGTCTCAAGCCCGAACATTGTGAAGATTGAACCGGTCAAGGTGTACAGAGTACGCAGAGCTAAGCTCTCCTTTGCCAAAGGCTTCACCCGCAAGATGACAGAAATGGTCCCCACAAAAACTTCCGCCTAACGCGGAAGTTTTTGCTTTAATGCGTAGTGAGACACTGGGCGTCAAGCAAACTCGTCAAATTCACCTCGTTCGCGGTAAAAATATTTGCGAGCGTTGATATGGTGTTCGTGATCACGTATAAACTACACGTCTTGTTCCTTGCCCGCGCCACTCCGCAGGGATCCTTCTCGCAAATCTTTGCGGCAAAAGAAAGGTCAGCGCCCGTGACCGAACCCAATGACTTAGAATAAAATACTTCCCCGAACTGATGATGGAGGATATTGACGGTGTCATAAAATGAACAGGGATCATCCGTACTCCCAGCATCTGTAGAATCTGCGGGACAATCAATGTAAGGCGTTGCTTCAGAAGCTCCGGCGCTCTCACACGCATGAATATAGTTGGCATCGTACGAACAGAAATATTGATGCTTCGGATCTGGATCTGCGCTATCTGTCGCTTGTTGGATCTGAGAACAGGCGTATTCGCTTGGGGCAAGACCCACGAACCCCTCCGTAAGAGAAAGTGTGGAAAGTCCGGAACTTGCGCTCACGGCATTCACATCGGCACAGGCTACGCACGTTCCCTTGCCATCGGCCCCGGACAGGCACGTCCTCCCAAGATCGCATCCGAAAAAGGGACACTCGCTCCCCACTTTTACATTTGAATTCTTCGCTACGTCCTGTACGTTATCAATGCTCGTCACCACCCCCTTTTCTCCACAAGCGCCGGCCCCGGGAGAAACCTCAAAACCATAATTCTGGAGACTTTCGCAAGAAGAAGCCGGATCAAGAAGAACCGCTTGCTTCACCAGGGGAACGCGCAACTGGCCAAACTTCACCAGGTGCGGGTCTAGCAAGTTCGCAATCGTGTAGGCGGAAAAAAGGAGTAAGAGGCCTACCACGGCGTTCTTGATCCTTGTCTTTGCCTTCTCAACCCGCTTTGAACTTCCTCCGGAAACCACGTATTCCAGTCCGCCAATCATGAGCATGACGACAGCAATGAGGGACATGGCCGGCAACAGAAAATTGTACACGAGCGCCAGATATTCCGGAAAACTACCAACAGTAACGGTGCCAAGGATCGGAACCCCAAGATGAACGGGCAGGCCGGGAGCGTAACAGTATCCCACATCAGCATTAGACAACGGTCTGGCGCATTTTTCATTCTGACCTCCCCAGGTTCCCTTTGTGATATTGCCCATCTTATCCGTAGCGTAATGAGCACACTCATCCTGCGTCCAGCACTTCAGATCATTTTCAGGATTTTGCGATCCAGGGAGAAAACAACCCAGATAATCTTTCTGGACGCTGGTACAGAAAGCCTGACAAGCACCGGCGTCCTGCTCGGCTGAAAATTTAACCGCACCCGCATCCGGAGTTCCACAATAACACGCACAAGCAGGAGCCGTTTCCGCATACACTGGCTGGACGGATTTGGCACCGCCAAACCCGTACGCTGCTATGAGCGCCACGGCGCTAATTTTGAGTAAATGCCTTGAGAGCTTCTTTAAAGATGGCATACGGGATTGCGCCTTCTACTTTTGATCCGTTAATAAAGAATGTGGGAGTACCAACCACGCCAGCGTTCACGCCATCCACCTGATCATTCGCTACTTCCGTTTGATATCTGCCGGAAGCAAGACAAGAGGAGAATGTGTTCACCTCAAGACCAGCATCCTCTGCGTAGCCAGCAAGATTATCCTGCGTGAATTCACCCGGATGTGCATAGAGCACATCGTGAAACTCCCAAAATTTTCCTTGATCCATGGCACAGTTTCCTCCGGCCGAGGCCAAATCCGCACCGGGGTGAAGATCAGGCAGTGGAAAATCTCTGTAAATGAACCGTACCGTATCAGGAAACTCTTTGGCGAGCGCCCGGACAACGTAGCTCTCTTGCTGTGAAAATGAACAACCAAAATCTGCAAACTCGACTACAGTTACTTTGGCGTCCGGATTACCTAGCGATGGGTCGTCTTTGCTGGCCAGCTCTCCGGTTCCCGGGGCCGTCTTCACCAGGTCCACAAGATCAGATGCATGAACAACCGTGGCGGAGAACTTCAGGCCGGAAAGGTCAATCTCGCCCTTCTGAATCTGCCGATAATACGAGAAGATACGAAAAGAGAAAAAGCCGAGAAGTAAGAGGAAAAAACCCGCTCCCGCGGTAGCAAAGGCACGCTCTATCCATTGGTCTCTCTCCATCATAATCCCCCAAAGGATACCATGGTTTGCTTTACGAAATCAGCCGGGCCTGCTACCATTCTTCGTGATATGATTCTAAACATCGCCCAACTTGCCTTAGCACTCCTCCTGGTGACCGCTATCCTTCTCCAAGCCCGCGGAAGCGGGGCAGGCCTAGCCTTTGGCGGAGACGGAAACGTGTACCGCACCCGCCGGGGCGTAGAAAAGAAACTCCACGCTGGAACCGTGGTGCTGGCCGTCTTATTCTTGTCCGTTGCCTTGCTAAACACTTTGTTCACGTTCTAGTTTCTATACCCAAAATTGCCTTTTCACATTTATTTTCAAAAAACCGAGGTACCGGACCTCGGTCGCATCCGCGTAAACTAGAATCTCCGGATGCTACAGAACTTGCTAGGCGCGAGGTCTTGTCCGTCAAAAAAAATCGTCGTATTCCCACCATTGGACAGCTTTGGCATTTGCCAAGGCTTCTTTCAAAAACAGAAAGACGTGTGGCCTCGGGCGCGATTTTCATCGCCGTCCTGGCAACCTTTGTCCTTGGATACCGGTTCCTCACGGCACATCAAGACGTAGTACCCGCATCCGGCGGAACCTACACAGAAGGCCTTGCAGGAACTCCGTACCGTATTAACCCTATCTATTCTTCCGCCAGCGATGTTGATAATGATATCGCGCACTTGGTGTACTCAGGCCTCATGCGATTTGATCCAGTGGATGGACTTGTGCCTGACCTTGCCACGTCATTTGCCATGGCGCCGGATGGTAAATCCTACACCTTCATCCTGCGAGATAATGTAAAATTCCACAATGGAGATGCACTGACTTCCGCAGACGTTGCCTTCACTATTCGCGCCATCCAAAACCCTGAATACCATAGCCCCATTGCCGGAGCTTTTGACGGTGTCACCATTGATACGCCGGACGCTCGCACCATCACCTTCGCACTTGCAAATCCATCCTCGCCTTTTCTTTCAAGCCTCACCGTTGGCGTCCTCCCCTCCCAGGTTTGGTCGAATATTCCCGCAAGCGCCGCCGGCCTAGCAGAATTAAACCTCAAACCCATTGGCAGTGGCCCGTTTCGCTTTGAAAAACTCACAAAAGATAATCTTGGAACTCTCCGGAGCATCACGCTCACCAAAAACAAGAACTTTTACCGCGGGGTCCCCTACCTTGATACCCTCCAATTAAAATTCTACAGCAGTACAGACGAACTCCCGAACCTTCTACGCAATAAAAATATCGAAGGCGCGGTCACCGTCCCTTTCACGGAGGCATCAAAACTCGCTGATGACCATTCGCTCTCCGTGCTTCGGCCCTCAATCCCCGAATACACGGCAGCCTTTTTCAATCTGAAGTCAACCGGTGCTGTGGCCGATCAAAATGTCCGCAAGGCGCTTGATCAGAGCCTTGACCGCCAAAAACTTCTTGACGCAACCGGAGGACATGGCGCGCCGATAACAAGCCTCCTCCTCCCCGGAATGACTGGAGCCCCAAGCTCCGTCCCCGGCCCGGACATTGCTGGCGCTGTAGCCTCGCTTGAGACGAGCGGTTATAAACTCACAGATGGAAACGCCGTCCGTATAAAGGGCGACAAACCGTTGGCCATCGCCATCTCCTACACAGAAACCGCTGAACTTACCCTAGCGGCCAATGAACTCAAACGCCAATGGGAACTCTTGGGCGCGAGCGTCAATCTCCTTGGCATGAGCTCAGATGAACTCCAAACAAACGCTTTGCGAAATCGCAATTTTGATGTGCTCTTAGCAAGCGAACTTTATGGCGCGTTTCCTGATCCTTATCCTTACTGGCATTCCTCTCAAGCAACTTCACCGGGCCTAAACGTCACAGGTTTTGCAAACCGCACAGCGGATGACGCCATGAACATCATTCGAACAAACCCAAATGAAGTAAAACGCAATGAAGCTTTTCTTGCACTCAGCAAACTGCTCACGGACGGACATGTGGCTGCCTTCCTTTACCAGCCTTCGTACGTCTACGTGACAACCTCGGAGATGAAGGGCGTGGATATCTCCCGCATCAATTTGCCGGCTGATCGATTTTCAAATATCAATCTGTGGTACAAGAAAACAAAGGCTGTTTTCAAAAGATAAGCTCGTTGACGCAATGCGGTTAAAATGCTAGTGTGATACCTTGGTAGGGGAACAATCTATGCGGGCGTGGCGGAATTGGTATACGCGCAGGTCTCAGAAGCCTGTGCCAGCAATGGCTTGAGAGTTCGAGTCTCTCCGCCCGCACCAGTGACTGTTTGTTCGAACTAGACTGCTTGCAGTCGATTCTCCCGAAACCTTTCGAGGGAGCCGACTGTCAGGAGTGAATTATTCTTAATTTTTATTTCTCCGTTTCGACAGATATTATGGGAAATTTTAAACCCAGTTCGTTTACAAAACCGCCCGCAAATACGTCCGCCACGGCATCCCGCCCTACGCGCCGACCGTTTGCCCGCCCCGCAATTGCGGTGCCCGCGCTTCCGTTAACCGTTGACCGCCCGGCCGTAGCGCCCCGCGCTACCACGTTCTCATCCCCTTCGGGAGACACCGTTCGGGTGATCGTGCTTGGCGGACTTGAAGAAGTTGGCCGTAACTGTACGCTCATTGAATACAAGGATGACATCATCTTGGTAGACATGGGTCTTCAGTTCCCTGATGAAGACATGCCGGGAATTGATTACATCATCCCGAACATGTCCTATCTGAAGGGCAAAGAAAAAAATGTCCGCGGAGTCATTATTACGCACGGACACTATGACCACATTGGCGCCATTCCGCACGTGGTTCAAAACATCGGCAATCCTACGGTCTACGCTCTTCCGGTAGCCGCTGGCATCATCAAAAAGCGCCAGACGGATTTTCCGACCTCGACAGTCAATGTAAAAACAATCGCCATTGATACTGAACTTCAGCTCGGCGTTTTTAAGGTGCACTTCTTCCACATTAACCACAACATTCCGGACTCAGCCGGCATTGTGATTGAAACTCCCGCTGGCGTCATTTGCCATACGGGCGACTGGAAATACGACTTCCACCCGGTAGGCGCTCCGCCAGCAGACTTCCATAAAATGGCGCGTTTGGGCGAGGCCGGCGTGACGCTTCTCATGGGAGACTCCACCAATGCCGACCGTGCCGGACATCAGAAATCTGAAAAGGTCATTGGCGAAGAACTCTACGCCATCTTAGAAAAAGCCAAGGGCCGAGTAATTGTCGGCACCTTCGCTTCCCTTCTCTCTCGCGTGAAGCAACTCATGGAAATTTCCGAAAAGCTCGGTCGAAAGATTGCGCTTGATGGCTACTCGATGAAAACAAACGTAGAAATCGCCAAGGAGCTTGGCTACATCCAAGTTAGCGCAAAATCGATCATTCCGATCGAAGAGGCTAATGATCTCCCGCCAAACAAGGTAACGATCATTTGCACCGGCGCACAGGGTGAGAAACGCGCAGCTTTGTCGAGGATTGCCAATGACGAGCACCGCTTCATCAAGGTAGACCGGGAAGACACGGTCATTTTCTCAAGCTCAGTTATCCCTGGCAATGAAGCCTCAGTCCAGCGTTTGAAGGATACCTTCTACCGCAAGCGCGCTCGCGTGATTCACAAGGACCTCATGGACGTGCATGCTGGCGGACACGCCATGAAAGAGGATATCAAGCTCATGCTATCTCTCTTCAAGCCCAAGTACTACATGCCGATTGAGGGCAACCACTTCCTCCTGCGTGAGAATGCCGAGGTGGCTTACTCCATGGGCTGGAAAGAAGAGAACGTGTTTGTGGCTGATAACGGCCAAGTAGTGGAAGTGGGCAAGCTTTCAGACGGCGCCTCTTACGCCAAACTCACCCCCGAAAAAGTGAATTCCGATTACGTCTTCGTAGACGGTCTCGGAGTTGGCGACGTGTCTCAGGTGGTGCTCCGTGACCGCCAAGCGCTGGCTGAAGACGGCATGATCGTAGTCATTGCGCAGTACGACAAAAAGTCTGGCAACCTCATGCAGTCCCCTGACATTGTCAGCCGAGGGTTCCTCCACATGAAGGACAACAAGGAATTCATTGACTTCACCCGCGCACACATTGAGGGCATCCTCCGTGGCAAACACGCCATCCCCTTTGACCCTGAAGAAGCCAAAGAAACCATCCGCGAAGAGCTCGGCAAGTTCCTCTTCCTGAAGACGGAACGCAGACCAATGGTGCTTCCTGTGATTATCGAGGTTTAAGAATTCAAGGCAGAGAACAGAAGGCTCCTCACAAGGGGCTTTTTGTTTATTCGTCATTCTGTGTACAATCTGTCGCATATGCGTATTCTATCTGGCATCCAGCCAACGAACATTCTGCACATCGGCAATTACTTTGGCGCACTGAAGCCGGCGGTCGAACTGCAGAAAGAACATGACCTCACGATGCTGATCGTTGATTTGCACGCTATTACAGTTCCGCAAAACCCTATCGAGCTGTCGAATAACATCGCCTTTGCCACGGCGGCGTATTTGGCTGCGGGCATAGACCCTAAACGCGCAACGATCGTCCAACAGTCGAGAATCTCGGCGCATGCGGAGCTTGGCTGGATCATGCAATGTGTTGCTCGCATGGGCGAGGTTGAAAGAATGATTCAATTCAAAGACAAAGCAAAAAGCAAGGGACAGAATGTGAGTGTAGGACTTTTCACCTATCCCGTTCTACAAGCGGCTGATATTTTGCTTTATGACGCGGTTGGCGTGCCTGTAGGCGAGGATCAACGGCAACACATCGAACTAGCTCGAGATTTGGCAGAGCGCTTTAACCGCGACTTCGGTGAGACGTTCGTGATTCCTAAACCAATGATCGCCGAGCACGGAGCCAAGCTCCTGGGGCTCGACAATCCAGAGAAAAAAATGAGCAAAAGCTCCCCTACCCCCAAAAACTACATCTCGCTCATGGATGAAGCCGATGTCATCCGCAAGAAAATTCGGTCAGCGGTCACGGACTCGGAACCAACGGTGCGGTATGACGAGGCTCGTCCCGGGGTTGCTAATTTGCTCTCGATCCTCTCGCTCATTGAGGGACGCTCGGTCTTTGCAGTTGCAGACGAGTACGTAGACAAAGGCATGAAGGACCTTAAGGATGACGTGGCTGAGGCCCTGATTGTTCATCTTACACCGCTCCAGGCCGAGATTGCTGGATACCTCAAGCACCGCGACGAACTTGAAAAAGTCATTGCCGAGGGGAGTGCCAGAGCAGGAGCAATCGCCGGCGCAAAAATTGCTGAAGTCAAACAAAAGATGGGCCTAACCTTAGCCTAGATTTTGCACTTTTTGCTTGACAAACAAGGCAGAAAGTGCTATTATTTGAATTGTGCCTAGCGTACCTAGGTACACCTTCCGGGCTCTGCATCACGCAGTGTCCACCCTATCCCACCGAGGTTTCAAATGACCGTTACACAAGAGTTGGTGTTGATTTTCAAGGTTCTTGGCGGTAGCGCCATGGCCGGTCTCTCGATCCTCTTCCTGGCTCATGCAGTCGGGAAGGTCGACATCGACCTGCAGACGCTCTTCCTCGGACCCGGTATGCTCGTCGCGCTCGCGTCGATCATCCTCAAAACCAAACTCGACTATTAAACTCGATTCGGGAGACACGAACATGCAGGAGTTCTTGAAAAAAATGGTTCCAGACTACCTCCTAGGAGAAATCGCGGTGACAGGAACCTTCGTGGTCGCACTCACGGTCACGAACTCGCTCGTCAGCCACGAAGTGTCAGTCGTCATCGGCTTCGTTGCTGGCGGCGCCTGCGTGCTCGTCCTCGGGCACATGCACGCGGACGAAACCTAGACGGAACCCGTTCGTCAAACCGTGCGCCACCTTTCCTAACCGGAAGGTGGCGTTCGTTGTTTTATGGCTAATGATTGACATTTTGACCGCCGGGCAGTATCGTCTTCCGGCTCCATTCGGGGCAAATAACCGTCACTGCATTGGGGTCTCCATGCACCTGTCGTCGACTACCTCTGAACATCTCCCGCCAACCGCGGCCAAGGGCTCTCCCCGAACCCAGGGCCAGCGCACTGATCAAAACCGGAAGCCCAAGGCCAGCGTGCCGATTGGCGTAGAGCTCAAGAACTCGCTCAACACCATGGACGATCTGAGCGAGCTCATGCTCGCCGTGATCATCCTGGCCCGCCTCAAGTGCATCCCCGTCATGCGGGAGAACGGCGTGATGGGCAAGGGCAAGAAGACCAACGCCCGGGCCGTGCTGAACGAGCTCAAGCAGATCGAGGAGCTCAACCTCCGCAGGAAAGACGGAGACGCCACCCCCGAAGAGCTCGTCAGCTTCCTCCACGACCTGAAGACGGACCACGCCCGCCGGGCTGTGGTACCGGTCTTCCTCAGGGACCTGGCTGAAACCATGAAGCGTCTGGCTGACAGGAAGCCGGACTGCGCCTTCATGGCGAACAAGATCTACCTCACGGAGGGCGACGCGTACCTCATCTCCACGGAGATGGACAGTGCGAAGCTCGCCGATCGGACGGACCCGGCCTACGTCCTCGAACGGCTCAACCTCTCGTTCACGCCCAGGAAGGACTAGCTCCTTTCAGGCGTCTGCACGCCCGCCATACCCACAGGGTCTGGCGGGCGTTTGCTTTTGTCCACTTTTTATTGACTATTTTCATTTTTTGGAGTACACTCCTCCGCGTATCCTTCCTGGATACAGCGTCCTCCCGGACGCAAAACCGCCACAGTTCGCCCACCAATGGATAGTCCATGACTACCGCAGAGTTGCCACGACAAAAAGCACCCCCCACGGCCGTTCCCGCCCACAGGATTCGTCACGTCGTCCGAGTCGCCCCCGACTCGGTCACGGAAGACCTCGTGGCCGCGATCAGCACCGCGACGGATGCAACCGACCTCCTGGTCCTCCACTGCCTCCACGCCGGCGCCCTGGGCGTCAGACGGGGGTGCCAGTACCAGGTCTGTACGGACGATGACGTGAAACGGGTCTGCTGGATCATCAACGGACTCCTCAAGGAGCGTTGGAATCGCGCCATCAGTCTCGATTCCCTGGAGGGGATCCTGAATCTCCTCGCGAGCAACGACGCTTCGCGTCGCGGGCTCATCTCCCGGTTCCTCGACGACATCGCGGATGGAGTCGTCAACCGTAGAATGGGGATCGGTGTTTCGAGCCTCAGGGCCTACGCGACCAAGGTTCTCCTGGCGCCCACGCATGAGCTCCAGAAGCTCACCGAAAAGACCGCCGTCCTGGCCGTTCTCATGGGCGCTCTGCCCAAGAACTAGCCGGTAGATCCCGATCTTTGCTAACGCCTGTCGTTCCCCCGAACGATGGGCGTCTTCCTTTTATTAGCCAATTTTATTGACGAAATGTCAGCCTTTCTCTACGCTGGCCCAGCTGTGTTCTCCCCGAACACGGCAAAACCCCAACCGCCCACCTAAACGAGGGACGCCATGTCCAATGCTCGAACGCCGAATAGGCCGACGCAACCGCCAAAGATTAGTTCGCCCGCTCCCGCTCAGCTCGTCTGTGCCCCCAGCACTTTGCCGTGGGGCCGACTACGTTTCGAGCCGGATGAAGAAGAGAAGGAATTCGTCCGCCCGCTGACCCCCGAAGAGGCAGAGCTTCTCCGGCGCGGGAAACATGCCAAAACACGGCCGGAGCAGGATCTCATCTTCAGCCTCCTTGAGAAACAGGCGCCGAGCCTTCTCAATCGATGCTTCCGCCGTCAGCCGTGGGCTGAAGACTACGTCCGGGCCGATGCCGCAGGACTCAGCCTCCTCCATGGCCTGATGGATCTCAGACATCGCGGGGGAACGCTCATTCGTGATCTCACCCCAGACAAGGTCAAGGCCATGTTGAGGCCGTTCGAAGGCGGTGAATGGAATACTCGGGCAGACCATTACCGGGCCGTCATCACGACCGAGCTCCCGAGCCTGTCCACGGTAACGGCCGTAAACACCCTCGGCCTCATCCTGGACTTCTGGACGACTAAGGCCATCACGGCCAAGGTCTTCAGCGAGACTGACATTCGGCGAAAGCAGTTGGAACTGCAGGAAAACCGCCGGTGGCAAACCACCGTTTCCACGGTGGACCTCTACAACTTCCTGCTCGAACTCGCAACCCCCTTCGAGCCCGCCTAGAGTTGATCCCACCGGACGGTTGTGACCGTCGTGCCCCGCCAGTCCTGCGCAAGCTGGACGGCGGGGTTTCACTTTACAATAATCATTATTTTTGCTAATATTCCCGTGCTTGGGAAACTAGATGACCGCCCCACTTCGTCCGGCTAAGCCGAACTACGTTAGGGGAGGAAAGTCCGAACACCCCGTGTACAGCAATGTACATTGGAAAGAGGCGTTGCTAACGGCAACCGGGAAGAAGTTACGCAGGTGAGGGACTGGATACCGGCGTTCGCGCTGTCCCCCACAGGCGTGAGGAAGCCCAGGGAAAGTCTGAGAAAAACGCAAGAATTTCTCAGTTCACTGTTCGTCGAAAGATGAAACAGGAAGCAACAGAGACTATGCTACCCACCCACACCCCTCACTTCGGTGAGTGACGGGTGGAGTACAGTGAAAAGTGACGAGGTGTCAGCAATGACTACTCGTCTCACCAGTATGGCGACATACGGGTGCGGCAAACCCGCCTTGGTGCAAGAGCAAATTAGGTAGCTCGCACGATCCCATGAGCAATCATGGGGCTAGAGAGATGGTCGTCACGGCTGGATCAAACCGAACGCGCTGATCCAACCGACAGAATTCGGCTTATAGGTTTCCCACGCACAAAACACCGTCCGCAAGGGCGGTTTTTTGTTTCATCCCCACTATCTCTTGTCATCGCCCTCAGACATTGTTACCTTTCCCATCGTTATGTTGCTTACCCGCACTATTTCTACCTGGTCAAGTTTCATTTAAAAACTGTTCAAACAGAGAAGCTGTTCAGTCTCTCTGTTTTTTACTTACCTTCAACCAAAGGAGTGACAATGTATACCCGGGTGAGCTATGGTAACGGTCCCATCATCCTCTCCGTGCCCCACGACGGCAAAATCGCTTTTCCCGAGGCCGCCATCCGTGAGGAGGCCAAGCTCTGGATTGCCAGGAACTGGGGTGAAATGCGAGACGAAGAAACGCTGATCCTGGCCCGACATCTTGAGCGTGAACTCGGAACACGCGGCGTCTACGCCTCCACCGTCTCCTTCGGCCTTCACCGTTCACATGTGGATGTGAACCGAGAGCCGGACAACGAACCTTTCGCGAAAGGATTCGTGAAAGAATACGAGATGTTCCACAGGGCGCTCGATCTAGCGATCGAACTCAGCCTGACGGAATTCGGCGAGTGTCTCCTCATTGACGTTCACGGATTCGCTACGTCCCCAGGCCCGGAAAAATACGACATAGTGCTCGGAACCGACCGCCATAAAACCTGCAGGCTCGGCCTGGATAAAACAATCGCCAGGCACCTCGGAAACGTCCGAAGTGAAGTGCTCGGCCGACCGTACAAGGCGGTGTTCTCGCCCGACGAAACGCAGAACATCAGCGCGCGTTACCGTGGCGGGTGGATCACGCGCCGAGTTGCCGAAAAATATGGCCAACATGGACTCGAAGCCATCCAGCTGGAATTCAACACGCATATACGCCAGAAACCGCTGATGGCTGAAGTAGCCAATCATCTCGCCTTTATTCTGGCCGGCTGGCCGGGATAAGCTCGACAATCTCTAACAACCGCCAGGCGAGGAGGGAGAAACACCTTCCTCGCCAAACCTCCTATGATGATTACCTCCATTCACTGCACCATTTTCAAACCGCATCAATCACTCGAAAACTATATCGACACCTTTGTGCCGAAGGTTGAGAACGGCGAAATACTCGTCATCACCTCAAAAATTGTTGCGCTCGCACAGGGACGGGTTGTCGAGAACACTCAAGGGAGAAAGACGCGAGTTATTCGACAAGAGAGTGAAAAGGCGATCAAAACAAAATACTGCTATCTGACACTCAAAGATGGGCACTGGGGCCCGAATGCGGGAGTAGATGAATCCAATGCTGATGGCAAGCTTGTTCTCTGGCCGAAGGAGCCGTATGAGGTAGCTCGAAAAATCCACCAACACTTTCTCAAGAAGCACAAGATCAAGAAGTGCGGAGTGCTGATCACGGACAGCCGGCTCTATCCTCTGCGAGCTGGCGTAACGGGCGTGGCAATTGGTTATGCTGGCTTCCTTGGCCTGCGAGATTACCGCGGGACGCCGGACATTTTTGGCCGAGCGCTCAAGATGACGCAGACGAACGTGGCAGATACGCTCGCGTCTTCTGCGGTGCTGGTCATGGGCGAGGGGAAAGAACGAATGCCCCTGGCAATCATCAAGGACGCACCCGTCAAATACTCGACCAAAACTGATCCTAAGGAACTCCGCATTGATCCAAGGGACGATATGTGGAGGATAAAGTAGCTGTTCGTGCTAAAATGTGGACAGTATGAAGCGCGCTGACTTAGCATTTGCGGCAATATTTTTGCCGGTGGATTATTTGGCGATTTTATTGGCAGCTACGGCGGCCTACGCCCTGCGCTTTGCCCCGTGGTTTACAGCCTTTCGGCCGGTAACCTTTGAGCTGACCTTTAGCGAGTTCCTCACGCTCGTCCTCCCCGTTGCCGTCATTTACATAGCAGTCTTTGCGGTTTCCGGTCTCTATAACGTCAGGCCAAGGGGCCTGCCGAGCGAAGCTGTCCGCGTTGTCGTTGCCTCATTTGCGAGTATTGCCGTGGTCCTGGCCATCGCCTTTTTCTCACGCGAGCTGTTCGATTCTCGCTTCATTGTGCTGGCAGCTTGGGTACTGTCTGTCATTTTCCTGCTCGTCGAAAGAGTTTCACTCCGAGTACTCCAGCGCACGCTCAGACGGTTCGGCATCGGCGTCCAGAATGTGGTGATTATCGGCAAGACCAAAGGCGCGAACGAACTTGTTGCCTATTTTGCCGAGCATCCCACGCTTGGTTACTTCCCCATTTATCACACAGCCCATTTCAACGAGGAAACCGCGGATCGCTTAAAAAAACTGAAGCGGGATAATGAACTCGACGTCATTCTCCTGGCAAATACCGATGCCGAGCGTTCAGAAGTGACCGCCATCAAAACTTTTGCCGATATTGAACATACGTCATTCCTTTACACTGCCGATCTTTTCCCTGGCAGTACGCTGCAACCCATCGTCTATACGTTCGGCGGTCGGCCTGTGATCGAGGTGCCAAAAACACCACTTGACGGCTGGGGCGCTATTTACAAACGAACGTTCGACATCATTCTCTCGCTCCTGCTCATTCTTATAACGCTCCCCCTCCAAGTCATCATTGCACTCGCCGTAGTCATCGAAAATCCCGGACCCATTTTCTTTACGATCAAACGCATCGGCATGAAAGGCCAGCCGTTTCCCTTCATGAAGTTCCGCTCGATGATAAAAAACGCGCATCAGTTGCGATTCGACCCTGCGTTCATCAAGAAATATGGGAACGAGCGTGAGGGTACCCCGCTGTTCAAGCTGTCTGATGATCCTCGCGTCACCCGCGTAGGCCGGTTCATCAGAACCTGGAGTTTAGACGAGATCCCCCAGTTTTATGCCGTACTTTCCGGCTCTATGAGCCTAGTTGGCCCCAGACCGCACTTGCCGGAAGAGGTGGCCGCCTACAAGCCGGGCGAACGGCGAGTTTTAACCATTAAACCGGGCATTACGGGACTCTCGCAGATCAGCGGGCGGGCCACCCTTGACTTTGAGGACGAAGTCCGCCTAGATATGTACTACATTGAGAACTGGAGCCCCTGGCTTGATCTCATTATCCTCGTCAAAACTCCGTTTGCCGTACTCTTCAGAAAAGGAGCATCATAGATTCCCCCCACCTGACCTATGCGCGTCGCACTTGTCCATGACCACTTAATCCAGCACGGCGGGGCAGAACGGGTACTATCCGCGCTCCAGGCCATTTGGCCGTACGCGCCTACCTACACGCTTTATTACGATGCAGAGAGCATGCGCACGGATTTTGGGCATAAGGATATTCGCCCCTCATTCCTACAGAAGATGCCGTTTGGCAAACGCCTATTCCGCTATTCACTCCCCCTCATGCCTTCAGCCACAGAGAGTTACGACCTGAGCGAGTTCGACGTAGTTATTTCTAGTGCGAGCGCCTTTGCCAAAGGCGTCATCACCCATCCCCACACTGTCCACATCTGCTACTGCCACACGCCCACCCGCTACCTCTGGAGCGATACAGCTAGCTACGTGTCAGAATTGCGCGTGCCAAAAATCGTAAAATGGGTGCTCCCTTCAATCCTCTCGCACTTGCGCTTGTGGGACAGGGCGGCGGCGGAAAGAGTTGATTATTTCTTGGCGAATTCTGACACTGTGAAGGCCCGCATCAAGAAATACTACGGCAAAGACAGCGTAGTCATGCACCCGCCCGTGGACGTAGAGCGTTTTCAGATCTCAGCCAGCCCCAAAAAATACTATCTGGCCGGTGGCAGACTAGTATCCTACAAGAGATTCGATCTAGTCGTTGATGCCTTCACGAAGCTTGGCCTCCCGCTCAAAATCTTTGGCACTGGCCCCGTTGAGGAGGACTTGAAAAAGCGCGCCGGAGCAAACGTGCAGTTTCTTGGCCGAGTATCTGACGAAGAACGCGCCAGGCTGTATGCTGACGCCGTAGCCTTTGTTAATCCGCAGGAGGAGGACTTTGGCATGACGGTGGTGGAATCCATGGCTACCGGACGCCCGGTTATTGCTTACAAAAAAGGCGGGGCACTTGAAACGGTAGTCGAGGAAGTTACAGGAGCGTTCTTCACCGAGCAAACGACCGATGCGCTCATAGAGTCCATCAAAAACTTCCATGCTGACGCCTATGATCCCCAGATTATCCGCGCCCACGCCGAGAAATTCTCTACGGAACGATTCAGAAAAGAGCTTTTAGCCTTTGTTGAGCAGGCGTATGAAAATCGCAATCGACGCCCGGGCGCTCACGAATGAGCGGTTAACAGGCGTTGGCCATTACACCCTTGAGCTTATTACGAACCTGGCCGATGAAAGCCCGGAAGATGATTTTTTTGTTTTTGTGAGCGGAACCGAGGTATCTCTTCGCCGAGTACCGCAAATCAGACGCCGGAATATCCACTTGGTTGACGTCCGAATTCCTAATCGTCTTCTTTCCCTCCTCTTGCTCCTCCCCTTTTCGCCGTTTACACTTGAGTCCTTTCTGCCGAAAACGCCCGACGTTTGGATCTTTCCAAACCACAACGTCATCAAGACGAATCTTCCGTACCTATTCACGGTGCATGATGTCAGTTTTCTTATTTTCCCAAAGTTTTTTTCTAGAAAAGACCGACTAGCTCGAAAGTTGCAAAAAATCGACGTGCTTTGCACGAATGCCCAAGGGATTCTGGCCGTATCCGAGGCAACTGCCTCAGACGTTCACGGTTACTACAAAATCCCCAATGAAAAGATCGCCGTCACGCATCTTGGCGTAGATCAAACCAAATTTGTCCCGCGCGAACAGCCGTCTGACAAAACCTTTCGAGCGACTTATGACCTTAACCGCGAGTACTTGCTCTGTGCCGCCACGCTTGAACCTCGTAAAAATATAGAGGGCGTAATTGAGGCCTACGACTCATTCAGGTCAAAGGGTGGTGTTCCCCTCCCGCTCGTTATCATGGGCGGTAATGGTTTCCATCATCGCAGAGTACTCGAGGCCCAAGAACGCGCCATGTTCGGCGCTGACATTCGGTTCCTTGGCTACGTTCCTGAGAAGCACAAGCCGGCCGTGTTCCGAGGTGCCTCGGCCTTTCTCTTCCCTTCATTCTACGAGGGCTTCGGCTTGCCAGTCCTTGAGGCCATGGCCTCCGGCGTGCCCGTCATCACCTCGTTTACCAGCTCGCTGGCCGAAATAACCGCCGACTCTGCCATCCTCGTCGATCCGTTGAACGTCGAGGATATTACTCAGGCGCTCCTCCAGCTCTTTCATGAAACTGATGGTGAGAAACTTCGGACGACACTGATCAAGAAGGGGCTTGAACAGGCAAAAATGTTTACGTGGAAAGAAACGGCCAGGAAGACGCTGGAGACACTCGAGTCGATTCTCTTTGAAACCGTATTCGATGCCAAGCGAGACAACGGGGGCAAGGGAGTGCCGATTGAGGAATTCATTCAGACTCTAGAAAAGACCCTGGCGGAGAATAAATGATCTACATTCTAATGTCACGGAATTCAGTAACATTAAAGAGGCTTGATGCATCATCCATTGATATGAAGAAAATCATTACCCTGGGACTGCAAATACATACTTTCAACCAAAATGAGACCGATTATATTTCGTTAACCGATATCGCGAGATACACGGACACGGATCGAACGGATCATCTCATTCAGAATTGGATGCGAACAATGGATACTATTGAATTTTTGGGAATTTGGGAACAAATTAATAATCCCTCTTTTAAACCCCTCGAATTCGAGGGGTTTAAAAACAGTGCTGGCGCGAATAGCTTTTCTCTGACGCCCAAGCGCTGGATTGAAGCAGTCAATGCAACCGGTATTTTGACCAAATCTGGCCGTTATGGCGGAGGAACATTTGCCCACAAGGACATCGCCTTTGAATTCGCCACCTGGATTTCTCCGGAATTCAAGCTCTATCTCATAAAGGAGTTCCAAAGACTCAAGGTAGAAGAAAACGAACGCTTGGCAGTAGGCTGGGATGCCAAACGCATGCTCACGAAAATTAACTACAAGATTCACACAGATTCTATAAAAGAGAATGTCGTCATTCCGCAAAAGCTATCTCTCGCCGAGGCAACTAAAGCGTACGCAACTGAGGCTGATGTGCTCAACATGTCGCTCTTTGGCATGACCGCTCAACAATGGCGGGCAAAACACAGAGGCAAAGACGGTAACATTCGGGATTATGCCGATGTCCATCAACTAGTCTGTCTAGCGAACCTCGAAAGCTTCAATGCCGAGTTTATTAAGATGGGGATAACACAAAGCGATCGGCTACTCAAACTAAACGAAATTGCTATCACCCAAATGAAGTCGTTGATAACAAATAATACAGTTAGAAAATTGTTGAAATAAATCTACCACGCCATCTTCTCGCCCTTAAACCAGAATTGCCCGGTCTCAACATCTGAATTTGCGAGTTTGAAGATATCGTCAGCGGATTCTTGAGCAGATATCTTCCCGTCGGGGTTCATGTCAGTTTTGACTGAGCCGGGATGAACAGAAGAAACGGTGATTCTTCCCTCAAGTCGAACGGCCAGGAGCCGAGTAAACATGTTCAAAGCCGTTTTTGAAATACTGTACGACGGATATTTTGTATCATTCAAATTAGCCAGCGAACCCCGGCGGGAAGAAATATTCACAATGTGTCCACGGCGGTTCACGAGCTGAAGAATTTGTTCAGTGAAGGCAATGGGCGCAATAAGATTCACCTCAAGTGTTCGGCGGAGGGCCGGAATATTCACCTCTTCCGTATCATCACCCTCATCCCACACTCCGGCATTGTTTATAAAAATATCAATCTTCTTCCCAAGCGTCTGGACGCTCTTTGCGCATGCCTCAATACTGGCAGGAGCTGTCAGCTCCAGCCCTATAACTGTCAGGTTCTCGTGAACAAAATCAACGGAACCAGTTCTTGACGTGCCAATCACAACATCACCATTTTCAAGAAACTTCTCAGCAAGCGCCCGGCCAATTCCACGACTAATACCGGTGATGAGGACGGTTTTCATATGACATTTATCCTACACAATATCTAAAATACCTACCATCTCTAGATCCTTCGCTGTCGCTCAGGATGGGATACACGGCCTACGGCGCTACGACTATCCCCTTTCCCACGGCAAAGGTGTCGAGTGGAAGCTCAGTCGTCATGGGATCAAGATCTCTGTCAATCCGCGCTTGAGTGTCAGAGTCAGTTACTCGAAGAGAGCTACTACCAAGGAGTTTCATGAGTTTGCCGGCGTCTGAGGCTTCAGGCGTGGCGGTGACGTAGAATTTGGCGTGAAGGGCGGAGGCGCCAGCAGTGATAGCAGACACGTCCCAGTGAACGGTGCGGGTGGCCTCGTCAAAAGTCACCGCGCCAGCGTCCGCAGCTTGCTGAGCAGAGAAAGTGACGCCCGTGGGGAGAACGGCGGTGACGGCAAGATTTTCAAGCGCGTGCAAACCATGCGTGACGGTCCACATGACCTCATAAGAAGTAGCCTGGCCAACCTGCGGGGGCATGGGACCCGTGCCAATGGCTGCGCCGTCAGTAGAATAATAGTGAGCTGTGCCGGCAAAGGCCACGGTGGCGTTTACCTTGGCATTCACGGGAGTTGAGAGAATGGTCGAGCCGGCAGTTGTAGCCCTGGCCACGGCTGAAAAGGACTGCGCGTCCGTAGCGGTCAGCTCTGCTTTGATTGGGAATGACAAGTTAAAGGTTTTCTTCTCATTCGGGTTCACGATACCGATTTTTTTTGCATCAAACAGGATGCCATCCTTAGTCATCACTCCACCGTCAAGAGACGCCTTGGCCCAAACAATCGGCACGCCCTTATCTGGCTGGAAGTCGAGCAAAACTACGGCATCAATAATCGGCATAGTGCCGGTGTTTTCAAGTCTGAAACCAAGACGTAAATCCTTGCCAGGTTCAACTGTGACATCACCCGTCAAACCGTTCGCCACGAGCGACAGGCGAATGTTTCCGCCACTCACGTTTGTACTAACCGAGGTCTCAGCCTGCGTCAGTAAATGGACGGGCTGGCTGGCGGTGGCGGTTGAGGAAAGCGAAATCACTGCCGAAACACCCGATGAACCGTTCACATCAGAGGCGTAAACGCCAAGAACGGAAACCTTGGCCTCGCCTGCCGGTTTCAGATCACCAAGCAACCACCGCGGTAAGTCCCCCGGCGCAAAGGCCGGCGTGCTCTTTGAGACAGAAAAGCCAACGGGGAGAGTTAGATCAAGGGTCGCACCGGAGACGATGGTAGTTCCCGTGTTCGTAACCGTCACCGAGTAGCTAATCGGCGCGCCCGGAGCGGCCGTGTCTGGACCTTCCATCTTAGTTGTCAGCACACTGTCCGTAGTTTCCACATTAGCCGAGGCGATCTGCGAAAAATCAGAATCAAAATTGGCCGGCTTATAGCTGGCAATGGCTTGAACGCCGGATGTTGACGGAGTGCTCGTCAACCAAAGGCCGTCAATCGTAATCACACCTTTGTCGTGGGCGTTTACGCTCCCAAGCTTATAAATCATCTCCGCTGAATCCGTTGGCTCTGGAATGGATTTTGTGACGCGGAATCCCACGGGCAGGTTTACATTGATCTCAAGTGAAGCGATCGGCACGCTCTGCGGATTCTCATACGGAATAGAAATGGTCACGGCTTCCCCGCTCTTGAGCTTCTGCGGAACCTCAACGGCAAGTACGAGCGGAACAAACGTATGGTTAAAGAGCAAACCCTTGCTTGAAAGATATAAACCGCCGAGCACGAGCACCGTTGCAACCGCGAGTACCGCCACAATCCTAGTCAAAAAAAACGTAAGACGCGAACCTCCAGACGTCATCACATGCAAATCATCCGGCTTGTTGCCATAAATTGCGCGCAAGCCCTCGTCCATTTCCGATTCTTGTATGCCCTTGGCGGGGTTGGCGTGGAGGGCGGGGTTTAAACCCCGCCTTGGCGATTTGCGGATTGGATGGATGCGCTTGATCTTCTTCATACTAGCGCGCAAAAAGCCAACCAAAGAAAGCGTCATGGTCATTCGTCGCGTACCCTGTCACATTTGCCTGAGCATCTGCTGAAGTCCACAACACTGGAACCTCATGCGGGAGATTCACGCGAACATTCGTGATGCGCTTTTCCACGCCTGACTGTTTCTGAAGAAAAAGCGAATACGAGATCGGCGAAGCACTCGATAAAAACGAATGCTCAGTATTCAGCTCAACCTTCAAAGGCAACTTGTAGGTAAATGTCACGGTCTCCTCTGTTCCCGGCGCGGTTTGCATCCAGTTGCCAAAAACCGTCTTGCCGTCTTCCTCCCAAATATCAGTTCCCGAAGCGTCCTTGCGGATATTTTTCATGGACACAGCCAAATCTTCATCAATGCCAAGCGGGACATTCGCCGTCTTGTACAGCGAGTCGCTGGGCGGAGTGAAGCCTGAAGCCGTAAGAAGCTCGGCCCCTTCCGGAACATACACTCGAAGGTAATCAACGTTATTCAACCCGCGGAACAGCTCATTCTTCATCCCGCGGTGAGTCTTTTTGATGGTTACGGTATCAATCACTGCGCCAGCCTCATCAATTGACACATCAACGTTTACATCCTGATCAATTACGCCGTCCGTTTTTCCTCCGCCAAGGTTTGTATCCACTACCATGAGATAGTCCCCGCTTGTTGACTTGACCGAACCTGACCAGCCAAGGCTTTCCATGGACGCTTCAAGCGCGTTGTCCTGGAAGTAGACCTGGATGTCCTTCTGCTCCATCCCCTTGCCCAAAATATCGAGAACTTTGAGAAGCGTGGGATAATCAGCCCTTGTTAGACGATCGAGTAATACTGGAGCGAGATCCCCAATGAATGCCTTGGGCGCGTTCTCCGTTTTATCGTATTCCAGTTCTACGATCTTCTGCGTTTCAAGCAGGAAATTGTCGGCGGTGATGGTCCTGCCGTACGCCGGCATTTCAACCGGCCCAAGAACGCCAAGGAGTTTCTGCACGAACGTGGCATTGACCGCGATCACGCCGTCCATAGTGGGTCCGCCGGCATAACCGTGGAACCAGAGCATTTTCTTAGCCGAGGAAGGAAAATCCGGAAACCAGTTAGCGTCCTGGAATTCCCAGCGGGCTTTTAAGAGCTGGAGCGGACCCGGCGCGGCCACATATTGCGTCAGCTGGCCCTCTCCGGAGTACGAACCGCCGGTTGGCACGTTCATTTTTTCAATCGCACCGTCTTTCACATCGAGTTCGGCAAAACTTCCCACGAATCCTCCAGTCGGCCGGAGTTCAGTGTTGTTTTGGAAGGCCGCCAGGTATCTGACCTGGCCATGACCGCCAAGCACCGTGGTCAGCGCGTCGGTAAACTCGACAAACTCGCCCATGGCAGAGTGCAGTTTTGGCAAATTATCCTGGAGTTCCTTAACGCGGGTGAAATACTCGGCAGGGACAACACTGGGATCAACGCGCTTCATTGATGCCTCAGCTGATTCAACATGCGGTTCGGCTTTTTCAACGTACGTAGACAGCAAGCCGATTTTTTCAACCAGCGTGGCGGACTTGAGACTGCCAACGTCATCCGCGGCCAGCGCAAGGATCTCGGCCGTCTGGGAAAGTTCCTCCCCGGCGTTCATCAGCCCCCGGACCGAACTCATGGTCTTGTCAGTCTGCGGGATGACGGTCAACACAGCCGTTACGGCCGTGTGCATATCGTTAAGCGAAGACTGTGCGTCAGCAAAATCCTCCGCGGCCCTTGAGAAATCTTTTTGCGCAGAATCGAAATTCTTGTCAGACAATGAACCGGCGCCTCTAAAAAATGCTTCAAGCGCGGACTTCCCCTGATTCTGCACCGTGTCTGCCGTTCCGCGAGCGTGGGCAAAGACTTGCACGGCATTCAAAGGGGCCGCGAGCACAAACGCGACCAGCACGAATGATGCCAGTCCGCGCTTCCAAGAAAAGAGATCAACGATCTTCTTAGCCAGCGCCGTAGGGCCATCATCCGCAAAGAGCTCTACAACATCAATTTCAACCGGAGCTATTTGAACAATAGAGAAAATGGGCTCATCTGGAAGGTCGAACTTTTCGAGAGCCTTAAATTTTGCGAATTCCCCTCCCATCCTAGGAGAAGCCAAGGTTAGGGCCAGGGTGGATTCGGGGGCGGAAACTGGCCGGTCTTCCAGCAATTGTTCTCTGAACTCATCAAAGGCAATAATGCATTCTCCGTCAGCAGACCTTGTTTCCACCAGATCAGCCTCACCCGCTTCATCATCACCGTCAATCACAAAACTGGCGGCCAGATCAGCAATCAGATCGCGCGCGTTCTCAAGTGCTTGGCCGGGATGTGAAAGACGAACAATAAATGGAGAGACGGGTGTTCCCCCTCTTTTGATCCGAATAACCTTTTTGCCATTTTTGTTTTCCTCTTTTTCCACAATTATTTCCGGCGCGGGCCGTGAAGCAAATATGTTTCCAGCGTTTGCCTGGAGGCGGTAGTCCAATTGTACCTCTTGGCCCAGTCCATTCCGCGCGTTTTCAACCCAGCCCATTTTTCTTGGTGGACGAGTGCATCCACCATGATGCGCGCCATGTCCTGTGAATCGTCAGGATCAACGTATTTCACAAACTCGCCCAAGACCTCGGGCATTGAGGATGTGTTTGAGGCCATCACGGGCGTTCCGGCGAGCAAGGCCTCAACAGGAGGGATGCCAAAACCCTCGATTCTCGACGGATACGCAAGCATGACGGCGTTGCGGTATAACGCACCGATCTCCTCATCCGTGGGCAAGTTAAGAAACCGCACCGCACCATTTGGCAGGCCGAGCTCGGCGGTCTTTTGTGACAATTTCTTACCGAACTCATCATACTTCCCGGCTATCACCAGCTGAGCATCGGGGTGCGAAGCGTGAACCGCCATAAAGGCCTCAACGAGCGTATCAAGATTCTTGTGCGGATACATGTTGCCCACGTACAGGAAGTACGGCTGAACAACACCAAGGTCCCGGAGTGAGACGCCCTTCCCCGTCTTTGGCTCAGAAACTCCATTATGAATAACAGTAATCTTGGCCGGCTTCACCTTAAAGTGTTTGAGGATGGAGCGTTTGGTGGCTTCGGAAACGGCAATGATGTGGCGAGAACCATGAATGGCTCTCTCAAGCGCGATCCTAAAACCGACGTGTTTGAGTCCATGCACGAACGCGCCACGAGTAGTTGAACGCGCGGACGCTGGATCCTCAAGTAAGATCAAATCATGAATCGTCACAATGAACGGCACGCGCGAAAACACCGGCACATTCCAGTGCGGATAGTGCATGAAATCTACTTTGGCGAGAGCAATTTCTCTCGGCATGATTGTCTGCTCAGCCAGCGAGTACCACGGCACATCAACCATCTTTTTTGAAAAATTTCCGCCAGTTACCACGAACTCATGAAAATTTTCTTTTTTGAGAAAAATAACGTACTCATTGTCATGATCAATTTCCTGCAAATGGTTCACCAACTCAGAGACATAACGGCCTAAACCGCCTCCCCCCACCCGCGGACCAAAAAATCGTGCGTCAATGCCTATTCGCATGCGTGCATTATATCACGCATTTCCCGCTTCCCCCTCCAATAATCGGAGGGGCTAGGGGGAGGATACAAATTGTGTTCAACCTGGACAGCCGTGTGAACAAGTGCATGAACATTGACCAAGCCGCGTGAAGGAGTTAGTATAATTTTCTGTTTTGGAGACAAGGTGACCAACAATAATACATACGTAGAATCTCTTCCCGAACACCATAGTTTGCCCATCGGCATTCTTGTGTCCTCGTTCTTCTTGCTCATCGTCCTTCTTCTTGGCTCGTATTGCTATTCACAACAACAAACGATCCACGTTCTCCAACGGATGGTTACCGAGCAACAAGTCAATCTCGACGTGCAAGAAAAGGTGCTGTCAGCCTGGAAGAAAACCTGCAAAAAGATTCCTTAGCCCGCCCGCGTGCGGAGCAATCTACCCCCTGGACATTCGGTCCGGGGGTTTCGTGCTTTTATAGGATGCTCGATGTGTAAGAATTAAAAGACTACTTAAGCCCGCTCATTCTTCTCGCCAATTTATAAACGCCGTACCAAAAACTCGAGATCGGTAAATCGAACGTGCCGGGCATTTCGACTACGTCCGCGCCAAAGCCGAGTTTGAAGCGAGTAATGCCAGCCCAGGGATGATCATCGCTAGCGCCAACGGGGGCGATCCCCCAGAAATCGTAACTCAGCATACCCTTCTCAACGGCGTCTTTGATCAAATGCCAGTGCAGAGCATACGGCGCCATGACATTGCGGTTTTCACTACTCGACGCACCGTGCAGATATGTTCGGGCACCAAAACTGTCGATCATGAGATTAACGGCAAGGGCCTTGCCCTCAAAGTCGGCAAACGCGAGAAACGCTCGGCATTCTCCTCCTTTCAATACCTTGAGCATGTTCAGATACCTGTCCGGCAAGTGGAGCGAGAAGCCGTCGCGCTTAGCCGTGTCTTTCATGAGCTCCATGAACTCGCCAAAAGCCTCAGGACCGGCAATACGAATCGTGACATGTTTCTTTTCGGCAAGCTTGATGTTGTAGCGGGTCTTGGGTTTCATGCGATTGAGGAGATCGTCCGCGACCTGGGCGGGGTTTGAAACCCCGCTTTTGCGAAAACTGACCATTGCCGTGGTCTGAGGATGCCGTTCATGCATCAAGACGCCACCTTTTATTTTTTGGGTAGGTTCGATCTTCAAAAAAGCGGCCTTGGGGAGTTTGTGCTTGAGGACCTCAATCATTGTCTTTGGCGAGGCGTTGCCAAGTGGGCCCTTAGGAATCAAATAGTACTTTTTGCCAAATTTCAGCGGTTGTTCAATCACCTGAGCGACTACCGTGCCCTTCGAGGATTCCTCGAAAATCCGAATCACTTTGAAACCAAGCGATTCTTGGAATTCGCCCCACTCATACGATTGCAAAAATCCGCCAAAGGGCGGAAGGAAGGGTCGGATCTTATCGTTCCATGCTTGCGCTGGGGTCATAGCATCTTCAACGCAGATTTTACTCTCTTTTCTACCGTCTCACCAACTACATGAGGCATGACGGAAGAAATATCCTCACGGGAATAGCCCAAACTTTCAAGCGCCTCAACCACTTCATCGGATTTTTCGCCCATCGAACCCTTAGCATCACCATCAACAATAATACCCTTAAGATCGAGGATGATTTTCTGCGCCGTTTTTTTACCCACGCCGGAAATGCTGGTGAAAAATGAGACGTCGCTCTGCTGGATGCGCTTGCGCAGGGCATCGGCCGTGGCAGAGGCGAGGATCTTGGCACCCATTTTTGGACCAACGCCTTGAACACCCGTCAAAATATGAAAAAGCGTGCGCTCGTCTCTTGTCGAAAATCCATAGAGATCGTAACGATCTTCTCGAATGACCTCGGCCACGTAGAATTTCACCTTGTCGCCAACCTCCGAGGTAACTCGCGGAACAGCAAGTTTATAGCCAACGCCGTTGACGTTAACCACCACGCCATCCGCTTCGTGGTCTGCCAAAATGCCTTCAATGAATGAGATCATAGGGGAATCCACCCTGAACGAGAGTGAAGGGTCCGACCCTCCCAGCGTCTCGCAGGGAAAGGCGGATCCTTCGCAAAGCTCAGGATGGGGACGATAGAATAACTCTTGCTTTCTCAGCTCTACCTCTAATCTCCTTTGTATGCTCGCCAAAGTCTACCTTGCTGGCGGGATCTTCGACCAGTTCCTGAATAGAACGCATAATCTCGCCTCGCACTGGCCCGATGGGCGTACCAAGGAGCTCAAACACGGCTTCCGGGGAAAGTCCAACGGAAGCATACGCTTTCTTGAGCGCCAGCTTTGCGCCCTTGCCGGCGTTTAGTTCCCGAACATTATGCCTCTCCGGCATGACCTCACGTTCCGCCCGATACCAGTGGATGAGCGGAGCCAGGTCATGCGATGGTTTCGAGTTTTCCAAGGGATTGCTATGCAAACTGCCGGCCACGCCATCCAAAAATAAGCAGGCTGGAACAAGATCAAGGAATACGTCCTTATTCACGCCAGCCCGGCCGGCCAGCGCAGAAAAAGCCATAAATTGTTGAACGTCAGCGGACTTGGCAAACACCGTTAACACATCCATGTGCAGGCGAATCAGCTCTGTCATCATTTTCGAGCTTGAAACTGGCAACTCGAAATATCGCATGACCGCATCTCTCGCGTATGCATACGGCTGGCCCGCGCCAGCACGATCGTGACCGGGATAATGCACGCGCTGGTCGGCATCGAGCTTCAGACATTCGGGCTTCCCTATGTCATGCAGAACGGCATAGGCCGAAAGAAACGCTTTATGGGAACGGATCGTTTCGAGCATCGAGGCCCACTCGAAAACCAAATCCTTCTCGCGCGCAAATTCTTCAAACATGACGGCCGGTGCTTCGTCCGTCAACGCCAGCAGGACCGCCAACATTCTCACAACGTGGCTCTCTACCGTTGGCCCTTCCGCATGATGCGGAGGACTTTGCGGGGTCTCTACTAACTTTTTGATCTCCGGCAGTTTCTGAGCGAGCTCGGCCACAACATCCTTTGCCTTATCCCCCGCCGAAGACGACAAAACAGACTGCTCAATCCAGCTGAGGAGGAAAATGCGATCCAGTGGAATTGTCGAGTTCTGCAAAGACATAGTTGTTGTTATCCCAATCATAATTGTCATCTCGAGGCCGTCTGACGGCCGAGAGATCTGAATTGGCCGGCCAATCAGATCTCTCGCTCTGCTCGAGATGACAACGTCGTTTAAGCTGACACTAATACCTTCAATATACTCCCTACGCTCGGCGCGGGTCTCTCGACAGTTGGCGCAAAGCCCCAACAGAGATCCTTGCCAAAGACATACCCGCCAAACTTTTCATGAAGCTTTGTAGCCTTGTCCGTATCCTGGACTGCGATTCGTCCATTCCCCTCAACCACGAGTGTAACAGGTGGCTCATCGAAATTCTCAGCCAGAATACTCGATAATGCCTGGCGGATATGAACAGCGGGGTCATTCGACGTTGAGCGCACAATAATCACGCCGTCCCGCACTTCCCTGCCGTCCCAAGCCGTCCGGGCTGACTCAACATCCCCCGTTTTCAAACCCCCCATATCCTCGAGTAATGACTGGTAGTAATCCATGATTCGCTTGCGATCAGCTTTTTCAATCCCCTCCTTAGCCAGCTCCCATACCCAACCGCGGTCCATCATACCAATGCCTTTGACCAAAAAAGGATCAAAGCCGAGCTCTTCTAGTTTCGCATCATCCAACTCGAACAGCACCAAGAATTGGTCGAGCGAACTTTCTTGCTTCATCCGATTCAAACCCTCATACCGATGATGGTCAATAATGATCACCTCGTAACCAGCTTTTTCGAGTTCTTGCTCGCGTTCCGGCCCGGGGGTTTCAACGATAACAATAGTCGAAGCCTGCGGATTCGCTTTTTTCAAGCGTTCTTCAAGGTCTTTCTCAAGTTCGAGTTTTGCGCCATGTTCTTGGGGCGAAACCACCGTTGGAATCCCTGCCGATTTGGCAATTTGCAAAATAAGCACGGATTCTTCGTCATTCTTTGGGCAGAGGAGAATGGTCTTGGTCAAGTCGAGGTGCATACGTGAGCAGTTTACCGTAGAGTTGCAATGCGCGATAGATCCTGAGCGTAGGCGAAGGACCTTCATAGTTCGTGTCATCCCGAGGCCGTCCGACGGCCGAGGGATCTGATTGGCCAATCAGATCCCTCGTTGCACTCGGGATGACAACGTACGTTACAATACCCTATATGAAATCCCTCCAAATTCTCCGCGGAATCCAAGGCGCTGGTAAATCCACGTATGCCAAAGCTGTCCCTGACGCCCTCATCTGCTCGGCTGATGATTTCTTTCTGCAACCAGACGGAACGTATGCGTACGATCGTTCGAAAATCCAGGAAGCGCATGCTTTTTGCTTTAATAAATGCCACGAAGCACTTCACCAAGGAGACTCGCCGGTGATCATAGACAACATGAACGCGGAAGCCTGGGAAATCTCTCCCTATGTCATGCTCGGCCAAGCGCTAGGCTATACCGTTGAAATCCTGAACTTTCACTGCGAAGTGTCCGTCGGGGCCATGCGAAACGTCCATTCGGTGCCATTTGAGGATATTGATCGAGTAGCCAAACGGATGAAAGAGGCTAAATTGCCGAGGTTTTGGAAGATTAGACAGATGGCGTGCTGAAACTGGATAGCCCAAAAACAAACGAGATCCGACTTGACGAAAGTCGGATTTTAGGCTATCCTGCGTTCACCGCACCCGCACCTGGGACGGTTTTCCAACGAGGTCAACGTGAAGACGTATTGCCGCAGCGACCACCGCGTGGCGCTCAAGAACTCGATCAACGAATGGTTCAATTCCCAGCTCGCCGACGTCGACATCTCGCAGTAGCCCACCGACGGCGCGAACATCGTCCGTTTCCGGTCTCCTCGGAGATCGGCAGCCTTGATCTCCCGCTAGAGCACGCGCTCTGCCGGGAGATTTCGCTTTTATAGCCTGTATTTGACAAGAAAACCGCTGTTCCTGTCTAATCCACCAGCTCAAACGCCATTGGAGGCACAATGTACATCATCCGCGTTGAAGAGAGCGATATGGCCGAAGTTCCCAAGGAATTCAGCTTTATCAGCGAACTCCTCACAAATAATGGCTACCGGGCGTTCTCCGCGCCAAATGACGGCGGTATCGCCACAACGGTGTTGTACTGCTCCGATGACCCGCATACCGCCCCGCTCAGCGTGTTGGTCAATGATGACACGCTCATCGAGTGGGCGAAAATGGGGCTCTACGTAAACCCCCTCTCCCCCGATGAAACGGCACCGTACGAACCGTTCGTGAGGCGCGCCCTCGAAGGCTAGCCCCGTAGTCCGCACCCCCGAAGAGCCAATCCGGCGCTCCTCACCGGTGCGGCTTTTCATTTATCTTCATTGATTCGCTTCACCGCTTGATCAAAATCGCTAGCAATCTTATTGCTCTGGTCTGCTCGATATTTTTCATATTCATCCTTTGCAACATTCTCGGCAATTTCCGCGCTGATCTTGCCGGCATGGGTTAAAATCTCCTTTTCGCTCAAACGGAGGAACTCGTCGAGCTTCGTAATCCACTCAGCCATCTTCATGGCCCTGCCATTCGTAGCCTGCAATTGAGCAAAATCAAGATAAACGGCTACAATGAGATTCAGCTGTTTCAGCTCAGCCTCATCCAGGTAATTTTTCGCTACGCGTGCATCAGCAGATGTCAGATAATCGCCCCGAAAACTCGTCAGACCCATGTTTGGTTTCGTGGCATCAGCTCGCTCAGCCACGAGTTCTGCTGCCGTATGACCATGTACCGCAAAGTGCATTTTATTCTGCACCATGGCAAAAAACTTTTTTGTCTGCTCTTCACCTGGCTGGTAATCAATGCTTGTAGCGTAAATATCTGTAACTTTTTGATAAAAGTTGCGCTCGCTCGACCGAATGTCACGAATGCGCTCCTGAAGTTCCTCAAAGTATCTCCCCGGAGCTCCACCCTGCTTCAAACGCTCGTCATCAAGGGCAAAGCCTTTCACGATATATTCGCGTAGCCGCTTAGTAGCCCACATGCGGAATTGAGTTCCTCGAAGAGAGTTTACTCTATATCCAATGGAGATTATCGCGTCGAGATTATAAAATCTAACTGGCCGACTCACACTTCTAGCACCCTCCAATCGAACTACCGAGGATTCCTCGGAAGTTGCCGATTCCTCCAATTCCTTCTCCTCATACACATTCTTCAAATGAAGCCCGATATTATCCGAGCTGCAGTCAAACACCTCGGCCATCTGTTTTTGTGAAAGCCAAACAGTCTCTTGATCCATCTTAACCTCAACCCTCGTCTTGCCGTCATCGGTCTTGTACAAAATGACGTTCCCTCCTCCTTTTCCCATATATTTGATCTTTAACTCACTAAATTAATCTTACACCCTCTCCCCTTCCCTAAAACAAATACAAACTCCGCCAAAATTGGGGAGTTTGTATTTCTAACCCTTCTATTGCACCACACTCATTAGACGACCCTAAAAGTTATTCACATCATCAATTCGCCGTTGCAAATATGGCGGGAAATGGCCCTCATAGCGTTCTTGGAGTTCTGGGATCTTCCAATCATCGCCCGTTACTTGGTGCCGACACGATGAAGAACCGCAACGACAATCTTTTATCGTTTCATATCCCGGATATGCAACCCACAGCGCATAATCGGCCGTTACCTCCTCGCCAATCGCAATGTCCCTTCTCGCCGAAATAGTGACCTCATCGTCCATCCACGTATTTGGATCGCAGGAATGGTTCATAAGATCCGAATCGACAAGTTCTGTCCCTGGCGGGCTTGCAATATATAAATCGTCATCAATCTGACAGGCAGTTTGATCATTCGTCTCCCCGTCTACTACCTGTTTAGTCGTGTACACTTGCCCTCCCCAGCGAACGATAACCTCGCCCTTCTTGATCGGCTCAACAGCAAAGACTCCCCCGCCGTGTACGGGCGAGCTTCTCGTTGTGAGCTTGGGGCTCATCCAAGATTCAAACGGGTAATCACGCATATTCCAATAGCCCACCTCTGGATCCTTCGCCTGCGCTCAGGATCAAAAACCTACGCTCAAATCCTGCTCCGCGACCCGGAAACTTGCTACATTCGCCAGCCCTTCTTTCTTTCCGAATTCGACCTTAGAGGCGAGCGTATTTACAGCGAGTTCGGTGGAGAATTCCTCAAACATTTTCACGACTTCCTGGGAATCTGACCAAATATAGAGATGAATTCTGTCAGCAATGGTCATGCCCGTGTCTTTTCGCAAACCGTTTACTTTTCGAGTAACTTCCCGAGCAATGCCCTCACGAACCAACTCGGGCGTAAGCTTCAAATCAACCTCGACCTTAAGCTCGCCCTTTTTGACGGAGCACTTTTTGATGTTTGTTTCGTCGAGAATGACTGGCTGGAGTTCTTTGCTGATTTTGCCGGTCGGAGTGGTGATCTCTACTGAACCGAGGGCTTGTTTAACGGCCATGCCGGATTCCACGCGGACTTCCATCACTCGCGAAACGATGGCGCGGACTTCGCCCATTTGTTCTAGGACCTTCGCATCAACCTTGTCGGCAGTTGGCCATGATTCGAGGTGGACAGAGCCACCGTCCTGAGCCAATCCGCCACCTCCCCCACTTCGCTCTTCGCGCTTCGAGGGGCCGGACATAGCGTAATCGCGACGTCCGGTAGGCCCTTCGCTGACGCTCAGGGACTGGAGATCTAACCAAATCATCTCGGCCAAGAATGGCATGAAGGGAGCGGTCATCTTAGCGAAGGTTTCGAGGACGTAACGCAAGGTCGCAAGTGCCTCGGCACGGTCATCTCCGTCAACTTTGACTCGATCGCGCGAGCGTCGGACGTACCATTGCGAAAGATCGGTGACGAAACTTTGCAGAACGCGAGCGGCCTCGGACAGCTCGTACGCTTCCATGGACTTTGTTTCAGACTCAAGAGTCTCATTCAGGCGGGCGAGGATCCAGGCATCGAGAACATGTTCGCCGTTTGGCTTTCTGTGATCATCATGCTCGGCATACAACCTATAGAAACTGACGCAATTCTTCATGATCGTGATGAACTTCTTACTGACCTCATCCACGCCAGCCTCGGAAAACCGCAAATTCTCGGCACGGACAACGGGAGTAGACATCAAATAATAACGGACCGCGTCAGCGCCGTACTTTTCCATGACTTCCATGGGATCTGGGTAGTTATTCAGGCGCTTGCTCATCTTCTTGCCGTCTTCTGCAAGCACGATACCGTTCACGATGACGTTCTCGAAAGCTGGCTTTTGGAAAAGCGCGTTTGCAAGAACGTGAAGCGTGTAGAACCAACCGCGAGTCTGATCCTGGCCTTCGGCGATGAATTGAGCCGGAAATTTCGCCTCGAACGCTTCTTTATTCTCAAATGGATAGTGCAACTGAGCGTAGGGCATTGAGCCAGACTCAAACCAGCAGTCGAGCACTTCGGGGATACGACGGAACTCCTTACCGTCGCGCTCGATCACCAAATTGTCGACCACGTGCTTGTGGAGGTTATCGACCTTGTGACCGACAAACTTTTCGAGTTCTTCGGCGGAACCAATAACAATAATCTCGCCGTCTTCGCTTTTCCAAACCGGGAGCGGAGTACCCCAATAACGGGATCTCGAAATTGCCCAGTCGCGGGCGCCTTCGAGCCATTTACCAAATCGACCTTCTTTCATGTTATCCGGCACCCAATTGATCTTTTGGTTTGTGGCGAGCAACTGATCGTTCATTTCGGATACTCGAACAAACCACGAACTCGTGGCGTAGTTCAAAAGCGGGGTGTCACAGCGCCAGCAATGCGGATAACTGTGAACGATTTTTTCCTTGGCGAATAATTTTCCGTTGTGTGCCAGCCACTTGATGATTTGAATGTCTATCACGGAGTACTCCCCCTTCGCTTTCATCGGCACGCCATCCACAGGATATCCCTCGGCCGTCATTGGCTTGGCTACCTCATCTACAAACTGCCCGTTCATCTTCACATGCATGAGCGGTTTCACCTTTTCAGCCTCGCCGAGCATCATGTCGTCGCTTCCGAAGCCTGGGGCTATATGAACCGTGCCCGTGCCATCAGTATCCGTCACGAAATCAGCCGAGACCACTCGAAAAGCATTTCCATGGTCATGGAAATACGGGAAAATGGGATTGTAAGTGGACTCGACCAGATTATTGCCGGCGAACTGTTCGATCACCTTTGGTTCTTTGCCCTTGAAAACATGACCGAGTCTGCTCGACGCACAAATGTACTTCTCGCCTGACTCTTCAACGAGCGAGTATTCCATATCAGCGCCAACAGCGAGGAGAACGTTGCCCGGCAGAGTCCAAGGAGTCGTGGTCCAAACGAGAATTTTCGCGCCCTTGTACTTCCCGCTCGTCAGCTCGACGGATACGGTAACTGAAATGTCCGTTACGTCGAGATAACCTTGCGCAACTTCAAAGTTCGAGAGTGAAGTCTCGCACCGAGGGCAGATTTGCATCGCCTTTCTCCCTTCATAAATGTAGCCCTTCTCCCACAACGTAGAAAACACCCACCAAATGGATTCCATGAACGGGCGGTCCATGGTGCGGTACGCATTTTCCATGTCTACCCACCGGCCAAGGCGGTTAATCACATTTTTCCAGTCCTCAGCGTACTTGAGCACCGTTGATTCACAGCGGTCGTTAAAAGCGCCCACGCCGTAAGCCTCAATGTCCTTTCGGCTCTTGAGATCGAATTGCTTCTCGACGATATTCTCGATAGGAAGTCCATGACAGTCCCAACCCCAACGGCGGTCTACGCGAAACCCACGCATCGTCTGGTAGCGAGGAATAACGTCCTTCATGACAGAGCCGACGATGTGCCCGTAATGAGGCATGCCGGTGGCAAACGGCGGGCCATCATAAAACGTGTACGGCCTTGATTCAGGGCGCTCGCTCACCGAGCGCTCGAAGACCTTATTCTTTTTCCAATACTCGAGGATCTCGAGTTCTTGCGCGGAATGAGCGGATTTTTTGTCGTCTGACATAGTGCCACCAGTTTAAGGCCTGCCCGAATCATTGTCGAGGGGTGAATAATGTGTGTATAAAAAGCAGTAACCCCCGAACATGGCGGGGGTTACAAGGTCCTCCAAACGTCTTTAAACCGGCGGGGGTCCGTACGGAAGTACTCGGCGTAGAACATGGGGTGCTCATCGGGACCGGCGCGATGCCGGATGCGCTCTTTTTCCGTCCAGCGCTTTTCTCCCCAGCGCACCCAAGTTTCAACCGAGATGGGCAGGTATCCGCGCCGGGCGTAGACCTTCTCCCAAAAGATGAAGGCCATGAGATGCTTCAACTCCGTATGAAGATCAACCTGTTTACGGCACAGGAGAATCTCCGCGTACTCTAAGGCCGAACTCTCATAGAACAGCACCACGTCCAGATCACACAGCACGCGTGAAGCAATGTACCTACCAGGAACGCGAACAAGATTTGTGTCCCACAGAGCCCAGAAGAGGGCAAAAAGTGTATCCACGAGTCACCTCCTTCGGCCGAAAAAGTAGCAGTTTTGTATACTATGGGCAAGTATGAACACTCATGTGTATTTGGGCGCCGATCACGCCGGGTTTGCGCGGAAGGCTAGCGTGAAGGAACGGCTGAAACAACTCGATTATATTGTCGAGGATCTCGGAGCCCTAGCTGAGGATCCTGCGGATGACTATCCTGAGTACGCGGCCCGGGTGGCGCAGGCTGTGCGCGAGCATCCTGGCTCACTAGGCGTCCTGTCATGCGGGAATGCGGAAGGGATTTGCATAGCGGCGAACAAGTTTCAAGGAATCCGTGCCGGCGTGGGATACTCGACAGCATCCGCAAGGACCATGCGGAATGATGATGACGCCAATATTATTTGCGTTCCGGGAAGACTCGACATTCAAGATGATCCGCTGGAAGTAGTCGAGGCCTTTCTCACGACGCCGTTTTCAGGAGCGGAGAGACATAAGAGGAGAATAGCGGCTATTGAGAAACGATAAGAACCAATAACAACCAATTCTATCCCTCGCTCTGCTCGGGATGGGATTACCAATCAGATCCCTCGGGCGTAGCCCTACGGACGAGCGTCTCCGCTATCAAAGGAGAAAGTCGGATCCCTCGCATAGCTCGGGATGGGAACCATTCGTCAGGACGTTAACTATCCAACTATGAACATCACCCCAGGCATACTCGCTAAAGACGAAAATGACTGTAAGACGAAATTACAGCTCGCCGAGCTTAAAAATGAACGGTTTCATCTTGATGCACTCGATAATACGCTTGTTCATGGCAGTTGTTGGGCAGACCCGAACATTATCGGTACATGGAAAGAATTGCCTGAAATCGAAATTCACCTCATGGTCACACACCCCGCCAGGCACGCCACAATATGGAAGACGCGAGTACCAACCTTAAAAAACGTGATCATTCCTGCGGAAGCCATCAGGGATCCGCAGAGAATGTGCGAGAAACTAAAGCTCATGGGACTGACTGTAACCATTGCCATAAATCCAAAAACACCGGTTGAGGCCTTCAATGACATGAAGGGATGCGCAGATGAACTCCTCATCATGGGCGTAGAGCCGGGCGCTTCCGGTCAGCCGTTTTTGGGCGAGGTAATACTCGCCAAAATCATGAGGGCCCGCGCGCTCTTCCCAAACTTGTCCATCTGCGTGGACGGCGGAGTGAATACGAAAAGTATTCAAGCTATAGCAAACGCAGGCGCAACCAGAGCCATTGCTACCTCAGCCATTTGGAAATCCGCCTCTCCCTTGGAAGAATTGCAACGTCTTGAGAGTATGTTATGATAGGGACATAACCCTTTTACCAATAATCATTGGGTATGCAACTTTCACGCAGCATCTTTGCCGCTAGCCTCATTGCCGTCCTCGGCGTGACGTCTTTCGGCCTTTCACGCCAGCACGTTTTTGCGGCCACGGTCTCCTCTGGGGATCTTATCCGCGGAACCACGTACTCCGCGGTGTACTACTTGGGAGCTGACGGCTTCCGCTATGTATTCCCGAACAAAAACACGTATGACACGTGGTACGCCAACTTCAATGACGTGAAGTTCATCTCAGATGCAGAACTTGCCAAGATCCAGATTGGCGGAAACGTCACATATCGCCCGGGCGTGCGCATGATCAAGATCAATTCTGATCCTAAGACATACGCCGTAGATGCCCACGGCACGCTCCGCCATATTGATAGCGAAGCAGTGGCCATCTCCCTGTACGGCGCTACCTGGAACAAAATGATTGATGACGTGCCAGATGGTTTCTTCAGCAACTACACCATTGGTACAAAGGTTGCCGTGGCTTCTGACTTTGTTCCGACAAGCGTAACCGCCTCCGCCTCCAGCATTAACAATGACAAAACACTGCAAGCCCCCGCGTACTTCTCCATCACAGACGCAGGCTACAGCCCGATTGATGTCCATATTACTGCCGGCCAAACCGTGAAATTCACCAACAACGGCGGAGTTAAGCATACTGCTACCGCAGATGACCTCACCTGGGGATCCGGTACGCTGAATCCTGGCGAAAGCTTCAGCCGAACCTTCACGAAGTCAGGCACGTTCACCTTCTTTGATAGCTATAACTCGGCCTCAACGGGAGCTGTCTACGTGCAGTAAAGTTAAAAAGTTTTGAGAGGTGGATTAACACAGATCTCTAAAGGTGCGACAGATAATACACAGATGAGATGCAAAAGCGCGGGAGCAATCCTGCGCTTTTCTGATATGTGTAAAATCTGTCATGCTTTGTAATCTGTGTAAATCTACTTTCTGTTATACTTAGACTGGTATGCCCACCGTCCGACAAACCATCGCCCCAATCACAGAAACAAAACTACGCGAGCTCGAGCTAAAGGCGAACGATATTCGCCAAGACGTTTTGAAAATGCTGACCAAGGCCGGAAGCGGACACTCGGCCGGACCGCTTGGCATGGCGGATATTTTTACGGCGCTCTACTTTCACGTCCTCCGGCACAATCCAAAACTGCCGAACTGGGAAGATCGAGATCGTTTGTTTTTGAGCAACGGCCACATCGTGCCGATCCGTTATGCAACCATGGCGCATGCCGGCTACTTCCCAAAGGCCGAGCTCGATACCCTGCGAAAATTCGGCTCTCGATTGCAAGGCCATCCTGAACATCGCTTCCTGCCAGGACTCGAAAATACATCCGGCCCCCTCGGCGATGGCTCTTCCCAATCTGCCGGCTCGGCCTACGTAGCCAAGATGGACAAGCTCCCCTGGCACACCTATTGCGTCATGAGCGACGGCGAACTCGCGGCTGGAATTACTTGGGAAGCAGCCCTGTTTGCTGGCAAAAACAAACTACACAACCTCACCTGGATCATTGACCGGAACAACATCCAAATTGACGGGTACACGGAAGACATCATGCCACTGGAGCCATTGCGAGATAAGTTCGAGGCCTTCAATTTCACGGTGCTCGAAATTGACGGGCACAACATTCGCGAGTTCATAGACGCAACTGACCGGGCGAAAGCCACCTGGGAAACGCCCACCGTCATCATCGCCCACACTATTCCAGGAAAAGGCGTTGACTTCATGGAGTTTGAGCCTGCCTGGCATGGACGAACGCCCAAAGCTGGGGACGAGCTGAATAAAGCATTGAAAGAATTGCGCACGCTTCACGGAAAGATTGAGTCAGAGATGGAATAAAACATATATATGGCCACAAAAAATACATCGTCGGTTGGGTTCTGGGTTGCGGTGGGCGGAGGAACGCTCGCCATCGTGCTTCTGTTGTCGTTCTCTTGGTACACAAACCGTTCAATGATGTTCGGACCAATTACATCGAGTAACGGAATTGTGCGAAACATGATGGGCTTCGGCACTATTAGTACTGGATCAAGCACGATTACTTCAACAGGTGCTATTGGTGCGCCAATGATGGATCAATTTAGTAAAGAGTCGGGCTTTGCGGATACCACCCGCACAGTCCCCTCGCCCATCCCGCCAATGATGTACGGCGGGGATACAGCCGCCACGGCTACGCCAAGGATCATCAAGACCGGCTCGCTGACACTCGAAGTGAAATCATCGCGCGAGGGCGCACAAAAAGTGAGCGAGATAGCGGGCACTCAAGGCGGATTCGTTGAATCCTCGAACGTTGTTGAAAACAATGACGGCACCGTGTCCGCCTACGCCACCATTCGCGTGCCTGAGGCAAAGTTTGAGGCAACACTCGGCGCGCTTCGAGCACTCGCTCTGCGCGTATCCTCGGAAAGCATCAACGGCCAGGACGTGACTGAGCAGTACACGGATCTGCAAGCCAGATTAACGAACGCACAGGCACAGGAACAGCAATATCTCGAGATTCTGAAAAAGGCGACTACGATCACCGATATTCTGGCCGTGCAACAAAATTTGTCGCAGATTCGGTATCAGATAGAGTCCTACCAGGGACAGATCAAGTCCCTCGGCAATCAGACCACTTACTCGACCATCTCCGTCACGCTGATCGAACAAGCCAATCTCAACATTCCTGCCGGCAAGTTCGATCTCATGCGTGATATCAAGCAGGCCGGACAGTCCGTCATCCTGCTCGCTCAGGCCCTCATGACCTTTGCCGTCTGGTTCATCATCATTGGCGGAGCGTTCTTGATTCCCATTGCCGTCATTGTTTATGTGATCTACAGACTTGTACGACGAGTGACAAAATAACGTCCAACGTTCATCGCCGCTTCCCTTCTCCATCCTGACCCTGAGCAAAGCGAAGGGGAAGGATCCGCCTCTCTCAGCGAAGAGGGTCGGACCCTTCGGCCGTAGCCTCAGGGTAGGAACCACTATGCCCATCCCCAAATCCATCAAACTTTCAGGAAGGATGTTCGACCAGGACATTCCGCAACTCCCCACCAGGGATGGCTTTGGCGATGGTCTCATTGAGGCGGGCAAAAAACATGACAACGTAGTGGTGTTATGCGCTGATTTGACCGAATCAACCAGAGTCGAGGCTTTCAAGAAGGCCTATCCCAATCGGTTCATCCAAATGGGCGTGTCCGAACAATCGCTCGCCGCCATTGCCGCTGGCATGGCCCTTCAGGGCAAAATCCCGTTCATTGCCAGCTACGCCTGCTTCTCCCCCGGTAGAAACTGGGAACAGATTCGCACCACTGCCTGCCTCCAAGAAACAAATGTAAAAATTGCCGGGGCGCACGCCGGAGTGTCCGTTGGCCCTGACGGAGCAACTCACCAAATGACAGAAGACATTGCGCTCATGCGCGTTCTGCCGAACATGACCGTACTCGTACCATGCGATGCGATTGAAACAAAAAAAGCGATCATCGCGGCCGTTGAACACGAAGGTCCAGTGTACATCCGCTTTGGCCGTTCAGCCTCACCGGTATTTACCACTGAGAAGACGCCATTTACTATCGGGAAGGCCGAGGTCTTCAGAACTGGAACCGACGTAGCAATCCTCGCCTGCGGATCGCTCGTTTACGAGGCGATGCTCGCGGCCAAGACGCTTGAAGACAAAGGAATCGAGGCCAGAGTCATCAACATGGCGAGTATCAAGCCGATGGACGAGGGAACAGTGATCGAGTCGGCTCGCGAATGTGGCGCCATCGTCACGGTCGAAGAGGCGCAAGCGTCAGGCGGACTCGGCGGAGCGGTATGCGAGGTAGTCACAAAATCATATCCCGTACCCGTCGAGCGCGTGGGACTCGAAGACGTCTTTGGCCAGTCCGGCGAGCCGAACGAATTACTCGAACATTACAAACTGACCGCGCCGTGGATCGTGAAGGCTGCCCTACGAGCTATCAAAACCAAGAAAGTTGATTCACACAAATCACGATAAGCAGTTACAGATTTTACACATTGATCTGTGTGAATCTGTTCCTACCTCCAAAACTTTGAATTCAAGTACCACGCTCCGTTTGTGCCAACCGTATAGACCGCGAATACACCGCCCTTATAATCGTAGAGCGTAACCGTCTTTTGGTCAGCTGAGGTTACAGTTTTTGACCAATCAATGCTAGGGATCACTTTGAAAAAATCCTTCACCTTCTGACATTCGGCATCAGTGAAGGTTGCTTGCTCAGCAGGAGTGAGGTACGCCTTAGCCTCAGCGCAATCTTCGTGGTCATTAACAGCAATAGCAATCCCCGCCCACTCGCCCTCTACGGTCACAGCCGGATCATCCCCCGGATAGGCCGGCTTAGGACCAGGAGTCTCTACCACGGGTGCCACCGGAACAAAGAGCGAACCATCGCTGTTATGCGTGGCATCCGCTTTTGAACCCGAACCAGAACACCCCGCACCAGCCAGGGCCAACACGGCCATAGCCCCAAAGAGAAGTTTTTTCATATGGGTGTATGGTATCACGAGCCGGTATTAGACTTATTGAGTATTCACTGGTACAATCAACGCAATTATGCCTACTCGCCTCAATAAATTTCTTGGAGAACAAGGTGTTTGCTCACGCAGAGAAGCTGATAAGCTCATCGCGGAGGGCAAAATTACCATAAATGGCCGTAAAGCGGTCATGGGTGAAAAAATCGAAGGAACTGAGGAAATCATTGTAGATGGTAAGGCGGTCAACGTAGAAAAGAAAGAACGAGTCTATTTGGCCTATAACAAACCAGTGGGCATCATTTGTACTACTGATCCCGGCGCCAAAGACAACATCGTTGACTCAGTGCATTATCCTGAGCGTATTTTCAATATCGGCAGACTTGACGTCGCCTCATCGGGGTTGATTCTCCTTACGAACGACGGCTCAATCGTGAATAAAATTTTGCGAGCAGAGGGAAAACATGAAAAAGAGTACATCGTAACCATGAACAAAAAGATTACGCCGGATTTCATCCAAAAAATGAAAAAAGGCGTAGAGCTTGAAGACGGCAGAACCATGCCAACCAAGGTAGACGAGCGAACGGAAAATACGTTTTCAATTACGCTCATGGAAGGCCGTAATCGCCAGATCCGCCGAATGTGTTCCGCGCTTGGATTCGAAGTGAAAGCACTCACCCGCGTCCGCATCATGCACATCATGCTTGGCGACCTTAAGGAAGGCGAATGGAGACACTTAACAAAAGAAGAGGAAGCAAAACTCTTTGAAGAAATTGTTTAATCCCACTCTGAGCCTTGCGAAGAGTCCGACTTTCACCGGTGAGGGTCGGATCCTTCGCTCTCGCTCAGGATGGATGCTGCTATGTTCGTTTTTCTTGCCTGGGTTGTTCTCCTGGCGCTGGTTATTTCCGCAGCTATCGCCGGCGTGTCCGCGGCGCCCTGGTTGCCAACAAAGGCGAAGGATAGAAATCATTTGTTCGAGCATTTAAAACTTGAACCAGACCAACAGGTAGTTGATCTTGGTTGTGGCGACGGCTCAATGCTATTTGCCGTGGCTCGAAAATTTCCTTTGGTCGAGTGTATCGGCTACGACATCTCCATTCTCCCCCTCCTCTTTGGCTGGGCCAGAAAAATCCTGAAACCGAGCGCGTATAAAAACGTTCATCTTCGTTTTGGCAATCTGTTTAGGCAATCTGTGGCAGATTTTGACCTCGTGTTTATTTTTCTCCTGCCTAAAAGCTACCCAAAGCTTCTTGAAATACTAAAACGAGACCAGAAAGATAGCGCTCAAACAATTGTCGAGGCCTGGCCATTGCCGAATATCACGCCAAACGAGACGCTGAGAGCTGAGGGCTGTTTGCCGATTTTTGTGTATACCGGGAAAACCGTGCGTCATGTAGAATAGAGCAAAAGACCTTATCCCACCCTGAGCAAGAGCGAAGGGTCCGACCCTCCCCACTTCTCGCAGAGAAAGTCGGATCCTTCGCATAGCTCAGGATGGGGAACCAATTCTCGATATGCTCGATCTAATTTCCGTCGGCGACGTCAAACTGGATACGTTCATAGTTCTGCACGAAGCAAGCGTGAAGTGCGAATTGAAGATGCCGGAATGCAAGCTGTGTATCAATTACGGGGACAAAATTCCGGTTGAGGCCTTTGTGACCCAAGTTGCGGGAAGCGCTCCAAACGTAGCCATGGGCCTGGCAAAATTGGGCCTTCAAACAAGTGTTCTGAGTCACATGGGCGATGATGACGTACACGCACAAGCACTGCTCTTCCTTAATCGCCACAAAGTAGATACCAGCCTCATCAAAACAAAAAAAGGCATCCGCTCAAGCGCCGCCGTGGTGCTCAACTACAAAGGCGAATCAACCCAGCTGGTTGATTTTGTCCCGCAGGAATACCACCTTCCTCTCCGGCTCCCAGCCACGAACTTTTTGCATATTTGCGAGCTAGGCGATGGCTATGAACATCTTTATGAAGATGCTGTTGTCTACGCCAAAAAAGGAGTCCGCCTCAGCCTCAACCCAGGATCAATCCAAATCAAACAGAAAAAGCCCGAACTTTTTAACCTCCTGGCTGTATGTGAAGTACTTTTTATAAACATGAGCGAAGCGCATGCCCTCCTGGAGAAAGAGGGGGACGTGATTCACGAAATCATGTCCATGCTGAAAGCGCTTGGTCCAAGATATGTAGTGTTAACAGATGGCCCCAGGGGTGCATATGCGTATGACGGCAAACAGCTTGATGTCATTCCTGCGTTCCCTGGCATAATGAAAGAAGCAACCGGTGCCGGCGACGCATTTTCTTCAGGTTTCTTAACTGCCCTCATCAAAGGCAAACCGCACCGGGAAGCGCTCCGTTGGGGCTCCGTCAATTCGGCCAGCGTCATTGAACACGTTGGCCCGACTCTCGGCCTTTTGTCGAGCGCTGAGATTATGAAGAGATTGAAGGCGCATCCGGGGTATCAGAGCAAAGAGTTGTAATTATCGAGTACTCCTATTCCCACCCCGACGTGAGGAGGGGTAGCAAGGATGCCAAGTTTCAGTAACCAATCCTATCCCTCGCTCTGCTCGGGATGGATACAAGAGCCATAGAGATATGCATTACCCCCTCTTCATCCTCCCCTTTGACCACCGCTCGGGCCTGGCTAAGGAAATATTCGGCAAAAAATACCCGCTTAAAGGCAAAGATGTTGAGGTCGCCAGAGATCTCAAAATGATCGTTTGGGAAGCAGTCCAGCAAACACTCGCAGAAGCTGAAAAAGCGGGCACGCCAGGCATCCTTGTAGATGAAGACCTTGGCGCCCAAGTGATTGAAGAAGCAAAAGCCAAAGGCGTGGTCCATATTGTTTCGACCGAAAAAAGCGGATCGGATCTTGAGTTCATTCATGGTGATGATTTTGGCCAAGCTCTGCTCGAGGTAAAACCTACGTACGCGAAGGTGCTGGTTCATTACAATGTTGGCGAAGAGGCCGTTAACGAACCGCAACGCGAAAAGCTGAAGCGACTCGCCGATTTCTGTTCATCGAGCAATATTCCGTTAATGCTTGAGGTACTGACCAAGGCCACGCCCACAGACCCCGCCCCCGTCATTGCCTCGCTCCGCGAATTAATCGAGCACGGAATCATCCCCGCTATTTGGAAACTGGAAGGTTTTTCGAGTGTTGAGTCCTGGCACAAACTCGCAGAAGCAACTGACGTGCCCATCATCATGCTTGGGCGGGGAGAATCTGCGAGTGCTGTTGAAAGCTGGACCAAAGCCGCCGCCCAAAGCGGAGTGGTTAGCGGTTTCGCCATCGGCCGAACCATTTTCCTGGACGCGCTCAAGAGATTCCACAACGAAGAGATCTCAAGGGAAACGGCCGTCAAAGAAATCGCCAAAAACTACTTGCATTTCATTGATGTTTGGAAACGGAATGCATCGGTGTAGAATTAAGTCATCCAGCGCCCCATCGTCATCATGGGCGGTGTTGTCATCCCGAGTGCAACGAGGGATCTGATTGGTCGATGCATCATCCTGATGGCCAATCAGATCCCTCGGCCGTCGGACGGCCTCGGGATGACAACAGCGCCAGGAATAAAAATTATTATGCACGACATCATCGCCATCGGTTCTGCCACCAGGGACGTTTTTCTTCTTTCGAAAGAATTTCAGCTGATCAGATCAGAGGCTTTTTCCACGGGCGTGGGCGAATGCGTGGCTTTGGGTGAGAAGATCGACGTTGACGAGCTAGTTCTTTCAACCGGCGGAGGGGCTACGAACGCGGCCGTGACGTTTTCCCAACTCGGCTTTCAAACCGCGGTGGTGTCAAGAATTGGTGATGACGAACCAGGGAACTCGATCCTCTCAGCCCTAACAACGGCAAAGATTGACACAAGCTTCGTAAAAAAAATAAAAGGCGGGCAAACCGCTTACAGCACGCTGTTAACTGCGCCGAACGGCGAGCGGACTATCCTCGTTTATCGCGGAGTTTCTGCCGAGTTTGCCCTGGCTGACGTTCCATTCAAGGCGCTTTCGGCCAAGTGGTTTTATGTCAGCTCGCTATCCGGAAATGTCGCCTTGCTCGCAAAAATAATCGCCCATGCCAAAAAAATTGGCGCAAAAATCGCTGTGAACCCGGGCGGAGGCGAACTCGGTAAATCAGCCGAACTTCGAGCCCTCCTCAAAGACGTTGACGTGATCCTGGTCAATCTTGAGGAAGCTCAAAAACTCACCGCGTCGGACTCGAAAGACGGGAAGGAACTCGCCGGGTTGCTCACGGGGTCGATACATGGATCGACCCCTACGGCAACCCTCGCAATTGTGACCGATGGACCAAGGGGCGCATACGCCGTCCAAGGAAAGATCAAATACTCGGCCAGAAACAGAAATGTGAAATCCGTTTCCCGTACGGGTGCGGGTGATGCATTTGGCTCAGGCACCGTAGCCGGCCTAATGAAGGGATTGTCTGTTGAGGATTCTCTAAAAATCGGCACACTGAACGCTGAAAGTGTCATTCAGCATGTGGGTGCCAAAGCCGGAATTATCACCAAATGGCCTACCGACAAAGCCTTAGAGGAGATTCGGGTTTTTGTCACAAAGTGACGTATACTTTTGTTGAATGAATCATAATACGCTGTCGTCACCTCCCTCTTATGCCCCCAGAACCCAAAACAACTCATCGCGGTTGGGCCATCATGTTCATCTTATGGAACTTTGGGTTGCTTATTGCAATCATTGTTCTCCTGGTCCAGCTCAATCAATCCAGAGTAGACACCAAAACCATCGCCAAGGCCTGCGCTGAGGCAGCCGTAAGCGCCATAAAATAATATGCCTTCCCCCTCAAAAGGCCCCATCATTGTCCTCTCGCTCCTAATCACCATGTTATGTTTATCAATTGGCGCCATTGCGCTCATCATTATCTTTAATGCCAATCGTCCGGATTCAGCCGCCATCGCTCTCGCTTGTAAGAGCGAGGTTGGTACGGCAATCTCAAAAGAATCTGACAAAGTAGCAAAGGCGTGCGAACAAGCCGCAAAAACGCAAGCGTACAGCTATCCGGGGTCCGTCTCGCTCCCGTCTTTCGAGTTGCCAACCGGCTGGTCCGCTACCGTTGAACCGGCCCCCATCTCTCCGGATGACAAAGTGAATATCAGCCAAATGGCGAGTATTTACCCTACACCCGTCATCTATTCCTGCGTGGAATGCGACGGCGGAAGTGCGCCCGTTGTCACGGTCACCACTCAGGATAAAACAACCGCTATGACCGGCGCAGATTTCAAAGACGAAAAAGCCTTTGCATCCTATCTCCAAGATGCATTCGCTACCGCCAGCTCAACCGCCGACTTTCACGTAAATAATGTGAAGGTGCAACAAGGACCTCTTCTCTCCCCCTTTAGCTGTGGAACAACGTTCTTTGTCTCTTCTACTCAAGGATCATCTGACGGTTTTTGGGCAGATCACACCGTGGAGCATTACTACATCATTGGAGAGAAACACATCACCAATATCACCTATAACGAAATCTTGGGATCAAGCAAAGATCCGGAAGCACGACGAACCGCCTTGCGCGCACAATGGGATCAATTCAAAGCCTCCGTTAATTGTCTCGTTCCCGGTTTTGACGCTCATTTCTGGGGCCCTACACAATAATCTGTTATGACCAAGATTTTCGTGACTCGTGACATTCCGGATGAAGGACTAAAAATGTTGCGCGCCAGGCCCGACATTGAGGTTAAGGTGTACGAGGAAAACAAGAAGATCCCTACCGGTGTCTTGAGGTCAGGCGTAAAGGGAGCGGACATCATCCTCTCGCTCCTGACTGACAAAATCGACGACGGCATCATGCGCTCGGCGGGCAAACAACTGAAAATGATCGCGAACTACGCAGTGGGGTTCGACAATATTGATCTAGAAGCTGCGAAAAAGCGCGGAATCATGGTGACGAATGCTCGCGCGCCGGAAGTTTCAGAAACTGTGGCCGAGCATGCCGTGGCGCTCATCTTCGCCCTCGCCCACCGAATTGTCGAAACCGATGACTTCACTCGCGCCGGCAAATACAAAGGCTGGGGGCCAAAGATGTTCTTGGGTGTGGATGTTATGGGGAAAACCCTTGGCATTATTGGCGGTGGAGCTATTGGCGAGGCGCTGGCCAGACGAATGAAAGATGGTTTCGATTTAAAGATCATCTACAACGACATCAAACCCAACGAAAAATTTGAAAAAGAGTTCGGCGCCACGTTCATGGAGAAGGACGAGCTCCTAAAGCACGCAGACTTCGTCTCTCTCCACGTTCCCCTCTTGCCGAGCACGCATCATCTGATCGGCGAACGCGAGCTCAAACTCATGAAGAAGTCGGCGTACATCATTAACACATCGAGAGGCCCCGTGATTGACGAAAAAGCGCTCGTGGTCGCCCTCTCGCGCGGCGATATTGCCGGCGCAGGACTCGACGTCTACGAGTGCGAGCCGTTGATCGACTGTGACCCAACGGATACGTACGATCTGCGTAAATTACCGAACGTGGTGCTCACTCCCCATACGGCTAGCGCGTCCATCGAGGCGCGCCAAGCCATGAGCCGAGCGTGTGCTGAGAATATTCTCGCTTTCCTTGATGGAAAAACCCCGCCGAATGCCGTCCGTTGATGTACGGGCCGACTTCAATGTCGGCCATCCTCACGGTTATCCCCACCGTCATCCCCAGGTGCGCATAAACCATGGTGCAATATAAATAACTCCCCAGGCGTGAATGATCGACGCATAATCGATCAAACAAATGGGGATTTATGTTTTCATGGAAAAAAATTGGGCGCAAGAATCCACGATTATCCGGTTTCGATTATTCAACGCCCGGCATGTATTACGTGACATTGAACACAAATAATCGAAATCACGAATTCGGAGGCGTAATCGTCAATCGCAGCGAAGGGGCCGACTTCAATGTCGGCCCTCCTCAGATCCACATCCGGTTAACCCCGTTCGGTTCAATGATCAACGAATGGTGGTCAACCATACCCAATAAATTCACCAATGTGGGTTTACATGAATATGTGGTTATGCCGGATCATTTCCACGGCATCATCGAAATAATTAATGAGAAAGAGCCGACATTGAAGTCGGCCCCTACGACGATCAATTCGCCGGCACAGACCGATTTACCCCGGGTAATGCAATGGTTTAAATCGGTTTCGACCAATGAATACATTCGTTGGCACAAAATAAACCATAAATATTTTGACCGTCGATTATGGCAAACGAATTATTACGAACACATAACACGGAATGACGGCGATCTCGATCGAATCCAACAATATATCATCAACAACCCAAAAAAATGGTGGGAAGACGGCCATCCGGTGATATATACTGATGCCTAGGAAGTAAGGGTCGACTTCTATGTCGACCCCCACTGTATGCCCATCACCCGCAACTCTAATCCCCTTCTCTATCACACCGCAGTATGGAGCCACCGCGTTAAACGGTGGCTTTCTTGGGTCATCGGTTCTCACAGATATGCGAGCACTCGAACAAATGAACCCCTCCCCCATAAGGTAACGGATCATAAATCCATTCTTATTCGAGTGTTAAAAGGCGTTGACCCCACGTTCCAGTACAACAAGGTGAACAATCTCAAGCTGGCCTGCGCCAAAGTGAACGGTATCATTCTAAAGCCGGGACAGAAATTTTCGTTTTGGAAACTGGTAGGCGAGCCGACCGAGAAAAAAGGCTATCTCCCCGGACTTGTGCTCTCCGGAGGCGAGGCCGTCTGTGGAATTGGCGGTGGACTCTGCCAGATGGCGAACATTCTGCACTGGATGGCGCTTCATTCACCCCTCGACGTGATTGAGAGACATCATCACAGCTTTGATATGTTTCCCGATTCTGGCCGAGTGATCCCGTTTGGGACAGGCGCCTCGCTCTTCTACAACTACATTGACTTTGGCCTACAAAATAAGACAAAGAACACCTTTCAAATACTCATGTGGGTTGATGATAAATATCTGCATGGCGAAATCCGCTCGCAAAAACCCGTGCCGGTAAGCTATCACATTAGCGAGCGCGATCATGCCTTTGTAAAAGACATAACGAGTGGCAAGCATTTCCGAAAAAACGCCATTTGGCGCAAGACCGTTAGCAAAAAAACCGGCAAAACCGTGAGCGAAAACGAACTCTTCAGAAACTTCTCGGAAACCAAATACACACCAGCTGATGTCCTGTAGGCCAAAGAGATGTTGTTGACCGGGTTTAAAACGAAACGGCCCTACTCCCCCGAATGGGAAGCAGAGCCGTTGACGCGAGACTTGTCGAACCACGCCTTGGCCCGCCGGACAAGCTCAAACGTGATGGCCGCAATGAGCGTGCCGGTAACCGCCTCGTTGTACCCCCAGGCGACAAAAGCGTCGATGAAGGTGAAGACGGGTATGATCGGGACGAGCACCGAAGGGAGCGCTACCACATTCAGGATGTCAGATCCCGACTCGAGCACGTTCAGGAGAACGAGTGCGGGCAGAAGTACGCAGGTTGAGATGCCTGCCACTTTGTGCTCAATCCACTGCAGGGCGGTTTCCTTGAGCTTAGCCTTCTCTGCTTCAATCTTGTCTTGCATAATCTTCAGCCTCCGGGTTCTCTAGACCGGAAAGCCTAACAAATAATTGACAAATAGTCAACGTAAAAGTAGAATTCCAGGGCGTTTTTCAAAGGTTTTACGGGCCAATAGCTCAGTTGGTAGAGCATCTGCTTTGCAAGCAGAGGGTCTGGGGTTCGAGTCCCCATTGGTCCACCATGAAGGAGAAGCCTGAACAGGGCTTCTCCTTTGTTTTTGCAAATGTCTGTTATAGTACCCGCATATGATGTCGAAGTTTTTGTCTGTTGCTGTTGTGGCAACGCTGTTTTTGCCAAATATGGCTAGCGCGGAGACGCTGGTCATGAGCGTGAAGCCCTTTTTTACAGACCAAACTACGGTGGGCAGTTTCATTTCAGCGGACATTGACCATGATGGCGTGAACGAAGTGATCGCAGGCGCCCCGCGCGGTCAAAAGCCATATGTTCGAGTATACAAAGCGGACGGCACACTCGAAAAAGAATTCTTGGCCTACGCTGAAACTTTCACGGGCGGGGTCAACATAACGGCGTGCGATCTCGTGCCCGGTGGCGATCTTGAACTCGTAACTGGCGCTGGCTACACCGGTAGCCCGCACATCAGAACATTCGACAGCACAGGCAACGCTCTGCCGACTAACTTCGATGCTTACAATGTAACTTTTAAGGGCGGGGCCAACGTAGCCTGCGGAGACGTGGACGCGGACGGCCAGGCAGACATTGTTACCGGCCCTGGCGTAACCGGCGGTCCGGATATCAAAGTGTTCTCAAACACCGGCACGCTCAAATATGAAATGTTCACCGGGTCAGCAAGCGACCCGGTTGGCGCCTACGTGGCCGTGGGCAATATTGATGGAACAGCCGGAGATGAAATAGTCACCTCCCCCGTGTCTGCGGGCATTCATGGCATTACCACGCTCGCGGTCAGAAAAGGACGACTGAGTTTCCTCACCGCCTTCCCCGTAGCGCTCACTCCCTCCCTCAGCTCGCCCATTACCCTAGCTGACGTCTCAGCTGATCCTGGCTTTGAGATTGCCATTGTCAAAAAAACTGGTCCTGATATCACCGTCCAGTCCTACACGGAAAACGGCGTATCCTCCGGCTCGCAAAAACTCGTCAAATCCTCGCTTGGCGTAGTGGCCTCGCTTGGCGCGCAAAACGGAACAGCCCGCTTTGTCGCTGCCAACACGGCCGGGGATACGGATATGCTCGCCCTTCCAAAATTCATCAAAGTAGACATCTCAGAGCAGAAACTGACCGCCTACGAATACGGCGTAGAGGTGAAAAACTTCCTAGTCTCAACCGCCAAACCCGGTTTCAAAACCCCCATCGGAAAAACCACGGTCATGGCCAAGATCCCGATTATGGATTACGTCTGGAACTACGGCCCCGGAGACAAACGGAACTACAATTTGCCCAATGTAAAATGGAACCTGCGCGTCTTCCCCCACATTTACATTCACTCCGCCTATTGGCACCATAACTTTGGCCACCCCATGAGCCATGGTTGCATTAACACAAGTATCCCGGATGCTGACTGGATCTTTCATTGGGCCGAGCAAGGAACGGCAGTAGAGACAGTGCCGTGATCTGACAGGGAGAAATAGGATACAATACGTGTTGTATGAACGAATTTCTGCGTCGCAGAGAACCAGATTGGGTGGCGCGTGGCGTTGGGACGCCGGATGAGATAGAAGCCAGGGCTGATGAAATGGCCCAGAGAGAAGGCGAAACCAGTCCAACTGCCATAGCGAAAAAGTGCGAAGATCTGGCCCGCGAATATGGGCCTGAGGCGCTCCGAGCAATGCTCGCCTCCATGCAGAAGGCGCTTGATGAAGGACGATCACTGAAGTCTGGAGAACTACTTGAGCCCCTCAAAGAGAAACCCCCTCATTCAGAGGTACGAGAACGAATACTTAATATTCTCGAACAATCTGGAATCATTGAAAAACGCGCCGATGGCGTGCTCATTGTTGATGACGAACGGCTATTCGCAGAATTCAACAAGACAAAAAACCGCAAACTAACTGAAGATGCTACCCCTGGCTATAATTCCTTGGGCGCCTCACGGCTTGAAAGGCTGGGCAATACGTTCGCCGGGGAAAAAACCGTCTTAAAAAGCGAACTCGAGCAAAACCCGGAGGCCGAGCCCAAACCGCTCTTTTACTTGCCCGAATATCAAGCCGATGCTTTAGATATTCAAAAGATAAAACAAGCTAAGTTTCATTTTGGCCTGTGGGAAGTGCCAGCCGGCACATCCGGTTCAGAGACTGCGGCGGCTACCCGCCAGCCAGCTACTGTCACGGAAATTAGTTTTCTTGAGGCTAGCATCCCGGCCCTGCTCTATCACCCAAAATATGGTGATGCCAAGCGAGATGAAAACGGCCGTCTGCTCGTAAAAACAGGGGGCGAGTATAAACCGCTGTCACGCAAGTGGCTGAATGAAGTTGGCGGATTAACCTTTTCGCATGAAGGCCGGCCAAATGCCATGGATTCAAAGGCGATTGAGCTCATCTCCGCCTACGCACCGGAACTCTTAAAGCGTGGGCTTTTAAAAGAATCTGACTTTGGCAAAGAAGCCCAGGGCCGGCAAACTGCAGAAACTATTCGCGTGTCCGCCAGCGGAACTGTCCAAATTGATGCCGTCAGACACTACATAGGCCGGCAATTTAAGGATCGCCAGATTCGTATTGATAAACTCGATAATGGCCAAGCAGTTATTGTTGAGCTCGACGAAAACGGAATAGCTACCCCGCTCTCCGTGATGAACGTTTTTGCACGAGGCAATCCTGACCTGAAGGAAAGCAAAACGAGTACGAGCTCCTTCTTTGAAGCTGGCGGTAAGCTGACAAATATACGCGAGATGCCGGAAACTGGCCTTGAAGGCTATGAAGCATTCTTAGATTTCGACAACAAGCTCCGGCAAGAAACGGATGATTCGGTTTTCGAGTTGACCAAAGATTTGCGCCAGGAATTCATGACGCATCCGGTGCTCATAGAGAAGAACCGCGAACAATTCACCTCGCTCGTTAGCGTTTCCGGCAAAAACGGACTTGAAACCATCGGCGCGTTGCTTGACAATACCGAAATTTGTGAACGAGTGGTGAGTACAGCCCTCGCACTCCCCGAGCAAGAGCGCGCAACTGTCCTCCCGCTTCTGCGTGAAGCCTCACTCGCCCGACGGGATGCCCTAAAAGCACTCAACGAAGCCAAAACAGCCGGCAAGATCAAAGACCTAGACTACCGGAAAATGACGTTTGAAATTAACCGCCGGCTCACTTCTCTACTAACCGCCGCCGAGGATACCTCGAAAGTTCGGGAGAGCCGAAATGAGACCGAACGCGATACGGCTGCGGCAAAACTCGCTGAACAAGGGCACGAGCTGGTGCTGTTCACTACCCTGTTCAAGGGCTCATTTAAAGGCGCCGAAAAATTGAACTTCGACGAAATGAAGAATCTTCGGTTTGCCGAATCCACACCAGACATGCTGACGGATCAAGACCGGGAAGAAATGCTGGCTATCTTTGATAAAAACTGGGAGGATCAAGATCGGGTTGCCGCCGCAGCATTCCGCAAAGTACTCGAAGCCAAGTTTGAGAAAGAAAACACCGATACCCACTTTTATACGCTCAAAAAAGACGGGCAATTAGCGGCTTTCATGCGCTTTGACCATCGGGATGATATCGAGCCTGGCGCATACTACGCGGGATCGCTCAATATTGCCCCCTCGCTCCGTGGTTCGGCTATAGGCGAGGCCTTCATGAAAAACACCCTAGACGCTGAAGCGGAAAAACATCCCATTTACGCCCACTTCATTCCGGATGCCATAGTAGGCGCAAAATATGTTGAAGATGGCCTACTTATTACAGGCATCACGAAGGTGACCGCCGAAGGGAAATCGAGCGTCGAGCTCTCACTTAGAAGAGATGACCGGCGCACAAACCAATTCAAGGCACGCGCTAAGGGAGTTACGCCAGAGGCGCTAATGGCTGGAATGGAAGGTGTCAGAATACTTAGCTTTGACTACTCAAAAGAAAAATCAGCCTTCATCCAAGCTATCAAAGACGCCTCTCACAATGGAGAAGTTATTTCGCGCTACTGGCTTGATCCAAAAAATTCTAATAGGCGTTACTTGGCGATCGAACCAGATATACCAGTGCCAGCAAGAGCTGAAGATGTTGAAGCGGCTGCGTGAGAAACTGACTTCCAAATAAATTCGAATTGAGCTCGCTGCAAGTTGGCGATATTCGCGTCTTCAATGATCACTGAGATAATTTTTTCTGGTGTCAACGTGAGAAATGCCACTTTATTGTCGTAAAGTTCCATAGCCGTTCTAAAGCCGGACACAAAACCAGGAACTAAGGCAATATCAGTAGACTCCCCGCCCATTGAACGCATATACGCTTTAGCTGCCTCGTTATCCGGCAGAATGATCCGTTTTGGGATTCCCTTCTTTTTCCGCTTGGCTACATAACGAGCGTTAATTTCGGCGATCGGTCCAACAATAGAGGCTGGATCAAAGTATGTGAGAATCTCCCCTCTTGCAGTGAGCGAGTCATCAAGCGCCTGTTCAAAACCATCCAGCCCTTCAAAAACCTGAATCGCTGGCCGGCCGGTGGTTAGGTTAAAGGTGGAGTTTAACTTGGGCAGTTCTTCTTTGAATTCTGCGCCTAAACGGTCAATCTCGCGTTTCTTGGCTTCTACTAGAGAAATAAGCTTATTAGGCTCTGTAGCTCTATAAATCTGCTGTTTGCCAGCGGTAACTGAGATTAGCCCTTTTCCAACTAAGGCCGTTAAAACGTTATATACGTTCCCCCGGCCCAGGCCAGATTCCGGCACCAAATCTACAGCCTTTGACTCCCCCTTTATAAGAAGCAGTTCATACATTTTTGCCTCATTCTCTGATAGGCCAAGTTTTTGCAGTAATTCGGTATACATAGGGTGTCTCCATCCTGAGCCATGCGAAGGATCCGACTTTCACCAGTGAGAGTCGGACTCTTCGCTCTCGCTCAGAGTGGGATTAATGCTTTGATGAGGCCACTTTATCACATTTTGCCAAATGATCAATGGCACTCTGTGCATATCTTACTTGGCTAATATTAGCTATATTCTATATGCAGTGCCAGGGCGCGCTTGACAGAAGTCAGAATTTATGGTACGATGTCTTTGTGGGGTGAAGCAAGAGAACAAGCCAAGAGATCAAGTGAGTAACTTGAACCTTTAACAACCTGAGAGAGCCCAGCCTACGGGTAAATGTAGGACGCAGAAGTTCCCTTCTATTATATAGCGGGTTGAAGCTTCTGAAGGCAGGTTTGCAGATCTCTCAATGAAAGAACTGTAAACCTGCCTTTCTTTAATTGCCCGAGAGAGGGCGAAAGAAGAAGGCCTTGTCCAGCTCAGCTGGACCTTCACATACTGATACAAGTTTGAGCAACGCGTGCCCAAGAGAGGGCATTGCTCGAAAGTGAGATCAGTTCTGCTAGTTGATCAGTCGCTACTGATCACGTTGGAACCGCATCCGGAATACCTGCACTTGCCCACGGGCGAGTGGCTACCACGCGGTTCCCCCACACATCCCTAACAGAATGCGTGTGGTAATGAGTGCGAGACGGCCCAAGCCGTCTACCCTAACGTAGTCCGGCTTAGCCGGACGAAGTGGGTCAGAAGCTTGGACCGTTCTCATTCCTTACCAAGAAAAGATGGACCGGAAAGCACAAATGCTGACCATCTTGAGAGAGGAAGTCCATTCACAACTAAATAACGAGAGGATCGACGATATCTTAAAGACGCCGATCAGAGATCACTGGACGATTTCCAGCATTCTATGCCGATGAAATCACCTTCCAGCCTCTGATGCAGGCCATTTTGGATCCTTCGATCACTTCTTATCGGGCCAATGACGCAAGTCAGCGGTTCCGGAGAAACTCTCCATGCGTACATCCCGGCCTCCATCTGGGATGTGCTCATAGAGAGTTTCTGGCACCCCATAGTCTTTGACCTCCATTCGAGGATTATGAGGTGCCTGAAGAAACCTTCCCCAACGGGGACGTAGAGGCGTACGTGAGTCGCCAAGAAAAGGAGATCATCATGGCCTTCAACCGGTTTTCCGAGGTGATCGCGAGACTCGAGACGGCGATTGCGCCGCTCGAAGACGCCCACCGGGCGGGGGTGGCTTCGGCCACTTCCGCCATCGACACCGCTAAGGTGGAGGTCGCGGCTGCCCGTGACCTCAAGGCGGAGGCGATCGCCACGGGCGACGCCTCCGCCTGCACCTGGTCGCAGACGGAGCTGGAGGGCGCGTTCCGCGCCCTCCGCTCGGCCGAATCCGCGCTTGTCGCGGCCCGGAAGCCCGGCCAGGCCCTGCGCCAAGGCCGGGCAGAGCTGGCCGCGGCCCGCGCCCGCCTCACGGCGGGCGAGAGCCTGGCGACGCGCCGCGAGACCGCGGCCGCGCGCGAACGCGGAATCGGGGTGCCCCTCAACACCCCATTCGAGGGACTCGACTGAACATCTAATCTGTCATCCTGAGGCCGTTCGACGGCCGAAGGATCTGATTGGAAGTTCTGAGAGTCGTCCCAAAAATACGCGGCATCTTCGCGGGGTTTCCGAATGCGGGAACTGGAAGGAGCCTTTACTCAGCAAGATTATTGCAATTCTAACTGTGCATGACGAGCAAGCTGGAAAATGTGAGATTCCATGCGGTCACTTTTAGCTCGAAGAGCTGCAATTTCCGCTTCGGTAATTTTATATAAACTCGTAAAGCCGTCTATATGAGTCAAGATATCGCTCTTAAAAGCAAACAGGTCGTCCTTGGTGGCAAAATGACGGAAATCGTCCTTCTTGGCGAATTCACGAAGATCATCCCTTGTCGGGAAGTTCTTCAAGTCGTCCTTCGTAGCAAAGTTCTTAAGATCATCTTTGGTAGCAAAGTTCTTCAAATCGTCTTTGGTCGCAAAATTCTTCAGATCATCCTTCGTAGCGAAATATACAAGATCCGATTTCGTCACCATCTGATCCTTCATGGATCTGACGATCTCTAATAGATTTTGCAGCGTCGATTCAACGTTCATATATTCAGAGTGTACCTAATAAGTTTTGTCGAAGCAATCGCTTCAATCCTTAACTGACTTTTTAACCCTTCGCCACTAGTTTCTCATTACACGAGACGCGGGGGTTGAGACGTCAGTTAAGGACCTTCCGGTTCTTACGGCAGGCATGCCGTCCGCGCTTTTGGCGCATTGGAGGAAAAAATGCGTTTGAACTTCGTATTTGGTCAGGTTCTGGCATTCGAGGCGCTCGCCTCGAATGCCATCGCTCTCGACGGGGCCGTTCAGGGCCCCGCCGTCGACGCCGCCGCCCGGCGGTTCTCGTTCGATCACCACGCCGGCTGCGTCCGGCTGGTGACGCTGGCCACGTGCCAGCAGGTGGCCGTGGCGATCCGCCTCGGCCTCGTGGTAGACGACAAAACGGAGGTCGTGATCAACGACCTCGACGCCGACACGGTCCTCGCCGTGTGGCTCCTGCAGAACCCGGAACGGGTCGGCGAGCCCCGCGTCGTGGAGCTCGTGGAGCGCATCGGGTTGACCGACGCGCACGGGCCGATTTTCGCCCCGCACCCGCTGCACCGCGAACTCGCGCCGGCCTGGGGGTCGAAGGATCCCCAGACGCTCGAGATGCTGGCGGGATTCCTCGCCAAGGTCTCGGCGTACGCCGACGGAGCGTGGCAAGCTCCGCCGGCCCGGCCCGAGCGGAAGAGCGACGGGTTCGGGTGGAACCCGAAAGCCGGCTGGTACGCCATCACGGGCGTAACCGGATTCGACCAGGCCTACGAGGGCGGCGCCCTCGTGGCGGTTCTGTACACCGATGCCCCCAACGGGACGAAGATGTACACGGTCGGAAAGCGGAGCGATCTCGTTCCGTTCCCCGTCGGCCCCGGATCGAAGGTCCGCCCGGCCACCTCGGCCACGGACTTCCTGAATGACACCCTCCTCGGCCGGCTCGCGCTGGCCGAACTCGAGGTGAACCCCGAGCAGTCGCTCGCGGGCAACTGGGGCGGGGCGACCACCGTGGGCGGTTCGCCCCGGAACCCGGACGGCTCGCAGAGCCGTCTGACGCCCGAGCAGATCCTCAAGATCTGCACGGGTATGACCGGATGCCCGACCTGCAAGGGTCGTGGCTACACCGGTCAAGTGACCGGAATGGGCAGTGCGGACTTCTGTCCGGACTGCGGGGGTAAGTAACCCGCCTCACTCGCCCCAAAAAAAAACGCGCTTCATATCTGCGCGGTGAAGTCACGCTGAAGTGACAGAGATATTTGCACTCAAGTAGAGAGCTCGTACCCAATGCACGTGGTACAGAGCTTTCCTTGACTGACCCGTTGATCCCCGGACCACGTCGCTCGCGAGCGACGTGGCGGAGGAATCGACGAGTCAGTTGAGGAAATACCCTCAGAAATCTAAGCCGTCGAACGAACAATGAGATCGGGAATATTCTTAAAATCTCGGAGATTGCGCGTAATTAGAGGAAGGCCATATTCAAGTGCGGTGGCAGCAATAAGCAAATCAGGCAAATCTGTCTTACGTGTTTTGCCAAGTGAGGCAGCTGTGCGAGCAATGCGAGAATCGACCGAATAGATTTTCGTTTCCTGTAAAAACTTGTTCACGGCAAGCTCTTCAACATCACTTATACCAGCTGTTTCTTCAGTCGAGTACTCCACGCTTTGCGCGACTTACGCTGCCAAGCGACGGGATCAAGTTTAGCATCCTTCCAAACGCCAGCGGTGCTGGCAAGCATTGCCTTGATACGCTTAGCATCTGTTGTTCCATTTGCAACCCTCTTAGGCGCTACAGCATAACCGCGTCGTAATTCAGCTACTACGGTCTCCAGCTCTCTGACGCGTACTTCCATTTGTTTCATCGTCATATATCCAGAGCGTAGCATAAGCAAATACAGTCTTCAAATAATTACTCATCAACAGAAGTTCCGTTACAAGTCGTGTCCAAAAGATGCGATTTTTTGCGGTACTTCTCTCGAGGAGAGAGATTAATTCCACTAACCCGCCCCCGTGAAGGGGGCAAGGAGGCCAAGATGGCTTCTCAAAATTCGGCGAGCTCCGCTCGCCTGCCGGTCGCGGACTACCGCGACCAAATCCTGGCGGCAGTAGCCGCCAATTCCGTAGTGATCATCACCGCGGAAACGGGAGCGGGGAAAAGTACCCGCGTCCCGCAGTATCTGGCGCAAGCCGGGTACCGGGTGGTCGTCACCCAGCCCCGCAGGCTGGCCGCCCGGACCGTGGCCGAGCGGGTGGCCGAGGAGATGCAAGTCTCCATCGGTAGCCGCGTGGGCTACGCGACCGGCGAAGACCGTTGCGCGAGCGCGGAAACCGCGGTGCTGTTTTGCACCGATGGCCTCCAGCTCGTCCGCGAGCTGTCCGGCCGCGGCCGGACGGGCGGAAAAACCGTCCTCGTCCTGGACGAAGTCCACGAGTGGAACCAGAACATGGAAGTTCTGGTCGCGTGGACGCGCCAGCGCCAGGAGGCGGGTGAGGACCTGAAAGTGGTCCTCATGTCCGCCACCATGGAGGCAGAAAAACTGGCAAGCTACTTCGGTAGCGCGCCGGTTATTACCGTCCCCGGGCGAGTCTTCCCGGTGGAGCGCCGGACGGCGCGCGGAGCCGACCTCGTCAGCGAGGCGGTGGCCCTCGCGAAGGCGGGACGCAACGTCCTCGTCTTCCAGCCGGGCAAGAAGGAGATCTCGCAAACCTGCGAGGAACTCTCCCGAGAACTCGGCGGGAAGGCGTTGGTCCTCCCGCTTCACGGTGAGGTCGAGCCGGCGGAGCAAAAGCGCTGCTTCGCTCCCCCGCCGGCGGGAAAGGTGAAGGTCGTCGTCGCCACAAACGTGGCGCAGACCTCCGTCACCATCCCGGATATCGACGCAGTGGTCGATTCCGGGATGGAGCGACGCATCGAACTGCGCGATGGCATTGAGGGCTTGGCCCTCCTGCCCATCAGCCAAGCCGACTGCGCCCAGCGCGCCGGCCGTGCGGGGCGGACGAAGCCGGGCGTTTACGTCCTGGCCTCGGACACCAGCCTGTCCGAACGCCCCGCCTTCCCGGTGGCGGAGATCCACCGAACCCGGTTGGACCAGATGGTCCTCCGGCTCGCGGTGCAAGGCTTCGACGCAGTTGCGTTGAAGTTCTTCCACCAGCCGGACAGCTCCGAGCTGGCCCGAGCGAAGAAGTCGCTCGTGGCGCTCGGGGCCATGACGGCGGGCGGAGCCGTCACTTCCGTCGGGCACAAGATGGCCCGCCTCCCGGTGTCCGTGCAGTTTGCACGGATGCTCCTCGAAGCTGAAAGGCTCGGGGTAGTGGAGGAGGTGGCCACGGTGGCCGCCTGCCTGGAGGCCGGGAACATCCTGGCCCGGGACGGCAAGTGGCGGACCCACACCCGGGAGGCCAAGTCTGACCTCTTGGCCGTGCTCGACGTGTATAACGTCGGGCGCGCCATGAAGGGCGGGCAGGGGAAGTCCAAGGGAGATGCCATGCGCGAAGCAGGCATCTTTGCCAAGGACTTCTTCCGCGCGGAGGAAATCCGCCGGAAGCTTCTGGACGTGGTCCACCTCCGGAGCGGGGGCGAAAAATTCGCCAACCCCGAGGCCAAGCGGGAGGCCATCCTGAAGGCCTGCGTGGCTGGGATGGTGGACCACCTGTTCCGGAGTAGCGGCTACGGGCGCTACCGGAACGGAGACTCCGTCGAGCGCGAACTCGCCAAGGAGTCAGTGGTCCGCGGGAGTGAGCCGGCGTGGATCGTCGGCCTCCCGTTTGATATCTCCGGCGTGGGGACGCGCGGTCGTCCCTTCACGCTGAACTTGGTCGGGATGGCTACGGCCGTTAACCCGACCTGGTTGGTGGAGGTGGCCCCGCACCTCTCAGAGAAAAAGGCCGGCCTCCGCCCGGCCTTTGACGCCGCGAAGGACTCGGTGGTTTCGACCACCGAAGTGTTCTTCAACGGGAACAAAGTGGCGGATGAATCCGTCACTGATCCCGCGCACCCGGAGGCCGCCAAGGTCTTCGGGAACTGGCTCGCAGGCCAGATGCTCGGCTAACCCTGAGCAAGGGCGGGTCTAAGACCCGCCCGATACTGCACTTCCCGGCTACGCTACGCACAAAACGCGTGGCCGGGACGCTTACCGGTTGCTGGTAGAAAAATCTCGAGCAACCATTGGCGACAAACCCCGTACGGGCGGGTCTAAGACCCGCCCAAAAGGAGGGAGCATGACGCTCCAAGAAATTATTGAAACCAACCGTGTCCGCCAGCAGCGGGCGCATGAATTGAACCGCCGCGCAGGCGCGGTGGTTCTCCCGGTGTTGAGCCGGGAGGAAATGGAGACGTGGCTTATGGCCCGTCTCCAGGGCGCCCGCCGGGCGGCGGAGATTGCGGACTTGTCCGCACTCCTCCTCCCGGCGCTCGATGCCGAAGTGGAGGGCGAGGTGCTCCGGAGCAATCCGGACACCATCGCCCTCCTCGGGCGCGAGCACCCGGTGGAGTACCGGGCGGACTACTACGGTAGGCCGCAGGCTCCCCAGGTAACGCTCAGCCACGAGTGCGGCGAGCACGCCTGGCGTGATCTGCCCGACACGGGCGTCACGCTCCCGGGTGGCCGGGCCGTGGAGGTGAACGTCGTAGTTAATTACTACGAGTTCGCCGAAACGAGCGTCCCCGCACTCAAGGGGAAGGTGCTCACGCACCTGAACCAGGAGCAGTGGAACTCGTGGGTTCGCCCCGAGATTCCGCTCCCAACGGAGCAGGATCTGCGGGACGACGACCACGTCGTCCCGTTCGAGGTGGTGGCCTATGGCCACTGTCTCGTGACGGGGGCGAAACTCCGGGCTTACGGGACCCTGACCCCGAAGGCCTATCGGTACTACGGTACCGATCCGTACTTCGAGGCCGCGTGGTACCGGGACCCGACTGAGGCTCAACAGGCCGCCTCGGCTTCGGCCGAAAAACTCTGCGAGCTCTTCGTTGAGCTCAAAAAGAAAGCCGAAAAGGAGGCGGAAGACGCCCGCCTCAAGGCTGAGGAGGACGCCATCCGCGCGTCCGCCGAGGCGCTGAGGTCGGAGGTGTACGCGATTTACTCGCGTCTCGCCTTCGGCGTCAGCCTCCCGGACGGGATGCGGGAGGAGCTGTCCGTAAAGGCCGGCTACTCCCTCCCTTCCGGCCTCGGAGAGTTGAAAACCTGGGCGGAGGAGACCAAGTCCCTCTGCGCCCGGGCGCTCTCCGCCGAAGCCGCGGCCAAGGTGGCGGAAGAGCGCCGCCTCGAGGAAGCGAGATTGGCCAAAGAAGTGGAGGAGCATGAGTACGCTCCCATCTTTGAGGCCTTGCCCGGGATCCAGCTCGACTGGGCCCGGAGCATCCGCGCCTTTGCGGAGGTGATGGCCGAAGGCCGCGGCCCGGCCGAGGCCGTGAAACTCCTCGAAAAGGAGTACTCCGCCTCGTACGGTCGGGGCGGACGGCAGGAGGCCATGCGCCGCCTGCGGTCCGTCCGCGAGTCGGACGTCGGCGCACGTTTCCTCGGGTTCGCCCGGGCGCGTGACGTGGACGAGTGGCTCTTCGGGGCCGTGGCCTGGCTCAAGTCCAGAGCCTCGGCCAAGCAGGCGGTCAAACCCCCTGCCTCGTCGCCCGCCACCACGGCGCCGCAGCCGGCCGTAAAGCCGGCAACGGCAAGCGTCGAGCCCGGCAAGCTCGACCTCTCCGGCCTGTTTGGCGGAGGGGTCATGGTGACGAAGCGCAAGTAGCGCTGTCACCCTGACGAGCTTAAAAACTCGCCAAAAAAATTGTTCTTTGCATTCACTCGAGGAGAACCGCCGTTATGCACATCGCGCCGGTTCTCTCCTCACCCGATCACTTCAACACTCTCTCGTTGGAGTGATCAGATGAGGACCGATCACTGCGCAGTTCATGCGCGATCGTGTTCCTTGATTGGAGGCTAACATGGCCATGATTAAAACCCGTTCGAAAACCGTACGCGAGCAGTTGCTCGCGCAAGGGTTCACCCTGGCCGGGACCGAATCCCGCCAGCTAGACCATGGGCGAGGACCGTGTTGTTGCTGGGATGACGGCTACTGTGGCGACTGCCACAGGGCGGCCGTCTACAACTTCGAGCTACTGGCCCCTCCGGCCGGCATGACACCCAAGGCGGCCCGCGCTGCCCTGCGAGAGGAAATCAAAAAGATTCACGAGGGGGGCCACCGCACGAACAGCGGCGGCTGGTTCCAGCGCGAGTACTGACCAAATACCGCCGGCTTCTTTCTTACTTTCTTTGCCTGAAAAGTAAAGTGACTCGTGGACGATGCGCTTCGCACAGCCGTCGTCCTCTCATCCGGCTTTGTCATGTACTCACTCTCTCGAGTGCATGGCCAGGCCAGACGAGGACCGATCACTGCGCAGTTCATGCGCGATCGTGTTCCTTGATTGGAGGCCAAGATGGCCGAAAAATCCGATTGGAATTCTTTCAAAGAGAGAGAAACTAAATGGACGAGCGAACAATCAAATCGGGAATATTCTTAAAATCTCGCAAATTATGAGTGATGAGAGGAATCCCGTATTCAAGTGCAGTGGCGGCTATTAGTAAATCTGGAAGTCTGGTCTTACGAGTTCTACCAAGTTCTCCAGCCCGACGAGCAATTCTGGAATCGACTGCAAGAGTCTCGCAAGTCTCGACAATTAGTCTAATGATTTTAATATCAGACTCGCTCATGCCGGAAAAACGGAATAGCTCAGCTTCAGTAATGACAGAAATAATAAACTCGCCCTTATAAATAGGCGGACGAAGCGTAGACGTCTTGAGGTACTCAATGACGATGTTTGTATCAAGTAAAACTGACACATTAACGAGCGTCCCATTCTTTACGGATCTTTCGTTGCCAAGCAACTGGGTCTTTCGGAAGTTTATCCTTCAGTGTTCTGGCGGCATCTTCCCAAACTTTGCGAAGACGCTCTCGTTCTGTGGCCCGTACCGTTCTTTTGCGAAGCGGATGCAAATAATCCCGACGCAATACGACCGCTTGTTGCTCAAGTTCTCGCATACGTGCTCCAATTTGTTGGATCGTCATATGGCTAAATGTTAACACAAACAGGCACCTCTGCAAATAAATCACTCTGCAGGGCGCGTTCTCAAAGTTCACGATTACATCGTCGTGGATTTTGAGAGCGTGGCAAAAGTAGCACGCTCAAGTTTGAAATCCGTCTCATCAGAGACGGTCGGCAGACCATACCCCGTCAAACGGGAGCCGTTCAAAGCGCTGGAATATGCGCAGGGAGAAGAAATGGCCCGCACTGAAAAAGAAATCACCGCCGCAGTGGCGAGGGCCGTGGTCAACCACGGCCCCGCCGAAATCCTCGAGGCCGCCAAAGGGCACGAGGAGTCGGGCAGAAATGCCCGGAACACGGAGGCCTGCGCGAATCACGCTGGCCAGCAATTCGCCGGGGATCAGGGGATCCATGCGGCCGGAGAGGCGGACTTCCATGAGGAAGTCGCCCGCCGGCTGCGGAGCCTCGCCGCCCTCGGCGGCTGAATAGCATGATTTCTTTGACACTCTCGGACCCTGAAGTCGCGTCGGCACGACGTACTTCAGGGCTCCTCATCCGATCACTTAAGGACTCTCTCCCTTGAGTGATCAGATGAGGACGGTGAACTTGCAAATCTCCTAAAAATCTACTATCATTCTTCATCCCATCACGCAACTTCATTCGGTTGTGTTATGGAGGGAGGATACATGATCACGAACCCGTTCGAGGCCCCGGCTCAGAAGCCGGAGGCCAATAACAGCGAGCTCGGCGCGGAACTGCGCCGGCTGATGGAGATCCTCCTATTCGCCGTTCCCATGGGGACGGTGCCAGTAACGACGTGGTTCTGCGTCGGCAGCTACGTCGAGGCGCACACGCACTACCTCTCTGCCGAGTCCTTCGGTGCTGCCACCCTGGCCAGCGTGGTGGTGGCCATCGTGGTCTCGGCCCTCGAGTTCGGCGCGTACCGCTGGCTCAGAAGGAACGACGATCTGTGACACGTCGCGTAGGCGAGCGGATTCTTTTCCGCTCGTCCTTCCGTACCAGCTCAAAAATATTCGGGACTCTCTCCCCTTTTATTCTTGGGTTGATACGGAAGCAACAAAAAATCCCCCTTCGCTCTTGCGAGCTTCGGGGGGATTTTTTATTTGACCAGCATCTCCTCCAAGGACATGCTCGTCGCGGAAACTATCGGCGCTTCTTTGCGGCTGCCTTCTTAGCTGGCTTGCGCTTTGCAACAACCTTACGCTTTGCTGGCTTCTTGGCCTTCTTCTTAGCTGCCATATGAAATATGGTTATGAATCTTCGGGTCAAGTAATGCTTGACTTACGGATAGTATATCGAGCTTTCTGTACGCATGCACATTTTTTGTCTGTACCTGTGCACAACTTAAAAAAGTTTGCGCTGAAAATTTTCTTTTTCTTTGTCTGAAAATATTCTTACCGTACCAAATATCCCATCGTAGCCTGGATTGATGGAAACTTTTCCTGCACGCACGCGCGAAATTGCTTCCGCCACCGTTTCACCGAACGCTGAGCGAATTTCTACAACGGGCGCGTCAAGAAGAATGAAAAATTCATTTCCGAGTTTTGCGATCATCTCTTCATACAGCACCATCACTTTCTTCGAGCTCACCGAGGACACGTTCAAACACTCGGCCAACACTTGAGGCAACGGAACGATTGATTTGAACGGCACGAATTCCGCTGTACGGGCGAGGCTCGCCTCGCCCTTTTCGCCCGGCATCATCATGCTTCCAGCCTCAGCAAAAGACCGATCCGCCAGATCCTCGACTCTCGACAAAACCCCCACCGTTATGAGCTTTCCGCACTTTGGGCACAGCCCCTTCAGGCGCTTTGTTTCAGCGACAGAGAACCTCAGCCCGCACGGCGCATGACCATCCACGTGGTACTTCCCTTCCTCCGGAAAAAACTCGATCGTATACAAAAAGTGTACAAGATCACGCTCGCGCAACACACGCATGAGTTCATCGAATGACAATCTCGAGTCCTCAATTTCAAAGACATTTGCCTCTCTACCAAAGTTTTGCGGAGAGTGTGCATCAGAGTTTGAGATGAGAGAAAGTCTGTCGAGTACACTTAGTGCTCGATTCATCGCGGGGTCGCTCGAAAGACCAGTCTCAATCGCAAACACTTCTTTGGTCATCTCGCCAAAGCAATCTTGAAGCGAATCAAATCCCGATTTCGATCCGAACACCGCAAACCACGGCGTCCATGCGTGCGCGGGCGCGAGTACGATTCTGTCGTCGAGGTTTTTCAATTCGCGATACAACACTTCAGAATCAATTCCGAGAATCGGCCGACCATCGCTCTTGCGATTAAATTTATGTTCATCAAGCCACGCATTTATTTTTTTGACACACTCGATAGACGGCGCAAAAATTAAATTGTGCACTCGGCGGACTTTCCCTCCGCGTTTATAAATCTGCGAAACCTCCGTGGTCATCATGAATCGCACCTGCCTGCCGGCAGGCAGGTTTTCGAGTACGCTCTTCAGCTTGTACAATCCCGGTTCAGCCTCGACTAACTTCTCCTCAATCTCTTTGAACCAAAGTGGATGCGTAAAATCCCCCGTCCCAAGAACATTCACCCCCTTCTTCTCACACCACGACGCATTATTTTCGAGCGTCAAATCCTTCGAGCATGCTCGAGAAAAGCGGGAATGAACGTGGAGATCAGCAATTATTTTCATATTTTTTGTCATCTCGAGGCCGTCCGACGGCCGAGAGATCTCATGGATCACGTCATCCTGAGCGGAGCGAAGGATCTGATTGGTAATCCCATCCCGAGCAGAGCGAGGGATAGAATCGGTGGCTATTATTTACTCGGCGCGTACCGCCCCATCAGTTCAGCTTGTTCGAGCACATGTCCCTCCATCGCCTCGATCACCTCAGTTTTCGAGGCTCCCTCGGCCAACGACAACATACAGTCTAACGTAAACAGCTTAAAAAAGTAGCGGTGTTCCCTGTCTGGAGGTCTCGGCCCGCCGTATTCAAGTTCTCCTCGAGTACCTCTTCCGCGAACGCCTTCGACGATCCACGCTTCGGGAATGCTCGATACGCTCGGCGGGATATTAAAGACAACCCAGTGATCCCAAACCCGAACAGGAGCCTCCGGTGGCATATCGGGGTCGTCCATAATAATGGCCAACGAGACGGCACTGTCGAGGACGTCCTCGATCATCAAAGGCGGGTTTACATTACGAAAATTACGGCCGAATTCTGGCGGAATCTTTTCACCGTCACTGAAAGCTGAACTTGAAAGCCTCATAGTCGCTCTAAAATTACCCGATATTCACCCCTCAAATTCATTTTCACTGCTTCGTCCGGTTTTGACCGGCTATCGCCGACGAGAGTTGTTTCGAAAACCGCCACAAAATGGTTCATGGTCAGGCATAAGAACTAAGCGGAAACTGTAAACTGCAATTTTACATCAAGTGCATCAGCTAAACGATAGAGGAACTTTATCATTGGGTTTGCGTTTCCAGATTCAAAACGCGAAATAGCGGATTGCTTCGTACCCAATCGCTTGGCGAGCTCTTTTTGCGTGATCTCCCCTTTTATACGCTTCTCAATAAGAATTCCAATAAGCGCGTACTCCGCGGCAGCCTCATCGTAGAGTTTCTTTACATTTGGTCTAGCGGCGAACACCTGTCGCTTATGCTCCTCATAAGACATCATGGAATTCAATGGTTTCATATGTTAATAACATAACATATACGTTATGTATTTACAAATGCACGCAAACGATTCCTCGCGAGACTAATATCTTGTGCCGGGATTCTTTGTGACTTCTTCGCAAATACATGAAGCATCACCGCTCTGTTGCCATTTAGTGTATAAAAGAATCGAATATGTTCCCGTCCAAGAATGCGAAGCTCATAACATCATCCAAATCAAAAACAAATTTTTTGACGTCATCATGGAAATAGAAAATCTTGAGATTCGGCATACATTCATGACCGATTGTCGCGCTTCAACATCACCCCCGCCGTCACCACCGCATACATCCCCGCCACCACAACAGTCGTCATTGCTCCCCCAACCGTGATCGCTCGAATAGTGGCATACTCGATCACGCTTGTAGCGCAATGCAAAAAGAGAAGAACAACGGGAACTACAAAAACATACTGGAGATACGGCACTTTTTTCAAAATGGTTCGGATGACGAGCAGAACAATCGGCCAAATGGCCACGCCATACCAGCCAAGATTTAGGAGCATGAGCGCAAGAACAACAAGCGCACCAAGGCTGTACGCGGTTTGGGCGAGCATCCCGGCCTTGCCCTCAAACCTGCTCAAGAACATTTCGGCCAGGAAGGCAACAATCGTAGCGCCCGTAAGCACTCTTATCGCCCGCGTCACGTCAATCGTCATTGTGCCTACTCCGCGCGCACCATTTATCGCGTCTGTCAGCTTGCCGATATGGGTTGCAAAAATCGCCGGCAACACAGCAATCGCTACAATTGAAAGAACAAACGGCACCGCCCAAAGGCCAAGGGCTTTGACGAGCTTTAGAAAATCGCCGGTCAGTGATTCAGCGCTTTCGCGGAATGATTTTAAGCCGTCGAGGAGAATCAGTTGAGTGTTTTTAATAGTGATCATACAGACCCCATCCTGAGCCATGCGAAGGATCCGACTTTCACCGGTAAGGCTCGCCCGTAGGGCTACGCCCGAGGGGTCGGACTCTTCGCTCTCGCTCAGAGTGGATACAACATCTGGTATCAAACGCCAGATGCCAACCATTCTACAGCCTCTCCCACAGAGAGGAAAACAAAAGCTTCTGCGTTTCGTAGATTCCTCTGTTATCAATAATCAAACCAACAAGCTCCCCGCTTTTATCAAGAAAAATATTCGCCACTTTGCCGGCGTACATCAAAATATAGGTGGGCGAAGATTCCGTGGCAGGGATCCATTTCCGCTCGTCGAGACCAGCGGTTGATCCGCCTTTGCCAAGGGAGATGGCTTTCACCCGAATGCCGGCATCAATCCGCTGAGCCGTGAAATCCGGAAAAGCGGTGTACAAACCGGCATCGCGAACCGCGCTTGAGGAGTAAACGTAATACTCCTTCTCCTGCGCGGCTTCAACGCTCGTCAAAACATCCTGGAGAATTACTTTAATACCCTCCGGGCCTTCGTACATGCGGGCCACGGGCTCGCGTCCACCGCCATCGTAAACGGACTCAAGCTCCGCAATAACGTGCGTTAACCGCTCCCCCGCGCGGGTTAGCTCATCCATCTTCTCCTTAGCCAGATCTTCGAGTTTCTGAGGAGGCTCGGCCACAAAATACTGCTTGGTCTCCTTATTATAAAAACGCGCCAGCGCCATGGCCTGCAGGTTCTTGAGTGCATCATAAACAGTGCCTCTATTTATTCCAGTCAAGGCCGCCAGCTGACGGACAGATGATGGCCCCTCCTTCAAAAGCGTAACGTACACCCGAATTTCCTTGGGCGTTAACCCCAGTTTTTCAAGCACGTCCTCTGAGGGTCTTTGGGGGCTCATAGGCGTTTGTTTACAATCGCCTCAACTTTCTGCAGTTCTTCGGGCGTGTTAATGCCCGTCACTTCAAGCGCGTCAACAGTTTCGCTGACAATCTCTTTGCCCTCTTTCATGGCCATAGAAACCAAATCCGTCAGGTAGTACTCGCCGGCAGCGTTGTTATTCTTCAACTGGGCCAAATGTTCCCACACCCATGGTGCCGGAAACACAAAAATGCACGGGTTCACCTCGCGGATCTCCAACTCCTCTGCCGAGGCGTCCTTCACCTGCCGATCACCAATAATTTTTCCGGCGGTGTTTCGCAAAACCCGGCTCCAGGACTTGAAAACCGAATAATCACCCTCAAAGCTTGGAACCGTAGCCGTGAGCATGACCAGCGCCGTGGGATTCAGGCGGGAAAGTTCGCCCAGTTTTGCAATCACTGGCGCGCTAATAAACGGATGGTCGCCGTAGAGCACGATGATCCTGGCGGCGTCCTGACAAGCGTCTTCAGCGGCCTTCAGTGCATCCCCCGTTCCGTTCTGCTTCACCTGCACCGCATATTCGACGGAGTTGCCAAGCTCGGCCTCAAAATCAGCCCGTCCGTCAACAGAAACAATGACAACCGGCTTCTGGTCGAGGCCTGACGCGCGCACCCTTTCCAACAAATGCGAAATCATGGCTTTCCCCGCAATAGGCACCAAAGGCTTGGGGACCACGGCCCCCATTCTTTTCCCCTGCCCGGCGGCTAAAATGACCACCTTGGTGTCATTCATATTGGTGACAGTATAGGGCGAGGGGAGAAAAATGCAAGACATGCAGATTAAAAACAGAAACAGCTCCGTTTCCGGAGCCGTTTCTGTATTAGATACCTTACGCCGCTTCTTTCATCTCGGCATCTATTTCACCCTTTAGAGAGCCAACGATCTCCGCGTTCCGCTCTGCTCGTTCCGCCGCAGCCTGTGCTTTTATTGCCTCGTTTTCCTTTGAGGTAGGAATAATGTCATGCATCTCTCCCCTAAGGCTGGCCGTCATTTCAGCTTCTTTGGCGGCATCCGCGGCTTTCTCAGCCTGGATAGCTTCAGATTCCGCTGAGGTAGGGATTACATCATGCGACACCTCTGCTTTTTCCTGAGGGCTAAAAAACGATTCTTTTTCGTGTCCCATAGAATATATGCGCGTGGTTAATTTGCTAACAACATACCAAAATTACACTACTTTGTTAATTAGTTATCCCTGATATCCACAGGCAGGGTTAAACTGGACAAATTGCTTGATTTCCTTTAGAATCTCCAGTCCCTAGAGAGAGGAGGTGCTTAATGGGAATCCTGAGAATTCTGGAAGAACGTGAGCGGGCCGTCAGGGAATCGGCCAAAGAACTCGAGAAGGCATGTGTTGTGCTCCGAGCGCGCATTCCGGGGCCGTTGCAACACTTCGCCGAAGAGGTGGACTGGCTAGCAACTGCAACCGAGGGAGGAACGTCCCAGCTGGCGCTCTTTCTGGAGCGAGTGGTGACGGCGTCCAAGCACCGCACCGGCGTGGATGAAGAGATCCGCAAGGCCGAGCTTGGGTCCTTTGGCTTCTCATCTATCAGAGACGCCAAGGAGAAACTGAAGATTCTGGCGAATGCCTGGGCAGAAGTGATCAAGATCGCCGTCATCGAACACGAAACGGACGGCATCATCATCGTGCGGTTCACCTCGGCGGAGGTAAAGCTCGAACCGCGGTCCGGCGTCTAGCGCCAGGGGCCGGGCATCACAGCGTGAGCGCATCGGATAAGGAACGCCACCGTTCCAGCCGGTGCGTTCTTTATTTTATGCTTGCAGATGCTTTTTTAGAACTCTCAAAACAACCTCATCGGGGATGTACCGTTCATGCGCCGGCGTGGATGAAGCAGGCTCCGGGGCATAATCGCCAACGCTTTCGGCAATTCTTCGATGTTCCGCTAATTCTTCCTCAGTTTCTTCCTCAGCCTTAATATATGGCTCAAGCTCGGCATCGCCAAAAAACAACGCGTGCCGTTTCAACATTCTAATAATAGCAATCGAGTCAGGGCCAGAAGCCGGTGCGGGACGCTCAAGATCATTGAGCTTGGCCTGCAAAGCCAGATACTCGGGGTCTTTCTTGAGTGCTTCAACCGCTTCTTGCGCGTTATCATTTGCACTAAAGGCTTCAAGATCTTTTTGTAGTCTCTCAAGTCTTGCCTGCTTCTTGCCAAGTTTCTCCTGTAAGGCTTGAATCTCCGTATTCACTGCACCGCCTTTGAGAAGTTTGGTGAAGAAATTCATTGCCTTCAGCTCATCTTCTTTGCCCTTCAGCTCGTTTTCGAGTGTCCCGATATCCTCGGTAGTTTCGTCAATGCTCTTTCTGGTCGCCTTGACGGCCTTTCTGTGAGATTCGGCAATCTCCGGGGCCACATATTTGAGCTTTGGCATCTTATCGTCAAACGCTTTCAGGGCGGCCCGGATCTTCTGAAGTTCGTTCGCCTGCTCCTGGCGCTTTTCCGCCTGCATTGCCTCTTTGTTCTTTAACTTCTGATACTCGCGCAGATCATCACCCGCTATCTTCTTTTTTTCCTCCTCTAATTTAACCAAGTATTCCGCCTGTTCTTCTTTGGTTAAATCAATAGTTGTAAAGATGTACTCCATCTGTTTTAACCACTCCGCGCGGTCTGAGGCCCAACGAATCACCTCAACGTGCTCGCTATCTAAGCCCAAAACCTCATCCGAAGCAGGAACTTCTCTTTTATTCTCCTCATCAAGCTCCCTCTTCTTTGGCATATAACTTCTCCGTTATTTAATCCTCACCTCCCCCGTAGAACCGTCCATCGCCACGAGTTTTCCTATCGGCAATTCGTGAATTGGGTAATTCACCACCACCGGCAGGCCCATCTCTCGCGCAATTATAGCAAAGTGGGATAGCAAACCGCCATGGTCGGCAATAACGCCCTTTAATAGTCGAGCGTGGTTAGCAATGTCAGGCGTAAGCGCCGAGGTAACAAGGATCCCGCCAGCTTCGGGGGTTAAGACGAGCTTGCCCTCAGCCTGGCCGGCGGAAACGCCAATCGGTTTGTTTTCGCCGAGTGATAGGGGCGTATCCGTTACGATTGCAGGGGTCGATCCATGTATCGACCCCGTCTTGGATCCAGAACGGCTCGATGATCCCGGAATCATCCCTCGCAATCTCGTGATATGCCGGAGCGCCAACCAACGGCTGTATTCGCGCAAGCGCAGGAATAATTGTGCTTCGCGGAGTTCTGGCAACGGGATACCGTTGGGGATTATCGGCGAAATTATGGTGTCGAGGACGGAAACGAAGACCGAGGTGTCCGTGAACTCAAACGTGTTGCCAATGATGTCTGCCGGTGGATTCCATACCGCCGGCAAATCCGTCGGGAAGTACTGCAATGCTTCGGCAAGTCCCGTGCTCGACGGTAACGAACGCTTAAGCCGGTCGAGTGCTCGCTCAGCAAAGAGATTCGTGGTGAAAATGACTTCGTAGTCCTCAAAGAATTCTCTTTTCGCCTGTTCAAGGCTTGATGCCGAGAACTTGCGTGATAAACGAGATTCGAGATTCGTCGAGATTTCGTCGAGCTTGCCGTGCAGTTTCTGTAGCCGGCGAGTGTTGCGAAGAGACGTGAGAAATCCTTTGAGGCGGACAGGTTTCGCCGTATAACCCTCGCCTACAAAATAACTGTGCGAGGGAAAAAGACTTTGGAGCTCGCGCTCGCGGTCAACATATAATTCGCCTACGAACACTTTGAGAAAACTCGTGTCTGAATATGCAAGACCGAGTTTTTTATAGGCTTGCTCCACCGGCCCATCCTCGCCGTACATCTCTTCGAGCAATTCGAATGTTTCTTTGCAGGGCCGGGGCGCCACATCGCATACTTCGGTCTTAGCAAAGTAGTATTTGCCCTTGGGTAGCTCGCATTCGAGATCCTCGATGGTCTTGATTTGCTCCTTGGTTACTGAGGTAATCGGGCGCGATTGCAAAATGTACCATTTGCCAGCCTTCACGCACCATTCAATGTCCTGCGGGAAATCGAAGAGTTTTTCGATAGCGAGAAATTGCTGGCGAGCGTCCTCGATATTCGGAAGCTCGGACGCGATCGGCCCCTGTCCTCGATAATAAACTAAACGTTCCGGCTTCACTTCCCCACTGACCACGGCATCGCCCCGGCCCGTGTGAAACTCGACAATTGTTTCGCGCCCGCCGTGCGGAGCCCTCGTAAAAACTACGCCCGAAAAATCCGGCTCGATAAATTCTTGGATAATTATCGAGAATTCCAAGAGAGAGCCAAGCCGATCCTTCGCCTGCGCGCGGACTTCGTCAATAGCACTCGAAAGCCCTTTTCGAGTGACGGCGAGTTTGGTCATGAACTGCCCAGCCATCGAGGACTGATCGGCATCCTCGACTAAGGCACTCGACCTAACGGCGAAAAGCTTACCGCCAAGAGATTCGAGAGCTTGTTCGGCGAGCGTCTTCGAGTCCTTTTCGATCTCGGTGGTCGAGATTCCAATGAACGCTGGGACGTTGAAGCCGGCGGATTTCAAGGCTTGAAGCCGTTTGGTCTTTTCGCCAAACATATTAGTAGTCTTGTGGTACGGCGTATCGGCCAAGAAACTCGTGACCGAGCTTTTCGAGTTTCACTCCGGCTATCTTTGCGTCAAAACAACTAACGTAATCGTCGCAAATCGTAATTATCTTTGCGTCGGGGGGAACTTCGGCAAATAACTTAGCGAGCTCGTCTGAAGGGGTGAAGAAGATGGGGATATTTTGACTGCCGGGTAATGACTTCGTGGCAAAGACTTCCGTTTGTCGAGAGTCGATCAGAACAGCACCATCCGAGACGAGATTGTGAACTTCTTTGGTTGAGAGCGTGCCGGTGTATCGAGCGTCCGAGTACTTGGTCGAAAACAAAATCTCCCCCTCCCACGCCCCGCCAGAATTCACCCATCCGCTCGCACCATTGATGAGATAGCGAGCCGTCACCCCCTTTGAGCGCAGAAACTCGGTCAGCGCTTTTCCGCGAATGCCGGACCAGCAAAACACATAAACCACCTTATCCGTGGGCAAGCTCACCCAAGAGCCGGCGATCAAATCAGCAAACCGCGTATGTGTACTCCCCGTGTAATGGCCAAGGTCATATTCCTCATCTTCGCGAGCATCTAGAACGAACACGTTGCTCTTTCGAGCGGTTTCAAAGTCTGCATTACTGATGGAGATCGGCAGGTTCTTATTCGCCTCGAAGAATGAGCGCTCCGCTACCGCATCCGGCGCAAAGGAACTGGCCTCATCAACCGAGATGATTCTGACTATCGAGTCGAGAATCCTGTCGGTGCCGAGGGTCATGAGGACGCCGTAGGTGGAGATGGCATCCCCCTCGAACAGCTGAACACGGATTGAATACTTGTTTTCTGCAATCTTTTCAACATTCTCGACCACCGTTTTCGTCACGAGCTTATACCAGGATGAATACGTGTCAAAAGAGACGGTTTTCTTTGAGACCGAGTACGCGGCCCACAACTGTCCAGAACCAAGATTCTGATAGTAATTCTTAATGAAAACAATCTGCGGATCCACCGGAACGTTCACATCCACCGTCGGATTCGAGTTCAGCGCATCATGGACGGCAATGCCCTGTTCAATAAAGCTCGAAACTTCTTTTTCATATCCTTTCGTAACCGTAACTTTGCGATATTCCTCCACCGAATAAGCCGTAACAAGTGACACCGCCAAGACGAGGGATGCCAAAACGCCAAAAACCACTTTCCTCCCCCTCATCTTAGCGAGTATTTTCCTAAAATATTGCATCCCCATCCCCGCCCCAATAGAAAACAAAACAACGAATAACGAAAATATCTGCGCAAACTGCGATCCAATGTTGGCAATCACGTCCGGCGGAGGCAGGGCCCTTGTTACGCTTGGCAACAACACAAAATAGCCCAACAAAACCACAAACAAAAACGCGCGCGTCATATGATCACATTATAGCGCACCGCTCCGTGAACTAAGCTCATCCCACCGGACAATCTCAAATCCTGAGCACCCGCGAAGGATCCAGAGGTGGGATCCTGGGGTTTGAATCCACCACTCGCGCATCCGCGCAGCAAAGAGCCGTCCGGCCACGCTACCCGGGTGCGCTTGCCCCACGAAGTTCAAGAGCCCCGCTCGAGAACGTAGTGGGGCTCTTTGTTTTATGAGGTAAAATGTGGCCATATGCACAAAGAATCAAATGAGGCGGAATTAAAAGAAAGGATGGCGGAGATTTTCAAAGAAACTGATAAATACATGGATGCGTTGGAAAATGGAAATGATCTTGAAATCTGGGATGCACTCAGAAAGGCTAACCGCCAAGGCATAACTATGATGGGTCGAACGGCTTACAAAGAACTCTTTGATCAGCGTTACGGCTCCGGTGCTTCAAGACATTTCATGAAAGAGAACGAAAACGATCCTGAATAACCAAAAAGTAGTTTTACTTAACTTCGGGGTAGGCGTCTGTGCGCCACTCCTCGTCTCGTATTATTTTCACAAGATCATCTGGTAAGGTCACTTGCTGAATGATTCCTGCTTCATTCACTGAGTAGTTTTTCCCCATGAACTCAAAATAGACGACGTCCATTTTCCCACCCACACCAAGCATACTAATGCTCGTAGTTGGCTGATACATCCTCGGACCCTCAGAACCATCACCCAACCGTTTGAGCGTAATTGGGTCAACTCGATAGGCCGTCTTTCCGTTTACAAGCAACGATGTAACCCGAAGCGGCTTCGTTCGATCACATTCCTCAAACGTCTCTACAGACTGGTCATACCACGAAGCCTCACACGTATCATCCGTTACGGTATTTGAAGTAATTGTGTAGGCGTCGCCTTTAAAATGAACTGTTTGTTCAACCCCGAACGTACTTATCTCCAGGTTGATCATTTTATGCTCATTGAGATGAATATAGGATTCCTCCCAAGTAAAATCATTGTAAGCAGCATCAGTAATGGCAACAACCCGGCTATCCGTAGTTTTCACATATGAGTCGGCTGGTGGTGCCGAGCGTCTCACGCCAATAATCTCACTACCTAACCACACATCATAACCAATCGTTTGAAGCCAAATTCGATCCTCGTAGGCGTCAGTAGGTTTAAAAACGCCATCTTCTTGTGAGGGCTCATTTGTAACGAGGGAGCCGTTAGGCTTCCCCACAAACTCTTTTTGCATCAACTGCCAATAATTTCCCGCAAGATCTCTATAATCCTTCCGCTCTTCTGCCAGGGCGACTGATAGGGCAATGGTGGCTAGAATACATACCCCAAGGACAGTAAAAAGAAGGATGCTTTGCAAACGATTTAGCATAATATTTTCAGTATAACAAAAAAACCGAGCCTAAGCTCGGGTTTTTGTTTAAAAATCGCAGTGTCCTGGCGGCCACCTACTCTTGCCACTCTTGACTACCATCGGCTCATGCAGGCTTAACGGCCGTGTTCGGGATGGGAACGGGTGTGACCCTGCAGAAAGTGCCACCAAGACACTGCGATCTTTAGATTTTGTTGGGACGTTTATAGAAGTGAACTCTAACGCACTCATTGGTCTCTGCCCGAGTAGGGCAAGACGCAATCAGTGGGTGGAGAATTGGACCTATTAGTACGGCTCGGCTTAACACATTACTGTGCTTACACCTACCGCCTATCAACCTGGTAGTCTCCCAGGGGTCTCATGTGAATACTAATCTTCGAGTCGACTTCGCGCTTAGATGCTTTCAGCGCTTATCCGAACCAAACTTCGCTACCCAGCGGTGCCCTTGGCAGGACAACTGGTACACGAGAGGTTTGTCCTTCCCGGTCCTCTCGTACTAAGGAAGGGTCTCGTCAGTATTCGATGTGTGTAGTAGATAGGAGACCGAACTGTCTCACGACGTTCTGAACCCAGCTCGCGTACCGCTTTAATTGGCGAACAGCCAAACCCTTGGGGCCTTCTTCAGTCCCAGGATGCGATGAGCCGACATCGAGGTGC